>Ga0078972_1000061_pt1 | contig 400898 bp, 349 predicted proteins | sample YelNatPaOPGAMG01_FD_67568 | JGI IMG/M metagenome (GOLD analysis project Ga0078972, IMG submission 67568) | Hot spring thermophilic microbial communities from Obsidian Pool, Yellowstone National Park, USA - OP-RAMG-01 (SPADES assembly) (version 2) | ecosystem: Environmental > Aquatic > Thermal... | reverse complement strand
CCGCATTTTAGTTATTCTGGTCGCATTGGCCATGAAAATTTTATAGAGGAGTAGAAGAAGATGAAACGTGTCGCAGCGCTAGCTGTTGCAATGATTGCCGTTGGTAGCATTTGTTTTGCCCAGGCAAAAGAAGCTGCACCCGCCGCAGAAAAACCCCAGAAAGAAATGAAGGCGGCAAAACCAGCCGGCCGTGTCATGATGGGCGACGAGCTCTACAAAGAGATCGGTCTCTCTGACGAAGAAATCGCCAAGATGAAAGAGCTTCGCGAGCAGATGAAAGAGGCTCGCAAGGCGAAAGACGAGGCGAAAATTAAGCAGCTTCGCGAAGAGATGGACAAGATCATGACGAAAGAACGTCAAGCGAAGATGCGCGATGTTTTGAAAGCGAAGGCGCAAGACAAACAGACGACGAAGTAAGTTTCATTCGTCGAACAGTTTCGAGTCGAAGGTGGAGCTCCCGAGAGCGGGTCTCCACCTTCGCTATTTTGAAGAATTGAGGTGTGAGTAGGAGCGTGTTTTTTCGCTCTGGAATATGGGGTTTTTAGTGAGTCGTTCCTTGCCGATCGTCTGACGGAGAATCATCGCCGTCAGTCGGTGCTTCGGCTAACAGCTGTTTTTCGCGTAATAATTCTTTATAAATGTGAATTTGTTTAGCTAGAACTACCTCTTCGTTGAAGTGCTCAATGACACGCCTCCGAGCATTTTCCGCCAATTTCTTTGCCACCTCGGAATTGCGAGCGATATGGAGGAGTTTTTCTGCGAGCGCGTTCGGATCCCCGGGCGCGACGAGATAGCCACTCTTCCCGTCTTCGATTTCTTCGCGGCATCCTCGAATCTGGGTGGCGACGCACGGCAGCTCCATAGCCAGGGCTTCGAGAAGCGAGACCGGCATTCCCTCCCGATAGGAAGGAAGGCAAAAAACATCCATGATCGCTAGGTAGGGGCGCGTGTCATCGACCATTCCTGGGAGCACGAGCTTGTCTTTAATCCCTAAGGACTCTGCTGCGTCGAGGAAAGCCCGCTTTCCAATATCATAGTCACTTCGCAATGTGTCGCCTACCAATAAGAGTCGAGTTTCGGGGATATGCTGGAGAACGCGTTTCGTAGCTTCAAGCAGCTCAAAGATCCCTTTTTCTCGCACGAGACGCCCCACAAATCCAATAACAAAAGCCTGCTCGGGAATCATCAGCTGTGCTCGCAGCCGACTCCGAGTTTCAGGTGGGTAGAGGGCTGGGTCGAACTTGCTTACGTCAACGCCGTTGTAGATTGTTGCCACCTTGCCCGGTTTAGCAATTCCAAGCGACAGCGCTGCCCTCTCATCTTCCGAGCTTACTGTCATGATGAAATCACCAAAAAGTGCGCCGATCCGTTCCAGGGTTACATGAAATTTGTAAGCGAGCGGCGACATGCCCTCATGGAAGTAAAAACCATGAGCCGTATAGATTTTCAGGGGGACGCGCGCAGCCCACGCCGCAATGCGGCCAACAAGAGCCGCGATAGGCGTGTGGACATGGACAACATCGAAGCGTTCCGAGCGAAGCAACGACCACGTCCTCCAGAGTTCTCCGACATGGGCAAAAACGTTCATTGATCGCGCAATCGGATTCTCACGGATATCGATCCCTTCCTGCTTCATTTTTTCAAAAAACTCTCCAGGTCCACAGGCTATTGTTACCTGGAATCCTTCTTTTTGTAAGGCTTTAGCGAGGGGGCGAAGGAAATGCCACGCTGTGAAGTCAACAGCGCACAAGAGAAGAACTCGAATCGGACGTTTTTGTCTAACCTGATTTTCGTATGTCATGACTGATATGCATTGGATCACAACAGGAAGCTTGCAAGACGAAGAGAAAGGATGGATGAGATTGCCTAGCATTTCTTTTGTCCGAGAACGTGAATGATGCGATTCAGCATTAAGACAAAACTCATAATCATGTTGTTTTGTGTGGGACTGATTCCGTCGAGCTTGGCTGTTCTTATCCTTTATCGAAATTCTCGCGATACGACCGATGAGGCTCTCGGACTCTTACTGCTCGAGCGTGCAGAGGGAATGGCAGCAGCCGTCGACGAACGTTTGAAAGATGTGTATGAGGAAACGCGCAAAATTGCTGAACGTATCGAGAAAGGAATGCCCCCGTCCGATGCGTTGTCCGTTCTTCCTGTTTATTGTTGCGGAGCAGTGATATTAGGGACGGGCGGCGAGGTGGAGTATCGTGTGCGTGGGAGCGCGGGACTGTGCGCTGACCTGCCACTTTCCCCACCGAAAAGCGAACAGAAAACCACGACAACTATTGCGGAGATTAGCTCGGCAGAAAAGTTGCGAGTACTACAGTTTTCATTCGAGGTGGGTGGTGGGCGCTGTCTCGTAGTATTTGTGCGCTCGGATTCTCTCCTCGAACCAATTACGGTAAGTTTTCCCGGAGATCAAACCCAAGTTGCTATTGTGTCGAATCTCCGTGGTGTGATCGCGCGTGTGCCCCCTCCTGAGTTTATCGTTCAATCCGTGCTGAATGCCAGCCGACGGTCTCGGGCAAGCCTTGCGGGATGGTTTCACCTAAGGTCACTATCGGGGGAAGATTTTATCGTCGCTTATCGAGTGTCCTCGTTTCTGCGGCAGAAACTCACCGCGGCGGAAAGCACAGTCGATTGGGTGTGTGTAGCGTACATGGGAATGCAATCCGTTGTGCCAGCATTTAGTAGTGCGCTGTGGCGTATTGGCATTTTCGCAATAGGGCTAGCTTGCCTCCTTGGTGGATTAGCTCTCGTATTTTCGGGAACATTTTTGAAGTCTCTCGAAGCTCTTCATTCGAGCGTGGAACAAATTGCGCGTGGGAATTGGGAACAAGAAATACGCATTCAAACGGGCGATGAAGTCGAGGATCTTGCAGTTGCGTTCTCGGAGATGCTGACTGAAATAAAGCGGTTTAGGGATGCTCTCGAGGAACAAATTGCGAGAGTCGAGTCCAAGGCACGCCAGCTCGAACTGGTCAATCAGGTGAGTTACACTATCCTGGGATCGTTCAACTTTGAACGACTTGTGAATACGGCGGTAGAACAACTCTCACCGATGTTACCATGCTCGCGGGCTTTGTTAGTCCTTGTCTCGGAAAACCAACTTGTTGTGCGTGCTGCGAAACCACCGGACTCAAGGGCTTCGGTAACACAATCTCTGCTGGAGGACTTATGGAACCGCCTGAGGGATTTTAAGGGCGTAGTCATGCGTGATTCGGTGGCGTGGGCCTGCGAAAAAAGAAATGTGTGCTGTATTCGACTAGAAACGCCGGACGAAAAACTAGGGTTCTTGGTTTTAGAAACCGCTCCCCAGGCATTTATTGATGAGGAAGTTTTGACCTTTCTGGCGCAACTTGCCCCTTTCCTTACTTTGGCTGTAAAGCATATCCAGCTCTACGCGCAAGTTGCTGACTTTGCTGCAGAGCTCGAACATAAGGTGGAAGAAAGAGCAAATCAGCTTCGTCAGGCTCATGAGCGGCTCATTCAAAACGAACGGTTGGCGGTGACCGGACAGCTCGCTGCAGGTGTTGCGCATGAGATAAACAATCCCCTGGCGATTATCAAAAACCTTATTCAACTCTTACGGCTTGGGCCCTCTGAACAAGACTTTTTGAAGAATCTCGACGCGATGGAAGAAGAGCTGGACCGTATTGCAAGAATAGTGCGAGGACTGCTCAGTTTTTCGCGTCCTCCTTCTTTGGGCGGGCCACCTGCAGATGTGAAACAAGAGCTCGAGGAGGTTGCAACGCTGCTTGCGGGTAGTTTCCGGAAACGAAATATCGAGTTTACCGTCGAGTGCGACCCCGATCTTCCTCTTCTTCAAATGTCGAGCGATCATTTCCGACAGGTTCTCATAAACTTGCTACGCAACGCTGAACAAGCACTAGAGCAAGGTGGAAAAATCTCTGTGAGGGCATTCTCTCGGAAAGATGAGGCTGGAAAGTCCTTTGTCCAGATAGAGGTAGAGGACAATGGCTGTGGTATCAGCCCCGAGAATCTTCCACATATTTTTGAGCCATTCTTTACGACGAAGCGATCAAAAGAGGGCGTTGGGCTGGGCCTTTCGGTGACCTATGGTCTCGTTACAGCAGTCGGTGGGAAAATAGAAGTTTCAAGTGAGCTAGGAAAAGGAACTCTTTTCATCATTCAGATCCCAATTCGGAGTACCGGAACGGGAGAAGAAAGAAATGAGAGCAATTCCCAATAAGCAATTTTCCATGGAAATTGCCAGCCGTTCTGATAAGAGTGATTCACAAGACGAGTGATCAAGGAGGCTAAGGTTGTAAAGTGAGAGCGATTCAGCTAGTTTTAGCAGTTCTTATGCTGGTGGGATTAAGCGGCTGCATTCGCAAGTCTGTCACGATAACAAGTGATCCTCCTAACGCAAAAGTGTGGGTGAATGACGTGTACGTAGGTCAGACGCCTGTGGAAGTCCCCTATAATTGGAATTGGTTTTATGATATTCGATTGGAAAAACCTGGTTATGAGTCTTTGACTGTCCGAGAACGGCTGTACGCGCCTCCGCGCCATTGGGTTCCTTTTGACTTTTTAATGGAGGTGGCTCCACTGAAAAGTAAGGAAAGGCAATGGCGACATTATGTTTTAACGCCGAAGAAAGAACTCTGATGGCGTCGCTCGATTCAGAGTGTCTTGTCTTTGTTACAACTCGATGCGCATGCTAATATCTATTGCCGGCGCAGAGTGGGTTAGCCGTCCGACCGAAATCCGCTGAATGGGAAGCGTTCGTAGGCGGCGAACGTCGTCTATGCTAATTCCGCCGCTTATTTCAATCTCGGGGAGTTTCAAGCTCAACTCTTCAGCGCGCTTCTGCAGTTCTCGTACGCACCGCCGGACTTCGGACGCACTCATATTATCCAACATTATGATGTCGGCTCCGACGACGAGAGCTTCCAGTGCTTCGGCAACTGTGCGGGCCTCAATGCAGATGGGAAGGCGACGTTTTAGGAAATCTTTTTGCCTTATCAGGGCGGTCATTGCTTGAGAGATGCCGCCAGCAGCATCGATGTGATTGTTTTTCAACATCACCATGTCGTACAGCCCAAAACGATGATTTCGTCCTCCACCATCACGAACGGCTTTTTTTTCTAGCATGCGTAGAAGGGGAGTGGTTTTACGTGTGTCATAGATGCCAATCTTCTCCCGATAACGGCCGAGGGCTGAAACATATTGGCTTGTTAGCGTGGCTATGCCGCAGAGACGTTGAAGGAAATTTAGCGCAGTCCTTTCGCCGCTAAGGAGTGGAGCTAGGCGACCTTTTATCTCAAAAAGAGTATCACCTGCTTTGAAAGGACCTCCATCGTCAACGAGTTGCTGTACGTGGGACTTTTTGTCGAGCTGCCGAAATACTTCACGAACAACTTCGCCGCCGCTCATGACCCCATCTTGTTTAGCAATGATGCGGGCGGTTCGACGTTGTCGATCGTTCTCGAAAATAGAGCTTGTTACGTCGCCTGTTCCAATGTCCTCCTCAAGGGCAGCAGCCACGATTTGGGATACATACTGTTTAGTGGTCCTCTGTTTCATCCTAGGTTCATTTCCTTTGACTTTTTCCAACAGTGAAGTGTTTATTCTTATATGAATTACACAGACAAATTTAGCGTGGTCTAATCTAAAACGGAAATCTGGCGTGTGTGGAGGAGTTGCGAAATCATTAGGGGGTAATTGGATCAATGACTTCAGAGCGATATCGAGTATTGGCAATCGATGACGACAAGGACATTCTCGATGTCATAAATATTACTTTGTCGCCGACTTTCGATGTCTTGACCTTATCGGACTCTGTTGATGCCTTGGAAATTATCGACATTTTCGAGCCGGATATTGTTATCGTTGATATCATGATGCCGAAAGTTACTGGGTATCAAATCATGGAGCTTCTAAGGGAGTCCCCTAAGCACAGTCACGTGACAGTCGTGGTGCTTTCGGCGAAAGATGCAGCTCGTGACATTAAATACGGCTACAAATTGGGTGCTAATCTTTACCTCACAAAGCCTTTTAATCCTGATCGACTTCTGAGAAACGTGCAAATGTTAGCTTCCACTATCGGGAAGCCCCGACCAAAGTCGTTCTCAATGCGCGATGTGCAGCTCCGTCTCCAGTTGCTAGCTACCAGAAAGTTCAGCACTGCAGCGACAGATCCGAATGCAACCCCTCTTCCCAGCGAAACGCCACAGTCGTCATTCCGGCTTCGTCGCCCACTTGCCCAGGAAGCCGATGAGCAAGAAAAAAAGAAATGGATGGATTGACGTCACTCGTGACGAGAAACCGTGTCTATCTGGCTGGCGCAATAGAGCATGCACCGGACAAGGGTAAAGGGTGGCGAGCAGAGCTGGAAGATTTCCTGAGAAAGCGCAATTGGCAGGTTTTCAACCCATGTACGGAAGAAGCTTTTCTTCTCTCTCCCGAAGAAAAGGGGCATTTACGGGAATGGAAACAGTCCGATACGGAGCGGTTTCGAAAAGTCATTCGCAAGTTTGTCGACAACGATGTGAAGGCACTATCTGAACGAACTGCGTTTGTTGTCGCGCTGTGGGACTGCTATGCAGCTCGAGGAGCAGGGACTGCAGGCGAAATAACGCTGGCTTACTTCCTTGGGATCCCCGTCTTTTTGGTATGCCAGTGCCCTTTGCCGGAGGTGCCAGGCTGGATTCTAGCGTGTGCGACTGAGATCTACTCAGATTGGGAATCATTGAAAAGACGTTTAGCAGAAATGCCAGCTCCTGATGTTTATGCGAGCAAACCATGACCACGTCGTTTCTGTCTTTTTCACTGAGGTGCTGACGGGGGAGGAGGCAAGACAAGCCACTGAACGAGGTCATCAACTTCGCTTCGCAGCTCTTGTGGTTCTACATGAGGCTTTGCAGCATAAATAACGATTGTTGAGCTATCGGGCTGATCAATAAGCGTGAGAATTGCGGATCTGTCGTCTTTTGTCATTCCTGCGAAATAGGCGCGTCTGTCGCTATGCTCACCAACAGAAGTCACTGTGTCCATGAGGCGCGGGCTCCAACCGTCTTTTTGCATTTCTGTAAACACAAGGTTGGGATCAAGTGAAACTTGGTCCCTCGTTATACGGATTTCTGTCGCTTTGGGGCTAGAAAGAACAAGAACACCCGACGTGGTTTCGCTTCCTCGCCATCCCCGCGGTAACCAAAGGGAAAGCTTTGCAGTAGAGGAAAATACATGAATTGCTCTTTCAAGGCGCTTTTGATCCTGCGCACGAAGCTGAGTTGCAGGTTGAAAAGTGGTGGCTACCTGAGTCGGATTTGGTGGGGTTACCTGCATGTTGAGCGACGGCGATGTCGAACCGAGTTGTGGCATTGTTGCCGCAACTTGAGTGGGGGAAGCAACCGCTTTCGGTGTTATCCCGTGCGGGGGGCTTGCCGCTTTCCCTTGAGGAACGAGCTTTATTGAGTCCACACCTAAGTTAGCAAAGATTCTATTTGAAATCTGCTTTAACTTATCGTTCTCAACTTCTATAATTGCAAGCATCGGAATGTCATTTTCTGGCAATTGGAGAAAAGCTAGCCAAGACCGGCTTCCCCCTTTTCCGAAAAAGGATATAAGCTTCTTCCCTTGGTACCGCGATTCTGAAACAAGGTGAGGGATTGTTCCTTTGTTTCGTAGGATTTCGAGAACGGCTTCCTTATCGAGTCGTGTGTCTCGGACGTAGTCAGCAGCTAAAACCTTATCAGGAGATTCGATGCTTATCATATTACCCGACTCGAGATGTGTCCATCCTTTTGGAATAATGGCGATGAACTTACCATCCTTGCTTTCTATTGAGATGCCGTCTTTTATCTGGTTCGCGTAATCGGGGATGGTTATTGGAGTAGTAGCGGGAGAACGGCTAAGCTTCAGGAAGGCATAATAACCACCAACACCAATTCCCAGGATGACAACGCTGACAAATGCCCATTTTACGATGGATCTCGCTGCGAGCCGTCGCTCGTTTTTGCGGCGATGTCGCCTCTGCCGATGTAATCCTGCACTGTTTATTGTAGAAGACTGATTAAACGCATCATAATGGTCAGAGTTTCCACTAGTGCGTGAAGAACTGTCTAGCCCACTGGCATCTCGTTCGTCGGTCTTAGCTACTGCATTCGGCGATAAGACAGTATCCCCGCTCGCTCGATCACCCAAGCGGTTTGGGTAGTGACGCCGTGACGGAAGGACACGAAACAGTGCTTGCGGACCAGCTGGAGCAAATGTGAGCACGTCACCGTCCTGAAGGTAAGCACGTCCCTTTACGACAAGATCATTCACAAAAGTCCCATTACGGCTCACGTCTTCTACGAGGAAATTGCCATCCTTATAGACTATCGAGCAATGATGGCCAGAGACCTCAAGATGGGCAGTGGGGTGGAGAGAAATTTCGAGACCAGCGCGTCGCCCGATGCGATTTTCTCTGTCGCCGCGAATAGTAAAAACCTTCCCCGCATCTGCTCCAGTGAGTATTTCCAATTCTGCCATGGGAACAGGTGGGGGCGGCAGCGGGGGAAGTTCCTTGGGAGCTGGCCCTCTTCTGAATATAACCTCCGGACCGTTGGCACCAAACTGGATATAGTCTTCGTCTTCCAGTTTAATGCTCTCTGCGATGCGTTCGCCGTTTACAAAAGTGCCAGATTTACTGCCCAGATCATGGAGAATGAAGTTTTTCCCATCAAAAAGAATTTCTGCATGGTGAGCCGCTACTGAAAGGTCGGCGTAGGGGTCGAACTTGAGATCAGAAATGGAAGCACGGCCCACCGTTATTCGTGCGCTTGCAAACTCAACGGCTTCTCCTGCTCGTGTTCCAGTGAGGAAAACAAAATGACAGTAGCCAGAATCCATGAACCACCCTACGCTCTTCTCACCCTAGTTTATTCCCGCATGTTAGGGAAAGGTTTCCACATGCCTCTTGGGTTTTATCTTTTCCCCAAGCGGCATTCCTTGTCACATCTTTGTAGGAAACGGATGGCTCGAGAGGCAAGCCTTATCATCCCTCATCATCAACTGTGACTCGCAAAATCTCTTGAATGGTGGTCTGGCCAAGAAGAACTTTCTCCCAACCGTCCATGCGAAGAGTGCGCATACCTTTCTTGACTGCCACTTTTTTGATTTTCGTTGCGGGTTCAACGCGAATGATCATTTGGCGGAGTTCAGGATCATTGACGAAGATCTCGTGAATAGCCGTTCGCCCGCGATAACCGGAGTTATTGCAACGGTCGCAACCAGCTCCCTTGTAGAAGGTACGGTCCGCGTACTCCTTGGGGTCGTATCCGGCTGCTGCGATCTCCTCGGGTTTGGGTTTGTATTCGACTTTGCAATTGTTGCAGATCTTTCGAACAAGTCGCTGAGCCACGACTGCTTGGATTGAGCTTGCAACGAGGAAGGGCTTGATTCCCATATCGATAAGACGCGTGGCTGCACTGGGGGCGTCATTGGTGTGTAGCGTGCTGAACACTAGGTGACCGGTTAATGCTGCACGGATACCGATTTCAGCTGGTTCGAGGTCGCGCATTTCACCCACCATGATGACGTCCGGCGATTGGCGAAGGATTGCGCGAAGACCTTGGGCAAAATCCAACCCGACCTCCTTATTTACCTGCACTTGGTTGATGCCATCAATCATGTACTCCACGGGATCTTCGATTGTGACAATTTTTGTTTCCGGGTTGTTGATGGTGGAAAGAGCTGCGTAAAGAGTTGTGGTTTTTCCGCTTCCGGTTGGGCCGGTAAGCAAGATGACGCCATTAGGTGAGCGGATCAACTCCTTGAACAATCGGACCGAATCAGGCAGAAATCCCACGTCCTCCAGGCCCATAAGGACACTGGCCTGATCGAGGATACGCATGACGATCGTCTCTCCGAATATCGTGGGCATCGATGAAACACGAAGGTCCAACTTCTTGTCACCGATCGAGAGTTTAATACGACCATCCAGAGGCACGCGCTTTTCCGCAAGGTCCATTCCCGCAAGAACCTTGAGTCGGGAAATGATCGCATTTTGCCAACGTTTAGGTGGAGCCGGCACCTCTTGGAGCACTCCATCTATTCGGAAACGGATACTCATTCCCGTCTTCGTGGGTTCAATGTGGATATCCGAAGCCCGGTCGTGAACTGCTTGTTTAAATATCAAATCCACGTACTTCACGACAGGGGGTTGATCGGCCTCGGGTGTTCCAGTCAGATCGATATTCGCATAAGCATCATCCTCTTCAGCTTGTGATTCAGCCCGAACAGCGTCTTCAGCAGCACTGGCATATAAGTCCGTGATGTCTGACCCTTCGTAGTAATGCTTTATGAAACGATCGATATCGTCTTCAGCGGCAATAACGGGAATTATCTTCTTGTGGTAAATTCGCTCGAGATCGTCTGTAATTTGGATGTTTAAGGGGTCTACCACTGCCACCCACAGGTTCTCATCGTCGTAGCGCACGGGAAAAACTCGATATTTGATTGCGTGCGCTCTATCAATCTGCTCGATGAGATCGGGGGTTGGCTTAAGTTCGCGAAGATTGATTTTCTCGAGACCGAGATTTGCCGCAAGAGCATCGAGAATATCATCATCGCGTACGAGCCCCTGAGAAACAAGAGCGTGCTTGAGAGTCTGCGCGCTTTCTTCCTCAGGAATGAGGTCCTTGATCATGTCCTGACTTATGAGACCGGCCTCTTCTAGAACCCAGGCGAGAGTTTTTCCTGTTGCTGCTCCTGGTTTCTTTGCTGCTGCCGTTTTCTCAAAGTAGCGCCGTTCTTCGGGAGTTGGTTTTCTTACCGCCATGAGCTTCCCGTCCGCCTTCCTCGTGGATACTGTCGTCTCACCAAATGTTTGTTGCTTTGCACCGTACCTGAGAATTCCTCGGAAGCGAACTCGAGACTATCGAGCTCGCTCGTCATATAATTTTTGCACTTTGCAACGACATTTATGCGACACTCTCAACGGCTCTTTCCATAAGAAAATGTTCCTGTCGGAAGACTTGTGTAGAATAACACGGCTCTATTCTGGTTAGCCGTGGGGGAGTAGGTTATCAGACTTTTGAGAGGCCGATGATGATTCTTCGGTGGATCCCATTGTTCATCTTCGTAATAGTCCTAGGTGCAATCGCGTGGGGAGTGTTCCGTCTTCGAGATAGGTTCGATATTTTGCGCGAGTTCATCATTTTCCTGAAAGAGAGAAAGCTGTGGTGGCTGACCCCCATACTGATTGTTTTTGCCTTGGCGGGTATTTTTGTCGCTGTGACAAGTAGTTCGGCTGTCAGCGCATTTATCTATACGCTGTTCTAGGAAAAAGGGAGCGGCAAGAGTGAAAGCTTTCAACGCAGCATGGGAATTGTGGAAGAAGTTTGGACACTTCGCTGCAGAATGGTTTTCTCGCGCCTTATTTGCGCTGCTGTACCTGCTACTTTTTGCACCTGTGGCACTCATTGCTAGGCTGGCAGGAAAGAGATTTCTTCCCCATTTTGACGCAAACTGTGAAAGCTTTTTTCTGCCAAAAGAGAAAATTCCCCCTAGAATTGAGAGACTGAGGAAACAGTGGTAAAACAAAAAAGGACTAAGAAAGTTGACAGTTGACTTTCTCAGTCCCAGTGGCTTGCTCGATCTCGGGTGCTCTTTAGTCTTAGCCTTCGCCCCGTAGTTTTCTGAGCTTTTGTCTGAACTCGGAGTATTCGAATTCTAGTCGCTCGAGTTTTTCCTTTTCTTTGTTGACGACTGCCGCTGGGGCTTTTGCAACGAATGCTTGATCGGCTAGCTTGGAACGTTGGCGTTCAATTTCCAACTCGAGTCGTCCTAGCTCTTTTTCCAGTCGAGCTAGTTCTGCAGAACGCATTTCTTCTGGGAGCTCTACATGGACGGTGATAGCGCCTCCGGCCATTGCTGTCGAACAGAAGGCTGGTGGTTCCATCTGATCGTAAACGTGCAGAGATTTTAGATTCGTCAGTCGGTGGATAAAATCCGCATTGTCCTCTAGGAGTTTGCGCATTTCTGGAGCTTTGCTCACGAGATGGACATCTGTCGCAACGGCCGGCTGAATCTTGAGCTCTCCACGTAAATTCCGGATTGTGTACACAACTTCCTGAAGGATTTTGACCGCTGAATCAGCTTCCGCCTCGAGAAGCGTTTCGAACTCTTCTTTTTCAAAGCTCACCCAAGGCGCTACCATTATGGATTCGGACGCAAGCGCATCGCGGAGACGAGCGCCAAGCGTTTTCAAAGATTCCGCTCCCTCCACAGATTTGCCCCAGCGATTTTTCAGTTGCTGCCAAATCTCCTCGGTAATGAACGGACAGAACGGGTGCAAACACCGGAGCATGCCTTCTAGGACAATAACAGCGGTAGCTTGAGCAACCGTGCGGGAAGATGCGGACTGCGGATCTGTGTCGTATATGCGACGTTTTATGAGTTCGAGATAGTAATCGCAGTAGCTTTTCCACAGAAAATCGTAAATCGAGTGAACAGCCTTATCAAATTCGTAGTTTTCAAGAGCTTGTGTGACATCTTTCACTGTGAGGGCAAACTCATGAATTATCCATCGGTCTTCCAATTGCGATTGACGCTTCCATTCATCTGAGAGGGGAACGGCAGCAGCAAGTTGCTCTGAGGTAACATCGGACGTGGTGGACAAGACAAATCGAGCTGCGTTCCATAGCTTGTTCATGAAATTCCTGTAGCCCTCACACCTTTTCACGCTGAACGCGATGTGCTGTTCTTGAGCTGCATAATCGCACATCGTGATTCGCAATGCGTCCGTTCCATACTCATCCATGAGTTTGAGTGGATCGATAGCATTGCCTTTCGATTTGCTCATCTTCTTGCCGTGTTCGTCGCCTACGATGGGGTTGAAGTAGACGTTGCGGAAGGGCACTTCACCAAGGAAGTACAACCCCATCATGATCATGCGAGCAACCCACAGGAAAATGATATCTTTAGCTGTGACGAGGGTGTCAGTCGGATAAAATAGTTTGAGTTCGGGTGTCTCGTCTGGCCAGCCGAGTGTCGAGAATGGCCAGAGTGCACTTGAAAACCACGTGTCGAGTACGTCAGGATCCTGCTGGAGTTCTGTCGACCCGCACTGTGGGCACTCGCCGTCGTAATCCTCTTTGTCGGAGACGATGAGAGCGTTGCACTGTCGGCACGTCCATGCAGGAATACGATGGCCCCACCAGAGTTGCCGAGAAATGCACCAATCACGAAGATTATCTAGCCAGTGGAAATAATCCCGTTCTCTGTTCTTAGGGATAAAGCGAATCTTTCCCTCTTCTACCACTTTGCGTGCTGGCTCGGCGAGCGGTGCCATTTTTACAAACCATTGCAGCGACACGTACGGTTCGATCACCGTGTGGCAACGGTAGCATTCTCCAGAACGCTGTGGATAATCTTCAATCTTTTCTACTAATCCAAGGGCTTGAAGATCCTCCACTATGCGTTTGCGAGCTTCATATCGATCGAGCCCCGCATACTGAGGAACTGTGTCATTGATTTTCGCGTCGGTTGTCAGAACATTGATCTCGGGAAGGTTGTGTCGTTTGCCTGCTTGGTAGTCGTTGAAATCATGTGCAGGGGTGATTTTCACCATTCCTGTGCCAAATTCTTTTTCGACAAAGTCATCGGCAATGATTGGAATTCGGCGATTGACCAAAGGTAGGATGACATATTTCCCCACCCAGTCTCGGTAGCGTTCGTCACTTGGGTTGACGGCAACTGCCGTGTCACCCAGCATAGTCTCTGGTCGTGTTGTTGCGACGACAGCGTATTTCCCAGGCTCACCCTCCAATGGATAACGCAGGTACCACAGCTTGCCGGGTTTGTCGGTATACTCGACCTCGTCATCGCTCAAGGTAGTCTGGCAACGAGGGCACCAATTGACTAGGTAGTTGCCTCTGTAAATGAGCCCGTCATCGTAAAGCCTTTTGAATACCGTACGGACGGCGCGCGACAGGCCAGGATCCATCGTGAACCGCTCGCGCTGCCAATCGCACGAACAGCCAAGGCGTTTCAGCTGATTGACGATGATGCTGCCATGCTTTTCTTTCCACTCCCAAACACGAGCGAGGAACTTCTCGCGCCCAAGCGATTCTTTTGTCAGCCCTTCTTTTTTAATCGCTCTTTCGACAACTACTTGGGTGGCGATACTGGCGTGGTCTGTTCCCGGAACCCAGAGAGCGTTGTAACCCGCCATTCTTTTCCACCGAATGAGGACATCTTGGAGCGTATTGTTGAGGGCATGCCCCATGTGAAGTATACCAGTGATGTTCGGAGGAGGAATAACTATGCAGTAAGGAGGCTTTTTAGCGGGACTGAGTGATGCATCAGCGTGAAAAAAGCCGCGTTTTTCCCACCACTCGTACCATTTTGTTTCGGTTGTTTTTGGGTCGTAGCGATTTGGCAGTTCCATGGGGACCTCTCGAATGCAACAGTTCTCAGTGTAATGTTGTTTGTGTTATATGCCCGTTGCCAGAGCGAATTCGTACATGATGTCAAGGACGGAGATTTCTTTCTGAACATGGACATGTTGCACAAATGAGTATCTTTGTGTGAAGACTCTTTATAGTCTTCCTCTTGACATCTCATCACGAAACTCGGCTAATCTTCGAGTACATAGTTTTTTTGTCGTCAGTCGAAGAAGATTTTGCTTCGCGTTTCATAGGACCAAAATCTGTGATTGACGATGCGTGTGTACATGAAGAGAAGTGTTCCAGAAAAACAGACACATGCATTTGACACAGAAGTAGCTAATCAGCGAGATACAAGAAACTGTGGAGGCAAATCCGAGAATTGAAAACGAAAAGGAATAGGGAGTCTCCATTTCTGGTTTCTGAGCAGTCATCCTTAGCGGGAGGGCGTGCGCGCGCCAATGCATAACTTGCGGAAGTGTTTGGGTGTTGACATCGGTTCAACGTCGATAAAGGTTGCGGAGCTCGTTGCAGAGAAAACGGGCGCGCGCGTGAGCAAGTATTTCACCGTTCCTATCCCATTGCCTCCGGGCCCCCTCGATCAGAATCGAATCGATGTTGTGACCAAAACACTCCGTGATGCACTCAAAGAACAGAAAATCTCTACCAAACACGCGGTGTTCTGTATCTCTGGGCAAAATGTCTTTGTCCGAAAAGTTCGAGTTCCTCGTACCACGGAAGAACGTCTGCACAGAATCATAGCATACGAGGCTCGGCAGCAGATTCCTTTTGCTCTCGAGAACGCGGTCGTCGAATATCAGGTTTTCGATTTAGAGGACAACCCTGAGCTCGAAGTCTTGCTTGTCGCTGCCAAAAAAGAACTTGTCGCGGAGTTTATGAAACTCGTTGCTAAAACCACTCTGCGACCAGTAATGATTTCTGTCAGCCCGTTTGCTCTGTTCAACTTCCACGTCTTTGATTCGACTCCATTTGAGCAACTGTGTGAAGAACTTGGCATAACGAAGAGGCGCTCGAAGAAAGCACAAACTGCTAATTCCGGGGCTGAGGCTGAGATTACAGGTGCACCAGCAAAAAAGAAATTTGCTTTCAAATTGCCTTCATTCAGTTTTGGCAAGCGAAAGGAACAAGCCTCGGCACCAGGCGAAGAGCTTTCCGAAGTGGCCTTAGAAGACCAGCCGTTAGAAGAGGAGGATGTTTTTGAGGAAGTTAAGGCTTTTGTTAATATTGGAGCCTTGAATTTTGATCTGGCTATTGGGCGGCTGGGAAAATATCGACTCCTCGGATTTACTCGGTCAGTGCCGTGGGCGGGTGTTGAACTCACTCGGATGCTGCAGGAGCGTTTGGGGATCGACGATCCTCAGGAGGCAGAAAACCTCAAGCGAACGAAAGCAGTAATTGTTGTGCCAGGCCGCGAAGACGAAGTCCAAGAGATGGGAGCAGATCCCGATGCTTCTGAATTCGCTACCTCTTGGGCGGATCGCCTCATCCTTGATATTCGTAAATCGCTCGACTACTACATTTCTCAACCTGACGGGGTTGCGGTTGACACGATTATTTTGAGCGGTGGACAAGCTGTTCAGCCTAACCTTGCCGCTTATATTGAAGAGAAGCTTGGTATTCCCGTAGAAATTAAGTCCCAGGTTGCAAACGAAGCTTTTCGGGTACCCATTGCACAGGAAGAAGGCGGGGGAATTACCAACCTGTGTATTGCTCTGGGATTGGGTTTGACCGGTTTGGGTTATGGTCGCATCACTATCGACTTTCTCCCGCGCGAGCTCAAGACACTTCGTGAGTTTAAGAAGAAAAATATCGAACTGGCTCTCCTTACGGGTGGCCTTGTTGCTATGATTGCTGTAAGTACTCAGGTTGGCCAGCGAGACATTTCTAACATGAAAAGGTGGCTCGAAGCCAACCAAAACAAAATTGCCACAGCAGCCGCCACAAACGCGAAACTTAAGGAAATCCGCGATAAGCGTGACCAGCTTAATGCAAAGTTTACCGCACTCGGCGAGGCAATTCCCGATAGGGGGTTCTGGCTCGATTTCCTTGCAATGCTAGAAAACATCAAGCCTGCCGAAGTTCTCATCACAACAATTCAGATGAAGCCAGATGGGGTAGTTCACATCGAATGCGAGGCAGAGAATCTGAACTCGCTTTCCGACTTTGTGAAAGCGTTGTCGAAACAGAATGATTGGGTGGCAGAGATTCTTTACAGCAATGTGGGCGACCCAACGCTCATACGCTTCTCGAATTTTGTGGGCAAACAGGTTCAGACTGCCATCATTGAACTCAAGGTTCACTGGAAAACTACCCGGTTGGCACCAGCACGCGTGACCCTGGAGCCCGGGCAAATGTATGCAACACCGCCTCCGACAGCGACTCCGCAACAGCGGCCAGGAGCGCCTGGCCCGGGGATGCCAGGAGCGCAGGGAGAAATGTTGGGACTTTAAGCTATGAACGACAAGGGCACACAAATTCTGAAGCTACTCAAGAATAACATTGATCGTTTTGTTATCGCGGTCATGTATTTCTTGGTTGCGGTCATGGTCTACTTTTGGTGGGTAGAACAGAATCCCGCTGAAACGACGCCTGCTGGCGAAAAAATTGCAGTCTTGAAGGATCCTGTGGCTGAAAATCCGCATTACAAAGTCATTGCCGAGTATGTGAAGAATCCTGATATATCCGGATTCCCGCAGATTGAACAAATAGCGAAGTTTAACATGTTCGAGTACAAAAGTGTGAAACAACGGGAAGCTCTCGAACGAGAGGTTCGAGGCAAAGTTGAATCCGCAGAAAAAGCACTGACGGAAGGCAGAACTGAGGATGCACGGCGTTTGCTGCAGGAAGTTCTTGACGCATTTCCTGCTCACCAGAAAGCACGCGAACTAATGAATAAAATAACGGGCGCCTCCACTTCAGGCACGGGGGCAACTACTGGAACGGCAAGTAAGAGATAATTTCTCGTGAGTGTAGATTTTTCGTTGCTTTTGAGTATCGCTTCGGGCGTCAATACGAGAAACTAGGCTATAGAATCGCGAGTTTTGTGCTTAAAAAGAAATGTGGATGGATTTTGCATAGGGAGCGAAATGAGCAGTGGCATCGAGTAAACCGAGACAAACAAAAAGGCAGAAGATGCATGCAGGATTAAAAGGGAGAGAGCTGAAATCGATGCTGTGGAAAACACATAATCGGGTACTTGTGTGCATGTGCGCAGGTTTTCTGTGCTCAGCTGCGTTTGGCGCTACTCAAGTTGGAGAGGCCAAACAGCAAACCGTCGTTGCGCAAAGTAAGTCCGATGTGGAGAATCTCTACCGCAAAGGCCAGGAGCTTTTCCGAGCTCAACGATATGACGAGGCCAAAGCGGTGTTCGAGCAAGTGCGGTCACTAGCTGGCGATTATCGGCAAACGTCCTTCTTTTTAAAGGAAATTGCACGCTTGCGTGACAACGTGGGGCAAGGCGGACAAGGACAACCGGTTTCCCCTGGAGGTGGAGTCTCGTCAACGGAAGCTGTGACTCGACTCGTTGTTGAAGGGAGACGCGCTCTCAAAGAAGGCGATATTGAAACTGCGCGTCAGCATTTTCGGCGTGCGGTCTCATTAGACGCTCAAAACGTTGAAGCTAGAAAGTATCTCGAACAGATAGAGAACAACAAGGAAAGCGTCCAGCTGAATCCTGCGGTTGGGCGGTTGACCTTGCCCGGAAGCGTTGCTTCTTCAAGCGACAAAGCACCCCAGAACTCGGAAGTACACTCTAATCAGACTGCCGCTTCCAAACCTTCGCTTGCCCAAACAGTGAAAAAGATGTTCTCACGCGAACTCGAACCTGCTTCGCGTGTGACCAGCCGAGATTCTTTCCAAGTTAGCAGCGGCGATCCATTGCGCAAAGCACGATCAGAACAAGTCGGATTTGCCCAACCAGTTGTGGCGAGTGTGCGAGAAGGAGGAGCTCCTCAGGTTCGTGGAGGAGGAAAGGACGCCAAACAGAGCCAAGAAAGTGAGAAAGCCGCAGCCCCGGCGATGAATCAAAGTGGGGAGAAAACTGATTCGTCGAAAACATCTCCAGTCGCAAGTTTGCAATCGGCTGCGGGTGAAAAATCAGAATCCAGCAGAGCGATTAGCGGAAAAGTTGACGGTTCCCAAACAACCAAAAACAGCCAGGCAGAAGTTCAAAAGAATGTGGCTGCAGATAAGCAAAACGTTCCATTGAACACGACGGAAGCAAAAACTGAATATGCTGCGCTTCCGGGGGCAGAAGCTTCGGAAGCTGTCTCGCGCCCTCTGCCTGCTGTCAATGGAACCCAACTCGCCCAGGCAGATGTTAAGAAAATCGACTCTGCTAGCAAGACCGCGGAAGGTAAGAAAGCCAACGATAAACAAAGCAAACAAGACAGCCAAGCCACAAAATCTCAAGCTACTTCCACGACCGATAAACCAAAAACAGGGGAGCAAAGAGAAGGCACAACAGGCAAGAGTAGCGTCAGCGAAAAATCGGAGACCTCAAAGAAAGATGCGGCAGGAAAAACAGCTCGCCCCATCGATCCTAAGGTGGAAGCCGATACATTAGTTCGCGATGCTCAACGAGCTATTGCGCAAGGCAAACGGGACATGGCGCTGGAATATGCGAGGAAGGCGCTCGAAAAAGATGCCAGCAACGTAGAAGCAAAAGCCCTCTTAGCAGATCTCGATAAAGCTGGGAAAGACAAGTCGCAGAGCAAAGAAGTGAGTGAAAAAGCAGTTGTTCTTCCACCGCTTACGCCTCTTCAGAAAGATACCGGAGAACGTAGTGGTGTCTCGACTACTGCCCAAAGGAAAGAAGAGAGCACCGCAGAAAAGAAAGCAAAAGAAGCTAAAGCTGAACCAGAAACAAAGAAGTTAGAAGCCAAAGTCTCAGAAAAGCCCGAACCGAAAGAAAAAGAGGCGCAGGCTCCGGCAAAATCTGAAAAGCCTGCAAAGAAGGAGTCGGCTCAAGGCGCTGCACCCAAACGGTCAGCCACTCCTGAAGATGCTGAAAAAGCCGAGCAAGCCGAAGCAGCATTCCAAAAAGGCCTGGCAGCGTATCAAGATGGACAGCTCGATGTGGCTGTTCAATGGTGGAACTACGCATTGACACTCGTTCCAAATCACCCACGTGCACTCCAATATCTCCAGCAGACTCGAAACGAGTACGATGCATGGGTACAGCAACATCAGGCAAATGCTGTCGAATTGCAGAAAGAGGCGTCGACGAACGCCAAACTGGACACACCTATTACCTATGACACGGCAGGTCCGAAATCGCTAACAGAGTTTCTCAGTGCACTCTCCCTCATTACCGATATAAGCTTTTATATCGCTGACGGTGTAGATCCTGATTTGCGAATCACGGCTAAGCTCGAAGAAGTTCCGTTGCGCGATGCACTGGACACGACGCTTCTTCCCATCGGCCTGAAGTGGTCACAGAGTGGTGATGTCATATCCATAACTCCTGACCTCAAAACCAAGTTCTTTAACCTGACACCTGACCAGGTTGCGAAAGTAAAGACGTTGCTCGAGAACAAAACCTTACAGAAAATGCTCTACGGTCCGGAAGGCGTTCCTGCTGTTCGCAATGTAGAGCTCCTTCTGGATGATCGTGAAAATGTCCTCCTCGTAACAGACAGTCAGGAAAACATCAACAAAGTTGAAGCGTTCCTGAAAGACATGCAGCAGGTTGGTCCTCCAGCCCTTATCTACAAGAGTTGGAAGATCCGTCCGGATGAGGGACCGAAGATCAAGGCGCTTGTAGAAGCTATCGTGAAAGTGCAAAGCGACGCTCCCTATGATCTCGAGCGCAAAGTAGTCGTCGACGGTGGCGATCTCATTGTGAAGGACACTCCGGAAAACATTAAAAAGATTGAAGAGCTATTGCTGGACAAAAACTTCATCAATAAAATCGAAAATCAGCAGTTACAGGTTGCAACATTCAATCTAACGCCACGCGAACCTCTTTCGGATAACATCGAGCAGGTTCGCGAGATGGCCCAGAACATCGTCACCGTAGTAAAAACACTTCTCTATGCGAAGAGCAGCGAAAGCGCTGCAGCAGCTGAAGGACGCCGATACTGGTACGACCCGAACACACTGCAGCTCACGATTGTGGATTATCCAGACAACCTGAGAGTCGTGAGTGACTACATTCGCTCTCTTCCAACCTTGGGGAAGAAGCAGAAGTCTGAAATTATATTCCTGAAGCATCAGACTGCTTCAGAGATGTCCGATCTCATAAGTCGCGTCCTTGGGCTTTCCACGCAGGAACCGCAGGTTGGAGGTGGAGGTACGCAGAAGGGAGGAAATGAAATTACTCGCACAGTGAGCGTTAGCGGAGGGACGCCCCAGGAGATAGTCTTCCGGGATTTGCGCGTTCGAGCTACGAAGATCAATGAGAACGACCCCAACGACCGGAACGATGACTCAGTCGAGCTCATTGTAAATACGCCTACAACAAGTGAAGAGCGAACGATTGACGAGTATAAGTCCGACTTTATTGATGACTATGAAATCTATGTTCAAGATGTTCGACCGTCAGGGACTGCTGGTCAAGGCACAGCGAAAATTACGATCCGGTATAATCCGCAGGCGACGGGTGTTACAGGTGGCACGTTGCAGCAGCCAGTGCTTGGAGTGGCTGGGCTTCCCGGTCAGGTGACACCTACCCCAACGCCAGGAACTGAAACTGGTCTCCAGGTCGAAACTATCGACAACATGAACGCACTCCTCATTCGGTTCGATAATCCAGCTGACCTTGCGGAGATTAAGAGCTATATCGATCAATTAGACATTCCTGTTCTGCAGGTGAGTATCGAGACAAAACTGGTCGAAGTAAACGAGACAAAAGCGAAAGAGTATATGCCGGAATTCTCTATCCTGAACCTGGGCAAACAGGGCATCGATTGGGATAACAGCCAGCTCAATATGCGTTACGCTCAAAACGTGGATGAATACCGGAGTGTTTTTGACCCCTTCATCGAGTCCGGAGGCAAGAACGATCTCCTAAAAGGCACGACCGTGCTGAACTTTATCTCTCCTGGAGAGACACCAGTAGCATTCACTCTCCGCATGCTCGAAGCCGAAGGCGTGGTCAATGTAGTCAATGGTCCAATGATCACAGTCGAGAATGGAGAAACGGCTGATTTCCAAATTGAGCAGCGTCTAGGAGTCTCCTTTACTGGAGGGAATACCACAACAGGTGGAACCACAACAGGTGGAACCACAACCACTGGTGGAACCACAACCACTGGTGGAACCACAACCACTGGTGGGACAAGCACAACTGGCGGGACAAGCAATACTAATACGTCGACCACCTCAGGGGGTGGTTATTCCATTCCAACTGTCACAATGTCTGTCTCACCCACCATAACCCAGTTAGGTGAGATTCGTCTAGAAATTTCCAACCTCGAACTCTATGATGCTTCGGCGAGCGGTGGCTATTCTGTGACGCAACAAGATGCTAATAATAACCCGATTAGCACAGCTGTAGCTACTGATCCGAACATCTTTGAATTGAGACGTCGTTACCTTACTACAACGGCTCGGGTGACGGATGGTGGGACGATTGTCCTCGGAGGTTGGACAGGTGAACGTTCCCGAAAAAGTGAGTCGGGGGTGCCAATTCTCCGCAACCTTCCGTACGTAGGCAAGCTGTTCTTCAACCGTACGAGTAACGTGACAGACAAGACAACCTTGCTTGTCTTCCTTACATGCCACCTGCAAAAACCATAAAACGTGTTTTTTAGAATTCTCCCTATTTGGAGATAACGGAGACGGGCTACTGTGGGAGATTCTTCCCGGGGCTAGCCCGTTTTTCATTTTTTTTGGAGGCTGTGGGGAAACCCTTCTTTTCTTGAAGGCGGCGAGCCCCCTAGGGAAAACGCGGCTTTGTCTCTGACGAAGAGTTACATACGACGGTGGATGCGGCTCGTCTCTCATTAATGCCGCCGATCGGGGGGCTAAGAACACGGTCCGCTTCCGGTGTTTTGCAGTTCGCTTTGCTTGGCAGCAGAAAGCTAGTCGCCGTTGAAAGGAAATCTCAATATCATGCGGCCGGCATTATGAAAAAAAACTCGCCGTTCCTCTGTGTCGAGGAAAGGCGAGTAACGTACTTACCCACGCTTACGTCTTTTTCTTAGACGCTCGGTGCGGAAACGTGCATCAACAATTTAGCAAAAAGTTAAAACTCCAGCTCGACAGACTTGACAAAAACCTCTGGTCTGACATTTCTGCCAGCAGGATCAGTTTGGTCATACGCTACACGGAAAGTAACCAGTCCGCCAGCTATCTGGAAAGGCAATGAATAACTCTTCTCATGCTTTTCCTTCAAAGCAAAGGAATCCAGTTCAACCCAGCTCTTTTTGACAGGATCGTATACGGCGAGCACAACGTGAGGTCGGCAACCTTCATTGACAGTGCCTTCAAGGGAGAATTTAATTTTGCGAGGGGGCTTATCAGCCTGGAGATATCCCTTGATGTTGGTGAAGTGCATAAGCCGCGCGACTGTCCCGCTGACAATTTGAGCTCCTTCTCCGAGCTCGAAACTTTCCTTTGTTGTTTTCGGCCCATATTTGATTTTTTTTGTCGCTGGAGACGAAGCTTGGGATAGCGCGGGGCGTTGGACGCTCTTTTGTTCGGTCTGGGGTTTCGGAAGCTGTTTGCTTCCGGCATTACTTACCACTTCTCCTTGCTGATTCCCTTTTTCTTGCGCTTGACATCCGGCGACAACGAGAGCTGCTGCCGCAACAATCCACATTCTCATTGAGCAAAATCCTTTCCTTACATTTCGTCTTATCAACACTATTCCGTGTTGAGCGCAGCTCAATTTCAATAGTAAAGTGCTCCTTGGGTAAACTGTTTTGCGTAGTGAGATGTCCTTCTGCCTTTTGTGTTCGCAAGAATGATTATCCGTCATCTGATAGACAATGACAGGTAGAACCACTCATGGTCGAAGAGTGAGTCGGGAAACCAGCACGTTTGGACTGCGTATGACGCCACTAAAAAACAGAGAGTCCGGGAAAGAGAGAAATCGTTACCGTCGATTACGCGTCCTGTACCGGATTTCAAATCTTATCAATTCGACGACCGAGCAAACAAAGCTTCTCCGTCGGATCCTGAAAGAAGCAATCCGTGAGCTCGGGGCTACGAGCGGGAGTCTTTCGCTTTTGACCGAAACCGATCCCTCCGAACTGCGTATTGTTGTCGCCTACGGCAAAAGCTCTCAAAATGTGAAAAATCGTCGCCTTCACATTGGACAGGGCATTATTGGGAAGGTCGTTGAGACCGGGAAACCGGTGAGAGTAAACGATGTATCCCGCTCCACAATCTATCTCGCACTTCGACCAGAAGTGCGCTCCGAATTAGCAGTCCCTTTGGTCATTGGAGGGAAAATAGCGGGGGTTCTCAACGTCGACAGTGAGCGGCTCAATGCCTTCACGAAGGACGACGAGCGCTTGCTGACGGCGATAGCCCAACAAGCCGCGAAAGTAATCCAGACGTCGCGACTCTATGAGCAGTTGGCCGACCAAGCCCACCGGATGGAGGCCTTGATTGCAGCAGGCCAGGCACTCATCTCGCCTGAACCTTTACCGTCCATTCTTCAGCGTATAACGGAAACTGTTCAGGCGATGCTCGACATCCGATTGTGTTCAATCATGCTTCTGAACGACAAACGGGAACTTGAGTTAAGTGCGGTCGCTGGCGGTGGGCAGCATTATACTCAACGACCAAGTTTGAGCGTGTCAGAGTCTCTCATTGGCCAAGTGGTTGTAAAGAGAGCTCCTCTCCAGGTTTTTGATGTGAGGAAAACTCGCAGTTATCGCAGCAAGCTTATGGCGCGTAAGGAGCGGCTTGCTTCGCTTCTATCAGTGCCTATACTCTACCATCAGCGACCGATAGGGCTTATCAATATTTATACATCGAAACCCCGATCCTTCTCAGAGGAGGAGATCCGCCTTCTCGATGCTTTCGCTTCGCTTTGTGCAATTGCGATAGAAAACGCGCGTCGGTATGAAGCGGTCATGCAAGCCGAAGAAAATATTCGCCGCAGTGACCGCCTTTCAACCCTCGGCGTTCTTAGCGCTGAAATTGCTCACGAAATCAGAAACCCTGTATCGATCATATCAATGCTTGTCCACTCACTTCTCGAAGATGACGCCGTAGTCCCCGAAAGACGGAAAGACCTCCACATCATTGCTGATAAGTTAGAGAAAATATCACGCATAGTTTCTCAGGTGCTAAACTTCTCCAAACAGGAGGGGAGGCGTTTAGAACAAACTTCTGTGCATGATGTTCTCGAAGATCTGTTTTTCCTTCTCGCGCACACCTGTGTAGCCCGCAAAATCGAAATTGTGAAACACTTTTCTCCCCACCTGCCTGAGATTCTCATAGACCGAAGTCAGCTTGAGCAGGTTTTTATGAACCTCTTTCTCAATGCCATACAAGCAATGCCTCACGGAGGATTCCTGTCCGTCAAAACTACAGTAAAGCGAACACTGCCTCAAGTGATCGAGGTCGTCGTTTCTGACACAGGCAATGGGATTTCCCCTGAGGTTCTGCCGCACATCTTTGAACCCTTTGTCACTTCCAGAAAAGAAGGCGTCGGATTGGGGCTGTTTGTCGCGAGAAAGTTGTTGTCGCAGTTCGGTGGTACCATGGAAGTTGTCAAAACTAATGAAAAAGGGACTTCTTTGAAAGTTACTCTTCCTGTGAACGAGGATACGAAAGAGAATGACTGAGGGGAATACCACATTACTCGTTGTCGACGATGATGCGGATGTCGTCTATTCGTTCAAGCGTCTATTTGGGAAAGATTATGAAATCATAGAAGCTTTTTCGGGCGAGGAGGCGCTCGAAGTTACCAAAAGCCGCGATCCGCATGTCGTGGTTATGGACGTCAGGATGGGGGGGATGAGTGGAGTCGAGACGCTGCGAAAAATGCGTGAGATTGCTCCTCGTACCGTTGTCATTCTCATGACAGCATACGGCACAACCCAGTCAACAATCGAAGCTATGCGCCTTGGTGCGTTTGACTACGTCCTAAAACCTTTCGATGTCGCTCAAATGCGGGAGCTTCTTGCCTCTGCAAGGCGTGTTGCACTGGATATGCGCCGTACTGTCGGATATCCGTCAAGTCAAGGGACCAAGCTCGTTGAAGAGGAAATTATTGGACTGAGCCGCCCGATGCAGGAAGTTTACAAACTCATTGGGAGAGTTGCCGAGAGCGATCTCCCAGTGCTCATTACGGGAGAGAGTGGGGTCGGAAAAGAGCTCGTGGCACGCGCCATCTATCAACACAGCGCGCGCAAAGAGAACGCCTTTCTCGCTATTAACTGCGCAGCAATTCCAGAGCAGCTTCTCGAAAGTGAACTTTTTGGTTATGAACGAGGAGCATTCACTGGCGCTAGTTTGCCCAAGCCTGGTAAGTTTGAAGTATGCAATGGGGGAACGCTTTTCCTCGACGAAATAGGGGAGATGCCCCTCAGCACTCAGAAAAAACTCCTGCGAGTTCTGGAAACTGGCGATATCGAAAAAATTGGAAGCACCAGAAGTCATAAGGTAGATGTGCGGGTGCTTGCCGCCACCAACAAGAACCTCGACGACTTAGTCGCAAAAGGCGAATTTCGATCAGACCTCTACTATCGCCTTAAAGTTGTAGAAATCAGAATGCCTTCTCTCCGGGAACGGCAAGAGGACATCCCGCTCCTGGTAGAATATTTTGTTGCTAGGACATCCCGTGAACTGAACCGCGACAAGCCATTCGTTACGCGGGAAGCAGTGGAACTCTTACAGTCCCACTCGTGGCCAGGAAATGTTCGTGAATTAGAGAATCTCGTAAAGAATTGTCTGGTGCGCCTGCACGGCAATGTCCTCCATCCCGAAGACGTTATGCCGTTTCTTCAAAAAGCTCGTCCTGTTTTATCTGTTACTGAGCAAGATTTGGAGAAAGTCCCAGCTGATAGCGTCTCACAAACTCCTCTCATTTTCAAGAGGGAGTATATTCAGGCCCTCTTTGACAGTATTCTGGCCAATCAACCTTTGCCTGAAGGACTCGATGCATTTGACCTCATCGAACGAGAATTGCTCGAGATGGCTCTTCGTTATTGCCGAGGGAACAAATCGAAAGCGGCAAAACTTCTCGGCATTAGTCGGAACACTGTCCGGAAAAGGGTAACAAAATATGGATTCGATTCTGTCGCTGAAGAAGAATAAGCAGTAAAGGAGGGGAGTTGTGGCGGAACTGAGGGACACGGCAGGCGTGTCAGATTCCAAAATAGTGTATCTCCTTAATGCCCTCGAACGAGACGCTCCCACACAGCTCATGCTCGAAGTCGCTCGTGCGGCGCGCAGAGCTGGTTCTGTGTGCAGAATTGTGGCTTGGTCTCGTGGCGGAGCACTTCAGGATCCCGTAGCGTCTGATTTTGGTTTTTCCCCTCTCATTCTCTGGGGCGACAGAAATCCGTGGAAGGCGTTCGCGGATTTTGTTTCTTTTCTTCGTCAAACTCAACCCGACATCGTTCATGTCACACTTACCCGTCCCTCAATACTCGGAACTCCACTTGTTCGGTTTGCCACCAGAGCGCACATTATTCTTACCCAAAATGGTGTTCACGAGTGGGAAGAACATTTAAGAATTCCCTCAATTGTTCCTCGTCTTGGTTTCAAATTCTCAGCATCTCTGGCTGATTGTGTTGTTGCTGTCTCAAATGCCGTTGCGAGAGATTTGGTTTTGGCAGGCGTTGTCGCGCCTAACAAGCTCGATGTCATTGCAAACGGTGTTGACGTGCAGAGTTTTACTCCAGAGCAACGGCGTTATCGCGAGCGGGTCATCCACCATTATTTTCCTGGGCAAACAGCCGACAGCATTGTCCTCGTAGGAGCTGCTGGAAATTTAAGAAAGATCAAAGGATACGATATTTTTGTTGAAGCAGCTTCACTCATCACGAATCCGGCTATTCGATTTATTATTTGGGGAGAGGGACCTGAACGTCTTTTCTTGGAAAAAGCAATAGTCCGTGCTAACCTTGGCGGCAAATTTGTTCTCGCAGGGTCTAGCCTACAGATGCCTGAATGTTTGGCTGCATGCGACATTTTTGTTCAGCCTTCGCGGAGAGAGGCATTTGGGCTTGCTGCCGCGGAAGCGATGGCTTGTGGAGTACCTTGCGTAGTTACTTCAGTGGGTGGGCTGCCAGAACTTGTGAAAGATGGAATGACAGGACTTGTCGTGCCTCCAGAAGATCCCGCGACTCTTGCTCGGTCTATTTCTTATCTTGTCGACCGACCCTTTTTGCGTGAACGGTTGGGGATTGCAGCTCGCCAGCGCATACTGGAGCGTTACACAAAGGAACGAATGTGCGCAGATTACTTGCATCTGTACGGACGCTTATTAGAAAATTCCCACAAGTTGGGGAGTTATGAAAGAGCTGATAGTAAGACACCTTGAGCCGCATGAAGCCGATTCGTGGGACAATTTCGTTGTTCAGTCCCCTCAAGGATCACTGTTTCACACGGTTGTGTGGAAAAGCATTATTAGTAAAGCACTCGCTCCTCACTGTATGCGAATTATAACCTGCAGCGATGAAACCGGCTTTTTGGGTGGGTGCGTGTTTCTTGAAAAGGAACGTCTAGGTGCTCAGACTGCTGTAACTCCCTTGTTAACTCCGTATTGTGGGTTCATTCTTGACGGGCCACCTGGTGAGAAACTGTCTGATCAAATTTCGCGGGACCATGCTGTTCTCGGAGCTCTTACGGAGTACATGATGGAGCACTATCCGTACATAAATCTCGCCAGCCCCCCTCATCTCGAAGACATTCGACCTTTCCAGCAACATGGCTTCACAATCACTCCCCGGTTTACCTATGTGCTGAATTTGCGTTTGTCCCCCGAAGAACACTGGGAGCGATTCGACGGAAGCGTGCGTCGGCAAATCAAGAAGGCTGAACGTGAGGAGTTTGAGATCTGCGACCGTCTTCCAGTTGAGAGGGCGTATGAGCTCTTCGAAGCAACCTTTACTCGCCGAGGAGAAAAATGCCCTGTGCCATTCCAACTCTTTGAGTGCATCGCGCGTGATGACAAACTCGCGGACTACCGTCAGGTCTTTACGGCATGGGCAGGAAGCACGCTCGTAAGCTTTGTTATAATCTTGCTTTTTGACAAGAAAATCTATTATGCTGTCGCGGCTTCCGATCCAGATTATCTATGCTCCGGAGTGAGCTCGCTTCTTATCTGGGAAATCATCAAGCAGTACGCTGGAACCGACTGGAACCATTTTGATTTCGTTGGGGCAAACATCCCGTCTATTGCCAGATTCAAAGAGAACTTTAATCCTCGCCTCCAAATGTATTTCCAACTCGAGTATTATGCTTCGTCGTATCTGAAACTAGGGAAAGATCTTCTCGACCGCTTGCGGGGATAAGTTCTTCTGGCGAAAGTTTTCTGATTATTCTCGCGGGGATTCCACCCAAGATGCAAAATCCCTCCGGAAAACTCTTGGTGACGACGCTCCCTGCGCCGACGATGGTGTGATCTCCTAGCTCCACCCCCGGCAAGATAACAGCATTCATTCCTATCCAACAATGTTTCCCGATGCGGATTGGAGGGGCAGGGAGATGTCTATCGAGATTGCGCGGATCGTGATTCGCGCTTACGAGTCCCACATTTGGCGCAAAGATCGAATAATCCCCGATCTCAATGCCGTTTATCGCCTGAATGTAACATCCCGGCATATCTCCCGGATAAACGCATTTACCCCGCTTAACCTTCTCCGGGCATATGACACGCGACGTGAAATGAACTGGCCAAGGGACATTTGAATTAATGCGGAAAATAGTTTTGAAAAAAAGGTACTGAAGATATGATCTTGTATCCACCTTCTCTGGGACTCGAAGTATAGCTCTTAGGCACTGCCGCAGATGATTTCCAACCTTCATTTTCTTCATGGCCGACTGTTAAACGATGGCTAGCTGTCTTTTCAACATTCTGAAAGCATGTATTTTGTAGACCGATTTGCGCGAGAGATTGTAACCTACGTGTAGAGAGAGCCAATGAGTAGGCTTCGCACATGTTTTTTCACCGTTTTCGTTCTATGCGTGAGCCTCACGGTTTTTGCACAAGAGGAGCGCATACTTGCTGAAGCGCTTGATATGTGTGCTCTCGATACGACGTACTACGTATCTCTCGAAACGCTCAATGACTCTGCTTCTGCCTCGGTTGTCCCGGCTTACGATTTTATCAACGACGGCGGAGGAACTTTTGTTATTCCTCCCGCGGAAGGAAAGTTTCTCCCTACGCGCGTTAATCTCATCAGTGCGTACTTTTCGTGGAAAGGACCCTACGTCATTTTTCAGCAAGGGAGAACCCAACTCGCTGATGGTCCATACGACAAAGGAACGCCACTTGATCCTTGGGGAAATCCATATTACTTGTTCTCGCCTTTAGGACTTGTGCGAGGAGACATAGGCTCTATCACGCTTGAGCTTTATGGCGACCAATTTGACCGTTACACCATTGTTTCCCTTGGACCTGACGGCGTAAAGAGTTCGGATGACCTTCTTTACAGTTTTGGTCCGCCGGTTACCGTCCCTACGATATCGAGTCTTCGCGGCCCCCGCGTAGAACAGGTATCAGATGGTCCATTAGCTCGCCGGCTTGTGCAGGAGGACACCCCGGACTACACAGTCGTCGCTGGCACCCCCTTAACCATTCGAGGTGTGCATTTGGCCGACTCACAATCCAGTCCTACTGTCATGTGGCAAGGAAACGTGTGGGCGCAATTTGTATCCACCTCTCCTCGCGAGCTTATCTTAATTGTGCCCGGGTCAGCACAAGGCTTCGGAGCTTTGTCGGTATCTGTAGGCTCACAAGTAACCAACAGCGTGAAGCTCCTCGTCCGACAAACAACGGACGCTATTCTTTGGAGTGAGTTCGAATAGCCTCAGAGGCGTGACACCGGTACACGTTTGCGCCCGTTTCAAAAAAAATCAGATAAACTCTTTTACGATTTGTTCAACACTCGTGCGGTGCTGAGCCGCCTTGAGAGCCCTTTCTTTGATCTGTCCGATTCGATCAGCAAGAGTTGGCTCTTCTCGCTTATGGATAATCCCAAGCGGAAAATATCCTTCATGGCGTGCATTCAGCGCTAGACGCAGTGCCCCTTCATAATCGGTTGGATCATAATCGTCTGGAAGCGGGCGAGAATGGCTTTTGAAGTATTCTTTATCCATTCCTGCATTAAAAGTTACGCAGGGCGACAGACAATTAATAAACGCCATGCCGCGATGTTGCAGCCCCTGGAGAAACATGTCCGTCATGTGGTTTGGATCATGGCTTGCGGTTTGGGCGACGAATGTAGCACCCATGGTGAGAGCTGCCCATATGGGGTCGACAGGAGGCTCAAAAGTCCCATAGGGGGTAGATTTCGTTTTCATGCCGAACTCACTTGTCGGGGCAGCTTGTCCTTTGGTCATACCATATATTTGATTATCCATAAGGATGTACGTAAGGTCAACATTGCGTCTCATGGCGTGAAAAAAGTGATTGCCACCAATTGCAAGCGCATCGCCGTCACCTCCAGTCGCGATGACGGTGATTTCTGGGCGTGCCAATTTGAGCCCTGTCGCAACTGCAAGGGCGCGTCCATGAACGGAGTGGAAGCCATAAGTGTTCATGAAAAATGGAAACCTACTTGAACAGCCGATGCCAGATACAATAGTGATCTCCTCTTCTGGTCGTCCGTAGGCAATGAGGGCCTTGTCCAGTGCTGCCAGAACGCTGTAATCCCCGCATCCAGCGCACCACGTAGCCCGCTGACTACCTTTGTAGGTCTTTCTCACTGGTTTTGCCTGATCTGATTGAACGGTGTCTGTCATTGACGTGTTTCCCTCCCTCAATGTTCTTTCAGGTGATTCATGATACCTTCCCGAATTTCTGCAGGAGAAAAGGGAAGCCCATCGTCCTTGGTGATGCTGACAACTTCAATTTCGTTTTCCAAAAGTTCCTTCGTGAAGTGAGCTTTCAGCATTTCTGCAAACTGAGCAGTAGCGTTGAGCTCTGGAATAAACAGTGTTTTAATTCCGCTAGCGAGGAATCCGCGTATCGCGTTTTCAGGGAGCGGCCATAGCACATGAGGCAAGAGTGCCCGGCACACGATATTTTCTTTTTCCAGATCTTGGATAGTTTCTAACGCCACGGGGGCAGTGGCACCCCAGCTCATTAAGCCAAGCGATGTGTTTTGTGCGGAATCGTATCGGAAAGTCTTTCCTCGGAAGGCCTTGGCAATGGCTTGCATCCGTTTGAGGCGGCGAGCTACCATGCGCCGCCGAACCGCTGGGTCAAAATCGGGATTCCCAAATTCGTTGTGCTCCAACCCTCCACATCGATACATTCCGTTTGGAATGCCCGGAATTGAGCGTGGGGTCGGCATACCGTCTGGGGTGTCAATATATCGACGGAATGGACTCGGATCGCTCGTTGGATCCCAGAACTTCTCTTCAAAAACTTCCAGAGACTCGAAACTGGGCGGATCGATTGTTTGCATGCGGTGACTTAAGGATTGGCTGGACAACATAATCACCGGTATCTGGAACTGATGTGCAATGTTTACTGCACGGATAGTTTGCGAGAAGCAATCCTTTACTGTCTGGGGTGCCAGTACTACGCGGGGGATTTCTCCATGGGAGCCATACGTGGCAAGCAACAAGTCGCCCTGTGCCTCTTTTGTGGGCATCCCTGTAGAGGGGCCAGCTCGTTGCACATCCACAACGACGACAGGAAGCTCTGCCATACCAGCTAAGCCTAGAAGTTCGATCATGAGGGAGAGACCGGGGCCGCTTGTGGCAGTCATTGATTTCACTCCGCCGTATGAAGCTCCCAAACACATGGCTAACGACGCAATTTCATCTTCAGCTTGAATCATGAGCCCGCCAACCTTTGGCAACTGCGCTGCTAGCCACTCCATGATTTCGCTGGCAGGAGTGATAGGATAACCCGCAAAAAACCGCACACCAGCCGTCAGTGCTCCAAGAGCGACAGCCTCATTCCCTGAGAGAAGCATGCGGGCTACATGTTCTTCCGGAGCAAAGCGAAAACTCTCGCAAAGGACACTGTGACGAACGCCTTCTTCGAATCCTGCCCGCAGAGCATTTCGGTTTGCTGCGATGATGTCTTCTCCTTTGCCTTTGAAAATCTCCTCGACTGCATTCTCGGCAGGCTCGATGTCTACCTGAAGAAGTCCCAACAATGTTCCAACCGCAGCGATATTCTTGCTGCGCGCAGTGCCAGCTTCAGCCTCAGCGATCTCTTTAAAATCAATTTCCAGTGCACGAGCGTGTGAGGGGATTTCCTCACATGGTGCACCAAATGGCGGATGGATGACGACGGCACCAGGAGGAACCTTCGGGGCATTGTCTTTTACAGCTTGTCGGTTAAGAGCAACAAGAATTTCGGGTTCGTTCCCTTGCGACAAAAGTGGTTGGTTAGAAACTCGTGCTTGGAACGTGACCTGACCACCCCGAACTACTGCCAAGAAGGTGCTAAAGGTGTACACATGGTACCCCAGTCGCGCCATTGTTCGGGCATAAAGCTTGCCCATTGAGATGATCCCGTCACCGGAGTCACCTTCGAAACGAATTGTCAAACTTCGCTGATCTTGTCCCACGTTACCTCACTCCCTGATGAAGACTATAACCGTGTTCCACATTCACTTTTGAATTGGTCGGTGAACTTTATCCATGATGGTGATCAGTCACAAAAAAACTCGACTCAAGCACAATTTCAGAAAAGCTTGCCGGAATCCAGTTTGCTTTTCATCTTGAGGAGCAGAGGAAAATCGTGGTGATAGTTATATTACAGGGTAAAAATTTGAACCGATACGATGGAAAGGATAATGCCCAAAAGTGGAGATGTCGTCGGTATTGGCGTTTGCGGGGTTTAGCTTTCAGATTCTTTCGCTCGCAATATGGGTGGGGGGACTGATCTTTTTCGCTTTTGTTACCGCTCCTCTTGCGTTCAAGGAAATACCGAGCCGGAGTACGGCAGGAAATTTCACTGCTGCATGTTTGCGGCGTTTTCAAAATGTTGAGGTCCCATGCGCTCTCCTCGCATTGTGCGGAGCCGGATTTCTTTATGTTGCTCCTGTGACGTCTCCCGTCTTATGGAGCGATATAGCTTTATCGGTTATTATGTTTATCAATTTTATGATCTACTCTGGCTATTTGATGCCACGACTAGAGGCTCTTCGGCTCCAAATGAGCGAGACTGATCTCTATGCGCGTGAAGTAGATCCCGTTGTGGCTCAGACCTTCCAGCAACTCCACAGTTGGTATGCGCGGCTTATGACTGCAAACATTGTTCTGGGTGTGGTACTTCTCATAGTTGTTTCAGTTCTTTGTATGCTTTGTGGTCGTGCAGAGCCGGGTGTTGGGACAGAAACAATGATGTGGGGAGGGGCTTTCAATCCGTGGCAATAATTCGCACGCACGGGCTTGTCAAAGAATACAGCTCTAGCGGGGGGACAACGAGAGTTCTTGATGGCATCAATCTTACTTTGGAAAAAGGCGATGTTGTCGCGATCGTAGGGCACAGCGGTTGTGGAAAGACCACGCTCCTGAACATCCTCGGAGGACTTGATCGACCGACAAGTGGAAAGTTATACTACAACGACATACCTGCCGACGAAATGAATGAGCGAGAGCTCGCAGTTTTTCGCAACAAGCATATTGGCTATCTTTTCCAATCGTACCTTCTTCAGCCTCGAAGGTCTGTTTCTGACAATGTGGTTATTCCTCTCCTCCTGGCAGGAGTACCTTTGCGTGTTGCCTTTGCTCGGGTCCGCGAAGCCCTGGCAGAGGTGGGACTTGCAGACTATGCCAATGCACCTATAGGCACACTGTCCGGTGGACAGAAGCAACGGGTAGCGCTTGCCCGAGCAATTGCCAACCGGCCCGAGGTGCTCCTTGTTGACGAACCCACGGGAAACCTTGATTCGCGAACGAGCATCGAAGTATTCGAATTGCTCCTCAACTACAATAGGACACATAATGCCACAGTGGTTATTGTGACGCATGACCCACTCATAGAGCAATTCTCTATACCTCTTATGACGCTTGAGAACGGCAAACTCGTTGTCCACGTGGGGAAAGTTTGAGGGGGGCCAAACGAAAGTGAACACATACGATGTTTTGATAACTAATTGTACCGTCGTAGATGGTTCGGGAAGAGCATCTTTTAGAGCGGATGTTGCTGTCAGAGATGAGCGAATTGTCGAAATAACTCCATTGCCGTCTCGCGAGCGTATTCCAGAGGCTGCAGCTCGCCAAGTATTATGTGGTGAAACATTGCTCCTCGTTCCCGGCTTCGTCGATGTCCACGGCCACAGTGACCTCAATATTTTAGCATGCCCTATGGCCGAGTCAAAGCTTCGACAAGGAATAACGACAGAGATCTTCGGCAATTGTGGCGAAAGCGCATTTCCTCTGTTTGGTGCATTTCGCAAATGTGTGGAAGAAGACATGAAACGCCTTGGTCTTGAACCACTTTGGAGGGGGGCAGAAGACTACTTTAAATATATCGAAGCACTTCGCCCAGCGGTAAACGTTGCTACTTACGTTGGCCATGGCTCAATCCGAGCAGCCGTATTGGGATTCGATGATCGTTCTCCGAGTGGCAATGAACTCGATCAAATGAAACGGGAAGTAAGGCGTGCAATGGACGCCGGTGCAATAGGGCTTTCTACGGGCCTTATTTATCCTCCCGGAATTTTCGCAACAACGGACGAAATCATAGAGCTTCAACGGGTAGCCTCTGAGAAAGGCGGTATCTATTCTTCTCACGTGCGTGGCGAAGGGGATTTGTTGCTTCAGGCAGCCGATGAGTTTCTCCAAATAGCTTTGCACACTGGCAGCCAAGCACAGTTCAGTCACTTGAAGGCATCCGGTCGCCGTAACTGGGGAAAGGTTCTTCATGTCCTCTCAGCCATCGAAGATGCAGCCAACAACGGACTCAATGTGTGGTTCGACAAGTACCCTTACATTGCGTCAAGCACTTCACTGGCGTCGTTGCTCCCGCGGTGGGTTCTTGCTGGAGGAAGTGAACAGACTCTTTCACTTCTCGCTGATTCCCAGCAAAAAGCCCATATTATCGAAGAGGCAGAATACGCAAACGAAGGATGCGATGGATGGGATTCTGTCCTGATAGTCGATCCTGCTTGTGATGAGTTTGCTGAGTGCGCTGGCAGATCCATTGGCCAAATTGCTCGCGAGTTAGGACGTGCGGGCGGAGATGTTTTCATCGATTTGCTTATCGCATCGAAACTGCGTACCTCTATTTGCAACTTCACCATGAACTGGGAAGAAACGGACATGGTTCTGCAACATCCGAGGGGTTTTGTCTGCACGGATGGTGCTTGCCGTGCGCCCTATGGACCACTTTCCTACGGTGCTCCCCATCCTCGCGTGTATGGAACCTTCGGTGCATATTTCCGCAGATACGTGAAAGAACTCAAGAGTCTCACACTCGAGGAGGCGATCCGCAAAGTCACTTCTCTCCCTTGTCAAATCTTTGGGTTTAGAAACAGAGGCGAAATTCGCGTTGGGTACTATGCCGACATGTTGCTTCTCGACTGGGAGAAATTCCGGGATCAGGCTGATTTTACCCTGCCTCATCAGTATTGCACTGGAATCGAAATGGTGATGGTGAATGGCGTTGTCACACTTCTGCGGGGATCTTCAACAGGGCAACGGGGTGGACGTGTATTGCGGAGAGAAACTCCATTGGCTTGAAGGTATCTTTATAAGTCACGTACACTGTCATCGACGAATTCATTTGCGCTGAGAGCGGAAGGAGTTGAGCGACCGGCGAAATCTCTCAATCTCATCAAGTTGTGCGGGGGATAAATCGCGATGTCCATACTTTGCGCAGTAATACCAGTCGGTAATCGTTTGAAAGCACTGCAGACATTCGTTCTTTGCTACGCGTGAGGCAAACTCGAAAGGGGTCTCGTGCGGTTCGCGCACAAAGCCGTATGCTTCCAGACGCTGCAGAAGATCTTCATAGAATCTGAGACTCGCCATCGATCGTTGACGCGACGCCGCTCGACCCTGTTTATGTACAGCGAAGCCCAAGAAACGCCGCGTTGCAAGAATGATGGCGACGAGACAGAAAACACCAATCCCGATAGCAATTGCTGAGTTTTCTTGCCCTGAAGAATCTGTGTTTCCTTGCGGCAGGAGTGAGTCTTCTTTCCATTCGCCAAAGAGTCTCCCAACCCCCATTATAGTGCTCAAAACCGTGTACGCTACCAATCTTTGGTCCTGGATGGAAAAGTCTATTACAGCGCTGTACCACTTGAGTTTCAGTGCGTCGAACAAGCGCGACAGAGTGAGATATACCGGATTTATATCGACTTGGCGCTCGAGCGCACCCGGAGGAGTAGGATCGAAAGTCATCCATCCGTATCTATCAAAATAAGCTTCCACCCACGAGTGAGCGTCTCTATTGCGCACTGTGAACATTCCTGCGAGGTTGTTCCATTCTGTGGAGTAATAGCCATTAACAATGCGCGCTGGAATGCCCAGCGACCGCAATAGCATAACCATAGCTGTAGCAAAGTACTCGCAGTGACCTCGCTTGCTCCGGAAAAGAAAATCGTCGAGAAAACGCTTTTGAGGAGCTTGATTGACGTCAAGCGAGTACGTGTAATTCTTCCGCAGGTAGGTTTCAACCGAGAGAGCTCTCGCGTAATCTGTTTGTGCTTCTGCCGTGATTTGTCGCGCGAGAAGCGACAGACTTTGAGTGTCGATCGTGTCAGGGATTTGCAGACAAGCAATTTTATAGAAGGAAGCGATATAATCGCCTGTCCACAGCTGAGGGTCTATTATTTCTCGCCGATTCCTCTGAATTCTGCTCTCAGAAGGAGTCATGTGGCTGCTGCGTCCTGCAGAGAAAGCTCGCGACTCGACTTCCCTGCGCAATCCATCGAAGAGTTTTTCGAATGGAGCCGTCGAGCTCCTATCCTGAGATTGCTCAAAGGCAGTCGTTTCTCTGTTTTCTCGCGGCACAGGTCTTTTGTAAAGCTCTGGATCGGCACGATCCGCCAAGTCCTCCACGCGGGATGCTACAGTGTAGTGAATCTCTCGGGAAGGCACAGTGAGTAACCACGTAGCACCGGCAAAAGGATCTGTGTAGAGGGCTTCTTTAAAATCGAAAGTGAGGACGGCAGTGGGGAAAGTTTCGCCAAAAATAAACCGAGATGTGTTGGGAGTCTGAACGATAAGGTTCTTGCGGATCGGATACGGACGGACGGTAAATTTTGCAAATGCTTCTCGATGGGTAGCCCAGGTCGATCTTTCCCACTTTTGCCCATCAAATCGATCGAGAGCCACTCCTCTCAGACGAATAGCCTGTGGTTTGGTTGCTCCCTCGAGGGGACGGACATAAAGCGCAATGCGATTATCAAGATGGATCCGTCCTTGCCCTCCGAATTCAATATTTTCGTCAAAAGCAGAGGTTGGTTGAATGAGACGGTTTGTGACAAGAGGAGGCACATACTTTCTTAGAGAAAAGCGAGGGACTAGCATGAAAAAAACGATGCTCATGCTCGTGACAAGAATGAACAAGAGGACAACATGAAACGAGAGAGTCGACGTTCTTGTTCCCTGGCTGCATTTGCGTAATTCTAAGAGCGCTTTTTCAGTGATAGTTCGTCGCGACGCGTTTGGGAGGCGTTGCAATATTTCCCAGTGAACAGCTGCATAGCATGCTCCCGCAATATTCTGAATCAAAAAAGCTCGAATGAGCAAAACCACGTACATCAGCAGCAATGGGGCGATGAAGAGGGAAGTAGTCACAGCAGAGGCAACAACAATCTCGAAAAGACTTATGATGTAAATCGAGTATGCATCAGATAGTCGTCTTACAGAAAAAGCTTTCACGAGTTGAAGAAAGAGGACGAAATAAGCGGCCGCGAGAAAAAGATTCGATCGAGCAAGTGGCAAGAGAAGTGAGAATGCTCCCAGTGTCAATATATCCCATCCCCATGAAGGAACTTTGAGCCAGGTACGCCGTAGCAGAAACGAGAAAGGAAGCAGGCACGAGGCAGCGGCTACAATCAATGGATGGAGCTCGTCACACGTAAAAAGCGTAAGAGTTGCAACGAGAGAGAGCGCCGTGAGAGAAAGATGTAATCTATCCCACGTGGTCACGATGAGACCCTTTTTCGTAGAACGTTGCCATCGAGATACCACAGGCGCGCATCCTCTACCGCCTGATATTGTCCACCCATTTTTGCCTGCCCGTCTGCATAGATCACAAGAAGTTGGGGGGAGGAATTATCTTCCCATTTTGTAGTGCCATCGCGGAGTTCGACGAGAGCGAGAGCCCGCAAGATGCGATCAGCGTGGTCACGATCATTACGAGGCGAAATGGTTAGTGTACTCGTTCGGAGGCCGACATCAAAACCCTTTCGTAAGAGAAAGAGTGCAAGGGAAGCCGTGAGTGTAACGGCGCGTTCAAAGAGCTGTTTCAGTTCGTCAGTGGGCACCGGAACTACGTCGACGAGGGTAATCACGATTCGATTGCGCTCTTCACGCTCGCGTTCCGCAACGATGAGGCGACGAGCGCGAGCACTTGTCTTCCAGTGGATCTGGCGTGCAGGCTCTCCTTCGGTGTATTCACGCAAACTGTGAAGATCGATGCCTGCTCCGCGCCGACGGTGGGCCGTTTCGCCTTGGCCGCCGAGGCGCAGCTGCCAGTTCCCGTCGATTGAATAGGTGCGAGGCAGGACAATTACTTCTCCCGCTAGTTCGTGTTCTGCAGATCGCTCTATAAAACTGAAGGGGAACCTGGAACTTACCAGCGCACTCCTGAAATGAACGAGACCACGTTTTTGAAAAATCTGATGAACCGTGGCATAGCTTGTTTCGAGAGATTCGCCAGGCGGAATGACGGGACAAGGAGCCTTTCCTACGATAGCCTTCTTGTCAGTGAAATCAGAAATCAGAAGACTGCTGACAGGCAAAAATCGATGACGGTTTCGGATTCTTAGAATAATCCGCGCCTCTTGTCCTGCAGTCACTTTTGCTGGAAGCACACGCTGGATATCGAGTCCTCGGACATTCCGTGGAGAGACTATCCCGTGCGTAATAAAAGTCGCGATGAGGAGTCCGAACAAAAAGTAAACAAGATTAGCTCCCGACTGAATGGCAGCAAAGCCAGTAATAAATATGAGCGCTAGCGTGATGAAGCCGAACAGTGTGAGGCGATAGCGGTAGACCACTTGCTTCTTCTCTCGTGCAAGCCACTGTCTCAGTTTTTCGCCGTGGGGGATTTGAAGGCGGTTGTTTGTCGTTGCAAGGCTCATCCCGTGCGCTGATCGTTCACTCTGGTGTTGTATGTACGTTAAAAAACTACTCTGACAGCCTCGAAACTAGTCACGATGGAGTAAGGAAGGAATTCCAGACGCATGCCACGATTTGTTGTGAAAACGGGTCCCGACGCCGGGCGTGTCATAGAAATGCGAGCAAAATCCCTCCGCTTTGGCAGGAGCCAAGACTCTGACGTGGTTGTGAACGATCCCGGCGTGTCTAGAAATCACGCCATGGTCACCGAGATAAACGGCCTCATCATGCTCACGGACTTCAGCTCGAATGGCACGTTTGTTAATAATATCCCAATCTCGCGGACCGTGCTAATGGACAATGATGAAATCCGGATGGGCAGCACAGTTTTTGTTTTCGAGGATGCACCCTCTGAGGTGGGCAATGTGTCCGGAACAGAATGCACTGGCTTAGCCATGCCTGTATCGTCCACAGAGGAAGAGCGTAGAGATAACAGTACTCGGCTCCTTCCAGATTTTCAGATCGGCATAGATGCTGGTGCTCTCAAGGAGGTCTATCTCAAACTCAAGACAGTTTATAGGATCCTAAGTGATATCGCTGAAAGTTCTTCGTTGCGATCGATGCTCGAAATATTTTCGCGAGCAGCGCTTCTTGCCCTGGGGGGAGAACGCGTAACATGTTATCTATGGAGTGAATCAGCGGAAGCTCTGAGGGAAGATTTTAAGTTCTGTTCCGAACTCGTCAGTCCTTACACCTCTCAACTAGCAAATGCTCCCGAACACTTCCTGAAAGAAGCGTTCAATTCTTCAGAACCCCTTTTGGCAAAGTGGGATGACCATGGGCGTTTTATTCCTGAGCACGAATCGCCGAACGTTGTAGCTTTGCAATTGCGCCGTGACCAGCAGGCAATAGGTGTCGTTTGCATCGATAATCCCCACGGCCGCCGAACTTTTACTAAAGATGACGTCGATTTTCTCCAAACCCTCATAGGGCTCGTCAATTTGAGGGTGTACCAGCTCACTCAAATGGAAAACTTGCGGCAAGAAATCCGTTCTCTCCGTCAGAAGCGCGCCGATGACTTTACGATCGTGTGCCAGAACGAACGGATGAAGGAGATCTATCAGAAAGTTGCTCAAGCAGCACAAACTGATGCGACGGTGCTCATTGTGGGGGAGACGGGAACAGGGAAGGAGCTTGTGGCCCGCTCGATTCACGCACTTTCGCCTCGGCGTAACAAAGAGTTTGTGGCAGTCAACTGTGCAGCATTCACGGAGACGCTTATCGAGAGCGAACTTTTTGGCCATGAGCGAGGCGCGTTTACGGGGGCTTTTACCCAGCGTAAAGGAAAGTTCGAACAGGCGCATGGGGGAACTATTTTCTTGGATGAAATAGGGGAGATGAGCCCAAACGTCCAAGCGAAGCTCCTAAGAGTGCTTGAACAGCGAGAAATTCAGCGAGTGGGAGGAGAAAAGAGCATCAAAGTCGATGTCCGAATTATCGCAGCAACAAACAAAAATCTGAAAGAGGAAGTGCGAAAAGGCAACTTTCGCGAAGACCTTTACTACCGGATTTGTGTGGTTGAAATTGCGCTTCCCCCATTGCGTGAAAGAGTGGATGAAATACCTGCCTTGGCGCAGCACTTTTTCGAAAAGCTGCGAAAAGAGCATCCTACTACCTTAAAGAAGATCGCACCAGAGACTCTGGAGGTTCTGAAATCGTATCCTTTTCCTGGCAATGTGCGGGAACTTAAGAATATCATCGAAAGAGCAGTAGTGTGCGCTACGGGAGATACACTTCTTCCCCAACATCTTGGCAATGACATTCTCGAGGCTGCCCGAAGGCCAAGTCTCTCGGCGTTGGAGCAAAAACGGGGAGAAAGTGAAAGCCAACCTTTCAGAGCGAAAACACTTGCTGAGCTCGAGCGAGAGCACATCCTTCGCACTGTGCAGTCGGTTCCCAACAAGGTGAAAGCTGCTGAAATACTCGGCATCAGTCGAACAACTCTCTACGAGAAGCTCAAAGAATATGGGATCGGGACGGAAAAAGAGGAAGAAGGGCACAATTGAAGAGGATGCATACGGTGGAAGCCCGACCCCCTCGCGACTCTGGCATCGGCCGTGAGCGGCATTTTCTCTAGTTGTCTGACTTATCAGCCCCTAAGTTTTATAGGGGGCTACGAAAAAAAATGCCGCTCGAAGTACCGAACAATATAGTGTTTTCTATCTCGACCTTGAAGCAGAAATAACGCGCTCCCATTTTAGGCCAGTCACAATAGGGAGATCTCTTTTTCTGGGTTGGTACGTGTAGAGTTTGAACGACGTCATTTCTCCCAGTACAGTGAAACCCGTTCATATACGTGTGGATGTGCTGATGAGTGTGAGCGAAGCTAGTAGCCTCACCATAGACCAACTTGTTTCTTGGAGCACAGCACAGAAAAGTGTTAATTGCACTGAGGGAAAACTGTCTCCGGACCTGACCTAGGTAATCTCCAATCGGGTTCCTCAGAATTCGTCGCAGTCACAATGCAACGCTACCCCGCAAAATCTTATACGTGGTCTATCACTTGGGAATCATGCTCAACGAAATATGAGAGTGCGTGCCCATGCAGGCGGGAGATTCAGAAGCACGAGTTGGACGGAGACCTGATAGCGCCCAATGTACTCGCTCAGAACCTTTTCGACTTCATCGATTCTTTGCTTCTCAGCTTTGGAGCAGATAGGCCGCTTCATGTGGCGAATCGCCACATACTCAAAAAAATTGACAGTGCCTCCTTCAACCAGGATCTGGCGATATTTCTCGAGGATGCTGCGTACCGTCGCGGCTGGAAAGTTGTTGAAGGGTAGTCCACTCACAATGTGGTGATAGCGTTCTTCGGCAGGTAGGTCTTCTATGGGGGCACACACAATTCTCGAATGGTTTTTCCACACAGCGAATTCAGGGTCGGTTTCGAAACGGTTTTGCAGGATACGAACAAAATCCTCGTTGATCTCGCACAGCGTCAGCCGATCTCCGGGTTTCATGTTCTCAAAGATTCCCCGCGTCAGTGCCCCGGTTCCTGGCCCCACTTCGAGAATGTTCATTTGAGTGCCATGAGGACGTGATTGAAGCGGTTTGGCAAGAGCTCGTGCCAGTGCCCGCGAACTCGGGGCGATTGCTCCTACATGGTGATAGTCGCGAAAAACCTGCCTGAGAAAATTGAGCATTCCACATCTCCTTGGTCGCGAACGGTGCTGAAAACAGTTATTGGAAGAGCATCCCTATGCAACAATTAAGTCTATATTTAGTTCAGGAAGAAACGAACCGGTGATAGAATCAGTTACCCCTAGGGCATGTAATAAAATAGAAGCGAAAAAGATGGTCAGGAAAGGGGGCGTAACGGTTTCGACGGAGACTGTTTGTGGGAGTGGTTGCAAGCCGAGGCGCACGGACCTCGAAAACCCCGTGCAACTGCAAAATTAACTGCAGACACAGAACTCGCTCTCGCTGCCTAATTTAAGGTAGCGCGCTCCCTCTGGTGGTGTCTGCCTGCCGGAGTGTGGGCGTCGACAAGCAGACTCGCCGCTCGATGTGGCCCGCATCGAGTGGTCAGAATTTATGGGCTGGCCCTTTCAGAACGTTTGCCAAAAGATGTTCTGAGGTGGGGCGAGACAGGTTGTTCTCCTCCTTTGAGCGGGACAACCGAAACATTTTGGCTAAGCTTGTAGAGACCACTCTGGCAAAGTCTTCGGACGTGGGTTCGACTCCCACCGCCTCCACCATCACGCGCCCATTGTATATTTCCTGTTGTTGGCAGGACAAGAAAAAGGACGTACACCCTCAGAATGATTCCTCTTCGCGATGTAAACAGGACCCGCCACTTTCCTTGGATGGTATGGCTCATTATTCTCGTCTGCACCGCTGTTTTTTTCTATGAAGTTTTCCTCCCACCGTTTTTTCAGGAGAGGTTTGTCTATCTTTTCGGATTTATTCCAAGGCGTCTTGTAGACCCTAATTGGGCCGAGCGTCATGGCTTTCCTCCAGGCGCTTTGGCTAGCATAGTTACGAGCATGTTCCTTCATGGGAGTTTTGCACACCTTTTCCTTAATATGTGGACACTTGCAGTGTTTGGGGACAATGTCGAAGACCGGATGGGTGCTATTCCTTTTTTGATGTTTTATCTGTTGTGTGGCATTGGAGCGGCACTCGTTCACCTGATTTTCAATCCGACCTCAACGATTCCAACAATTGGAGCCTCGGGGGCTATTTCTGGCGTTCTCGGCGCCTATTTGTTTCTTTATCCTCATGCCCGCATCGTGACTTTCGTGCCGGTACTTTTTATCCCTTACTTCGTAGAGGTTCCGGCAGCGGTTTTCTTGGTTATGTGGTTCATCATTCAGCTTTTCAGTGGCTGGTCTTCGTTACTTCTTCCGGCGCAGATCGGTGGAGTTGCCTGGTGGGCGCATGTTGGTGGTTTTGTCTGGGGTGCCTTCACATTTCCCTTCTTTTTACGGCGTCAACGTAGGCAGAATCATGGCTGGTCTTTTCTGGCTTGAATCAGGCAAGCCTTCGTCCGATAAAGAATAAGTCAAAATCCAAACTACGAGAAGAGGAACAGGCATGTCTGGACATTCAAAATGGCACTCGATTAAACACAAGAAAGCTGCAATCGATGCCAAGAGAGGCAAGATCTTTACTCGTATTATTCGAGAAATCACCATCGCTGCGCGACTGGGCGGTGGTGACCCGGAAAGCAACCCGCGTCTTCGGACGGCCATTGCGGCGGCTAAAGACGTAAATATGCCCATGAAGAATATCGAAAACGCGATCAAAAAGGGCACAGGCGAAATAGAAGGCGCCGCATATGAAGAGGTCACATACGAAGGGTATGGGCCAGGAGGAGTTGCTATACTCGTCGAAGCATCGACTGATAACAGAAACCGGACGACAGCGGAAATCCGGCATCTCTTCAGCAAATACAACGGTAGCCTCGGAGCGGTAGGGTGCGTTTCCTACTTGTTCTCGAAAAAAGGTGTTATCTCAATCAACAAATCTGGTGTCGACGAAGATCGCTTGCTGGAAGTTGCTCTCGAAGCTGGCGCTGAGGACATGAAAGCCGAGGACGAGTCGTACCAGGTGACAACAGATCCTTATCAGCTTCAGGCAGTGAGAGAACAGATTGAAAAAGCTGGATTCAAGATAGACAGGGCTGAGGTTGTCAATATCCCGTCAACCACGAAACGGGTAGAGGGTAGGGACGCCGAGACATTGCTCAAGCTGCTCGACGCACTCGAAGACCACGACGATGTCCAGTCGGTAAGCAGCAACTTTGAAATGAGCGATGAGCTGATTGAGCAATTTCAGCAGTGAGGAAGACAACTGATGAAGCTGAGACCAGAGAAGGTCGAATATCTTGCAAATAAGATTACAGAAGAGCTGAAAAAGCTCAAGACGGTAACCTTTCTTGTTTCGCCAGAGCATGTCGCCGGGACAATTCGCCGAGTGATTCTCCATGACCTTCAGCGCGAGGATCAGCTGGAAAAAGAAGCTGAAGAACTCCTCCAACAGTACAGGCAGAAGATCGAATTTCGCAATCTCAGTTACAGCACCTTGCGCCAAAAAGTGAAACAAGAGCTTGCCCGGCGAAAAAAGATCGTCCTGTGAGAAACTTAGGAAGAAGCTTTAAAAGAGGTTACCTTCTGGAAACACATTTCTTATCCATGGATTGAGAGTATGCGCCTGACAGAAAACAGAATTCAATTTATTGCCCAGCAGATTCTGAAAGAGCTCCTCGACAGCAAGGAGATTTCCTTCACCGGGTCAAAGATGGTTTTGGAGTCAGAAATTGCTCGGATCATTTTCGATGATCTTCGGATCGAAGATGAGATCGACCAAGAAGTCGTCGAAATGATCAGCAAAATGAAGCGCAATATTCCTCCTGGTAGCGCAGAATGGGATGCTATCTTTCAGGAAAAAAAAGCTGAGATTGCCAGGCGACGGAATTACATCTACTAGGCTAAAGACCTCGTTTGTTTTTGGGGATATTGCCCCGTAATTGACCCCTCAGACGAAAGTTTTCGTGCTTGTCGAAAAACAACACTTATTGGAAGGAGAAGTAAAGCGTGGCTGAGGTGAAAAGGATAGCAGTTCTTGGTGCAGGTGGACTTGGTCGCAACATGGCGAAATTGCTGGAGAAAAAGACTGAGATGCGTCTTGTCGCGATTTGTGATAAGGGGGGAATTGCATATAGTGATGAGGGAATTCCCCCCTCGTGCATCGACAATCTACCTGCGGACGCTTCGGTTGCCACGATTCCGGCATACGGTAGACCCGCTTCGGATAGCATTGCTGCTGTTTTGGAACTTCGAGACAAGATTGATGGGATATTCTTGGCACTGCCCAATTTGCCTAATGATTTTCTCCCATCGATTGTTCGCCGTTTATTAGAAGGTGGGTTTTCGGGCGTGCTTGTCGATGCGCTCAAACGAACTAGAGCCGTCGAGATGGTTCTTGGACTCGATGACCTGGTCAAAACGAAACAAACAACATACATCACTGGGGCAGGAGCAACACCAGGGCTTCTCACTGCTGCTGCCGCTCTAGCTGCGCAATCGTTTGTCGAAGTGGAGAGTGTTGAAATCAGATTTGGAGTGGGCATTGCTAATTGGGATGCATATAAAGCAACCATTCGAGAGGATATCGCGCATCTGAAAGGTTTTACGGTCGAAAAAGTTGCTCAGATGACTGATGAGGAGATCGAGCAGGAACTTGCCAAACGCAATGGCATCCTTGAGCTCGAGAACATGGAACATGCGGATGATATTATTCTTGAGGTTGCGGGGATTATCTCGCGCGACAAGGTCAAGGTTGGTGGGATCGTTGATACACGGAATCCCAAGAAACCTGTCAGTACGACGATGAAGCTCACAGGTATCACCTTTGAGGGCAAACGCTCTACTCACACATTCACGCTCGGTGACGAAACAAGCATGGCCGCAAACGTAAATGGCCCCGCACTTGGTTACATGAAAGCTGGTTTTTGGTACCATGCGCACGGGCTCTATGGGGTCTTCACGTGTGCTGACGTGATGCCAAAGTGGCCTCGTTAGAGAAGCCTTGTCGGCTTACTTTAGCTCACCGAGTTCCATCGAAGTAACAAGAGCCGCCAGCGGTTGGTAGCCGTCATGGGTCCACCCGAGTGGCGGCTTTTGCATGTTTCCGAGAGAACAAACTCGTCCCACCAGCAGTGTTTTGGCCAGGTGCAGCCATTCATCACGAGGGCTACTTACACCAAAGGTACTGATAAGGCCTCGGTATGGCTCAAGTACCTTCTTCAGTTCGTTGGTCGTTTTAAAAGTTCTGATCGTTACCACACGGTTGACAGGAGATGGCGCAAAAGGGGCGAGGCTTCGACGCATCACAAGAAATTTGTCTGACGGTGCGGAGAAAACAGTCGTAGCGGAGAAGTCCTTGTCCCGGGAGGTTTTGCTTGCCGTTGCTGAATATTCAATAAGTGCTTCTTCCCGCTCTCTTGCGAGAGTCGCGGCTTCTTCGAGCGTAAGTTTATGGAGAGGAAGTGCATGGGAAAGTTGGCACATGAAATCCACGATGTATTCTGCGAAGCGTTTTATGCATTTCTCGGAGCCTCCCTGAATGAAGAGGCAGCGAGGGGAAAGACACCCCTGCTGATCGTATACACTAAAATCATAAGCCGCAGCGCGAGCGAGATTGCATGATAGTGTGTCATCGTCGAGAAGGGAGCCTTCGACCAAGGCAAAACTCAATTTATGGCCGTGTCCTACGAAACGAGTATGGAGTGGCACTAATGAGCGGATAGCGCCTACGGAGCTATTGTCACCAAATGCCACAACAGCGTCAGCGGACTGTATGAGCGCTGATGTGAGAGCATTCTCTTCATGGGGCCACCACCCAACAAAGTTTGCATCTGCGAAAAGTGAATCGGCTTGAGAGAGGGCTTTTACCCAGATATGAGGGAAGAGTGGATCGTGCGACGACGTGCGAACGATATTACATGCTCCGAGGAGAGTCCCCAAGAGCATGGATTCCCATCCTGAGAGGAAAAGATTTCCTGCAAGGACGTGAAAAATGATCCGCGGGTATACACGTACACGTGGTGGAATATGACGTAACTGTTTCTCACGGATTTTGCTAAGTTGCTTCCCTCGAAGGTGTTTCGTAAAATTCTTTAGTGCTTCCTCCACCATTTCAGGCGACATGCCGGTAGCCTCTCCCGCCTCGAGTGCCTGCTTCCAAAGCTTGCTTCCACGTGTGCTCAGAAGCAAACCAGCCTGTTCGATTGCCTTGGGAGCCCGATTAAAAAGGTCCTGCGAGTGACGCTCGTGGTGACGTAAAAGTTTCGCAGCTACTCGAGAAATGTCTGCAAGTGAGAAACTTGTCCGTTGCATCGTCCACCTGATTCATATTCTGACGTTGGAGGAAAACATATTGGGGCAGGTCAGTTTGTTCAAGTCTCGGCTTGGAGGTTGTTCGTTTCCGTGGAGGAAGAACGAATTTACCCCTCCTCCAAAGGATACAAGAAACAGAGACAGAAGAGTCGGAGCAGGTATGTTTACAGGCATAATTGAAGAAATGGGTATCATACGTGCCCTCGAGCCACGGCGGGCGGCGATAGAGCTCACGATTGCGTGTCGCGATTCTTTGCGTGGTATGCGCTTGGGGGATTCGATAGCAGTAGATGGCATTTGTCTCACCGTGACTGCATTTAGCGATGAAACGTTCTCTGCACTAGCTTCCGCTGAAACTTTACGCCGGACAAGCCTGGGGGAGAAGAGTGTTGGCGATTATGTCAACCTCGAATGCCCACTCACTTTAGCCACAAAACTCAGTGGACACCTTGTCCAGGGACATGTCGACGGTACCGCTACTGTAGCATCTATTACGCCGGAAGGCGATTCCCAAATGTGGAAATTCTCCCTCGACCCATCTCTTTCCAAATACCTTGTGCCAAAGGGATCCGTCGCAGTTGACGGTATCAGCCTCACCGTCGTCGAAGCAAAAAAGGATTATTTTACAGTTGCGATCATCCCAAAAACTTTAGCGGTCACGACCCTTCAGTTTCGTAAGCCAGGTGACAAGGTGAACGTCGAGGTAGATATAATTGGGAAATACGTTTACCGCTACCTGCACCCTGACGAAGCTGAAGAAAATTGACGTTATACCGGAGAGAAATGGTTAGTGAAAAGACGATGACAACTGCGAACGAAGAAAAGAAAGTAGAAGCTACGAGTGGGGAAAGTGTTTTCGCCACTGTGGAAGAGGCAATTGAGCGCTACAGAAACGGCGAAATTCTTATCTTGGTTGATGACGAAGATAGAGAAAACGAAGGAGATCTCGTTTTTGCAGCAAGCCATGTCTCGCCGGAAAAAATTAACTTCCTCGCGAAATACGGACGAGGGCTCATTTGTCTGGCAACAACACGGCAAAGGTTGGAAGAGCTAGGCTTACGGCCTCTCGTTGCAAAAAATACCTCGCGTTTTGGCACAAACTTCTACGAGCCCGTCGATGCCGTTCGAGACACGACCACGGGTATTTCCGCGGCTGATCGCGCTGCCACGATCCGAGTATTCGTCGATCCTCAGGCTCGGCCTGAAGATCTTGCGAAGCCTGGCCACTTGCAGACGTTGGGAGCTCGCGATGGTGGAGTTCTCGAGAGAGCGGGACAAACCGAAGGGGTAGTTGATCTGGCAAAGCTGGCTGGTTTGCCGCCGGCCGGTGTTCTTTGCGAAATCATGAACGACGATGGCACTATGGCGCGAATGCCGCAGTTGGAGGAATTCGCTCGGCGGTTCGGGCTCAAGATCGTGACTATTCGAGATATCATCGAGTACCGCCTCAGGACTGAGATTCTCGTTCGCAGAATAGTGTCAGTGCCCCTGCGAAATTGGTATGGGGAGTGGCAACTATCATATTACGAAGCGTGGAATGGTGAGGGACATTTGGCGCTCGTAATGGGGGATATTGCCTCGAAAAAAGATGAAGGCGTACTTGTTCGTGTTCATTCCCAGTGTTTTACCGGAGACACCTTGGGATCCATGCGGTGCGATTGTGGCCCCCAGCTCCATGCTGCGATGCAAAAGATAGCGGAAGAAGGTTGTGGAGTGATTCTTTATTTGCATCAAGAGGGACGCGGCATAGGTCTGAAAAATAAGCTGCTCGCTTACAAGATGCAGGACGAGGGGTTAGATACAGTCGAAGCAAACGAGGCGTTGGGATTCAAAGCAGATCTTCGAGAGTACGGAGTAGGGGCACAAATCTTACGAGATCTCGGTCTGACCCGTATCCGGTTGATGACGAATAATCCTAAGAAAATTGTGGGGTTGAGTGCCTACAAGCTAGAGATCGTGGACAGGGTTCCTCTCGTCGTTGGGCGGCATGCCTATAACGAATCCTATCTACAGACCAAGCGCGAGAAACTTGGGCATCTTATAGATTGATCTACTTTAGGACGTGAGGGCCGATTTGCCTGCGCAGGTGGGAACGCTCTTTCTCACGTCCTACTCTTGTAGCCTACCTTTTTTCGGCGTGCGTGCGAGGAGCATCTGCTTCGAGCTTAGGAGCCTTGAAGAGACGTTGATAAAGGTGCGCCACGATTCCCCATGCCACATAGCCGGCGAAGCCAGCAAACACAAGTGTGGGTATGGAGTTTTTGAGAAGATAGACAATTGCTGCAATCACCACAAGCAGGGGCAGGACGTCGAATTGTCTTCGACTTTCCAACTTCAGCTGTTTGAGGCTAGGGTAGTTGATTGTGCTCACCATCAGGTAGGAGATAACAACCATCATAATGGGAATGACGCGCAGAACAAATTTGGCATTCCACTCAGGGTCTATACTTTGAAAAAAGAGAAAACTTGAGACAACTACTCCAGCTGCTGCAGGAATGGGAAGCCCTGTAAAGCTTGTTTTCTCAACACGCGATTTCTGCACGTTGTATCGAGCCAGCCGCAATGCCCCACACACCACAAAAAGAGCTGCAATAACTTCGGCAGCATGCCTATTTTCCATCTCGACGAGACGGGTGTAAATGAGCACAGCTGGGGCTACGCCAAATGCCACAAGGTCTGCTAAGGAATCGAACTGAACTCCGAAGGAGCTCTCGCTGCGTGTCATGCGAGCAACCCATCCGTCGAAGAAATCCAGGACGGCTGAAACCAGAATAAGCCAGCAGGAAGTCTCGTATCGAAACGTTTCTCCCTCTCCAGCTTCAGCCACGTTGAATACGTTGAGAATAGCAAAAACACCGCAAAACAAGCTGGCACTCGTAAAGAGATTGGGAAGTAGATAAACCTTGCGCATGCGTAATTGTCCTCTTGGCTCTTAAATTACACGCTCGCCTCTGCGTATTGTCGTCTGGCCATTATCGTTTCGCGCCCTTTTACTGACATCCCCTTCTGAACAAGAAGTTTGCAGTCCGACGGCAAGAGCAGCTCGACACGACTTCCGAACCTGATAAGACCGATTGTTTCGCCCTTTTCTACAACATCACCGGGTTCAAGTGGGCACACAATTCGCCGTGCGATAAGGCCAGCAACGAGCTTTACTACGACAGGTTCATCCCGCTGTGTACGCAAGAACACGACCTTACGTTCATTTTCTTCGCTGGCTTTGTCGTCCATAGCATTGAGAAAGAGCCCCGGGAAATACTCCACCCGCTCTACCCTGCCATCGCACGGTGCCCAGTTTATGTGCACGTTAAAAAGCGACATGAAAATAGCGATCCGTAAAGCTTTTCCGTCTGGAAAATCTGGATGTGGCACAATGCCGGTTGCGACGATTTTGCCGTCTGCAGGTGCAACAAAATCGTCAGCGTCACCAGCGATCATTCGACGTGGATGGCGAAAGAACCAAAGTACGTAACATGTTGCTAAAGCGCAACAAAGAGCCGCAACCCACCAAAGCGCCCTGGGCCCAACAGAGGACAGTGCTAACAAGCAGAAGACAATAGTGCTCCCAAGCGTGACGACAACGAAGGGTAGACTTTCTCGAGCAATCGGATGCGGAGTCGAAAACTTCATTTCTCTCAGTGTCTCCCGCTTTTTGTCTGACGGTTTCGGGACGAACCTCGTGAGGGGATTCGTTCTCGCGATTTACTTTCGGAGGCCGGTGACACACTTTGTGGCTCTTTTGTTTCTTCCTCCACAGCGGCAGAATTCCCTTCCTTTGCAGGCGAACTCGATAGATTGTTCTCATCGGACGGAGCCAGCGGGGAACCGCTGACCCCGGATGGTTCTGACTCTTCGGTTTTCAATGCTGCACCTCCGCGCCGATAAAGCCGTATATTAGCCTGATGCTCCTCAAATGTTTCAGCGAAAGCGTGGGTACCATCTCCCTTGTAAACGTAGTACAGGTAATTCGTTTGAGCTGGTTGGTAGGTAGCAATGAGAGACGAAATGTGTGGATTGCAAATGGGTCCAGGGGGGAGACCTTTGTGGAGGTAGGTATTGTAAGGACTGCTTGTCCGCAGATCATCGTATTTGAGGCGTCTTCCCCAGTCCCCGAGTGCATAATTAACAGTCGCATCAATTTCAAGTTTCATCCCTTTTTTCAACCTATTGAAAATGACCGAGGCGATGAGAGGGCGCTCCGTGTCTACTCGCGCTTCTCGTTCGATCAAAGAAGCCACAATCAAATGCTCGTGGAATGAAAGAGGGTCGCTTGTCTCTGTTCGCTCGATTTTCGAAAGGTGCGACTCTGCAGTCTGGATAAAGGTTTTCACCATCATTCGAATAAGATCTTCCTCTTTCATCTTAGGACCAAAGTAGTACGTGCTTGGGTACAAGTAGCCTTCGAGCGACGTCACGTCGAGCCCCAACTCCTTGATAAATTTGGGGTCGTGGACGAGAGAAAGAAAACGCTCTTCGTTGAAATTTTCGATCTTGCGTTTGATTATAGCTGCTGTCTCCTCTGCGGTTTTCCCTTCGGGAATCGTAACTTTGAAATCTTGAGAGCCAGCGATCAATTTGTCATAAATCTCGCGGAGGCTCATGCTTGAATTAAGCTTGTAGATGCCCGACTTGATCTTGTTAGAATTCTGATTTTGCCAGGCGAGAAATCGAAGCAGATAGCCATCGTCTATCCCAGCAAAAGAACCAAGAAGACCCTCCCGGCGAAGCTTTTCTATGATGTTAGAGAGGCGATCTCCTGGCTCCACCGTCAGTGTCACAGTCCTGTTGGTATTGAATTGCATAGTGTAAAGCCGTTCAACAGCGTATCGGTAGTAAAGAACGCCGAAGATTACGCATCCAAAGAAAGCGACAATAACCAGCCAACTAATGACATTGACGATTCGGCTCAGAAGCGAGGGACGGTTTTTCTTTCTTTTGTGAGGAGTGTATTCCTGAGTAGCTTCGTGAGAGGGCAATGGCGTAGATTGATCGCACTCGAAAGTAGTAGCACTACTGTTAGTACCCGAAGTTTCAGGGGGAGCTTGCAATGCTTGAGCAGCCGCGGACGGCTGCCCAGCATTTGGGTCGAAAGTGCTGCTTGCCTGAGAGGAAATAGTGCTATTTGCGTCAGCCAAAAGAGTTTCTGCCGAACGATCTCCCGCTAGAGAACGAACTTCTTTCTTTGTCTCGGCGTTGGTGTGCTCTTCAAGAGTTTCGATCTTTTTATCGTCAGCTTTATCGCTTTCGCCTGCGCGGAGAGTAACATCGGGAAGACTTTGGGGATCCTCGTCATTCCAGCAGTGAACAGGAACCTCTCCGTCGTCCTTCGCGGTGGAATCCCCGCTGTGCAACGCTGCATCCTGATGAGCCTGAGCATTTGTGCTATCAGATAGCCCAGAGTTGAGCTCAGGCTGTGAGCTGATATTTTCGTTCTCAGGATGTTCGCTTTTCTTTTCTTCGCCCTTCACCCACTGAATCCTTTCTTCTCGATAGTGAGGCACAAACAGCAGCGATAATTCTTCATTGCCGCTCGTGGTTGGCGAACATAAATAATTGACCGCAATGTCTATGTTCTCTTATCGTTTGTGACTTACAAAGACGAAGGAGAAAACTATGCTAACTCGTCCAGATCTCGAGAAACTTGAGTACGAAACTCTCGCGCCTTATGCAATGAAAAGTGCTGAGACACGAGGGCGAGACTATCCTCTGCAGCCGGACGAATTCCGTACCGAGTTCCAGCGCGATCGGGATAGAATCATTCACTCTACTGCGTTTCGTAAGCTTGAGTACAAGACACAGGTCTACATGGTTCATTACGGAGACTATTTCAGGACTCGCCTAACGCACACCATGGAAGTAGCACAGATAGCGAGGACTCTCGCGCGTAATCTCCGATTAAATGCTGACCTGACAGAGGCTATCGCATTGGCGCATGATTTGGGACATACGCCGTTCGGTCACAGTGGAGAAATCGCTCTCAAACGTCTACTCAAGGATGAGGGTGGGTTCGAACACAATGAACAAGGGCTTCGTGTCGTTGAGTACCTGGAAGAGCGATATCCATGCGTGCCAGGCCTCAATCTGACGTGGGAAGTTCGCGAGGGCATCATCAAGCACGACACGGAGTACGATTCCCCCAATGTGCCGCAGCGCTTCAAGCCCGAATGGAGCCCCACCCTGGAAGCGCAGATTTGTGACGTTGCTGATGAAATTGCATACAACAATCATGACATCGACGATGCCCTAAAGATGCAGCTCATTTCCTTGCGCGATCTTCGCGAAGTGGACTGGGTATGGGAAATTTTCGAGCAGGCACGCGAGGAAATCAAAGAGGACGTCCCTGAAAAATTCATCAAGTATCGGGCTATTGGAACTCTCATCGACATGCAGGTTGCTGATGCTCTTCGGACCACTGAGGAGAATTTGCGTCGGTTCAACATTCGGTCGCTGGATGATGTCCGAAATTGCCACCAGAAAATCGTCACGATGAGCGATGAGATGTTAAAGAAAAACAGAGTCTTGAAAGATTTCCTCATGCGGCGAGTTTATCGGCATCCCTATGTTGTGCGGATGGCCACGAAGGCGGAACGATTCATCGAAAAAATGTTTTTACTTTACAAAGAAACACCAGAGCAACTCCCTCTAAAATATCAGGCTCGCATCGAACGGGACGGTCTGATTCGTGTAATCGTCGATTACCTCAGTGGCATGACGGACCGTTACTTACTCGAGGAATATATCAAGGCATTCGAACCTACAGAAAAAACTTTCGGTAGCCTATGACATGGCAGGATGAATACGAAAGCCTGAAGAGGGCGCTCTTACCGAATCTTGAAATATCTATTTTTTCTCTTTCGGAGCTGAGTGCTCATCCCCTCAACAATGATGCTGCCTTCAATGAGCTTGCTTTACAGCTTTTTGATTTCCAGCGACGCCATAATAACTTTTATCGGGCGTACGTCGCTGCCCTTGGAAACCCTGTTCCTCAACGGTGGACTGAGATTCCTCCTGTGTGGACTAATGCGTTCAAGCGAGCACGCGTGGCTTCATTTCCTAAGAGAGCACGGCATCATTTTTTCAGAACCAGCGGAACCACTGAGGGAGAGAGCGGCATTCATGAATTTGTCTCGCTTGATCTGTATGAGCGTGCAGTAACAACGTTTTTCCGCCCTGCCTTGCTCCCTGAGGGGAAGCCTCTGCCAATGGCAATTCTTACCCCATCGCCCGAAGAGTCCCCACATAGTAGCCTTGTTCACATGATGGAAACTGTAAGACGAACTTTTGGAAGCGGGGAATGCCGCTATTTTTTGCACGATGGCCTTTTGGACTTGCGAGGTCTACTCGATTTTCTCCGCCGATATTCTCGTCGAAAAAAGCCTGTTTTGGTCGCCGGAACGGCCTTTGCTTTTGCCTACCTTCTCGAGGGACTCAGGAGTGGAGGAGTACGGTTGTGCCTCCCAGAAGGGAGCCGAATCATGGAGACCGGAGGTTTCAAGGGGCGTGTGAAGGAAATTCCACGCAGGCAATTTTACGAGGAACTCGAACATTTTCTCGGTGTTCCCCAAAACATGATTGTTAATGAGTACGGGATGACGGAATTATCCTCACAATTTTACGACACTGTGCTGACAAAAAGTACAAGCAAAGATGCTTCCCAGCGCGACAATCTACATCGGGTTAAGGCAGGTCCACCGTGGACCCGGGTACGTGTTGTCGATCCGCTCACGGGAAAAGAGGTGAACCTGGGCGAACGCGGACTCATACGCATTTATGATCTTGCCAATCTAGGAAGTGTTGTGGCGATTCAGACAGAGGACGTCGGAGTTCGGCATAGCGATGGTTTCGAAATTCTCGGCCGAGTTTCATCAGCACCGTTGCGAGGCTGTTCTCTCGACGCAGAAATACTCTTTCAGGGAGCATGATAACAATGGCAACATCACCTTTTGCTCATATCGATGCTGCACCTCCGGATCCGATTCTTGGCCTCACAGAGGCATTCAACAAGGACCCTAATCCATCAAAAGTTAATCTCGGGGTGGGCGTGTATCAAGATGATTCAGGAAAAGTGCCAATTCTGGCTACGGTGCGCGAAGCAGAACGCCGGTGGCTAGAAATTGAAGACTCGAAGTCATACCTTCCTATTGACGGCGTTCCAGCATACAATAAGGCGGTCCAGGAGCTCTTGTTTGGCTCTGACTCCGAGATTATTAAGGAGGGGAAGGCGATCACCGTTCAGACTCTCGGCGGCACGGGCGCCCTTCGCGTAGGAGCTGATTTCCTCCGCAAGTTCTTTCCCTCCGCGAAAGTATGGATAAGCAATCCATCCTGGGAGAACCACAGGGCGATTTTTGAGTCCGCTGGGTTTCAAGTCCAGACCTACTCATATTACGATGCGGCTCATCATGGACTCGCATTTACAGAGATGAGAGAGTGTGTCGAGCGAATTCCTGATGGTGATGTGCTTCTCGTTCACGCTTCATGCCACAATCCAACTGGTGTGGATCTCAGCGAGGACAACTGGGAGGAACTCTCCCAATTGCTCGCCAGAAAACAGATTATTCTCTTTCTCGATTTTGCATACCAGGGGTTCTACAAAGGCTTGGAAGAGGATGCATTTGCTGTGAGACTATTTGCTCGCAAGGGCATACCGTTCCTTGTTGCGAGCTCGTTTTCGAAGAATTTCTCGCTTTATCGGGAAAGAGTTGGTGCACTTACTGTGGTTGCCTCGGATCAGGATGAAGCACGTCGAGTCTTGAGTCAGATCAAGCGTGTTATCCGCACAAACTGGTCTAATCCGGCCTCGCATGGAGCACAGGTTGTTGCTCTCGTTTTGAAGGATAAAGATCTTCGCAAACAATGGGAAGGCGAAGTCGCTCAGATGCGAGAGAGAATTCGCCGCATGCGGAAACTCTTTGTCCAGAAGTTGCGAGAGAAAGGCATTGAGCGGGATTTCAGCTTTATTGAGCGACAAAATGGAATGTTTTCGTTTTCTGGGCTCGAACCAGAGATTGTCGATCGGCTGAAAAACGAGTTCAGTCTCTACATTGTTCGCAGTGGAAGGATCTGTGTAGCGGCAATGAACGAAAGGAATATCGATTACATTTGTAACGCAATAGCCCAGGTGCTGCGCTGATCTCGGCTTGTGGCTGATTCATAAAATTTGCAAACCACGAACCGAGAGGGGAAAGGATCGAAGAGGCGAATGGGGTTTTCTTCAGACTCCAGTAGAGCGGAAGCGATCAGAGACTTAGTGAGGACCTTTTCTGGGAAGTTCGCCTCTGGAGCTGCGGAAGAGAACCTTTTCTCAAGTACTGTCGAGTGTTTGTACTCGGCTTTGGGTGGGGGAGAGACTTCTCTCGCATTGGTGAAAAAAATCCTCTCTCAACTTTCCGAAAGTCCATCTCCACGGCAGGCGCTCAATGCATTCGAACGCTACGTTGCTACGTATCAGAATGCTGTCGAGCTTGCAGATGAATTCGAACGCTACCCGGAAGCTCTGTCCGTACTGGTTGCGGTATGCGGTTTTTCGCATTTTCTGACGGATTTGCTCGTTAGAGAACCAACTTTGCTCTGGTGGCTTGTTCACGACGGACGCCTCCACAAGGAGAAGTCTTACCCAGAATATCGCGAGGAATCCCGTGCCTTGGTTGAAGGAGCCGGGTCTTCCGAGGAAGCTCACGAGCGGTTATGCCGATGGAAGTATCGCGAGCTATTGCGTGTAGCCGTTCGTGACATTCTCCGTATAGTCTCGATCGAAGAGATCACCCGAGAAATTTCTGACATTGCCCAGGCATGTATCGCCGCCGCAGCCGATGTTGTGTGGGAAGAACTCGTCTCTGCCTATGGTGAACCTCGCGCCGAGTCAGAGATAGCTCCTGACCAGCCTGCGGGGATGTGCATTTTGGGGATGGGCAAACTCGGGGGACGAGAACTTAACTTTTCATCGGACATAGATCTCGTTTTCATCTATGATGCGGAAGGCTATACCACCGGGAAGCTTCCGACAGGCAAGAGTGTTGCACCCGTAACAAATCATTTCTTTTTTAACAAGATGGGCGAGAAACTTGTCCGATTCCTTTCTACGCGCACCGCTCACGGTCATCTCTTTCGTGTGGACATGCGCCTTCGTCCCGAAGGCAAGGTGGGCCCCCTTGCTCGTTCACTCGAGTCTTTCATCAACTATCTCGATCAGCAAGCGCGGGATTGGGAGAGACTCGCATATCTCAAGGCACGGGTTATCGCTGGTCCGGCGCCGCTTGCAGAACGGATTTATCGTTTTACACAGCGATTTGTTTTCGACTCTGCAGATCCTAAGCTCGTCATTTCTGAAATAGAAAAACTTAAGATGATGATCGATCGTGAGGTCCATCTCAGTGACATCTATCATCGCGAGGTAAAAAGAGGATATGGTGGAATAAGAGAGATTGAGTTTGTCATCTCAGCCATGCAGATTATCTATGGCCAGTCCCACACAGCTCTCCGTGTGAGAAATATCTTTCTCGCGATCGACAGATTAGCCGAAGTGAACGTTCTCCCCAAAGATGAAGCAGAATTTTACCTGCGGGCTTATCAATTTCTTCGGCTTGTCGAACACCGATTGCAGATGGCTGAGGAACACCAGACACACACGTTGCCGAACGAAGCGGACAAACTCGAAATCTTAGCCAAACGATGCTATTTCTCCTCTGCCGCTGAGTTCATGGACGAATACAGGAAAGTGACAGATGGAGTTCATGAGCGTTTTGTGCGGTTCTTTGAGCGTGACGTGGAAAGCGAAACACGTGAATTGCAGGATGTTCTCATCCTTTTGGATCGTGACGCTCCCGCAGAGCAGGCCCTTGCTGTTCTCGAGAGATATCACATCGCCTCACCAGATTTGTTAAGGCTTATCCATAACCTAGCTTACGGAACGAGCGAGGTGTTCATTTCGTCTGAGGGACAAAGATTCTTTGAGCAAATGCTGCCCTCTCTCCTCAGATTGATCGCTACGGCTCCGAAGCCTCATGCTGTCCTTCCTCATTTCAACTCTTTCATCCTCTCGATACGCGGAATCACGTACTACTACGAATTGATAGCCCAGCATCCCGACATCCTGCGTCTTCTTGTCATGCTTTTTGGAACAAGTGACTATTTCTCCGAAACCCTTTGTGCCCACCCTGAGTTCTTCGACGCCATTCTAGGGTCTCGTCTTGTTTATGAGGAGTTAAGCCCGGCTGCTGTGCGCGAGCGACTGTCTCAGATGGTGGACGTGCGCAGATCAATCGATAAGCGTCTCGTCCTCCTCCGTAAAGCAGTAAAGCTCGAACAGTTGCTTGTTGCCGTAAGGTTTCTATTAGGCATTAAACCTCTCGGCGAGCTTTTACAGGAACTTTCCATTATCGCTGACGAAGCACTGGCGAAGGCGTATTCTCTTGCAAGGGAACGCTATAGTGAACGGCAGCAGTTGCTTAAACATCAGCTGCCACATATCCCAGATGACTTCCCCATTACGATTATTGCATTAGGCAAATTTGGGGGATCTGAAATCAGCTTCTTTTCGGATCTCGATCTCGTTTACGTTTGGGACGACGTTACCACGAAGCCATCTGGATCGCTGTGTTCTTCTCAAGAGGACGCACTGCGCTTCGTAGAACAATTCGTTTACGCTGTAACCGAAAACCTCGAAGAGGGACGCTTGTACTCCCTTGACGCACGCTTACGCCCCTATGGACGCAATTCTCCGCTCGTGACGCCGCTGAGCCATTATCTCTCTTACTTGGAAGAAAGAGCCGAAGTCTGGGAGCTTCTCACATTGACGAGAGCGAGGCTTTGTGTCGGCGATGTCTCGATTCCACAGAGGTTGCAGGCTGCAGCGCTGAAAAGACTCAGAAGTTTCAGTGAGCAAGAAGTGACGGAACATGTTCGTTCGATGCGCATGCGACTCGAAGAGACTGTGTCACCCCAGGATGTTCGCAATGGGGAGTTTAAACGATCCCCCGGGGGTATTGTAGACATCGAGTTCCTCATTCAAATGTGGATTCTCCAGGGTAAAATTCCGTGGTGCAATCAATCTTATTTTTCTCTATTCGCGGAGCAGCAGAAGAAAGTGGATGAGTGTTCCGAAGACGAGTGGCAAATACTCGCGTCATCCTACCAGTTCCTGAGGGTGATTGAGACGGCTACTCGTTTGCTTGCTCAGGAAGCATTGACTCGGTTGCCACATTCAGATGCACAGCTGACGGCACTGGCACGATTTCTTGGCGAGAAAGATGGAGAAGCATTGAAGAGTAAAATCCTAAGCACCCGTCAGGAAGTACGGAGGATTTTTCTTAAGGCGGTCGGAGGAAATTCGAGCCAGTGAGACAATGCATATTGACAGAGTTTCTCTCGAGCAATAAACGTCAGGAAAATATGAATGGAATGATATGAGAGAAGATCCATCAGCGGAGTGACAACTATGAGCAAAGAAAGAATCGACTATACTGAGTTTATCCTAAGGCGTCTCCACTCACTTACGGGTCTGGCTCCACTTACTTTTTTCTTGGGCTTTCATCTCTTTGCAAACTCGTTTGCGACCAAGGGCGAAGAAGCGTTCAATCAAACGGTTGCTACGTTACGGGGATTGCCCTATCTTCATCTGATAGAGTGGGGATTATTGTTTACTCCATTTCTTTTCCACATGTTTTATGGTCTATGGATCATATTCAGCGGCAAACCGAATCCTCTGCGTCAGAACTACCCTCGAAACTGGGCGTACGTGCTTCAGCGAGTTACTGCGCTTGTGGTGTTTGTCTTCCTGTTGTTCCATGTCATCGGATTACGATTCATGGACTGGCGGGCGATTGATGAGACGGGAAGGCTGAATTTCTATCAGTTTCTCCATCGCGAATTTCAGAAACCTTACATATACTGGGGATATGTGATCGGTCTCGCTTGTGCGACCTTTCACCTTGCCAATGGATTCTGTACCTTTTGTATGACGTGGGGGATTACTGTTGGGCGCACATCACAGCGATACGTTGCATATGCTATGGCGGTGGTAGGTGTTTCACTTTTTCTCATGGGTGTGAATGCAGTCCATGGCTTTCTCCATCCCCCTGTTCCAAATGCAGACGCGGTAGTTCACGTTGTTTCCAAGTGACGGCCAAAAAGTTAATGTTGGCGAAGGACCGCCGCTCTAGCCACTTCACTCTGCCCGTAGCTAGTAGATATGAATGACCACGGGAGTTTCTACTTTCTCCCGCTGTCGTCCCAACGCAGGGGTTAGTGGTAATATTATTTCCCGGCTACAGAAGCCTTAGGCAAGCTCTACTGCTTTAACTTCCGGAACCGCCTCCAGAATGCGGGCTTCCACACCCATTTTTAAGGTGTAAATTGCGCTTGGGCACCCGGAGCATGCACCTCGAAGCCTTACATAGACGATAGCGTCCTCCACGCCCACGAGCTCAATGTCACCCCCATCAGCTTGAAGGTAGGGACGCAGCTGGGAGATCAGCGGTTCCACCCTTTGTCGGATACTGGCATCTGCTGCTCCGTTGTTAGAATCATTCTTTGAGTTCGCGTCGTGATGCGGATCTTGATCGTGGGCTACGTGATCGTTCTTATCAAAGATGGCCATTGTAATAAAGTCCTTCAATCTGTTCCGAGTGTTAGTGTCGATAAGTAGCCCCAGACGTCCCTGCTATTCACTCGAAGATGTGGCGAGGACCTGGTGGTAGATACTCTTGATGTCCGAGACCATCCTTTCTGCGGAAAAGTAAGTGTGGGCTCTCTTCTTTGCTTTTTCTCCAAGGCTTCTGCGATACTCATCATTACTTAATAACTGAGAGACAGCTTCCGCAAGGGCACGCGGATTTGCAGGCGGCACTATCACCCCTGTTTCTCCATGAACATTAACGAAAGGAACACCAGTTGCCAGGGCAGTACTGACGACGGGGACACCACATGCCATAGCCTCAATCTGGCAAATGCCGAAGGCTTCGCTTCTTAAATGTGAGGGTAGGCAGAAAACATCCGTGGCATAAAGATATCTTACGAGGTTTTCATCATCGACGTCACCCAGGAATTCAACTTTGTTGGCAAGCCCGAGCGTGCGGACAAGATTCTGCAGATTGCTCATTTCTGGTCCAGTCCCGATTATAAGGAGAGTTGCCGGCACCGACAACATCGCCTCAATGAGAAAATGGATTCCTTTATAATAACGAAGTCTTCCAACAAAGGTGACGATGGGACCTGGGTAGCGGCTCCTCAGTTGTTTTGCTGCATCAAGTATCTCTGGCAAGGGTTCAAAACGCTTCAATGATATTCCGAGCGGAACCACGTGGCATCGAGGCTTATAGCGTCTGAGCCATGGTGAGCTTTCAATGTAGTTTGGGGATGTGGGCATGATGACCTGGGCACTTTGCATCATGCGATTTTGAATGTAACCGTAAAGAGCCATTGCCGCGCGTTGACGCACGACGTCGCTATGATAAGTAATAACGTAAGGCTTTTGCACGCGGCTAAGAAGGTAGGCAACATCGCCAGTGGGATTAGGATGGTGGAAATGCAGGATGTCAGCTGCAGAGGCTTCGCGTCGAAGAGCCGAAACAAATGCCGGTGCAAACGGGGCACTCCACGCTCGAATTATCTCCGGAACCCGAACCACACGGACATTGTCGATAACAGTCTCACCTGGGATAGAACTTCCTGCACAAACTAGGACAGAAACGTCGAACTCATCAGAGCATCCTCGGGCCATGAGATTTATTGTGTTTTCGATACCACCCCGCACAGGCGGGAAGTAATCCTTGTAAATATGAAGGATTCTAGGCTTGCGGCATGCCATGCTCACTCTACCCCTTCCGACGACAATAATGAGGCTCTGTAAACAGAGAGTATCTCGTTCACCCACCTGTCATAGTTGTGAAATGTCTGAACCCGCTTGAGCGCATTCTGGGCAAGTCTTGTTGCCAGCGAGTTATCAGAGAGAAGGGTACAGATAGCGTGAGCCAAAGCTGATTCATCTGCTGGTGGGACCAGAAGACCTGTCTCATTATGGGAGACGATTTCTGGTAAACATCCAACTGTTGTCGCGACCAGCGGAACCCCGCTCGCCATGGATTCGTAAGCAATTCGACTAGATCCTTCGCTCCCAAGCGACGCAATGACACTCACGTCAAGAGAAGCGAGGACCTGCGGGAGGTTGGAGAGCCAACTTTTGAATATCACCTGCTCACCGAGTCCCAAAGATGTTGCAAAAGCGCGAAGCGCTTCGAACTTGTGCTCGCTTCCGCGACCAGCAATCAGGAAACGTGCGTGAGGACATTTTTTCGCCACCTCAGCAGCGGCTCGGAGAAATACACGTTGGCCTTTGATGTTTTGGATTCGAGCAATCAGTCCGACGAGTTGTTCGCCAGATTGAAGACCCAGCTCACTTCGGACGTGTAAGGAACGATGTGATGGTGAGAAACGTTCAGTGTCGACAGCGGAATACACGACATGTAGTCGATCTCCAAGTCGCGTGCCAATCGCACCAAGGCTCATTGCAGCAGCTTGAGACACAGCGATGGTGTGCTTTGTCAAATGAGAGAAAAGGAATCTGTTGAAAGCATGCTGGGCGATAGGAACGGTAACGTGTCGAGTTCGCACAAGAGGTGGGACTAAGAACGGAAACAAAATCTTTGCAGATGCAGCTATCCAGTGATCTTTCCCCCTGTGACAGTGCACTATGTCGGGGCACCATCTGCGAATTAGTTTTAAAAGATCGGTGATGTCTTTGAGATCGTGAGTGGGGGAGAAACTACTTGTGAAGTGAAACGCCACAGATTCTATTTGGGACGACTGAGCTCTCTCTGCCAACTCAGAATTTTCTCGCACAACGAGCATCGCTTGGTGCCCTCTGCGCCCGAGCTCTCTAGCAAGATCGAGGCAGTGTGCTGCTTCGCCAATGAATTTTCTCGCACTGTTGAGAATCACCACTCGCATTTGTTGCTCAAATTATCCTCACCTTGTGTTCTGGAGAAAACTCCCTTCCCTACATGCCTGCAGCAAGAAGATAAAATCCTGTTTACTCATTCCGTTGTTATGAGGATACATTCCATAGCATGACTGGAGGGCACGGTCTATGAAAGTCGAAATAATGCGCGGGAATATCGTCGAGGCGGACACAGAGGTAATAGTAAACGCAGCAAACACGGATCTCATTCTTGGTGGAGGCGTTGCTGGGGCAATACGACGAGCTGGGGGGCCTGCAATTCAGGAGGAATGTAACAAGCTTGCGCCAATTCCTGTCGGCGATGTTGCTGTGACAGGAGCAGGAAATCTGCCACACAAATACGTTTTTCACGCAGCAACGATGAAATTGCAGAACCCGACCACCACGCCTTCAGTCGTGGAGAGGTGTGTGAAAAACGCTCTAGAGAAAGCAGAATCCCTACGATGCAAGAGCATTGCGTTCCCCGCGTTAGGAACGGGGGTGGCAGGATTGTCACTCGATGAATGTGCGAAAGCTACTTTCCGAGCGATTCTCGAATTTGAAAAAGAGCGTGGAACTCCCTTGCTAGAGCGAGTGGTGATAGTTCTGTTCGATGAGGGGGCGCAGAAGCTGTTCACTCAAATATGGTCAGCAATGACCACAAATTGTGGCGAATCATGAAGGCGTAGAGTCTTGAGGCTTCTCTCCCTCATTGGTTATTGGTTCTTCTTGGCGAGAGCAAGGCGAATTCCCAACCCCGTTCTGCGCTGGGGTGAACTCTTTTTCTGATTCTGGGTTGGGACCTTGTGTTGAAAGCGAGCTCCTCTCAGACGAATCCAAAGGCAGTGGTAGGTCGCTATCACGTTCTTGGGAAGCAGAAGTAGACGCTGATTTAGGTGCCGGTTGGGAGTTGAATCGTGCGGAGGTGTCGGCGAACATTTTTCGCAGTTCTTGTACCGACGGAAGATCCCCCAGTGATTTAAGACCAAAGGATTTGAGAAAAAGCTGTGTTGTCACGTATACTTGGGGACGTCCAGGGACTTCACGCTTCCCACCAACTTCGACGAGGCCGAGCTCAAGAAGAGTGTGCAGTGTTGCACTCGAATCAACTCCCCGGATAGCCTCGATTTCAGCTCGAGTAATTGGCTGCTTATAAGCAATGATAGCAAGCGTTTCGAGAGTTGCTTGGGAAAGTGGCACGCGACGTTTGCTCGGTTTCATTTTATAGAGCCACGGAGCATATTGGGGGCGTGTCGCCATCTGAAATCCTCCCGCGACTTCTGCAATCTGGAGTCCTCCATGCCGCGCATCGTATTCTCCCTGGAGTTCGAGCAGCAGAGAGCGAATTTCTGAGATGGGAACTCCATCGAGAATGCGCGCCAATCGGCTTACACTCAGCGGTTCAGTTGTCGCAAACAGAAGCGCTTCTAATGCTGCCTTAATATCTGTTCTTGAGGAGAGTGTCGCCGGAGTTTCGTCGAGTGTCGGCTCCTCCAACAGCTCGCTGGAGGAGGATTCCCCTCCACCATCAGATACGTTGGATTCTGCCGACACAGAATCTTCATCGGGTGGCACCGCGTTGAGATCCTCGCTACACGCTTGGATTGTCTCTTTATCTTCATGCGTGTCGTGTTGTGAGAATTCTCCAGGGATATTATTATCAAAATTCTGATCACTCATTACTGATCCCTTCGCGTTGAGCCACTAGAGTTATAGCGTCAAACGCGCTATTCTGGATGATTCGCGCCTTCTTTAATCGCACTAGTTCAAGAACAGCAAGAAATGTGGTAATGATTTCTATCTTATTCAAGCACCTCAGAAAAATCCCCATAAGATCAACTTTGTTCTCGGAAGCAAGAAGCTCCTCAACATACTGCAGTTTTTGCTCAACGGTAAACTGTTCTGTGAGGTTCGGAAAATTCTTCGAGGCATCGAGGTAGCGTAAGACTCGTGCAAGTGCTTGGTAAAGGAGTGTTACGTCGAGGGAAAGCTCCTCAGTATGTTCGGGCTGTATAGCCACAGGGATTGTGCGATATACAATTTGCGACGCTACTTGCTCTCGTTCTCGCAATGCGGCGGCAGCTTCCTTGTACTTGCGATACTCGATCAGTTTTTGCATGAGCTCACGAGCGGAAATAATCTCGCCCACTTCTTCGCTCATTTCTTCGTCTTGCTCCGTGGACGAGGCGGGAAGCAGAGTTTTGGCTTTGAGGTGAATCAACGTTGCAGCCATCACGAGGAACTCGCCTGCCACTTCAAGATCCAGCTCCTTCATTACCTGAAGGTAGTCGAGGTACTGCCGTGTGATTTCGGCTATAGGAATGTCGTGGATGTCCATCTCGTTAATCTTAATAAGATGGAGCAGGAGGTCGAACGGTCCCTCGAAAACCGGTAATTTTATTGTGTACAATGAGCCCATTACATCAGACCTGCCCAGCGAAGAAGTATCCGAGCCGGTAAGGAGAAAGCTGTCCCTAGGAAAGATTGAAACGGTGGGATAGCTACGAGTAAAAGCCATAAGATGAGGAATCCGAACCGCGTAAGCGTCATCCAAACTTGCCACAATTGAGGAAAGCGGCGAATCAGAAAGTGATAGACCAGGCTGCTACCGTCCAGGGGTGGAATGGGAAGCATATTAAAGACCGCCAGTACAACGTTGAGTGTGACAAAAATAACCGCTAAGGAAATGAGAACTTCTGGAACATGTCCAGTGGGGGCCAATGGGAGGAGAATAAATTTGAGAGCGATTGCTCCACATAAGGCGAGAAGTATGTTAGAAATCGGTCCTGCTAGACTTACCCAGACGATCCAGATATCTCGTCGAAAGCGCAGTTCGTTGACGGGTACGGGCTTTGCCCAACCAATCATGGGGATGCCGAGGAAGATTGCCGCCAGAGGCAATATCACCGTCCCAACGGGATCGATGTGCGCGAGGGGATTGAGTGTCAGTCGTCCGGAATATGCTGCCGTGAGATCTCCGGCTAGTTTCGCTGACCAGGCGTGAGCAAATTCATGAACCGTGATCGCAAAAAGAAAAACTGGTATGTAGAGCAAGATATACGGCTCAAAATGCATTACGACCTACCTTATTTTTGGGGCTATTCATGCCTGCCTGAAGTAGTACGCGGGCATTTTGAACTCATTCGCCGCCTTTGTTGTGCTTGAGACATTCCTGGTCTCTTTCTACAATCGCCACTACGCCATGTGTGAAGAACGGGTGGGAAATTCGGTAAAAGCCTCGTTTGCGAAATCCCTGTTCGATCCGACACCGTAACTCAGAGTGAACATGGTTGTTGCACCACTGTTCGACTACTAGATCCAAGTCTGGGTCGACCTGGAAAATCTGCATGCCAAACCACTTCCGATGCAGCTTCTCGCGAATGATCGAGGCTACAGAGACTTGGCAGCCGTTAACGCTGAATTTGGTCGGCCATATCCGCAGGATCTGCCGTTCGTCGCCGTTGCGTTTCTCGAAAGTCAGGAGGGGTGGCTGGGCGTCCACAAAAGCCGGGAAAATCGGCGCATGAATTTCTCGCGTATAAAATGCTGACGGGCGAACTCGACGCCATTGCTCCCGCACCAGCAGGGAATCGAAGCGGTCAAGGTCGCCAACCATAATCACATTGATGGGGATACTGGGAGTTTGCGTGAGTCTACAAGCGTAACGGGGTAGTTGGGGGAGAATACTTTCTATGGACGGGACCGATTCCTCGACGCCCGTTTTACGGACTTCAGCAGAAACCTCTGTGACTTGAGACGAAATCAGTGATGCTGCCAGAAGTAACAGTGCAACACTGGCAGCTGCGACCACAGGTGGGCGAAAGATTTGTGCTGCCTTCTCAGGAAGCTTTATGTTCCCAACAAGTGTCGTCATGAAGAGGAGAACACTGAATGCTTCGAGGAGTCCCCCTATCACGTCAGTTAAATAATGAGCCCCAAGATAAACACGAGAGTAGGCAATGAGGAAAATGAGCGACAGACACAACGTGGTGCACAGGAATCGAGTTCGGCGCGATGAGGCGTAACGCCATACCCATATGTTGATGGCAAGAAATGTTGCGCATGACACGGCGACATGGGAACTCGGATATGAAAAACCTTCCTCAAAAAAGACGGCAGTTTCTATCGGACGTATCCGGGCAAAGAGCTGTTTCATCGCGAAAGTGAGAAGCGCCGTCAAAAGGGGAGTTCCTGACAATAGGATACTACTTCGCCACTGGCGTTGGAGCGCGGCAAAGATCCCTAGAATTACCCCAAGCACACAGAGAGGAACAGGTTTTCCAATTTGAGAGACTACGGCAAAAAATGTGATACCTAACTGATGACGGACTTGCGCCAAGAAATTCGATAGTGCTGCGTCGAAGAAGTTCACACGGGATGATGCGACGGCAAAATGCCCCAAGGTGAGAAATGCCAGAAAAACCGCGAGACTCATGGAGAATCCAGCTGTGGCTTTCCATCCCCATGGTGCAGTGAGGCTGAAGCGTTTTTCAACAAACTGAAAGAGAGGCGGGCTTAGTTGGCGAGCCAGTTGGTAGGTGCGGCTTCTGAGAAGCTTTGTCCCGATGTTTTGCACCCAATCTCCAAAGACGCTGCTCAGAGCAATGATAGTTCGGCTTACCCATATCGCCAATGCAATGAAGATGGCGGCGATAAGGAACAGCAGAGAGAAATCCTCAAGATAGGTAGTGGCTTCACGCCAACTTGCCCCCAAAACGAAACCTATGCCAAGATGAACGACGGTCCAGAGAGTACATGCAGGGACCATCCACAGAAGAAATTTCCCCAATGGGTAGTGGCTTGCCCCAGCAAGAAAAGAAAGAAAAGGTCTTAAAACGCCGGAAAACTGGCATATTACGAAATATACTGGACCATACCGTGCGAGCTGCCGTTCGACCGCTTCTAGAAAGCTTATTTTGAGAATACGGGCATCAGGAGAAAATAGCCCTCGGCCTTTTTCCCTCCCAATGAAGTAGTTTAGGAGCTCTCCTAAATAGTGTGACAATCCCACAATGGTGGCTGTGATGGCCAAATCGAACACTTGCATATAGCAGAGGAATCCAACAAAGGCGAGAAAGACCGAACCAGGAAGAAATTGTCCGACAACAATAAGAGTCTCGCACACCGTAATAAGTGCTACGAGCACATAACCCCAAGTACCAACGCTAGAAATAACGCTGAGAATGCTGTCGAAGAAGTCAGGCATTGTTAGAGGTGTACAGCTCGTATTCGCGGATGTACTGTAAGACTCTCCATGGAACAAGGTGACTAACGTCTTTGCCTTCTCGCAGCATATTCCGAATTTCAGAGCTACTTGCTGCTGGTAGTACTCCCGCTTCGTGCTGCCCGGCGATTTGGATGCCGGTGCGTGGGATGACGCACATGGGATATTGAGCAATTACCTCCGGGTGATTCCATGAGGGAAGTTCCGCAACCAAATCGCTACCAATCAAAAGAGTAACTTCGGAATCGGGGTAAAGCTCCTGGATATGAGCAAGCGTTTGCCACGTGTAACTGGGTTTTGGAAGCTCCTTTTCTATTGGCAGAATGTGGACGAAACTGCCTAAGTGTTCGAACGCAATCCGTGTCATGTGTACCCTGTGCTCGAAGTCTACGAGGTCTTTTTCGAAGGGGTGTTCATACGTGGGGGCAACAATGATGAAGTCGAACTGCCAGCGAAGCAAGGCATAATGCACTGCGAGGACATGGGAGAAATGAGGAGGATTAAAGCTGCCTCCAAAAAATCCCACCTTTCGAGGGATGCGATAAGCCTCTGAAGGAACGCCGCTCATTTTGTCCTCCCTGCTAGATACTCTGTTACAGCGGCCAGGCTTGATTTCAATTTGTGTGGAATTGGATCTAATGCAGCAAGAGCTTGTGCTTTGAGCTGTTCACAGATTCGCTCTGCTTCGCGCAATGCTCCGCACCTTTCGAAGATTCCAATTGCTCGGGAGACATCCTCAGGAGTTGTTTTCTCACGAGGTTTATCAAGAATCTCAAAGAGTTGTTCCAGGGCCGAGCTGGATGCATGCTCGCATGCATAGGCGACCATGAAACTCCGTTTTCCCTCTCGAATGTCCGATCCGATTTCGTTTCGTCCTTTGCCGTGGGTAAGATCGATGAGGTCATCGCGAATCTGAAACATGGGACCGATGAAGAGGCCATAACGACTCAAGGATTCCTCTATCTCCTGTGGAGCGTCAGCAGAAAGTGCCCCTGCAATGAGGGGAGCCGCAAGATAATAACCTGTTTTTTCCTTCACAATTTTGAGGTAGTCATCAATCGAAATGCGTTTCGTTCGCGCATTTATGTCCAAGGCTTGTCCTCGGTGTGTATGGTCCAGTGTTGCGGTCATCAGCGCGAAAAACCGAATCAATTTCTGTTCAGATAACCGGTCTGTCCCGGAAAGAAGGGCTGCAAATATCTTTGTGAACAGGTAGTCTCCAATGTTAATTGCGTGGGCTAGGCCATACCGAACCCAAACAGCTGGACGCCCCCGACGATATTCATCTCCATCTTCGATATCGTCATGAACTAAGCAGAAATTATGCATGAGCTCAATGGCAGCAGCAAACGGCATTGCGTGCGTGCGATGCCCTCCTAGTTGTTCAGCTACAAGGAGGCATAGGAGGGGGCGCAGTCGCTTCCCCTGTCCAGTCGAATCGCTATCCAACCCCAGCGCATACTCGAGAGCATCGTCAAGATTGGGGATTGGGGAGTCATCGACGCTGATGATCGCACGAAGCGCATCTTCGAGCTCCCTTGAGGCAACAGAAAAAAAAGCTTCTAATTCTGGATGAAGTTGTCCACTACTCATAAGCGATAGTTGATAGGTCTCTATGGATAAATTGAAGCAAAAATCGTCAGAAACTGAAGGAGATGTTGACCAACTTGTGCGGCTTCACAAATTTCTTGCTCGTTGCGGAGTGGGATCTCGCCGCCAATGCGAAGAACTGATTCGCCAGGGGCTCGTGCACGTCAACGGTGTGTGCGTCACGCAGCTGGGAACGCGGATTAATCCCATCCGAGATAAGATTTCTGTAGGTGGAAAACCCATTTGTCTGCCAACAGAGTCACACGTGTATTATATTCTCAATAAGCCGCGTGGGGTTGTCACTACATGCAAAGATGAGCGGGGAAGAACGACAGTTCTCAATTTGCTAGAGGGGATTACGGAACGAGTTTTTCCTGTAGGGCGTCTTGACAAGGAATCTGAGGGACTCCTTCTTTTAACAAATGATGGCGAGCTCGCTCATCGCCTTATGCATCCGTCTTTTCGTATCGAAAAGGAATACTTCGTTGAAGTGGACGGATGTGTTCAGGATGCCGATATTGCCAAGCTCGAGCAGGGGATAAGTTTCGAAGGGGAGTATTACAAGCCAGCAAGAGTGAGAGTTCTTTCCCGCGGTAAGGATCGAAGTATGCTTAGCGTTACGATTGCCGAAGGAAGAAAACGACAAGTTCGCCGAATGTGCCTTGCTGTAGGGCACCCTGTGAGACGCCTTATTCGTCTGCGTGAGGGGTGTTTAGAATTGGGGCACCTCCCGCCTGGCAAGTATCGTTCACTTACGCCAGAAGAGGTCCAAGCGTTGCGTCGCGAAGTGGGCTTGGATTAATAGCCTTGTGATTGGGCCGAGGTTCCCTTGACGATACTCACACTTGCGCTCGCACCAATGCGAGTTGCGCCACTCTCGATCATTTTCTGGGCAGTCGAGCAATCGCGAATGCCCCCTGAAGCTTTCACGCCCATATCTTTTCCGACAATCCGTCGCATGAGAGCGATATCCTCAGGTGTGGCACCGCCTGGTCCAAATCCAGTCGATGTCTTCACAAAATCAGCCCCCGCCGCTTTTGCCAGCACGCACCCGGCTATCTTCTGATCTTCATTGAGGAGCCCGGTTTCGAGAATAACCTTCACCGTGTGACCAGCAGCAGCTTTGACCACCGCATGGATATCGTCATAAACATAGGCGTAGTTGCTGGCTTGTAGCTGGCCGACGTTGATGACCATATCGATTTCATCTGCACCGTGGGAAATAGCGTATCGTGTCTCAAAAGCTTTTGCATCGGTGCTCATTGCTCCGAGTGGAAATCCGACCACGGCGCATACTTTGACCCCGCTTCCTGCCAGCAAACGCGCGCAGAGCTCGACATACGCACTATTTACGCAAACACTCGCAAATTTGTATTGGAGTGCTTCCATGCACAGTTTTTCAATATCCTTCTCTGTCGCATTGGGTTTGAGGAGCGTGTGATCAATAAACTGTGCGAGATCCTCGCACTGCATACTACCTGGGGCAGTGCAAACTATCCTCTCCGCTCCCTTGCGAAGCATTTCGCGGCTCTGTTCGATGATTTCCTGCTGGGATGGGGGAGAGGGCATCGTCGACGGAGCGCTAGCCATGGAAAGAGAGGAAACGCTTGGAACTTCCTGCTGTTTTGTAAGAACGATTGTGACACGTCTCACAACCTCTTCGACGAGGGCGTTGATCTCATCATTGCGGAGCGGATCCATTGTTTCTCACGACTCCTCTTTTGGATTGTCGACTACTTCTTCCTGACGCTCAGCTGTCAGCACTGTCGTTTCGGGTTTGAGCAAGGGAAACAAGATAACATCGCGAATGGATGGGCTATTTGTCAATATCATCGTTAGCCTGTCTATCCCAATCCCTAGGCCACTTGCCGGAGGCATTCCAAACTCGAGCGCTCGAATGTAATCTTCGTCCATTTGGTGAGCCTCATCGTCGCCACGTTCACGAGCTTCTACTTGTTCCTTAAATCGTTGATATTGTTCGGCGGGATCATTCAGCTCAGAGTAGCCATTGGCAATTTCCATCCCACAAATATAAAGCTCGAAGCGTTCAGCTACGAGGGGATCTTCACGTTTTGATTTTGCGAGGGGACTCACCGCTTTGGGAAATTCTGTGATAAAGATAGGTCCCGTAAGCTTTGGTTCAACAAGCGTTTCGAACATCTCAATAATCATCTGATGGGTGGGACCATCGAACTCTGGTGTAAAGAAAGGGGCAATTTTCCCCTTTGTCACGTCGGGGGTATCATCCCACCGGAGATCAAGTGATTGAGCCCCAGGCACAAAGTGCCTAATTGCGTCGAGATAAGTCATACGGGCAAATGGTGGCCCCAAGTCGAATTCCTGATCAGTGTAGGAAAATTTTGTGGTGCCAAAAACAGACTTGGCTACCTCACGGATCGTGTTTTCCGTGAGGTTCATTGTGTCCCGATAGTCCCAGTAGGCTGTATAAAGCTCGAGCATTGTAAACTCTGGATTGTGCTTGGTGGAAATCCCTTCATTACGGAAATTCCTGTTGAGCTCGAAAACTCGTTCGAAACCACCTACCATGAGACGTTTCAGGTACAGCTCGGGGGCAATCCTCAGATAAAGATCAATATCGAGTGCGTTGTGATGCGTCTTGAAAGGTCGTGCATTTGCCCCTCCACAGATGGGGTGCATCATGGGAGTTTCGACTTCGAGATAGCCAAGGTTCGTCAGATAGTTTCGCAATGCGCTGACAATCGCACTGCGTTTGACAAAAGTTTCTCGAACATTGTCGTTAACGATTAGGTCCACGTAACGGCGACGATACCGAGTTTCTTGATCTCGTAGTCCATGCCATTTTTCCGGGAGCGGCCGAACGGACTTGGAGAGGATAATGTAATCATGCGCTAGAACGGTGAGCTCACCCGTACGCGTGACAAAGACTTCGCCTTCCACTCCGACAATGTCGCCGACATCGGTGAAGTGTTTCAGGATGTAGAATGCACGTTCGGGGACCGCATCTATTTTTACATAACACTGAAGGGAGCCTGTCTCGTCTTTGATGTGAAAAAACGAGGCTTTTCCCATCATGCGCATCGCCGTGATACGCCCCGCAACACGGACGGTTTCTTTCGATGCGATGAGTTTCTCAGAGTGAGCTCGAACTTCAGCTGTGCGGTGGGTTGGAATCCACCGATGCACGTACGGGTCGATCTGTTCCGCGCGCATCTTCTCCGCTTTTTCGTAGCGGATCCGGATGATTTCATTCCAGTCCGAGAGCATAGATATCCTAAAGTGTCCGAAGAGTATTGTCTAGATGTTCGATGAGTTTATTGATTCGCGACTTGACCTCTTCGGTCAGGCCAGCTTCAGCGTGAATGTCGTCCCTGAGTTTGAATAGCTCGATGGCTATCATGAGACCTGCTTGAATAGCCAACCGCCCTGTGTCACGGCTTACTCCAGCCTCGACGAGTTGGAGTATCATGCTGTTCACGTATTCCGCTGCAGCCAAAATCCTTTCGTGTTCCACTGTCGGTGCACGAACAGTAAAACGCTGACCGTAAATTTCGAGGTCAACTGGCATAAGATTTTGAGAAAGGTCACTCATTCAGGTTCCCAGCGTCCAAATGAACAATTTCTGATTCGAGCTGATCAATTCGGTTGAGAATTGCTTTGAGTCGATCGCGTGCGGCTGCTTCCTTGTCGTCTCTTACGTGAAGCTCATTTTCTAACTGTTTGATCTGTTCGCGCAGTTGTGCGTTTTCTTGATCAGTGAGTTTTTTCTGTTCAGCAATCTGCAAAAGTTCCCTATTCTGCCGCAAAAGTTCATTTATACGAGCTTTCGCCTCGTTCACTTTCCCAATGAGCGTTGCAATCTTTTCTTCGAGAGCTTCGATACGATCTAACATCTGTGTGCACTCCAACGAGTTCAATTGATTTTATGGAACGCTGATGGAATTGCAGGAGTCGTTCAAGCGAAATTCGCAAGCGCATAAACATTCCCGTTATTGGGAGATGTAATAGAGTAAGAAAACTTGGAAAAAGGAAGGCAACGTGAGTTCAGTCCTGCCCCCATCAGTGGAAAGCCTAGTCGCAGAACTTTCTCGATTACCCACAATAGGCCGAAAGAGTGCGCAGCGCCTTGCTTTCCACGTCATAAAAAACACTCCTCCTATGGCTCAAAAGTTAGCAAACGCCCTTCAACGTGTGGCCGAGCATGTTAAATTATGCCCGCAGTGCTTCTTTCTCACCGAAGGCGAGTGCTGTTCCCTTTGCGGCGACAATACGCGGAATATGGAGATAATATGCGTTGTAGAGGAGCCTTTTGATGTAGTCGCTTTCGAGAAGGCTGGTGTCTATAAGGGCCTTTATCATGTCCTTCACGGAAGACTATCTCCCCTGCACGGCATTCTTCCGGAGCATCTCAAAATTTCTGAGCTCCTTCAACGCGTCGAAAAAACGCCGGGCATTGAGGAAATCATTATAGCCACGTCTCCGACGGTTGATGGTGATGCGACGGCTTTATATCTTGCAGAAAAACTGCGTTTCTATCCTTGCAAGGTGACACGTATTGGTGTCGGGGTTGCAATGGGAAGCACGCTCGAACTCGCAGACGAACTTACCCTTCGTCATGCTCTGGAAAGGCGTCGCTCAATCGAGTAGCTCAGAGGTTTCCCCCAGTAGGTTTGCCGCTCACAACGTCACGAGGGATGTCATCATCAACATCCCTGCTTCTTACTCATCAAGCGTGGCAACATTGTGTTCGTTAAGAAGTTTCTCAACCTTTGAAGGTGTCTGGACCCCGAGAATGGCCACGGCGTGTCCGGCCTTCCCACTTGCTACACATGTGTAAATGTAATCGAGATTGATCTTTTCAGCTGCAAGGATGTGGAGTGCTCGGTCAAGTGCTCCTGGTTCATCAATCAACTGAACTGCAACGGCTTCTCCTATCTCAACAGTGAAGCCGTACTCCTCAAGTGCTTCCTGAGCAATTTTGGGTTTATCGACAACCATTCGAACCCACCCGTATTTGCCTGTGCTCGACGCTGTAATGCCGCGGATGTTCACTTTCGCATCGGCCAAAAGTGAAGTGACTTGGACAAGTTGTCCTGGCTGATTACGGATCTGAAGGGCTAGTTCTGTGACAGACATCGTTCCTTGTCGCCTCCCAGAAAACTTTTGACACACAGATTACGTCATGCCGCATGGCCTCGTTCATCTGTCTCATTTGTAGTGCTTCGCAGTCGATACTAGTCAAAACAAAACGGAAAAGCCTGAGACGTTAAGCTGTACAATGCATTGCCAGATATGAAAATTTTTCCGTCGTGGAGGTGCGAGTTAAATGTTTTTAGCAGGTTGCCGTCGGTGCTGTGCGCCCCCCAGACTCTCAGGCGGTTCTTTACGTTAGAAAAACATAATAGCTGAGAGCGTAAGTCCTGCCAGCACGAGGAACATGCTGTAGAAGAAAAGCTTGAACAACAGGGCGTTGATATCCAGTTTTAAATAACCACAGATCCACACGTTCTGCGTTGTCGTCGGATCTTGCAGCATCGTAACAGACTGAATAGCTCCCATAGTCGCGGGGGCTGGCATAAAGTGGGCTAAAATCCGTGCCACGCCGACGCCAAGACCCCATTCGTTCAGCGGCCCTCGGTAAAGCGACAAAGGAGAAGCCAAAAGGAAGAACAGTACATAGGTGAGTGGGCGTGTGGGGATGAAGCCCGCGAGCATAGGGCTGATGAGACTCTCTACGGATGGGTGCATTGCTGCAGTGACGAGCATACCGATTCCCATCAGAAGCACAACAGGAGCTGCCACGTCTCCAACCCCCTCCATTATAGCACGGCTTAGCCGTTGCATTGCTCGCTCGCGAGGTGTCGTAAGATACCCATAGGCAAGAGCAGCCATGAAAGCTGGCGCATAAGCATCACCGAATCCCAAAACAAGTATGAAGAGGAGCGGAAGGGCTGGGGTGAGAAGATTGAATTCGTGCGTCAATCGTCCAGTGGAACGATATTCCAGTTGGCTGAGAACGATGAACAACAGAATGAGTCCCCATAGCACTATTTTTACAACAGACCATAGACCTGCGAGGTAGGGATAAACCGTCCTGAAAAATTGCAATCCTCGTTGTCCGCCTGCGACAAGTAAGGTTCCAATACCAGCCAAAGAGCCAGCACTCGCTGTTTTCCATGATTCCCCAAGCACAATTGCAGTTTTACACAACCACGGCAATCCTGCAACAAAGCCCACCGCAAGAGATGCTCCCACAAGAACCAGAACAGATTTGAGAACCGTTTCAAATCGAACAGGGGAGCGTTTCAAACGCAAAAACTCGATGCTAAGAAATGCAACGAGAACCACTGCCTGTATACCAGCCCAAATGAGTGAGTACGTCATAACAACATTTGTAGGGACAGCATACTGCTCTGCTCGAATTTTCCATACTGCTGGACTCAGGGAAAGCCCAATAGGGAAGGCAAGAAGCATCATCCCGCCGACAGTGGCGGGCGGTACACCCAGGGAGAGAAGGACGGGAAACATTACGGTCCCCACCATGATGATGGCTGGGAGTCCCCCGATAGCAGTAAAGATGAGAACTATGATCGCGCTCATAAAGAGAGCAACGACAAAGGGATTTTCTCCACCATATTCTGCAGCATACTTCACGAGGCGCTCAGCGATCTTAGCATCCTGAATGAAGCGAGCAAACATTCCGCCGAGGATACTATAGATCATTGCCTTATAGAGCATGAAAGCTCCGGTTTTTCCCCCACCTTCCAGGATTCCAATCAACACTCCTTTTTCGCCAAAGAGTGGGATCCCCGCGATTAGCCCTATACCAAGAGCCATGAGGGGGAGAGCAACCATAGCGGGAAGTTTTCTGGTGGCGATGAGTGTGGCAATGACCAAGAAAAGCACGAGGATGCCAACACCCCGGAGGTAGTCAGCCGTGCTGAGCGCAACATTTGATATTGGGGGAACTTCTGTCTCATGGGCAGCAATGGCACTCCGTGTCGCAGAAGTGTTGGTTGTTGCAAGGGCAGTTGCCGGAGAGGAGGTTGATTCTCCCGTTCCAGCAGCGAAAGCCACAGTGTGAGGAACCATGAAAAGACAAAGAAGAAGTACCAGGATTCCACAAAACGCTTGCGCACGGTTTACGGTAGATGTGCGGGTCACCTTACTTCACTCCTAAATTTTGACTCGAATTTCAAATTGAGGCTAATTCCCGCCTTAGCGATTCGCGAACTTCAAGAAAGAACTCACGGCTTGTTGGCAGTCGGTAGTCGGGATAGGTCCAAGGCCAACTCTCAAAACCTTTACCGCGTCGGAAAAACAGTGTAACCTCTTCGTATATTCCTTGCCCGATATAGAGGCGGTGTGCATGATCTTTCGTAGTCGCTAAGACCACCTTAGACAAGCTTACATACCCGGGATCGAAATTGACCTGGCGATTTTCCCCAACAGCAAAAAGTCTTTCGAGACTGTTTGTGTAAAGCTTGATACGAACAAGCTCTTCGGGAGCAATTGGCTTTGTCACACTTACCCACTGTCGGAGAAGATTTGTCCCCATCTCTTGTGAGTAATAATCCGTTTGATCGAAAGGGATGACAGGACTCGTCACGTCAATAGGTGAAAAGTCTTTCTCGATACGTTCGCAAGCTGAGTCCAACAACTGCTCTGTGCCGGCGAGAAGACCGAAAAAAAGTTTCACTGGTTGAGGATAACGGATCTGTCCCATAGTCATACCCTCCGATGGAGAGTTAAAAGTTGAATAGCAGCGAAGAAGGCGATAATAGTGTAGCACAGCAGAAATGCCAGGTGACGGCGTTTAGCCAGGATACCACAGCCGGCCAGAACGAACACAACGAAATCCATATAGAGTCGCTGTCTAGGCGCATCGCCTCCATAAGCCATAAGCAGGATAAGAGCGCTCGAAAACCATGCAATAAGCGGGATAGCTGCTAGTCTCACATTGCGACGAAGAAGCTCAAGAAAACCCAAAAGGCACATGGGGTACCCGACGAGGTAGAGAACCCACATTGCTGGGTATAGTTCGTACATGGGGGCAAGACCATGAGCCTTGACCCATGCGTACGGAGCCAGAAGCAGTCGAGGAATGCCCTGAGCAAAGTACAGCAACGAATCAGGTATTGTTTTTACACTCTCAGGCAAGAGCGTGCCAAGGCTGTACAGAAGCTGGGATAAAAACAACCCCCCGGAATCGCTATAGGAAGTTATGATAATGGAGAGAGCGAGCGAAAGAACAAGTGCGACAGTCCATTTTCTGGAAATGATAGCCAATACGTACACAATTGCTCCCATCATCACAGACAATGCCGCATAGACACGAAAAAGCCCCAAGCTTGTGAGAGCAACAGCAGCAAATGCATAGAACTCGAGGCGCTTAGGAGAGCGTGTCAAATCGAGAAGAACCGTCGTGCTCATTGCAAAAAGAACGGCGAGAATAACGTCTTTCAAAAGCCAGGAGGACCAGTATCCGTAAGCAGGATAAATAGCCGCTAACAGCGCTGCGAAAAAAGCGCCTTTTTCGGGAGCCCCGGTATCTGCCTCATTCCCACAACTTGAAAGAAGAATCCAGGTCGCCCTATAAGCAAAGATTGGGATGAGACAAACAGCGATAATATTCATGCAAATCCCGAAACGAAAGCTAGGTCCAACGAGGAAGAAAATCGCAGCCAATAGTCGCTGGTAGCCAGTGTGCAGACTGCCTATATAATAGGGTTCGCTACCCTTCGCATGGAGCACCGGATAAAAATGCTGATGCCAGGCTTCTGCAATTGCTTTTGCCTGAACGTAATATGTCGCGTCATCGAGTGAAAGTTTGTAATGGAGGGGATCATGCCACCCAGTGAGGGTCGATCCAACAAATGCGACGACACCGGCAACAGCGGAAAGGATCAGAATCTTCACACGAGTTGGTGGAGATGCCTCGAAAAGTATCTGCCCCACATAGAGGACAACTCCTAGGAGAGGAATAATCCACAGCGCAACCGGGGTGACAAGTGAGGCTGTGGCGAGTGCCATGAAAATCGCCAATACTATTTGCCACCAGTGTCTGGGACGAACGAGAAGCCTTCTTATGTCCTTTATGTGGTCCATCAGTGGGCGACATGCAATCACGTTTGAACCGACTTACATTTGCTTTGCAACGCAAGCAGAGTACATAAAAAAAGAGCCGGGCGATATTTCTCCCCGATCGCCCGGCTTAAAGCTCACTTCCGAAAAGTCTCTTACTTCTTCTTTGCGGACTTCTTCTTTTCTTCGCGCTCTTTTTGAGCCTTCTTTTTAAACATCTGTCGGAGAGCATCCTCAATTTCTTCTGTCACTTTCGTTCGCGATTCGTCCCGAACATAGCAAATTTCGTCGACCAGAAATTTCTTCGCCATCTCCATGATTTCGCGCTCTTTTCCTTTTAGCGCGTTGTTCTGGTCCAGTATGTACAAGTCTCTCAGTAGCTTGCTGATCTTGAGCGGGTCGCCCGTGTTAAGAACTTCGCGGAATTTCGTGTACTGGTTGTGAGGTGAATCTTTTTCTGGGGATGTAGGCACCTTAAGGCTTGCAATGACTTTTTTCGTTTCTTCTTTGGTCATCGGCAGACGTACACCACGTCGCTCGATCTGATGCTTTGGAACTAGGACCGTTGCATTGTTGGGACCGGCAAAAACGTAAAAGTCTGTCAGCTTGCCATCAACGACCATAAGACGTATGCCCTGAATCTCACAGATCCCTATAGTCGGTTCTATCACTTTATCGCCAGTTTTGAATTCTGTCATTTTCACTCAACCTCTCGATCTTGGGTTGCTTTTACTCATTCCAATCTACCCGCGGCGCGTCACCCCACAGGCGCTCCAGGTCATAAAACCGCCTTGCATCTTCCATCATTGCGTGGAGGATCACGGTTCCGTAGTCAAATACAATCCAATTCGTGGCTCTGTACCCGTCGACTCGTTCAGGTTCGATCCCTAAGCTTGCGAGTGCCTCATCGAGTCGTTTGCCGATTGCTCGAATGTGTGTCTGACTCGTACCAGTACAGATAACGAAATAATCAGTTACATTTGAGAGACGGCGGACATCCAAAACAACAATATTCTCCGCTTTTGCGGCGTCCGCAACTTGAGCAATCTTTAGTGCTTTTGTATATGAGTCAACGTCCGCTGACTTCTTTTTCGTCATAGGTCACATTAAGCTTAGCAGAGTTTCTTGTGTTGCAGGGTGAAGTTTTCTCCCTCTTTCCTCCACAAAACGAATTTTTCGCAAAAGAATTTCACGTACCCCAGCATAGATATCTTTGCGCACGAGCTCTCGGATTTCTTCTACCCCCGGAAAGTCTCGCGATGGCTCACAATAGTCGGCAGCCATGAGGATCGTGAGCGTCAGGCTTGGGTTGGGATGACCCGTCGGATGCCATGCAATTGCATCGAGAATTTCTTCGTCATCCACTCCGAACTCCTCGTACGCCTGCCACGCTCCGGCTGGAGCGTGAAGTAGCTGGGGCATCGGTGAATTCTCGTAAGCATGTACGCCAAATCGTTCATTCCATTTCTGAAGTGGGGATACTGCATCATCAGTCTTTGCACAGTCGTGTAACAATGCTGCTATCGACACTCGCCAGCTGTCACCCCCATGTCGTGCAGCTAGCTGTATAGCTGTCTGAACGACTCCCAGCGTGTGCATAAATCTCTTTTTTTCGAGGCGTGAAGACAAGATTTCTGTCGCACGACAGAAATCCTCAGGTGTCCATCTCATCCTTGAGAACCAAAGATTAGTCGTCCAGCACAATTGCGTACAGTGTGAACCGCGCGTTTATTTCTGTTTTGTTGCGCCAACGGAAGGAGCAAGAGCAGGACTAGAACTTAGAAAGGTCTCAAAACTTTTAGTCTCAAGGTCGGTTCGTCTAGATCCGTCTTGTTCTGTGGAAGCCGAATGACTGTGTTGGTTCCCCTGCCCGGTTGAGAATCGTAAATCAGTTCTCCGCCGTGCTGGCGGACAATTGCGCGAGCAATGGGTACTCCTAGCCCCTTATGGTACTTCCTGTCCCGCGTTGTGAAGAATGGCTCGTAAATGCGAGCAACCATGTCCCTGGCGATTCCGTGTCCAGTATCGCCAACGCAAATTTCCAGGTACTCACCTTCTGTTTTCGCATGAAATGTTAACTCACCATCACCAGCCATGGCATCGAGTGCGTTACTAATTATCTCGCATAGGGCCGCTTCGAATAATTCCCTATCGACGTGGAGGACGAAGTCATCTGGAATCCGATTTGTGATCATGATGCCAGTGAGGGGCGAAAGTTTCTTGGGCGTTGGTTCCTGAAACTCTTTCAACGTTTCTCTCACAAATTCTGCAAGAAAGACTTTTTCTAGGTGAATAATAGAAGGGGTGTGGCTCAGAGTTTTGAAGCGTTGGATGAGAGACTCGAGTGTGCCAATGCTCGTTCTCTGTATAGGATCGGAAATCTTGTCTCTCAGTTTGAGGAGGGGAGAGAGGGTACAGTCTACCTCATCCAGAAAACCGGCAAACATCTCGCCCAGGGCGCTCATTCTCTCTGCCATTCTCATTCGGCGTCGAGCCGACTTCAACTCTTGGCCAAGGCGCACTCTTTCTCGCTCTAGGGCGATGCTGTGCAGAGCAAGCCTGAGAATCTCTCGTTTCGCGGGTACAGCAAGGTCGCGACCAATAATAAAATCAGCTGCTTTTTGCAAGGTTGGTTGTACTGAATCTGGTGACTCGCTGTCCGAAATCACCCCGATCCAAGAACTCTGGAGACTCAACCGCGCAATTATTTGGTGAAGGAGTTGAGGGGAGTCTGGGGCAATCTGCGTATCGAGGAGCACGAGGTCTGGGGAAAGCGCTTCCACGGCACCTACAAACTCTTTCGGATCTGCGAAAGTAAGGAGAAGATACGAGTCTCTTTCTGCAACGGACGCAAACTGTTCCATTAAAGATAGGTCAGTTGTCGCAAGAATTGCAACAGGAGCGGCATGATCGGCTAGTTGACGCTGGCGACGAAAGACATCAAAATCAGAGAGTGAGGAATGTTCTCCTGCTGTCGCAACTCTATTTCTCCCACTTTCTTTTGCAAAATAGAGAGCACGATCGGCCATCGTTAGAAGCTCTTCGGCAGAATTGACTTCATTGTCACCGGTTGCTGCGACACCAATACTCACTGTGACGATGGTTTCGACATCCATTGCTCTGAATGAATGTCGCTCCACAGCCATTCGGAGTTTTTCTGCGAGGTTTTCCGCACCTTTGGGGTCCGCGTCAGGCAATATGATGAGAAACTCTTCTCCTCCATAGCGCCCCGCAATATCCGTTGCACGGATTTGGCTTTTCAAAAGGCGAGCAAGTTCCTTCAGGATATAGTCCCCAAACCTGTGTCCGTACGTGTCATTAATGATCTTGAAGTGGTCAATGTCCAGCATGAGGCACGCAAGCGAGTTGTTGGAACGTTTGCTTCGCCGGAATTCATTCTCCAATTCTCGCAGGATTCTGCCATGGTTGTAGAGAGAAGTGAGAGAGTCCCTGGCAGATGACTCACTGAGAACGGAACACTGCAAGGAAAGTTCGGTGAGTTTTTCGCTACGCAATAGCAAGTTCTGCAAGACAGGCACGATCTGCGAAGGCGTCTCACACCGAGAGATGTAGTCTACATTTCCTTCAGCAAGAAGGTCGTTTGGTCCCTCTTCCTGCTTCGGACTCCAAAGACAAATGGGCAAGCAGTGATTGTTCTCTCTCAGGTAGTCGACTAAAAAGCGAACTCGTTTTTCAATCCTGGGGCTCCACATAATGAGAGCCGCCTTCCGCGACAAACCTCGAGAGTGAGCTGTGAGGGAAGAAAAAGGGACCTCGCACTCGAGCCGATAGTACAAGGGAAGGCAATCTTCCACGCGCTCCCGAAACCAGTCGGGAATGCCATAGCAATAGATTACTCCCTCTGCTTTCGCGAAGTGAGCAGTCCTGTCTTCTCCCTTGTACACATTTCTTCCTGTCGTTAGAGGATTCAAAAAACAATATATGCTACACGGTCATTGATTCTGATTTTAGGGTTCGTGAAACGTCGTATCCCTGACAACGCAGCTAAACTATGTTCTGTCCGATTCGTCTCTGCGTCTTCTGCCGCAGCCGTTGCGTATAGGAATCATTCATTATCAAAGAGTTGATGGAGGAAGAACCGTCGTGGGAAGTATAGTGGTTTCATTGTCCGCGGTAACGGTCGTTTTTATTCTTGGGTTCTGCGGTTTTTGGGTTCGTCGCAAAGATATTGTCACCCACCAAGGACTGACAGACTTTTCTCGCGTTTTAATTGAATTGTTTCTGCCTGCTGCTTTTTTTTACTCAACCTTTTCACAGTTCGACCTCGGCCAGTTTCATAAAGTTGTGCTTCCTGGATTAGGGCAGCTTTTGCTGTTCGTCCTTGGAATCGTTGGCACGGTAATCTTCGAAAAAATTTGGACAGTAAATGCCCCGCGGGGTACGCTCTTCGCCATGGCGTCGCTCCAGAATAACGTCTACCTTCCCCTTCCCCTTGTGATGGCTCTACTATCAGGAAACGAAGCCGAAAGAGCCAAGTTTTACATCGGATGTTTTGTCCTCTTTTTCACGCCTGTTTTGTGGTCATTGGGCGTTGTCGCTCTCAGTGGGGAAGGTGCCGATGGCATGCGCCCGTCCCGTTGGAAACTTATTGTAAACCCACCTTTTCTCGCTGCTTTGTTCGGTATCGTCCTAAAGGTTGTGTTCACGCTTTTCCACCTAACACTGCCACATCCTGTGCGCAGTGCATTAAAGCTTATGGGGGAGGGCACAGTGCCCGTCGCAATGCTTGTCCTTGGTGGGCTTCTCGCTGAAGTGGGGTCTATTCGTAGAGTGGGATGGCGTGCTATTTACTGTATTGCTGGAGTGAAACTCGTTTTTGTTCCATTGCTAACGCTTATTGTCCTGTGTTTATGGCGCCCGTCCGATACAGTTTTTCAAACTGTACTCATGGTAGAAGCGGCAGCTCCCCCAGCGACAAACATTTCTCTCATTGTGCGGCGTTTTGGAGGTGAAAAAGACCTTGTTGCCTCGGCAACATTTGTCACTTATCTGCTCAGTATTTTAACAATCCCCTTGTGGTTGCTGCTTTATCAACTGGTTCTCGGCCGAGGAAGCTTTTAGCCGCTGCAGCCAGCAATTTCAATTATGTGCGTAAAGGTCGTGGGGCAACTTCCTCTCCGTCATCATAGTCTTCTTCGTCATAGTAGTAATCGACATTATCGTCCTCGCCGGCGATGAGTTTATCGAGCGAAAACGAGCCTGCGCCCGAAAAGAAAAGACCTAATGAAATAAGAAGCAAAACAAGATGATATTCGAAGCCTGGTGCTGGCACATTGTTTACTGTGTGATCGAGCCAGAATCCGTTTTTTCCACTAACAAAGACGATAGACAGCGCAATGTCAGCTATCAGTGGAATCATGGCGAACCGTACCAGAAGTCCTAAAACACAACTCACCCCGGCTATTACCTCAATCCATCCTATCCACGGTGCCGCCGCGATTTTCCACGCCTCCGGAATCCAAGGTAATGCGACCATTTCACAAAATTGCTGAACCCACGTTTCGGGGCCGTTCCATCCAAATGGCTCGAACCGAATGAGTTTGTCCATCCCGTGGGGAAGAAAAACTGACGCAAGTGCAATCCTACAAAAAAAGGCTGCAGTGTTTCGGTGTGTCCTCAGTACGGCCATTTCAGCCTCCAAAAAGGTTGCTACATTCTATGTCTTTGTTCTTTCGTTATGATCTCGCCTCTTGTGCCACAGGCAAGTTAGAAACTGGACGTTCGGTCGGAAAACGTAACGGCTTATGCAGAGTCAGCTTTGCTAGCCGCAGATGCTATTCGAGCTAGTTGCACGGCGCAGACGAAGGACAAGAATGCTACCATGCTGCTAAAAAGATACAAGTTTCTTAGCGGCGACGCAAATTCTTGAGGAACAAAGTACCGAACAATTCTCATTATAGGTTGCTCCAGGATCCCTCCGCTGACAATCTGTCCGCCCAGAACATTGCCCACTATACTCGCAACGCCGAAATAAACAAGAGCGAATAGTGTCTGCGCACTAGCTTTGAGCTGCAGCGGGGCGTGACGATTAATAAAACTGATTGCCGCTGCATAGAAGAGGCCGAAGGTTATGCAGTGAAGAGCGGAGATGAAAACTATCTGTTCAGCAGTGCGGGCGTGCCACACCAACAGCCACCGAACCGTCTGAACGAGTGCAGCGAAAGCAAGGAGGCGCTCTTCTGTGAAGCGATCGATAAGACGTGACGCCATAAAAAATATGGGGAGTTCGAGAAGAGCGGCAAGCGAGTATGAGCTGGAGACCACCCTCATGTCAGCCGACAGTTCTACCATGAGGACAGACTGGAACGAGTAGCTCAGGGAGTGTCCAACTTGATAGATAGCCGCAGTAATGAGGAACAAGAGAACGGGTGGCCGCCGAAGGAAATATCGTTGCACTTCCACAAAAGTAGGCCGTCGTTCCGTCGCCACTTGCCGCTCCGGCAGCAAAACAAGCCACAACGCAGCAAGACAATTAGAAGCGAAGTAAAGAGGAAAAATAAAGTTCAAAGATCCGTTTGTTATCTTATCAGCGATTATTCCCACAGCAGTATTTGCTACAACAAACCCAAGCGAGGCGTAAGCCCGCAGCGTCCCAAACCATTTTTCACTGCCATGGTGAGCAAACAGTAGTCCGTGCAGAAGCTGAATAACAGGAGTACTGAAAACCTGAAAAATAAAAAATACCACGAGAAGGGAAATAAGATTTCTCATCCCTCCCATGGACCAAAACAGAAAACCGGAAACCAAAAGGTTTGTTCCAATGAGCAGCTTCTTCGAAATGTGTACGTCTGCTATGTAACCCCAGACTTGTTGAAAGAGAATGATGGCGAGACCGGAGAGAGCGGTGAGAAGGCTAATCTCGCTATCTCGCATACCGCTCGAGTACTTCAAGAACAGCACAAAATAGGGCAGCTGAATTCCAATGGGCATCTGGCCAAGAAAAAACATGATCCTAAAACGTCTTGATCCAGTCAGCTTGCCCTCTGGCTTGTCCATCCTGATTTATGTTTCCTAAAACCTTTTATGGCGCCGGCGTGCTCTCGTTTCGTGCGCTGAAAAAAACGCACACCCTTTCTTATGAATTTGTTCGAAAAAACTACACGCGCTGTGTGTGTGTCTTTTGTTATTTTCTCAAACGCCGATTTTTAAGTTCTGCTAAATCAGTTGTTCGCAGAAAAATGTCACACTTGACTTCCTGGCGGCACTGTGCTTGCCATATTCTGCAGGTGCACAAACAATCTCGGAGAAATGAGTTTCGTTTCTCCTCTATATGTGCTAAAAGAGAGAGGAAAGACCATGAGAGCGCCGATGACAGTTCGGAATTTACTGGTTCTCGGAGTGACTGGAATTGTTGCGTGGGCAGGAGCACAGTTTGTTCAGATGGGACAGGATACATCACCCCCAACCCCATCTGGTAAAAATGAAAATCTATATGAGGGACGCCGTGGAATAGAGAAGAAAGATATGCGCAATCCTTTTGGCCCGAGCGGGCAAGCAAGCCCCAACGTCTCGGAGGGACGAGTGAAGAACATTCCCGGAAGCGTTGTGTCGGACCAAATTCAAGGACAAGTTCCTTCTCCGGGCGTTCGTGGGCAGTCCACAAACCAAGGAGGACCAGGGCGCTTCGATCGCGGAAGATCTGGTGTTGAAAGAAACTCTGAGGAAGCAGGGCAATCGACTCTCTCGCCCGATCTGATACCAGGATCGAAGTCCCAAAGCCAACGATACAAAGGATCTCAGGGGACAATCTCATCTGATATGGGAGTAGGACAGCCAGGTAGCCAAGTGACTGGCGATCGCGATCGCTTGCAGCGATTCAAGCGCGACAAAGGGGTGGAAGAATCTGAAGGTAGTGGCCAGCAGGTTCAAGCAACGCCACCGTCTGGTGAAATGGGAAGTTCGAAGTCGTCTGCCGACCAAAAACGCGAGCAGCTTCGCCACCGTCTCGAACAGCTTAAAACTGGCGGAAAACAAGAGCACCTCGAGACACTTCCTGCGGGAGGGATGACAGAAACCCCGTCAATTTCTGGGGGCACAAAACTGACTCGCGAAGAGCTTAAACAGAAGCTTGAAGAGCGCAAACGCAAGGGGGGGCCGGTCGGTACGTCACAGAATGACAATAGGGGGGTGCAAGTTTCTGGGGAGCAAACGCAAAATCAATCGGATACGCAAGTAACTCCTCCTTCCGGACAGCCACAGGGGCGTCTTACGCGCGACCAGTTGAAGCAAAAGTTGGAAGAACGCAAACAAGGACGTACAGGGGAATGGGGGCAAGGTAAGAGTGGCCAACTTTCTGGCCAAGAGACCCCGGCTCAAGGTGAGACGCAGGCCACGCCTGCACCAGGACAGCAACAAGGGAAACTAACGAAGGAGCAGCTTCGACAGCGAGTTGAGGAGCTCCGCAAACAAAAACTAAGTCAGCAGACGCCCGCACAAGGTGGAATACAAGGGACGCCTGCCCCAGGACAGCAACAAGGGAAGCTAACGAAGGAGCAGCTCCGGCAGCAAGTCGAAGAGCTCCGCAAACAGAAGCTGGGACAGCAGACACCGCCAACAGGAGCGACGCCAACGCCTACTCAGCAGGGGGGGCAGCAAGGCGCTCAGGATGTGAGGAAACAGCGCTTCGAACAACTTCGTCAAGAACGTGCCGAAAAGTTTGCTTCAAAACTGCCTCCCGAAGAAAAAGCGAAGCTTCAAAGCCTCTTTGAGCAATCGAAAGGCAAAGACTTGCGGGAGGTGGTTCAAAAATTGAAGCAGGAGCAGGGTGCCACCGCCCAGGATAAAGAGGCACTGAAGGCCAAAATCCAAGAGCTGCGAAGAATGCATGCTGAGGAGCGAGCAAAGCTCGTGGGAGCTAATGTTGCTGAAAAGCAAGAATTGGTGAGAGAACGCTTCCAAAAACGGTTTACTGCCGAAGATGTGCAAAAGCAGTTGGGGAATGCTCAGGGAAAGCCACGCATTGAGCTCAACAAAGAGCAATTGCGGAAACTGGAAAAGGGAGAGGTTCCACCTCCTTTGCGTCCGCACGGGGATCTAGGCATTGTTCGGCGGCCGTTAGAGCGCGAATTTCGCTATGTCCACGAACGGTGGTACTGTCCGCCACCTCCCCCGCGTCGTGGCTACGGTGTCGATTTTGTTGGCTTCCACTGGGAATACTGGGATGGTCGCCATCGGTACGACCATCATTGGGCAATCAACATCTTCATCAACGTTGGTCATACCCGCTATGATGGGTATGATGGAATTATAGTAGGCGGCCGATATTTCTGCTACGGGTGGGGCTGGATTGATGGCTGCATTGACTATGGTGATTGCCGAATTTGGGTCCCTGGCTTTTGGGCGCCGTACACTGTGACTGAATGCTGTGAGTGCGAAGTGTGGGTTCCACCAGTTTATGACTGGGTGTGGACTGGCTGTTGCTGGGAGCAGATTCAAGTGAGCGGTGGATATTTCGTTCGCCAGCCTAGTGGCTGCCACACGGTGACGCGGTACCGTTGGGTCCCAGGACATTTCGAGTATTACCGTTGCTAGGTTCCTTCGTGAAATTCGTCGACAACCGGGCGCTGCGCTGCCAGACGCAGGGCCCGGTTCTTTCTCTACCTGGGTTGCGACAGCTTTTCTCTTGATACTCGTGCCTCCTGTGACCGCCATTGAGGCGGAGAATCTCAGGAGAAACCCATCGATGACAATTGTCCCTTATTCCTTACTGAAGCCTTCCTCAGCAATCGCCATAGCTAGTGTTTTCGTTTGCTTAGTCGTTTCCTCGCCCGAACGTGCTATGGCGGACGTCGCGCATGCGGTCGCGGATCAACTGACCAGCTCCACACAACATTCTTCTGGGCAATTGCTGGAGGAGACACTAGCTGTTCTGGTGAAACTCCTCGGCAGAGATGCGGTTCGAGAATCTGCTCGGACCGACGATTTTGCGGAAAGAATCACGACTGCTCCTCGGCTTTACAAGGATTGGAGCCAAGAGGGCACTTCTCCGTACGTCTTATCCCAGACAACACTCCCCAAACTAAATGAATTTGGCATTCCAGAATTAGAATGGCAGGAAGTGGTTTCGCGCCAACCAGCTGGGATGCTAAGCGGAAAGATTATCTACTGTTCGGGTGGGCATGGATGGACGTGCGACAACACGAGCACGTCACTTTGGTATACGCAAAGACCACTGACATTTGGCATTGTCGAGGACTACGGTAACCTAGATCAGCTTAATATGTTTGCAAATATAGCGTGGCGAGCTGGTGCCACTATTGTGAGCTTTCGTCCGCTCGGAAATCAGCCCATAGAGCGAGTCTTAGACAACTCAGACAAAAGACATGTAAAGTTTGTTGGTCAGTGGTATGATTCCTCATCTCCTCTCTACTACGGACGTGTAATCGATAATCCCCCTTATCGGTTTGCAGTGGCTGATACGACGGAGTCGGCCAAAGCTCGCTACCAACCCTATCTTCCAAAATCAGATTTCTACCCCGTGTATTCGTGGGTTCGTGATGGAAAAGATCGCGTGCCGCAAGTTTACAGGATCCGCCATGCTGGAGGGTTAAGCGAAGTAACCGTTGACCACCGCAAGGTCGGAAAAGGATGGGTTTTTTTAGGGGAGTATTACTTTAAGCAGGGAAGCGAAGGGTACGTGGAAATCATCAATGCCGTGAGCGACCCTTCCCTTGCAGATGGAAAGCATGTGGTCGTGGCCGATGCCATTCGTTTTGGGAATGGAATGGGCGACATCAATCGGGGTGGGGGGATTAGTGGTTTCCCTCGGGAAGAAGAAGCTTCGAAATACTGGGTTGAGGCAATGCTGCCAGTCGGAGCGCCGCCGATTTTCGAGCCCAACGAAGCCAGCGATCAGGACAACAACGTCGGAGCTCCCCCGCGAATGGCGGCATATATGAACAGGGAAACGGAAGGGACGTTCTTCGACCGTATCTATGTAGGGTTTCATTCAAATGCTGTCGGTGGGCGAGGAACTGTCGGTCTCTTTGAAAAGGATCCGGACAAGAGGCCTGATTGGCAGGTAGAACTTGCTCAGCTGGTTGCTCGCCAACTCAACGAAGATCTTACAACAACAGGCAATGTCAGTCTGCCAGTTGGGTGGGAGGTACGGAAGAAGCTCACAGACTCCCATATTAACTTTGGGGAGATACGGCGGGACGCGCTCAACAACGAAATGTGTGCGACCATCCTCGAAGTAGCATTCCATGACAATCCTCTAGACGCAGCTTTGTTGCGGATGCCAGCTTTTCGAGAAGCTGTTGCCGTTTCTACAGTAAAGGCAATAGGCCGTTTTTTCTCGGACCGCGGTGCGCTTCGAACTCCTCTCGTGTTGCCACCTGACGCACCTCAGCTTCTTCTCGCTGAGGCGAGGAGCAGCGACACAGTGTATCTTGTCTGGATGCCACCGCGGGAGAATCCTGCCCATGGGGGCGCTGTGCGGGGCTATCGTATCTACCGCTCGAGCGATGGGATTGCCTTTGGTGGGGGATTAGATGTTGGACTAACGACAGCAGTGCTTGTTCGGCGTCTTCCCGGCTCCACGCCTAACTTTTTCCGCGTCTCTGCAGTCAACGAAGGGGGCGAAAGCCAGCCTTCTGAAGTTTTGGGGACATTCTGGAGCGGTATGGGAGACGCTCGACGTCATCTTCTCATGTATGGCTTCACGACGTTATCAGAAGATTTAGCGTTATCCCAGAGCGTCGCCCAAGGCTTAGGATCTCCGCTTCATGACGGAGGGGAATTCATTCGCATCATTCCACGCAAAATGAATGCACGCAATTATGCTGCTTTTTGGGGCCAAGCACTTGCCGAATGCGGCCTGAGCTTTGACTCGTGTTTGCTTACTTCAATGACATCCGATAGGCTTGAGGCAACTTCATACTCAATGGCACATGTGATTCTTGGACGACAAAAGCCTGAAGAGTCGCCCTTTGAGCCAAAGATCCTGACTCGCTGCCAAAACTTTGTCCGGCAAGGGGGAACTCTTGTGCTTAGTGGTTCCCGCATCCTAGAATGTGTCCGTGCCGGTGAGCGGAAAATGGCGCTAGCCGCCGGGAAAAGTACCAAGACGCTCCCTCGATGGGCGCAAGAATATACCACCTCGCCGCTGACCATAGAGAGCGTGAGAGGGACAAAAGACAGCAGCCTTCGTGATACTGCATTCATGCTCGATGATGGAAGCGGCGACTCCTACCGCGCTCGACATGCTAACGAGGGCTTTTTGCCCAGAAATGGCAAAACTCTTCTTCGTTACGGCGGCGTCTCAGATAAATACGCGGCAGGCTTTGTTTCTCGAGAAGGCAAGGGCTCGGTTGTTGTTCTAGGTTTTCCTGTGGAGTGCATTCAACCGCCACAAGAAAGAACACATTTTCTAAGTCTTCTTGTCGGTGATCTTTCGAGTCCCACTCAGAAAGCTGGTGGGGCAAAGGTTCCTCAAGCTGTCACCGTGGGAGCCAAGAAAGCCAAGAACCAGAAATGATGATGACCGGAAAGCGATAAGGTAATAATACCGTCCGTGGTGCTTTGGCCAAAAAGGATTGCATGATTGTTCTTCTATTTCCGGGTACTCACAGCCCGGAGCATTCTTGAAGGGAAGGGGTCTCCGGGCTTTCGGTCGGTACAAATTCAGCAAATGGAGGGCGAATTTTTATTATGAGACGGGATCCTAACCTACAGTTAAGGAAGTTGCATCGGAGAAACTCGTGTAGAGAGATCCGTCCGGAGATGCTGATAGACCTAGCTGGTCATAGGTTGAAGGCTTGCCGTGTTTCTTGTAACAATTCTAAATTCTAAGTAAGTTACAGCCAGTGGACTCGAACTCAGAGAAGTAATGTAAGAAGGATTGAGGTCGGCAACACGAAAGGAACAGAAAAATGGCTTTAAGAGGGTTGTGGAAGGGAACACTTCTCGCTCTATTGCTCATCTATGGTTTTTCACCATGGGCTTCTGAAGCGGGAGTTCCTGAGGTTCGGTTCTGGCAACTGAGTAATGGTTTTCGGGTACTTTTCGTCCCGCGGCCTGGAATGCCTTTTTTCTCCGCTGTGATTTACGTCAAGGCAGGCTCTGTCGACGAGCAAAGGGGAGAAACAGGTATTGCACACCTTCTCGAGCACATGGCGTTTAAAGGCACTCCGTGGATCGGAACTAGTGACTGGAATGCTGAAAGAGATGTGCTGCTACGCATCGAAGAGGTTGTCGACAAACTGCAAAACCTCACAGAGAGCGGAGTTGCTGAGACTAGTGAGGTGGAGGCTCTGCGGGCGGAATTTCTCGCCCTCCAAAAGCAGGCACGAAAGTATGTGATCCCGAATGAATACGATCGACTTATCACCCTCGCTGGTGGGCAAGACGTCAATGCTACGACAAGCAATGATTACACGAACTATTTCATGACACTCCCTTCCCACAAATTGGAGCTTTGGGCCTTATTGGAGAGCCAGAGGCTCAGTTATCCAACGTGGCGGGAGTTTTATCAGGAACGCGACGTTGTCTGCGAAGAACGGCGGATGCGCATGGAAGATGATCCATCGGGGAGACTCTATGAAGAGTTTATCGCGGCTGCGTTCAAAGCTCATCCCTATGAGGCTCCGGTGATCGGCTGGATGTCTGATGTACAGCGGTTGACAGCCGAGCGCGTTGCAATGTTTTATCGGCGGTGGTATGTCCCGGCAAATATGGTTGCCGTCGTAGTTGGAGATCTGAGGACAGAGGATGTTCGCACTATCACTGAAAAGTACTTTGGGTCATTGCCGGCGGGTGCGGTTCCACCGCGTCACCCGACTGTCGAGCCGACGCAAAAAGGATCTCGTCGAATTACCATTGAGCTCGACGCTCAACCCCAGCTCGTCATGGGATGGCACAAGCCAACGTATCCAGATCGCGACGCGTACATTTTTGATGTGCTTCAGTACGTTCTTACCGATAATGGGCGCTCTTCCCGTCTTTATACTTCCTTAGTGAAAAAGAAGGCATTGTGTGAGTCGGTCTCTTCGTTCACTGCTCCTGGGGAGCGCTACCCTAATCTGTTTTGTATTTGGGCAACGCCCCGGGCTCCGCATACAGCAGATGAGGTGGAGAAAGCCGTGTGGGATGAGCTGAATACACTTGCTCGGGAATCCATCACCACCTCCGAGCTAGAAATGACGCAAAACAAGATAGAAAGCAATCTCGTCAAAGAAATGGAAACAAATTTGGGGTGTGCTCGACGCCTTGGCTATTTTTTCCTGTTGTCAGGTGACCCTGATTTCCCGCGCCGATACCAAGAAGAGTTGAAGCGGGTCACGTCTGCAGATATCCAGGCAGTTATTCAAAAATACCTGACAGAGCAGAACGTGACTGTTGCCGAAATTATTTCGAAGCCGACTACCGCAAGCCGGAAAAATTCTGCTAGTGCAAGCTCTGGGAATACGGCGGCGCCCTCCGAAAAGTCGTCGGGAAGAGGAATACACAAATGAGAAGAAACCAAATAATTCTTTTTGTGCTCTTTTTGAGCCTGATAAATTACGTTGGCTACCTTGAAAGTTTCGCAGGTGCTGCAAGTAGCAGCGAACATCAGATCTCGAGCGATCATCTGACGACTGAAGTAAAAGCCCGCTTTGAGAATGTGTTTCCTCCGCCTCTCGAAGGAGACTCGAGCAGCACGATAGTCCGTAACGGCCAGCGCCTACCGGTACGGCCCGAGCAGCTTTCTGAGAGCCCCTTTACTTTTACAGTTCCGGAAGTTAGCCAAACTACTTTCCCGAACGGAATGAAAGTTTTCTCTTTGATCACAACGGCAAGTCTCGGAGTGCATGTCACCGTGCTCGTCGAGGCAGGGACCGTTTATGATCCTCCTGACAAAGTGGGTCTCGCTGAACTCACCGCCCAGGCTCTCCGCACCGGAGGGGCTGGGAAATATACCGCCGACGATTTCGATCGGGAGCTCGACAAACTAGGAGCTGAATTTGCGGTTGATGTGCAACGCGATTACGCCCGGTTTGATCTCTTTTGTCTTTCTCAAAATTGGGAACAGGCACTACGGTTACTGTCCCAGGCTTTCATTGCGCCCCATTTCGAAGATGCAGCAGTAGAACGTGAGAAGATACTTTTTCGCGAACGGATTGTCCGGCAGGAGGATGAGCCCGCCGAGTTGAGTCGGCGCGAGTTTCGCAAAGTAATTTATGGAACAACTCATCCTCTCGCCCGATCACCACGTCCCGATGATATTCTCCAATGGAAAAAGCGCGACGTCATTGCCTTCTACGAGACCCATTATTTGCCATCTGTTACACGCATCGGTTTAGCTGGTCCACCGACGATTGGCTCTCCCGTGCCGGTCCTCAAAACTTCTTTTGCTGAGTGGCACCAAAATGCACCCGGATTCCGACGGTCAGTTCCTTTTCCGACCGCTGACGGCAAACCAGCGTATAAGGGGGTATTCTTGCTCGAAAAGGATATGGGGCAGGCTTTTTTCCGATTGGGGCATTTGGGAAAAAAACGCGATTTCAGAGATCAGCCTGTAGTTGATGTCCTTAACAACATTTTGGGGATGGGTGGGCTCACGAGCAGGCTTATGCAGAAAATACGGACAGAGCACGGTCTTGCCTATGGTGTTGGTGGCGGGGTATTCGAGGACGATCCTGTGGGGATTTTTGCTGTTGTCGGCAGCACAAAGTCTGCCAGTCTTGCTCAGGCAATTTCTCTTGCCGTGGAAGTGACGAGCGAAACGCGGCTTTTGTCGCCAGAAAAAGAGGAATTAGAGACGGCGAAAAAGGACGCTATTTATGCCTTTGCGAACCGGTTTTCTTCACCAAAAGATGTTGTCGTCCAATACATGATTGCAGACCTTTACGGTTATCCGAAAGAGTATCTCCGAAGGTACTGCGATGTCGTGCGATCGGTGCGTGGCGAAGACGTGCTCCACGCTGCGCAACGATATTTGAGACCTGAGGAGCTTACTATTTTTGTGCTAGGGCCAGCTTCGGTCAAAGACCAGCTGCAGACTGCGTTTGGGCAAAGTGTTTTACCCTGGAATGCAGCATCGCAAAAGGCCGCCGTCGGAGAAAAAGCCTCCAGTTCTGGGACAAGGAAGAGGCGTTGAACGTTGATGATGTATTCCGGCCATGAGACTGGGAAGCCTTCCCCTCTAGTGGTCTGGGATGCGCGCATGATAAAAAGTTCTGGAATTGGCGCCTACCTTCGCGGTCTTCTTCCGCATCTAGTGAAGTTAGCTCCGGAATACGGAGTAAAAATCGGTTTCATCGGTCCTAGGAAAGAACTCGAACAATTTGAGTTTTTCCACCATGCGGTATGCCACTACGAATTTGACGCTTCCCTTTTCAGCGTGCGCGAACAGCTGTTTTTTCCGCGGCTGCCCCTCGCTAGCGCTTACCATTTTCCACATTACAACCTGCCTGTCGCACGAAAGTGTCACTTTTTTGCTACTGTCCACGATCTCATTCCCCTCACATCGCCTAAGTTTGCGCGAAATAGGTTGCACAGGAAAATAGTGAGTTCGAAAATAGGAGCTATTGCGAGGGGAGCGCTGGCTATTTTTGTGCCTTCAGAGATCGTCAAACAAGATCTATTGGAAAGATTCCCCGACGCAGCGCAGAAGACTTACGTCATTCCTTATGCTGTCTCACCTGATATCGTTCCGATAGAAAATAACGACCGCGCTCGCGCTATTTTTCAGCGTTATGGTATTAAGCAACCTTACGTGTTGAGCGTAAGCATAGACAAACCTCATAAGAACCTGCGGTTTCTGATTCGTGCAGTAGGTGAGCTCATCGCGCGGACAAGGACAGAGTTTCCTCTTCAACTTGTCATCGCCGGACTTCGCCCACCTGATAAAAAAAGGCTTCTGCAGTTTTGTCTTCGCGAGACCCCGTGGCTCACATCGGCCCATATAGCGTTGCTGGACTGCTACCTGAGCGCCGAGGAATTGTCAGCTCTCTATGCTGGAGCCTCGGCAGTGGTGCAACCATCTGATTACGAGGGGTTTGGAATGCCAGTGATCGAGGCACAACAAACCGGCGTGTTGGTCGTTCTTCCCGATTTGCCATGGGCGCACAGTGTGGCTGGGGAAGGAGCGTTGTTTTTTGCTCCTCACTCTGTAGAATCACTCTGCGACGTCTTGCGAAGCGCCTTGCGCGATGAAAGCCTTAGGCAATCAATCATCGACCGAGGACGCAGCAACGTCGAACGCTATCAATGGGAAAAATCAGCGCATGGAGTTTTACTCGTCTATGGATCCTTACTGGGCACGGCTTGGCCGAGATAAGGAAACACTTTCTGACGTCTCTATGTCTTGAGCGATATGGTTAGCGATAAACTCTGCGAGGATTCTGCAGAATGGCGCGGTATAGTGGACCATGTCGACATAGATGGGATCAGGGGCAGAGGTTTGAAGGTCAGCAGCCCAAAGAAAATTAGGCCCTACAGCTCCATCCTCGTAAAGCTTTCTCATTTCTGCGTACCCGAAAGCCGAATACATTTTCTTGCAGTCCTTTGGAAATGGATGGCGTCGCAGATCAAAGTTGTAGGAGGGGACAGGTTGCCAGACAAAGACTGTTCTGACTCCAAACGAATTGGCGATTCCCTCGATCATCGCCTTATTAGCTAAATATGTGCGAAGAACCCGCTGGATAACATCGCGGTTAGCAAAATATGCCATCTCTATTTCCGAAAGGACGTTGGGGTTTCCTAACTTTTCTCGAGCATGTTCTGCCTGTGTGTTGCCCGTAGAACCTATCTGGCGGAAAAGCCTGATGAGGGGAGTATTGCTGATAAATTCGCTTAGTGGTGACGGTCTAGGTTTGGCTCGGACAACGACATCAAGGAGTTCCGAAATTTGCTCAGAGTATTTGGGGACATTTTCGATGTAGAAAAACTCGTTTAATCCGTCGAGAAATATGGCAAAATTGGGCTTGTGACCTTCGGCGAGAAGAGCTGCGAGATAAGCCCTCTCCTGCGAAGAGTAGAAAGAATTTGTTCCAAAGTTGTACACGCGGACACGATCGGATTGGAGTTTGGCGTTGAGAATCCTTTGTAGTTGCGATGGAATGGTATCAGAGTCAGGGAGACCGTATCCGAACGCAGTTGATCCTCCAAAGAAAAAAATATTAATCTTGTCTCGTGACGGTGGCCAGGGACCTTGATTTTCACTGTAGCGAAAGCCCGCGGGGTGGACATTAACGTATTTCCCTCTATAGGGACGTTCCTTGAAAAGAGTGAACGGGTGAAATGCAACCGGACGGGACCACATCTCTTCGAGAAGCTTGTCAATTTCTGGACGCGAGAGTGTGGGATAAATCAAAGGGAATGCTCGATCTGCTGCTGCCCCATAACGGTTTACAAGTGGATTGCTGCTTACATCACCTTTAGCCGAGAGTTCCAAAACCATATAAGCCGCGAGATTCAGGAGGATTCCCCAGATTAGGACATTCATGAGGAGAATCGACGCGGTCACATAAAGTCGTCTCAACCGGTGCACCACGCCAGTTCCTCTTGTTGGAGAAGGACGATCTTTGGGATTATTCTCCTCACCATGTGGATGGATCGCAGTTTCTGTTTGCAACATCGTCCAGACCAAATCGTTTATTCTTAGTAAGTCTATTACTGAGTTTGTTGCGAAGGTCTAACGCTCAACTCTAAACGTCAAGTTCATGGTCGAATGAAGAGAAATATTCTGATAATAAGTCATATAATTTTTGTACTCGTAGTCTCCTTGTCTAGGGTGGGCGCTCAGGATACCCCCGACATTGAACTTTGGCTGGGGGAGAGAATAGGGCGTTTTGGGGAGTTTGAGTTCGCAATCCTTGGCGGACGCCCTCAGCATCCGACCCCCACAGGTGCTTTTACCGTCCAATGGAAATCGCGCTCATGGTGGTCCAAACAGTGGAATGCAGAGATGCCTTTTGCTGTGTTTTTTTGCGGAGGGGCTGCAATACACGAAGGAAGCCTATCTACTCCAAGTCATGGGTGTGTTCATGTCAGCAGTTATGCCGCGCGATACATTTTTTCTAATGCACGCGAAGGGGTGACGCGTGTTTTTGTTTATCCGTGAAGGCTTTTCTGCTGACATATGCGGCTTTAAGAATTGAGATAAGGACCGTCTTTGGCAAGCAGCCAATGCAGCGCAAATAATAAAAATTGCATGAGAGGGAAAACGTCGCAGCGTGGTCATTTCAAACTCACAGTTTGTATTCTTGCGCGTTCACAGCTGGTATTCAATTGAATCTGGAGTACCTAACGTTAGTGAACTTGTGGATAAGGCTGCTTCTCTCGGCTACAGAGCTCTTGCGCTCACAGACTATGCCACGCTCGCTGGAATTCCCGAGTTTGTCAGGCAATGTCGGTTGCACCGTATTCATCCGGTCATCGGTGTTGAACTGGATGTAGCGTCGACCGCTACGCCAGCCGCGTGGCAGGTAGTATTTCTCGCCGAGAACAATCGTGGTTATACGAATCTGGTCCGCTTCGTTTCCCAAGCCTACCGCGATTCCTTGGAGGGCTTTCTCGGTGGTGACGGCGGCGGGCCGCGTCTCCTTCTCGAGCATATCAATGGCGATACTGAAGGAGTGATCGCTCTTGTGGACCTCGTCCAACGTAACGGACGAGATGAATTGAAGCTGGATCCATCGGCTGGAGGCGATATTTTGCCGGGGCTTATTAGCCTATTCGGCGCTGACCATGTATTTCTTTCTATTTCTCGTCCCCCGGATCAGCAATTCGTCGAGAATGCTGCAAGAAAGTGGAACTTAGGGGTCGTAGTTACTCCGCCGATCTATTATCTCTACCCCGAAGACCTTATAGTCTACGACTTCTTACAAGGACGAGAGTGCCCGCGGACCATCGATCTCCACACGCTGGACGATACACATTGCTTATGCTCGCCGGATCGAATTGCTGCACGCTTTGCAGGCAACGTGGGAGGTCTTGTCGCAACGGTTCGCTTAGCGGACCGTTGTAAAGCTTTGGTCGATGGCTTTTCAGCGCATTTTCCTATAATGCCCGTAGAGTATGGCACCACAGCGGATTCCTCACTCCGCAGTCTGGTGACCGAAAAGGTCGAGAGCGTTTTTCCTGAAGTTCACAGTCGCATCAGAGAGCGTTTGGAATGTGAATTGCGAACTTTTTCGCCTGAGATCGCTGAACGCCTTTTATTATTCCACGCACTCGTCGAGTATTGTCGTAGCCGAAAAGTAACCCTTGGAGTTGGATCGGGAGAATGGATTACAAGCCTTGTTGCGTATGTGCTCGGGCTAAGCCAGATTGATCCCCTCAGGTTTAAGCTCAATTTTGCAGGTTTTTCAGGGATTTCGGGCTCCTCAGATAACAATGTTTTCGTTCTCGAGATGCCTCCGACGGCCGCCTCGGTGATCGTAGATTTCTTTCGCGAAAAGTTCGGCGATGGGCATTGCGGAAGAGTCGGGAAATATGTAAATGTTCAGCGAATGATACTTGCCAGACAAGTACTTCACTGGTGCCATTTTGAGTCCCTTCCTTCTCTCGATCAACTGACGACAACGCACGACGCACTGCGTCCTTTTTCGAGCTTTGTGAAAGTCGCGGGGGGAACCCTCAACATGCCCTCGGTAGGCGTGGCAGATTTTCTGATGAGTCGTCTTCTCGGACGGCCTGGAGAGTTTGTCGTTTCCGATAATGAACTCGCTGTTGCCAATGAACAACTTGCCAATCTCGTTCCGCTGCTGAACTTAGAAAACCAACCGGTTACTCAAATCGATGCCGATGGACTCTCACTGTTTGGTATCGGTCGGTTTCAGCTTTCGTGCCCGCCTTTGCTTAGCATCCTTGACGCTGCAGTCCGCTGGGTCCGCGACAAAGAAAGCCAATTTGATGTAGCAAGGATTCCCCTCGATGATCCCCGCACATATGAGCTCCTCCGCCGAGGCTACTCTCTTGGTATTGAGCCCTTCCATTCGGTACGCATGCGAATGCGTTTGCGAAAGGAGTCGCCCCGGAATTTCCAGGAGCTTCTGAAGCTCCGTTCCGACGATGCCACGGCAACAGGTGAAGGCAGGGATATCCGGCATTTTCTTCCGGAATGCTTATTAGCCTATCGTGCTGCTTTTGTAAAGGCACACTTCCCAGCGTGCTTTTTTGCTGCCGCACTCTCACATTTCGCAGTGGCAAAGCAATTCAAGAAAATTCCCCCGCTCGTGCGCGAAGCTGTCGACATGGGAGTCAAATTCTTGCCCCCTGACATCAATCACAGCATGTACAGATTTACGGTAGAGCGCACAGGCGTTCGCATGGGGCTTTGCGTTGTTCAAGGCGTGGGGGAGAGAGTCTTCCAAGAGATCGAAGCTGCTCGCAATACTGGAGAGTTCCTCGATCTCATAGATCTTCGCCGGCGAACCGAGAAAAGGATACTCAATTCCAGGGTCCTCAACAACCTTATCCGTGCGGGCGCTCTCGACTCGATGGAGCAGGATCGAACTGAGATGCTGGCACGCCTCGATCAGTTGGGTGGCCAACTCGAAACCGGCCCGGATGATCTCTTTGGCACTCATCTCGACGTTCCTGGGGACGGCATCCAGCAGCTCTCCTTGCGCGATCGTATGTATCAAGAGATAGCCGTCACAGGTCTTCCCTTCACCGCTGATCCATTGCGCATTTACGGAGATGTTATCAAACGGTGTCGCGCAAAACGAATGACAGAGATTATGCACCGACGACCTGGTCAGGATATTACGTGTGTGGGCTACATCAATCATGTCGATGACGAGCCAACCCGATATGGAAATCAGGATCTAATTCTTGTTGATGTAGACACTTATCCTGTCTTCGTTCCCGTGAAAGTGCATGAAGCCTATGCTGCAGCATTTCAGTCACCAGACCCTGTTTTGATACAAGCCACCCTTGAGCAACATGAGGACGATTTCGTTGCCCGCGCTTATGCTCTATTTCCCCTTAGTACTGTTGAAGAAATCGCTAAGGTTGTGGAAGAAATCCACATCGATCTCACACACGAAACTTCGCACACATTGAGGCTTCTCTTGCGAGCGTTGTGGCGCTACAGGGGGGGAAGAACACGAGTTCGACTCATTGAGCCCCCCCGAGGTTTGTTCGGTTCTCCCACAGCGTGGTTATGTGAGCTCCGTAGGGTGTATTTTTGCCCTCCGCTCTATTTTACGCTGAAAAAGATACTCACCGAGAACCAGATTGAACTCCTGGGGCGAGATGCTGAGTCTTATGATGAACTTATGCGTCTCCTGTCGCCTTTCCATTATGGAAAACAAAAGAATTCCTCCCAGAAACTTCCCGCTGTTGAGGTGTAGAAAAACACTGGAAACACAACGACTGAGTCGATGCGATCTTACCAGAGAAAGGACAGTAAGATATGAAACGTCACAAAATACTCCTCACGGCAGCGGTTCTTGCAGGTGCCGTGAGTATGTCGCATGCAAAACCTTATGCCGTGTTCTACACATCGAAGGGAACCTTCGTTGTCGAATTGTTCCCCGAGAAGGCACCCAAAACGGTAGAGAATTTTATCGGCCTGGCGACTGGCTCGAAGCAGTGGCAGCATCCAGCTACGAACGAGGTTATGACAAGCCGCCCTCTCTACAATGGAACAGTATTTCATCGCACTATTCCTAAGTTCATGATCCAGGGCGGCGACCCACTGGGAACCGGTACCGGCGGGCCGGGGTATACTTTTGAAGATGAGTTCAGTGACCTCCGTTTCGATCAGCCAGGCTACCTCGCTATGGCAAATCGTGGTCCCAACACGAACGGAAGCCAGTTTTTCATCACTGTGGCGCCGACTCCGCACCTCAACAATCGCCATACAATCTTTGGGAAAGTTGTGAAAGGAATGGATGTTGTCTACGCAATTTCGGAGCTGCCGAGCGAACCAGGGACAGGCAAAGCTCTCAATCCGGTCACTCTCCAGCGTGTTGAAATTCGTGACACTCTAGAAGAAGAGAAGTCTCAAACTTCCTCTCACCACGATACGCAGACGACAAAGCCGAAACGATAAATCCGCACGGAGCACTGTATAAATTGGCGAGGGGCATCACTGCGATGCCCCTTGCTAACAAAGATAAACGAGGACTGACAGCTATGCCGATCTACGAGTACAAGTGTAACGAGTGTAACACCGAATTCAGCTCGTTAGTTTTTTCCGAAAAGGAAGCCGCCGAAGTTGAATGCCCGAAGTGCAAAAGTAAGAGCGTCCTGAAGCTTATGAGCGCCAGTGTTGTTGGGCACTCTTCCTCGCCCTCTGCTCCATCATGTCCTGCATCGAGTGCGCCCTCGTGCCCGTTTGGGTCGTGCGGTTGCCAATAGGCTTATTACCGGAGAGAAAATCGCATGCGCGAAAAAGGCCGAACAAAAGAAACAAATCCCGAAAAAATGCCGGTCATCACATCAGGGATTGAGATGTCGAGGGGACAGTGCCCTCAGAGAAAAGAGAAACTCACCGGTGGAAATCAGCCGGCTGACGAAACAGGTGTCGCAAAGCTCGTGTGTGACTTCATTCGTAGCTCCGAGTGAGACTTTTAGCCAGCAGGCTCGTAAATCATCAGTCGCGTATTGAGAGTTTTGAGCTCGGTCGTTCGGATGGGGCGGTAGTGAGTCTCTATCGCCTTTTTAATTTCGGGAATTCTTCCTGTCTGATCGAGATCGAGAATAACAAGGCGTATTTTCTTCTCTTCTAGTGCCCGAGTAATTTTCTCGACGGCTTCAATTCCTCGTCCTGGCGTCTTATCCTGCTTCTCGTTATAGTATTTGAGCGTCCAAAGAAAAATCTCCGAGTAGTCTGCCACGATTTTACGTTGTGCGAGAAACGCGTAGTACGGTGGAGAAAGTATTTCGTCACCCGGTTGAGTTTTTTCCCGGATAAGCTCCACGATCTGTTTCGTCCGATATTCGTCGAGTTCGTAGCTACGCTGTTTGAGTGTTCCCCAGATAAACCCGATTCCCGGGGCGAACATGACTACGAGGAGGAGTGCGTAGGCAAAGATTGATGCCACGGGGCTCGTTGAGTGATAGCATTCGCGCGGTGACCAGCTGCGCAATCTGCCCCACGTGCTCGCGAGAACCATTGCTGCCAGGATGGCTACGGCAGGCTCTCCGATCGAGAAAATATAGTCCATCGTTCCCCCCTTGGAAACATACACGATGGAAAGCATGAGAGAGAGAAAGCCCCACGCCACCAGTTCTGTTTTGGAATCCTGCCGCCGCGCCGCGGTTAGCCTCACAAGCGCAAGCAATGCGAGCACAATGGCTCCGCCCTCCAGCACAAGGACGTCGCGTCCTTCTTGAAGGATTTTCCTCAGTGCGTAGGTGAGCAAGGTTTCTCCTTCCGGCAAGAATTCCTTCCGAGGAAATGAGCCCACTTGATTGAGTATGACGTTTTCCAGGTATGCTCCGGTCAGAAGCTCACAAGCCACGGTCACGCCTCCCCAGACCGCAACTAAAGCTCCGACGTAGGGCAAAAAGTAGCGTCGCTCACGAATAGCGAGATAGGCTACAAACAGCAATGCGTATGGCGCTGCCGTCATGTTCGTGAGTGTCGCCAATGCTGTAAGGATGCCTGCCCCAATGGCAGTTCGCGTGTTCATGTGGCTGATGAGAAGGGCTAAGGCAGAGTACAGGAAAACTATCTCGAGCGGTTCGCTCTGATACCCCAAAGACCACCAAAAGCCAATGGGGAGTAGCGCATAAATAAAAGCAGCTGTTACCCCGTACCAGGCGGCTCTTTGCCCACGAATTCTCACAAGGGTAGCAACCCTTTGTGTTAACTTGTAACAGATATAGATCATCAATGCATGAAGGAGGAGGCTAAAACATCGAAAGACGTAGAGCGGGCGGATTTGCACCACCTGTGCAATCTTGGCTAAAATCCATCCAACAACAAAATGCATGGGCGGTTGAGGAGCGAGAATGTCTCGGTAGAGAACTGCACCTTGGGTGAGGCGCCACGAAATGTACATGTAGTTGCCATCACCGAAATCTAAGTACCCCTCGTTCCAGTGAGCTACAACTACCGTCGCGTAGGCTATGATGATAAGGAAAAGAATCCCGAGGGGCAAAAACCGAGAATGTGGTTGGCTCGTCGTGAGCGCTGTCGCGCGCTCGTCCTTTTGTTGCTTAAGAGGATACTCTGGCATTACCCTGTGTGCACCATCCGCAGTTCAAATTCTTCGCACATCTTGCCTGCAGTCGTAAATTCCACCGTCCCCGCGGATGCGAAAAGGAAGTATTCCATGGTATCCCAATAACCGGGATATGCCCTTCGGTCATGGAGTGTGTTGTGCCACAGGACGACAAATGCGCCGCCGGGTGTTTCGCTTGCATCCATAAGGCGCGCCAGCCGCTCTACAGCTTTTTCCGGGGGTATTTTCTCGTACACCGCCAGCGTAATGTCCATTGCCACGAGGGGAAGCTCGATGATCGGGAGCTCGATTCGTTTTTCGATGTCGAAAGGACGGAGGCAGCCCGACCATCCACATCGAAATCCGCTTTTGTCGGCGAACCCCAACGTGCTGTCGTAACGCAAACCGCACTCCGCTAGCGCATACCACGTCTCCGGCAACGCAAATCGGAGGTAATGTTGTCGTGCCCCAATGACCGGATGACCGATAGCCTCTTCGACTGCTTTTGTTTCCTTCTGGATGAGTTCGGGCGACCGGTATGTTTCGTATGACGGATGGACGCCAATCTCATCGCCTTTGGAAAGGATTCTCATGATGAGTTCGCGCACATTTTGGTCTTCCAGCGAGTAATCGCCGTCGAGCGGTGCATCCCCACCGCCCATGAGAAAAAATGTCGAAGGAGCCCCGATCCGTTCCTTGAGAGAAAACATTTCATCAAAGCTATCGAACGGATCGCGTCGCAAACCAGCTAACACGAGGCTTGCCATGCGAATCTCAGACGTCGCCTCTCGTGCATCGCCGTGCATCATCGCCGAAATTGTGCGACGCACCCCCGCCAGCCCCCTGTACTTCCTGAGAAGATCGATATCATGCGTAAGTACGACGGTGGCTTTGCGTGGCACGAGCATCGTATCTTCCTTCTTCGCAAGCCGCAACACGAGCGCTTTCAGCTGCTCGAACCACCGATTCACCACAGGCTGATCGTACATCTCCGTTGGAGCAATACTGAACGAGCACAAGAACCTGTCGTGAGCTTCAGGCGGGGAAATCACATACTCCTCATATCGCGTCAAAAACCAGAAACTGGAAGCGATGAGATCGACGTCGACAAAGCACACTCTCTCGCCAACATGCTCGACGTGCTTGGAAAAGCCCTCTTCTTTTGCCATGTCGAGAAGCTGTGACGGCGATTCCGGAAGATCGGGAGACTCGAGGAAGCTTTGCCCGAAAAATGCCGATCGCGAAATACCAACGAGAGGCTGGCCTTTTACCTTCTTTTCGACGGAGGAAAACCAAGCCTGGAAATCGTCTCTCGTGCCGTAGTAGATAACGAAGCTCGGGTGCTCAGGCCGAGGTTTTCCTACAAACTCCTCAGGGGTACAGATTTCACACCTGAAACGTGCCCATCGCGAAAACGTGCGGGCAACATAATCCACGCATGGAGCAAAATTATCCGCAGCTCGAAGAAAAACACATTGGGGTTCTGGTATCATGTTACTCTTAGCATCCGTCCTACAGGGTAAAAATCAAGCTATACGTGTGCAAAACGCATTTCTCGAAATGCGAAGAAATCCGGTCAATTCTTCGCAACTCAAGAAAATCCGCGACACGTCAGCGACGTGTCGCGGATGAGTTCTCACATTCTCACGTTACTTATTAAGTGTGCATTCCGAGAAGTTCCATTTGCGGCGGCACTCGGCACTCATTCAAAAAGATTCCAGTCACGAGCTGCTGTCGAGCTGGAAGGCAGGAACCAACCTGAAACGGAGTTGTTCGTGTAGAGGAACCACATGCGCCCGGTCGCCGTGTCAATAGCGACGTCGCCTGTGCCATTAATGTTCGCTGCAGCGCCACCGGTTTTTTCGAGCCCTGATACAGTTTCTGCAAGCAGTGCGTCTCCATCCAAATCCCACAGACTACCCTTTACGTCAGTCGCTCCTGCCTCGACGGAAGCTGGTGCCATTCCCATGATCTTTTGTGTTCCCCGCAGTGCCACAGCAATCGCCCCTTTGCCGGCGACGTGCGCGGTTTCGGTCTGTGCCGTGGCATTAGATCCAGAAAGAGCGTACAGCGTCGCAGTGGTCACAGCTCCACCACTGTCTGCAGCACGTCGTGTCCAAAAAGCGCCTCCATTAGGATCCCAGGCAAGGAATGTCAGTCCTGCTAGCGATGGCGAAAGCGTGACGTCGAGTTTCGTGAACGTCTGTCCTCCGTCTGTTGTTGTGAGAAGTGCAACATTGGGGTTATCCATGCCAGCAATGAGGATCTTTGTGTTGTTCCCCGAACCCGAAACAGCGATGGAGTCACCCAGCCGAACCGTTGCAGGCGTTTCTGCGTACGCCACTACGGGAGCAGCACTCTCGTCGGCGTATGCATAGAGACGAAAGTTGGTCCCAGCAGTTGCAATGTTGGAGAGGTAGATCCGACCATCTCCTGCCACTTTGACTTTGGCAACGTTAACGGCACCGCCTCCCACGCCCGAATTGTTCATTGTCGAGAGCTCTGCTCCTGTCGCTGCATCGAGGATGTGAATTCGATTACCAGCGACACTATCGTTGTCTGCCACGAGAAGATGTCCTGTGCTTGGATTGTAGTCGAGCCCTCTTGTCTGGTTGTTTCCGTTGAGCCATGAGAGGCTCGTGCCATCTTCGACTTTGAAAAGTTGCGACATGTTTTGCTGGGCAGGAGCCACAGCTGCAGCAAGAATTGAAGCTCCCACGAAGAGCATCGTCCGCGTAATCATAGTGAACCTCCTTGTGTCGAGTGTTGGGGGAGAGGAGTGGAGGAGTTTCTTTCCCCTCCACTTCCATCTCCTTTTGTAAGACACCCTCGCACAACGGTTGGATGCAAATCAAGAGAAAATGAAACAGTTAATTTGAATCGGTATAAACTGCACTGGCGTTCACGCCGACCTTCTTTGGCCGTGCAACAGCACAGAAAGTAACCCCCCCGCAGCGTCGCCGGTGCCCGCGCCGATCAAGTGCCAAGAAAGCCCCCTGGTCTGGGGCGTCGCCTGCGCTCCACTCCCTGCAAGAACCTTCCCCGCATGCTTCCTCTGCACCCAGAGAAATGCGGCACGGCGCAAGAAATCGCTTAGTTCGGGAGCGGAATCACTATCCGCACGTGATGTTTCTCTGCGAACTCGTTAATGGATTGCTGCAAGAATTCCCATGCTTTTCTATTACGCGCTTGTTCCATGCAGAAGTCGCGTGCCGCTTCGAAGGTCACTTTCGGCCGTTCGCGTCGATCGTCGAGCCGATAGAAAGCGACGCCCTTATCGACAAGGTAAATCTTGGTCAAATCTCCCGGATGGAGTTTTATGAGTTCGTCATCGGCTTTCTCTTCTTCTGTCGCAAGGACCCAATCTTGTACCTGCGAGATCTCGACGCCCTCCCGCTCCGCTAGCTTTTTTAGCTCAGCTAGGTTCCTCGGTGCCGACGTTGCAACGAGCTCACGGAAATGCTCGAGAGCCTCCTTGGCTTTCCCCCGCGTGGGATAGCGGCTTGTGCCGTAAGGGACAAAAAAGCGGGTGTATTTGAGCGTCCCACCCTCGCGCATAGCATTGGAGTATGTCGTGTAATAGTCTCGCGCGTCAAATTCCGTGGCGGCATATCGATGCGGCTGAGAATCGAGAAACCACGTGCGGGCTAAAATTCTTTCGCGCAAAAAGCGCTCCTTCTCTGCACATTCCGTGGGCGTTGTCATCGTTTCGAGTGCTGCCTTGGCAATGTCAGCTTCGCTTATTGCTGTGGTTTCCTTATTTCGTGCTCCGAGTTCGGCAATTTTCTTTGCAACGTACTCACTTCGCATTGCGGCGATCACATCGCTCTGCAGCTGTGGGTTTGCCATGAGCGATTCCGTGGTGATGCTAAATGCGGGATAGACGTGCTTTACCAACGCCATGTAGTACCCATTGTGGAGGAGCGTTGGCGTCGAGATCTCATCCTCTTTCAGCGAAAAGATAAAGTCCAAAAACTTTTTATTGTAGCGATCTTGTTTTGAGACAATGCCCAATTTTCCCCCCTGTGCGCTACTCGGCGCTTCGCTATGAAGCCTTGCGGCTTCAGCGAAACTCAGTTTTCCAGTGATAATCTCCTGTCGGACCTCCTCGAGCTCGCGGCGAATGCGGTCGCGCTCCTGCTGAGTTGTAGTTCCTGTCGTCGACCGGAAAATATATTGCACCTCGCGCAGTTCTGGCCGTTCGAAGCGGTCTTTCATTCGAAAGGCAGAGCTGAGGATCTCTTCCGTTGTCGGTGTCGTAAAGCTTTCTGCGATGTGGCGTCTCCATTTTTCCGCGACGCATGAGTTGAAAACGCCGTGGCTGAAGCGCGCCGCCAGGGCTTCCAGCGACGGACTCGACTGACGAGCTTCTGCAGCGACAAAGGCTTCCCAGGCGCGTTCCTTCGCAATCTGCTCAACGAATGATGCGGCGTCTTTCCGTTCTGCTGCGTCGGACGAGGTACGCATTGTGGCGACAGGGTCGGCATAGGGATACCGCACCACCTGGCTATACCAGGCAATTTCGGTAGCCGTCAATGAGCCATGATCCCATACCGCGACAATCTCGTGACCCCGTTGTGGAGTCACGGCAGCCGCGGCTGGCAGACATGTCCCCCCCACAAACAGGAAAACAAATGCAACGACGTCCATTCTTTTCATCCCCATCTCCTTAGCGACGACACGATAGTTCATCCAGGTAAGCGAGTACTGCGGCGAAGATAGATTCTTTGTCACATAAAAAGAGAGGGGCGAAATGGTGCCCTTTCGCCCCTCTCACACTTTTCTCCCGAAGCGGGGTGCAACCCCGCTTGCGAGGAGAAATTCATTCTCAGTAGAGGTTCCAGTCAGCAACGCTTGAGGCGACTGGGGTCGGGATATTCCACCCCGACATGGAGTTGTTCGTGTAGAGGAACCACACGCGCTTTGAGGCAAGATCGATCGCCGCAGCGCCTGAGCCGTTGAGGTTCTGGTTCGCAGCACTGCCTGCCTCGAGTCCGGTAGCCGTCTGAGCAACAAGAGCCTCAGAGGGTATCTCGTGAATGAGGCCATAGAGATTGGTGGCGCCGCTCGTTGCGTTGGCATAGGTCGATGCAATCAGCATGTGCCCGTTGGCAGTCACTTTTGCGTCGAATGCGCCAACTCCCGCCAGCGTTGCAAGCTTGCTGCCGAACGCAGTGTCAGATGTCCCATTTGCGCCGCTCACTGTGTAGCGTTTGAGCGCAGGGGTCTCGGTTCCGCTTGAGGCTGCTTTGCGCGCAAGGAATGCATCAGCTCCTGTGGGGTCCCACTTCACATAGGTAATGCCTACAAGCCCTGCATCGAGCGTGATATCCTGCTTTGTGAAGGTGTTGCCACCGTCCGACGACGTGAAGACCGCAACATTGGGATTTCCCGAGCCTGACACGAGTAGCTCGATGTTGCTGCCCTTGACTCGCACATCCGCTGCATCACCGTATCTGACAGCAACACCGGCTTCGGTGTAGCTGTTCACGGGTGCTGTAGTCTCATTGGCATAAGTGTAGATTTTGAATGTGCTCGTGGCAGCCGCAAGGTTTGTCAGAAACAGTTTCCCATCCGGCGTCACGTTGATGAGGTTGAGCGGAAAGGTGCCGCCGCTCACGCCAGTATTGTCGAGAGTCCCAACATCTGCTCCCGTGGCGGGATCGAGCTGGTGCACTTTGTTCCCCGCAACAGAATCCCGATCGGGTACGAGCACGTGGTCAGTTGTGGGGTTGTAGGTCAGTCCTCGCGTATTGTTATCATTGAGGAACCACGAGAGAGAGCCTCCCACGTCCACCTTCCAAAGGTTAGTCATTGTGTACGGGGACTGGGCGAAGCTGACAGTGCTAAGAGCAGCGCATGCTACTCCGAGCACGAGGGTTGTCTTTTTCATCATTTTTCGACCTCCTGTAAAAAGTTCTTGCAACGACTCACCGTGGGCACCCACTGAGTCATTGTTACTATAATTTTTCTGTCATACATATTGCGTGAGTCAAGCGAAAATGAAGAGGGATTTAATAAAATGCGGACAAAAACTATAAGTGTCGTATGTTCAGTGTGTCATGGAGTTGTGATGCGTATGGGTCGTTGGGGAAAAGAGCTCGCTTGTGGAGTCACTCGCGGAATTTTTCTCCTCGGTATTACTGCTCTTATGGTGGGTTGTACTGAGAGACCAGTGGAACAGCCGTCATCGAGTCGCAAAGCCCAAGTGGTAGAAAATGTGAAAGAGCTAACAGATAAATCTGCTATTACCGGAGCGGCGCACGATGATGCTACGGTTATCACCGCTACTGATAATACGCTTGTTCTCGATGCGCCCACAACAGGTGTTGTCCGGCTCTCTGTTGTCGGTGCTCAAGGAAACGCCTCGAAGCAGTTTCTCCCAGCATATCTTTCCTTCTGGAGCCCCGAGAAGATGTCGACGGAGACACTCGTCTTCTACCCCATGACAAGCCCAGCAGGCATTGAGGTTGCACGCGCTCAACACTCCATGCGGTTCCCCCTTGAGGGCGAACTGACGATTGTCATGGCGGGAACAGGTGAGGTCGAAAAGTATCGTGCTGTGCTGAGAGGTGTGGTTGGTGATCCCACTTTTCCGCGAGAGGATGTTCTCGAAGAGACTTTCACTTCCCCGAGTGTCCATCGCCGTTCACTTGGGAATTTTGTCAATTTGTTAGAAAACGCCATTGCTGGCGAGCAAAACTCGATCATCACTCCACTTGTCACAGCGTTTGCCCATTATGCTCATTCGGCGGCGCAACTGGCTCACGGAGAAAAACAGAAAATTTTTAAAGAAATAGAAACCCTTGTTAAAACATTGGAAGATCACGTGGAAAAAGGCGCTTTTTCTCCTCACGAGTTTGAAGAGACACGTGACAAGATACTCGAACTCCTCAGTCATGTGGAGTAAACTAAAAGCAGGTTTGTTGCTGGCGGGCCCTGCTGGAGCGCCAGGGCAGCTTTTTCTTTGCCACGGTGATTTGCTCCCAAAACAAGAGAATGGTTTATCCGGTACTCTGTTCGGTCCTGCAGCGCTATCCAATGCTCTGATGCAATGACGGCGCCGTTTGGCGGCGTAGGTTTCTAAATAGCGCCTTACTTCCGTGCTCTCTCGGCGTGGTCCTGTTCTCTCTTGCAGAAATTTCCTCTGAGGCAGGCTGGCAATGTTCTTCTCGCCCACGTGTGTCGGGCTTTATGGTTTAGGCCCCATCTCTTGAGTCCTATGCGTATCGCGTCGGCTCTTGCCATATGAGGGATGAACCGGCGCCTTTCCTGACGCAGCTTTCCAGCTTAAGTCCTTTTTCATGATGGTGTTGTATCCCTGCTACGTGGGGCGCAGGCTCATCGCTCTCGTGTGGGACGTCATTTTCCATTCGTATGTGATGGCAGAATCCTTTGTGTTTCCATGCTGTCCCTTGCGCGGTTCAGAGCTTACTACCAACCGCTCAGCCGCCCTGGCTTGCATCTGTTTCTCCGAGAACTCGGGCATAAATGGTATCCACGTAGGTGAGGAACGCGCGTGGATTGAAGCATTCTTTCACCTGCTCGGGGCTAAGCACGCTTACGAATCGTGGGTCCTCCTGTAAACTCTCAAGGAAGGTTCTTTCTCTTTTTTCCCATGTTTTCATAGCTGCGCGTTGCACGATTTCGTATGCTTCTTCGCGGCTCAGACCCTGTTCGACGAGCGCGAGCAGAACGCGCTGGGAGTAAATGAGCCCCCGCGTCAGATCGATATTCCTCTCCATCTGGTCGGGATAAACGTGGAGCCCACGAAGAACCCGCTGCAGCAAGCGAAGCATATAGTGGAGCAGCGTTGTGGCATCCGGAAGGAGTATGCGCTCTGTCGATGAATGGCTGATATCACGTTCGTGCCACAGCGCGTTGTTTTCGAGAGCTGTCGTTGCATAGCCACGGAGGAGGCGAGCGAGCCCGGTAAGCTGCTCACACTTGACCGGATTGCGCTTGTGGGGCATCGCGCTCGAGCCTTTTTGCCCCGCTGAGAAAGGTTCTTCTAGCTCCCTGACCTCAGTGCGCTGAAGATGTCGAATTTCGGTGGCAATCTTCTCGATTGTGGAACCGCAGATAGCGATCGCACACATCAATTCGGCATGTCTGTCGCGTTGAATAACCTGCGTTGCCACGCGCGCACTCGCAATTCCGAGTTTCTCGCAGACACGTTTTTCAAGCTCGGGGCCCGTGTGGGCGTACGTTCCAACGGCTCCGGAAATTTTTCCCACTGCTGCACGCGTGAATGCTGCACTCAGACGTTCGCGGTTTCGGTTCATTTCGTCATAGTAGAGGAGAAACTTGAGGCCGAGCACGATTGGCTCCGCATGAACGCCATGGGTACGGCCGATAACGATCTGATCTTTATGCTTCAGGGCGAGATCTTTGAGAAGCTCTCTCAGATTGTCGACTTCGGTCATGATGTACATGCCTGCTTTACGAATGCGGAGAGCCTGAGCCGTGTCGACCACGTCGTTCGAGGTGAGTCCTTTGTGGACAAAGCGTGATGCGGGACCAATGTTTTCCGCCAGGCAGGTCGTAAAAGCAATGACGTCATGTTGCACTGTTTTTTCGATTTCAAGAATCCGGGCAACATCGAATCGTGCTTTTTGTCGAATCTCTTCGAGAGCGTCGGCAGGGATATGCCCCAGTTCATGCCACGCCTCACAGGCTGCGAGTTCGACCTCAAGCCAGCTTTTGTATTTAGCCTCTTCGCTCCAAAGTTCGGTCATCTCGGGAGTAGAGTATCGCGGTATCATTGCTGTGGCAAGATCTCCTCTTGTTAATTAGCAAACTTTACAACGCGACCTTCGATTTTCCATGCGCGTTCGGTGACTGCCTTTATCGCTTCAGCATAAGCAATATGCTCTTGCTCGAGGATCCGAGCAGATAAAGTCTCCTCAGTGTCGGAGTCGAGAACGGGAACCGCGCGTTGGACAATGATAGGTCCTGTATCCATGCCTGCATCGACGAAGTGGACGGTGCACCCAGAAATTTTTACGCCGTATTCGAGAGCTTGGCGCTGGGCATGGAGTCCCGGGAAAGAGGGGAGAAGCGCAGGGTGAATGTTGAGGATTCGCCACGGATAACGCTCAAGGAGTGTGTGCCCCACGAGTCGCATATAGCCCGCGAGGACAACCCACTCGACATGATAGCTCTCGAGGAGTCGCACAATTTCTTTTTCGTAACTCTCTTTGTCCGGAAATTCGCGTGGAATAGCAATATGAACCGGAATCTGGGCTTCTTTTGCTATGTCGATGGCACCAGCTCGGGGATTGTTGGTAATGAGACATGAAATGCGGGCCTTTTCAAAATAGCCCTGGCGTTCTTTTTCCAGAAGTGCTTTGAAATTCGATCCTCGTCCAGAGGCAAGAACACCGAGGCGAATGCCGTTGTGAGCGTTGCTCATTGCGTCAGACTCCCATCCTCAGTTCGTGTGTGTTCTTTTGGTTTGTACTGCGTGCGTGAGCTGAGTGCATGTCGCAACTTTCCCATTTGCCAACTTTTAGGCGTCTGTTGTGACGGGGCACGGGGTGACCCGCCTGCGGAACTTTCTCAGTGGGTGTGAGGATGCGAGATGTGCGTGTCGTAGTCTTTTAGCAAGTCCCCATGTACTGAACAGCGAGGATATTCTCCTACGCGCCCGATGATGTAGGTTCCGCCGCTTGGGCACTTAGGAACGTAGACAGGTGCCCGGACCGTATCGTCGTCGCAAGGAACCCTGCGGCCATATTCGTATTCGCGGAGGTATTTGTGGGCGAGTACGTCAGCTGACGGAGCAGGGGTGCCAGGACGTGCTCCTGTGTCGCGTGCCCATTGCTGTTTCGCGTCGAGAAGTCGTTCAAGGTTGTAGAGGCAAATTGTTTCTCTGCCCTCAGGTGTGGCAAGAGGCGGATCGAAAGGATGCTTCCAGTTCGGAGCAAGAGCACATCCGCTGAGTCCCATGACCAGCAACGCCAGAGAGAGACCCACTGTGTATTTCTTTAGCTGTTTCATATTATACCTTTCTTTCATTCCTCTCTGAGAGCTAGCTTTTATCTTTCTCCCGCGAGGGCAACAAAATTTCTTAGCTTCAGCCAACCGACGCCGTTTCTGTGGAGGCGCTGAGGAGAAACTCTTGTGACACAGGGGAACACGAGCGAATTGTTTCGCGCAGTTCCTCATCGCTTTCATACTTCTTGATGGGAATAATGACTGCACGAATGTGATCCCGAAGATTTTTGCGGAATGGAAGGGGATCGACTATGAGTCCGACTTTCCCATGAGGAGGACTCGAGACAGTGATTTTCGATACGCCGTTGAGATAGGGAACATTGTCGATCTGCTTGCTACCATGAAAATCAGTGCACAGGAGGACGGAAATCTGGTCGCACACCTCAAGGAGTCTCACTTCCTCCTCAAAAGAACCACCCTCTGGGACAGATGCAAGAAACTGGATTGTACTGTCGTTTGGATTTGATGGCATTTCTGCAGGGGCTTCTGCAGCTGCTCGCTCTTCAAGTTCTGCGCGCCACTTCTTGATTCGTCTGCCTTGTTCCGAAAGAAAATTTCCCAATGCAATGGCATCGCGTGGAGAAAATTTGGCGAGATCTTCTGCTTCTCGACGCGCACGATTGAGAAAGTACTGAGCAACAATGCAAGCCCCGTAGAGCATACCTTTTTCAGCAAGTCGCTCGCTACTGCGCGACCAGATGGCATAGCGTTGGCTTCGAGGAACTTCCAGAAAGGAGCAAGGCTTACCGTCAGGGGTTATGGATGGTTGAGCGTCAAATTCTGCCCAGCCGTCATCATGGAAGGATATAGCCCGCAATACCTCTGGATGAGGCCGAACGGGCGCAAATTGCCATGCCGCTGCGACCACGCCCGCCAGCCGGGCATGCTCAGCTTGGGTTATCAGCATCCATTTGTCCTTACCCCAATGTCGTCGAATCATGGTACAGGGTATGCTTTGATTTGTCGTCTTTCGATTCTTCTCAGCGTCTCGTTACCCTTCTAGAAAGGTCAGAAAAGAAGAATCAAGTCTCAATGAATCTCTTTTTTCAGTCGAGCTCGGCGCGGCAGAAGCACAAACCGTAGACGTATTCAGCTCCGGAATTGCGGAGGGCGCGAGCACATTCGTTGAGCGTCGCGCCTGTTGTGTAGACGTCGTCGACAAGGAGAATCGTTTTTCCTCCAACATCTCCTCGTGTGGCAAAAGCGCCCTCTACGTTTTCGCGACGTTCTTGGCGCGAGAGCCGCGTTTGCGAGGGCGTGGGGCGAACACGACGAAGGGAGTGTTCGTGGACCGGAATCGAGAGGTCTCGACCGAGATGACGAGCGAGTAGTGCCGATTGATTGTAGCCCCTTTCGCGGCGGCGAGTATGATGAAGCGGGACTGGAATAATGCAATCGAATGCAATACCAATGAACTGTTTTTTGAAAATTTGAGCCATGAGAGGCGCAATGAAATCGGCGTACTCTGCACGCGCGCGGTATTTGAACTTCTCGAGGATATGACACGCGACACCGGCATACGGCGTTACAGCGCGGACCGACACAAAAAAGATCTCCCCGCGGGGGCAAGACGGACATTTTCCACCTGCCGCCGCGGGAGAGTTCTCTAGTCCACATCGCGGACACAATGGCTCACGGAGCGGCCGAAGTTTGCGTTCACATGCTTCGCACACGATGCGCCGTTCGGCCAAGATTCGCTCATTGCATCCGCAGCATATACGCGGAAATAATACGTCTACAAGGATCCGGCTGAGCGAATAGACAGCGCTGAGCACCGGGGTGGTCTCTTACTTCTCGTCGAGGACCTCAATGCCGGGCAGCTTTTTCCCTTCAAGGAACTCAAGTGAAGCGCCCCCGCCAGTCGAGACATGCGTCATCTTGTCCTTGACGCCAAATTTGTTTACAGCCGCGGCACTGTCCCCACCGCCAATGACAGTTATAGCGTTGGACTTGGCAAGAGCTTCTGCAATAGCGCGTGAGCCCTGGGCAAATTCGTCGATCTCGAACACGCCCACAGGACCATTCCACACGATCAGTTTTGCTCCCTCTAGCTCTTTAAGATAGAGTTCTATTGTCTTCGGTCCGATGTCGACTCCCATCCATCCATCGGGGATATTGTGTGAGTCAAAGACCTGACGGGGCACTGTCGGATCGGGCTTTTCCGTTGACTGGCAGGCGAGATTGTCAACAGGAAGGAGCAGCTTTTTCCCGGACGCTTTTGCTTCCTCAAGAGTTTTCTTGGCGATTTCGAGTGTCTCGGGTTCAAACAACGAGCTTCCAATAGTACCACCCTGCGCCTTGATGAACGTATAAGTCATTCCGCCGCCGAGGAGCAACGCATCAACTTTCTGAAGCAGATTCGAGATGACCCCGATCTTTGTCGATACTTTCGACCCGCCAAGAATTGCGACAAAAGGCCGTTGAGGATTGGCGAGCGCTTCGCCGAGGTACTTGAGCTCTTTCTCAACAAGGAACCCCGCCACTTTTACCGGGACGTACCGCGCAATCCCTTCCGTGGAGGCATGCGCACGGTGAACCGAACCAAAGGCATCTTGCACGAAAATGTCAGCCAGCGAAGCAAGCTGTTTTGCAAATTCGGGGTCGTTCTTTTCTTCTTCGGGATGGAAGCGCAAGTTTTCCAAAAGGAGGATCTCTCCATCCTTGAGCTGCTCGACCATGTTTTTAACTTCGTCTCCAATGCAGTCGGGTGCCATTTGAACAGGTTTCCCGATGAGCTCCGAGAGACGTTTCGCAACGGGTGCCAGGCTCATGGAGGGAACAACCTTTCCCTTCGGGCGCCCCAGATGCGATGCCAGAATAATTCGGGCTCCCTGGTCCATTAGGTACTTTATCGTGGGGAGAGATTCCCTGATTCGGGTGTCGTCGGTGATCGTCTCCCCGTCCATTGGGACATTAAAATCCACTCGCACGAATACCCGTTTTCCTTTGAGAGCGGAAAGATCGCGGACCGTTTTCTTTGCCATAATTTTGCTCCTTTTTGTTTATCTGCTGCCTTGTCTATAGTTTGTGAAAACCGGTGCAATCAATGAAAACAATCGAATGAGAATAAGCGTGAGATTACATTGGTATTCTCATGCGCATCCCAGAAAAAAAGCATCGGCTTTACCCGGAGTGAAGCGTTGGAGGGGTGGCCGAGTGGTTAATGGCAACAGACTGTAAATCTGTCGCGCTAACGCGCTACGGAGGTTCGAATCCTCCCCCCTCCACCATCGAATCCTCCCTTGCGCTCGTTATCTTAGGTTCAATTTTTCTCGACAGAAATCTTCGAGATCGGCAAGAGCAAGCGTTTCTGGCTGGCAATTGACCTTTTGAAGCATTTTGAGGTCCTTTGTTCCACTGCCTGTAAGAACAGCCACGACGAGATCATCCTCTTTGAGTCGGCGCCGTCGACGAAGTGAGCGGAGAGCTGGGAAGACCAAGGAAGCAGATGGTTCCAGCCAGAGACCCGCACTCGCACACACGTGCCACGACTCCTCAATCTCAGCCTCAGAAACTGTCGCGGTTGGCCAATCATATCGTTGGGCTTTCTCGACAATTTCTGCACCGCCAGGGGGATCGTTACTCGTCAAAGCTGAGGCAAGTGTCGGACAAGGAGCGAACGGAACAGGCTGAGAGAGGTTCGATTCGATGGCGACGACGAGAGGGGCGTTCACCTGAGGCTGAATCACGATCATTTGCGGAAGCTGTTCGATGTAGTCCGCCTCGAGCAGTTCGCGGAACCCCTTGAAAATGCCGCGGATGTGACCTCCTGCACTCGTGGGAATAGCAACGTAATCAGGGACCATTTCTCCAAGCTGTTCCCATATTTCAAAGGCTTCAAATTTGTAGCCTTCGGCGCGAACGGCATGATTTCCGGAGGTAATACGCAGCCCACTCTGCCCGCCAATGCGCGCTAGTTCGTGTTTCAGAGAAGCAAGGTCATCAGTTTCGACCAAACAGACGTGGGCGCCGTACACAGCACTGTACTTTAATTTGTCGAGGGAAGCCGACGCTGGGGCAAAGATATATGCGTCGAGACCGAACCGTGCTGCATACGCCGCTACAGATTGCCCCATATTGCCAGTCGAGACCGTCGCGAGAAATTGCTCATGGTTCTCGAGCGCCATCGCCAGAATTGTTTTCGTCCCTCGGTCTTTAAAACTTCCCGTAGGATTACTGGTTTCGTTCTTCAAGTAGAGGCGCTCAAGCCCTGTGTATGTTTGTAGAGCTTTCGGCGCGCGGAAGAGAGGGCTATTGCCCTCACCGAGGGTACACACCGAAGGAGGAGTGTCAAAGAACCAGAAGTCGTGGAACCGTTCATAGACTGTTTCACCCTCTTTTCGCCGGGGGTGAGTGAGCCATGAAACCGCTATTTCCAAGGACTCGCCCTCTACACCGAATTCTTCGATGCGGTTCCATGGGTAAGAAGTATTGCTCGAAGTTCCTCGGAGAGTGCGATGAGTCCAGGTGCGTATCACGCGAGTTCCTCGATGAACATTCGATACATTCGGAAACTCAAGAGGCGATCATCGTTCGACGAGGGGTCGGCGTCGCGCCGCGACAACGCGTAATTTGCCTGAAAAAACATGACATTTCGATCGCTGAGCAACTCGTGGCGGAGAGTGAACTCGCGAGGTTGGACGTGGGGAACCGGATCGTAGTGCAACTGTTCAAGAGGTAGGCCGTTGATCGTGAGAGTGAGACACGGAGGGGGAAGCTGCCGCACCGTTGCAATAAAGCGATGATTTGCCCGCGCCGCGCTCTGCCGAAAGAGCTCCGGTAGGGAGAAGGTCAGCGAAGCTCCATGAGAATCGACGGGGAAAACGATTTTTGAGAGAGTCTTGTCCTCATAGTCCACCCGGAACTCCCACAAGAGCTTTTCATAAAAAGCGACAGGTGCTGCTTCAATACGGACACGGTAATCCCGTTCGAGCGACAACGGGGGAAGCACGCACCAAGCTTGTTTATCAGAAAGCCAGTTCCACGAAAAGGTATCCCCCTCCTCTGGGCCGTGAAAGCCACCACCAAGGTGCGACTGCCAGCATTCGGCTCCGAAAAGTATCTCATATCTGTGCGGCGCCACAGAGGTTTCTCCTGACATATGCATCTGTGATCCAAGATCTGGCGAAAGTGCTTCGTGATTCATCGGCTTTTCGACGCTTTTATAGCTTTCTTTGGAGCTGCAGAGTAGTTCTTTGGAACTGTTTTCAGCGGATTGAAAGAGCTAGTAATCACTGCGAAGCACGCATTGCTGTCAGGCTTGAAAACCAGCTTGTGCCCTTCAGGGGCGGGAAACTCGTTAAATATGGCGCGTCCCATAATTGTTTCGCCAGGGCCAAGTCGCGCTGGAACATCTATTGTGGCGATTTCCGGGGAGTAGGGAACAACTCGCCGAGTTCCTTGGACAATGAGAGCAAAATGATAGGGACTTACTGTATACTCGCGCGACGAATTATTAGTAATCGCAAATGTGATCACGTTTCCCGACGATTCGGCGGCCATGACAAATGGCGACTGCTGCGCCTGTACTGATTCCGCGCTCGCTAAGGAAGAATTGGCAAAGTCCTCATTCGCTTTGCTTTTCTTGGCAAAGGGGAGCCCACTGCAGCCACAGAAGAGATACAACGGCAATAACAACAAGGCAGCTCGAGAAATGAATCGCGGTTTCATGAACCACTTCTTTGCCTTGGCTCTTCGTCTCGATTCAAGAGAAACTGCATAATGCTTGAATGTTGTCTCGTTTATTACGCACACAGTCACCCAGATGATTGATCCATTTGTTGCTATTATTGTGACATCGGACGAAGTGGCAAAGAGCGTGTGGCGGCGGTTCACGCGGCCTCGCTTTTTGCATTCAGGGCTCTTCCCTCTCATCGAAGGTCATTGGGGGTCTATCCCCATTGTTATTGCTGTGTGTGAGCCCGGAGAAAACTTCGTTTACGCGGCCGTGCGGCATCTCTGTCATTTGTATCGGCTAAAAGGAATTCTTCATGTTGGACTTGTGACTGCAGTCGCTGAAACGCTTTCGCCAGGCGATGTTGTTGTTGTTGAAAGTGCGCGGCGCTATTATTGTCCCACTGCACTCCCTCTGACAGATGATATTCCGGATGATCTCGTATTTCGGGGAAAGAAGTTGCTCGAGCAGCTCTCAGCTCCACCGGTGGAGGCTGATAAGCGTTTCTGGGAGCCATTCGCCTCGGGGTGTTTACCGGGAAGCGAGGCAGAGGGACATTGCGGGATATCAGCTGTGGTCCGCGCGGGAAGTTCCGATCAGCCTTTACGCGGATGGCATGCTCACACGTTTGTTCGAGTCAAATTTGGAGTCGACGTAGTCGATGTGGCAAGCTACGGAGTTCTGTGTGCAGCGAAAGATGTAAACCATGCTGCTGGTGTCGTCGCGCTGGTGAAAGATGCACCCGGCGCAGAAGCTTCCTTGCAACCCCATCTTCTCCGGAAACAGTTGTCTACTACTCTTGCCCCAGCTGTTCTTAACGTTATCGAACGCTTTTGGGATAACAGAGGCGCTTGAATCTTCCTTATGCTTCTGTCCGCTCTAACTATTATTTTGAACTGCGATTAGCTGTAGAGCGCTTCTGACTTGATTCAGCCTTTTTAGCAGGGGCGAACTCGTCAGGAATACCGAGTGTCTCGAGGAGGGTGCCTTTTGCCCGCTCGAGCTGAATGATGGATTTATTGTAATCGATGACAGCGCGCAGAAGATTGCTGCGAGCAGCTGCGAGGTCCGTTTGGAAGCGCAAAACTTCGAAGCTGGTTGCAAGTCCCACGCTCTGACGCTTCATGCCCGTGTCAACCTTCTCCCGGTTAAACTCAACGGTAGCCATTCCCACCTCAATCTGTTGGCGGTTTGTTTCGACCGCTCTGATGGAGGAGCGCACGTCTTGGATGATGTCGTTTTGTGCTTTCTCCATGGCGAGGCGAGCCTGCTCGAGTGCTTTTTCTGCCTGTTTGAAGCGGTAACGTGCAGCGCGATTCTGAAGAGGAAAACTGAATTGTAGGCCGACTCGCCAATTGCCGTAGTCGTTGCTGCGGGTTTCATCCCACGCGTCGCCGGGAGAATTATCGACACCGAGTGCAAGATAGCGAGCGAAAAGGTCCAGCTGGGGAAGCATCTGGTTTTTGGCTACGCCGCGGCGGATTTCTGTTTGCTGGAGAGCAAGGCGCACCTGCTCGAATTCCGGCCTCCGCATCAACGCCTGTTTAATGAATTCGACCTCTTTGCCCTTCACCTTGTATTCTGGAATCTCTGGTAAATCCATTGGCACGAGCGTGACATCGCGCATGTCAGAGATTTCGGCGAGTTGGTTCTTGAGCTGATCACTGATGTCTTCGACAGCTTGGAGGGCTGTTACGAGAAGCTGCTGACGAGCGGCGACGTCTGCCTTGGCTTGGAGTACGTCGAGCTCGGGGAGAACCCCAGCGTTATATTTTGCTGTATTGACGCGAAGAAGCTCCTGTGCTTGAGCCAACGATATGCGTAAAACATCTACATTTGCGGTAGTGAAAATCAGCTCGTAATAGAGTGATATGGACTTTGTAAGCTCGGTGAACAGTTGCTGACGATAGGCCTGCGATGCCAACTTGCTGCCGATTTCCGCGAGGCGGATACCTGCATTCGTGACGAAACTGCCAGCGTTTTTCAGTAACGGCTGCGACACTTGTACGCCAGCTCCCGTCTGGTAATACGGGCTGAAATAAAGTGGGGTATTGTTATCAACCGAGGAACGCTGGAAAAGCAGTTCGATGAGCCCTCCAGACGGAAGTAATTGACCTACACTGACTTGCGTAGCGGTGTCTTTCTGTTTCTGAGATTCTGGATACCCGGTCGGCGGGGAGTCGTTCTTGTACGGTGGGGGATAATTTGTTCTATCGACCGATAAGCTTGCTCCGAGCCTCAGATCATAAATTCCCCGCTGGGCGGTGATCTCATCATTGGCACTTTGCATGCCAAGGTCTTGGATTCGGATGTTGAGGTTTTTAGCAACCGTCCGAGCGATGACTCCTTCGAGTCCAATGATCACCTTTCGGCTTCTCTTTGAATTGAGATACTGTTCGAACTCACTAATGTCTGGAAGAGTGAGGGGACCAGTAGAGAGTTCATCCAAGCCTTTGGGCGATGTTGTCTGTAGCGTACCAATCGAAAGAGTCGAAGTCGTGCACAGAAGTTCACCGCAACCTAAGAGCTCGCGTAGAGATGGTTGTGGTTTGGACGAATTTCTCAGCGCCGGGGTAAACTGCTCGTAGGCTTTGTTTTCTGCGGCTGTTCCCAAGCAAATCGTGAAAATTGTACAAAGAGTAAAAAGGGTTTTCCCGATAGGCAACAATCTTGGGCAACTATGCATGACTATTGAAGTCCCCTTCTAATGTTTTACGTTCACCGTTATGCGGTAACCGTTCCGGTCTGCTACGCGAAGTTGAAAAGCGGTGAAATCGAGAAGTGCCCTCTCGAGGGCTGAATAATCCCGTGGTGTCACAAGAGAGAGCACGGCAACATTCCCATAATAGCTTCTCACGAGGGCTTTGGTCCCAGCTCCGAGGGTGGACTCCAAATATGAAGCGACAAGAGACAGCTCTTCCAGATTGAGGTCACTGAAGAGTAGCTGGAAGGTGCCTTTCTCTCGAAGTGCGAGAGTCCAGAATTGTTGGACTTCTGATCCCATTGTTTCCGAGGCAATTTCGATAGCATTTTTTATCGCTTCGCGTCGAGCCGTCTCTGGATCTTTGTCTGCTCCTCGAGCCACACATTCAGCGGTTGCGAGAGCGGAACCATCATCTGTACGAATTATCTGAAGCTTGAGTTTTGTCTCATAGCTGATCATCGTGTCATAGAGAACGGGAGATTCAGAAACTTTCTTCGATTCACACCGAGCCGCAACCATGATGTGCGCTCCACGTCGAAGGGCAGCAATCCGCGCCGCATCAAAGACTGCCGGGCATGAAAGAACATCTGTGAGGGGAGAGGGGCAAGTTATTCCATCTTTAAGAACCCGAATCCCGTGAGATTCGAGCTTTTCTGTGAGCAACTCTCTGGCGAGAGTGGCGCTTGTGGGCGTCCCATCGGTGATTTCCCCTGCGAAGACGAAATAGCTGGGGTTCTGTTCGGGCAAGTAGAGAAAACGCTTTTCGCGAAGATCTCTCGTGAGCACCTCAGGCATTGTCTGAACTCTTATGCGGACTCCGTAGCCGTCTCGGCTGGCACGTTTTTCGAGCACATAACTGGACGCAACAAAGCGAGGCCAGTTCTTTTGCAAGTAAGGCTCAAGGAGATCCCTCCCCTGAAGTGCATATTCCGAAAATAGAATGTAGCCTACAGTTGCTTTGACTGCCCGGATGCAAGCAAGACGAACGGCTTCTTCTTCGCTTGCACCAACTTGTTGGTATTCGAAGGTGAGGTAATCAGGCCGCTCTACCGCAACGGCTGCTTTTCCCGTGATGGAGAAAAGCACAAAGAGAGGTGTGGCGCACAGGATTGCCAACAAAGTGGCGGTAAAGCGAGAGTTCATTTTGCGCTTATGCATAGATTTTCTTCAGCCTCGAGAAATTCGCGCATCAATTTTCTTTCTAACAGCCTACCAAAAGCGATGTAAAGCGTGCACGGTCAAGTATTATTCCACATTTGTGGACGAGACCTTACCGTTTCAAGAAGTAGTGGGGTGGAGGGCGCGACCCTGAGAGATGGGAGGTGGGCAGAGCTGAACGTCGCATACGAGAGGGCGATGGTCCGACGCTACGCGTGCAAGCCGCGATGTCGAGACGTAGCAGTCTTCTATCTTGAGGTCGCGGGAAGCATAAATGTAGTCCAGGGCGAGGAACGTGACCGGCTGCCCGTATGTGCGTAGTCTTTTTCGCCCCGTTACATGACATGCATTTTGAAAGAGTTCCCGAATACGTGCAGCAGTACGCACGGGCCACCAGTTATTGAAATCTCCGAGGAGGATCGCTGGCGCAGGAGTAAGGCGCGGATTAGCAATTATCTCCTCACTGAGGAGTCGTGCCATCTGTTCGCTGCGTTCCCGGTAGCGAAGCCCAAGGTGGACACAGAAAACGTGGACAGGTCCCAGATCCGTCTCGAGAAGGGCATGGAGGCAGCCCCGAGGCTCCCGTGAGGCTGTTACTGTGAGATCGAAGTGAGTGTGAGAACGTATTTTGAATTTGGTGAGAATAGCATTCCCGTAACCAGCCCTCTCATCGAGATCCGAGTGTTTGTGGTCCCGAACCGGAGAAAAGCAGTAATGCATTCCCAGCATTTGCGCCAGTATGCGCGGCTGGTCATCTCGTCCCGAACGAACACGGTAACGCTCTATTTCCTGTAAGGCGACGATGTCTGGTGCCTCAGCGGCGATTGTTTTGGCAATGCGTTCAAGATCGTAACGACCGTCGACCCCGCGTCCGTGGTGAATGTTATATGTGAGGACACGAATGATGCCTGTGTGAGAAGGTCGACGAGTAAGAAGAGGATCGGCAACAGAAGTAGTGTGTTTTCGTTTGTGTGGCGTTCGGGCAACCATTCGCGTAAACTCTTTACAACTAATGCTCCGAATGCAGTCAGGTGGAAACGCATCCGGGGAGTTCTGTGGGAAAAATGTGGTGGGGCGCTTAGATATCCTCCAGCCTATGAGGTGAAAACAATCCAGTTCAGCGTGTAGTCATCAATGAGAACCATTCTTTGGCGGTTTTCACCTGTGAATGGACGTCAAATTGAGGTGCGTAAATGCCAGAGCAGAGCGAAACTCCCGCGGCCAGGGGAAAACGACGACGGGGGGAAATTCCCGTCGATGAGCTTCCTCTCGAGAAGTGTTTTGAAGAATTAAATCTCATTGTCGAGGCTTTGGAAAAAGAAAGTGTGTCGCTGGACGAATCGATCCGGCTCTTTGAACGCGGAATGGCTTTGAGTCGGCGCTGTATGCGAGAACTTACGTCCATTGAAAGGCGCATAGAAAAAATCCTCGAAGATGAAGAGGGAAACGTAAAGGAAGTTCCTTTTGACGTGTCAGAGGAAGAGTCTGAAACTGGGGACACCTGAGGTTGTTACGCTGCGTGTGCGAGCGTTCGACTTTGTCGCTAAGGAATACGGTGTAACGAGGGCAAAATGATACAACTTAACGATATTTCTGGTCCGCAAGATATTCGCAAGTGTACAGTCCCTGAACTTCGCGAACTGGCCGGCGAACTCAGAGAGCGAATTCTTCAAACGGTTTCCGTGAATGGGGGACATTTGGCATCGTCATTGGGGGCGGTGGAGCTTGCAATTGCCCTTCATTATGTTTTCCAGACGCCTTACGACAAGCTTATCTGGGATGTAGGCCACCAGGGATATCCGCACAAGTTGCTTACAGGCAGAGCGAAGCAATTTCATACGCTTCGTAAGCGAGGTGGTTTGAGTGGCTTCCTCAAGCGAACTGAGAGCGAGTATGATGTTTTTGGTGCGGGGCATGCAGGAACGTCGATCAGTGCAGCTTTGGGACTTGCTTTGGCACGAGACGTGAAAAAGGAATCGTATCGCTGTGTTGCAGTGATTGGGGATGGCTCCCTTACCTGTGGACTACCGTTCGAGGCCTTAAATCACGCGGGTCATACAGGAACAGATCTGCTCGTCGTCCTCAATGATAATGAGATGTCGATTAGCGAGAACGTTGGGGCACTCGCCAAGTATCTCAACACCCTTGTTCAGTCTCGTTTCTACAACCGGTCGAAGGAAGAAGCTTATGCTCTCGTCCGCCGTGCTCCTGCTGGCGACAAGATCATCCGGCTTGTACACCGCCTTGAGGAGAGCACAAAGGGGCTTATTGTCCCTTCTGTTTTTTTCGAGGACCTTGGTTTTCGATATGTTGGTCCTGTAGACGGACACAACCTCGAAGAGTTAATCAAAACTCTGCAGAGAATTCGTGACTGGCGTGGGCCGGTTCTTCTCCACACTATTACGCAGAAGGGGAAAGGCTACAAGGTCGCTGAACAGGATGCCGTTTTCTGGCACTCTCCTCCGACATTTGAGGTGAGCACCGGCGAATACAAGAAGAGTGGCGCAATCACATACACTCATGTTTATGGAAAGACTCTTGTAGAGCTAGCTGAAGCCGACAAGCGAGTTGTGGCCATAACCGCCGCAATGGCGACTGGCACTGGGCTCGTGGAGTTCTCTGAGCGTTTCCCCGAACGTTTTTTCGATGTGGGGATCGCCGAAGGTCATGCGGTAACATTTGCTGCAGGACTAGCCATAGAGGGGTTGCGTCCTTTCGTCACGATCTATTCGACGTTTCTCCAGCGTGCATTCGACTCGATCGTGCACGATGTGGCTCTCCAGAAACTCCCGGTTATCTTCGCAATGGATCGCGCTGGTTTCGTTGGTTTTGATGGCCCGACTCATCACGGGATGCTAGACATCGCTTACCTGCGTATCATACCCAACATGGTAGTGATGGCTCCCAAGGATGAATGCGAGCTCAGAGATATGATGCTCACGGCAAAGAACTATACCTTGGGGCCCATAGCATTTCGTTACCCACGGGCTGCCGTTGTAGGTCGGGACGACATCTCACGGCCTCCGCAGGAAATCCAAATAGGCAAGGCGGAGCTTGTCCACGAAGGTGTATCACCGGTTTGCATCCTTAGCTATGGGCACATATTTGCGAATGTGATGCAGGCAGCAAAACTTCTTCAGGAAAAAGGCATCGACTGTACTATTGTAAACGCACGTTTCGCAAAGCCCATTGACCGTGAGATGATCCGGTGGGCAGCGGAAAATCATCGAATCCTGCTTTCTGTCGAGGAAGGAACTCGTCTTGGTGGATTTGGTTCTGCGGTGAATGAAACTCTCGTTGAGATGGGAATCCCGATGCAATGCCACATCCTTGGCGCTCCCGACGACTTCATTGAGCATGGCGAGCAAGCCTGGCAACAGGAGCAGGCAGGGCTGAGTCCACAGCAGATTATGCAGACAGTTTGTGCGTTGTTGGAAAATGTCGGGAACGAATCGTCAGTGCTTGTGGCACCTTTGAAAGATGGTGCGCCCTGTCAAAACGCGCTAATTCGAACCGGGGAATAAGTATCACTTTCCCCCGGTGAGAGGGAGATAGGCAGTCTGCGATTTTCACCGGTGCGGTACTTTTTCCCAAGAAGCACACCTCTGGGCTTTGAGGGTGAGGCATTTGCCAGTTTCCCCTCTTTGGGCAGTGCTGACGAAGAGTTATGCCCAGAAGGAGCGCGAAGAAGGTAACGACGCTTTGAGTTCTGAGCTGCGGAGAGCGCTCGATGCTAATAGGTTTTCTGCAAAAGTGGAAAAAATCGTTTGCATTGAAGATGCAATGCAAAAGCATGCGAAAAACATATAAGGCAGAAAAACGAAACTGCGAGGTGTGATCGAAAAGACCATGGCTGTGACAATGGACGCTATCGTATCGCTGTGTAAGCGGCGAGGAATCATTTTTCAGAGTAGCGAGATTTATGGGGGATTGGCGAGTACGTGGGATTACGGTCCTATCGGAGTCGAACTAAAACGCAACGTGAAGGAAGCATGGTGGCGCTCTCTTATTTACGAACGTGACGACATCGATGGTCTCGACGCAGCAATTCTTATGCATCCCCAAGTGTGGGTAGCTAGCGGCCATGTGAGTTCCTTTACGGATCCACTTGTCGATTGCAAAGTCTGCAAGAAACGGTGGCGCCAGGATCACCTGCCGACATTCTTCGCAGTGACATTGATAGCCACTGATGATCCAGACCAAAAGCCGCTCATAATTAAAGTTCAAGCTGAGTCAGCTGATGAGGCGCTCAAGAAAACAAAGGGGACTAAAGAGTGGGGGAGTAAGCCGAAAGGGTATTGGCAGGTGTCTGGCGAACCGAGTCCGACCGTGCCAGTGTGTCCGGAGTGTGGCGGGGAGCTCACAGAGCCACGAATGTTCAATCTCATGTTCAAAACTTTCGTAGGACCAGTTGAAGAGGAAGCCGCTGTCGTCTATCTTCGCCCGGAAACTGCCCAAGGAATTTTCGTCAATTTCCACAATGTTTTGACGACAATGCGTCGTAGTTTGCCGTTCGGCATCGCACAGATAGGGAAAAGTTTCAGAAACGAAATCACGCCAGGAAATTTTATTTTCCGCACACGCGAGTTCGAGCAGATGGAACTCGAGTATTTCTGCAAGCCAGCTGAAAAGTGCAAACCCGGTGAGCCAACAGACATGGACTGGTGGGAGCACTGGAAAGCGGAGCGACTTGCTTGGTACAAAAGGTTCGGAATTCGTGAGACAAATCTGCGCTTACGTGAACACGCAAAAGACGAACTCGCACACTATGCAAAAGGGTGTGTGGACGTCGAATACCACTTCCCAATTGGGTGGAGTGAGTTAGAGGGAATTGCCAATCGCACTGATTATGACCTTACCCAACACATGAAACAGTCAGGGCGAGACCTTTCCTACTACGATCAGGAACGAGGCGAACGCTATGTGCCGTACGTAATTGAACCGAGTGCCGGCGCCGATCGAGCCACCCTCGCATTTTTGTGCGATGCGTACAGAGAAGAGATTGTAGAGGGACGCGAGCGTCGGGTGTTGAGTCTTCATTATGCTCTTGCTCCTATCAAGTGCGCTGTGTTTCCGCTTCTCAAGAACCGGCCCGAACTTGTCGAAACAGCGCAAAAGCTTGCCCGCGATCTCAAGCGCTCTTTCTTTACCGTGTATGATGACACTGCTGCTATCGGAAAACTCTACCGTCGACAGGACGAAATTGGAACCCCCTTCTGCGTCACGGTTGACGTGGACACGATGAAAGATGGCCAAGTCACTTTGCGCGATCGAGACTCAATGCAGCAGGAGCGAATTCCGATCGAAAAAGTCCGCGATGTTATTGCCGAGAGGCTTAGGCTTGCATGGGAAAGACCGTAAGCGGCATGGTAGTGTGAGTCAGGGCGCATTCTCGCTGGCGGACGTGAACGAAAAGTTTTCACGGTCTGCCTCAGGAAATCACGCTCGGGACTTAGTTCAGTTGCTGCTATACTAAGAAATCGCGTGGGGTACATTGTTTTCGTTAAGAGGCCTCTTTTTCGTCTTGGCCTACTGCCAACTGTTCTGCGACAAAAATCGAGGTGAGTTCCACGGTGCATTCCACGCGCTGAGTGCTGAGAGGGGGGAACGGAGAGAAGCCAAGCTGCCTTTGCCCTGTCTTACTTGATCACGATCTTCGTCAGCAACGCTCTAGAAATTTTGATGTGTGGACTGCATTCACTAGCCTCCTCTTTGGCCTAGGTGTGAAACGAGAAGTGTGGTGGTAGCCACAGACGAAACACGTATTCTTTTTTAGGGGGTAGTATCACTTGTTGGGACAACAGCTCTCTCTCTACTCCAGCGATAACTTGCGGCGATAGAACAGGTAAAGCAGAGCACTAGAAACAATGAGTTCGACTAAAATGAGGACAGCTATAGCTACGGGATTGTGTTGTACCGTGATCCCTAGCCCGCAAAAGGTTGCTTGCACAACAAGAATGAGGGCGAAGGGCTTGAGGGGAATAGCTCGTGGCGCGGCCTGCCATAAGAGCGTTCCCAAAACAAGAGCGCAGCTGAGTTCGGCGACGACACTTGCCCATGCTGCACCGATCCCCCCCAGCGAGGGAATGAGGATACGACAGAGAACGAGCTTGAGAACAGTTGCGGCAGTGTTGACGGCGGTGAGGGCATTCTGTTTGTCGCATGCAGCGAATATGACAATGGAAACAATATTGAGAAAGAAAAATGGGATCTCCCAAGCGAGGATGCCTAGCATCGGTATTGCATCGCGAAAGCTCTTTCCAAACGTGCTCATCATGATGAGCTCGCGTCCGAAATAGATCCCAACCGCCAAACTGGTTCCCAAAAGGAATAGCAGGGTCAAGGACCGTCGAGCGAGAGATTCAAACAGCGGACGATTATGCTTATACCTTTGAGAGAGTTCGGGATAAATAGAACCAGCAATGCTCATAGGGACGAACTGGAGACTCAAGACAAACGGCACTGCACTGCCATAAAGTCCGATTTCTCGGTCCGCTCGAACCGCTGCGTCGGGAACAAGAAATTTGATGAGGATGACGTCGAAATAATACCGCAACTGCTGTGCGTATGATTGCAGCGCGAAGGGAATCCCTTCGTAAATAAGTTTGAGAGCCGATTGCCACAAAGCTGGAAGGCGAATCGTCACACTCCGTCTGTGCAGATACCAGGTTGAAATAGCCACGTCCAGTAAATCGCCTAGCACATAGAGGTAAACGATTGTTGCGAGCGAGGCGCCGCGACTAATTGCAGTGAGAACGACGGCAAGAGTAAAAACTCGGTTCGCAATGACAAAAGCTGCGTGATAGTGAAGTTCTTGAGTAGCTTGCCAGATTGCCTCTGCATTCTTTCTCCATGCCTGGAAAAATTGGCTGAACATGTAGACGAACGTCAGAAACTTCACCTCGCCACTCACGCGACTTGCAGGCAGCACGAAGAGGGAAAGCGTGAGAGCTGCGAGAGCGGTGAAAGTGGTGAGTATGCGGGCATAAACCAACGTGGTGTAGTAGGAATTCAGTTCGCTCCGAGGTGAACGAGAGATTGCTCGGACGACAACCCGAGATACTCCGGCTTCCGCTAAAACAGCAAAAAGAATGGTATAGTTGACAATAAAACGAAAGACCCCCTGCCCCTCTGGCTGAAGATACCGTCCAAGTCGCACGGAAAGGTAGAAACTAACGCCCACTCGCACAACTTCCGCGAGCATGAGGAAGAGCGAGTTTCTCGCTATGGCTGACTCGACTTTGATCTTTCTCGCAATCAGGTGAAACAGCCGCGTGTATGACATGACGTTGGCAACGTAATGAGGACGATCACGCGTTTGCAAGTCCTTGGAAGAGCTTAATTTTATGCGTGACACGCTGACGCAAGGAGAAGAGGAAACGGTTCCATGAGTAAAGAGCGCATCGTCATTATAGGTGCTGGACCCACTGGTCTTGGCGCGGCATGGCGCTTCGAAGAGCTGGGTTACACAAATTGGAAATTGATCGAGCAATGTGACGCTGCGGGCGGTCTGGCCGCCTCAGTGGTCGACGAAAAAGGCTTTACGTGGGACCTTGGCGGACACGTCCAGTTTTCGCATTACGAATATTTTGATAAGTTAATGGATGAACTTCTGGGACCTGAAGGCTGGCTTTATCATGAAAGAGAGAGCTGGGTTTGGATCCGAAAGAGATTCGTTCCTTATCCTTTCCAAATGAATATCAGGCGCCTTCCTCGCGAAGAACTAAAGGAGTGCTTGTGCGGGCTCGTGAAGCTTTACCGTGCGCAAGATACGCGAAAGCCTCGAAATTTTGGGGAATGGATCGACGCGAGCTTTGGCGAGGGAATCGCGAGAATTTTCATGCGTCCGTACAACTTCAAGGTATGGGCATATCCTCCGGAAATAATGAGCTATTCGTGGATCGGAGAACGGGTAGCTGTCGTAGATCTCGAGCGGATTCTCTGCAACCTTATCGACGAGAAGGATGATATTTCGTGGGGACCGAACAATACGTTCAGATTCCCTAAATTTGGCGGAACTGGTGCTGTGTGGCGAGCATGTGCGGAGCGCTTACCTGCCGACAAGCAGCGTTATGGGGCTCGAGTGGTGCGAATCGATAGGAATAGACGTCTCGTTGAGCTCGAAGATGGAACGGCGGAACCGTACGACGTTCTCCTCAGTACTATGCCACTCCCAATCCTCACGCGGATCGCTGGTCTGACCGAGCTGCACGAATCTGCTCAGAAACTGCTGTATTCCTCTACGCACATTTTCGGAATCGGGCTTCACGGGACTCCGCCAGAGAAACTGCGGACGAAGTGCTGGATGTACTTTCCCGAAGAGGACAACCCCTTTTATCGTGTGACTGTATTCTCGAATTACTCGCCGAACAACGTTCCCGATATTTCTCGGTTCTGGTCTCTGATGGCTGAGGTCAGTGAATCTCCGTACAAAGCGGTGCCTGCAAATCCCAGGGATTGCATTGAGCAAGTGATTGAAGGACTTCTCGCAACAGAATTGATCGAAAGTCGAGACCAGATTGCGGACATTTGGTATCGTCGGCTCGAGCACGGCTATCCCACTCCCTCGCTAGAGAGGGATTCTGTTCTCCATGAAGTGCTTCCAGCACTCGAAGAACACGATATTTACTCTCGTGGGCGTTTTGGTGCTTGGCGGTACGAGGTCTCCAATCAGGACCATTCGCTCATGCAGGGAGTGGAATGGGTTGATCGTATACTGAAAGGAGAAGAAGAACTCACCTTGTGGCATCCCGAAATCGTTAACCGTACGCACCGCCCTGCTGTAAAGACCTCTGACCGCTAGACAAGAAGTGGTTTTTGTTTGTGTGTTTCTGCTGAATCTTACTAGCATTGATCTAGGAAGATCGGGTTCGAAGGAGCTATGAGGATATATGGAAAATGTAGCAGAACTAGTCAGGAATCTAGGGATCCAGGCACGGAAGGCTGCCCGCGGGCTAGCGGCACTGAAACCTGAAACGAAAAACAAAGCGTTGCGAGGAATCGCTGAGGCGCTTGTGGCACGGAGTGAGGACATTAAGCGAGCAAACGCAATAGACCTCGAGGCGGGCAAAAACAAGGGGCTGAGTTCTGCGATGCTCGATCGCCTCATGCTAGACGATAAGCGCATCAAGTCCATGGCACAGGCAGTTGAACAAGTTGCTCTTCTTGAAGATCCAGTGGGCGAAATTTATGACATGAAGGTGCGTCCTAATGGGCTTCGAGTAGGCCGCATGCGTATGCCTATCGGTGTCATCGGAATCATCTACGAGTCGCGGCCAAATGTCACAGTGGATGCTGGAGCACTATGTATCAAGAGCGGGAATAGCGTAATTCTCCGTGGGGGAAGCGAGGCAATTCATACCAATAAGGTTCTCGCCGAAATAATGGAGCGGGCGGCACACGAAAGCGGTCTTCCGGAAAATTCCGTTCAGTTGATCCCAACCACAGACAGGTCCGCGGTGGAGGCAATGCTGACTCTGAATGACTGCATAGACCTCATCATTCCCCGTGGAGGTAAATCGCTTATCGAACTTGTTGTGAAAACTTCCACCATTCCTGTAATAAAGCACTATGACGGAAATTGCCATGTTTTCGTTGATGAGTCAGCCGACCTCGACATGGCAGAGAAGATCATTATCAACGCGAAGTGTCAGCGACCCGGAGTGTGCAACGCGATGGAGTCGCTTCTGGTGCACAAGAAAATTGCGGCCGATTTTCTCCCACGAATCGGGGAGGAATTGCGAAAGAGGAACGTCGAGATTCGCGGGGACACGGAGACATTAAAACATATTTCGTGGGCGGTGCCAGCAACCCGAGAGGACTTTCAGACTGAGTATCTCGATCTTATCCTCAGTGTGGCAGTCGTGGGAGACGTCGGAGAAGCCATCGAATGGATTAATACGTATGGTTCGCACCATACCGATGCCATTGTAACCCGCGACCACGCCAATGCGATGCGTTTTCTCAACGAAGTCGACTCAGCATGTGTGTTTGTGAACTGCTCCACGCGTTTTTCTGATGGTGGAGAGTTCGGGATGGGGTGCGAGATCGGAATAAGCACCGACAAACTCCACGCACGCGGCCCCATGGGACTTCGCGAGCTTACGACAAGCAAGTTTATTGTCTTTGGCGATGGCCAAGTGCGTGGATAACAAGCATGGAGTGGAGGGCAGATCATGGACGCTGAAGATAAACAAATGACACCGGAAGGAACATCCGAAAGCTATAAGTATCCGTATACCTGTGTTGAGGAATACCTAGAAAACGCGGAATTGAAGGCTAACGCCGATCAGCTGGCAGAGGCGATCGAAATTCTGCGAGAAGCTGTGCGTCGTTTTCCCGAAAGTGCAGAGGCTCATTACGATCTGGGCATGGCTCTTTTCATGTTGCTGGAAATGAAACTAGCTAATGTCGACATATGGAAAAACCTCGCAGAAGATGAGGGGCTTGCGGAAGAATGCGTCGCGGCGTTCGAGGCAGCTATAGAAAAAAAGCCAGACTTCGCTCCTGCCTATGCCAACCTGGGAAACCTCATGGCTCTGCGGGGAAATGGCAAAGCAGCGGTTAGCCTCTGGACACGCGCACTTGAGTTAGATCCTAATCAGCCCGAAATTCGAGACAACCTCCAACGTTACCAGACTACGCTTTTGAAGAATGAAACCACCTGAACGTTGGGACAACTTTCCGCGTTGATGATATTACGAAAGGGGAAGTTATTTTAGCCAGTGAGGAACCCGTCGCAGCAGAATTCTCTCCATCCAAATTTCTCCATCTGCTGTTTGAGTCACCTGGCGATGGAGGAGGGCCTCTTTCAACGTCCACAACAGCTGATGTCCTGCTTCGCCCACTTAGGACTTCCCGTTTTATTTCTGGGCAATGTTGGGTGGAAACGTGCCGGCAGTTTATGGACTCGGGGAAAAGTACGAGGTGTCATGGGAAGGTGCAAATATCTCCATCTTCCCTATTCGCCTTTTGGAGGAAGTGGCCGGCAAATCTCTTCTCTTTTTCTCGAACACGCTATTAAGCGACACTTTAACCAGCAAATGATAAAACAAGATTTTGCAAATATTTTATGGATTTGCCATCCCTCATTTGCTCGTTTTGCATGTCAAACGGATCCGGATCTAGTTGTCTACGATATCATGGACCGCTTTGCAGGTTTTCGCGCTTCGCCTTCAGACATTACGAGGCAAGAAGCAGAAGCATACACGCGTGCGGATCTCATCTTTGCGGGTGGGCACTCTCTTGCAGAAGCCGCGCGGCGTGATCTCGGAAAATTAGGGATTGAGAAGCCGGTCTACTGTTTTCCGAGCGGTGTTGATCTCGACCATTTTGCAAGAAACATCGAGCTGGACGCAGCGGATGTAGGGACACTTGGCTTTCTCTCGCGCCCTGTGTTGGGATACTTTGGCGCGGTAGATGAGCGTATCGATTTCGAGCTTCTTGCGGAGGTGGCACGCATGCGGCCCACGTGGAGCATTGTGCTTATCGGCCCAGTCATAACCGCTATCCCCCCACTGCCGGCTAACATTTGTTTGTTAGGACCGCGCTCTTATGCCGAACTACCGCGTCTAATGCAAATCTTTGACGTGTCTCTCATCCCTTTTCGTCAGACTGAGCTCGTTGCGCACGTAAGCCCCACGAAAACGCCCGAATATCTTGCAGGCGGAAAACCAGTGATCAGCACGCCGATTCCCGATGTTATCCATGATTATGGAGATGTGGTGAGTATAGCCGAAAATGCTAGTGAGCTTGTCGCCGAAGTGGAAAAACTTTTGGCTGAGCCCCCAGATCCTCAGGCGTTGCGGGAAGTAGCAAAAACTCGAGCTCGCACATGGATGGCTATTGCCCGGCAAATGATCTCTCTCGTCGAGAAAACCCTCCGGGAGAGACCACTATCTCCTCGGGGGGAGAAAAGTGTCCGAGTATGAAGGTGATGAAAAGAAACTCACGAACGGAAGAGAACGGTCATGCCTAAAACGATTTTTTTTGAGCGACATGAGACCGCCGGAGCCACAATGACGGATTTCGGTGGGTGGCACATGCCTCTCTACTACTCAGGAATTATAGACGAGCACCTTTACACACGTGCGAAGGCGGGCTTATTCGACCTTTGTCACATGGGGAGGATTGGAATCTGGGGAAAGGAGTGGCAGGCATTCCTGGACTATGTCCTTCCGGCAAATATCACAGCAGCCGAACCGGGGCGTGTGCTCTACTCATTTCTCCTGAATCCTAAGGGCGGAGTGATTGACGATGTGACGGCATATGTCGCTGAGGATTACGGCATGCTTGTCGTCAATGCAGCGAACAGAGAGAAGGATCTCCAGTGGATTCGGGATCAACTTCCCCGTTTCCCTGGGGTGACTGTGGAAGACTGGTCGGACGCATTGGCAATGCTTGCAGTGCAGGGCCCAAACTCTGACAACGTAATGAAACACTTTCTGGGGCGAACCTTCTCTTCCCTTCAGTACTATACCTTCCGTGAGCTTGATTCGGCTTCCGTTCCAGCAGGAATGATGAGAACGGGATCGCCACCAGGGGCGGGCAGAGTGCCGTTTTTCCTCTATTCGGCTACCGGCTACACGGGAGAGCATGGATATGAAATCTACTGCGAGCCTAACACAGCTCTTTCGTTATGGGATACAGTATTGGCTCATGCCGAGGAGCTAGAGGTGCGCCCCATTGGCTTGGGAGCTCGTGATTCATTACGCCTGGAAGCAGCAATGCCACTTTATGGCCATGAGCTCACCGAGGAGACTACTCCTCTCGAAGCGGGGCTCACGCGCTTTGCTGGCTTGGAGAAACAGACCGAATTTATCGGAAAGGCTGCTCTCCTTAAACAGCAAACAGAAGGCGTTCGGCGCACGTTGGTGGGACTAGAAATGAAAGATAAAGGACCAGTGCCGCGACACGGGTATATCGTGAAAAATGCTTCTGGGGAGAACATCGGAACGGTGACGAGCGGGGTCTACGCTCCCTCGCTACAGAAAAACATTGCCTTTGCCTATGTGCATCCCGATTTCAGTCGTGTCGGTACCGAGGTGAAAATCGAGATTCGAAATCGCCTTTTCCCAGCTCAAGTTGTTAAACGTCCATTTTATCGGAGGTCGTCGTAGTCATGAGTTCAAATACCATCCGCTTTAGCAAAACACACGAATGGGCGCGTCGAGATGGCGACCAGATCGTAGTAGGTATCACCAATTATGCTGTCGATCAGCTTAATCGTGAGATCGTTTTCGTTGAATTGCCAGAGGTTGGAAAAAACGTCAAACAGGGTGAGACGTTTGGCGTCATTGAGGCGGTAAAGACCGCGTCTGATCTGTATGCTCCTATGTCGGGGGAAATTATAGAATCAAATATGCTTGTTTCCGACAATCCGAATCTGGTAGCCGAGGATCCTGAAGGGGCGGGCTGGCTTATTAAGATAGGTCCGTCGGATTGGTCGGAGTGGGAACAGTTGCTGGATAGCGAAGAATATCAAACCTACATTCAGTCAGAGGAACACCATTGACCAATACACCATACCTGCAAACTACGCCTGAAGAGCGCGAAGAGATGCTTGCAGCTATTGGGGCTGCGAGTATCGAGAGTTTGTATGGCGAGCTTGTGCCGGAAGCCATATCTACCGGAGCGGAAAAAATCCAGTTCCCTCCGCCGATGGCTGAACCGGAACTGCTCGATCACCTTAGAGACCTCGCTTCTCGTAATACCGCCGTCACGCAGATAGTTTCCTTTCTGGGTGGGGGATGTTACGAGCATTTTATCCCTGCTGCTCTTGATGCTATTGTTGGGCGTAGCGAGTTTGTGACTGCATATACCCCCTACCAACCAGAAGCAAGCCAGGGAACTCTTCAGGCGTTTTTCGAGTATCAAACACTCATGGCACGCCTTTACGCCATGGATGTATCAAATGCTTCGCTTTACGATGGAGCTTCGGCTCTCGGCGAGGCTGTACTACTGGCTTTGTCTGTGCATCCAGAGAGGCGGAGGGTAGTCGTTCCTTTTCTGCTCCATCCTCACTACAAAGCGGTATTGCATACCTATCTCAAGCATCTCGGCGTAGAGATTTTTGAAATCCCAGAATGTAACGGCAGAACCGATTACGATCGCTTGCGCAATGCTGCTGAGCAGGAAGCTGCAGCAGTTGTTGTTGCTCAGCCAAACTTCTTTGGAATTCTGGAAGAGAGCGACGAATTTGAGCGCGCAGCTCGTGCGAGCGATGCACTTCTTATTGCTGTCGCTGATCCTCTCTCACTCGCACTTGTGAAGCCACCTGGCGAGTATGGAGCGGATATTGCCGTGGGAGAAGGCCAACCTTTGGGAATGCGACCGTATTGTGGGGGAGAGACTCTAGGTATCTTCACATGTCGGGCTGCATACATGAGGCGGATGCCTGGTCGTGTTGTGGGAATGACAAAAGATAGGAACGGTAAGCGCGGGTTTGTGCTGACCTTGCAGACTCGCGAGCAGCATATCCGCAGAGAGAAAGCTACTTCAAATATTTGCACAAACCACGCGCACAATGCGCTCCGAGCTACTGTCTTCCTGTCGCTTCTTGGTCCGCAAGGGCTGTTACGGTTGGCTCGACTTTGTGCACGCAATCTAGCCTTATTTCGAAAAAAGTTGGGTGAGATTTCCCCTTCGGCACTTGTTCACTCAGTGCCGGCTTTTCGGGAAACTGTGATTCGTCTGAAGCGACCTGCCCGCGATGTTTGTGAAAAGATGGTAGAGAGGGGCTTTTTCGCTGGGGTGCCCCTCGATATTATGGGGCCATCCTACGAAGAGTTTCTCCTCGTGAGCGTGACAGATCGTCGAAAAGATGAAGAAATTCAGTCGTTCGTGAACGCTCTAAAAGATTTCATCTGAGAGGCAACCAGAAGGATTTCATTATGGCACTTGGAAAGTCAGAACCGATCCCAACGCTCCTTGAGGAGTCAGTGGCGGGAAGGATTGGTTTCTCTCTGCCGGAAGAACCGAGTGATACTCAGCAATTAGTAGAAGAAACCATCCCAGCAGCACTCAGACGCGGGCAAGCGCCCAAGCTTCCTGAGTTGAGCGAAGTTCAGGTTGTGCGTCATTTTACTCGTCTCTCCGAGAGAACAGTCGGCGTCGACACGACATTCTACCCCTTGGGGTCGTGTACGATGAAATATAATCCCAAGATCAACGAGCTCGTAGCGAGTTTCGATGGCTTTGTATGGACACACCCTTGGCAGCCTGCCTCATCGCTTCAGGGGCTGCTGGAGATATATTATGAGCTTTGTCATTTGCTTGGAGAACTGACGGGGCTTCCTGGAGTATCATTGCAGCCAGCGGCTGGAGCACATGGCGAGTTCACGGCTCTCCTGGTTGTCCGCGCATTTTTTGATGCAAGGGGGGAGAGGGACAGGCGCGAGGTCCTCATCCCTGATACTGCCCACGGAACAAATCCGGCTTCGGCAGCTCGTTGCGGTTTTGAGACCCGCACGTTGAAATCGCTAGAGGGGCGCCTCGATCTGAAGGCTCTCGAGCAGGCGCTGAACAACAAAACGGCCTGCCTGATGATTACGAATCCCAATACCTTGGGGCTCTTTGAGAGAGATATCGCCAGAATTGCTAAGCTTGTGCACGAAGCTGGTGGCTTGGTATATCTCGATGGTGCAAATTTCAATGCGCTCGTCGGCCGTGTAAGACCGTCAGACTTTGGCGCAGACCTCATGCACCTAAATCTTCATAAGACGTTTTCTGTCCCTCATGGGAGTGGTGGTCCTGGAGCAGGTCCAATTTGTGTGCGCGAGGATTTGGCAAAGTATCTCCCTCTGCCGTGGGTGCTGAAAGAGGGCAATTCTTCTTTTCGCCTTGTTACGGAACACCCTTGCTCAGTCGGGAAAGTGCGCTGTTTTCTGGGAAATATACCAAACATTGTGCGCGCTTATACATATTTGCGACAACTGGGGCTTAGTGGGCTCAGGGATGTTAGTGGTCATGCAGTGCTCAATGCCAACTATCTTCTTCATCTGGTGAAGGAACACTACGATGTCCCGTACGGGAATCGTTGTATGCACGAGTTTGTTATCGACGGTACTCGGCAGAAAAAAGCTGGGGTAAAGGCATTAGATATCGCCAAGAAACTTCTCGATTACGGCTTTCACCCTCCGACTACGTATTTCCCGCTGATTGTTCCCGAAGCGTTGATGATTGAGCCAACCGAAACGGAAAACAAGCATACTCTTGAGGAGTTTGCCCAGGCAATGATTGAAATTGCTGAGATGGCAGAAACCAAACCGGAAGAGGTTACGTGTGCTCCAGTGACAACACCTGTCAGCCGGCTTGATGAGCTTGCCGCTGCTCGAGCACCTGTGCTTGTGTGGCCTGAAGGCAGTTGAAACTTCAGCCCATGAGATGGTGAGAATGAGCCTTAGCGCAGAGCGAGAGGACAGTTGCTATTATGATACGTATTGTTAATATCTTAGCGATTTTGTTTGTTGTGGGGTGGGCTGTTGCTGCGGAAGATCCTGTCGAACCATTCTGGTTCGTTCACATCACGGATTCCCATATAGGAGTTTCTGGGGCAGATGAAAAACTAACTGCTACCCTCAAGGACATCCTCAAACATTTTCCCGAAACTGAGTTGGTCATCAACACTGGCGATTTGACGGACATGGGAACAGAGGACCAAATGACAACGTACGTGCAACTAGTTCGTTCCTGGCCATTCCCCGTCTACAACGCGAGTGGGAATCACGACGTCAGATGGTCGCCATGGGGAAAAGAAAAGTTCAAAGAGCTCGTAGGACCAACATACTATACTTTCCGCCACAAGGGGGTTCAATTTTTCTTCCTCGATACATCGGTACTTGCCGAACATCACGGCCATTTCAGCAAAGAACAGCTTCAATGGCTCGATGCAGAATTGTCGAGACTTTCGCCCGAAACGCCAGTAGTGATTTGCTTTCATCACCCTCCGCTCTTGCCTGCTTCGACGACGGATAACTCGGATGAATTTGCAAAGATAATTGAGCGCTACAATGTGCCGCTGGTCCTCGTGGGCCATGGTCATAATCTTTATCGGTATTCATTTAATGGCACTACATACATGATGGGAGGGTCGACTGCATACTCCGTTGTCTTTGGTAGTCCGTGTTACGAAGCCTTTTATGTGAATCGCGATGGTTTTTTGCCCTACTCTCGCCTTGCCCAGCGAGACAAGACCAGTTCAAGTAGCCTTGTGCCTCGCGTTAAGCCCCGCGATCCCTATGGGGAGCTTATCGTGGAAGAAGTAAAATCCTTAGGAAGTAACTCACTTGTTGCTAACTGCCGAATCACTTCCATTGGCAAAGCTCGGCTTAATAAGGGATCTTACGAAGTCGACAGAGCATTCCGAGGAGTAACCGAATTCCGCAAAGGAGGTCGCTTGTCTATCCCGCTCCCCGTTTCAAATCCAGGACGACATTCACTTACGGTTACTTTTGTCGATGATCGGAAATCGACTTATTCCCGGACGGCTTTATTTGATATCGAGCCGAAGCGATCAAAAGCCAGTGTGGAGCCTTCGATTTTGCGTACCTTTGATATGCCATCGACGATTCAATCAAGTCCTGTGGTTGATAAGAATTACATGTACGTTGGATGCAACGACGGGACTTTGAGGGCATTCGATCTTCTTACAAGCGAGCTAGTTTGGGAGGCGAAGCTGGGCGCGGAGATACTGTCCACACCAGCTATTGCCGGAGACAAGCTCATAGTCGGTTCGAATGACTTTTGCGTCTATTGCTTTGACAAGTACACCGGGCTCCAACTGTGGAAGTATCGTACCGGCGCAGCCGTTCTTTCTACGCCGTGTGTGGATGATGACAAGGTCTATGTTGGCTCCGGGGACGGCGTCCTTTACGCATTCGATGTGGCCAAAGGAAAGCTCCTGTGGACTTTCAAAGCAGAAAAAATGATAAAATGTAAGCCGGCAGTGAGTAGGGGCAGGGTGTTCTTTGGAGCATGGGATAACTGGTTCTATTGCGTTGATACACGCACCGGGCAGCCTGTTTGGAAAGTGCCAGTATCCACAACACCCCAGTTTTCTGCTGCGACGGCAAACCCCGCGACAACGGGAACAAGGGTTATTTTTACTTCCCACGATTATTGTGTGCGGTGTTTGGATCAGAAGACGGGGGCTCACCTTTGGATGTTTAAACCACCTTCGGGAGAAACTGGTCCCAGCTATTCTTCGTTTGTTTTCCGTGGCATAAATGCGTATTCGTCTTCGATTGCAGGCACGATCGTCGGGTTCAATATGCTCACAGGTGAGCGAATTCTTAACCTTCCTGTCAGACCAGGAAAGCCGGATGAGCTGTTCGATTCGGCTCCGGTACTTGACGGGAAATATCTTTACGTCGGGTCGACGGGGGGAAACGTTTACTGCGTTGATCTCGATGCAGGGCAGGTGGTGTGGTCGTACTCGCTCCAGCCTGGTTTCATATTTGCCACACCGGCGATATGGGGAGACCATTTGCTAGTCGCGTCGATGTCGGGAACCGTCTATGAGCTTTCTCGGCCAGAGGTTGCTCATGCACCATTGTTGCAAACGCGCTACGAACCATCTGGCGTTGGCTCCAAACAATCTTCACCGAACCGCAGGTAGCAACCGTGCAATGAGAAAAAGACATTCAAAGCGGGTACTTGCTCTCGACGTTGGAACTCGAAGAATTGGTGTTGCAATAAGCGATGAGCTAGGATTGTTAGCTCGGCCGCTTACGGTTTTAGATTCTCGCCGCACTAACGTATCAGAAGAGTTGCAGAAGATTTTCGCAACGTATGATATCGGCACTGTGGTTCTTGGTCTTCCCAAAAACATGGACGGAACAGAAGGGCAGCAAGCGAGGCAAGTGCGCGCTTTCGGGAAGCGACTTGAGGAAATAGCAACCGGCATTGAAATAGAGTACTGGGACGAACGCCTTAGCACGAAGCAAGCAGCTGATATTTCGATCCTCACCAAGAGAAAGCAGCAGCGCCGTGCCGAAGGACTAGATGCAACCAGTGCGTGTGTTATTTTGCAGAGTTATCTCGAGTTTCTCGGAGCGCGGAAGTCACAGGAGAACAAGGAAACTTAAAGATGGAAAAACTCCTTGGCTACTTGCGGCGAAATTTTTACATCCCGCTCTCGGTGTCCGTTATTATATTCGGTACCCTTGGTTACCGCATCATAGAAGGTTTCTCATGGCTCGATTCATTCTATATGACGTGCATCACGGTTGCCACCGTAGGCTTTCGGGAAGTGCACGAGCTTTCGCCAGTGGGAAAGCTATTTACGGTAGCTCTTATTGTTGCGGGGTTGAGCACGGTAGTTATTGCATTTGCGCGCATAGGGGAGGATATTGTAACGCTAACGGCGCGCAAATTTAGAGAACGTATGGAAAAGCGAGTGGAAAAGCTAAAAGATCATTACATCTTGTGTGGATATGGCCGCATGGGACGGGTGATTGCATCACACCTTCGGCGGGAAGGTGTCGATTTTGTTGTCGTGGATAACAGTCCCGAAATTGTGGAGGCAATATGGCAAGAGGGCGGTTATGCCATTGAAGGGGAGGCAACAAACGATGACGTGCTTGAGAAAGCAGGAATTCATCGAGCGAAGGGACTTGTGAGTGTCTTGTCCAAGGATGCAGAAAATGTTTTCGTCGTACTAACCGCTTCACAACTGAATCCAGATCTCTACATTGTAGCTCGGGCAAATAATGAAGATGCTGTTCCGAAACTTCTGCGCGCAGGGGCAAGTACCGTGATAAATCCGTACGAGAGCGCGGGTGCCCGAATCGCCCAGACCCTTCTCCGTCCTGCCGTAACTGATTTCATGCGCATCGTTACTGGTGGAGCCGGCCTGGAGGTGGGGGTCGAACAAGTTGAAGTCCAATCGGGTGCAGTATTGGATGGGGTAACTTTGCGAGATAGCAAAATTAGGGAGATTACCAATGCGATGATTGTGGCTATTCGCAAAGCTGAGGGATCTGAAATGCTGTTCAACCCGAGCCCTACTGCACTCCTCAGTGCTGGAGATATTCTCATTGCCATTGGGAAGAAAGATGCACTTGATAAATTAGCAGAACTGGCTCGCAAGCCACCAGAGCGATGACTTTTACCAAAATACTGGGGACAGTTAACGACCAAAGGAAGGAGAAGAAGATGAAGAGGACTCGACTCTTGTGCGCAGGGCTTCTCGCTCTCGCTGTACTTGGATCTCCGTGTTACGTAGCAGCTGAAGGGACAACTGCGACTGCGAAACGAATCAAAGTGGGGCTGGTTTTTGATGTCGGAGGATTAGGCGACAAGTCATTCAATGACGCTGCGTATGCTGGTTTGAAGCGGGCCGAAAAGGAATTGGGCATCGTGGGTGAGTATCGCGAGCCGGGAGAAGGGGCACACCGTGAAGCTCATATGCGCTATTTTGCCAAGGGCGATGCCGATCTCATCATTGGCGTGGGATTCCTTTTTAGCGATGAAATTCGCGCAATGGCTCATGATTTCCCCAAAAAGAAATTCGCTTGTGTGGATTATACGGTCGATGAACAGGAAATCCCCGAAAATCTTGCTGCCCTCACTTTCAGGGAAGAAGAGGGGTCATTTCTTGTTGGCGCGATTGCTGCCTTGAAATCTCAAACTGGGAAAATTGGATTTGTTGGCGGTGTTGAAAGCCCTCTCATCAAGAAATTTGAAGCTGGATACGTCCAAGGGGCAAAATATGTTCGACCAGACATAGAGGTGAAGGCTGTGTATGCTGGCGTCAGTGACACCGCTTTCAAAGACCCACAGAAGGGGAAAGAACTTGCATCTAGCCTTTATGATGCAGGCTGCGACATCATTTATCACGCTTCTGGCTCTACTGGGCTTGGAGTTTTTAAGGCTGCTGAAGAGAGGAAGAAATTTGCTATTGGAGTAGATAGGGATCAGTCGGATGAAGCTGCTCCCGGTGTTGTTCTCACGAGTATGATAAAATGCACGGATGTTGCTGTTTATAATGTCATCCAATCGGTGGCAAAGGGCACGTTCAAGGGCGGTATTATCTCGCTGGGGCTCAAAGAGGGGGGAGTTGGCTATGTGTATAACGAGAAAAACAAAGCCCTCATCGGTGAGGAAACTCACAAAAAAATAGAAGAGCTGAAAGAGAAGATCATCCGCGGAGAAATTAAAGTTTCACCAGTTCCTCCGCGGTCGTAGCGTTTCAGCCCTTATTTGGTGGGCTGTTGCCCACAGCATCTGACGCCTAAAACTCTGCGGTGAGTCGCACTGGACGTGGAGCTGCTTTCAGTCGGACTTCGAGGACGCCATCACTCCACGTCGTACTGAGAAGGTCTCGACCGGCGCCAACACGTTGTGGTTTATTGGGTAAGCCGTGCATCCTCAGAAGCCATTCTTGGCGGGGTGACTGGAATCTCCCTTGAGGGGCACCGATTTCGAATTCCAGCTGTTTTTCCGTGAACTTCCCATGAAATTCTGTGCGCAGCTCTACACCCTCGCGGTATGCCAACGACTTGCCGTCGTCTTCGACAAGGACTCCTTCCATTCGAGGTGCTACAAACACCTCGAGTATCGTTTGTGTAAGTGTCCTCTCGTCCACATACTGAAGAACATCTTGCATGGGAATGACGGAGCCAGCTTTGGCGAACAAGGGCGGTTGCGCAGGAGGTGCCTCAACAATCTCGAAAGTAGGTCCCTCAGAAGTTTTTCCCGACCACCAATGATACCATGTCCCCGAAGGCAAATAAACCAACCTTCTGTCTTTTGCTGGTTCTAAAACGGGCGCAATAAGAAGTGAGGTTCCGAGGAAAAATTCGTCGGCAACGCGTTGTGCGTAAGTGTCTTGGGGATACTGATAGACTAGAGGTTGATTGACAGGGGCTCCCGTCTCGGAGGCTTGAACAAAAGCCGTATAAATGTAGGGGAGAAGGCGCATTCGAAATTCTATCATTTGGCGGGCTATCTTTTCCACTTCTGGACCGAATGACCACGGTTCTTGGTCTGCAGTTCCTGCCGCTGAGTGTGTCCTGCAAAATGGCTGAAAGACACCCCATTCGATCCAACGAGCATAAAGTTCCGGAAAACAATCGAATGCAAAACCGCCAATGTCACATCCAACAAATGCGACCCCACTTAGACCCATGCTGAGATTGAGCTGGAGATCGAGAGTCATGCTCGCCCATGTGGATTGGTTATCTCCTGTCCACATGAGGGCGTAGCGTTGGACTCCTGCCCATCCTGAACGGGTTATAATGAAGGGTCTTTCCGCTGGTCGAGCTTTTTCGAATCCCTCGCGTGAAGCTTGTGCCATCGTAAGGCCGTAAACCTGGTGGATCTTGGCGTGAGGGCTATTTTGCCCAAAGTCGTACTGAAGTACTCGACCAGGGAATTCCTTCTCGTTAAAGACATGTGGTTCATTCATGTCGTTCCAGATTCCGTCAACTCCTTTGTCGAGAAGCGCTTTCTTCTGGTATTCTCCCCATGCCTGCCGGACGTCTGAACGTGTGAAGTCTGGAAAATGGGTCATGCCCGGCCACACGGGGCCCTCGAACGGAGCGCTCGTGACTGGGTCAACGCAAAAGAAACCCGGCTTCGTGACGAAGTCGCGATACACTTCGTAATCTTTATCAATCTTGATCCCAGGGTCGACGATTGTCACGACGTGAAAACCCTCGGCTTTGAGATCCGCGAGGAGCTTTTCGGGAGAGGAAAAACGCTGGGGATGCCACGTAAAAACACGATAGCCGTCCATGTAGTCGATGTCGAGATAGATGGCGTCGCAGGGGATTTTACGTCGGCGGAATTCGGAAGCTATTTCTCGCACGCGTGATTCGGGATAATAGGACCATCTGCATTGATGATAACCGAGTGCCCACAAGGGGGGGCGTGTCATACGGCCAGTGAGGTCTGTCCACTGTTGGAGAACGCCTTGAAAGGAATCATTGAACATCAGCCAAAGGGAGAAATCACCAGAAACAGTTTGATAGGAGCATACGCCACGGCGCGTCTTCCCAAGATCCCAAAACTGTTTTCCTGGATTATCGATGAACAAGCCAAGGACATTACCGGATTGAGGATTCAAATGGATGGCAAAAGGGATCTGGCAGTAAAAATTCTGGCGAGGATTCCGCGAAAAATCGTCTATGTTCCATAGCATGTATCTCCCCAGAGCGCGATCGAACGTTTCCCCTACTTCGCCCATCCCATAGACGCGTTCGTTTTTCGGCTGGCGTTTATAATACGTAACGGCATCGTCTTCGACGCGTAAAGCAGGCGATGGCGAATCAAGGAGGATTCTGCCTGCCGTATCACGAACAATCATCCCGAAGGGTTTCGAGAAAAGTTGAATTCTAAGGCTATCGGTCTGGACTTCCACGAAACCAGTTTGCTGGGAAATGTGATACCGAAATTGAGGAGATCTCCTCTCTGCAAGAGCGTAACTCTTATAAGGCTTTGTGCCGCGAGAGACGCGCAGCAGAAGAGTGTTTGGAGAGGCAAGCGCGAGAGAGATGTAACGTCCGTTTTCGACGGTTGACCAAACTTCCTTCAGCCCTTTGGGCATAGTAGTCGTATCATTCTCCTTTGAAAGATTTTCTATTTCTTGAGTTGGTTGAAAGAGGACACCGTGCTGAATTTCTGGCTTACCAAAAGTAGTCTGCCAACTTAGCCAACAAAACGCCAAGAGGAACCACGCGGTCCCGGCGAAAGGACATCGATAGTGTTCTCCGAATTCGCTTATGTTGTTGAAACTCACCTCGCGAACTCTCTTTCCGATTTACGATAACACTGTAGTGCATTGCGGAGAGCTTCAACAGCGATCACAGCTGCGTGTTTTTTATGGCTTGGTAAGCCCCCGAGCAGCTCCTCCAAAAACTCCTCTGTTATTGATTCTGCTTCTTCCACTCTTTTACCGTGCAGATACTCAGTGAGAACTGATCCAGCCGCAATGGTTGGAACGCAACCGTCGGCTAGGAAGGTACAAGATGTAATGACCCCGCTATCGATTAGGACAAAAATGCGCATTCGATCCAAACAGGCTTCGTTGACAGCTTCACCTATAGCGGTTGCTCCATCAAGGGCTCCGCAATGCTGTGGGTCAGAGAAATGCTTCTGAATAATCTCACTGTATGGCATTGCTGTATGGTAAGACACACTTCACCCGATGGTGTTCAAGCAAGTGCAAAAAACGGTTTTTACGCGGGCCGGCAAAGCCTCATCATGGATGGGGCGAGGAAGAGAATTATGAATCGCTTGGACGCGTGGCACAGAATTTTTGCAATTTTGTTTACGCTTTTTTACTGCTTTGCCGGCGATGCAATTGCGTGCTTTTATTCAAGTTATGCGTTAGACGAAACCAAGAATGATCAGACCTCACTGGAGGATCTGCTCTATGATCGTCTCCTTGAGGGGGAAAAGTCGCGCACTCAGGTGAGCTTCTATGCTCAGGAGCTGACAAAGCTCCGGAAGCAACTTCCCCAAAAGGAAAACGATCCCAAATTTCTCGTCGACTACGGCTACATCCTCCATGTCACGGGAAACACCCCTGAGGCAATAAGGGTATGGGAAAAGGCGCGGAAACTCTCGCCCAGCGACTATCGTGCTCTCTGCAATCTTGCTACGGCTTACCAAATGATGGGGGACTTTGAGAAGGCAACGCAGCTTCTTAAACAAGCGGTGCAACTCAAACCCGGATTTCGACATTCTGCAGAAGAATTCCATCTACGGCTTCTCGAACATCTTTCGCGTCAGAGAGCGGACGGCAACTATATTAGGACTCATCTATTTTTGCCCGAGCTGACGTCGGCATGGACTTCGCGAAAAGACCCACCAAACAAATTCTCTGCTGCTTCAGTTCCTCGTGATGCCGTGCAGGGATTGACTGAACTACTACGGCAATTTCCTAAGCAGGCGGATGTGTGGATGGTGCTGGGCATGCTCTTAGAAACCCAGGGGAAGTGGCGAGAGGCACGACTGGCGTACCAGAAAGCGTTAAAATTCGGCTGTGGGATGAGTGAAGAACTGAGGGACTACTTCGTCAAATATGCTGCTTTCGAGGACAAGAAAAATCCCATCAGATATGTTGGCTGGATGTTTCTTAGCGCATTTATTTTGATAATACTGCTTGTGGTTGGGCCCCGCATCTTGGGAACCGTGCGCGCAGTAGTGGAAGATTTGCAGTCAGTACGTCAGAAACAAGATAAGACACAGAACAAGCAAAGAGGACTCCGTTAAGCAAGAATGGCGAACGAGACGGGAAATGCATCCGCGACTGTCGAGCTGGTGGGAACAGTAGACAGAATTATCTACTCGAATCCCGACAGCGCTTACACTGTCGCGGTGCTCATTCCTGAGGGGACAAAGCAAGAGATTACGATTGTTGGGCCGCTAGCTGGGATTAGGCCCTCTCAGGTCGTTAAGTGCCAAGGGAGATTCGAGCAGGATAAACGATTTGGGCGACAATTTAAGGTCTATTCTTTTGAGTCGACTCTTCCGACCACTCTTGCGGCAATCGAGCGGTATCTCTCGAGCGGCCTGATAAAAGGTATAGGGAAACATTATGCGAAAAAACTCGTCTCGTATTTTGGAAAAGACATTTTTGATGTCATTGAAAAGGCTCCCGAACGCCTTGCCGAAGTAGAGGGAATAGGAAAAAAGCGGATCGAGGAGATTAAGCGAAGTTGGGAGGAGCAGCGGTCTCTCCGGGATATTATGCTCTTCCTCCAAGAACACGAGATATCGCCGTCGTTAGCACCGAAAGTGTTCGCGCAATATGGTCCCCGCGCTATCGAGCAGCTAAAGCGTAATCCCTATCAATTGGCTTTGGATATCCGTGGCATTGGCTTCAAACGCGCTGACACCATTGCCCAAAAACTCGGTATTCCCCGGGAAAGCCTTGAGCGTGTCAAGGCTGGTGCTTACTACTTTCTCCATGAACTCGCTGAAGATGGACACACTTATTTCCCTGCCGAACCCTTCCTAGAACGGGCATCTGAAGTTTTAGAGGTTCCCCCCTCTTTGGTTGTTGACGCTTTGAATGCTCTCAAGGAAGAGCGCTACGTTGTGCTCGAACGGCTACCCGACGAAACGGGAGCTGTTTATCTGAGAAATCTCCACCAACATGAAGTCGGAGTGGCTAAACTTCTGGCGACGATCCTGTATACCCCAAAGCTGCTTCCGCTTATCGACGTTACGAAAGAGCTCAACTCTTTTCAGTCTGAGTATCGGTTTGACTTGGCCCCTGAACAGCGAGTTGCAGTAGAGGCAGTCTGCAAAGGGGGGATTGTTGTAATCACGGGCGGTCCTGGCACCGGAAAGACGACGATTGTGAAGACGATTCTTCATCTTTTGGGGAAGAAGAATCTGAGAGTTCTCCTTGCTGCTCCAACCGGCCGAGCTGCGAAGCGATTGCAGGAACTGACGCACCATCCAGCTTCTACGATCCACCGGCTACTGCAGTATTCTCCGCGCGATGGCGGCTTTCTGAGAAATCGCCGAAACCCACTTCGCGCTGATTTTATCGTGGTCGATGAGGCCTCAATGGTAGACATCACCCTCGCTTATCATCTTCTCCAAGCTGTCGATGCACGGACTTCTTTAGTTTTTGTAGGCGACGTTGACCAGTTGCCTTCCGTGGGACCAGGGAACGTCCTTCGCGACCTCATCGAGAGCAATTGTTTGGAGGTTGTCCGGCTGACACAAATCTTTCGGCAGGCAGGAAACTCTCTTATCGTTACAAATGCTCACCGCATTAACCACGGAGAGATGCCAATCCTTGGTTCCCAGTCGGGTAAGGCAGATTTCCAATTTCTGAAAAGAGAAACCCCTGAGGAAGTTCTCGAAAGCATCAAAGAATTGCTTCTAGAAACATTTCCTCGCGAGCACCATTTGGATCCTGTGCGAGACGTCCAGATCATTACTCCCATGCACCGTGGGGTGATAGGAGCTCAGAATCTTAACAGAGAGCTTCAATCCCTCTTGAACCCAGCAGGAGTGGCACTCGAGCGTGCAGGAGGGAGCCTCCGCGTTGGTGACAAAGTGATGCAAAGAGCTAATGACTACGACAAGGATGTGTACAACGGAGACACTGGCCTCATAGTTGGCATTGACCGAGAGGAACGAATAGTAAAGGTCAGATTCGACCACCGTATCGTCGTGTACGATTTCTCCGATCTTGATCAGATCGAACTTGCCTACGCTGTGACGGTTCACAAATCTCAAGGAAGCGAGTACCCAGCAGTCATAATCCCAATCCATTTCACACATGCAATAATGCTTCAGCGGAACTTGCTTTATACTGCCGTTACGCGCGGACGAAAACTTGTTTATATTTTAGGTCAGTGGGGAGCTCTACGAATGGCAGTCGAAAATGCCAATCTCGCTCCAAGATACTCTGCACTTCATCTTCGCCTCCAGTCTGAGTGCCGACAGAAAAATGCCTAGCGCAGGAGGCGGGAAAAAGTTCTCTTCGCAATGCTTCCCATCGTTGAGCGTTTATTGGATTTCGTCGTCGAGGAGGGGATTCCACCATGAATGATGCTGGTTGCTAAAGAGGCGAGAGTGATTCCGACGAGGATGAAAAGTGCCAGAACAAGCGCCCCCGTCGCACATAAAGCTATGCGGATGAAACTCACGGAAGTAGCTTCTTTCCGGGGAATCCCACCGTTCGGAGGTGGCGTGAACACCTCTGCTTCGCATTCGAAGCGAGCCGCAGATGAACGTTGCTGTAAATGCTGTGCCTTGTTTTCCATCATCTATGAAGCATCTTAGCGCAGGTTACATGTCACGGGAGTGTGAATTCTGTGAGAAAGCCGTTTGCCCATGGAAGCGGACTGAATAAACGCCACAAAATGATAATACGGCAATTCAGTAGGAAGGACGGCGGGCTAGTGCAAACAAGCCCAAAGATGAAAAACAATGCCGAGTAGTCTCTTGAATCAGAGTGTCCTGGTTCTGAACAGGCACTGGGTCGCAGTGCACATCACAAATGCGCGTCGTGCACTGCTTCTCCTTTATACAGATCATGCGCGCGTCGTGACAGATGATTATGCCACCCACACGTTCGAAAGTTGGCGCGAACTTTCCGCTGCCATGGAAACAGTAAAAAAAATTGCGACGCCCCAGTTTGAAATCGCTGTTCCCGAAGTGATCATGCTTACGGAGTTCTGCAAATTCCCGCCGCGTCATGTAAAGTTTTCTCGTCGGAACATCTACCTTCGGGATAATTTTACATGTCAGTACTGCGGTTGTGTGCCACCGAGGGAGGAGCTGACCATCGACCATGTCATTCCACGGTCGCGAGGTGGAAAGACCGTCTGGGAGAACGTCGTGCTTGCCTGTATGCGTTGCAACATGAAGAAGGGCAATCGTCTGCCCGAAGAAGCGGGCCTCACACTACGCACTAAGCCTCAAAAACCACATTGGCTGGCATGTTCAACCTTCTCTTTGCCTTCGCAGCCGAGTTCTCTGTGGCAGCGCTTCCTCGACAATGCGTATTGGAACGCACCTTTGAAACCATAAAACCGCAAAACGTGTTGTTTTTCACACCAACAGCGTTCACTTCTCGCTGAGTGTCACAGTAGCGAAGCGCGTCTTTCCTATTTTTATTTTGTAAACTCCTGGAGACAGGGGCGCACGAGCTGCCGCAAGGCGCCCCTCTTGAGATTCCATTTGGAGCTGGACCCCAGCAGGGCACTCGAAAAACTTAACACCTCCTTGTTGGATGAGTCGCTGTGCCTCTCTCGCTGACGGCACGGCTTTCAATGCAAGAAGGAGTTTCACAAGAGTCGGTGCTTCTGTGACCGAGAGAGTTATTTTCTCCGCTGTTTCATCCGGGAAAACACGAAGAGTGAAGCGAGCGCGGAATTCCTCAGCCTCAGCCTCTGCTGCCTCTGGCCCATGGTAGAGAGCAACGATCGACTTAGCTAATCGCTCTTTCATGTCCCGCGGATGGACTTTCCCCTCTGCAACAGCGTCGCGCAACTGTGCGACTTCGTGAGCAGGTAAGCCAACAACAAGCTCGAAGTAATCCCACATGATTTCGTCGGGGATGCTCATGGCCTTCCCGAACATATCGCGGGGTGGTTCGGTGATACCGATATAATTCCCGAGGCTTTTGCTCATCTTATTGACACCGTCAAGCCCTACAAGCAATGGCATCGTCATGATGCATTGCGGTTCCATTCCAGCCTCGCGCTGCAGTTCTCTCCCTACGAGGAGATTGAACTTCTGATCCGTTCCACCTAACTCAACATCGGCCCTGATTGCAATTGAGTCATAGCCCTGGAGAAGAGGGTAAATGAACTCGTGGAGATAGATAGGTACCTCGCTTTCAAAACGCTTGTGGAAATCTTCTCGCTCCAGCATTTGCGAGACGGTGAATTTACTCATGAGCTCGATAGTGGCTGATACATCCATCTTTTCGAGCCACGTAGAGTTGAAAACCACTTCTGTTCTCGAGCGATCGAGTATCTTGAAAATTTGATCGAGATACGTTTCGGCGTTTTTCGAAACTTGTTCTTTCGAAAGTCTTGGTCGTGCAGCATTCTTGCCGCTCGGATCTCCGATGCGAGCAGTGTAGTCGCCAATGAGGAAAACAACTTGATGTCCAAGGTCTTGAAACTGCTTCAGCTTGCGAATCGGAACACTGTGGCCTAGATGTATATCTGGTGCTGAAGGATCTGCGCCATATTTGATACGGAGAGGTCTTCCTGTTTGTCGAGACTTCAGAAGTTTTTGCACAAACTCGTCTCGCGGGAGAATTTCTACCGTACTCGCTGCAAGTAGCTCGTATTCCTCACGAATCTCTTCTGGGATATTTACTGTCGTATCGTTCATAGCGTCTTGGCCCTAAAGATTCCTCGTATGGAAATCAACGACGAAGATACGAGAGCTGAATGAAATGCAATGTCAACCACCCGGAGGTACCTGTAAGGTCTCAGGTGCGGGTGTTCACGTCGAAAAAGAAAACCTTTCTGTTACACGCGGCTCTCAGGTGACGATTGAGCGAGAGCTGCTAACTGTTCAGTTCCCATTGCATCAACAAAGGCAGAAAATGTCTCCCCATTTTTTGACCAGGCGAGAAAAGCCCGATAGAGATTTGCAATCACGGTAACAACCTCGCTAGCTGGGATCTTCCGCGCAACTATCTCGGCAAATCGTCTTCCTGCTCCCGTGCGTCCACCAACGACAAGGTCGTATGACTCGATACTTTGTCCGTCAACTTTAGTGAGACCGCCGCGCAGACCAATGTCAGCAATCGCCGTTTGCGCACAGTTGTTTGGGCACCCACTTATATGAATGCGCACGTGTGGTCGAGCTTCAGGAAACAAGCGTTCAAGCCGTTCAGCAATGTGGATCGACAGATTCTTTGTCTCCGTGATCGCGAGATTGCAGAACTGATTTCCTGTGCATGAAACCATTCCCCTTCTGAAGGGTTGAGAAAGAGGCGGTAGCCCTAGAGCTTTTAACTTCTCAGCAAGAGGAGGAACCCTGTGCTCGGGAACAAAAGTTAAAATGAAGTTTTGTTTATTAGTATTCCGCACCATAGCCTGTGTCGAGTACTCTTCGGCAAGGTCAGCCAGCCTGAGGAGGGTATCGCCTGTTGTTCTCCCCGACAACACTGGAACCCCGATATAGTAGAAGCCTTCCTGTCGTTGAGGCCGTATTCCAAGGTGATCGTCATCACTATTGCCCAAGGGCTCAGGAGAATGGTGATCCTCCAGTTGATACCCAAGTTTCTCTTCCAAAAGAGCACGGAACCTCTGTGGCCCTATGCCAATTTGTGGGTCGTGAATGAGGAACTTAAGGCGAGACTTACTACGATCCTTGCGGAGCACTTCTGCATCGCGGAATATTATCGCAATGCGGTGAACAACCTCGAAGACTTGTCCTGGTTTTAAAAATACGCCAAGGTCGGCTGCAAAATAGGGACGGGTAGACAATCCTCCTCCAACCATCAGGCCGAAACCATACTCGTAGCGGTTGGCCCGAAGTCTTTCCGTTCCATAAATCCCAATGTCGTTGATGTCCGGTTGCGCACACCGTTGGCGGCAACCTGAAATTGATATCTTAAATTTGCGCGGAAGGTTGGAGAAGTCTTTGTTACCGGTAAGGAAAGCACTTACCCTTTTCACGATTGGTGTAGCATCACAAAATTCCTCGGCGTCTAATCCGGCGACAGGACAACCTACCACATTGCGTGGCACGTCGCCACACGCCCCGGTCGTCAAAAGACCGACATTGTGAAGTCTCTCAAATATCTCTGGAACGTCTTCAATTTTGATCCAGTGCAGTTGATAGTTTTGTCGTGTTGTGATGTCGACGAGACCTCGACCAAACGAGTTTGCGATTGCAGCGACGGCACGGATCTGGTTGGCCAACAGCTCGCCGTTGGGAATCTTAATACGCAGCATGAAGTAGCCATCTTTTGGCTTTTGCTGGTAGAGCCCATACCACCTAAAGAGGTCGATGTACTCTTTATCCATCTTCTCGAAGCCCATTTGGGCTGCCCTAAGGATTTGTGGGAGTACGTCAAGGCCATCGGTGCGTTTTTTGAGTTCCTCAATCGAAGGTTTCATAACAACCATACCTCTGGTAGATTTATAGACGTTTATTCCGACGCTCTCGAATTTATTCTCTCTCGAAAATCGAGTCGGGTTTCATTGGTGTAAAACCAGACAGCGTTAGAAGCAGAAAAGTTAGCTCTGGAAAGGTTTAAACTCTGCTATTTGACGTACTCGCTGATCACGCTTCTCACAATCGGGTTGCGGGCGAGAGCGGCACGAGCTTCCTTGTAGGTGAAGCGTCCCGTTGCCAGAAGAAGGGCAGTAGGGACAACCTTCTCTGCCGTCTTGGCGGTCTCGATACATAGGCTTACGGGAGCTTCACGCTGTGCGTCAGTAAGCTCATCGGTTTGAAAAATTGCTTTGAGGAGGGCATCGAGAGCCTCGTCTGGTGAGACCTTCATCAAGTCACTTATGATCCCGATCGTTCGATGGAACAACTTGTTGTTTGAAATCCGTAGGTCTACCATCCTGTTTCCAAAGACTTTTCCGGCGAGCACATGTGCACCGGTTGTTATGGCGTTGAGGATAAGTTTCAGCGACATCTCAATAGGAGCCACGCCGAGGTACTCATCGACGCCGCACGTTATCGGTATGATGAAGTCAGCTTCGAGTGGTGTGCCGGTCCAGACAACGTTGACTACTTTTGCTCCCTGCGACTGAGCTTCCTGTATTAAAGCCTGCAATTGTGGGGTGTTTCCAAGTGCGATGCAGATGTCGTGTGAGCTCAGTGTCGATAATTTTAGCGACTGAAAGTCCTCGAGACTAATACGATAGTGAGGCGCTCGGGGTGAGAGATCTACAGTGCCATCCGGGAAAAGGCATTTCCAGCCACCTTCCACAAAACCTCTGACATCTTCGAAGTCTGCACCGAAAGTGGGTGGACACTCAGAAGCATCAATCAGTCCAAGGATCCCTGCGTCGACAGGGTTTTCACCGACAGCTGCAGCGCGGCCAGCTCCTCCAAGGTAATAGATATGACCCTTTTGCCGGAGGCAACTGCCTGCATGCTCCACAACTTTGGCAAGAGTGTCCACAGCAAGATAGGTTTTTCGATAGGCATTTTCGTATGCAAAGAGGCTCTGGAGCAAAAACTCTCTTAAGTTCGACGACGTGAGATTACCTTTCATGAGGTTGTAAACTGCCACAAAAAGCATCTCGAGAAGAATCTTGGTGGCAGTACCACTTTTCATACGGGTGGACCCGGTAATGGGCTCTGGACCAACGATTGGGTTGAGGATGGATCCATTCTCGGCCGATGCGACGCGCTCGGCAGTAACCTTGAACGATACTGGCCAGTTTTCAACCGGGGTAGCCCGGGCTAGTTCGACTGGATTGAACCCTACCAGTACGGCGTGCCATTGGGGATTATCTAGTGCGTACTCTAATTGACCTGCTACGTAAGGGGCGCTAAATCCACAGGTTATCCCAAAGTATAGAACTCGTTCTGCATTTCCTATGCATTGTTTCAGGTCTTTCTGAGCTTGATGCGGGTCATCCTCTGCACCCTCCTGGGCTTGGATGAGAGCTGCAGGCCCACCTGCGATAATGTACTCGAAAGGCCTTTTGTCGAGGGACCGAAACATGGCGTTGAATTCACGTGCAAGGAACATGGCAAGCCTGCCGCTTGTTCCGGCCCCGCTGAAAACAACGCGCCCACGTGGATGTTCGAGGATTTCTTGCGCTACTGAAGCAACCCGCGCTATTGCGTCCAAGACATCTTTGTCATAGAATCCTGGATAGGTCTCAAAACCAGCAAAGATTTGGGCGTCCGTCTGACGCAAAAGTCTCACTATGCCCAGGGGTCCAGCAAGATCGATGTTTCCGGTTAGTGGATTGGGTGTCTCTGTCAGAGAGCGTTTTCGCTCCATGTTTTATTTTATCCTCACGACGATTGCGTAGTTTTTACCTTAGTAATTAAGTCTTCTTAAGAATTGCCAGGCAAACGGTGGACGCAACCCAGAAATTACCTCAGAAAGACGGGCACTGATACGTCGCTCCAATAACTCCCATTCTGGTCGACCAGGGTTATCGCAAGGGCAAAGGGATTTGATTCATGCAATTCGGTACTCCATTCAGGCGCGACAGCACGTAGTCCTTGGAAGGTGAAATCGAAATCGAAGGAGCCATCGTTCTGGATTGGAAACCTTTGAGACCAGAGCGGAGTCCCTCCTTCGGGAGGAAGAAGAAAAATCACCCCTTCAGTTGAGCGTGCAAGCGTTTTGCCAGATATACGGTATATTCGGTCGGTGGGAATCAAGACTCCTGGCAGTGTCGTCGTGTAGACTTCAATGCCATTTTGCAAAAATGCGTTACGGGGAAAAGGCGAGCTCACAATCGTTTTACACTCAGTAGTTGCTTTGTTTTGGGAGATATATTCTTTGCCTTCCATCGGCACTCCGTCTCCTGGCACATCTGCGAACCGCAGAGGAACGGATTGTCCGAGGGTATCCTGAAGCTGGAAATGGAGGTGGGGTTGTGAGGAGTATCCAGTATTGCCGCTCCGTCCAATGGGCTGCCCCTGGGTCACAATGTCTCCCTCTTTCACGAGTGCGGAGTTGTGCAGCAAGTGGAGATACTGAGTAAAGTAACCATTACCGTGGTCAATAACGATGCGGTTAGCTCGCGTTCTTGCGGTCGGATCCATCGTGTTCGTTTTGAAACGTTGTTGAACACAAACGACTCGCCCAGCTGCTGCGGCACACACAACGGAGCCTTCTGGCATGGCAAAATCCACAGCATAGTAATTCATTCCGTAGTGACTGAACCGTCCACCTACTCCTTGAATAACGAGATACGCTGTCTGTGGCGGAAATGGGAGCCTCAACTCGAGTGGCGGTGAGGGCACGAAGAGCCTGTCTTGAGAGGGACAGTCGGGATCAAAAGCAACCAAACGCGAGGGATTCCATACGAAGACATTGAAGATGACTGCCACCCAAAGACTGTTCCATGACGAGAGTTTTGCATCTAGACCCATAACGTAACTTAGCTCTGAAACTGCTCTCCTAACGATATCTCTTGGTTTCGTTGATTAGGAAAGGAGGGGGATTTCAGCAATGAAATTCAGAAAGCTTAACTTAGAGCGAAGAGGATTGATTTTGCAAAACGCCTCACTCACAAAGTCGTAAAGGATTTATGATAAACGAGCTTTTGAAAAGACCGCAAACGACAGCGGTTCTACTGAGCTTCCTCGTAGCTTTTGGTGCGACCTTAGTCGTGCGATCCCTCATGCTTTCGTTGGGCGTTCTTGATGTCCCTTCTGAGGAGCGCAAGCAGCATCGTGCACCAATACCTTACGAAGGCGGCGTGGCAATTTTCTTGGGGTTTCTTGCGGGCGTCCTATTTCTCACTACGCGAGACGACACCTCTATTTTCTGGCACAGATCTGTGCAGGCTGTTGTCATTGGTGCTACTGCTGCAACAGCGTTAGGGGCTCTCGATGACATACTCGATCTTCGTCCCTGGGTAAAGCTTCTTGGACAACTAGCCATTGGAGTGCTGATGTACGCCTATGGATTCCGCATCGAGAAAATCAGTAATCCCTTCGGGAACGAAGTTGCTTTGTTCGAGGGAGTGAGCCTGGTCGGCACTGTCTTGTGGTATGCCCTGCTCATGAATGGGATCAATATGATAGACGGAGTTGATGGACTTGCTGCTGGAATTGTCGCTATTTCCGGCATCACTCTCGCATTCATTGCCTATGACCTGAATCAACCACTTGCAGGTAATCTTGCCTTGATCATGTCTGCTGCCTGTTTGGGATTTCTTCCCTTCAACTTTAACCCAGCATCTATTTTCATGGGAGATGCCGGGAGTCATCTGCTGGGTTTTCTCCTCGCATCATTGACTCTTATGTCCAGTTCGAAGACTCCTGCTCTTCTTACTCTCGCTGTCCCCATTGTGGCTGTAGCACTGCCACTGTTTGAGACATTGTTTGCATTTGGACGGAGGCTTATTCAGGGGCAACATCCTTTCAAAGGCGACCGAAGCCACTTGCATCACCGCTTTCTTGCACTCGGATTCTCGGAGCGTCGCACGGTTCTTATTTTGTACTACATTACCGCTTATGTAGGCGCCATTGCTTACGTTGTTCAAAAACTCGACGCTCGTTTGACGTTACTCATGGGGCTTTTTTTGGCTGGAGGCTTATTGCTTCTCGCCGAGAGTATGGGCTATCTCCGCCGTCGTCACGAGTGAGCTTTGCGTGCCCGCATTCTCCGTAAACGCTTCCATGCGTTTAAAGTGCGTGAGATCGGCTTTGCGATTTCAGCATTGAGTTCGTTGATTGCCTGTTTGATTTGAGAACGATCCTCAAGGCGGGGAACATGTATTGGTTTGTGATAGGTGACGACAATCGGCTTGAACCAACGGGGGAGAAGATGATGGCGAGGCCATGCTTCGTACGCTCCTGCTATTGTAACAGGAACTACCATGGCTCCAGTTAACAATGCCAGCCGAGCAACCCCCTGCTGGAAAGGGCATAAGTTCCCGTCTGGGCTTCTCCCTCCCTCAGGAAAAATCAATACCACTTCATTGTTCCGAAGGACCTTGAGAGTTTCCGTTATCGCACTCTTGTCAGGACTTTGCAGCTTTACTGGATAGACCCCGAAGAGGCTGATAAACCAACCGAGAATGGGGACACGGAATAATGGCTCCATTGCCATAAACCGCATGCGATATGGAATGCCAGTTGGAATTGCTGTTGCATCGTAGTAAGAAACGTGGTTTGGAGCGATGATGGCTGGTCCGTGCGAAGGGAGATTCTCTTGTTTACGATAAGTGATGCAGTGAAAAATCGTGTAATAAAGACGGCAAACGATCCGAGTGATTTCCCATAGAAGGTTCGTCCGTAAGACATGGCCTTTGGGATAGCAGAGTCCCGGCATCAATTTTTTCATCAGCTGGTGCATAGCTCTCCGCTTTCCACTTTGTAATCCTTACACTCGAAATTTTCTCGAATGTCAGTTGCAATCATTACTCAATTGCGATCTAGTTTCGTTAATAAGATGTCATGCGAATTCGATAAGCAACCTTGAAGCGAAGACAGAGAGTCGGACAACAGATGCGCAACGTGCAAGTAAAACTCATCAAGCCTAGCCAATTGAAGCTCGAGGAACAACTTCTTGCGTTTATCGCCGAGGATTTGGGCGACGACATCGATGCTACTCTCAAGTCGGCACAGAAGCTTAGCGGACTCCCCATGGAATTGATTCGAGAGACGTTTTCTATCGCTCGACAGAAAGGAGCTCCCGAGTTATTTCCGAGGATCGCGCCTGCGCTCGCGAATGTTCATGTGGCCATTCTCCAGCGCAAAAAGATTTCGGATATCTCTAAAACCGAAGCTTTGAGGACAGTCGTCTCTCGAGCGTTGAGTTATGTTCGTGCTGTAAATGGCACAAAAGTGACCTTGCTCTATTTGTCGGATTCTGAACCGGCCGAGTATGTTGTTCTGGGAGAGGGCGCTCTTCTCGCTGCTTATAGGTTTCTCAGATACAAAAATATGGCTCAGGACCCCCCACTCAAAGTCGAGATTGTCATTCCTGACACAAAATGGAACCACGCAAAGCGACTTTTCGAAAAAAGCGCTATTGTGTGCGCGGCGCAAAACGATGTGCGTGATTTAGTAAACACTCCACCTCTGGAACTTGGGCCGGCAGCACTTTCCAAGTACGCTAAGTCTCTCGCCAATCAATTTGGTTTTCGTGTCGAGGTGCTCGGAGCTAAGGCTCTTCGGCGAAAAGGATACATGGGCATACTCTCCGTCGGGAAAGGCGCAGATGAGGAGCCGTGTCTCATTGTTGCGCGAGTCCTGCCGAAAAAACCTTCAGCCAAGCGAATTGCGCTTGTCGGGAAAGCTGTCACCTTCGATTCGGGTGGGTACTGTCTCAAGCCGCCGAAAGATATGTGGCACATGAAAGGTGATATGGCTGGGGGAGCAGCTGTGCTCGGAGCGATGGCTGCACTCACACAGTTGAAACCATCCGTCGAAGTAAACGCCTACATACCGTGCGCGAAAAATCTTGTTGGCGCTAAAAGCTATCTTCCTGGTGATGTCATTCGGACGAAGATTGGAAAGTCTGTTCACGTGACCAACACGGATGCAGAGGGACGGCTTCTGCTTGCCGACGCACTCATCCGAGCGGGGGAAGATAAAGCAGACGCAATTATCGATATTGCCACCCTGACTGGATCAGTTGTCCGTGCATTAGGTTCTTCTGTAGCCGGCGTTATGGGAACCTCGCCTGAGCTTGTCCAAGCCATCTTGCGTGCTGGAAAAGAGGTTGGTGAGGATTTTTGGGAGTTGCCATTGGTGGAGGAATATGCAGAGAGACTAAAGAGTGAAATAGCTGATTTAGAGAATGTGGCAAAAAATCCGGAAGCAGGGGCAATTATCGCGGGTCTGTTCCTGCGCGAGTTTGTCCCTTGCGGTGCAAAGTGGGCTCATCTTGACATTGCGGGTCCATATTTTGTCGAAAAGACGTGGCGTTACTATTCCCCAGGAGCAACTGGCTTCGGTGTAAGAACGCTGGTTCAAGTCGTCATGAGAGCCGAAGAGTGGTTGTGATAACACTTGTGTGATGATGTCTAATCGACAAGATCTAGGGTGCGGGAATGTGGTCTTCTTTTACGAATGACGAGAAAAAGCTTTTTCTCTTTCTCCTGGTGATACTTTGCCTTGGCTCGATACTCTTACCGTATGTCAATGAGCGGCGTAAGGCCGAAGTTTTTGCTGCCGTATCAGAGACACCAAGTAAAGGAGGACAAAACTCGGCGCTCTCTTCGCGAAGCAAGCCTCGGGAAAATAGAGCTCGCGCACGAGTATCTAGCGAGAATGAGCCCCGCTTGCTTGATATCAATGCTGCCACAGCAGAGGAACTTTCTGCTTTACCCTCCATCGGGCCAGCTCGTGCTGCTGCGATCGTCGAGTACCGCGAGACACACGGCGTGTTCCGTTCGACAAAAGATCTCATGAAAGTGCAGGGGATTGGAAAAGGAACGTTTGCTCGTATTCAAGATCTCATTACAGTAGCAGGTGTTGAAAATACCTCCGCGAGTCAACCTTCTCAGCCAAAAGTCATAGGCTTTCCCGCACCGTCTGTTACTCCGCGGCTTGTTCCGCCTACTGCCGCGCCATCAGGGACAGATAATTTCGCGGCTGAGCTTATCGACGTCAATTCTGCAACTGTTGATCAGCTTGCTGGTTTGGCACAAATCGGCCCAATCCTTGCAGAACGAATTGTCCAGTATAGGCAAAGTCATGGCCCATTCCGAAGTCTTGACGAGCTCGACAAAATCCCCGGAATCGGAAAGAAAAGGATAGAACTCAACCGTCACAGGCTGATTGTGCACTGATCCTCACTTATGAGACGAAAATCCGGGGAAGACGTTTGCCGTAGCGGGTTGTGAGTTCATAGCCAATTGTCCCTATATAACGAGCAACATGTTCTGCGGGAAGAAAAGCGTTTCCTTGACGGCCAAAGGCCACGACTTCGTCTCCGATCTTGACGTCAGGAAGATCTGTGACATCAATCAGCGAGAGGTCCATACACACTCTTCCCACTTGGGGGACTTCCTTTCCCCTCACGAGCATCCGTGTTTTATTGCTTGCGTGACGAGGATAGCCGTCAGCATATCCGAGAGCCACCGTCGCGATTCTCGAGGGGCGTGTGGTTACATAGGTGTGCCCATAGCTTAGTCCTGTTCCAGCTTGTACTTCTTTCAAAAAGACTATGCGGGATTTCATAGTCATAGCCGGCTTGAGCGGAGGACGACCGTTTACTTCCAGACTCGGCAACTGTCCGTAGAGCGATATTCCTGGGCGCACAGCGTCGAAATGGGCTTCCGGATAGTCGAGCAGAGCGGCGGAATTCGCAATGTGGTATATGGGGGACTCGATACCAGCCCCAGCTAATGTTTGTCGTACAGTGCGGAATCGTTCGATTTGGGTAAGGGTCAGGGGGCGAGCTGGCATATCTGCGCACGGAAAATGACTCATGACGCCGATGAGGATAAGCTCCGGTTTCGACATGATAAGCCGGGCAAATTCCAACGCATCTTCGGCAGGTACGCCGAGTCGTCCCATTCCAACGTCGACTTTAAGGTGAACTCGGCATTTTTTACCGCTCAGCCGCGCGGCAGAAGCCAAATTCTCAATGTGAGCAGTATCGCACACCACGCACTCGCATCCCGAATTGACAAGAAAGTGCGCTTGCCCTTCGAGCGGGGGAGCGAAGACGAGTATGGGAGCATCGATTCCATCATTTCTTAGGTCAGCAGCTTCCTCAGCGCGGGCAACGCAAAGTTTTGTTGCTCCTTCTTGGAGAAGGGCTGCAGCAACCTTCGTTGCGCCATGACCGTACGCGTCGGCTTTGACAACCGCAAAACATTGCGTTGGTGGTTTAACGAGTTTTTTGAGTTCGCGGAAGTTATGGCGAACCGCTTCTATGTCAACTTCTACCCAGGCAAGTGGCTCGATTCTATCGAGATGAACCATGGCCATGTGACTCCGCTAAGAGATCTCTGTTTTTCCACATATACTGAACACCAGAAGCAAGCGTAAGAGCGAGAACGACGACAAGCACTACAGCGAAAACTACGCGAAGGACAGTATCGCATGTTGGGAGACTTGGCGGAATGTAGAGGGCAATCGCATCTCGAATGCCCAGACACGCCAGTATTGTGCTTATCCCGATGAGCTGCCAGATGGTCTTGTGCTTCCCGAGCGAATCAGCCTGGATGACCCGGGCACGTTCCAGAGCGAGCGCTCGGAGGCCAGTAACTAAAAACTCTCGCCCAAGAATGACGATTGTAGCCCATGCCGGAAAAATCGGCTGTCCATTATCGAGTCTCATTTCGACAAAGGAGACGAAGGCAGACATCGTGAGCAGCTTGTCAGCAAGGGGATCCATGAGTTTGCCAAAATTTGTGACAAGCGAATATCGACGTGCATAGTAGCCATCGAGAAGATCTGTAAGAGCTGCTATAACGAAGATGATAAGCGCGCTGAGATGAGCAAGAAGAAGTTTAGAAGGCTCGGCTGTGATGTTTTGAATTTGAAGAACTGCTACAAAGCAGGGAATAAGAATGATTCGTAATAATGTTAGTTTATTTGCAATATTCAACGTCGTTTCGCCCTTTCTCCCTGCGAATCATATCTTGCTCACACAAACGTAAAAGTGCAAAACAGTGTCGCCATACTTCTGTGTCCTATATTTCCGGAGACGACCCACGTCATCCGTCAACGTCTCTCGCGGAGAAGTCTGAATCACCACAGTAGAGTTGAGTTCTAAAGGGAGATGATTACTCATTAGCTGGAGAGCTCTTTCTGCAAGCTCCGTGTCGTACGGTGGATCACAAAAGGCGAGGGTGAAAGTGGGCCAACCGGTTGTCTTTTGCATTTGCAGCCAGCGCAACGCATCCGCTTTTGCGACGTTTGTCGATTCTTGGTACCCGAGCTTTTCAATATTTGCTTTCAAAGAAGCGAGCGCGCTCTCGGACTTCTCTACAAAGGTACAGCTGAGAGCGCCTCTACTGAGAGCTTCTAAACCAAGTGCACCAGAGCCAGCGAAGAGATCGAGAACACGAGCCCCTACTACCTCGGGACCAAGAATGCCAAAGAGGGATTCGCGGACACGACCGAGGGTAGGTCTTGTCGCTTCACCACGCGGCGACTTTAAAACAAAACCTTTTTTTTCACCACCAATGATTCTCATACGTATAAGGTAATCTGAAACGAGTTTTCGCTGCGTTCAAGAGCCATTCCATCACACGACCTCGATGTTGAAAACGTGAAGGGAAGAGCGAGAAGAGGAGACAAATGCCGCACATTATTTTTACAGGTAAAGTCGACCTGATGGCAGCATGGAAAGCTTTTGGTCCCCAAGTCATAAACAAAGACAACTGGATCACCAAGGTTTCGGACGCATTCCTGAACGCGAGTCAGACGGTCCTGCTGTTCGAAGCAACAGCAGTTTATCGCGGTGTGACACACAATTTTTATGTTCGAGCAGAGACGAAACACGGACAACAGCTTACGGTGAGGATCGAACCCCGGACAAATGTTGAGAAGAACGATGGCGTGAAACGAGCAGTCGTTTTGGTTGGCCGTTTCCTGCAAAGTGTGGCGTCCGAACTGAAAATGGAGAAGTCGAATCTTCCAGTGGATATGCTTAAGGATCTTCAGTGAGGAGCAGTGATTGGTGTGAACTATCTCGATTCCGTAAACAATGTGCTTTTGAGTTACGCAGATCTTGAGTCGGTCGAGGATTGCGGAAAGCTTTTTCCACAATCTGCTCCACTGGAACTAGAAGTGGGGTGTGGACGAGGAGACTTTTTGCTCGCCTATGCAGCCTTGCATCCCGAAATCAATTTCGTCGGAATTGAACGGAAGCTTGTCATTGCTCGGAAAGCTGCTTCGAAGATCCAACGTGCAGGCTTAGGAAACGTTCGGATTGTTCACGGTGAGGTCCAGTATCTCCTCGAACGTTACGTTAGAAAGCATTCTGTAGGCGCTATACATTGTTATTTCCCGGATCCGTGGCCAAAGAAACGCCATGCAAAAAGGCGCCTTTTCAGAGAAGGAACCCCACAATGGTTTGCGGAGATGTTAATTCCTGGCGGCTGGTTTCATGTCCGGACGGATGTAGAAGAGTATTATCAAGTTATTTTGGATCTTTTTTCTCATGAACCGCGTTTTGTGCGAGAAGATCCTCCTGCAGAACTTATCGCGTGTCTTACAGGCTTCGAAAAACGTTTTGTCGCAGAAGGCAAAAGTATATATCGCGCAAGCTTTCGGCTAAGTTCCAACAGTGGGATTGCGATAGAATAGCAATACTGTTGTTGCAAAAACAGTTGATTCACTCGAACGAGGCAGAAATGCGTAAAAAGAGGTAATGAAGAAACCCAATTTTTAAGAGGAGTTTTCCGCGTGGAGGGAATCAGTAAGCCAGTTGTCAACGAGAGTGGTCAGCCACCGGTCGTATTTTCTGGAACAGCGAGTATCGAGCTCACACAGTCAATTTGCCAGCACCTCGGCATCCAGCCTGGTCAGGTAGACATTCGCCGTTTCAGCGATGGCGAGATACGTGTGAAGATCAACCAAAGTGTCCGGGGCGCAAACTGTTTTGTTGTTCAGTCCACCTATACCCCGGTAAACGAGCACCTCATGGAGTTGCTGCTTATCCTCGATGCTCTGAAACGAGCGTCGGCTAAACAGGTCAACGCTATTATCCCGTATTTTGGCTATGCTCGGCAGGATCGTAAAGACGAGGGGAGAGTCGCATTATCAGCAAGGCTTGTCGCAAATCTTCTCACAGCCGCTGGAGCAAACCGTGTGGTTGCAGTGGATCTCCATTCAGCGCAGATCCAAGGTTTTTTTGATATCCCTGTTGATCATCTGTATGCCGCGCCAGTGTTGGTGGATTTTATCCGAAAGCGCGGATTTTCAGGGTTCGTGGTTGTTTCTCCGGATGTTGGAAACGTCAAACGAGCTCGCTCGTACGCGAATAGACTTGATGCTCCACTCGTTATCATCGACAAGCGTCGGCCTGCACCGAATGTGGCAGAAGTCATGAACATCATCGGCAATGTCGACGGCAAAGATGTTTTCCTGTTTGATGACATGATTGACACAGCAGGAACACTCTGCGGAGCTGCAGAAGCGCTCCGTCAGCGGGGAGTCGGTCGCATCTATGCTTGTTGTACGCACCCAGTGCTCAGTGGACCCGCAAAGGACCGGCTACGGGAGTCGCCTATAGAGGAAATCATCGTGACCGATACTATCCCGCAAAAAGAAGGACTCGAAAAGTTGACAGTGGTAAGTATCGCGCCGATGCTAGCCGAAGCAATTCGCCGGATTCATACGAACGAGAGCGTGAGTACCTTATTCTGATGGCCAAAGAGACTCGGACTGTTCGATTAATAGTACCTGCTACGACCGCCAACCTCGGTCCGGGCTTTGATTGTCTTGGAATGGCGTTGCAGTGGTACAACTCTATCGAGATCAGCGAAACTAGTGAGAATAAAGCTGGACTTACCATTGAGGGACCAGAGGCAACCGAGGATATCCCCCGTGATAGAAGTAATCTTACCTTGCGGGCGGTGGAGAGGGTTTTTTCTCTTGCCGGGGTGCAAATGCCACCTTTGTGGATCCGAGTGACAGTGACAACACCGCTTGCTCGTGGCCTTGGGAGTAGTGCCTCGGCGATTGTCGGAGGAATGGCTGCAGCTAACGCTTTTCTTGGAAATCCACTCGGGCGTGAACAGCTTGTCGCCGAGATGATTAACATGGAAGGGCATCCTGATAACGTCGTGGCTTGTTTCTTTGGCGGACTTACCGCGTCGCTTGTTACCAATAGTGACGTTTATGTGCGAAAGTATTATCCTGCCGAAACGTTGAGGTGTGTCTTAGTTATTCCAGACTATCAGCTTGCCACTGCAAAATCGCGCCGGGTTCTCCCAAGAACGTTGCCCATAAAGGATGCAATTTTCAACATGGCACGCATTCCATTTGTGATCGACAAGATTTGCTCGGGAGATGTGAGCGGGCTTGATGTTATTATGGACGATAGGCTGCATCAGCCTCACAGAAGGAAGCTCATTCCCGAGTATGACGTGGTTGAATCAGTCGCAATGGGAGCAGGCGCTGCAGCGGTTTGTCTCAGCGGTTCTGGCCCCACTATGCTAGCGCTCACCGAAGAAGCAAAGGCAGAAAATGTTGCAACGAGTCTTAGAGAAGCGCTGCAACGTCTCGGACGCAATTTCTCTCTGCATGTTGTTGCACCTGACTCGCTTGGGGTTCGTCAGGCAGAGGAGAACTGAAAGAATGCAAAACTGACTTTTGCATTTTCAAACGATGTGGGTGCAGCGAGAAATAGGATCGCGACAGCCTCTTTTTATGTCGGTCACTTTTTGAGAAAAAGAAAAGTTTTCGCTTCGTTCGTGACCTTTTGCAGGTGTCGCAGAGTGTACTATTGCTCCGCTGGCGGAGGGACGACCGTTTGTGCAGATGTTTTCCCTGAATCTGGAGACAGGTCAGGAATCGGATATGCGGGCGGTCGTACTGGACGCTCCCCGAGAGCCCATCCGAACGTATTTGTCCTTGAATTATAGGCACATCCTGCCAAGCACAGAGCGAAACCAAATAATAGTAGGCGCTTGAGTATCATCATAAGCCTTTTATGTGTCAGCGATTGTTCGACGTCAAGCATGAGAATGAGACCCAAAATACTTATTGCTGCAGGCGGAACTGGGGGGCACATCCTCCCTGCCATTGCATTAGGTCAAGTTCTTTCCGCTCGGAAAGAATGCGACGTTGCTTATCTCTGCGGAGAGCGACAGGTCGAACTTGATCTGTATAGAAATCATGGAATTCGCCCGATTGTGATGCCGATGCGTCAGCTCGGCGTGGGAATGGCTCAACGGTGTTATGCTGTCTGGAGCGGCCTTCGGGTGGCTCAGTCGATAGCAGCCTTATTGAGAAAGGAACATTATGATGCGGTCATAGGGATGGGGGGATATGTCGCAGGTCCTGCACTGTTGGCAGCTGTTTTTACTCGGCGAGCGTCAGTGATTCACGAAGCCAATGCAATCCCCGGAAGAACGAATCGATGGTTCGCACCGTGGGTGGACGAAACGCTCGTTAACTTTCCTCGGGCTGGTGAGCTCATGCGCTGCCGAAGGTGCACGGTGACAGGAATGCCCATTCGGGCTGAGATATATGAGTCGGGAACTCGTGAAGAAGGAATCCGAGAATTTGAACTGGACGCGGAAAAACGTACTTTGCTGATCATTGGTGGCAGCCAGGGAGCGCGATATCTCTACAGAAGTCTCATGAGTGCGCTGCCCATTCTCGACAAGCAAAAGAATAATGATGTTCAGATACTCTGGAGTACTGGAACAACAAATTTCGATGAGCTAAGCCAGTCGTTGGCTGCCTTGCATCTTCGCTTCATCTCTGTGAAATTACGTCCTTTCATTGACAGGATGGACCTTGCACTGGCAGTTGCTGATGCTGCCATTTCGCGAGCAGGCGCCAGCAGTATCGCCGAGCTGCTCGCACGAGGGGTTTATGCACTCTATATCCCTCTTCCGTCTGCAGTTTACGACCATCAGCGATGGAATGCCGAAGAAGTGCAAAAACTTGGGGCAGGAGAGTACGTTCTCGAAAGGGAATTGAGTCCTGAGCTAGCGGCAGAACGCATCGAACGTGTGATAGAGGTGGCAGATCAAAAGCGCGAGCTTGTTCTCAATGCCGGACAGATTCATCGAGAGGCGGCGGGGAAATGCGCAGATGTAATTCTCGATGCAATCCGGCGTCGACGGCGCAAGTAGTGCAATCAATCTGGGAAGTCAGACCTCTCAGCAATAATAGGCCCCCTTTTGTATGCCAAAATAAGCCACGGTATACCGATAAACACCATGACAGCACAGAGTATTTGTCCCATGGTCATCCAACCGAAATAGTAAGGCATTTGGGGATCTTTTTCCCGGAAGAACTCGAGAAAGAAACGGATGAAGCCATACCAGATAATGCCAATTGCAGTCACTATCCCATGTCGTCTGGCATAACGTTTTGCCAGCCATACGACGACAAGAGTAGCCAGTCCTTCGCCTAGGGATTCGTACAATTGCGATGGATGACGTGGTGTGGTCCAACCGAGGACAGTCCCATCGAAATCCCTGATAGGGAAACGCATTGCCCAAGGAACGCTAGCCTCTCTGCCGTAAAGTTCGGCGTTGACGAAATTACCGATACGACCGAGCGCGATACCCACCGGAGCAGCTAGGGTTAATGAGTCACTTATGCTAAAAAATGGAACACGAAACTTTCGTGAGAAAATCCAGCACACAATCAACATTCCTAGAACCCCTCCATGGAACGACAACCCTCCCTCCCACACTGCAAAAGGGGTGTACCACCAGCGAAAAGGTACCTCTGGAGAGGGGACATAGTAAATCACCATGTATGTGAGCCGCGCTCCAACGAGCATTCCCACGAACAGGGCCAGAAGGAAATCGTCTACTGCCACATGGGGGAGTTGAAGAAAGCGCGAACGTGACAGCCGAAGGAGGATTTGTCGGCCTACAAGGAAACCTATGACATACATGAGCCCATACCATCTGAGGCGGATGGGACCTACGGTGACTATGTCAGGAGAAACGTCTGGGTATGGAATCATAGAGTGATCAGTCTCGACTGTGTATCTTGAAAAGCTGTTCGAACAGCTATGCTGAACACAGTGTACACATAATTGGCGCCAATGTTTTTGAGACGAGTGAAAGCAGGCACATGCGATATTATACACCTGAGCTTAATCGCCTGAAAAGAATAGCCATCGATGCTAAGCCGGCAACAATTGAGGAGGCAGAGAGTCTTCTAGGGAACCCCCTGTCTGTGCAGCTGTCGCTTCATCAATTAGCATCACTTTTCAAGGCAGCTATGGAAAGACCGAGTGGAGAGGTTGCTCATCTCGTGAAAAACTGTGCAGCTGTTCTCCGGCAACGTCTGTTCGGATCACTTGTGGTGCCAATGGCGCCTGTGGAAATAGCTAATACGTGCGCTTCCGATTGCCTCTTCTGTGGTTGGCGTAGTTCGAACCAGGCGATGAAGCGGTTGCGTATGCCAAACGATCTCATACTTTTCCAGGTCGAGTACTTACTCGATCTCGGCATCTCATACATCGAGTTTGTCTCGGGTGATGACATACGTGCTGTGCGGGAGCAGCTGCCTTATCTCGTAAACCAAACGCGTGCGCTTTTTGCTGAGAAAGGTGTCCAGGGAAAGACGTGCTTCTGTACACTGGCTCTTACGGAAAAACAGTATGCCATGCTCAAAGAGGCTGGCGCAGACGCCATGATCGTGTGGCAAGAGTCGTATGACCCACAGATATTCGCAGAAAATGTGACAGGAGGTCCCAAAGCCTACGGCGTCGATGACGAGTGGAACATTCCTGCCGGTGGCAATGGGTGGCTTTTCCGTCTCCAGTCGCAAGAAAGAGCTTTGCGGGCTGGGCTCGAGGTGGCAATTGGTACGATGCTTGGGCTTAACCCCGATATGGTATTTGAGTTTTTAGCCACTGTAGATCACGCCCGCTACTTGGTGTCCCACTACGACATTTCTGAGCAAAAACCACTTATTATAGGAATGCCTATTTGGAATCCAATTCCCACGCGCTCGACCGACCTGAGACCCGCACAGACTCCTTTCTTTGAAGAAATGTTTCCAGTCATTGCGGCTTTGTACCTTTTAGCTTTGCCTTCAAGGTCTACGTGGGTTTTCCCCAATTGTCGCGTCCCCCTTCCCGTACAGGTCGACGCGGCAAGAGTCGCCGGCGTTTTCACATCGACAGAGGTTAAGTTAGGACCTGGCGGTTATCTCCCTGCCATCATTCGGCTCATGGAGAGGAACAATCAGGATACCACACCACTACGCAAGCGACTCGTGGCGTTGTTGCGCGACGCGGACGAGGACACAGAAGAATTAACCCGCTCGCTAGATTCGCGAGAACAGTTTGTGCATCATTTCCATGCACATGACGTCTATGTTCGTGCGCTCGCCAATGCTGGGCTTCAGCTTGTCCGCGGAGTGAGTTTGGAGCCTCTTCCGTTATCTTCCACCACTTCGCGATAGAATAGTAACTAGCTAGCTTGTTGTAATGTCTCTAGCGATTAGGAGGTTCGCCCGAAGTCGTCCTCCACGCGGACTATATCGCCTTCGTCTGATGGGTTATTGGGATCTTCGCTTTGCCAGATTTCAGCCACGCGCCCCCACGTGGAGAGACCTTCCAGCCTATGCCATGTACCGCATGGGATACGTACCACTTCTCCGGTCGTGAAAATGTGCTCCGACAGGGATGACTTGCTTTGCCCCAAAGCAATCTTGACCGGCCCATCCAGAATACGCCAATGCTCACTTCGCCTCAAGTGATATTGGAGGGAGAGTCTTTTTCCTGGCTCCACAAAAAGAATCTTGGGATCGAGGCGCACGCCACTTATAGCCTGAGGAACCTCAATTCCCTGCCAATACGCATCGTAAAAGAGTTGGAGACTCTCTTCGGAAAAGCGTAAAAAACCTCCCCACGGGCGCTCGGCTGAAGACAGGTCCTCCAGTATTCGGAGGCCAAATCCCTGAGCCTCCGCTTTGAGGCGCTTAAAGATCCATTGTTTGAGTGAATCCGTCACTTTTCTCACTCCGCATTTTAATGTTTGTGAAAACCCCCATCCGAGGCTTTCTAAAACCGGTTGTTTGTCGTAGCATGGAGATACACTGTTTAGAGCAGGTCTTGGGGGTCAACATCGATTGCTATTTGGATGCGACGATGTTCTTTTTCCTGCTCGAACCGTGCCAAAGCCTGCTTCACAATGTCTCTCATGAGCTTGGCATTGTGGCCTCTCAGCAATGCACGCCAGCGATATCGTCCCTCAAGCCGTGCCAAAGGAGCCGGAGTCGGTCCAAGCAAATTAACTGAATCACGGTGAGGAAAGGCGAGATTTTCGAGGTGCGTCGTAAAGCGTCGAAACAGTGACTCGGTTCTTTCCTCGTCCTTCCCCGTTCCTAAGATACTGATCAGTCGAGAAAAAGGAGGGAACCTCAAGACTTTACGCACGCGCACCTCTTTTTGGTAAAACCCCACATAATCGTGAGATTGAGCGTACTGGATGGCGTAATGATAGGGGATATACGTTTGAATGATAACTCGCCCTGGCACGATGCCTCTCCCAGCTCGCCCCGCAACCTGTGTGAGAAGTGAGAAAGCTCGTTCTGCAGAGCGAAAATCAGGCTGAAAAAGGGAGACATCAGCGAGAGGGACAACGACGGCCGTTATTCCTTCGAGATGCAGCCCTTTTGCAATCATCTGCGTTCCAACGAGAATATCAAACTGATTAGTGGCGATCAGGTTCCACAATTGGACGTGCGCTGTCCGCTGGAGCATCGTATCAAGATCAATCCGAAAGATGCGGTATTCGGGAAACAATCTCTGCAGTTCATCTTCCACCCGCTGGGTTCCGAGTCCAACCATGGAGAGAGGCTCGCTTCCACATAATGGACACTGGGACGGCACAGGCATCGTGTAGCCGCAGTAGTGACAGCGGAGAACATTTCCTACTTTGTGGAAAGTCAGAGTAACGTCACAGTATTTGCACGATATCGTGTGCTTGCAATTCCCGCAAAACGCGAAGTTGAAAAAACCTCGGCGATTAAGAAAAACAAGAACCTGATTGCCCGCCGCAAGTGTGTCTCGCATCACTTCGAGTGTCTTTTCCGCGAACACCAAGGACTCACTGCTGGGACTTTCGCGGATTTCCGCTCCAAGATCGATTATTTCAACTTCGGGTAGTGGGCGCTTGTCGATTCTTTCGGGCAAAGTCAGAAGAGAGAATTTGCCGTTAAGAGCTTTCCAATAGCTTTCGATGGAAGGTGTGGCACTGCCAAGCAAGACGACTGCGCCGATTCGATGAGCACGCATAATCGCCACATCGCGCGCGTGATAGCGCGGTGAGGTTTCCTGCTTGTAGCTCAGCTCGTGTTCTTCGTCGACGATAATTACCCTTAAGTTGGGGAGGGGAGCGAAAACAGCTGAGCGAGCGCCAATGACTATCTTACACTCTCCTCGTTTGATTTCATGCCACAGGTCGAACTTTTGTCCGGGAGTCAAACGCGAGTGGTAAACGCCAACAAGTGCCCCAAATCTGCGGCGAAATCTCTCCACGGTTTGAGGCGTTAGAGAGATTTCAGGAACAAGAACGATCGCTGAACCTCCTCGTTCAACAACGTATGCTATAGACTGAAGGTAGACTTCAGTCTTCCCGCTCCCGGTGACACCATGAAGGAGGAAGGTGGTGTTCTCTTCTGACGAAAGACCATTGCGAATAGCCGTAAGTGCTGACCTCTGATATTCAGAGAGGGGGAGAGGAAGATCGTGTGCGAGAGGGATAGAATAATCGTCTTTGCGGCGGATGGCTACAGACGAAATTTGCACGAGTCCCCTAGCGGCAAGACGTTCAACGACAGAAGGCGTGACGCCTAACCGCTGACAAAGCTCTGTGAGTGGGAGACCATCGGGATGCTGTGAAAGCAGATCGAGAACTGCCTGTTGTTTCTCAGTGCGACGGACTGGGGCAGCCGAAGTCGCCTCAGAAGTAGAGAGAAGCACCCACTTTTCATGCTTCGGTTTTATGTCCTGGAAACCGATGAAAGAAACACAAGAAAGGCACTCCCCAAGAGGAGCACAATAGTATTCACTCATCCAGGATGCCAACTCTAGGAGCTCTGGATCGACAGTGTAGTCCGGCGAAAGGATTCGTAATAACGGCTTAATTGCTTCTTTGGGTAGAGCTGGAGGGTCTTGACTAACCCTTACCACACACCCTCTGGTAACCCTGCTACCAAAAGGCGCTAGCACGATTTTCCCGGGACAAATAACATTTTTATACTCTGGAGGGACTTTGTATGTAAAGGTTCCCTCGACTGGGTCCTCAGGTGCAATGTCAGCATAGAGTGTTTTCACATGCATCAGCTACGAATCTGTGTCTCGGCTTCAGACAAGTACAAGTGCATTCCTCGGTCATCCGTTTGAAGAGGACAAACTTTCGCGAGGGAGCAGGCAGAAGCAACCTGTGATAGCCTAAAAAATCATGAAGATGGCGGAAAACATAGTTAGTTTCTCTTGAAGAGCTCCGGTTGTCTCATTCAACTTACGGCTATGAAACTGATTCTTGGTCTATTTCTCAGCTACTTGATTGGCTCAATTCCGACCGGTCTTTTGGTTGGGAAGTTAGTTGGAGGTATCGATGTCAGAGAGTCGGGCAGTGGCAATATTGGAGCTACCAACGTTGCACGACTTCTCGGCAAAAAATGGGGCGGAGTCGTTCTCGGGCTCGATATTCTCAAGGGATTGATTCCTGTTGCACTCATTCCCTCTTTGCTTGGGTTACATGCTTCTAACGGATGGCTTGAAATTGCATTAGGGTTGGCAGCTGTTCTTGGACATTGTTTCAGTATTTTTTTGAGATTTACAGGGGGAAAGGGAGTCGCTACTGCTATTGGAGTGTTTCTGGCGATTGCACCAGTGCAGATTATCCTGCTCGCTATAGTCGGGATTATACTCATTGCGTGGAAAGGGTATGTATCTTTGGCGTCGGTGGTCTGCGCTGCTTTACTTCCGTTTTTCCTCTATTTGAGTGGGTATCCAACTCCTGTTCTCTTTGTGGCTGAACTTTTGGCTGCATTGGTCATTGTCAAACATTGGGGGAATCTCGAACGCCTGCTTGATGGGAGAGAGCATGCTATCTGGGATTTTGTCGATGACCAAGCAGGGGAAAACGAAACTATTCCGACAACGAAAACGAATTCCAAACTATGATGAGTAAAAGAGTTGGTGTTTTTGGTGCCGGTGCGTGGGGAGCAACTCTTGCCGACCTTCTAGCGCGTAAGGGCCATGCGGTAAGCGTATGGGATATTGACGAAAAACTCATTGAGATGCTTCAGCGGACTCGACGAAGGGGAAAACCACCAGGTTTAGTGGTCCACGAAGCCGTTACGTTCACTCCTTCTCTCCCTCAGGTAGCAGAGGACGCAGATGTTTGGGTATGCGTTGTCCCCTCTTTCGCAATACGTAGATTATGTAAGGAACTGGTTGCTGCGACCGGTGGGTTGGGAGATCGCATCTTTGTAAATTGCGCAAAAGGGATTGAAGAGAACAGCCTCGCCATCCCCGGCGAAATCTTCGCGCAAGAATTTGGCGCAGAGTACCTTGGTCAATATGCGGTTTTGTCCGGTCCGAGCCACGCAGAAGAAGTATGCCTAGGCATTCCCACAACGGTTGTTGCTGCTTCGGAGTCACTAGAAACAGCGCAGCAGGTCCAATCGCTTTTTCTGACCAAAGTATTTCGTGTCTATACGCAAACCGACCGCATCGGAGTAGAGATGGGTGCCGCTCTGAAGAACGTAATAGCAATTGCAGCTGGTGCGTGCGACGGGCTCGGGTTCGGCGACAATACAAAGGCTGCTCTGATTACCCGTGGGCTTGCAGAAATTACTCGCGCAGCAGTGGCTGGGGGAGCGCATCCTCAGACTCTCGCTGGTCTCGCAGGGCTTGGGGACCTTATCGTCACGGCAATGAGCCGCCATAGTCGCAACCGCCTTTTTGGCGAGCTCTTAGCGAAAGGGCGCAGTGTCGAGGAGGCTCTTGCCGAAGTCGGAGCCGTTGTAGAAGGATACCGCACATGCCGCTCTGCCTATCTTTGGGCAGCTAAAAGAGACGTAGAGATGCCCATTACAACTGCTATTTATCAGGTGCTTTACGAAAAGCTCAGTGTCTCTGAAGCAACACTGCAACTTCTAGAAAGAGAACCTAAGCCCGAGCTCTACTAGCGGCGAAGGTTGCGAACGTAACTCCGCAGTATGTGATGATATCCCTCCAATCGCTTTTGCGTGAGAGTCGAATGAGGTCTCCATAGCCTCACTGCCGAAAAAAGAAGAATTCTCAACGCCATATCCAAAACCACAGCACTGCGTACAGCTATCCTTTGCCATCTGTTGTAGTGGGCTCTCAGAAATATTTCTAAGCTATCGAAGAGTCGCCTTATTGCTAAGTCGCGCTTTTCTGCTGGTGGGTTCCCCTGCGTATGAATGATTTCGAGAGACGGGTCGAAAAGAATAGAGTATCCGCACGCGCGGAGACGAAAGCACAAATCCATGTCTTCTGCGTAAAGGAAAAAAAGATTACTGAATCCTCCTACCGCTTCCCATGCTGATCGAGGAATCATCATTGCGCTGCCCATAACCCACGGGACTTCTTTTATGCCATTGCCCCAGGGGAAAAGGCGAAACGTCGGGATTCGGAACTTTTTGCGCAGGGTTTTCAGAATACCAGCGAGAAGTGAATGATGTAACCAGTAATTGAAAAAGTTTGGAAAACCGTACGTGGATCTTTGTCTGGTGCCGTTCTCATTGAGCAGAGACGGTGCCAAAATTCCAACTTTTACTCCTTTAGCACACTCCATTTTCATTTTCTCTAGCCATGCTCGAAGCATGCCAGAAGGAACAACTGTGTCGGGATTGAGAATACAGACAATATCGGCAGTGGCATAGGAAAAACCGCGGTTACACGCCTGTCCGTAGCCGATATTTTCGGAGTTTCTTACAAGGAGGATGTCATCGAGATCTGCGAGATTTTCGGCATCGTTTTTGGGAGAGGGATTATCTACCACGATAGTCTGCACAGGGAGCTCTTGTTGACGCAGAGAAGCGAGACACCGCCGAGTATACTCGCTAGTTTCGAAATTAACAATGATCACAGTGACGTCGGGATGCTCCAGTCTAGGAGAGTCACTGTAGGTTGTGGTGGTTATTGGACTGTTCTCACTTGGATCTGTAGCCACTCGTTTCTCCATCTACTTTGCCTAGCAACTGAGATGTTTTCCGACAGCAGACGAGGTATTTGCTCCCTGGTAAATTTAAGTCTGGCAGTGCTACGTAATGTTCAGCAAACCACTTGATGATCGGGTTATCAGAGGGGGCTGGAACATCAATCCTGTCGAAGACTACAATTTCTGGTTTGGAGATTTCTATCTCTCGCAGTGCTCGTCGAGTCAATGTCTCGGTTGTTGGACCGTAAAGCAAGGGAATGGCAAAAAAGACGCCACTGGCAGGTCTTCCACGAGCAGCTTCGTAGAGGGGCGGGGCCGTTCCCCAGACGTATAAAAAGTCGGTATCTTTGAGAAATGGTCGCAAGAATTTCCCAAATTTCTCCTCCAGGATAAAAGAGTCTCCATACTTTGTGTATGACCATGCAGCGGCAGGTATACCATAGTAAGGAGATTGTAGGATCATGAGAACGGATATGCACAGTGAGATGAGCCCAATTCTGGTTTGACGAGCGATCTCGGTTTTCGCTGCACGCGCCCAAAGGATGGCTGTTCCGCTGAGTACGCCTATGACTGGTAACCACAGCTGATAATAGTGGGGATAAAACCGACCCGGAAGTGCAACAGCACATAACGTCGCAAGACACCAGCCTGCGAGTACCACTTTTGATGTGGAGGATACCCGGCGAGATCTGAAAAGAGAGGCAGCACCGATAATTCCAAGTAATATCGCCGGCAGGATATTAGTTAACCGACTCGTGAGAACGCGTGACGGGTGGAGAGCTGCCAGAAGATTTTGTAAAGCATTCCCACTGTAAAAAGCATTCCATGTAATCATAATTGAGAGAAAACTTTCCAGAGCTCCCTGTTTTATAATGCTGAGAAGTGCCACAGCCCATGGGCATAGAACTCCAGCTAGGAATGGAACGGCTGAGTGCAACGAGAAGGTACGGACCTCGCGTAACCCCTTCATGCGTGCCTTGCGGATCGATATGGAGAACTGTACAAAAAGGAAAATGGCTACGTGGGCAAAACACACCGTCTTATAGAGCGTAGCCAAACCGAAAAGAAATCCTGAAAAAAACGAGTGAGGTATTCGATGCCGCGCGACACTAAGTGCCTTCAGTAAATGAAAAATCCCCCATACGAGAGCTGCATTGATAAAGACTTCCGTGTTGGGCTGATTTGCCTCAAGGAGACAATCCGGTGCACTCACTGTCCACACGGCAGACGACATGAGGGCTGCTGCAGTAGATCGCGTGACGTGTTGAGAAAGTCTGTAGGAACCGAACAGAGTTAAGATACTTGCTATCGACCAAAGAAAGTACCGAGCTAGGGCGCCATTGCTGGTAAAGAGAGCTGGAATTGTGTAGGTCCAGTAGATGGCTGGGGGTTTTATATCCCAAAGCTCGGAATAAAGCCGTCGGCCATGAAGGATTTCTTTCGCTATGATCCAATAGGTAGACAAATCCGTTTCTGGCGGCTCGCTCCAAGTATGGGCTCTTAAAACGCAGAGGGCTACTGCGAACCCAACTAACGACAAAGAGACTATGATACGCTGTCTCGGTAGTGTCAGGAAAGTTTTGCGCGAATTACTGCCCATTCGTCTTGTGTGCCCAGGTCCTGTATGTCAAAACCATTGCGAGCTAATTCTGCTCTAATTGTTTCAGTCTCCTCAGTCAGAAATCCTGAATAGATGAGAATACTTCTCTCATGCATGAACTCGCCGATAACGGAGAGGAGAGGGAACGCATTTTGGGGAAGCATATTGCAGAAAACAACGTCGAAAGCTTTTCTTCGCAAACTGGCGAGATTGCCAATGACGATGTCGAACTTTCCCGGTGGGATTTTGTTATAATTTCTGTTTATCTTGGCATTTTCCAGGATATCGGGATCGATATCGATGCCTAAGCACCATCGTGCTCCAGCTAGTATTGCTGCAATTCCGAGAATTCCGCTTCCCGTTCCAACATCGAGAATAGTGAGGTCTCGCAGATCGATGGCTTCCATGGCATGGAGACATAACTGAGTGGTTGCGTGAGTCCCAGTGCCGAATGCCATCCCTGGCTCGATTATAATCGGGATGCGCGATCGATCTATTTTAGCCTCTTCCCAGGGCGGAAGGATGAGGTATTTGGTGCCGACCGGCGTTGGAACAAAGTACTGGCGCCAGTTCTCATTCCAGTTCTGGTTCTCCAGCTCTGAGACTGTTATTGAGATGTGGCGGGTCTCAATACCCGTGCTTTGGAGGAGAGCGAGTATCTTATTGGGCAGCTCTGGTTCGTACGTGTCAGGGGAGAAATAAACTATCACACCATTCCCATCAGAGCTCTCGACAGCTCCTAATGGTTCAAATAACGCCAGTACTTGCCATAGGAGTTCCTCGTTAATGCGGTAACCGGGCAAAGAGGACAGTGTAACGGCGATCCAGTTTTTGTTGCGCATACATAAAGCATTTGACTTCAGGAATGCTCAAGGCAAGGGGAGAGTGCCTTTTATTGTTGAACGAAAGGCCAGTGCAAGACAGTTTTAATCAGTATCATCAGAGCGAAAAGAATTTGAAAAAGGGACAGAGAAAGCTACGAGCATGAGACAAGGGAAACAACGCAAAAGCTCAACAGGTCAGAGCAAAGAAGCTACCCTTTCGTTCAGCTTGGCAGACATCAAGGAGTTGTTTTCTCTTATGAGGGAAAACGAAATAGCCGAGCTGAACATCGAACAAGGAGGCACACGCATTCACATTGTCGGATCACACGCGCCAGCATCTCCATCGCAGCCGGTGCCACAAGTTGTGCCTGTGATGCCCAGCGTGGCTCCAATGGGGCTTGTGCCCAGCGGTGGAACTCAGGTTACAATGACTCCGCCGAGCGAAATCAAGAGCGAAGCAGAGAGTGCGTCTGGTGCTGGTGGAACTGAGGAAAAGACGACCGAGGAGATTTCTGCAAAAGTAAAGACGATCACTTCGCCCATGGTTGGAACTTTCTATCGCGCCCCCGCTCCGGATGCTCCACCTTTTGTACAGGTTGGTGACCACGTGAAGGAGGACACTACCTTGTGCATTATCGAGGCAATGAAACTCATGAACGAGATCAAAGCTGAAATGCGCGGCAAGGTTGTGAAAATCCTTGTCGAGAACGGCATGCCGGTGGAGTATAATCAGCCTTTGTTTCTCATTGAACCCGAGTAACGTTTGCCAGGCATTCCGTTCGATTGAGAATTCCATCTAACCAATCAAAAAAATCACGAGCAGGAACAACAGAGGATGTTCAAAAAGGTTCTCATTGCCAATCGAGGAGAAGTTGCGCTCCGTATCATTCGCGCTTGCAAAGAACTAGGGATCCGTACCGTGGCAGTCTATTCGGAGGCAGACGCCAATTCCCTCCATGTAAAGTTTGCCGATGAAGATGTCTGTATCGGACCGGCTCAAAGCAGCGAAAGTTATCTCAATATAGCACGCATAATAAGCGCGGCGGAAATTACCGACGCGGATGCAATACACCCGGGTTACGGCTTTCTTGCTGAGAACGCAGAATTTGCAGAACTTTGCCATACGTGTAAGATAAAGTTCATCGGCCCCTCACCGGAAGCTATCGCTCGCATGGGGGACAAGGCAGAAGCGAAGCGAACGATGCGTGAGGCGGGTGTGCCCTGTATTCCCGGTAGTCTTGGCATCGTGACGGACGTAGCTGAGGCACGTGCGATTGCGAGCGAAATTGGCTACCCTGTGATCATCAAAGCCGCTGCTGGTGGGGGAGGGCGAGGCATGCGTGTTGCGCACACGCCGATTGCCCTCTCGTCAGCGTTTGTCACAGCTCAATCAGAGGCAGAAAAAGCCTTTGGAAATCCTGGGGTGTATATCGAAAAGTATATCGAGAACCCCAAACATGTCGAGGTCCAGGTTCTCGGCGACGAGTATGGCAATATCATCTATTTGGGGGAAAGGGATTGTTCCATCCAACGTCGTCATCAAAAACTTATCGAAGAGAGCCCTTGTCCTGTACTCGATGACGAAACACGGAAAAAAATCGGTGAAGCGGCTGTGAGAGCAGCCAAAGCTGTGGGGTATTCGAACGCAGGGACCATAGAGTTCTTGCTCGATAAAGATAAAAATTTCTATTTTATGGAAATGAACACTCGTATACAGGTGGAGCACCCTGTAACGGAACAGGTAACTCTTTTCGATCTGGTGCAGGCTCAAATCCGCGTTGCTGCAGGGGAGAAGCTTTCAATTCGACAAGAAGATGTTCAGCTGCAGGGACACGCCATTGAGTGTCGAATCAATGCGGAAAACCCAGAGAAAGGATTCATTCCATCACCGGGAAAGATAACGACATATCATGTGCCGGGGGGACCTGGCATTAGGATTGATTCGCATTGCTATGAAGAATATGTCATTCCGCCCTATTACGATTCCATGATTGCAAAACTCATTGCTTGGGCTCCAACGCGGGCAGAATGTATTGCCCGGATGCGGCGTGCTCTGGAAGAGTTCGTGATCGAGGGGATTGCAACTACAATTCCTTTTCACAGAGCAGTGATGGAGAATGATGAGTTTTTGCGCGGAACGTTTGGAACCGGTTTTGTTGAATCCTTCTGGAAAAAATAGCCTGTAAAAAAATACCGGCGAGCAGGGAACGCCCTGCTCGCCTCAGATGCTCTTCTTCCCCTCTTCCACCTTTGGGGTCATGCTTCACAGCTAATGCACGATGTCTTCCCCCATGAGTTTGTCAGCAATTGCTTTGGGTACACGTTCATAGTGGGAGAACTGCATCGTATAAGTTGCTCTCCCTTGGGTGCGGCTTCTTAGGTCTGTGGCGTAACCGAACATTTCACTGAGAGGGACATTCGCCCGGACCACTTGGGCATTTCCTCTCCGCATGGTTTCTTCGATTTTGCCTCTCCTCGATGTTAGGTCTCCCAGGACGTCGCCAAAAAATTCTTCTGGTGTCACGACTTCGACTAACATTATGGGTTCAAGTAGTTCAGGGGCACATTTACGTGCTCCTTCTTTGAAGGCTATACTTCCTGCGAACTCAAAAGCCATCTCGCTGGAATCAACCGGGTGGAAGGATCCATCGTACAACGTGACTTTGATGTCTACCATTGGGTATCCAGCCAGAATACCCGTTTTCATCGCGTTTACGACACCTTTTTCAACAGCAGGAATGTATTCTTTGGGAATGATGCCGCCGACGATCTCATTTACGAATTCAAAACCTGAGCCTGGGGGCATTGGTTCGAGCTTTAGTACGACGTGTCCATATTGGCCCTTCCCACCGCTTTGTCGAATATATTTGCCTTCAGCACGATCGATTGCTTTGGTAATCGTTTCACGGTAAGCGACTTGAGGACGACCAACATTCGCTTCGACATTAAACTCTCTTCGCAGGCGGTCTACAATGATTTCGAGATGAAGCTCTCCCATTCCGCTGAGAATTGTCTGGTTTGTTTCTTCGTCTGTGCGCACTCGGAACGTCGGATCTTCTTCCTGAAGCCGCGCGAGAGCTGTGCTAAGCTTGTCCTGATCCGCTTTGGTTTTTGGCTCCACCGCGATATGGATAACCGGCTCCGGAAACGTCATCGGTTCTAGCAGGATTGGGTGATCAGGATCACAAAGCGTGTCACCCGTTTGCGTATGCTTCAGACCTACAGCTGCAGCGATATCTCCGGTCCGCACTTCGTCAATGGGCTCGCGATCGTTTGCATGCATGAGAAGAATGCGTCCTATGCGCTCTGTTTTGTCTTTGGTGCAGTTGTAAATGTACGAACCACTCTTCATGACGCCACTGTAGACTCTGAAATACGTAAGTTTCCCGACGTGAGGATCGCTCATAATTTTAAATGCGAGAGCGGCAAATGGTTGGTTGTCGTCGGGGAGTCTCTCTTCTATCTCTCCAGTTTCAGGATTTTCTCCGCGAACAGGTGGCAGATCCAGAGGGGAGGGAAGATAGTCGATGATGGCGTCGAGAAGCGGTTGCACCCCCTTGTTTTTGAAGGAAGAACCGCAGAGCACGGGCGTAATTTTTGCTGCGAGAACACTTTTTCGGATGAGCTGCTTTAGCTCTTCCTCCGGGAAATCGTGAGTTTCTGAACTCAAATATTTTTCGAGAAAATGCTCGTCATATTCAGCAAGAGCTTCTAGCATCTTGGCGTGCCATTCTTGAGCAAGCTCCCGATATTCTTCGGGAATCTCTTGGACCTGAAACTCTCTCCCTTGGGTAGGGTCGTCACCAAGTGGCCAGATGTATGCGCGCATTCCAACAAGGTCGATAACTCCCTGAAAGGTGTCCTCGACTCCAATCGGCAACTGGATAGGAACTGGGTGGCATGAAAGACGATCTCTCATCATCTCGACAGTGCCGAAGAAGTTCGCGCCGACACGGTCCATCTTGTTGACAAAAGCTAAACGCGGAACGCCGTATTTGTCGGCTTGGCGCCAAACTGTTTCACTTTGAGGCTCGACCCCGCCAACAGAGCAAAAGAGGGCTATTGCACCATCAAGAACCCGAATCGAACGTTCTACCTCGACCGTGAAATCTACGTGTCCGGGGGTATCGATGATGTTTATTCTGTGGTCCTTCCATGTACATTGAGTGGCAGCAGAGGTTATCGTAATGCCACGCTCCTTTTCCTGTTCCATCCAATCCATCTCGGCAGCACCTTCGTGCACCTCCCCAATCTTGTACGTGCGGCCGGTGTAGAAAAGGATCCTCTCCGTAGTTGTGGTTTTTCCGGCGTCGATATGTGCCATGATTCCAATGTTTCGCATTCGACGCAATGGTGTCGTTCGTCCCACTGTTCTCTATTCCCTTCAAATGTGCTTAGAATGTTTTGTGCTTCTGGAAATCCAGCCGGATACCCGGAAGCCCGTTTCCACTACAAAACATGCCCCTGGTTATTTGACAAATGACAAGCGACGATCTTATTGTGCCGGATGCTTGAGGGAGTCGAGGAGTTGGCGGAAACGGGTAGTGACGTTGGCGACAGCCTGTTGTATCTCTCGCACCTTAAGCGCGAGACCGGTTAATATGAAAACGAGTGCTCCAAGGCTAGTGGTGGCGAGTAGCTTGAGGAAATCACTTATGTGGAAAAGCCGAGTCAGCTTTGAGGATATCGGTGCGTTCTCAACAACGTATTGGACTTTGCATTTTTTGACTGGGGATCTTACAACAGCAACAAGATAGGCTGGTTCCTCCAATGCATCTGGGCGTGTTCCATGATGTTTTTGGATACTGACAAGAATGTCTGCCGCCGATTCGGACCGACTAATAATGCATTGCTTGATCGACAATGTTGATGTGGTACTGCCACGTGGGGCAAAAGCAACCACAACACGCGAGTTGCGGAAGTCCAGGGGAGGGGCTGGCGTATCATCGCGGCTAATCAAACTCCAAAATTGGCGAAAATCATGGGCGTTCTGAATCAGCATGTATCCGCCAGCGTCGTAGCGAGCATCCACGTGTGCAGGAAAGCGGGAGCCACGCTGAAGAACCTCGATGTGTGAGGTCCCAAGTAACGTTGCAGTATGAACAGTAATACTCATGCAACCTGCTGCAGCAACAACCCTCCACAGACTCCTGAGGTCGTTTAAATGTCTGCTTGTTCCAGCATCTCGAAAAAGAATAAGGTAGGAAACAAAAGTCGTGAGACAATAAGTTACCACGGCCGCAGCAGCAACACTCAGCACTCCAATCGCCGGATAGAGAGAAAACATAACCAGGATACTCACAGCCACTCCTACGATATTGATCCACATGGGAGTTCGCGTGTTTTGATACGCATAGAAGCCACGACTAGCCAAAACCACCAATGCGTAGGGGAGGATTGAAAGGGAATAGATTTGTAGGAATCTTGCTGTGAACCTTGTGTTCGCATAGGTGAATTCTCCCCGTTCGAATAAGATTCGGGTGAGAGGCTCTGCGAGCAAAGCGAGTCCTAAAGAAATCGGCAGGAGAACAACTGTTGTCCACCGTGTTCCCAGAACAAAAGAATCGAGAAAACCGCTGTGATCCCGGCTGACTGCATGCTGTGTGAGGGTAGGATAGAGGACGGTCGCTATTGAGACAGCGAAAATGCCGTAAGGCACCATGATGAGCTGAAAGCAAAACGTATAGGTAGTAAAACCGCTCCCGACAGTAAAAAGAAGGTTGGTGCGGATAATTGTTCCGATTACATTTGCGATAGCAACGGCGAGCACCGGTAAGCCGAGTGTTACCACTGATTTCAAAAGGGGATCACTGAAATCGACTCGCGGGCGAAGGGGCATACCAAGTTTCAGAAGCCAAGGCACCTGTATAAGTGCCATAGTGGCGATTCCAGCTGTAGTGCCAATGGCGAGTCCTGTGGTGCCAATGAGCTGGAAACGATACAAAATGAGCGTCGCGATGACTGTGAGGTTGTTAAAGATTGGCGCAGCCGCAGTTATTGCGAATACACGATGCGAATTAAGGATGGCCATAAAAACGGCGCTCAGACCGTAAAAGAAGATTTGAGGGGCAAAAAAACGGAAAAAGTAGACAGCCAGCTGACGACTGCTCTCTGCGTGAACACTTTTTCCATAGTGGGTAAGAAGGGCAATAATCTCGGGACTAAATAATATCGCCAGCGCCGAGACAACGGCCAGCAAACTACCTACGTAACCGAGAAGTAGGTTCGCGGCTCTCCATGCTTCGCTCGACGTCTTCCCGTGCTTTTTCTGTGCTTCAACGAGAAGGGGGATCAGAATCGCACTGAGAAGTCCCCCCATAACGAACTCGTAGATGATATTGGGAACTGTGTTTGCTAACTGATAGGCATCGTCAAAGCGTCCACTTCCCAAAATTGCTGCGAAAGCTGACACTCGGAGAAGTCCAGTTACGCGACTTACGAGCGTCAGAGTTGAAAAAGTGATTGTGTGTTTAACGAGGCGACTCACGCTGACCTTGGTGACTTATACAGAGAGAGCAAAGGTTCAATTGTTTTTCTGCCCCAGAAATCACGTTAGAGAACAAAGCTCACAGTCTGTATTATCCTTTATAACCGAGAAAACCGTGTTGGTAGAGATAGGGGTGGCTGATGAGCGATATCATCATAAAAATGCCAAAGCTTTCCGAGGCAATGGCTGAAGGCCTCGTCCTTCGCTGGTATGTGAAGCCAGGTGACTTTGTGTCGCCCGGTGACTTGATCGCAGAGGTAGAAACAGACAAAGCTAATATGGAGATTGAAGCAACAGACGCCGGGGTGGTTGCGGAACTGTTTGTGCCTCCTGGCGAAAGAGTGCCAGTGGGTTCTCCTCTTGCGCGGTTGGTTTCATCTCCCGAGGAACTTGCAGGAGATGTTCCGGTTTCATCCGACGTCATTAACGTTCCATCTGTTGCAAGCGAAATAGCGGAAGTAGACAACCGTGAGCCTATTACAGGTAGACTGAGTGCTCTAGAACAGGGTCGCAATCCCTCGCCGGTGACGCGGGCGCAGAATGTTTCTCCTTTGGCACTTGTTGCGGCGCAGGAGCTCAACGTAGATCTTCAACATGTCAAAGGTTCTGGACCCGGTGGAAGAATCATGCGAGATGACGTCTACGCTGCTGCAGGGCTGCAAAAATTTTCAGATGGAGAGCGAGGGGAATCTGCGACCGAAACAGTAAATTGGGCTGAACTTACTCGTGATGTTCTGAGGGAAAACGGAAACGAGAGCGAGGGCAATGTTGCATCAGAATCAGTTCAGTTGGTGGGAACTGTACGCACGGTTGTTTTGTCTGGTACGGTAGAGGCTAACTCTATTCTGAAATCACTCGAAATCGTTATAGGGTGGCTGAATGTATTGCCTCCCCTGAGTGCTGGAGAGTTGCTCCCGATAATTGTTGGAAGAGCCCTTGCGTTAGCTTGGTTAAATTATTCTGATGGAGAAAATGGCGGCTGGGCCGCAAAAGACGTTGGATGTGTTGCGATTGGGCTCAGCCGGGGCAATACACGCGTTTACCCAGTAATTTACGGGGTCCACGAGCGTCCTCTTTCTGAACTGATCCAAGATTTTCTCCAGGTGAGAGAAAAAGCGCTTAGTGGAAATCTCACATGTGAGGAGTGTGAACGGAAACAGTTCGTTGTGGAAAACTTCTATTCGCTTGGGATCTCCGCCCCCTCTGCGTATCTTGGCGAGTACGATACCCCCAGACTTTTCATTGGTTGCGCCGACTCTGACTTAATCTCACTCAATCTCTGTTTGCCGTCACGTTTGGATGATATTTGCTCAATGTCGGAACGGTGGGCTAAGTTTCTCCAGATTTTGGCGTTGCCTCTTTTATTGGCAGATAAGTTCACCCCGGTGAGGTCGTGAGAGTCGAGAGCGAAGGAACAACTGCGTGGCTAAGGAACTAATAGAGAATGCTGTAAGCCTCAAAGAAGGTCGTCTCCGGGCAACGTGGTATGGGAGAATTCCGTATCACGAAGGAATGGAGCTGATGGATACACTCTGGAAAAAGAAAGCGGAAGGATTGCTCGAAGACGATCTCGTCATGTTTCTTGAGCATGAGCCAGTTATCACATATGGGCGAGGGACGCCATCTAGTGACCTTCCTCCGGCAGATTATCCTATTCTACGCGTTGAGGTCAATCGCGGTGGACTTGCAACCTACCACGGTCCTGGCCAATTAGTAGGCTACGTTATTGTCGATCTTAAAAATCGCGCCGAGGGAAAGCATCCAGATCTTCATGAATTCTTAAGAGCGTTGGAAAACGGAATTGGCCGGTATCTCAGCGAAGAATGGGAACTGCCGTCGACAACTGTTCCTGGACGAACTGGGGTCTGGGTCCAAGACAGTCGAGGGTGTAGAAAAATCGTCTCCATAGGGATTGGCGTTAGGCGCTGGATAACCTACCACGGATTTGCATTGAACGTATGCAATGATCTCGACGTTTTTACGCGATTTGTTCCCTGTGGTCTACGAGACGTGGAGATGACTTCGATCGCCAAAGAGCTTACCGACGCTACCCGGCTCGAATGCGATTTGCAGAAGATAGCCTTGAAAATCCACGCTTACCTTTACGAGGAATTAGCAGGCCACGGCTGGTGCAGGGAGGTACCGAACGGATGAGTACTAAGCGAGCGCTTCCGGCTTCCTCGAGCGTCGTAGCGAAACATCCGGAATGGGTACGAGCTCGCATGCCCGGGTTAGCAGAATTTAACCATACTCAAAAAGTTCTTCAAAGTTACCAGCTCAACACGGTATGCGAGGAAGCACAGTGTCCCAACAGAAGTGAGTGTTATGCACATCGAACAGCCACATTTATGATTCTTGGCAATATCTGTACGCGCCGCTGTTCATTTTGCGCTGTTTCCCAAGGGACACCACCGCGGCCGCCTGATCCTGATGAACCAGTAAGGCTTGCTCGTGCTGTTGTCGAGTTAGGGCTGAAGCATGTCGTCATCACTAGTGTTGATCGTGATGACTTGCCAGATCAGGGGGCAGGGCATTTCGCAGAGTGCGTTCGTTCAATCAAAGCTGCAAGCCCTCATACTCAGGTTGAGTTGTTGATTCCTGATTTCCGGGGAGATGTGAACGCACTCCGAGTTGTGCTCGATGCGCCCATCGCTGTTTTGGGACATAATGTAGAAACAGTGCCGAGGCTTTACGCAAAAATCCGCCGAGGAGCGCGCTACGAAAGGTCTGTTCAGCTTTTGGCTGCTGCAAAAGGGCTACGACCGAAAGTATTCACCAAGACCGGGATCATGCTGGGGTTGGGCGAAACACGCGAGGAAGTGCTGCAAGTACTTTCAGATTTGCGAGAAGCCCAAGTCGATATTCTTACCATTGGTCAGTATCTCCAACCTACGGGTGCTCAGGTTGCTGTAGCCGAGTATGTGGCTCCGTACGAATTCGATAACTGGAAAAAAATAGCCCGAAAAATCGGGTTTGCACATGTTGAGGCGGGACCTCTCGTGCGCAGTTCTTATCATGCGTGGCAGCAGGTGCGCCGGCTTCAGAGAGGAAAGTCTGAATAAGCCGTCAAGAAAGACGGCATCGGTGTCCTTTGCGCTTATAAAGGGGTGGCCTCGACGGAGACTACTATCACCAAACGTAGATTTGCAGTTGGACACTAGTCCGTTTCGCTGTGATGGTATGCGTCAAACATGTTCGGGGAAAGGGATGGTCAGCTCCATCCATGCTTAAGATGGTAACAAAGACTGATATCTACCCTTGCAGAGGAACGCGATGACTCTCTTTGGGGACCTAGTCTGCTTTCTTATAGTTGTATTTTCTGCGTTCGTGGTGGGGCACCTTGTTTTCCGTCGGCTACTATACAGGGTTCTCCCATCACTTGCTTACGTGTGGTTGAGTGTCAGCTTTGGTCTGCTTCTATTTTCCTATATCATTTTCTTATTAGGTTGTTTTCACAGATTTACAGTAGCTTCAGTGTCTTTCGGCTTTAGCGCTTTATGGATTGTTGTCATCATACTGTTCCTTCGGCGATCGCCAGCGTTCCAAGAACTGCGGGGACTTTGGAATGTTGCACAAAAGGATATGGCTGTCTTGGTGCGCAAACATTCAATCCTCAGTGGCGCGCTAGGCGCTTGGTTACTGTGGGGATTTCTTGGCTGTGGTGCCCCCGAAGTCCGCGGAGATCCAATCATTTACCACATTACGGAAGCATGGCTGTTTGTTATCAATCGTGGCCACATAGAGATACCGTCATCTGCACTGACGTATATTCCGCAGAATCAGCAGCTGCTTTACGCGCTCGCCCTCTTATTGGGCTCTGACAGCCTAGCAAAGCTCTTCCACTGGTTAGCAGGTGTGCTCTTGATTCTAGGGACCTACCAGCAAGCGAGACTCTTGGGGGCACGTACGCGCGCTGCGCTCGCAGCCGGGCTAATTCTTTCCGCTGTTCCAATGTGGCTATACCTAGCGACAACAACGTATATTGATTTAGCTGTGGGCAATTACATTCTCGCGGGTATTTATCTGCTGGCGGGTGATTTAAAGTGGCGGCGTAAGGCTAGGGGATCGGCATTCATTGCTGGTCTTTTCATGGGAGGGGCACTGGGTTGTAAATATACCGCAGGGTTAGTTGGCTTTCTGCCTAGCCTTAGCGCTCTTTTGATTGTGTTGGGAATGCAGGGGCGATCACTACGCCACAAAATAATAGAGGCAGCATCTTTTCTCTCTGTGGGAACCTTCCTGACCGCACTTCCATGGTTAGTGAGAAATTGGTTGTGGACAGGGAATCCGGTCGCTCCAAGTTTCATTCGTTTTCTCGGACCCCCCAACGTGCCCCAAAGTACCTTGAACTGGCCGGACATCCTTGCAGTGCCTCCCGAACCAGTCTGGCCTTTGGGACAACTGCTCAAAGCGTATGTAAAAATGTTTCTTTCGTTTGGGGACTTTGGGAATTTTCTTCCGTATATAGCCAGTGTATTACTGCTTTTCGCGGCGGTCATATCTAGAGAATCTCGACGTCTGATAATGAGACGTGAGGTTGCTTTCCTTCTCTTGTTCCTCCTATTTTCTTTTCTTTTGGGTGTGCCATTCGCTGCATTACGGCGCGACTCGCGGTACATTATGGCACACGCAGCAATTCTCGCAGGGCTTATCACTGCCGTTTATGAAATCCTTCTCAGAGTGTTTTCGTCTTATGCACAGACGTTACAGCGTTGTGCGGCTATGGTTTTGGTGATTCTCAATCTCAGCGGGGCATGGCAGGTCTATGCTCGATATGTTGATCTTCGAGAGTCAATGTTCCCAATATTCTCGGAGGCAGACAGAGATCGCTATCGAGGCAAGTTTCTTGATCGATACTATGCTAATAAAGAGCTGGGGGCGCTTGTTTCTCCTACGGCGGGGAAGGTCCTTGGAGCTTCCTATCCGGCAGCTGTGAATTATGTTCTCTGGGGAGCGCCTATGACCGCAGATTTAGAAGTCCAGAGAGTCGGTTCTCTCAAACCAGAACACCTTCCTGGGCTTCGACGTCAGGGGGTACGCTTTCTCTTCGGCGACGTAGAAGACGAGCTGCTTCCATTTGTCCGTTTAGTGGGGAAGAGCGGAGGGGTTCCACTGTGGGAGATAACCACTAGTCCTCGTTAGCTTTTGGGATGGAGTGAGCGCACGAAAAAGTCTTTTTTCTGCTTAACCTTGGCGACCTTGTCGAGCACGCCGTTTATAAAACGTGGTGCGTCGTCCGCACAGAAAAGTTTTGCTATCTCGATGTACTCGTTAATTGTGACACGGGGTGGAATGTCTGGTAGGTAAGCTATCTCGGCAGTGCCTAAGAGTAGTATAGCTCGTTCGACAAAGCCAATTCGATCGAGGCGCCAGTTTTCGACAATGCCTTCCAAATCTCTTTCAAGCTCCGCTCGGTGCTTGTCAATGAGGTCGCAGAGCTCTCGGGCAAATTCGTCTAATGCGTTGTATGCTTTAGACATTGTGCGGAGGAGCGAAAAAGTTTCCGAAACCGGATAGCTCGTGCAGATGCTTGCAAAGGTTGCATACATGGCAAGACGTCTCGCCCGTCTTCGTTTTGCACAGAAAGACGAAATCGAAGAATGTGTTCTGTGAAGCTCGTCGGACATTTTGTGTGTAACCTTCGATATCGTTGCGCGTAGCTTCCTATTCGAGTGCAGCGGACATTCGCTTGTAGTCCGGTTGGAAATTCGGGTCCGTTTGCGCAAAATAACTGTTTATTGCATTGTAGAGCAGAATTGCCGTCAGTTTTTGAAATTTCGGACTGACAAGGAGACGGAGCTCGTCAGTGTTGGTTATGAACCCCACCTCCACAAGCACAGCCGGCATGTAAAAATTTTTAAGAACCACGAAATTGGCACTCTTTACTCCTCGTGCATACGAGCGAAAATAGGGATGTTGCTGGAGTGATTGCAGAATACGATCTGCCACAACATAACTTTCATACTGCCAGCTCTCTAATTTTTGTCGCTCCAGGTCAGTAAGGACCTGTGCCAAAAGAGGGGCGTCATGTCGAGTTTCCATTCCATTGGAAAGAACGTCGATATTCTCGCGTTCTGCTACTGCTTTAGCAGCAGCATCGTCGGCTCCTTTTTGACTGAGGTAAAAGACCTCTGGTCCTCGGGCATTTGGATTCCCTGCGCCGTCGTTCATGTGGAGCGAAATGAACAAATCGCCTTTTTGCTTTTCTGCGAATGCAACGCGGTCGCTAAGTGAAACGAGTGTGTCGCCAGTTCTTGTAAGAAGCGCGACCATATTGGGGGAGCTGTCGATAAGTTTTTTCAGATGGTAAGCAAATTGAAGTGTAAGTTCTTTTTCCGCTACGGGGCGACCGCTGACAAGAGCTGTGCTGACGGCACCCTGGTTCGCTCCGCCGTGGCCTGGGTCGATTATCACAATTTTGCGCGGTCCGACTGCACGACCCGACAGAAGCGGCTGCGGGGGCGGCTCCGGGATAGGTGGAACGTATTTGTTTACCTGCTTGTCACGGATAACTATCGGCTGTGATGAGAGCCAGGGGGAAGTTGGGGGCGAGGTTGTCCCACCAGTCTCGGAAGCTAAACTTTGGGCAAAATCAGAAAGTGTGTCGATGTAAAGTCGGAACGGTGACGTTTCTTTGGATATTCTCGCGAGAGAGGCTGCTGGTTTGACATAGAAAACAAAACGCAGAACGCCATGTTCAGGGTAAGAGATGCTTTCGACGTTTCTTACTAGCTGGTCATCGATTTCCAAAACGCGGCGGCGATAAGCTGCTGAGATCCCGTATAGGTCTACATAATAATAACCTTTTTCACGAATGGAATCGACCAGATGATAAACAATCTCTTGGTCTAGTTCGATTGCAAAGCGGGTGTAATTTGCCGCGCTCTCCCACGATATGCGTTTTACCGTGGCAGCCGCTAAGTGAAAATGGAGAATGGCAAAGAGACAAGTGAGAACAAGCCATCTGCCCCACTTTAGCCCCGTTCGCACCCGTCTTGCTTTGATCGTTTTCATCTGCGTTTGAAGAGACTGGCTTGAGCTGCGGCGGCTAGTGTCAGTTCCTCTCGTTCGTCAATTACCCCGAAGAGTCTTTCAATAAGACGATAATTCGGCAACATGAGCGATTATTTGTTGTCGCGCACTTTCATGAGGCAGCAATTCCATGTAACGATCCCACGCCTTTCTTGCCTCAGCTTTCTGTCCCAGTTGCTCGTAACAAAGTGCTAAGTTATACCACGCGTCGGCAAGCTGCGGATCGAGCTCGATTGAGCGCCGGAAAAAGTCAACGGCCTCTCCAAAGTTATTCTCCTGTGCTGCAAGGCAGCCGAGATTGTACAGTTCGACCGGTGAACTCAGCGGCAAATCGAGTTTCTTTTTGATCTGAGCCCGTTCGCACGGCGAAAGGGAGAAATAAAACACAAAGCCGTAACGGCGAAGCCCCTCTTCGTAGTCTGTGCTCAAAAAGTTTCGATATTTCTCGAGTTCAATCTCATAAAGATCTTTCTCAGACGGAATATCATTGGGTAGTGAATCAGGCGCTACCGACGTGGACTTAACACTCTTAGCTTTCGAGGTTGGCATACTTTTCTTTTCCCTTCTCCGTCCAACGAATTTTGGTCAGCATCAACGCTTTGCATGACATAATTTCACGCAGCTCAATTAGCACAAATCACTCGTTTTATTTCCCCCAGGAAGGGGCCCCAACAAGGAACTGCGAGAACAACTATTCTTGTAAAACTCGGTTTCTGTTGAAATATTGGAGCATATAGCTGTAATTATGCTGATTATGGAAAAAGAAGCGAAATTTCGAAACGTCGAAGTCACTGAAGAAACTCTCAGGAAACTCCCCAAGACAGAGCTCCATTGTCATCTCGATGGCTCACTACGGGTTGAGACGATTTTAGAATTGGCTGAACAGCAGCAGGTGAAACTGCCTGCCGATGATCCCGACAAGCTTCGTCAGCTCGTCGTAGTGCCAGAAGACTGTAAGAGTCTAGTCGACTATCTGAAAGCGTTTGATATCACGCTCTCGGTGCTGCAGGAGCCAGATGCCCTTGCCAGGGTTGCTTATGAATTAGTCGAGGATTGTGCAAAAGAGAACGTGCGTTACCTTGAAGTACGTTATTCTCCAATTCTCCATATGAAGAAAGGAATGCGTCTGACTCAGATTGTAGACGCGGTCCATGACGGGCTGACGGCAGGAGAGAAAGACTTTGGCGTCAAAACAGGAATTATCATCTGTGGAATGAGAAATATTAACCCGGAGACATCTTACCGACTTGCAGAGCTTACAATTGCTTACAAGAATCGAGGAGTTGTCGCATTTGATCTCGCTGGAGCCGAAGAGGATTATCCTGCTAAGAAGCACAAAGATGCTTTCTTCCTCATTTTAAAGAATAACATCAACTGCACTCTCCACGCCGGGGAAAGTTATGGACCAGAGTCAATCCACCAGGCAATACACTATTGCGGAGCTCATCGAATAGGGCATGGCACACGTCTCAAGGAAGACGGAGATCTTCTCAATTATGTCAATGACCATCGAATTCCTCTCGAAATCTGTTTGACGTCAAATGTTCAAACCAAGGCTGTAAGGAGTTTCGAAGAACATCCTCTGCGCTTTTACTATGACTATGGCCTACGAACGACCATTTGTACCGACAACCGCCTCATGAGCGACACAACTATCACAAAAGAACTCTACCGAGCGCATAAATATCTGGGATTCACTATGGATGAAATAGTTGATCTCATTGTGTTCGGATTCAAAAGCGCTTTCTTGCCGTATCGGGCAAAGGTAAAACTCCTCAAAGAAGTTTTGAACGAAATAAACCAGCTTGAATTAGAGCCGAAAACTCAGAAATTGTACACATCGGCTCAAGCTGAGGCGCTATAGTTTCGAGCTGAAAAACTTACTGCTAGAGAAATTCGACGAGCAGAACGAATTGCGTCTGCTCGTTTTTCTTTTGCAGGTAAGAGGTCACTCCCTTCTTGCATGATATCCGAGCTGCGAGAGAGAGCATGTTCAAGTATGGAGAAAAGCAAAAAGATGGCCAGAGCTCAAGGCTTCCTGTATCTCATAGTCACAGCCTGGCGAGAACGGTGGGGACGAACCTTGGTGGGAATCTTCACCGTGGCTTTTACCGTGTGTGTTGCTACTGTTGCTCTTTTTATTGGTTTCGGCTTTGCCTGGCATGCTATTCAGCGGGTCCAGCAGTTATTCCCGAAGAGCGTATTGGTCGTACGTCCCAAATCGCTAAACCTTGCAGCGTTCCAGTTTCAAGCTAACACCATCGATGAACATGCGATCGAGCGAATCCGGGCACTGCGTGGGGTAGAACTAGTGGCTCCACAACTAAGTCTGAAAGTGCCTTTACGCGCCGAAGGAGAGATTGTCGGACAGCATGTAACGACTGATATCGTGGTTGTTGGAGTTGAACCACAGCTGGTGAAAAACAATGTAGCACCCGGTTTTTCGTTTTCTTACGACGAGCAGACTTCCCTGCCCATCCCATGCCTCATGCCGCGCCTATTTCTCGATATGTATAATCTTGCTTACGCTGATTCTCTTGGTCTGCCGAAAATTAGCGAACAGTACCCTTTGGGAAAAGAGTTTTCACTTGTTCTTGGAGAAACATTCCTGTTTGGGGGAGGGGGACAAACACAACAGATTATTGTTCCGTGTCGAATAGTTGGATATGTCAACGAAGCCTATCTCACGAACGGTCTTATTATCCCGCTGCAACATGCGGAAGTTTTGAACGAGAAATTCCATGGAAAAAAGAAAACTGCGTACAGCACTGCATACGTTCGGCTCAGCAACGTCGTGGCTTATGACGAAGTGACGAGCGCGATTCGTACGATGGGTTTTGCTGTGGAGAGTCCTGGTGAAGCAGTAGAAAAGTTTGTGTTCGTTGTTCGTCTCGTTCAAGCAGGACTTGTCTTTTTTACGCTTTTATTACTTGTTATTGGAATTAGCAGTATTGTCAGCACGTACTCGCTTATTCTCCTCTTGCGTCGAAGTGAACTTGCTGTTCTGTTGGCGGTGGGTGCTACACGGCGTTTTGTGTTCTGGCTACTGGTAGCTGACGTCGCCGGAGTTGCTTTCGTTGGAAGCTTAATAGGTACTCTTGTTGCACGTTTAACCCTCCGCTGGACAGAACAAGGATTGGGTGCGCTGACCTCAGGAATGTCTTTCATTCCAACCTTTTCTGCACCTTCTTGGTGGTATATCGCCATGTGTGGTGGTATTGGTGGACTGGTAGTGCTTGTCGCCCTCCTTCCACTTCTCCTTCAATCTCGGCTTTATAGTGTGCCACAACTACTTTTGGAAGAGCTATAAATAAGAATCCCCGGTTCGCTTTGAGCGAACCGGGGGGAAATTGAACCCGCAGTGTGAACGCGTCTTATCTGCCAGATTTGCCTTTCCAGCGAATGATGTCGCCAGGGGATATTGTCCCGTTGGTTGGATCATATTCAATAAACGGGCTTGGATAAGTGGGGGTCAACACGGCATAGCGCTGATCAGGTCCGAGGCTGAACAGAAACCATGCGCCATCATCCGTATACGAGTTGGTTGTGGGGTTGTAGAAATCGGGGTAGTAGGTGAAAAAGACTGTTCTGGTAGCTTGGTTTATTGCATCGAGTTGCCCGAGGATCCCTTCACTGTCACTGTCGGGATTTCGTCCCCACAAAACGTAAACTCTATTGAGAACGTCAGCATCAACATTATTGAAGGGATCAGGGAAGACAGAAGTGATATATGCTATCGGTGTTGTAAAGGCAGAATTGATGCGGGTTCGTGTCCAAGATGCGTTCGGACGATAGGTACGGTACAGCTTGTTGTTGTCAACAAGGTACGCTTCAATTGCGGTTGCGAAGCTTCGCATATCCGCTTTCACACGTGACACTTTTGCTCGTGTCTGAGCTTCGAGGAAGTTGGGAACAGCAATTGCTGCAAGGATAGCGATGATCGCTACCACGATCAGCAGCTCGATGAGGGTGAAGCCACTGATAAGGCTGAGTCGTACACGACTTCTCATTGTGAGATCTCCTTTATATGGAAATGTTGTAACGGTCAGAAGTGATGGACAGAAAATAGAGGCCGGGCCACTTCTGGCCTTTACTATGCAAATAAATCATTTGGCTCGGCACCTTATTCAAGAGAAAAATGCCGAGTTTAACGTTTATTTTGCTCTTGTACATTTCAGTGCAACTTCTTCCGGAAGTGGAGGTCTGTTCTTTTATGGATTTTCACCGGCTGGTTGGGGTGAAAACCGCTAGCATGGCTCTGCATTTCCCCTATTTTCATAGGGAGGAAAATGGGCGCAGCAGGGCCCGTGCAAGCATTGTTATTCAGAATGTGTGCGCTATTGGATGAAAGCCTGAGCGCACATTTTCGGCAAAAAAATGCTCCGAGTCGGAATGAAAATCACTCGAATTGTGTATAGCCACTTCGGTTGCCCTCCGTCCCTTCGACGGAACGATAAAAGGTATGCATGGGCCTATAGCTCAGTTGGTTAGAGCGCGCCCCTGATAAGGGCGAGGTCGGTAGTTCGACTCTACCTAGGCCCACCACTTTTTCCTTCCCCTCCAGCTTAGCAGGCATTTTTCGCCTCTCGTCTCGGAACCGTTCTTGACAGAATTGCTCGAACAGTGGTTCCCTCTCCTCGCTACATGAATGTTGAATCGAATGTGAGGATCGTAGTCGTGAAAATGCGAATCGTGGTAGGTTTAACTCTGCTTCTCAGTTTGCTTCTCGGTACTTCTGCATGCGCTGAAACAGGTCGTAAGTCTCTCGATGACTCGCTTCGTGAAGTATCTGATGCTTACAGAAAAGTGTCCGGATTTGAAGCTTTGATAGAGACACGACATGAAACACCTACAGATGATGTTACTCTAACAAAGAGCCTTTCTGTATCGAAAGACTATGGGTGGAAAATTATTGAGGGAGCAGGGAAATACAGGCGCGAAATTTGGAATGACTTTTCTACGAGTTATGTCTACTCTCCCGAACAAAAAAGGGTCCTGAGACTCAAAGCCCAAAATGCTGAGGTTGCAGCTGAGTTCCGCAAGCCGGTATCCGAGATTAATCCGGTTTTCTCCCTCGATCGATCCACGCTGAAATTTCATGGAGAGGAGACTTTCGAGAACCAGAAAGTCTACCATTACGAAGGAACAACCACGACTCAGTTCCTTCAAGGAGGTAGTCCCGTCAAAATCCGCGTTGAAGCGTGGATTTCTCCTGAGGATGGCCTCCCACGAAAAACCGTTGAGTATTGGGCTGATCGAACTGGCACGACGATATATCGCGATGTCAAATTACGAGATGATTTCTCGACTGATAGCTTTCACTTCGTCGTTCCAGCTGGTGTGGAGGTGATAGAAATTGGGAGCGACGCCGAAATTACTACTTCGACAAAATGACTTGCAGCCAAAGCGTTTTGTTGTCTCAAGATAAGCGAGCAACGTCGAACCGAACCATCCACAGCGAAAAAGCTGGGGATAATGAACCTCCAGGATAATTCATCCGCTTTTTTCGAGAGAGGCCGCCGGATTCCGTTCCGATTATTTCCCAATTGCAGCGAGCGCGCCTACGGATTGAATCGTGATGTTTTTTTGCGCGAGAATGCTAGCGTGAGACGGGTAGTTCTCTAAGACAGTCATGCCCGCATACGACACGTCAGTATTTGGGTATCTCCCCGGTTCATTTCGCACAAGAAGAATCTCGGTTTGAGGGACACTCTTTTTGATGCGGAAATGGACTTTCGCAAAAACGCCAGACGAGCGGAGTGGATTGAGGGCCGCACCTTCATCGTAGATTATGATTCCCTTTGCGTTATCAGCTGCATTGAATTTGTGGAAGTCGAACGGGAAGTCTTTGTGAGCGAAACCATCCTCGATGTTTATCCCTTGCTTTATCCAGTTGCCTTTATCGCTGTCTATAACCTCCAAAACTTCTGGATCAAATTGGAGGTAGAGTTGCACTCTATCAAATGGGTCTCCATGGGGATTTGTCAGTTCGAGATCTACGACAACTTCCTCTCCAATTTTGGCAGTCGGAGGTGCTTCAAGGTTAAGCGTTAGGCTCGCAGAGGGAGGGGAGAAGGAAGAGCCTCCTACCAGCAATCCCTTGTCCGCTGTTTGCTGAACGTAATTTCGCTTTTCTCTCGATTTGATGAGAACGTTGGCATGAATAACACCATCGGTCTTCAAACCTTCTGTGCCCAGGATACTAGTGCCACCGAGGCGAATGTCTGTTCCAAGCTCTCCGGAAAAATCGAAGCGCACTTCAGCCGGGTCAGCGGGCTGAAGTGCTTCCCAATAGCAAACAGCGATGGGACGACTCGTAAATTTCTGTGGCTGGGCAAGTTTTAGACGCGCTGCAAAGATTCCATCGCCCGGTTCCGAAGCATATTCGACTTCGTCGTGAAGAAGTCCGACAACGGGGGCAAAATCTACAGCGAGAAGATTCAAATTTTGCGCAGGGTACGTAAGGGTGAATTGTATTTCATCGGCTTGGCCATCCTTGGTATCAACAACTAGCTCGGTGACGAAAGTTTGGCCAACCTTCACTATGCTGTCGTAAGGCCGAAAAAAGAGCATACTTCGAGCTTCGCTGCGAGTTGAAGGAGCAGCCGGAGGGGCTGTAGTAGGCTGAGGTGGCTGAGCCCGACCCGGCTGAGGCGGCATGTATACTTGCACGGGCCCTTGCGGTGGTGGCATTGAGGCAGCCGGAGCACCGAGCTGGCCTGCTTGTGGGGTAGCCTGCTGTTGACGCTGGCGAGCCTCGGCAGCCTTGCGTGCTTCCTCTTCCTGACGGCGTTTGTTTTCCTGGATGATTTGTTCAATGCGGCGTTGGTGAGCCTTTATGCGCTCCTCGCGGCTCATAGTACGAAGCTGGTCGAGTGATGGGGTAGGTTCTTGGCAGAAAGCAAAGCCACTTAGCCCTAGCAGCAAAAATGATAAGCAATACAGTTTTACTCGTCTCATAGTTCACTGTCCATTCTCCAGGTTATTCTTGCGTTGGCAAGAACAATGCCATTCCCAAATGTACTGCTCGAATAATCCGATGTCCCAGCATTGAAAACGGTTAGCATTTAGCGTCTTAACGATTCTTGATGTTCAATATCATGCCAGCGAAGTTTTCCATGGTGAGCTGGCACAGCTGTACTCAAAATGGTGAAACTTACTCTGTTCGGGAAATGCAACTATGCTCGATGACGAATACTTTCGGATGTTTTCGGCTGAAAACTCTTTTTGGTGGTACGTGGCGCTCCGTGAGTTTTTGGGGCATGAACTAAAGCTTTTGTCTGTCGGGAGAGACCGAGAAGTTATTCTCGATGCGGGCTGTGGCACAGGCGCGAATCTTAAACTTGTAAACAATCGCGGGCTAGCAGTAGGATTGGATATTTCGCGGGTGGCGTTACAATTAGCTAAGTCGACAGGGGCTGAGCAATTTGGTTCGTGGATCTGTTCAATCGTTGCCCTTTGCCAACAGCTCGTGCGATGTGCTCCTGTCGATAGACGTCTTGTATCATTCGTGGATAGAAGATGATGTTGCGGTTCTTCGAGAATACAAAAGAGTTCTTCGTCCGGGAGGCCAGCTGCTTATCCATGTTGCTGCACACGAATGGCTTCGTGGAGCCCACGATAAGGTGGTTATGACGAGACATCGTTACACTCGCCCCGAATTGATCGAAAAGCTGAAAGATGTGGGATTCGTCGTCGAGCGCGCCACTTACCGAAATACTTTGCTCCTGCCGCTCATTCTCTTAAGGCGATTGGTGAGTCGGTTACTCCACGAAAGCACATCGGATTTGCAGGATACGCCAGCGTGGCTGAACGCATGTCTGACCAAAGTGTTACGTATCGAAAACGCGTTGCTCACGCGCGTTGCGTTGCCAGTTGGAAGCTCCGTGTTCGTGAGAGCTCGCCGGGATGAGTAATCACTGGATAGAGCATTCCGTTGCCAAGCGGTATAGGATAACGGCTGCGGCAGCACGTACAGAAAGATGATTGTAGAGGCCAATTCCCTGGATTGGTTCGAGAATGTAGTCAGCCTCGAGAAGAAGCTCTGGATGGAGTCCCCAGCCAGTGCCAAAGATGAGGCAAACGGGGCGAGATTCGTTCTGACGGAGTTCTTTTAACTGAGCAAAAGAGATAGTATTTGGATAACGGCGCGCACTGGTGGCAACCCAAGTTGGGGGATTCCCCTCGGATGATTCAATTTTTTGCGATACGGCAGCGAGATCAGATGCTACCTCAACGATTGAAAGCGCCTCGCACCGATTTGGGTTATATTCTGCTCCCCACCCGTGTTGCCAATGTGTCAGGATCCTCCAGGCCAGCCAGCGTTGAGCCTGAATAGGTGTGATGACAAAATACCTTTTCACACCAAAAGTGTAAGCTGAGCGGGCAATGTCATGTATGTCGAGATTTGTAATGGCAGTAGCGACAACGTTGTCTCTTTTATCGCGGATCGGATAGTGTACCAAACAGACGTAAAGTGGTGCTGTCATGAAAGAAAGGCTTGAGTTTTTGAAGAGTTGCATGCAAGCACTTTAAAAAGCCCGTGCTAGATTCGGACAGATTGTGGGGAAGTCCCATGATGGGGAGAGCAGTACTCTATGCGGAAAATCCTAAGTCCACAAAGCAAGACGACAGTGATTCTTGGCGCCATTGCACGCGTCTTACCCTCTTGTTACGTGTGGCCGTTCAGCAAGTTGGTTGGGAGGTTGCTGTACTGGGGAAGACCCAGACGACGGCGAGATGTTGAGCGTGCTTATCGACGACTGTGTGAGAGAACGTCGATGGCGAGAGATCCTCAAGAGTTGGCTCGCCAGTTTTTTGACCGCCAGTTGATGCTGATGACTGCCTCCTATGCGCTCAGTGGTTGCTCTGACGATCGGTTCAAGGTGCTCTGTGACTTTGAGGGGCTAGAGAATGTTCGGGAACTTGTGAAGCAGGGGAGCGGTGTTTTGGTTGTTACCTTTCATTTTGGGACACATCTTTTATCATTCACGAAACTCAAGCAGGAGGGATTTCCGGTCGCGACAATTCGGCCTTACTTCATGAGGAATATCAGTTCGAAGGGCATGCGCCGGCTTCTTTTTCTCGACGAGAACACAATCTATGTTGGGACCTCTCGTGGTCTTGGTACGCCGATTCGTGAGATTGTCCGAAAACTCAAAGAAGGTTATATCGTGGGAATTGCTCCTGACGGTGATCAGGGGGGCGGACTTGAGTTCAAACCTTTTCTGGGAGGGGAGTATCCTTTGCGGCGAGGTTTTATGGAGGTTGCAAGGCTTGCCAAAGTGCCGATGGTTTATGCTCAGGGCATGGCTCGGGGGAATAAACTGTTTGTGCGTTACTCGGAACCGTGGTTTTTCACTCCAGAGAAACCGCCCCACGAAATTGCTGAGGAGTTCCTTACGTTTGCACTTCGGGAGTTTGAAACTTATGTGCGAGAGTATCCCGAGTCGATATGGTGGACAAAACCCATGGAAGTGGCTTTGGGGCTTAGACCTAAACCTTCCGAAAAAGACGGAAAGACGGAAGGTGACAGTACTACCATGGAAGAACGAGAAAATATTGCAAATTGAGCTTGACCGACGAACACAGGCAAGATCAAAATATGTAGTATTTATGAGTGCGTCCAGATACAACATTGTGTATGTCCTTTTGCGCCAAAGCTGGTTTCTAAGCCGGAAAACTCGCTCGAAAAAGGTTCGGTTGGGAGATGATTGCTGATGTTTAAGCCTGAGAATCCGATTATTGTTCAAAGCGATATGACGGTCTTGCTTGAGACCACTGGTCCGCTCTTTGAAGAGGGGCGAGATTTCCTCGGACAATTTGCCGAATTAGAAAAAAGCCCGGAGTACCTTCACACGTACAAAATAACAGCTTTATCTCTTTGGAATGCAGCTTCCGCCGGACTCAAGGCTGACGACATCATAGCGCGACTCTTGGACCTCTCCAAGTACGCTGTTCCTCAGAATGTCATTACTGAGATTCGGGAGCAAATGGCTCGCTATGGCATGCTCCGCCTTGTTCGGGACGAGTCTTCTGGCATGCTCCATCTCATTTGTGAAGATAGAGCGATTCTGGAAGAAATATATGCCTCGCCCAGCGTCAAAGAATTTCTCGTAGATCGCCTCGACAACAGGATTCTTGTTATTAACCCCGCCTATCGAGGCAGAGCCAAGCAGGCTCTCATTAAGCTGGGCTATCCGGTAGAAGATTTAGCGGGATACACGGAGGGAGATCCTCTTCCATTCAGTTTCCGGTCGAAAACTCGTTTGGGAGTACACTTTGGCCTTCGAGAATACCAAAGGGATGCAGTAGAGACATTCTGGGCAGGCGGCTCTCCTGCGGGCGGAAGTGGGGTCCTTGTTCTTCCATGCGGTGCCGGAAAAACAATCATTGGAATGGGGTGCATGGAAAAAGTCAAACAACACACCCTCATTCTCACCACCAATGTGACTGCGCTCCGTCAGTGGATCCGCGAACTTCTCGATAAAACCACGCTTACAGAGGACATGATAGCTGAGTATAGTGGGGAAAAGAAGGAAATCCGACCGGTGACGGTTACTACTTACCAGATGATGACGTATAAGCCTTCAAAGGCTGATGTTTTCCCCCACATGGAACTTTTGAAGAAATATAATTGGGGCCTCATTATTTATGACGAGGTCCACTTGCTGCCTGCGCCTGTTTTTCGGGCAACCGCAGAGATTCAGGCGAGAAGGCGGTTAGGACTTACAGCGACATTGGTTCGCGAGGACGGTCGTGAGGACGACGTCTTTTCTCTGATTGGACCCAAGCGATTTGACAAGCCGTGGAAGGAACTCGAACAACAGGGATGGATTGCAAAGGCCCTCTGCATGGAAATAAGGGTGCCCTTGCCGCAAGAAAAAAAGATCGAGTATGCTACGGCAGAACTACGAGCAAAATACCGCATAGCGATGGAGAATCCAGATAAAATAAAGGTTCTCCAAAAACTTCTCGAGAAGCATCATAATGATAACGTGCTCATCATTGGCCAGTATTTAGATCAGCTTCAGGAGATAAGCAGAATGACGGGGGCTCCTATAATTACGGGCGATACGCCGAATGCCCAACGGGAAAGCCTCTACGCCAAGTTTAAAAGTGGCGAACTAAAAGTACTTGTGGTGTCGAAAGTGGCGAATTTTGCAGTTGACCTACCCGATGCGAACGTCGCCATTCAAGTCAGTGGCACATTTCGCTCCCGCCAGGAAGAAGCACAGCGGGTGGGGCGTGTTTTGCGACCAAAACCTGGTCAGAATTACGCCTACTTTTATTCGATTGTTACAAAAGATACAAAAGACCAGGAATGTGCAAAAAAAAGGTCTCTTTTCCTCACAGAGCAGGGATATCGCTATCGAATTAAGATTGTTGATAGCGGGAGCATAGACAAGGAAGATTTCGAATTCGATCGTGCAGAAGACATTATCGGTATTGAGTCGTTCGATGAAACAGCTGAGGACGATCAGGAGGATGTCCTCCTCGAAACGCAGGACGTGTAAATATGAAGTTGCGTAAAATTCTGCAAAGCATGCCCCGAGAGCAGTTGCTCTCGATTGCTGATTTTTGGAAAATTAATGTGCCTGAAAACCTCCTTGCGGAGGGGGAAGTCTCGACAGCCAAACTAGTGGAGTATCTTTACCCCCGGATGCAAACTGCCCGATATTTTTTCTCCGTTGTGGAGAGGTTGAAGGCAGAGCAGCAACAAACGTTAAAGTTTCTGGCCGTTCACGGGGGCGAAGTGCCACTGCATGAGGTCATTGAGCGGTGTTATGCACAAGCTCCTGAAGTGGGGAACGCAGATCTGGCCGATCTCGAGCAAAAAGGATTTGTTTTCATCGACCGCCAAGATCCAGATCGGGTGTATGTGGTTCTGCCGGAGGGGGTCTTGTGCCATTTTGAGTTGGGGACGCAACTGACCGGATTTCTTGGAGCTCTTCTTCATAAGGTTCCTTACAACAACCTTGCGAGCTTAGCTGTCCGGTTGATGGGGGAAAAGTGCTGGAGTCAGCCACGCGAACGCCTAATTCGTCTTGTTAGGGAATACCTTTTGAATGCGGAAAATTTGCGCTCTCATGTGGAGTCCCTCCCCCGCGAAGAATATGAACTTTTGCAAACTCTTGTAGAACGGGATGGGTATGCATTTTACGGGGATTTGCTTGAGGCGCGGGGGCGGAGGCGATTCGACCTAGCGCGGACCGAACATCTCAATTCTCTGATTCAGAACCGCGGATTGGTTTATGTGGCATCAGAGGGTTCTAATAAGTATACAAATCTCCTCGTTATCCCTCGTGACATCCTCTATATGATCAATCATGAATTCGCGAGTGACAATAGAAGTCTGCAGGAACTTGAGACTCTCGTATGCCAAGGGGAGGACTATAAGCCGGCAGTCGTTATCGACAACTCATTGCTGTTGTTTAGAGATTTGATAGTTTTGGCGAATTTCATCCACTCTCAAAATCTTCGTGTTCTTACGAGTGGGGGAGTAAGCCGAAGCGACCTTCGAAGAGTACTAGCGTTTTTAGGACCAAATAAAAGTTTGAAGTATGCTACGTTTTTAGCCGCTTTCCTCATTTCCGCAAAATATCTTAATCCAGTCGGAGGAACGTGGCGACTCTCTGAGAACTTCTTTGAAAGACTAAGTTCACCGGCCCTTCTCTACATGGACTTGTTCAACTGGTGGCTGGAAGTGAATGATTGGAACGAAGCGCTGCCAGAAGGTCTGATCTGGGATGAGGAGCAGCAAACTCGTGGCTTTGCTGGACTCATCGAGATGCGTCACGCAGTAATCGAGGGTATTGTTGGGTGGAGTGGAAATGCATGGATACGCTACCCCACTTTTGAAGAACTTATTTTGCCGAAGCTTGTCGCTGCTGCAGGGGGCAGCGCATCGTCCACAAAGGGAGATTCTAGCGCTCGCTCGCCTGTACGTCGCATTCTTTATTCTATCCTCACGGAGCCCCTCATGTGGCTGGGACTTGTGGCACTCGGTACCAGTGACAAGAAAGCTTTCACCCCCGATACTCCCATTGATCTTGAGGCGCTTGCGAAAAAGCAAAATCTGAAGAAGACAGAACATGCTGCGCTCGAGTTCTCTTTCCATCCCACAGAACTGGCAAAAGGACTGTTTTCACTTGGCGCGATTAGACCTCGGGATGTTTTTCATGAAATTCCGGCGGAGTCCTTTCCTCTACCTTATTCTGCAGAGTGGATCGTGGTTCAGCCAAACTGTGAGATTATCGCCCCACCAGATCTTAAACTGGTCCACTTTGCTCGATTGTGTAGCTGCTGTACAATCAAGACCGTAGATGTTATGACGACGTTAGAAATCTCGCGAGAAAGCCTCCATGGGGCGCTCGACCGTGGGATCCGAGGACAGGATGTTCGCGAATTGCTCACAACTTTGAGTAGGACGGGACTTCCCACAACTGTCGAACAACTGATTGCCGACTGTCTGGAAAAGCACGGGGAAGCGTTTATTGCGTCCGCGGGCGGCTATCTCGTCGCAGATGATCCTTCAGTGATAGAGCAGATCAAGCTAGATGGAAAATTTGCGGATTACATCAAGGATGTCCTGAACGATAAGGGGATCATTTTTGCGCCGGGGACAGATCTTGAGCGCCTTGCACGCGACATCAAAGCGCTGGGACTAATGCCACGTCTGGAGACAGGCGTCGTTCAGGCTACCCGCGACCACAGATATCATCTGAGTCTCTCTCTCGAGGAGTACTGCGAACTGCTCGCACTCCTGCGAGTAGTGAGAAGCCTTGACGAAGAGCTCGGTTTCGAGATCGCGGGGGAGCAGGGTGCTAATCTCCTCCAGCGGTTAGAACCGGATACCACCGGTCTTTCTATGGTGCGTGAGGAAGCTCTGAGACTAGCTGCACGGTACGAGAAAAGACTCCGCGAGGCTGTCCAGGCTATCAAGGATCAGATCGAGGAGAAGTACAAATCACATGTTTCTCGTCTCGTGGCTAAGTCAATGTCAGCCCGCGGAACAACACGGTTTCATTACAGGGGGCAAAATCCCGCTTCCGAACGAAAGGATATCGCGGAGCTTTTGCACTTTGCTGCCGACCACGAGCTCGAGGTGGAGATTCAATACGTCAAGCGGAACGAATCTGAGGTAACGTTGCGAATCTATCCCAAAAGTTTTGAGGGGGCCAGAGTGTATGCGTACTGTGTCGAATCCGACAGGGACGCGATGTACTCTGTTGATCGGATTTTGCGGGCGACTTTGCTCTGAAGGAAGAAAAAGAGAAAGTCATCGCTGCCTATGGCTAGGAAAGAGATCAGCAGCGCTTACACCCTCCTCGATTGCGATCTGCTGCGGATACATGTGAAGGAAAACGATCTCATTTTGGCAGCTGTGTCAGGCGGACCAGATTCAACTGCTCTGCTTGTTGCGCTCGCAGAAGTGCGTCGGGAGTTCGGGTTTAAACTCGCATGCGTCTATGTCGACCATTGTGTGAGAAGAGGGGCTGGCGAAAAGGAGAGTGCGTTTGTTGCTACTCTGTGCAAGAAGCTAGACGTTGCCTTTTACTTTCGTCGGGTAAAATCACTCTCCGACGCGCCTTTGCTCGGAAGCTTCGAAGCAAAGCTTCGAGCTCTTCGCTATGAATGTCTCAGAGAAGTGGCGAAAGAAACAGGAGCTGCATTTGTGGCTCTAGGACATACTGCAGATGACCTTGTCGAATCTTTTCTTATGAATTTAGTCCGGGGGGCAGGGGTGCAATCTGCATTCTTCAAATCACTGCAGAGAACGGAGTACGGCACTTTTATCCGTCCGCTGTGGAGAACGTGGAAAGATTCTGTTTTATCCTTTTTGGCTGAAAAGGGGATCCATCCCCTGGCGGACGAGACGAACCTGGAACTTCACCATACCCGCAACAAGATCAGGCATGTTCTTCTGCCTCTTCTCGAAAAGGAGTTCAATCCTCGTGCGAAGGAGACTCTGTTTCGCACGGCCCAGCATTTACGTATGGCTGCAGAGCTTGTAGAAACAAAAGCCCGACGAATTCTTCGAGTTGCACAAAAGAGGGCTAGTGTTCTGCGGAGTGGACTCCCCGTGGCTCTCATTCAACACAAATCACCCATCGAGCAGTTCGCAGTCCTGGATTTGTGGCTGAAACGGCATCTCAACAAACGGGTTCTGTCAACTGCTGCCGCGTTTGACCGTATTCGTAACTTTCTTCGCAAGCCAGGAGCTCGAATTGCACCGATGGGGGACGACATCGTTATTGTCCGCGTTGGTGACGAATTACTAGCGTGTAAAGTTTCAACCACAAATTCTGAGCAATCCTCACTGCTGCGAGATGTTTCCCTTATTTTGGCAAGGCAGTATCAACAAGAACGAGCGAAGCTGATTCTTGCAGAGCTTTATGAGCCCGTGAGGCTTGTTCCAGATAAGAATTCGATGGGGGGACTTTGGCATGGAGAGGTTACCGATTTGGCAGGGAAAAAGAGACGAGTGTGTCTAAAGATTCCCCCCCGCGAAGGAACCACTGGGGAGCATCCCTGGTTTCTCCGCAATAGAACTCCGGGTGATAAGATCACGCCAAGTCTTTCATTGAAGGAACTACTCGTAAGCATGAAGATACCTTTCATAGTAAGAGATTATCTACTCCTTGTCGTCGACGCGTCAGATGTGCCGGTGGCAGTGTGTGGCTTTCCACAACTCACGAAACAAATTGCGAGACGGCGGCAGTTAGAGTCAGCTCCACTTGTTTGGGTGGAAGAGTGAAATTCTGAATGAAGTCGTTGTCGGCGTGCTATCTCAAGTAGGCATAGAGTGTACATGACGAGCCGCGAAAACATAAAAATTGTCGCGACGAATCGGCGAGCTCCCCATGATTACCATATTCTCGACACGTACGAAGCAGGGTTGGTTTTAAGTGGGACAGAAGTTAAAAGTTTGCGCGCAGGGAAGGCAAGTCTCGCTGATTCTTACGTAGGATTCGAAAGAGGGGAAGCTTATGTGTATAACATGTTTATTAACCCATATGATAAGGGAAATAGATACAATCACCAAGAAAAACGGCCGCGAAAACTTTTGCTTCACAAGACAGAAATCAACCGTCTCCTTGGCCAGGTCACACAAAAAGGCTTTACAATAGTCCCACTGAAATTGTATTTTAAAGGTAGTCGGGCTAAGTTGGAAATTGGACTTGCGAAGGGCAAGAAGGCATACGATAAGCGACAAGATATCAAGGAAAGAGAAACTGCCCGAGAGCTTCAGAGGGTAATGAAAGAAAAAGGTGTGTAAGAGTCACCGTACGTTATAGTATTAAAGCAAGGAAAGAAGGTGCTGTAACTATTGGTTCAACAAGACGAAGCGAGAAAGCGAGACTGACTATGGGATACAAAAGTCCACGTGACAGACTGAAGGTAATCTCGCAAGCTGAACTCGAAGAGGAACTTTTTGATGAGGCTCTGGAGCAGTTCTTTTCTGAGGCTGCTGATGAAGCAGGTATTCCCAGTCTCGAGCAAGTTCAGGAGGGCAGGTCCACTCTTGAGGAAGGCCGTATAATTTACGACAAGTTTGACTTACGCTCCCGGTGAGTTAAATGAAATGCCAGAGGGAGAAACGGGGAGGGTGGAACTCTTTTGCTGCGTAGGGATTGGGGGCAACAAGAAAGTCGAGTATGCGAAAACGGTTTTTTAAATGGGCGTCGCAGAGAGCGTTTTTTCTTGCACTGATGACGGCTCTATTTCTTCTCCCCAACTTTGTGGTCCCGCAAATTGCCACTCTCAATCCTGCAATCCATTCGAAGGAATTGCTTCTGCGAGGCATCCTAGGGGTTTTGGTTGCAGTTTTTTGTTTGGCATGGCCGCATGTAGACAAAAGAAAACTTAATGCATTGGAATGGGGGATTGTTGCGTTTTCTGGAGTAAACTTTCTGAGCACTCTTCTGAGTGCCACGCCTGGTTTCTCTTTCGTTGATTCCTTTCATCTCAGTGTTTTGCCGCTCTTGTCGGTAGCGATAGTGCGTTTGTCACCTGATAGGTGGAGACGTGATGCGGTCATTGGAGTTGTCATAGTCGCGGCATTCATATGTGCGTTTTATGGTCTGTGCGTATACGCGGGATGGGACTTTCTGAGGACCCTTTATCCTTTTGCGTATTCCAAAGGCGACGCTCGAAATTATGTTCACTCTTTTCTTGGTAATCCTGAGTACTTTGGCAGCTATATGGCGCCAATTGCTGTGCTGTGTTTTGGGGGAGCGCTTTCTTTGCATCTGCGATCCATGAAATCTCGAGCGCTTTGGTTGCTATTCTCATTGTTTTTCCTTTTTGCGTTGGTGCTCAGTGGATCGCGTGGGGCGATCGTTGGGTCACTCTTAGGAGGCGCAATTGTAGGTTCGAGAGCACTGCGTGAGACATCCCCCCATCTGCGACGTCGCATAATAACGGGGCTAGTAGTTTTTTTTGCGGTTCTCTCTGTAGCTGTTGTGATTCTTTCAGTGCCAAATCCTCTTAACGTACGGCGGATGCGTCTCGCTCAACGTTTTCTCAGCACTTTTGATCTCGCATCTGATTCAGTACGGGAACGAATGCTGTTCTTCTGTGTTTCCGGGCGAATCGTGCGTGATGCACCTTTTTTCGGAGTCGGACCAGGATGCTTCAAACTTCATTTTTATCCGACGGTGGCACAGTTAGTTCAGGAGGACGAGCGTGCTGGTTTCCGCCACTTCGCACAAACCCTCCAGGGGCGGGTAGCAGAACACGCTCATAATGATTATCTAGAAATCATGGGAGAAACAGGTATTATCGGGTTCGCTGCGTTTGCGTGGATCATGTCTATGATAATCGTGTATTATCGCAAACAATTGAAGAACACTCGTTTGGAGTTCGAAACCGAACAGGAACGAAATATCGTGTCTCATATAAGAAGCCAACAGATCACGCTTTTTGCTGCCCTCGCATGCATCCTGTTCAATGCCCTTTTCAGTTTCCCTCTACACTTGCCCGTACGAGCAACACTTTTTTGGTCTCTTGTAGGCTTGTTTATGGCGTCGACCCGCGACCTTGACGTAATGATCTCCACGCGACCAGAATTATCCCAAAGTTCTGACGTAACGATGGCCCACTCATGTTCTTGAGCTTTACTCGCTGGAAAAGAGGGACGAAGCTAGCCGTTGCCCTTGTGGGCAAGAGTTGCTCTCTCTGTCCAAGGACACAGGTTTTGCACGTTTGGGACGAGCGAGAGCTGATCATAAAATAGACTAAGAGTTGTCATCAAGTACACGAGGGGGGCGCGTTCTGCTCTGACACGAGTTTCTTGTAGAATAATCCAAAGAACGAAGTAATGTGAGTTTTCATTGCACCGAATTAGAGTGGCGTGATGCTGTGGGGAGTCGAGCGTTTACTGCACTCGGTAAATGGCGTGAGCACGAGCTGTCCTGTGATCGAGAAAAGCCTTTTCAGAGCAATGGAGAGGATGTTAGTAATCAGTCCGAAAGACGGTAATGGCTGAGACGTATGAAAGCACGGGAATCGTTTTGGATTGCAGGGAGTTTCGCGAAAGCTCCCAACTTCTGACCTTACTAACACCGCATTTAGGGAGAGTTGATCTTGTTGCGCGTGGGAGCCGCCGAGCTAAAGGGAGTCCGCCGGATCGATTTTCGTTGATCCACGCTGTATGGACTCGGTCAAAGGAGGGAGGTTTAGGAACCCTCACGCGTTGGGAGCTTGAAGAAGAATTTGCACCTGTGAGGCAGGTTCTCGTAGCCTATGTTCTGGGCAGTGTATGGGCGGAAGTGGCAATAGCATTCACCCAGAGCAACAATGATGAAACAAGCACCTACGCCCTCACCAAGGACTTTCTTTCCATTCTTGCCAGCGCGCCGCCCCATGACTTGCCAGTGTGGGGAATTTTGAATTTAATGTGGCGGGTTCTTCAGGTCCACGGCTTTTTGCCATCGTTTGAAAAATGCGCTCGGTGTGGAAGCCGAAGAGGGGCCTCTTTTTTTTCTTGGGCATCGATGGCACCTCTATGCGATTCTTGCTGCCACCCTTATGAATTAGCCTATCCACTCGATAGTTTCCTTGTGCGACGGCTAATGCGGGCACCGTTGCTTTCACGAGTGGACACCTTTGTAGCTCGTAATTTTTTGTGTTTTTATCGAGAATATGCCCAAAGGATTCTTGAGAAAAAGTTGATTAGTTTCAATATGCTTTTCGAAGTGTTGGGAAACTAAGAGATAATAGAAGTTTTCCTCTTGCCTGAAGATACTGCGAATCTCTAACGTTCCTATGGGAGTGGAAGCCCTTCTATGGAGGTGTCGCAAAGATGACAACGCCCACCAAGGTACAGGACCGGAATATCGACGGAATTATGCACTATCTTCAGGACTATCTGTGCATTCGCCAGCAGCAAGCTATCCGTGTTAATCCGCGTATAGCAAATGTCATAGACGATGTCGTATGGGCGCAGGTGGAAAACTTGCGTCAAATTCTTCAGGGGCTCAAAAGTTTTGGGCCAGAGCGTATTCGCGTAGCCGACATCCTTGTCGGCGATGACGAGCTGAAACGAAAAGCGCTTTTTAGCCACAGCGACCAAAACTCTATAGTTCATGAGATTATCGAACGCGCGGATGACCAGAAGGGACGTGTCGCGGAGCTTGCCATTCACGATATGAGGACGCTGTTCCGCGCTATGGACCCGAGTTTGGAAAATATCGTGCAACTGATTCAGCACTGGTTACTTTGGGATCTTCCAGATGCAGCCGATCTTTTCCATTTTGATCTACAGATCGCTCGCTGTGAGTACTTCCGCAACAATCAGGCGACGGACGAAATCTGCGAACGCTACCGCCAAGTGCTTCATAAGCGCCCTGGAGAACCTGTCACACAGGCAGAGATTCTTGTGTTCGAGTTACAACGGCTCGAACACATCGTGAATTCGTTTGTTCTGCGTAGGACTGAGGAAAAGGCCTACATGATGATCATCCGGCGTGATGAGATGGTTGGGAGTGCCTCCAGCATTGAAATACTTCGTCTCGCAGAGCACCTGCGAATTCTCGAGGCTCTGGAGAAGGAGTCGGGTCCTCTTCCACCACCACTTGTCGAGAAGTACGCGAAGATCCTTGGTCGCGTGCCGGACGAAGTGACTAGAGAACAGGCTATTGACTATGAAAAGAAGGTCATTGCAGAGGGGAAAAAACGTTTGCATGGATATTTGACCGACGACAGGTACCGCGGTGAGCCATACGACTACAAAAAGATTCAGACTCAGCAACTCAAAGAAAGGTTTACTGCTGAGCAAAAGAAATGTGAGCCAATTTTGCACCAAGCTGCCCCTCAGCAGTGAGCGTTTAAAAATGGATTAGGTGGCTTCCTAACGATGAGAGCATCTGTTAAACAGGTAGCAAGTGGTCTCGTTTTCCCTGAGGGACCAGTATGGCATCCGGATGGATTTTTGCTTTTCTCTGATGTTCATGGAGGAACAATCGAAAAGCTTGTTGGTGATGGTCGAACTGAGACGTGGTGGAAAACTGGCAAGCATACAAATGGTCTCATAATGTCGCCCGACAAGAAGAAGATTCTGGCTTGTTGCTATAGCGAGCGAGAACTTCTTGAGATTGATGCGTGGGACAAAAGTTACCGTGTTCTTGCAGCAGAATGTTGCGGAAGACCTTTTCTCAACGTGAACGATGTCGCTGTTGGAGAAGACGGCGTTATCTATTTTTCGGATCCTACTTGGGACTCTACTTCCGGCCTAATTCAGGGCGTATATGCCGTGTTCCCCGATGGGAGAGTAAAGCTTGCAGCGGAGGTTCCCTATCAGCCCAACGGTCTTGTGATAAGTCCAGACCAGCAGCGGCTCTACGTCGCTAGATCTGGGGCGCATGATATACTCTGTTTCCACAAGGAACGGGGGGGAGAAATCAGTGGTGGGATGGTTTGGACAAAGCTGTTTCACGGAGCAGAGCCAGATGGCATGACTATTGATTCACGGGGAAACCTCTATGTGGCTTTAGCTGGCACAGGTCAGCTTGCTGTCATCGACTCCAAGGGGCGTTGCCTTGAGGTGTTTGACATATGTGGACGTATGGCAACAAATTGCGAGTTTCATGGAGACGATGAGCACCTCCTCTATGTAACAGGGGGTGGACGCCGCGGCTCACGCGAAGGTGGTGTGTGGCTCGTAGAATTTTCAGAGATTCCGTGAGCTTACCTGTTCAAGCCGGATTACTCTGCTGACGTGCCAGTTCCACTGCCTTCTTTGCGCCTTCACTCATCGTAGCAGCAGGAATGAGCTGGGTATTTCGCAACAGGTCTTTGGCGCGCTCCTCATTGGTTCCACTCAGGCGGACGACGATAGGGATCTTCCATTTGGGGAACTGCTCGAGTGCTTTGAGGATGCCTTCTGCGACCAAATCGCAGCGGACAATTCCACCAAAGATGTTTATAAAAATGGTGTTTACCTTCTTATCGCTTACAATTAGCTTGAGGGCTTGTGCAACCTGTTCACTTTTGGCGCCGCCCCCAATGTCGAGGAAGTTAGCAGGTTCGCCACCAAAGTGTTTTACGATGTCCATTGTTGCCATAGCTAAACCTGCGCCATTAACAATACACCCAATTTGTCCGTCGAGCTTCACGTAATTGAGCTTGTATCTTCGTGCCAGACGCTCGAGGGGATCCTCCTCCGCCGGATCGCGTAGCTTAGCAATGTCGGGGTGACGCCACAACGCATTGTCATCGAAATTCATTTTGGCATCGGCAGCAATGACTTCTCCCTGCGTTGTCAACACCAGCGGGTTTATTTCTGCCAGAGAACTGTCTTTCTCGCTAAAGGCGCGGTAGAGACCGCTCACTATCTGCGAGAAATCTTTTTGACTTTCTTTTGGCAGCTTGAGAAAATAAAACATGTCGCGTATTTGAGCCTGAGTCAGTCCGAGCAAGGGCTCAATGGGAGAGAAGAGAATCTTTTCCGGTGTTTCCGCTGCTACCTGTTCTATCTCAACACCGCCGGCAGCACTTGTCATGAAAACAGGCTTTTTTCGTGCTCTGTCAATGATAACACCGATGTAGATTTCCTGTGCAATATCCAGCCCTTGTTCAATGAGAAGCTTTTTGACCTTTTCGCCTTTGATCTCGAGGTTGAAGAGAGTGTTGACGGCCGCTTCGACTTCTTCGGGCTTGTGAATGACTTTAATTCCGCCGGCTTTCCCTCTGCCGCCCACGAGAACTTGGGATTTCAGAACGATCGGGAACCCCACTTTTTCTGCCAGTTTGTGTGCGCTTTCGACAGCTTTTGCGGGAGTGCGGGCAACCACACCCTGTGGAACCCGCACTCCATACTTTTTGAGCAAAGCCTTTGCCTGAAATTCGTGGATCTTCATATTATTCCTCGTGGAAACGAATACTACTCGCTCACAAAGTTTGCCACCATGTCGCCTACTTCGGTGGTGGTGTATCCCATCTTTCCTGCTGCTAAGCTCTTAAGCTTGGTGCCGGTCACTTTCATGACAGCTTGCTCAATAGCTTTTGCAGCCTCGTCCTCGCCGAGTGTCTCGAGCATCATTTGGCCTGCACAAATGGCTGCCAGCGGATTGATAACATTTTTGCCGGTGTACTTTGGAGCACTTCCGCCGATTGGTTCGAACATGGAAACTCCGCCCGGATCCGGATTGATGTTGCCACCCGCTGCGATTCCCATTCCACCCTGAATCATGGCTCCAAGGTCGGTAATAATGTCGCCAAACATATTTCCGGTGACGATAACATCAAACCACTCTGGGTTTTTCACAAACCACATCGTCGTAGCATCTACGTGAGCATATTCGCGCTTGATATCCGGGAATTCTTTCTCTCCCATTTCGTGGAATGCCCGCTCCCACAACCCGTAGATATAGGTCAAAACATTGGTTTTCCCGCATAGAGTAAGAGTTTTCTTTTTGTTGCGCTTGCGGGTATAATTAAATGCGTAGCGCAGACACCGATCTACGCCGAAGCGTGTATAGATTGCAGTCTGTGTTGCGACTTCTTGTGGTGTGCCAAAGTGTGCAACGCCGCCCATTCCCGTGTAGAGGTCCTGGGTATTTTCGCGAATGACGACAAAGTCAATGTCCTCAGGACCTTTGTCTTTGAGAGGAGTTTCTACACCGGGGTAAAGTTTGACAGGACGCAAATTTATGTACTGATCGAGAGCGAACCGCAGCTTGAGAAGGATACCTTTTTCGAGAATTCCTGGAGCCACATCGGGATGCCCAATTGCCCCGAGATATATGGCATGAAATTTTCGGAGTTCTTCGATGGCAGAATCGGGAAGCGTTTCTCCAGTCCGTTTATAGCGTTCACCGCCAAAATCGTACTCGAAAAAGTTAAGAGTAAAACCGTATTTTGCTGCGGCAGCCTTTAAGACCTTCACTCCCTCTGCCACAACTTCGGGACCTGTTCCGTCCCCAGGGATAACGGCAATGTTATAGCTTCGCGTCGTCATTTTTCGGTTCGTGCCCTTCCTTGGTTTTCTCTATTTCAGAATGTTTCTTGAGGCTTTCCGCAAAGCCGCTGCATGTCAAAACGAAAAATAATACCGACGTGGGAAAGAATTCTCTTCGAAGGAGAAAACTGGAGTGTTCGCGTGTTGTTTGTCGGCTCAGCGTTTTGTTAAATCGCATGACGTTTTATTTTCACACTAATTTCTCGTGTGTCAGGCGAAAACACGAGGTAGTCGTAGCCCATCTCTTTGACCGCGCCCTGAGAAACTTTTATTTCATTTTCAATGGGGACTCCAACGTGCCAACAAATCTCTTCTGGTGGGTTGATCCAGTGTGGTTGGATTTCGAGGTGGGCAGTGTTTACCGCATAGCGCGAGGTGAACGACACCTGGCCAAAATATGTTGGAGCGTTTGCTGCGCCCAAAACGGTATCTTTTTGGATCCAACTGCGAGGAGTCGAACGTGTGACGTGAAGAGTCTGATCTGCTTCCTGGATCAGAAGTGACCTTAAGAGTATTATCCATTCTGCAGCTGCCCAGCCGTGGTGACCATCACCCATGCAACCACCGTAGGTGCGCGGATGGATTGCTTCTGGCCAACACAAGGTTGGTGAGGCCAAAGACAACATGTATTCCATGAGCTCGAAGGCGCTCGTGTCGCCAAGCTGGAGAAGGCACTGCGCCATCTGAAGAGTTAAGTATGAATTTATCCCGCTATGGATCATTTCCTGGTAAAAGGCTTCGCGATGGAATAAATGATCCCGAATGAAACGCACCGTTTTAGCGAGCCACGGAGTGGTGCGAATATCGAAGAGGTGAAGGGGATAAGCTGCTACAACATTGCCAATCATTCCTGCGTCGGGAGGGCGACCTGGAGCAGCTGGCAGTACCTGATCTGGATTGTGCTCGAGCTCATAATGAATCGATGCCAGGAGATCTTGCAGATAACGGTCAGCGATCGCCCTGAATTCTCTCGCATCCTGCGTATAGCCGAGGACCCGTGCGGCTTCAATTACATCCTCTATACCACGCAGGGCCCAGAAATTGTCCCAGTAATAAAAATCGTTGGGCCCCAGATGTTCCGCACTGAAACCGGCAGGAAGAAGTCCCCGTGGTTTTTTCTTCGTCACAGTAACGTCGTGGCGCTTTTTCTCGATCCATAATGCAGCACGTTTGCAGTGAGGATAGAGCTCGCGCAACAGGTTCAAATCTCCCGAGAACCGGTAATGCTCTACTATGCTCCATATAGCTTGTCCGTTCGAATCCCACTCGCCCTTTTGTGCACAAAAATAGCCGTTTTTCCACTGTCTGGCAGGATATGTTCGCAGCACGTTGGCAACAAGTTTGTGATAACCTAACATGTCCAAAGCATAGAGCATGTAGGCAGCGTCACGAAACCAATGTCGGTGATAGGTGAACGGACCGGCTGTAATTTCAGAATCGTCGTGAAGGAGCAAGAGCGTCGCTTTGTTAGCGGCGAAACATTTTTCATATCGGTGATCTGAAATCCGGATTGACATGCCCTCGCTCATCTTAGATTGCCACTCGTGGTAGCTTTCTTGTCGGGCGTTCTCAATTTTCCCCGCGGAGAGGAATTCGATAGTAATCTGTCGTGGATTCATCTCCTCGAGAGGCATCACGATGAAAATCTTCTTTGATTCCCCTCTCTGCAGAGAGAGGTCATAGGCACAGGCTCCCGTGCAGAGGCCTGCGCGGCAATGTGCAATATGCTCAGAGGCATGGTCACTCCATAATGATTTCGCAACATCGCCGCGTGCTTGGTTTGAAACATGCCATCGGGAAGGACGCTCGGGAACATAAGCCGCGAATCTGCCATTCACGAGCCAAAAACCTTTTGTATTAAAAGCAATCTCGTGGATGAGGCTAATTCCTTCAGGGTTCGAGGGTCTCAATGAAAAAACTAGTGCTCCCGTAAAGGGTGTTTCTCCGCAATTAAGAACTGTTGCAGACTGCACGACATAGTCGTGATCTTCGACGTGGACGGGAAAAGCTTCAAGGACAAGACTAATGTTGGCGAAGCTTATCTCCGTGAAAACCCACGGCAGATTTTCGTAGCGGCGTTGCTTTACTTGCCCAGGGGTTGCTTGAGACGGGACGTGGAGAGTGGATCCATCCCATAGCCACGTATCGAGAGACCATCCGTTGTTCCAAGGCGTAATCGCTCCGCGGGGATCAACGATTGCTTCATTCCTTCGCTGACAAAAGCCTATTCCGGTCCAGTTTCGATGGGTGAGATTCAGGTAGGTGAGATTCATTGCTCGAGGGATGAAAGCATCGCTGTGCGGATCTGTTTGCCGCTCCATCCAGTAAGGCCATACCCATTCACTGTGGAGTGATAGGACATGACAGTTCATGAGTCCGCGAAGCTGCATAAGAACTCCGGCAGGAATGAGCTCGTTCGGGACAGTGACTTCGGAGGGTTTATTGAGATGGCGGAGCGCCTCGACGTATTCAAGTCCTTGCTCGACTTTGTAATATCGCTGCAGGTATTTGATTAGGTACTTGAGAAAAAACATGCTGCTTCCCGCATTGCAAAGTGAAGTATCGTATTGTTTCTACACCCTCAGGATGATTTGTGTTTCTGTTGGCCGGAGGAATGAGGGGAATCAGCGAAATAGTCTCGAGAAAATATGACAGAGAGAATCTATGCTTATTGCTTTTTTCACCAATAATTACAAGCCCTTCGTTGGCGGGGTTCCTATCGCTATTGAGAATACCGCCCGAATGCTACGCCGCCGTGGCCATCGAGTACTTATTTTTGCTCCGGACTACGATGGCGATGTTCAGGATGAGCCAGATGTATTTCGAGTTCTGTCTATCAAGAATTTCAATAATACCCCTTTTTCTCTCCCTCTTCCTCTGACATTGCGTCCCGCTTATGATCTTGATACTCTTTCTCAGGTCGATGTCGTGCATGTGCATCACCCCTTCCTTTTAGGGATGAGCGGTCTTCAATTGGCACGAGCTTATAATCTGCCGGTGGTTTTCACGTACCATACCCAGTATGAGAAATATATCCACTATCTACCATTCCCCCAACAGATGACCGCTGAACTGGCAATTCGTCTTAGTACTCGATTTGCGAATTCATGTGACGCGGTTATTGCTCCTAGTTCAGACATTAGGAAGACGTTGATCGAGCGTGGAGTTCAGGTTCCCGTGCATGTTCTTCCGACGGGCGTGGATTTACAAAAATTTCGCGGCGGGCAGAAAGATTTCCTGCGGAAAAAATTTAATCTTTCCGCTGAAACTCAGATTGTCCTAACAGTCAGCCGTCTTGCCAAAGAGAAAAACATTTCCTTTTTGATTAGGGCGTTTGCACGCTTGTGCACGTATAATTCTCAAGCCGTCTTTGTCCTCGTAGGTCGAGGAGATGCCGAGGACGACCTGAAAGCTCTTGCGCGCGACCTCGGAATCGCGAACCGGGTTTATTTTGCGGGGGAGCTTGTCGGGAAAGAGCTTGTGAGTGCCTATAAAGGAGCAGACGTATTCGTTTTTGCCTCAACGACTGAAACACAGGGGTTAGTCGTCCTTGAGTCTATGGCATGCGGTGTCCCTCCTGTTGTTGTGGATGCTCCCGGCGTGAGGGATTTTGTTCACCCGGGAGTCAATGGCTTTATGGTTCCCGAAGATGGGGAGGCAGATTTTGCTGAACGTGTCTTGACCCTATTGGATGATGAAGCATTGAGAAAAGCTTTGGGCGCGGAGGCACTCAAAACTGCCCGGCGCTGGTCATTACGTCAAACTACTAGCAAGTTGGAAAGGATTTACAAGTCTCTGAGCGCCAAAGGTCAGCCGAGAGGCAAGCGAGAGAGGTTCATTATGCTGAGAGAACTAATCAGCTATCAGTTCGAGAAACTCCTCGAAGAAGTCGATAAGTTGTTTTAATTCGTTTTTCTTGGCCGTCACGGACCGCGTTGCGGGAAAAGCCGAGTTCCCCGAGGCGGGTCTTCTTCGGCATTTTGAATCTAGCGCAGACCACTGTTCATCCCAAACAGCTAGGATGCTTTCACGCGGAATGCCCTTGCAAACCGCCACAGAACAAGGTTGCAAGATAGTTACATTGGCGTTCAGTAAGTTTACAAAAAGATTTCTCGCAATGTATTAACTCTCCTGAAGAGGAGGCATGTGATGAAGATCGAAACGACCTTCCCTATCACTGCCGTTAGTGGTCGTGTTGGAGATTCCGACATTGTCATTGTGAAACGGGGTAATAAGTGCTATGCTCGGCGCTATGCGCCTCCCCGCAATCCCCAAAGTAAAGATCAGGTGACGGTCAGACGTTTCCTATCCAATGCAACGAAGGCGTGGGGAACTCTCTCCCAGGCACAGAGAGAGAAATGGGAGGCGTATGCTCAGAGATTTTCTGCAATGGTAAGCGACGAGGAAATATCGGCGTACAATATGTTTTCAAAGGTGCAGTATTACCGCCAGGCTCTCGGGCTTGCCCTGAGTTTTGATCCTCCATCGCTTCCGCCTCCTCCAAGCCCAAATGCAATCCTTTTGCGTCCTGCAGCTTCACCCGACGAGTTCCGTTTTCAAATTGTGCATCAAATAGTCGAAAGAAAGCTCTATGTCGTTGGTTTTGAGATCACCCCAGCGATGCCTTCACCTGGGCGAAAACCTAGGTCGATAGAATTTCGAATGATTCGTCATGTGGGCCCAGAGTCGTTTTTCTCTCTGTTTCCGCCGTCGGGTGTCTATATCATCCGCGGTGCGCGATTTGCAGTGGACACGGGGCAGCGTTTTGGAGTGCGGGCTAGGATAGTTTCTGTTGAAGGAGTGCCGGGGAAGCCAATCGAGGCGGATTTCTTTAAGATCGTGCAGTGGGGCATGAAATCAAAAAAGCAGGATGAGTCTGACGAGGCAGACCTGTTCTCACTCATCGAGAGTCCTTCGAGTGGGGAAGAGGATTCTTGCGAAAGTTCGGAGGAAATGTAATCGGTTGTTTTAATTCTCGTGGAGGGGACAGAATCGAGCTGCGGAAATGCTTGAACAAATTAGGATTCGTGGACTGGCAATTATTGACCGCGTCGATATTGCATTCCCGCGGGGACTCTCTGTTATTACCGGTGAAACCGGCGCTGGCAAATCGCTACTTTTAGGTGCACTACGGCTTCTTTTGGGAGAACGCGCGGCTGGAGACTTAGTGGGGAGCGGACGGGATCGTGCCCGAGTAGAGGGTGTCTTTAGGGTCGATGAGCCCCAGATCCGCAAATGGCTGGAAGAAGCCGGACTATTGGATGAGACGGAAACGCACAGGCTTATCATTCGCAGAGAGGTCTACGCATCGGGCGGCTCGCGTCATTTTGTGAATGATACCTCCGTTACTCTTGGAAAACTCACAGAACTCGGCTCACGACTTGTGGCTTTGCATGGACAAAATGATCAGGCACTCCTACTCGACCCCTCTGCCCAATTGAGTCTTCTTGATACATTTGGGAAAGTCGAAAAAGAGCTCGCCACCTACCGAATATGCCTGGCGGAAGCCCGCAACTGCGCTCGCCATCTAGAATCTCTTTTGTCCCAGGTGAATGAACTCGAACAACGCAGGTCGTTTTTGCGCTACCAGGTGGATGAAATTGATAAAGCGTCATTGGATCCTCAAGCCGACGAACATTTGGAGGAAAGCGTTCAGCGCCATCGCAACAGCCAGCGTCTTCGAGAAGCCGTGCAGCATGCTCTCGATGTTCTCTATGAAGGCGAACAGTGTCCCAGAACTGCAGCTGAACTCATTGGGGACGCCGAGACTCAGCTGAGGAGCGTCACGAGGTTCGATCCTACCTTAGAAAATGCCTGTACTATGATGAATGAGATACAAGCAAGTCTCAGCGCGGCTGTGGATGATTTGCGGACTTATCTCACAGAACTTGACGTAAATCCTGCTGAGTTGGCGTCACTGGAAGAGCGACTTGATCTCGTACGATCGCTGAAACGCAAGTACGGGAGAACAGTCGAGGACATTCTTGCTACACGTCGGAAGCTCGCAGATGAACTCGAAGAGCTCGAAAACTACGAAATATCGTTGGAAAAAGCACAGATCGAATTTGCATCCGCACTGGAGAAGCTCCAAGCCGCTGCCGACGCCCTCACCTCCCGTAGAAAGGCTGTTGCGCGAAAATTCGAGAAACTAGTCGAGTCGCAAATGCAGCAACTTAGCCTCGTGGGAACTCGCTTTACCGTGAAACTTGGAGAAAGGGGAAACGTTAATGCTCAGCAACAAAAAGCAGACAACGATTCCCCTCCTTTTACCGTAAATGAAACGGAGAGAAATTATTCCGCGGCATTGTTGCCGAAGAGCTTTGGGGAGTTCGGGGTCGATACAGTAGAGTTCATGGTAATGCTAAACAAAGGCGATGAGTACCGCCCATTGCGACGTGTTGCATCTGGAGGAGAACTGAGCCGTATTATGCTCGCGATTGAGACTGTTCTAGCAGAGGCAGACTCTTTAGCAACATTGGTTTTTGATGAGATCGATTCTGGTATTAGTGGAGAAGCTGCGGAGCGTGTGGGCGAGAAATTGCGTCAGTTGGCTGAATCTCACCAGGTAATCTGCGTGACGCATTTGCCGCAGATAGCCGCCTGTGGGCATCATCAATTCGTCGTCGAAAAGAGCGTGAGAGACAACTCGACTGTTGTTTCCGTTCACGAGGTGGAAAAAGAGGCGCGGATTGCTGCTCTTGCGCGGATGTTGCGGGGCAATTCTGCTGATGAGGAGGCGTTACGATTTGCAAAACTCCTGCTGAAGCGTTTCGAGTGAATGCTCTGCCGGGCAATCTTGTATGAATCGCGTGGAAATTGAGAGCGGGAGTAGCTCAGTTTGGTAGAGCACTAGCCTTCCAAGCTTGTGGTCGCGGGTTCGAATCCCGTCTCCCGCTCCAAAAAAATAACGAGAGGGAAAACCCTCTCGCTTCCTCCTCGCCTGCTATCGCAAATCAGTTGATTGGGATCTTTTTCGGTTTAGCCTTTTCGGCCTTCGGCAACGTCAGCTTCAAAACCCCATTCTCGTAACTTGCGGTGACGTTTGAACCATCGATTGTCTCTCCCAGGATGAACGAACGCTCATAGACACCGTAAGGTCGCTCCTGGTAGAGAACTTCGACTCCACTGAGATCTTCGACCGTTCTGTAGCCCTTGACCCTCAATTCATCGCGTTCGACAGTAACGTCTATCTTATCCCTCTGCACACCAGGCATTTCAATTTCGACGATAACAGTGTCATCGCTTTCATAGACCTTCACTGGAGGAGTGAGTCGCGCCTGCGAACGCCGTTCTGTCGGTACCCCCGCGCTTGCTTTTTCTACGGCCATTGGGTTGTCCTGTTTTACGAGTTTCTCCATCGTAAGCACCTCCTTTCACTTTACTTCGATAGCGACCTGACGTGGTTTTGCCTCTTCACGAATTGGAGCAGTGATTTCGAGGACGCCATCTACAAACCGAGCGGTAATCTTCTCTGGGTCGATCGGATCCGGAAACTCTACAACGCGCTCAAATGATCCGAAGACTCTCTCATTCCGATAGTAGGACCCCGCTTTTTCTTCCGCGGTTTGCTTCTTTTGACCACGGATAAACAGGCGCCCATTGACCACCGAAAGGTCAATATCATCCTTGTTCACGCCAGGTAAGTCGACGCGCACCACATACTTTTCTTTGTCGCGCAGAATATCAAGAGGTGGAACTAAGTCCCCTTCGAACAGCGCTGGACTCGTCGCTGGTGCGAGTGTTTCATTGAATAGACGATTGACCTCTTCCTGCAGAGCCATAAGATCTCTCCATGGGTTCCATCCACGGCGTCTCATTGGGAGTGTCATGATTCATTCCTCCTTTCTGATGCTGTGTTTATTGGTTGTTTCATCCACAAATAATGCATACCTTGTGCCAGAATCTAAGCTAATATAAATGATTCATAAAATGGAACTTATCGATGCGGTGCGAGTTTGGGCGGTCACGTTGAGCTCAAAGTGAGTCGTTCCGGAACACAAACTGAGTTGCATTCAAAAATGTGAGTCGAATGTATCCAGTTACATTAAGCGTCCAACACAAATGACACACAACTTTACCACAATAAGCTGGAGCTTTCTTGTCGCAGTTGGAACAGCAGTGGGTTGGCTTTGGATGGTGATCAATGCAGTTCGGGCTAAGCACTGCCAGAAGTTTCTGGAAGATTACCCACTGTTACGCGGTGATTTGAACGTGGAGCACCTTCCAGTCGTGGATGTAGTTGTTGCAGCTCGGAATGAAGCGGAATCCCTGCCTGCTGCTATCAGTTCGTTGCTCAGACAAACGTATCCCCGTTTACGCGTTGTAGTGGTTGACGATCGTTCCGTCGACAGTACGCCTGCCATCTTGCGAGAGATGAGTGCCTCAAGCGGTGGCAAATTAACGGTCATTCGTATCGATGAATGTCCTCCAGGGTGGCTTGGAAAATGTCATGCCCTCTATGTTGGCGCTCAAAGCTGTAACGGGGACTACGTGCTTTTTACGGATGCTGATGTGATATGGGCGCCGACAGCAATCGAGCGATCAGTCGCGTGTATCCTGGAAGAGAATCCTGACCACCTGTGCGTTTTCCCTTCATTAGAAACGAGAACAATAGGGGAGAGGATCTTTGCTCTGGGATTTGCTCAGTTGTTTTTTGCCTACTGGAGGCCGTACAGGGCTGAGGAACCACGGAGCAATTCCTATGTAGGTGTAGGTGCATTCAATATGGTGCGTCGCCGATTTTACGAGAAACTCGGCGGTCACAGGCCGCTTAGGCTTACTGTTGTGGATGATGTCGCTCTGGGAAAGCTTCTGAAATTTAGTGGTGCGCGGACATGGGTGCTATCAGCTCGTTCGGAAGTTCGAGTTCGGTGGCAAAAGGGACTGATCGGATCGATTCGTGGCGTTGAGAAGAATGCTTTTGCTGGATTAGGCTATTCTTTCGTTCGGACTGCGGGTGCAATTGCGGGGGCGTCGATGCTCTGGCTGGCACCGTGGTGTGTCGCATTGTGCGCTTCGTCGCCGACGATATTCTTCATTGCACTTGCTGGATTAATTTGTCAACTTGCGTACGGATGGGGGGTAGCAAAATCTCTCGGAGTATCACCGTTTTATGGAATCCTGGCTCCAGTGAGTGTAAGTTTGTGCCTTTTTGCCCTAGCGCGTTCAGCAGTTCTCACACTGTTACATCGTGGTGTCTGGTGGAGAGACACTTTTTATCCACTGGAAGAGTTGAAAAAGTACGACAAGCTAAAATAGGCCAGGCAGGACTCATGAATAGAGAAAACGGTTCAAAGCGTTCGCACTCTGTGCGGTGATTAGAAAGTCCGAGCTGTCAAAAAATTAAAATGCCCGTCAAGCTCACAAGATAGCTGAAGATTGATTTATGTGTAACTTTGCTATCATAGCATTTCTTACTTGCCCCTGTCGTTCACCTTGCCTTGAATGAACACGCGTGATAGCACCCTGCGCCTTAAACTCTTTGTTTGGAGTAAACTACTTGGTCAGATTAGGACTACGGATGGCGGGGATGGACTTCTTTGAAAAGGTGGCCTCTATGCAGCGTTGGGTGTTGTTGGTGATGCAAAACGTTATTTGGGTGATGATTTTCATGCTTATGGATCCTTGTTCCGTATTCTGCGGTGGTCTTGAAAAGAAGGAAGAGATTCTCAGCCAAAATGGAATTACCCTCAAAGCGACGAGCCCAGAAGACATGGAGTTGAGTGTTGACGGAATCCCGGTTCTCTATTCCCCGCAGCTCTACATTGTCTCGAGAGGGTGGAGTCGAAAGTTTTACGCATTTGAGGATGATGGATTAGCATTACAGCGTCGATCGACAATATCAGAGTCCGGTGGCGAAAAGTCGATTGTTTACAACCTCGAGAGCGCAGACAAGGAGTTTTCCGGGAAACTCGTTTATACCGTTTGTCCCGACAGGCGATTTCGGGTTGCGCTCGAAGGCCATCTTACCACGCCGACCGAAGCAATGGTTGAACATAGATTCGGTAAATTCGCACCTGGCTGGGTAATCGGGAGACAACTGCGGGCGCAGCTCCAAGACGGACGCACGACGCAAGGTATCGCTCCAGTAAAGCTTTTGTCTCCCAAAATTTCAGAATCTACGCTAGTCGAAAGGTACAGCAAGCTCGAGATACTTTCGGCTTTCGGAAAGATTATGATGGAAGGGGAGGGGAAATTTCGTTATGCGTTGCTCGATTACCGGATGAGTCCGTACAATGGGGGGGAGTTATGTTATTGGTTAGGCATTCTTGAAACCAAGGTAAAATCTCGAGAACCCTTTTCTTACTCGTTTACGATTAAATTCCCTGAAAGCCGTGTGCTAGCTCCCTGTTCGCGTTCTGTGACGACGGATTCTGTCAGTCTGCGTGATTGTGTACTAACAACGGGTGAACAGCCTGATCTCGTTCTGCCGAGTCCCAAAAATGTTGAGTGGGGGGACGGCTGCCTCTGGTTTTCTGGTGTCCCCGAACTCGTAGTAGAGCTCGATGGATCATCAAGCCAAACCCAGATTCGGAGCTTAGTTCAAGCCATTTTGGAACCAGAAGCCAGCCGTTATGGGATCAAAGTCACATGGGGGGGAGATAATCAGAGTCATGCAGGGAGGAAAGTTCTCTTACGCTTCCTTTGTTCTCCTGGAGAAATTGCTGGAGAGCAGAAAAAGCATGATTACTATCGCCTGTTTGTCGGCAAAGAAAATGTCGATATTTTAGCTTATTCACAAGAAGGAATCCGATGTGGCTTGATAACGTTGTGTCAATTGTTTCGGACTAGTGGAACACAGATCGGAATTCGGCGCTGCAAGATAGAGGATTACAGTGCACTCCAATTTCGCGGAGTTCATTTCTTTTCGGGAAAAGATGCGCGCGATCTCCAGCTGCGAATGATTCGTGATGTGCTGCTTCCGTTGAAATACAACACAGTCGTTTACCAGTGCGAATATGTGGAATGGGAGTCTGTTCCGGAGATCCACCATCCTCGCTATGGAATGAAAAAGTCGGATGCTCAGGCGGTCGTGGCCGAACTGCGTCGCCTTGGGTTTGAAGTCATTCCCCTGATCAACACATTTGGGCATTGCGAGTGGCTACTCGACAATGATTCGTACCGGTCACTTGCCGACAATCCTGATAAACCCTACGCTTATGATCCATCGAATCCTCTCGTTTATGAGTTATGCCGGAAAATTTACTCCGAGGCGCTCCAACTCTTTCAGCCGAGAATTTTTCACATCGGTCATGACGAAGTGACGATGCATGGGTTTCCTCAACGGGCGGCAAACAAAGCGGTAGGGGCCGCTGGGTTGTTTGTAAAGGATACTCTGTATTACTATGAGTTTTTGAAAAGGCAGGGCGTCAGAACGATGATATGGGGAGATTTGCTACTTGCCCCAGGAGAAGCAGCCGGAGAAACGAATGCCCCCGACAAGCAGCAAGCGGCTTTCATGCGTTCCCAACTTCCTAAGGATATTCTGATAGCTGACTGGCATTACGGAGATTCTTTACCTGAAGAACATGTAAGCCTCCGCGTCTTGACCGATGCTGGCTTCGATGTCATTGCAAGCACCTGGTACGATCCTCTTAACATCATCCGCTTTGCAAGAGCAGCGTACAGACATAACCGGCATCATGAGCCAGTGGGTACAACGTCGACCACTGAAAAAGAGAAGGTCCTGGGATTACTTCAGACAACGTGGGCGGGATATTCGTTCGACCAGGAGTCCTTTGAGTCCAACCTGGATCAATACGCTGCTTACGTACTAGCAGGGGAATCAGCCTGGAGAGGTGGGGCAGAAGACTTGAAGGAAATACCCTATGACTATCGCGAGGCGTTTTCACGTTTATGGAGCCGAGAGGTTCTTTCACCAACTGTTTCAGGTGGGTGGACTGCGAATTTGAATGCAGTCGCGAATCTTGTGCTCGATGGATCGCTTGTGTTCCCATCCATAGTGGGGGACGAACAGGTAAGTTCATTTGGGACATTGGGGACTGGGGAGCATTGGCTGGGAAGGATACTCATTGATGTCCCACGGGTGGGAGGGAAGCCAGCGTCGTGTCTGCTTGCGGGAAAATTCAATCCTCAGGGAGATTGGCCCACCACAGTCACCATCCCCGTCGGACATCGGGCTGACGTTATTATCTTTGCGGTTGCATCTACTGTGGGGGCTCCGCGGAGCCAGCCTATTGCGCTCACGACAATTACATACGAAGACAATACAACAGACGTGATTTTCTGGCGCCCTGGTGTGAACGTTTTCGCCCTCGAAGATGAAAGGACCGCCCCCTTGTGTCCGGTGTTATGGAAAAATAGCGAAACGGGGAAAGCTCCTCGCGTGCTCCACGCTTTCTTGTGGAAAACCTCTTTCCCACAAAAACGTATAATCGACATAAAAACCGAAAGTACCTCAACTGGTGGAGCCCTCATGTTGTTTGGCGTGACTGGGAGCCAAGGCGGATCTCGGAACTGCAATCGCTTCTGACACTACTCTCGATCAGGCAAAAATTGCTTCTATTTTTTGCCGGAGGGAGATTCCGTTTATCTCTGGCGGGAAAACGATACGTCGCACATGGGCAGTTGCTCTCGCCAAACCGGCTGCAACGGGCGAGAGAGCTGCGATATCACGATACTCCCCATTCGGCAGGCTGACTTCGACAACAATATGCTGGGAAAGCTGTTTTTCCTTCGGGTCGTAAGGACGGTAGGCGATGTTTTTGCTTTCGTAAACCATGAAAAAATATTCTGGCGGCATTCCTGCTTGCCGGATGAGGGATTTTGTCTTCTCCAATTTTTCGTGTATATTGTGCACTTTAGAAATATCGATGGTTTTGAAGAGCCGGCGTTTGAGTAACCCGTTTGCGAGATAACGCAATGGAGCATCCGTAGATGATTGCCAACAGTTGAGAGCATACATAATCGAGTCGTCAGTTGTGGCCAAAAAATCGTCGAGGTCTGAATTCTCGGGATCAGCAAGTACGCGTAGGAGATGAGGGCAAATGCCAACAGTCGCAAGTTTATCCTGGCCGAGCAGGGATGCTGCCCGACGAAGAAGAAGTATAAGCATCGATTCTGCTGCACGTACTGTTTTATGCAGGTACACTTGGGTGTACATGTGATAGCGCGCTTGAAGGTATTTTTCGACAGCGGGAATTCCATTAGGAGCGATCACAATCCTGTCGCCTGCCCTATCCAGCCGGAGGACTTTTATCAAGCGCTCGAGATCGTACACGCCGTATTTTACACCTGTCATTAAACTGTCACGCAGGAGATAGTCGAACCGATCAGAATCGAGCTGAGACGTTATTATCTGCGATAGAAAGGCGGGCGAACTTCTTCCCGCTAGGATATCGACCACTTGCTGCGGCAGCCTGCGAGAGTATTCGGAAAGGATTTGAAAAACCTCGCTGCGGGGATCAGTGATTATCTTTTCTGTCCATTTTTCATGGGAGATCCGAGTTACTTGTTCGAATACATGAGAAAAAGGGCCATGGCCGACGTCGTGTAAGAGTGCAGCGCACCGAACAGCTAACCGCTGCTGGCGAGAAATTGGCCATTCTTTCGCAAGATGATCGAGAATGCGCGTAGCGATGTGCATCACGCCAATTGAATGAGTGAACCTACTATGTTCAGCACCCTGGTAAGCTAGATATGCTAAACCGAGCTGGCGGATCCGTCTCAGCCGCTGTACCGGTGCAGTATCAATAAGGCGCATGAGAAGTCGGTCATCTGCGGAATTCTTGTGGAGAGCGATGAGATCGTGAATTGGGTCTCTATATAACTTTTCGACAATCATGATGCTTCGCCAGCGGCTCCCCGTGTTTCAGGCTTGTCAGAAACGGATTCTCATGACCGGTGCCTAGTGGTGTGTTACTTTATCATTGCTTCGCGTCGTCGTTCCGTCCATAGTCCTGTATACAAAAGCGTTTTTAAGGTGGCCTATGGGAACAAACAAGCAGAAACAGTTAGCGTGTTTTGTAGTGCTCTTGTTTTTAGCTAGCGGCGCTTTTGCTCGACCAGGCACCGGTAGTAGTCTTCTCTCTCTTCCAGAAAGGCTGGCCTATAAAGTTTTATCTGTCCCCGGAAAGGTGGCTCAAACAGTCTTGCCCCGTACTACGTCGAATGTGAAGACGTATACGGTGAGCGCACGTCGCACAGGTGCTCGTGCAGTAGCCACAGTAGAAAATACCGGAAAGCAAGCTGCTTCTACAGTAGGTAAGGTGGTAACCGGCACCCTGAATCTTGTGAGTTCTGCCGCAAAAAGCGTAGGATCTACAGCAGTCAGTATTTTACGTGCCCGCTGACCCATCAAAAGTGAGCTATTGTTTTAAGCCATTTGTCATCGCTGCTGTCTTGGTTTGCTTTCTTTCCGTGGGCAGTGGAGCTGATGTCCTAACCCCGAGCGGTAATGCCCCAGCTAACCAAGAGGATCAGGCTCTCCTCGAAGGTGTTGCACGAATAGATTTGAGCGAGATCACGGGCGAAATTCTGTCTACTGTTCATGTTTCGCTCAACAAATTTGATCAGGTGTTGCTGGGGATTGATAGCTGGCATGGTCCTCAGGATGCATCTCTTTCTTGTGATGTATCATTTACTCCGACTGCGCTTTACATTGAAGGGGACCTCACCGACGACGTGCCATTTTGCCAGCGCATGATCCACCCAGCAAAACCTGAATGGTGGAAAATAGAGTACGGGGCTGATGGCATCGTTTTTGACTTTCAGGATATCACGTCGGCTTCCCAGAGGGTTAGTTTTGCACTCAATTGGAGCTCCCGTGCAGTTTATCCGAAAGTTGATATTTTGCGGTCGCTCGTGGGAGCCCGGAGCGGATTCAGTGCTGGCGCCTGTTTAGAGCTGTCTGAGAATCGTGAACAGGCCAAGGGAAGTACGTGCGTGCATTTCCGAGTTGGCGTACCAATTACGGATCTTGCTGAGCCATCTTTTTTCAATCGTCCGCTTCTCCTCCAGGTGTCTTTGATTGATCTCGACGGGGACTATCCGTCAATCACAGTCCTTCGAGAGAGTGTAAAAGTGCCTGGATCTGGTGCGTCACCTTAGTAGTCGTTCTGAGAGGTCGGTTCTTTTCCTGCAAGGTGGTTTACGGGGCCGCTACCGTGCCCAAGAGCTTGTGCCTGTTGGAGGGAACGCCTGATGAAGGCGCGACCGAATTCGACTGCGTTTTGGAGCGACAGTCCTCTAGCCAGCCCAACGCAGATCGCCGAAGAAAGAGCGCAGCCACTGCCATGCGTGTGAGAAGTTTTTATCCGAGTTTCCTCGTAGACCCAGGTTTTTTCGTGCGTAGCGAAAATATCATAAACAGTATCTGCCGAGTATGTTGCGTCCCCACCTTTCACCAGGACGGCGTGAACCCCAAGTCCAAGTATTTTATGTGCTGCCTCAACAGCTCGGTTATGATCTGAAATTGTAATCCCCGACAAGATTTCTGCTTCGAAAACGTTTGGAGTAATGAGAGTAGCTAGTGGAAGCAGCTTAATGACAAGGCTATCGATAGCGTCTTCTGTGAGAAGGCGAGCACCACTTGTCGAGACCATAACAGGATCGACAACCAGTGGCATTGGGCTATAGGATGAAAGCGTTTCTGCTACGGCTTCTACTATCTCGGCATTTGCGAGCATCCCCGTTTTTGCTGCGTCGCAGCCAATGTCGTCGAGGACTGCCTTAATCTGCTCCTTTACGAATGAGGACGGGGGCACGTGGATTGCGCTGACGCCGAGAGTATTTTGCGCCGTGAGGGCGGTAATAGCAGTCATTCCATAAGCTCCGAGAACAGTAAATGTCTTTAAATCACCTTGAATTCCTGCTCCGCCTCCGGAGTCACTTCCTGCAATTGTCAGACATCTTGGTAGAGACTTCTTCATGATTAGAAAATAATCTGTGTCGCGTTCTGGTAACTCAACATCGAAAAGTATCAGAGCCGAAGTGGCGGAATGGCAGACGCAGAGGACTCAAAATCCTCCGTGGGCGACCACGTGTGGGTTCGACTCCCACCTTCGGCACCAATTTTTGTTATCCGTCTCAGATTTTCACCAGTGTCACGAAGCAGAGAGTGCTTTTGTCAGGAGATACTGCCATGCAATGGCTCGTTGATCTGTTTGTGCAACATTCTGCTGCGCAGGCTGTTGTGATCCTTGCTATCGTGGGTGCGTTAGGTCTGGCTCTGGGAAGTATCCGTGTCTTTGGAGTTAGTTTGGGAATTGGCGGGGTTCTTTTCGTCGGTTTGTTGTTTGGACACATGAAGGTATCTCTGGACGAGCATGTCATGGAATTTGCCAGAGAGTTCGGTCTGATTCTTTTTGTTTACACCATCGGCATGCAGGTTGGACCTGGATTTTTCTCGTCTCTGCGCCGCCATGGAATGTTCCTTAACCTCATGGCTGGCAGTATTGTTCTGCTAGGGCTGTTTATTGCTTTCGCGATAAATCGATTTGGAGGAGTTCCTGCTCCGGTAGCTGCTGGCTTGTTTGCAGGAGCAACCACAAATACCCCTGCATTAGCAGCTGCTCAGCAAGCGCTAAAGGATATTATCACTGATCCCACAGCCGACGTAATTAAGCAACCAGGTCTTGCTTACGCCATTGCTTATCCTTTTGGGATTATTGGGATTATCCTAACTATGCTGTTCGTTAGATTTGCGTTTCGAGTCGACCCGCACGAAGAGGCGCAAAAGTTTCTGCAGCAGCAGTTAGCAAATGTTCCAAAACCTTCCACAATGAACATTGAGGTTCAAAATCCTAATCTCGATTCTCTTCCTCTCGAAAAGGTGCCTTTGTATAACGAATCTGGAATAGTGGTGTCTCGAGTGCTTCACAATAATCAGGTAGAGGTCGCTCAGCCGGATACTATCATCCATGTAGGTGACATTCTTCTTGCTGTTGGACCTCGGGAAAAACTGGAAGAGTTCAAGCTCATTGTAGGAAAAGAAACTGATACAGATGTGCGAAAAATTCCCAGCAAGATTACAACAAAGCGAATCGTCGTGACGCATAAATCAGCTGTTGGGAAAACCATTGACGAACTCGAGACGCCAAAACTTTACGACGTGGCACTCACTCGGGTAAGTCGCGCGGAGATAGAGTTCACACCGACGCCTGATTTCCGGTTCCAATTTGGAGATACCGTACTGGCTGTTGGGGAGGAAAGCGCCATTAAAAAGGTTGCCCAGGAATTGGGTGATTCTCCTAAACAACTCAACCATCCGCAGATGATTCCGCTCCTAGTGGGAATTGCGCTTGGTATACTTTTGGGAAGTTGCCCGGTCTTTTTTCCAGGTCTTCCGGCCCCAGTGAGACTTGGTTTGGCCGGTGGACCTCTTGTTGTAGCTATCATACTGAGTCGAATCGGGAGGTTTGGGCCGCTTGTGTGGTATATGCCTATTAGCGCAAATTTCCTTATGCGTGAGATTGGGATAGTACTTTTTTTGGCGTGTGTGGGCATTCGTGCCGGTGACCAGTTCGTGCAAACGCTTACTCAAGGTGAAGGGTGGAGGTGGATGATCTTTGGTGCCTCGATTACTCTTGTGCCACTTCTCACCGTTGCTGTTATTGCTCGCAAACTTTTAAAGCAGAATTTTGCTTCTCTCTGTGGCGTCCTTGCTGGATCTATGACAGACCCTCCTGCTCTGGCTTTCGCAGGTCAAATCACTGGTTCTGAGGTACCATACATTACGTATGCAACTGTGTATCCTTTGACAATGATTCTCAGAGTCCTTGGCGCCCAGGCTCTCATTCTTGTTCTCATGCGGTTTGGTGGCTCATGAAAACGCTGTTCACCTGTGGCGACGTTATGTTATAGAGTATTTTTGACTCCGCCTGACGGTGATGGTGGACTTGACAGAGCTATCTGCTTGGTCCTATATTGTTTTCGACGCAAGAGGCGAGATTTTAGATTCCATAACTATGAGGCTTCGGAGAGGGAAATGATGGGGGAGAGAAAAGGTTTTATCCTACAGACAGAAGTGGGTGAGTAACTTTGGCAAAGACCTATTACGAGATTCTTGGAGTCTCCAGAAACGCTGGGGAGAAGGAGATCAAAGAAGCCTATCACAGGCTTGCTCGTACCTTCCATCCCGACAAAGCGACGTCTCCTGAGGAAAGGGAGAGAATCGAACAGAAATTTTCGCTGATCTCTCAGGCGTACAACACTCTGAAGGATCGTGAAAAGCGTGCGGAGTACGACAAGACTCTTGATTTGCAGCAGCAGAAGGGCACTGCCGGTCAAGCTCCGCAGGGAGGGAGAGTCGCCGGAAGCGACTCAAGTGGGGTCATGCCCGGCGTAGCCGTTGCCGGTTTAGAAAAATCACGAGCTCAGATTGCTCGCCGAGCCTACCTGCGTGGTATCCAGGCACTGCAGAGTGGGGATTATTCGCGAGCAGCTGAGTTTTTCGAAGTGGCAATCAAAAACAAACCCGACGAAGCTTCTTACTATGCAAAACTAGCTTTGACACTTTTGCGTGCTCAGCGGAGTTTCTCGCGCGCTATCGAAGCTGCACTGAAAGCTATAGAGCTTGACCCGTACAATGTGGACTACCGGCTTCTTCTCGCAGAACTTTACGAACAGACTGGGGCCAAATCGATGGCACTTAAAACTTACGAAGAAATAATTCGCTGGGATCCGACCAATCAACGTGCTCTACAGGCCTTGGGTTCAACAAAACCCGTGACAATGAGCGAGAAGATTATTCGAGCCATCAAGAGCTTCCTAGGAAGAGAATAGGATCATTTCCATGGAGCGTGTGATTGGTATCGACCTGGGAACCACAAATTCCGTTGTGTCTTATTATGAGCAGGGGCAGGTCATAGTTCTCCAGAATGCTGAGGGAAGCAAACTCACTCCCTCGGTCGTCTTCTATAAATCAGCACAAGAAGTAATAGTTGGGGAGCTGGCAAAACGCCAACTTGTCCTACACCCAAAACAGGTTATCAAATCCGTAAAGCGGTTTATGGGTGCCCGCTATTCAGAGTTGGGACTGAAAACCCAGGGAATTTCCTACGACATCGTTGAGGGGCCAGACGATAGTGTCTTGATAGACTTAGGCTGGGCTCGTCTGTCTCCTGAAGAAATCTCGGCTGAAATTCTCCGCAAACTCAAGAAGACCGCGGAAGAGTTTTTTGGCGAAGAAGTAGACAAAGCAGTCATTACGGTTCCCGCTTATTTCAATGATAATCAACGCTCTGCAACGAAACGAGCCGGTGAGCTGGCTGGATTGGATGTTTTGCGGATAATAAATGAACCTACTGCTGCCGCACTTGCCTATGGGTTGGACCGGAATGTGCAACAGACAGTTGCTGTGTTTGACTTCGGTGGGGGAACCACGGACGTCACAATTCTCGAGATTGATAAAGATATCATCGAGGTACGTGCAACGCACGGAGATACTTTCTTGGGTGGGGACAATATTGACGAAGCCCTAGCCAGAAAACTTGTCGAGCGATTTTACCAAGATACTGGTGTTGATTTGAGTGAAGATCCGCTCTGTTACCAACGTGTTCGCGAGGTGGCAGAGAAAGTCAAATGTGAGCTTTCCTCGACATGTGAGTCACTGGCAAGTGTTCCTTTTATCGCGGCTGATAATGCTGGTACACCGTTACACCTTCACTATCCCATCACGCGGGCTGAACTCGAGCAAATCATAGCGCCGTTCATACCACGCCTGATCGAGTGTTGTCGATGCGCTCTTGACGACGCTCGCCTAACGCGGTCGGATATTTCTAACGTTCTCCTTGTTGGCGGATCGACTCGTATCCCTGCTGTGGCTCGTGCAATAGGGGAGTTTTTCGGACGCGAACCATCCCGTACCCTCAATCCAGACGAAGCGGTTTCAGTAGGTGCGGCGATACAAGGCTCTATTATTACTGGGTCTCTTCGTGAGGTTCTTCTTCTCGACGTGACTCCTCTTTCTCTTGGCATCGAAACGGAAGGAGGAGTTTTCACACCTCTTATCCCTCGCAACAGTTCAATTCCTGTGGCAGTTCACAAACAGTTTACTACCGTCAGAGATAATCAAACATCGGTGAAGATTCACGTTCTCCAAGGAGAACGAAAAATTGCTCGAGAAAATCACTCTCTGGGGTGGTTTCGACTATCAGGAATTGCGCCCGCGCCGAAGGAGATTCCTTGCATCGATGTTTGCTTTCAAATCGACGCAAATGGACTCCTTCATGTCACTGCAACAGAGATCACATCGGGTGTTTCGAACTCCATAACGATTGAAAGCTTCTCGACTGTCAGACCGGAAGAGGCAGAACGAATTGCTGAAGAGGCGGAAAAAGCTGCGGACGAGGATCGCCTGCACATGCGAAGGATTTCTCTCAAGCGCCAGGCAGAGAAGCAGATCGAAGCCTTAGAAGAGCTACTTGCCGACAATCAAAAACCATTAGACGCCGCAACTGCACAGCATGTGAGAGAGGCTATCTTCCGCTTTGAAGTCGCCTATGCGTCAGGAAACTTAGACGAAATCGAGCGCGCTTTCGCTGGGCTTGAAGAGTACGTGAAGGTGTTCGGAGATCGCCTACTGGCGAAACGGATTGAGTCTCTTGAGGAATGAAAAGGGAGACTTTTTCACGGGTGCTGTTGGCTCTTCTTTGGCTGTGTAATAGCGAGCACGCGCGCGGGCGATAATATCACTCACTCCCGGAACTTTTGAATCTTTGAAACGCTCCATTATCTCTTTGTAAAGTTTCTGTGCCTCTGAATAGCGCTGTGAGCGGTCGTAGGCATTCGCGATGTCGAGCATACACCGAGCTACAATGTAGTCATTATCTGACCATTTTTGCATGGCTTGCTGAAACATCGAATAGGCCAACCGTTCGTCTCCGCGAGCCATGTAACACTCAGCCACAGTCACATAGGCTACGGGTGTAAACGTTTTGTCCTCTGGGAAATTCTCGACTACCTTTGAATAGCATTGGATAAGCCTGTCCAATTGCACGCGACGTCGTTTCTTATCTGTGGACGGCAGCATCGACTGCTGCATCGACACAGCATAAGCATACTGGTCTCGGACATTGTCAAAATCTGGAATTACGAGTTTCTTCTCTTCCGCGTTCTTTCCTCCAAAACTGAACGCAGGCAAATTGGCAGGCAAAAGCGCTAGGGCTACCAGGACACCCACCAGAAGAATCGCTTTTGTTACTATCTGGCTTGGTTCTGCCTGAAAGAATGGGTTATGTTTACCACCGAGTCCCACTATTTTCCCCCGAAGCGAATTAGTGGCTATAAGCTGTCTCAAGCATACGTTTCCGAAGAAGTTCAATGTTCTCACGAACTTTACCATCTTTGAATACAGCAGAGCCAGCAACAAGAATCTCAGCACCAGCTGCAACAGCAAGACCAATCGTTTCAGCATTGACCCCCCCGTCGACCTGAATAAGGAATTTAGCTCGCATTTTGTCTCGCAGTCGACTCAGTGTACGCAATTTATTCAGACAAGAGGGAATCATGGCCTGCCCACCAAAGCCTGGTTCGACTGTCATAACCAATACTAGATCTACATCTCGCAGTAGTTTTTCGATGCGACTGACAGGAGTCGGAGGTCGGATGGAAATGCCTGCTTGCATTTTCTTTTCGTGAATGCGATCGATAACCTCCTTCGCCCGATCAGGCGTTGCCTCATAGTGGAATGTAAGAAGCTGCACCCCAGCCTCAGCACAAGCGTCTATGAGCGACTCTGGATTGTCTACCATGAGGTGAGCATCGAAAAAAGCTTTCGGCGAAACCTTTCGCAAACATTTGATCACTGGGGGACCAAACGTAAGATTGGGGACAAAGTGGTTGTCCATTACGTCAAGGTGAACCCAAAAGCACCCATTGCGCAAAAGCTGACGAATCTCTTTCGCAAGGACTGAAAAATCAGCGCTCAAAAGCGACGGAGCAAGCGTTAATATTCGCGACGCCTGCGTTTTCTTAATTATTGGGGAAACCAAATCTTTCCTATGCCTCCACAGTTTCTTATCGCGCTTGTGTGAGAGTCGTTATTTTCATCTGCGCTTCTTTTGCCTGTGGACTATCTGGAGGAACCAATTCAATGATTTTTGTGAGTGCAGCGATAGCGCCACGTGTGTCTTTCTTTTGTTCTTTCACAGATACTTGAAGCTGATAAGCATCAATATTCGCCGGATCCATCTCAAGAACCTGTGCTACTTCCTTCTCTGCTTGAGCGAGGTAGTGACTGGACTCGGTGGTTTGCAGCAGACGAGCACAGTAATAGTGAGCATTAGCTAGGTGCAACAAATATAATGGATTTTCGGGCGCGTTCTGAACTGCGCGTTCGTAAGCAGCAACGGACTGCACGAGTTTATTGTTCTGAAGAAGAGTTGTTCCAAGCCCATCACACGCGCGCGCTAGTTCCTGCTGGAGCTCTGACTTCACTCGAGAATCTCGGATTCTCGGGAGATGACCTGACAGGAGTGTAATTGCATCTTCGTAGCGTTTCTGCGCCAGATAATCTTGAGCCAGTCGTAGTATCTGTCGGGTTTCACGATCAGCAGCTTCTGGGAGGGGAGTGTTTTGAACCTTGGCTTGAGCTGTGGCGGGTGAAGATGCTCTTGCAGCTTCTGACGTTGTTGCAAAGAATCTTTTATAGGACACGTTGGCAGCTGTCAGAGTAAACGCGAGCATGAACGAGTAAAGCGCAAGTGCTGTTCGTGCCTGGGGAGATAGTCGTTGATACCAATGCTGTTTTGTTCGCGGGACCTCCTCTGACAGAGAAGGCGGAAACAGCCCCTCTTCTCTACTTTGATTCCGAGAAACTCTTTCATAAGTGGCGCGTCGAGAGGTTCGAGTAGATGGCTGCGGAGCAGTTTTATTCTGGGTGCTCGCAGATGGTTTGGAGGACGCCTTTTGGTCTGTCTTAATTTTCGCTGGAGGTTCTTCTTCCTCTCCGAACTTTTCGTTTCCCCAAATGCCAGACCTCATTGTTGTTTCTGGAGTAACGCTGCTGCGTTTATCCTGGGAAAGGGCAGATTCATTCCGCAGGCTCATTTCCTGCGTTGCAAAATCGCCAGCGGCGTTCGCATTAGCATTGGGGGTTGAAGCATCCCATCTGGCTGGAGATAATATACGCGCGTCGTCCTCCGTCGAATCAGGACCGACATATGGCGCCTTTGCTTCAGCCCGCGTTTTTCGATGAGCTAAAGACTCTCCTCTGTTGGCTGCGGAATGGGGTCTCTCTTGGAGAAGAGATTCGAGTTGCTCCCGAATGTCGGAGCGGAAAGGAGCACTTTCCGCTGCTTTTTTGAGAAGTTCTATGGCAGTTTCGCTATCGCCACGGTCTTCTGCATCACGAGCGAGAGCTACAATTCGTTCGATATCCATTGCTCAACAGCCTCAACAGGAACTGGAACATTCACTTCAGTCTTACGCATTTACCCGTGTGACATAATCCGAGAACGAAAAGCAATAGCAAACATTTAGGCAGAAGAGAGTGCCTTGGTCTTTGAATTTTAGAATTGGGGGAGAATGGCAAATAATAGAACCTTGCTTGTAGTAAAAAATATTATGATGGAGCACAGCGTGAAGCAGGTTGCGAAACTTATGCAGCGCGTAGCAGCTGCGATTTTGACGCTGTATTGCTTATTCCTCTTTCATGGAGCAGTCCATCATTTATGGCAGCATGAATGTGCTGTCGATCACTGCACCCTGATGGTTGCGGTTGCCTCTTGCGCAACCATGGAATTGCCTCAAGCATGCGTTCTGCTAGCGGGTTTTACCTGGGAACTTTCGATACCGCTTTCTTACAGCTTAGTCCATTCTGGAGAGTGGTCCGTCAGCATACCTCGAGCACCTCCTCTCTCTCTTCTTTCAGACCCTCGTCATATAATTGCGGCTTAAGTTAGGAGCGCACAGCTTGTGCGCCGGTCTTCATTATGTGAAAGAAGGAGAAATCCCATGAATCGCGGTTTTACCCTAATCGAATTGTTAATTGTTGTTGCTATCATTGCTATTCTCGCAGCCATTGCCGTTCCGAATTTTCTCGAAGCTCAGGTCAGATCAAAAGTTTCGAGAGTCAAAGCTGATATGCGGTCGACAGCTACAGCACTGGAGTCGTATGCGGTCGATCAAAATGCATATCCTCCGCCGGTCGAATACAAAAAGGTCGGTTCCAACTGGATACTGCAGGAGCCCCCAGATGATGTATTTGAGGGGTTTGTCAGCTACAGACTTACGAGCCCCATAGCGTACATAACATCCTTACCCGTAGATGTTTTTGAAGTTGCCGAGGAGAATGAACACCCGAGGAAGGTCTCGTGGCACTATTCTGAGCAAAAGACGAATGAAAACCTCGGCGAGCCGGACTTTTTGCGCGACCTTTGCGACATACTAGGAGTCAATGGTGGCTCTTCTGTTCGCTGGCTTATGTTCAGTCACGGTCCGGATCTAACGCACCAGGATGGTTCAGCGGAGAATGGTGACCCTGTGTTGTATGACCCTACTAATGGGACAGTCTCGCGGGGTGATATTTATGTTTTTGGTCCAGGCAATATCATGAAATGAGTTCTCCCATGAGATCGCGAAAAGTTATCGTAGTTTTGGTTTTGTTTCTTATCCTCGGGGTGGTTTTGGTGGTCCGTCTTCCTCGTGTGAGCCCGTTGGTGGGAACGCTTACTTCAGGGGACGAAGAGCGCAAAGTCACTCTGAAGTTCTCTGGAAGCTTAAAGGATTGCTGTACCTCACTCTCGGCCCAGACAGGGGTAACGTACCAGGTTCAAGAAAGTGTCGGCGGACGCCAGGTCAGCATCGATCTCCGTGACGCACCTGTCTTTATGGCGCATAGAATTTTGGCTAAACAGACTGGCGTTATTTTTGAGCGACAAACGGACCAACGAGTCATGAGAGTAAGACCGCGTTAGGTCTCGCTCAAAGTCCCAGCACTTGATGTGGTCGGGGCAAAGCAGCGCTCGAGAGATATTTTCTCAGCGCTGCTTTTTCTTGATAATGCAACCGAATAGAACGCAGGCAGTTTTAAGAGCTGATGTAGTGAATTTGCTATGGGAGTGATGCAAGCGGAGCAATGGGCGAACGGGTAGTCCGAAAACTTTTTGACGGGATCTATTTTGCAGCGTGGATAAGTATCGGCTATTCGTTCTGGAGACCGTTTCGAGATGTTTGGTTCCCAGAGTTGGAGAACATGCTCGGTCCTTATGCGACGGTTCTCTCGATCGTAGGCGGGCTCGCTGCCATTCTAAGTATCCTCTATTTACGCACCGCATTGTGGTCAACCTTAGTAAGTATTCATGGGTCGTTAACGCACACCTCGCCTATTGATCTTGATTCTGGTACAACCGATGAGCAGGTGCTCCGCCGTCTAGCGCGCAGGCACGAGAAAAAGGGTGAGTTCGCGCAAGCTGGCGAGATTTACGAATCTCTTCAGAGCTGGACAGAGGCTGCACAGGCGTTTGAAAGAGCAGCCGACGCTGGCAGGGCTGCACGCGCATGGTTAAGAGCTGGCGAGCGGCTGAAGGCAATTCCACTATTCGAGCAAGCAGAGATGTTTCTCGATGCGGCCGACGCTGCATCTCGAGAAGGTCTCAGAGATAGGGCGACAAAGAACTATAGACTAGCTGCAGAACAAACCTATCGGGAAAACAACTTTGCTCGAGCTGCACAGCTTTTCGAAAAGGCGATGGATTATCTGCGAGCGGGAGATATTTATCAAAACCTCCACCGTACCGAAGATGCGCTGAGATGTTATGAAAAAGCCCAAAACACGGCAAAGATAGAAGCTCTCGTCGCTACTATTGATCCTCAACAGCTTCTCTTAAAAGGTGAGGAATGCCTCGAGATGATCCATCGGTGCGCTGAGCTTATGCGCCGGCAGGGAAAGCTTTTGGAGGGAGCGGCATTGCTCGAAAAGGCAAATGATTTTGTTCGAGCCGCAGAGATTTACGAGGAGGCTGGTGCATGGGATCGTGCTGGAGAGGCGTATTTACAGGCCGGTCAGCTAGAGCGTGCTGAGCGTGTCTATTGTAAGGTCGACAATCCACAGCGGGTAGCAGAGTTTTTGGCACGCGTTGCAGTTCAGCGTGGGGACTGGCAGACGGCTGGGCAGAGATTTCTTGAAGCCGATAAACTCACTCAAGCTGTCGATGCCTTCAAGCGAGCGAAGGACTACGCTTCAGCAGCACGCGTTTATGAAAAATCCAAGAGATTCCTGATGGCAGCTGAAATGTACGCTGCAGCCAAGGAGATCAAGCTGGCGGCTGAGGCTTATGCAAAAGGCCATGACTGGCGAAATGCTGCCGAATGCTTTGAAGCCTGTGGAGAGTACATGCAGGCAATCCAAGCTTATGCAGCCGCAGGAGATTTTTTCCGGGCAGGCAAGTTAGCTGTGGCAATGGAAAGTTTTGACTCTGCTGTGGAGTATCTCCAGCGGGTGCCGCCAACTTCTCCCGATTGGAAAATCGCAACCGGATTTCTTGGCGTGGCTTTTTACAAACAGGGGCGCCGCGAGATGGCCAGAGAAATGTTCCAGCGTGTTGGCGACTCCATTGTTCCCACCGGTGAAACGCTACCCATCCTCTACGCTTATGGCTGTCTTCTGGGAGAAGACCAAAATCCCGAAGCAGTCGCCGTTCTGCGGCGTATTCTTGCTGTCGATGCGCGATATGCCGACGTTTCTGAGCGAATCAGTCAACTCGAAGAGATGTTACGAAAGACCTCTTCTCATTCTGGATCTGGATTTCAGTCGGCTCCTCAGATGACCCCTTTTGATGCATATCCATCTCCTTATCCAACTGTAAACATTGGAAGTTCGACGCAGACGCATTACGGTTTTCAGCGCCCAATTACCCAAATGCCACAGACGCGCTTTGGAGAAGAGGGACGCTATCAGATAATCAGTGAGCTTGGGCGTGGTGGAATGGCAATTGTCTATCGAGCCTTCGATACGCATTTAGAGCGAGAAGTTGCCCTCAAAACGTTTCCGTTATCGCGCCATGCTGGACCCGGTAGAGAAGAGGTTTTCCTCCGCGAGGCACGCCTCATTGCACGCTTGTCTCATCCCAACATTGTGACCATATACGATTGCGGTCACATGAATTATCTCTACTACATTGCAATGGAATATGTGGCAGGCGAGAATCTCAAGCAAGTCGTCAAAAACAAAGGGCCACTTTCGATCGATGAGCTACGGCGGATTATTTGTCAGTTGGCTGATGCTCTCATCTATGCTCACTCGCAGCAGGTGCTCCATCGGGATATTAAACCGGCGAATGTGATTTTACGTCAGAGCGGGGATATCAAAGTCGTAGACTTTGGAGTAGCGAAAATTCTTTCCGATGCAGCTACGTATGCTTTTGCAGAAGAGGACTCTCAGCGGACACTGGTGGGGACTCCTCAGTACATGGCTCCCGAGCAAATATTGGGATTACCCGTTGACGCGAGAATAGACATTTACGCTCTCGGTCTAACGATATTTTACCTCGTAACAGGACGAACACCGTTCGATGTTAAGAAAGTAACCGATCCTGTGGAAATATCACAAATGCAGGTCCATTCATCATTCCCCAAACCGTCTACTTTGCGTGCCACCCTGCCTGCTAAACTTGACGAGATTTTTATCAAATGTACCCAGAAGAGTCCAAATGATCGTTACTCGAGCGTTCGTGAATTTCTAGACGATTTCCTTACGCTGTAACGTCGAGGTAGCAACAATACGAAAGCGCCTCCGAGGATGTACGCTCGGTAGGCGCTTCTGTTGTGCAAGGAGGTGTATCCGTGTAGGGTGGAATTACTTGATCTCGACGACAGCACCCGCAGCCTCGAGCTGCTTCTTGACCTTTTCGGCTTCTTCTTTGCTGACGTCTTTCACCACTTCCTTGGGAGCTCCCTCGACGAGATCTTTTGCTTCCTTCAGGCCAAGGCTTGTGATTGCCCGGACTTCTTTGATGATGCCGATCTTCTTATCAGCTGGAACTTCTTTCAGAATGACTGTGAACTCCGTCTTTTCCTCAGCGGGTGCAGCCGCTGCAGCGCCAGCAGCAGCCGGCCCAGCTGCCACTGCTACCGGAGCAGCACTGACTCCGTATTTCTCTTCGATCTTTTTTACGAGTTCGTTGATTTCGAGCAAAGTCATGGAATCAAGACGTTCAACGATTTGGTCTATGGTAATCTCAGACATTGCAATTCTCTCCTTATGGAAAATTTCAGATGCTATCGCAGTTTAAAAATTGTTAACATTCGCGCTTGTTGCTGTGATCGCAACGTTGGTTATGAGGCTTGTTCCGCTTTTTTCCGGGCAACAGCGTCGAGCGCGTAAACCACTTTTGCCATCGATTGGTGCAAGACAAAAGCGAATCTCTGAATGGGGCTCATGAGACTGCCAACCATCCGACCAAGAAGTACATCTCGAGACGGAAGATTAGAAAGTTCAGCGATCTGAGCAGGACTTAAACGCTGGTTGTCCATTAAGCCGGCAACTATCTTGAGCTTTTCGTTGTCCTTTGCGTAGGGAACAAGGACTTTCGCCGGTGCCACTGGATCAGCCATCCCCAAAGCGACAGCTTTCATGCCCTTGAGGAATTCGTCCATCGAGTCGAGTCCCGCCTCTCGAAGTGCAATCTTGGCAAGGCGGTTTTTCACGACCTTGAACTCGACCTGCTCTTTGCGAAGGCGAGCTCGTAGGTCGGTCATTTCACCGACAGTAAGCCCCTGGTACTCAGTGATGATGATGCACTTGGAACGCTGGAACTTCTCTTTGAGGTTCTTAACCGCTTCAATTTTTTGCGGCTTCGGCAAGTGAGTCACCTCCTTTCGTGCTTGTCATGGTCACTGACTGCTCTGACGCATCGGTGACATCACCCCAGCATGCACGAGGAGGTCTTTGGTCGAGTGTTTCCACGGCAATGCAGAGGATTACAGATTACCTAGGCTTCACAGCCCAGCTCACCGTACGTCTCGGCAGGAAAACTTTTACGATGGTGACGAAACCACCAACCTGCTGTCTCGGACGCAGCACAACTCTGCAATCCACCAGCTAATTCAAAAAATAGCCGAATCACTGATATAGCGCCTTGCCGGAATTATTCACGACTGAGATGTGGCAGAAAAAGTACAAGCGCTTTTTTTCCATCTGCCTGATGCAAGAATACCACCACGCAGTTGTATTTTCGTTTGAGCCTCTGCGACGTTGGTGCACGCTGGGCGATTATTGAGCCAACACCTTCTTTAAGGGAGCTTTACAGCCAATGTGGATGACATGCCCCAGAAGACGAGGGGATTTCAGAAGCACTGGTGCGGGCACCCACCTTGTTTTGGAAGGTTCAATAGAGTCAGCTGCCACGGCGAAGCGGAGGCTCGACTCATGATGTACCTCTTTTCTTGCTTTCCGTGAACCGCCTTTACAACTTCCTCCAGAGCGTTTAAGATGGTGCGAAAAACGAAAGAACAGATGTCAGAGCTTTCACCAGGAGACCCGTTTTTGCCGGAACAACACGGTTCACCAGGCGAAACTCCTGGTGCAGAACATTCTTTGTTGTCCGAGAGCGATTCCGGACTGCTCACTGATCCCGCCGATACATCAGCAGAAATTATGGATTCTAACCAAGCAGAGGGGGGATTCTTTGAGGAAAAGACACTTTCACAAAGTCAGTCAGCAAAAAACTCTCATGCTGGGAATTACGTAGTACTAGCCCGGCGGTACAGACCGCAGACTTTTGATGATCTTGTCGGTCAAGAGCATGTTCGGAATGCTCTGCGGCAAGCAATTTTGGAAAATCAGGTTGCCCATGCCTACCTGTTCAGTGGTCCCAGAGGAACGGGAAAAACTTCTACAGCGCGAATTCTAGCCAAGGCACTAAACTGTCAGACCAACGGCCCAAGGCCAGATCCGTGCGGTACTTGTCCATCTTGTAGCGCCATTGCTGCTGGTACAAGCCTCGATGTGATAGAAATAGATGCCGCATCGAATACCGGCGTAGAAAACATCCGTGATCTGCGGACAGGCGTTGTACTTGCGCCGTTTTCTCGCTATAAAGTCTACATCGTTGACGAAGTGCACATGTTGAGTGTGCAGGCTTTCAATGCTCTGTTAAAAACGCTTGAGGAGCCTCCTCCGAGGGTTATTTTCATCCTCGCTACAACCGAACTTCACAAAGTTCCCTCGACGATAGTCTCACGTTGTCAATGTTTCCAGTTCAGACGCTTTACAACAGATGAGATTGTACGGCATCTCGACAAGATTCTCACCAAAGAGGCTGAAGCACGCGGCATCACTGTTTCCCGCGAAGATAAAAAAAGAGTGCTGGAGCTCATTGCTCAAAGTGCTGAAGGTGGGATGCGCGATGCTCAGGTGGCATTGGATCAGGTTCTCGTTTTGTGCCATGAGAAAATTGACTACGAAACTGTTTGCCGCTTTCTGGGAGCTGTTCCCTCAACGGTTGTCGCAGATTTTCTCAGGGCACTGCGAGAACGGCGCACAGCGAATCTCCTGTTATTACTCGATGAGATAGTTTCCAACGGGCTTGATATAGAACGCTTTGTAAAGAGTGTCGCGGAATACGCGAGAAATCTTCTTCTGCTACGACAAGTTGGTCCCAACCCCAAATTGCTCGACTTGCCCGAAGACAAACTGAATACGATGAAGGAACTCGCAACGGAGTTCTCTTTGAGCACACTCGTAAATTTGAGTTATACGTTTGTCAGGCTTGCAGATGCTGTCAAAAGCACGAACTACGCACGCTTTTTGGTGGAGCTCGAGATTATTAGACTCACCAGTCTTTTCCCCCAGGACGAACTATCTGAGCTTATACAACAATTGAAGAATCTTGAGCAGCAGAAGTTACCGGATCGGCAGTTCCAAATGCGTTCGGAAACTCCTTTGGCAGAAAAACAATCATCTCTCGTCACTACGACCAAGGTAAGTGATAATCCTCCTCGGCCCACCAACCAGATATCAGATGAGGTAAAAGGAGATCCGGAGACAAAGAGCCATTTCGAGAGGAACGATGCCAAGCCCCAAGAGGAGACACGATCTCAAGCGGCGGGACAATCCGCATCTGCGAGCCTAGCATATCATACTTCTTCTAGAAGCGCTTCTGAGGGCATGGCAAACACTGGAAAGACCAGCACTGATGATGTATGTACACAAATTAAGTTGTTGGTTAAAGAAGAAAGTCCTAATTTGGGAAAAGCACTCGATGACGTAGAGATGTCTTTTGCCTCTGATGGTTTTCTTGTCTTATCTGTCGAGCCGGGTGGTCTGCCTGATCGAATGCTTCAACGCCCAACCAACAAAAAACTCCTCGAGAGCGCTGTCGAAAAATGCGTTGGAAAAAGAGTAGATATTCGGTTGCAACCCCGGAACATAGCCTTGACCAAGGAATTAGGCGAGGACAACGGCATTGACAGTGGGGCGAGTGGGTTCGTTTACACCAGTCGAGCTGAAGTCGGAATGCCGCAGCTTCCGGAGATCAGCAGTTCTGACGACATTGATGTAAATGGGGCAGACGTCGAAAGCGGGCACCTAGAAAGTGATGAGGCTGAGGAGGAGGGGAGCCTCTTGAATATTGATAGCGGTTCGATTGATCTCCACACGGCAATAGAAAAGGTTCGGCTGAGATATCAGCCGCCGTTGAAGGGGGAAAAACTTGAAAGGTATCTTGAGGAGAATACAGAAGTGCGGGCGTGGGTGGAGAAGTTTAAGAAAGTTTTTGGTGTTGAGGCAGATGCCTTTTCTTTCAAATGTTATCTCGCAGAGGACTAAGATATGTTTGACCTTCGGCAAATTCAAAAGATGCAAAAAGAACTCCAAGAACGCATGGAAAGAGTTCGGGAGGAACTGAAGCAGAAAACCGTAGAAGCGTTCTCCGGCGGAGGGATGGTAACAGCGGTTGCAAACGGTGCTCAGGAAATCGTGGCAATAAAAATTCGCCCCGAAGCCGTTGATGTAAATGATCTTGAGATGCTCGAAGACCTCGTTGTGGCAGCTGTGAACATGGCCTTAGAAAAATCGAAGGAGCTCAATGAAGAAGAGCTTTCGAAGCTGACAGGTGGTTTGAAACTCCCGGGACTTTTCTGAGTGCTCACATTCCTAGTTTCAATTTTCGCTCACGCGAATCGCTTTATTGTGGTGAGTGCTTGAGTGAGATATCCTCCCCCAAAAAGTAGAGCATGATTTAGCACGTGATAGAGGTTATAGATTTCTTTCCGAGTTTCGAATTCGTTGGAAAGCGGGAATACCTCATTATACGCTTCATAGAATCGCTTTGTAAAACCGCCGAATAGGGTGGTCATCGCAATGTCAACTTCGCGATGCCCATAATATACGGCAGGGTCGATCAAGGCGGGCATCCCATTTGAGTCCCCCATGACATTTCCTCCCCACAAGTCGCCATGGACGAGAGAGGGAACTATTTGTGAATCACCCAAATACACGTCGAGCCGGCAGAGAAAACGGTTTATTTGGGGCAGATGTTCTCTCGCAAGTTTTCTCGTCCTACTTAAAAGCTTAACAAGATGTTCCAACCTGTGGACCCGGAAAAACTCAACCCACGATTGAGACCACGAGTTTGGCTGGAGTGTTGAACCAATGTAGTTATCGTGGTCGAAACCGAACGCCGGTCCTCTGGACCGATGCAGCTCGGCTAATCCATGACCGAGAATCGTATGGAAATCTTTTTCTTTGTTAACAAATTTCCTGAGCGAGTCCCTATCCAGGAGATCTTCGAGGATGAGAAATCCTGGTCCTCTCTCGTCAGGCGGAGAGAATACTATCGGCTCTGGAACTCTGAGTGAAGTGGCATTCTTGAGAACTCTTAACCCGTACGCCTCTTTCTCGAAAATATCAGATGGCGCATTATTGCTCCATTTCACAAAATACCGTTCGCCAGTAGTCAGCTCGATTCGATGAGCCTGGTTAATACAGCCGCCGCCTACGTGTGAAAACGTGCTGATACGGACATCTTGTCCTCTAGCCTTGGCGAGATCTTGTTCAATCTTGGATTTAAGGCTTGCCGGTAACATTCACGAAATGCAGTTATTTGTTAGGTTGTCGAGAAGAGCATAGCAACCCTCTTCTATGAGATCCATAACGTGCTCAAAGCCTTCAGGACCACTCCAGTATGGATCTGGGACATCATATTCTTTTGGGCTCCTATCCGTGTGTTCGAGGAACAGAGAAAGCATGGCTCTTTTTCGTTTTTTTTCCTGAGCTGTGAGTGATGACTCCAGTTCTTCCAGAGACTGCAAAACTTTTCGATCCATCGCTATGATATGGTCGAATTGAGAGAAGTCTTCGGGTGTGATAGGACGCGATCTGTGAGTGATGGTATAACCGCGTTTCCGTGCAGCGTTTCTCATTCTCGGATCAGCCTCTTCCCCTTCATGATAGTCTAAAATTCCTGCACTATCCACCTCTATCTGTCCGGTCAGTTGATGTTGAACGAGAAGTTTTTCAAACACTGCTTGAGCAGCGGGGGAACGGCAAATATTGCCGAGGCATACAAAAAGAATTCGTAACATGTTTTGTTCTCCCATAAGGTCTCCTTACCGTTTTAGGTTTTGGATTATATCGAGCTTTACAGAAGACAAATAGCTAGCTTCGCTTGCTGGTGTTAAAGACTGGTTTGGGAGTTCTCGAGAGAACGATAGTGCCAAATAATTTTCTCTGCTACTGTCACTGCATCTATGAGGAGCATGGCGTGATTTTCTGGAAGCCCCGTTTGCTCACGCGGAGAGAGATATGAAATGGGCGAAGTTACATAGGCGTGTATTGGTCGATCGAACCAAGCGCCCCAGCGCGTCTCGCTGACAGCGCCATAAAGCGTGAAAGTCGGAATTCTCAGCGCGTATGCGAGGTGTTTCGGACCGCTGCATGGGCCTATTGCCATCTTGGCATATCCGAGAACAGCGATCAGCTCACTTAATGAAAGCCCACACAAATTAACAGCCCATTTGCCTAGACGCTCAACGAGTTCTCTTGCCCGTTCGGCGGCATCTATTGTCCCAATGAAAACGCAATTTGCGCCCGTTTCGGAGTGAATCGCTTTGGCCGCGTATTCCCATCTATCCAGTGGCCATTGTTTCATGGGCAGAGCCGTGTCAATGTGAAGTGTTACGTAAGGAGCTTCCAGCAATGCTGGATGCTTGCGTGCGATCCTCCGAAAAACTTCTTCGGGTACTGTCAATCGCGGAGGAGTAAGAGAACCCGCCAGTGGCCATTGAGAGAAAAGTTCGAGAAGATTTAAAACCTCATGTTGATCAAACCTTTTCTCTTTTCGGACCGGTGCGTAAAAGTAGTCTGCCACCTTAGAAAAACCAACATCATGGGTGAAAGTAACTGCACGAAGGGAAATGGCTCGGCGCCACAACGCTGAGTTTCCAAAGTGGTAGTAGGGAACAAACGAAATTTGGCTTCCCCAAAGCGCAAAGTTTGCCGCGAGTTGTTCATCGAGGGGAGATGGTCCCAATATAGTGACCATAGGTGAGTTTTTTTCAAACAGTTCGGGAAATCGCGTCCAGACAACAACATTTGCTTCAGGCCAATTTCGTGTCAAAAGTTCGATCACGGGCAATAAGAGGACAGTATCACCCAAGTATGTTGGTGCTGCAATCAGCATGTGATTGGGAGTCTCGGGGATCCTGAAGGCAGGACGAGTCTTAAGAACTAATTTAAGCCTCAGTTCCCCCGCTTTCTTTCTGCATGCCAAAGGGGCGACACGCGATATTAGCCAAAGAAGCTTTTTGCTGTTTTCAGAGCGGCCAGACAGAAAGAAAAACTGACGGTGCAGCCAAACCAGTGTGGAGGCAACGTGGTCGATACCCCTGTGAAGCGTTTCAATTGGATGAGCGACAATGTGGGCGGCGAGATCTGTGAATACTTGCTCTTCGAACTTTTCCAGCTGTTCACTGTGTTGCCGCTGAGACGCTGCTAAGCCATCAAAGCGGCTTCGACGCAATACGTTGCGTAAAAAGAAGCGCTCGCTTGGCACAAAGTGATATACGACAAGAGAAGACTCGATGTGGAGACGCAGTCCATGCCGTCGAGCACGTAACCACCAGTCAGCATCTTCCCGGCCGCTAAGATAGAGCTCACTCGAGGATCGCTGTTCTGAGATAGGCGTGAAAGGAATTTGTTCTAGCGCCTCTCTTCGCATTCCCATATTAGCTGTGGCTGGATAATTGTCATCCTGCCCAGCCAATACTCCAGAAGGCGTCATTCCTGTGGTCCATGCAATGTTCCCGCTCCACCATCGGGGGTAACGGTAGAGAGAATAGGGAAGGATGATTCCTCCGACAGCATCGAATGATCTGAGTAAAACGCGTAGGCGAGTAAGCCAGTCGGGGGTGGGAATACAGTCGTCGTCGAGAAAAGCCACAAATTCGTTTCGAACATGCTCGATAGCACAATTTCTAGCTTGGGCAAAATCGAACTCGGGAAGATCATTGAGTATAGGCTTACATGGCGGAGGAAGTCTCTCGATCCATTTTCTCGTCCCATCCGACGAGCCAGTGTCGACAATGACAACCTCGTCGCCCATACGCAGTTGGGGGAGCAGTAGGGCAAGTACAGCTCGGAGCTGAACTAGGCGATTGCGCGTGAGAATGATAATAGACACCCCATCTGCTATTGCTACAGGAGATTCTGAGACCTTAAGCTTGTTATGGGGAAACGCACTCATAGCATCACGTTTACAAGGATGGGATTCCTCGGGCTTTAAAAGGTTCAAATACTTCTCTATCGGAGAGCTTCCATTTTTTGGCTCTTGTTAATCGCACTTGTTTGACTCTTTCGATTTTGCCTATTGCTTCAAAAAAGCCCTCATAAACTGACTTGTTTGCAGAGATAATGGCTTTCGCAAGAAGAGTTGGGAGATGTCTGGTCGTTGTTTTCACAAGTGCGGGATCTGAAAAATTCAGCCATTCGAACAGAAAGCGGTTCCTGGCACGGAATCTTTCGACTGTGCTTGCTCCATAGGCTCGTTTCATGGAACCCTGCCCGAGATGCGAGCCGAGAGCGCGAGGATTATAGGCAAGCTGCCAGCCACACTTCAGTGCGAAATAAGAAATATCATAATCCTCCCAGTATCCAGGATGAAATAGCTGGTTGAAGCCTCCAAGATCGAGAAAAACGTCTCGTCGGACAGCACAAGATCCCCCTTGAAGAAACATCGTTTCTGTTAAAGAAGGGGAGTCTTCATAGGTAAGACGAAACACGCCATTGTCAATTCGTGCCATCATATTGACGTGGTTGGGAGCCCCCGTATACCATTCTATTGTTTTGCCACTCACGCCAAACAATTGGGGATTATCTAGGAGCGGGGCTAAAAGTTCTTCCACCATATTTTCTGACGGGACAAGATCGTTGTTGAGAAAAACGAGGAGGTCGCCGGTTGCTAGGTGAGCTCCTTTGTTAATGGTCTTTCCAAACCCAAGATTTTGGGTGTTCTTCACCAGCTTCACCTGCGGCCAGTTTCGCACGATTTCTTCAGCACTGTTGTCGGTACTTGCATCATCTATGAGAAGAATTTCGTGTGGTAGTCCGGTGTTTTGTGCAGAGAACACAGTTGCTCCGATACACCGTCGGAGGAATGCTGCCCCGTTCCAATTAGGAATGATTATGGAAAACTTGGGATTCACGATAAACACCATGTCATGAAGAATCTTGCAGATGTCAACCCATTGAACAACGCCACACAATTCGCTCAGCGTCTTGTCAAATGGTACCGGAAAGAAGCCCGAGAATTACCATGGAGAAAGACGCAAAACCCGTACGAGATTTTTGTCTCAGAAGTCATGCTTCAGCAGACGCCTGTAGAGCGGGTGCTGCTTTATTACAGCACATTCCTTTCCCAGTTTCCAGACGTCCAGACTTTGGTTGCAGCGCCAGAGTCTGAGCTACTTCGTGTATGGTCGGGACTAGGTTATTATCGACGTGCGCGTCTCCTTCAGCAGGCTGCAAAAGAGGTCGTCCACACTTACAATGGTACATTCCCTTCTGATCCTGCACTCTTAAGACGCCTTCCTGGGATAGGGCGCTACACTGCGAATGCCATTGCAAGTTTTGCCTTTGGTAGAGCTGTGCCAGTCGTTGAAACCAACAGTGCCCGTGTTCTGATGCGGCTTTTTGCTGTGAGAGGGACAATTCGGTCTCAGGAAAAGCAATTATGGAGGCTCGCAGAAGAGTTAGTCCCAAAGCGGTTCAGTCGAACTTATAATTATGCTATTATGGAATTAGGATCACTCGTTTGTCTGTCGAGAGAACCATTGTGCCATAGGTGTGCCGTCGCTGAGTTTTGCCTCGGTATGTTGAGAGGTGTGCAAAAGCAAATCCCACAGGTGCAGAAAGCACCTCCAACAGAACGCGAAGAATGGGACATCTTACTGCTGACGAGGCAGGGAATCCAACCAGAGCTATTGGTTCGACTGATTCCGGAAAGAGAATGGCACGCTGGTTTTTACGGCTTTCCGGTTATTAAGCGAAAGACACAGATAGGTGACAATAGAATCCGACGGCTTTATAAACTGAAATTTCTGTGCTCATCACAACTTCTCGGACGAGTGACTTTCACGGTGACGAATCACAATGTAACTGCGCGCGTTATACTTTGCGATGGCATCGATTCATCCGCAGCGCAACTGATTATGGATAGGGTGAAAGCGGAGAAATGGGAGTGGGTGCCGATGTCGGATCTACTTCTGTTGACGCTTGCCTTACCGTATCGCAAAGCATTGAATCTTCTAGACGTTGACGAGAGTGGGCAAGGAGACCACCATGGCGATACGGGAACTGACGGTTAGGCAGCTACTTGAACAATGTGGGCGGGATATGGACATTGAGCTTATTGCGGGGAAGGACGGCCTCAATAACATCATCCATTCCGCTGAAATCACGCGACCAGGACTAGCGTTCGCTGGTTTTCTCGACGTGTTTTCGCACGACAGAATTCAGATCGTGGGAAATACGGAAATGTCCTATATTCGTAGTCTTTCCCCTGAGGAACGAGCGCGAAGATTTGAACGAATCCTCTCGTTTGAGATTCCCTGCATTATTGTCACGAACGCGAATCCGATCCCAGAAGATGTGATCCAACAGGCCGACAGACACAAAGTCCCCCTTCTGCGCTCCACTCTCATGACGACCCGGTTTGTGAGCCAGCTGAACGCGTTTCTAGAGCGCTATTTTGCACCAGAGACGCAGGTGCATGGAGTGCTCGTTGACATCTACGGTATGGGTACACTTCTCACGGGCAAAAGTGGAGTTGGGAAAAGTGAGTGTGCTTTGGAATTGGTTGAGAGGGGGCATCGCCTAGTTGCCGATGATATCGTGATTCTTCGAAGACTCTCGAAATATGACATCGTGGGACGAAGTGGTGAGCTCACGCGATATCACATGGAGATCAGAGGTATCGGTATACTGAACATAGAAACGTTGTTTGGAGTCGCGTCTGTGGTAGAGGAGAAGAGGGTAGATCTCGTTGTACATCTCGAGAAATGGATTGAAGGGAAAGAGTATGAGCGGGTCGGATTAGAATCGCGATATGTGACCTATTTTGACGTCCAGATCCCTGAATACGAAATCCCGGTGCAGCCGGGACGCAATCTTTCAATAATAGTGGAAATGGCCGCTCTCACCCAAAGACTAAAAAATGCAGGTGTAAACCCGGCCGCTCTCCTGGATGAAAAGTTTCAAAAGCTAGCACTAAAAGCAGAATCTGAGCGTAAAGAATTGTAATGGGTTTGTCTGTACGAATCCGATCACATCTTCACTACCTTACCCTGCTGGTTCTGGCGGTATCCCTAAGTTGTTTCTCTGGCCCGACTTCCCACCTTCAGCAACAAGTTGATTTTCTGATGGTTCGTCAGGGAATAATTAAGGTCGGGCTTGGCCAGTGGGACAATTTGCTCCGATTGCGTGCTGAAGGGCCATGGACAATCGAGAATGAAGTCGGTGCCAAACTCTCTCTCTCGGCAGCGGATGAGTGTACGGTCGATCAAAGGAATGCTAACGTCATTGCTGTTTCTTCCCCTGCAGGGAGAATCTCAGGCCACGTAATTACCGTACAATGTCCCTCAGGAAGGCTCATCGTTGGGAAGAGGCGCTACTGTGGATCGCTCGTTTTCGAACAGGGGATAAAGGTCGCCAATCTCATTTTTCTTGAGGACTACCTGAGAGGGGTTCTGGCTGCTGAGATGGGGGATGCACCGCTTGAGGCTCTCAAAGCCCAGGCTATTGTGGCGCGTTCTGAAGTAGTGCACAAACTCCTGCTACGAAGACACAAGGCAGAGGGCTTTGATCTGTGTGCCACCGAGCACTGTATGGCGTATCGTGGCGATGCAGACGTGACGCCGGCTATGCGATGTGCATGTGAGGAAACTCGGGGCCAAGTCCTTTTGGCAGATGGCCAGGTTTTGGATGCTGTTTTTCACACTTGCTGTGGTGGAATAACTGCTGGAGCGGAGGATGTCTGGGATAGTGCGCCCATTCCTGGCCTTCAACCAGTCTGGGATCAACCGTACGTTGCTAAGCCTGCTTTTTTTTCAACGGAGGATGATGTTGTGCGATTTCTCATGTCACCGCCAGGGGATAGCTATTGTTCGTCTGACCATGCCCTCTACCCTGAATACGCACGAAAGTATTTCCGTTGGTCCAAGTCCTATTCGTGGCGTGAGTTGGAACAAATAGCTGGCGTAGGCCATTTGAAGGACATTCGAATTGCTGAAAGACGGCCGAGTGGCAGAGTGCGCAAACTCCTCTTTGATGGGGACAGAGGAACACGGGTCGTCGAAAAGGAACTTCCTATTCGGCGTCTTCTCGATCTTCCAAGTGGATTGTTCGTTATCAAAATTCTGCGCAATTCCCGCGGGGAACCAGAATCCGTCGAGTTTTATGGTGCTGGTTCTGGCCATGGCGTAGGATTGTGCCAGATGGGGGCTTGGACGATGGCTCAGAAAGGAGCCACATGTTCGCAAATCCTAAAACACTACTTCCCCCGTGCGACGTTAGCCCAGCTGTATCGTTAGCCAACATGTAGGTATGAAAATCAAGGCGTCTAGGCTCTATCAGGCACGTTGCAAGAGGAAGTTCTTTAGCAAAGTCTTTCCATGTTCGGTAAGAATCGACTCTGGATGAAATTGGACACCCCAGACAGGGAAATCTTTATGGCGGACGGCCATGATAAGATCATCCGTCCATGCAGTGATTTCGAGGCACTCTGGACATGTGGTTCGGTCGACTATGAGGGAGTGGTAACGGGTCGCGGTAAAAGGGGACGGAATGTTTTGGAAGAGAACATCATTATTGTGAAAGATTTTGCTTGTTTTACCATGCATGATGATTGGAGCGCGAACCACCTTGCCGCCGAATGCTTGTCCGATAGCCTGATGGCCGAGACATACACCCAGAATGGGGATTTTGCCTGAAAAAGAGGAAACGACTTCGAGAGAAATTCCGGCTTCGTTGGGAGTACAAGGCCCTGGCGATATAATGATGTGGGATGGAGCGAGATTATCGATATTTTTCGTGCTGATAGCGTCATTTCGGAATACAACGATTTCTGGTCTTGATGGGAAGGACTCCGACACCTCTGGCCAACGTATAATCTCTCCGATGTACTGAACAAGATTATATGTAAACGAGTCGTAGTTGTCGATGACGAGGATCATCATTATTCCAGTCCCTTTGCTGCTAATTCTACCGCTCGCATCATTGCTGTGGCTTTGTTGATAGTCTCCCGATACTCGCTTTCAGGATTTGAATCGGCTACGATTCCTGCGCCCGCCTGGATATAAGCCTTACCACCTGACAGCACTATCGTGCGAATGGTGATGCACGAATCCAGATTGCCATTGAAGCTGAAATAGCCTACGGCTCCAGCGTATGGTCCACGCCGGATAGGCTCAAGTTCTTCGATGATTTGCATGGCGCGGATTTTAGGGGCACCAGTCACTGTCCCAGCAGGGAATGCAGCATTAAAGACATCGAATGCGTCGAGCCCTTTTCGCAATTTTCCCGTCACGTTCGAGACGATGTGCATGACATGCGAATAACGTTCAATAACCATAAGGTCATTCACTTTGACTGTTCCGTATTCGCACACCCGCCCGCAATCGTTACGTCCCAAATCGACGAGCATGATGTGTTCGGCTCTTTCTTTCTCATCCGCGAGGAGTTCGTTCTCGAGCATAAGGTCTTCGTCGCGAGTACGTCCTCGTTTCCTGGTTCCGGCAATAGGGCGCAATTGCACCTCGTCTCCAGTTAGTTTTACAAGAATCTCTGGGCTAGAGCCGGCAAGAGCGGCGCAGTCGAATTGAAGAAAGAACATATACGGAGATGGATTAATAGCGCGGAGGGCGCGATAGACATCAAAGGGGTCGGACGGACACTCAGTTTCGAATCGTTGGCTCAGGACGACTTGAAAAATGTCGCCCGAGCGAATGTATTCCTTGGATTTCTCAACGACATTTTTGAATTGCTCGTGTGAAAAGTTCGATTCCAGGTTAGGTGCTGTCTCAACCAGAGTTCTCGATTCAGCGATACACGGCCGCCGTAGCAGTTCGCGTAGACCATAAATCTTGCCTACAGCCAGATCGTACGCCGTTGCGGGTGGTGTCACGTCGTCGACGATTGCATTGGTGAGTATTTTCAGGCGGTGCTGGACATGGTCGAAAATGAGGACGGTGTCGGCTACCATGAAGTACAGATCAGGCAATTGAAGATCGTCGTGGGCATGCTGGCCTATGTTTTCGAGGTATCTAATGTAATCGTAAGCAACGTAACCGACAGCGCCACCACAAAAGGGAGGCAACTCCGGGTCAGCAACAAATGTGAAGTTGCGCATGATTTTTCGGATGGTGTCCAGCGGTGTAGTGGAGTCGTAAGTGTCGTGGGCGCCCAATGGAGAAAATACGTCGACTTTACCATCCTTGGCTTTAATCACGAGGCGAGGAGAAGTTCCGACGAAACTGTAGCGGCCTACGTTTTCTCCTCCCTCAACGCTTTCGAGAAGGAAGGAAAATGGACGATTGCCTACTTTCTTGAATGCGGATACGGGCGTTTCAATGTCTGCTAGTATTTCACCGTACACGGGGATCACATTCCCGTGCTTTGTCTTGGCAAGGAATTCCTCTTTTGACGGGCTTATTGCAAGCATTGCGGGGTAAACACTTTCTCTGGGATACCTTTAAGATGTCGTTTTTTTTGTGTAGACGCTGTTGGGATCAAATACTTTCGTACCGTCTTCAACCCACGTGCTATTGTCAGCTTTACGGTAGAAGCAGGAACGGTAGCCAGTATGACAAGCCCCGCCTTCCTGCTCGACGCGAAGAAGCACAGCGTCGCCATCGCAATCTAGACGTACTTCGTGAACCTTTTGAACATGGCCTGAAGATTCACCTTTGAGCCAGAGTTTCTGTCGAGATCGGCTCCAGTACCAGGCACGTTTCTCTTTCAGGGTGAGCTCCAATGCCTCTTTGTTCATCCATGCAAGCATTAAAACTTCGCCCGTTTTCCAATCTTGCGCTATCGCAGCAATAAGTCCACGGTCATCGAATTTGACACTTTGTAATAGAGAATCGCACACGACCATAAGCTCCTCGGAAAGTTTTTCTTCTCAATTATGATGAACATTTCGTACAAAATGTTCATCTTGAGTGTCTAGATGTCTTTGAAGTTTCAAACTGATTAATTGCGATTATTTCTCACGAATAGAATGGCACAATGGCTAAAATGGTGGAGGCTCATATGAAGGTTGGTGTTGTTGGCTTAGGTTACGTGGGGTTGCCACTCCTCGTTGAAATAGCAAAGAGCGGTTTCACGGCGGTGGGTATCGATTTGGACGAAAGAAAGGTAACTGCAATAAACTCGGGCCAAAACTACATCGAGGATGTTGATTCGGACGAGCTTCGGGTTCTTGTTGAATCCGGAAAAATCAGCGCGACATCGAATTGGGATGTGGTGTCAGAACTAGACGCAGTGAGCATTTGTGTTCCCACCCCGCTCCGGAAAACCAAGGATCCAGATGTTTCGTACATTATCAGTGCGGCCGATCAAATTGCCCCTCGGTTGCACGAGGGGCAAATAATCATCCTCGAAAGCACCACATATCCAGGTACGACGGACGAATTGCTGGTCCCACGCTTTAATCGCCCGGGATTTGAAGTCGGGAAACACTACTTCTTGGCATTTTCTCCAGAGCGCGTTGATCCAGGGAATAAGGTTTACACAACGAAGAACACTCCAAAGATTCTTGGTGGAGTGACCGCCGAGTGCACACGGCGCTGCGTGGACTACTATTCGAAAATTTTTGATACGGTTATACCGGTGAGTTCCAGTCGCTGTGCCGAGATGGTCAAGCTCCTCGAGAACACTTTTCGTAGTGTGAACATTGGGCTCGTGAACGAAGTCGCATTAATGTGCGACAAGCTGGGACTAGATGTGTGGGAAGTCATACAAGCTGCTGCAACCAAGCCGTTCGGTTTTATGGCATTCTATCCCGGCCCAGGACTAGGTGGTCATTGCATACCAATCGATCCTCACTACCTTGCATGGAAGCTCAAAACTCTGAATTATACTGCGCGGTTCATAGAGCTTGCGAGCGAAATCAACGGCTACATGCCACATTTTGTTGTCGATAAAGTTGTCAAAGCTCTCAACGAAGAGCGTAAAGCTGTTAATGGGAGTCGCATCCTCATTCTTGGCGTAGCCTACAAGCCTAATGTTCAGGACGTCCGCGAAAGTCCTGCGCTCGATATAATCGGCCTGTTGCGCGATTTGCGAGCAGATGTGAGCTATCACGATCCATATGTGCCAGAGGTTCGTGAAGAAGCATATTCCCTTTCGTCGGTCGAACTTTCAGATGCTACGCTTGCTTCAGCTGATTGTGTCGTGATTGTGACTAATCACAAAGTCATCGATTACGAGCGCGTCGTGAATCAAGCGAAGCTTGTGGTGGATACTCGAAATGCCACAGCAGGGTTGAAAGGGAAAGCACGTGTAGTGAAGCTTTGACGCGCGCATCAGGGATTGTGACGCTCGCTCGCCGTTTCAAGGCGCTGTAGGAGAGCTTCCAGCTCCTCCACAATCCAACGCGGAGAGTAGATAATGCCCTCCCGGGCGATTCTATCGCGCAAAGCCTGAAGTGCGTTTTTTACATCGGCAAGAGTGGATTCGTGCTGGCAGACTGAGCGGGGTTCTAGGCATGAACCTAGCTTAAGCAGTTTTTTTTCGCCGTGTGAGACAGCATCTAAAACCGCTTGGCGGCTGACTCCGTGACGACGTGCCACTTCTGCAAGACTCAGTCCTTGGTAATAGTGCTCCTGAAGAAAAAGTTGCTGTTTTGGGGACAACACTCCAATAAAAAGCGGAAGCAACTTGCGAATGTCATCTGCATTTATGGCTTTGCGTTTGCGTGGACTCATGAGATTATAACCGTTATTCGCCCTTGCGAATAGCTGTCACTTCTTCTTGGCAGAGCAGGGAGTGCAGTCAAAGAGAAATGTATCTGAAGTTAAGATAAAAATTGGAGGCGACGAGCGGATTCGAACCGCTGAATAGAGGTTTTGCAGACCTCCGCCTTAACCACTTGGCTACGTCGCCTCATTGTGAAAGTGTCGCAATCTGCTCGCGAAATTCTACCCTTGTTTGCGCTAATTATTTTTTTTCGCAGGCGACAATTACTATGCCATGAGCATCGGCCTCAGCGAGGACAACGTCCTGGTCAAATACAAGGCACTCGCGGGCCGAAATTGCAAGAGTGCTTGCTCGAGCTCTGATCATTGTTTCAATAGTTCTTTTCCCAATAACGGGGATATCGAACCTCAGATCCTGGTTGGGCTTGCTGACTTTTATGACAACACAGCCGGGACCTGCTAGCTGTGCGGCTCTTGCAATGCACTCATCCGTTCCTTCTGCCGCTTCGACTGCGACAACCATTTTATCCTTCACAACGATCGTTTGTCCGATATCGAGTCCTGCAATGGATTTTGCAATTGGCCATCCAAATGCTATGTTCTCTTCTTCCTCCGCAGTGAGTGCACGTTTAGATGTGAGAAGACCTGGCTGCGGCATGAGCGATTTGAGAAAAATACTAGAGTCGAGGACGTGGATCCCTTCCTTTTCCAGTTCCTGGGAGAGAATTCCTAAGAGCGTATCGGCTTTCTTATTAACAGCACGAGCCAGCAATTTAACTGCTCGGAAGTCAAAATGGCGGTATTGGAAAATGGACGTGTGCGGGATCCGACCAGCGAGAATGACATTGGATACACTGAGTTTGTGAAGAAGTTGGATAGCGTAATCAAGCTGCCCCAGCTCTATCCATTCGATGTGGTGAGCTAAATCAGCAAGCCCGCTCTCAGCAAATCCTCGGACGCCGAAAACAATCACTTCAACATTCGCACTCCGGGCTGCCCGAGCAACAAGTTTAGGAAAATCTCCCGCTCCGGCTATTATTGCTACTCGCTGCGGTACATTTACGTTGTTTGTATCCATGGCGATGATTCACTCAGATTATTTCAAAATAGAGATGTAACCTCGTTGGATTCTTGCTTCGCAATGACTCTGCGGTGCCAAAAGTCTGGCAAATCTTAGTGTTATAGGACGGGTGAGGATTGTACGGGACGCAATCAATTCTCGAAATGCCCACACTCGCAGCGCAGTGCTATGAAAGGCTACACTATCGGCGGCAACATCACTGTGATGAAACGCCTGTAAGAACCGTCTAACTGTTGCCTGCCTAGCTACCATTTCTGTGCTGACCCCTTGGCCTCATCTTTTTTGCAGCTATAGAAAAGTCTCTGTCGCAGCGTTAACCCTCGGCACAAAGCAATGCTTTGTCCATCATCGACACGAAATTTTAGAGTCCCTTTTGCACTGTCTCAAGGTACCATTCGGAACGAAACGATTGACTGCATTGTGTTGGCCAGTCTACTGAAAAACGCAATGACACCTGAAGAAAGAGTTTTGTACGGAATTGGTGTTTCACCGGGGATAGCTATTGGAAGGGCTTATCTTTGCGCCTCTGTTGGAACTCTTCGCGCGGAGCAGCGCGAAATTCCAGCTGACGAGATAGAAATAGAGATTGCACGTTTTCGAAACGCCGTCGAAGAAGCCAAGCGGCAGCTCCTCAAGATTCGCCAGCAAGTGCAGGAGGAGCTCGATGAAAAGCATGCAGAGATATATGCGGCGCAGATAGCTCTTTTGGAAGATACAGCACTCATTGATGCGACTATCGAGGAAATAAGGTCCGAACAGAAAAATGCCGAGTATGTTTTTGCTCGTCGCATCAACTCTTACCTCGAAACACTTCGAAGTTATGAGGACGGTTTCTTCAGTGGACGAGACACGGATTTCCAAGATGTTGCTGTGCGCGTGCTTAATAATTTGAGCCAGCAGGCAGCTACGGTTCACGCCTCTTTTGCGCCCGATACCATTCTCGTTGGTTACGATTTGCTGCCTAGTCAAACGGCTAATCTGCTGAGTGATCAGGTCATTGGGCTTGCTCTTGAGAAAGGTGGACCGACGTCACACACCGCAATTATCGCAAGAGCGATCGAGATTCCTGCGGTGGTCGGTGTCGAAGGATTGACGAAGCAGGTGCGTGAGGGCGTTCCGATTATTATCGACGGGATTTCTGGGAAGGTGGTTATTTTTCCGTCGGAAGAAACTTTCCGCTATTATAGCCAGAAACAAGCGGAATTCATTGTGCTAGAGCAAGAATTATCGGATCTTCGCGACTTGCCAAGTGAAACACTTGATGGGTACTCAGTGGTGCTACGTGGAAATGTCCAGTTCCCTGAGGAGATTGGACATCTGCAGGTTCACGGTGCCCAGGGCATAGGTCTTTTTCGCACGGAGTTTTTGTTTCTTAACAGACAAGAGCTCCCTACTGAAGAAGAGCAATACACAATCTACAGACAAGTCGCCGAACGTGTTTACCCCCATACAGTGATTTTCCGTACACTGGACGTTGGTGGGGATAAGTTCTTTTCTGCGGTTTCGCGCCCGAAAGAGCTGAATCCGTTTATGGGTCTTCGTGCCGTGCGACTTTGTCTCAAGCACCCCGAAATTTTTCATCCGCAATTGCGCGCAATGATCCGAGCGAATTTCTTGGGAAATGTGCGGATTCTGATCCCAATGATTTCTGGTGTTGAGGAGTTCAGACAAGTTCGCAGTGAAATTCGGGTCGTAATGGAACAGCTGAAAAATGAGGGGATTGCCGTTGATTCGTCGATGGAAATAGGAGCGATGGTGGAAATTCCGTCGGCAGCTATTACTGCAGATCAGTTGGCACGAGAATGCGATTTTTTCTCTATCGGGACCAATGACCTCATCCAGTATACTTTGGCGGTAGATAGAGGAAACCGGTCGGTGGCCTACCTTTACGAACCGCTTAATCTTGCTGTATTACGTCTACTGCGAACAACTATGAAAGCGGCCGAGGATGCTGGCATTAAGGTGTGCGTGTGTGGCGAGGTTGCAGCAGATCCTCTGTATGCTCTCCTTCTTGTCGGGCTTGGTGTTCATGAGCTCTCCATGAGTGCAGTAAGTGTTCCAGCTGTGAAACGAGTAATCAGAGCTGTATACTTACGAGAGACCAAAGAGCTTGTCGAAAAGGTCTTTCAACAGCCCACAATATCCAGCAGAAAACAGGTCTTAAGGGAGTTCCTGAATTATCTTATTTCCGAGAACCGTGTTTCGGCCTCCGATATCCTAACGACAGCAACTAGTCACCTCGAATGAAGCAGGGGGGCATTGTGGCAAAAGCAATGAGACTGTGGGTTGAGAGAGTGTGGTCGAGCCAGCCTTTTCTGCGAAAATCCGTTTTATATCCCACACTCATTTTCATTGTCAGCGGGTTGTGGCACCTGTTCTTGCTCAGTCATGCCGCTCCAAATGTTTTTCCTGATTCGGGGAGCTACAATCTTCTTGCCGAGGCTCTCCGGGATGGGAGATGGCATTCAGGTTTTACGTTTCGAACACCTGGCTACCCCGCTTTTCTGTGGGGCATTTTCAGCCTTGCTGGATGGCTCAATTGGCATGCTGTACTCATAGTGCAAGGTTTCCTAGGCAGTACGATTCCAGTCCTTCTCTATGCACTGTTTTTGCAGCTAACGGAAAAACGATGGGTAGCTGCAATTGCTGGTCTTGGTTTTCTGCTAGATCGCTTCAGTATTGGATTAGAGACGGTTCCCCTTACGGAGTTCCTCTCTGGCTATACTGTACTGTTAGCTAGCGTGGCATTCATTTATGGCCTGCAGTCGAAAAGACTCTGGACGGCTATATTGGCGGGTCTTATTGCTGGTATAAATTTCCTCGTACGCCCTTCATTTCAGTATCTTTACTTTGTATGGGGACTCTGTGCGTTAGGACTATGCTGGCAATGGGCACTTATGAATTGGGATCGGAAACACCTCATTGCGTGGCTTGGGATATTCTTTCTAGTAATTCATCTTGTTATTGCAGCATGGTCTTACGCCGTCTGGCAACACACTAGCGTGTTTGCACCGTCACTGCAATTGGGGGCTTCGATGACGAACCATACTGGGACGATGATGGAGTATGCCCCAGACAAATTCGCAAAGATCCGTGACATCTATGTTGAAGAACGTAACAGACGTGGCGGCGATCACATCAATCTTTTTGATCAGAGCGGATGGAAAATCTGCGAAGCCACAAGCATGACACTCTGGCAATTATCCCTCAAATTTGGAGAGATTAACAGGTACCTCATTTTTCATTATCCTGGGAAATACTTCGACCAGGTGGCTCGAGCTTGGATTCGCATTTGGACAGAAGACTCAATGTACATCACTGACCTCACAGACCCTATTGGTTCTGGCTTGGGGAAAGTGGAATTGACGCCTCTTTTTCAGTTTCTGGTTAATAGCACGCTCACATTGACGATCTACCAACGGATGGACGAATTTGTGTGGTTCAATAAGTCGTTTCTGATGATCGTGCCGTTTTTGTTAGTGGGCGGCACTCTCTATCTTCTTCTTACAAGGCCTGGCAAGTTTTTTCACTGGCTCACCGCTGTGGTTGTCTTGACTACGATCTTGTATCACATGGCGGTTCATGCGCTGGTGCAGTACACGGAATTTGGACGGTACAAGCTACCGGTTCAAGGGATCTGGTTTTCTTATCTGTTGTTTCTATGTATCATTATTTCTGTCGATATTTTGGGTAGAGTAAAGGCCTCGTTTGATCCTGTTGCCAAGACGACGGAACGCCGGAGAAAATAATAATGAGGGGATCACGTTCTCCCAGCAGCGCGTGCCGCACAGAAGAAGTTAGGCATTTAGATATCGGTCAGACGCCTAAACTCTTTTCATCAGCTCTTCGACTCCTGCTGTCGAGCGTGAAAAGGCACATGGCTCTTGTAGTGCTTCTCGTAATCACGACGGTTTATGAAGTCATTTTATGGGTTCATGCTGAGCCCAATGTTTTCCCCGACAGTTGGGCTTATTGGGAGCTTTCAAAAGCGTTGCGAGCGGGGAATCTTACGCATGATTTGTTCTCATTTCGGACTCCGGGATTTCCAGCTTTTCTTGCACTCATCTTTTCGCTTTTTGGCGATGCCAATTGGCACGCGGTTATTGCAGTGCAGTTTGTGCTGGGGATGATAGTTCCATTTGCCCTCTATTGGTTGCTTCTCCCGATTACACAAAAGAAATGGATAGCGGCGGTAGGCGGGGGAAGCTTGCTGCTCGACCGCTATACGCTTGGTTTGCAGGCGGTCCCGTTGACCGAATTTCTTGGGGGAGTTTTGGCGATTTACCTCTTAGCATGGTACGTTTGGGCATGGAAGAGGCGTCATTTCTGGGAAGCTATCGCCCTCGGTGTCGCAGTTGCGATTTGGATACTCGTGCGGCCTTCATTCCAGCTCATTCCATGGTTTTTCGTGGCGGTCAGTCTTGTTCTCGGACTCTGGAAAGAAACCTCCTTCCCAAAGAAGCGCACACTTGGCTGGCTCGCTCTCTTTTTTTGCTCGTGTCAGCTTCTGTTGGGATGTTGGGCTGCTCATGTTTACCACTTCACCGGTCATTGGGGAATATCACATCAGCTGGGAGCAAGTCTGACGAATCACTCCGGAGCATTCATGGAGTACGCTCCTGACGAGTACGGTCCCTTGCGTGACCTCTACGTTCAGGAAAAAGCTCGCCGCAATGGAAACTGGATAAATGTTTACGATGCTATCGATGACGAACTAAGCTCTGTAACAGGAATGCGACGTTGGGAGCTGTCGCTGAAGTACAAAGAGCTAGACAAATATCTCCTAATGCGGTTTTGGCGCGAGTATCTTGAAAACGTTCAGCATGCTTGGTCTATGCTATGGGCCGAGCCCTCGTCGTACATTGTAGACGAACAGTATACTGATTCTCCTCCGCCGGATGGTCACCCGCCTCTCGTGACACTCACGAGATTTCTCCTTCGGACACCCCTGTGGGGATTCATTTATGGGCCACTCGAGCGGCATTATTGGCGAACACCACCAAAGGATTATCCCCTTACGCCTATTATGCTCTTGGTTACCGGAATCGTGCTCGGCGCGTTACGGCGTAGCGATTCTCAGGGGCTCCTTGCCCTATGCCTGGGGATTGGGACGGTTTTTTATCATATGCTTGTGCATGCAGCCGTTCAGTTTACGGAATTTGGACGTTATCGATTACCTGTACAAGCTCTTTGGATCGCCCTACTCACTGCAGGTATCTTGACAATTGTCGTCTCTCTTGCGGAGAAGGTACAAGCACTTGTCGAAGGAGATGAGTCAACTCGACGAGAAAAAACGAAACAAAACATACAACCAAGACCCAGATCGAAAAAGGACATTCGATAAATTTTCCTCTCGCATTCCTTTACTCAACACTGAGGCGTCCATTTCTGTCGGAAGGATCTGAAACACATATGAAGATAGCATTTTCGAATGATCATGCCGGCGCTAATATGCGCGAGATTCTGCTCGGTACGCTTCGCGAGTTGGGGCATGAGGTAGTCGATTACGGTGCTGACGGAAGTTGTTCGGTCGACTATCCGGACTACGCGATGCCAGCTCTTTTAGCTCTCGCTCGTGGGGAGGTTGAGCGTGCTATTCTGGTTTGCGGAAGTGGAGTCGGGATGAGCATCACGGCAAATCGCATTCCCGGCGTTCGGTGTGCCCTCGCGGTTGATCTCTTCACAGCCGAGATGAGTCGCAGGCACAACGATTCAAATTGTTTGGCGCTTCGAGGACGAGAACAAGCCCCTGAGCTGAATAAACAAATAGTAGAAAAATGGCTTGCAACGCCGTTCGAAGGTGATCGGCATGAACGGCGTATTAAGCGCATCGAAGCAGTCGCCGCTGAGATAATTAAAAAGCTACAATCGTAATCGGAGGACGAGAACTGTGACGAGTGACAACGATAAGAGCCATTTGGCGATGAGCGATCCGGAACTTTACGAAGCTATCGCAGCCGAGAAACGACGCCAAACAACGACGCTGGAGATGATCGCCAGTGAGAATTTTGTCAGCGATGCTATTCTTGAGGCGCAGGGAAGCGTACTGACTAACAAATATGCAGAAGGGCTTCCTGGCCGGCGATACTATGGCGGCTGCGTCAACGTGGACGTTGCGGAAAGCCTGGCAATCGAAAGAGCCAAGAAACTATTCGGAGCAGAGCACGCCAATGTTCAGCCACACAGTGGCGCTCAGGCAAACATGGCGGCGTTTTTTTCGCAGTTATCTCCCGGCGACACAATCTTGGGAATGGATCTCGCCCACGGCGGACACCTGACCCACGGATCGCGTGTGAATTTTTCCGGCATCTTTTTCAATGTCGTCTCCTACGGTGTTCGGCGTGATACAGAAACAATTGACTATGATCAAGTGGCCCAGAGGGCACGGGAATACCGGCCTAAGCTCATTATAGCTGGTGCCAGCGCCTACCCACGACAAATCGATTTTGCCCGCTTTGCAGAAATCGCTGCAGAAACAGGCGCGCTTTTTCTCACTGACATGGCTCATTACGCAGGTCTTGTCGCTGCAGGTGTATACGGTTCACCTGTGCCTTATGCGCACATCGTGACAACGACAACACACAAAACATTGCGCGGGCCACGCGGGGGGTTGATTCTGTGCAAGAGTGAGTTTGCCAAAGCTATCGATAAGTGGGTTTTCCCTGGGATTCAGGGCGGACCTCTCATGCACGTCATCGCGGCTAAGGCAGTGTGCTTTGGTGAGGCGCTGAAGCCAGGGTTCAAGAAGTACGCGAACCAGGTTGTCGAAAACGCACGTGTTCTCGGTGAAGAGCTTGTTGCCGGCGGTCTGCGGCTTGTGAGTGGCGGGACCGACTGTCATCTCTTATTAGTAGATGTTTCGCCCCTTGGAATCACTGGAAAGATAGCCGAACAAGCTCTCGACGAAGCTGGCATTACAGTGAATAAGAACATGATACCGTTTGACGAACGAAAGCCAGCCGAAACGAGCGGTATACGAGTTGGTACTCCGGCTCTCACAACACGAGGGATGGGGGTAGATGAAATGCGACAAATTGGGAAATGGATTGTCAGCATACTTCACCACCCAGATGATGCTCAGCTGAAGAGGAATATCAGGGAGAAAGTCAACGAGCTAACGTCGCACTTCCCATTGCATCAGGCGGTTGAGTAGCATTTGTGATTGGCTCAAGCTCAGGGTACCTTTGAAGGAGCTCTTTTTTAAAGGCACTTTGAGGTAAAAGGGTGAGGTGCCGCTTGTAGCACTCGATCGCCTTAGCTTTCTCGCCTTGCTGCGCGTAAGCATCACCCAGAAAGAGAGGAATGTCGGGGTCATTGGGAACAAGCCGTTGCGCTGACACGAGGACTGCAATAGCTTCCTTCATGCGGCCAACCTTAGCATAGGCCATGGCGAGAATTTTTTCTGCAGTGGCATCGACTGCGCCTCGCAGACGGTTGAGTTCCAGAAAACGAATAAGAGAGTCCATTTTCGAGGCAGCCAAACTACTGCTAAAAAGAGCGGTTGGATCGAGTTTCCCTTCTGGGAGAAAGTGTTTGAACAAGCGGTAGTAATAGTCCGCCATAACAACTTGATTTATCAGGACAGCATTGAGGATGCGGGTTTGAAGAAGCTCGCTGCGGAATTGCTCAAAAGAATCCGCTTTGGCTAGCGCCAGTGCTGCACGCCCGAAGTCTTGGGAATACGATAGCCCCTGTGCCCACAGCCGAAAAATCATTTCTTTCCCCGCTCGAGGCTCGGGATCCATGGCGAGATAGCGATCAAGCACGGCAACAGCTTCCTTATATTGACCGGCAAAAAAGTAGGCTTGGGCAAGCATTTTGAGCATCTGCGGAAGATGTGGCATATACGGCAATCCAGTAAGAAAAACGTCTATTGCCTGATCGTAGCGCTCTAAGGTCAGAAGTATATAGCCCAAATAGTAATAAGCGTAACCATTATACCGATTGCGCTGAATGCTAGTTTGAGCAGCCTCAGTAGCGCGCGGATACAGTTGCTGTTTTGTTAGTTGGTCGCTGAGCGAGGCGTCCACTTCGGATAGATAAAGCTGACTCGCCCAAAGAAAGAACGCTGAGACCAAAACAAGAAGAAGGGGAACGGTGAGATATGGTCTTCCCTTCGATGCTTCAAGTTTCGTGACACCGAATTTTCTTACGGCGTCGCTGTGCTTCCTAACTGGCATGTAAATTGCTCTCTAACATGAATAAGACAATGGTTCTTCGACGCTACATGTCTAAATAAAAACTTCTCAATACTCTATGCTGAGGTTGGGAGGCTTTCGTCGTTCCCCAAAAACCTTGACCCGTGAGTAGAAACGAGCATAGTTAATCTTAGATACAACGTCGCCCAACTAAAAAAACAATTTGGCTATGGAACTTTCCCTAAATCAACAACAGAAACAAACTCTGCGGTTGGCAATGACACCTCAATTGCAGCAGGCTCTTCGTCTCTTGCAACTGCCAACGGCGGAGCTAGAACAGCTTGTACTCGAAGAGGCTCTTCAAAACCCCTTCCTCGAAATACCAGGCGAGCTTGACGATGAAACTGTATCAGACTACACAGAGCAAAGCGACGCCGATGCCGAAAGTGTCGAATCTAGCGCGGGCGACGATGCTTTAGAGAAAACTTTGCATACGCCAGAAGAGTCAGAAGCGCATTTCGATGAGGTCGACGTAGACTGGAGTCAGGTTTATGACGATAGTGAACCGCCCACTTATACCCATAGAGATGAGGACGAAAATGAGTTTAGCCTGGAAGAGCGTGTTTCTGCGCGGGAAAGCCTCCACGATAATTTGCTCTGGCAGTTTCGTCTTCGCACAACAGATCCCCGACAGCGCGAAATCGGAGAGTACATCATAGGCAATCTCGATGACGATGGCTACCTCCGAGTGCCTATCGACGAAATAGCAAAGGCGACGAACGCTTCTCCGAGCGAGGTGGAGGACGTTTTGCGGATTGTTCAGTCTCTCGAGCCGGCGGGCGTGGGAGCGCGTTCTCTCGCTGAATGCTTGGAAATTCAGCTTCGCCGCAAGCGAATAGATGATCCGCTTCCATACGAAATAGTACGTAAGTATCTTCCTGAGGCTCAGAAAAAGAACATTCGTAAGATTATTCAGGCTACTAAAACCGATGAGGAAAAGGTGCGGGAAGCGTTACGGATAATTGCTTCACTCGATCCCAGGCCTGGCTATGCATACGGGGATGCTGTTCCATCCTACATTCAACCCGACGTCATCGTGAAAAAGATCGATGATGACTACTTCGTGTATGTCGATGAGGGAAGGCTAGCGGGGTTGCGCATTAGCCCGAGGTATCGCAAGCTTTTGGAAGACGGAAGTTCGCTGTCAAAAGACGAACGGAAGTTTGCCTCGGAAAAGTTCAAGTCTGCATTGTGGTGGCTAAAAAATTTGGCGCGGCGAAATAACACGCTTCTCAAAGTCACCGAAGCGATCATGCAACATCAACGCGACTTTCTTGATAAGGGAATCAATCACCTCAAACCGCTAACTCTTCGACAAATTGCCGACGTCGTGGGAATGCACGAATCGACGGTAGCGCGTGTCACGAACGGGAAATATGTTGAAACGCCGCGCGGAATTTTCGAGTTGAAGTATTTCTTTACGCGTGGGCTGCAGAGCGATACCGGTGAAGACACGAGCAACGCCACGGTGCGGCAAATGATAGCCGATCTCATCAAAGACGAAGATCCTAGCGAACCACTAAGCGATCAAAAGATCGTTGATTTGCTTAAGGAAAAAGGCATTAACGTCGCTCGACGAACTGTTGCGAAATATCGCGACCAGTTGGGAATTCTTCCCTCCCGACTTCGAAAAAAAGTGTGAAACGCACAAGCTAGATCAAAAGGTCTCCAATCATTGCCTCCACAAAGCTTTCTGCTGTTGCTCCTCCCACGCGGATTTCGCCGTGGGTTCTCGTTTGGAGGTCTTCGAGTGTGAGATCGTCTAAAAAGCGATTGTCCCAGGGGCGTAGCGCATTCTTTGGAATTAAGACTCTGTCGCAGTCGGGAAATTCATCAATGGCCGCAGCGAAATCGCATCCAGGCAGCAACCCTGTTACAGTAATTCCTTTTCCAAAGAGCGAATTTTCTTTCGCGATACAGTGCAGGGTAAGGTTTTCTATGCGAGCATTGAGGAGCGAGACCAGTTGCTCAATGACCTTGAGACCAAGCGGACTAGTAATTGCCAGAACCTTGAGAGGTTTCTTCAAGCGGCGGGGGAGAGATGCTAGGAGGGGTGTCAGCCCTCTATAGAAATTTGAAACCATCCCCACCCCATTCTCAAGCTGCGGGATCTCTTCCAGATCGGAGTAGTCAGGGGGGGATTGCTCCGCAAGGAGATAGAATTCATCGCTGGGGAAAACGAAGGGGAAATTGACAAGTCCCATGCATCGTTTCTGGAGCTTCTCGCAAAACCTCAAAAAATCGACTGCGTATGGTTTAGTAACTGGCAATAACTTGGGCAGATTCCTTCGATGGCTGGTCAATCCCACGGGGACGATGGCTACGGAGCGGACCCCTGGATAGAGCTTCGATAAATCAGCTACGGTTTGTTCCAATATTTTGCTGTCGTTGATCTCTGGGCAAAGGACAACCTGGGTATGAATTTCGATACCTCCCTCAACTAGTTTTCGAAGGAGTGGTATGATGGGTGGGGCATGGGGGTTCACGAGAAGGTTGCGGCGAACAGATTCGTCGGTGGCGTGAACGCTGAAATAAAGTGGTGAGAGTCGGAGTTTGAGAATGCGCTCTATGTCGGCGTCCGAGAGGCTTGTACCTGTTATATAGTTGCCGTAGAGAAACGAGAGACGATAGTCTTCGTCTTTTATGTAGAGGTCGGGTCGGAGGCCGCGGGGCAATTGATGCACAAAGCAAAAAACACACGCATTGTTACAGCGCCTTATCTCGAAGGGCTCGACTTCTATACCTAGTCGATCGTGTATGCTCTTCCTGACAGTTTTGCGACAGACCTTTCCTCGAGTTTTGGATTCCCATTGAATGGTTAAACGCGTGGTGTGACACTGATACCAGTAGTCTAGGATGTCCGAGATCGGGTGGCTGTTGAGAGAGATCAGCAAATCCCCTGGAGCGATCCCCACGTACTCGGCAATGCTCCCCGGCTCCACAGAGAGGACCTGTAGTCCCTTAGCATCCGCGACCGCAGTTGATTTTGTGTTTCCTCGCATGGTGGATAAACTCTCTTCGATATGTTTACAATAAGCACGGTCGCAGGATCATCTTCTTTGGCGATTTTCGACCTTTGTCGTTGAGGACGACTAACAAAAGGCTGGATAAAGCTTCAAAGAATTATTGGGTTCAGCTGAGAACAGAATCGCGGCAGCTCATTGCGCAAAACGGTCCGCGATGAGGTTCTCCAGGCTTTGTAGATACACTGCACGTCCTGCTCGCGACACATATAACAGTGCATCGTAGGAACCGAGTTGATACTCAGTAAAGTACTCCGTTTCGTAATAGGGTACGAGCAGAACGCGCTTTTTGTTTTTGAACCGAAGAATTGCTGCGCCCTTGGGATTTCCGTGAATTGGGAGAAACGATTCGACTTCTTCAAGAAGACCGCTGTTGCGGAGCTGGTCGAGAACACGTTTACAACTAATCTCTACGGAGACCATACGGGGATCTTCATCGCCATGACGCACCGGGGTCAGTGGGTTGCCAGGAAAGCTTGCTTCTGACGTTGGCTGACTGTCTTTTTTAACCAAGGGAACAAACTGTGCATCATCGTTCAGACTAGCAAGAACTGACGCCTCGAATTGGGCTTCACTCATTTGTTCTGCTTTGCGATATTCGCGTAGTCTGTCAATAACACGGTAGAGTGCAAAAAACAAAACGATAACACCAATCAGGGTGATGAGATAGAAAGTGGTGCTGAGGAAGGAAGAGATCCCTGGTTCTTGCATTAGTTCTGGAGAAACCACTTTCCCCAGTGAAGAGGAAGAAACCTGCGAAGACCATGCTTGGCTATTCGCGAGCAATGTTGTTAGTATGAGAAAGACGGAATAGTGTCGGTTGTCCATTTGTGACGCAAACACTATCCTTACCAGTAAAACACGACGAGAACGGTGATCAACCATAGAAGAATGTTTACGATCATGGGGACATCTTTCAACAGCAATACTTCGGGTGCCCCGCCTTCATCGCGTTTGTACACAAGATAGAGGTACCTAAAGATCCCATACACCACAAAGGGGAGTGTGTAGATCATGTAGTCGTGGTGGCGCGCAGATTCTGGTTTTACCCCAAGGGTCACATACAAAGAATAGGAAATGATAGTAGCTGTGGTAGCGACACTCACCATTTGGTCTAAGAGTTCATGGGAGTAGTCGTTTAGTACTGGGCGGTGATTCCCCGCTCCTTCGGTAAGAAGAAGAAGCTCGTGGCGTCGTTTGCACAGGGCGATAAAGAGGGCCAGGAAGAGAATACACGTAATGAACCACGGCGTAATTGGAATTTTTTCGCCCGGCAATTCAATTGCCCAAATGCCACCGATTCCACGCATGACAAAACCAAGTGCTACGATCAGAATATCAAGGATTACGAGATGTTTGAGTGCGAGCGAATAAGCGAGCATCATGACGACGTAAGTCGTTGCCATGATGCCAAAACGAATATTGAGCAAATAACTAGCACTGAGCCCTCCCGCGGATAAACACAAAGCTGCCGCGACGGCGATGGGAACAGGTAAAGCGCCGGACGCTATCGGACGGTTTCTTTTCTCCGGATGTTGTCGGTCGCCCTCGGCGTCAGCGATGTCATTGACGAGATAGACAACTCCTGAAAGACAACAGAAAATGCAGAAGGCAATCGCCGCACGTCCCAAGCGATCAGCTTCGGTTAGGTGCCGGGCAAAAACAACGCCAGCAAATAGAAGAAGATTCTTCGTCCATTGTTTGGGTCTCAAAGCAGTTATAAGTGCACTTGCTATATTCGCCATAGTCTGTTTTAGTAAAGTTGGCTTGGCGTGTCGATTAGACAAGCTTTTTGTGGGGGGCGAATGCGGTGGGGACGGATTTGCGCGCAGCGTACATGTTTGTTTTTCTTGACGGCTCGAGGCCATCTCTCCACAGTGTCGTGTTTATGCGAGATACATACCTGCAGAAAAGAAGGGGAGAAGCTGCCGCAAAGCAGCTCCTTCCCCCGACAAACGCCGGATTTCTGTTCATAGTCCTTTGGGTACTGATGTTCTCGGCAACCAATGGTCTGTGCATGGGAGAAATAAATCACACCACCGAGACTGCACAGAACAGAAACTCATTTGGAATTCAGAGGATCGAGTCATCCACTGCGCCGCTGGCAAAACGCTTTCAAATCGTCCCTGTTCCTACGGAAGAGATTCTTGTTACGGCAAGGCAGGTCAAGTTTGGAACAGTCGGGACGACCCAGACAGTCCGTTTCCTTGTGCGAGATGAGAATGGTGAACCTCTTGCGGGTGTACGTCTAACGCCCGTCGTCGTGGCAGAGCCGGAGGGGATACGGCAGCACATGGCTATTTTCCCGCCTAGTGCAATTACCGATCGGGCTGGCTACGTCACGTTTGAAATTTGTTCTGGGGATCAGCCGGGCAGGTACGACATTCTCTTATTTCAAAACCGGGAGAGCGAGAGTTCGATTGTTTTCACGCGTCTGGAGTTTATTGCCCAGGATTCAAACTGGGCGACTATGCTCATTCTAAGCCTCCTCGGGGGCTTGGCTATTTTCCTGTATGGGCTCAAGATTGCATCAGATTCACTCGAATCAATGGTGAGCTCGAGATGGAAAAACAACCTGGCAACCATGACAAACACGCGTTGGCGGGCGATCCTTATCGGATTTGCGCTTACCACTCTTACTCAGAGCAGTGGCGCGACGACGGCGCTTGTGATGTCTTTTGTGCGGGCAGGACTATTGAACTTCTCAAATTCGGTTGGTATTATCCTCGGCGCCGCAATAAGCGGAACAATTACTGTTCAACTCATTTCTCTTAATCTTTTTGCTTACGCTCTTCCGGCGATTGCTTTGGGTTTTGGGATATATGTAGGGATCAAAAACAAAAAGGCTAAAACCCTTGGTCTGGCTGTCATGGGGTTTGGGTTCGTGTTCTTCGGAATGAAGATCATGACAGACCAGATGGCACCACTGAAGTTGTTCCCATTCTTTACTGGAGCCGTTAAAGCTCTAGCGGATCACCCATTTTGGGCCGTAATTTTGAGTTTTCTCTTCACTGCGGCGGCTCAAAGTAGCGGCGCAACGGTTGGTATTGTTCTTTCTTTGACGCGCCAAGACCTCCTTACTCTCGAAGAAGCAATACCGCTCTTTCTTGGCGCAGCTATCGGAGCTAGTGTTACGGGGTTGACGGCTTCTATAGGCAGTACTGTCGAGGCGAAACGGGTTGCACTGGCGCATCTCATCTATAAGGTGTTCTGGACAATTGTCGTACTCATCTTTGCAATAAAGCCACTTGCAGTGTTAGGAATTTGGGTTACTCGCATCATATCGTTTCACGCCGAGGGGGCACCCGCGGGTGACATCATGGCGCGCGCTGTCGCGAACACGTACACTTTATACATGGTCATTACCGCAGGTCTGACGATACCGCTAATTCCTACGCTTGAGAAAGTATGTATGCGCTTAGTTTCTGGCACGACAGAGCCGGTGCGAGCTAAGTATTTAGCTCTCAGTGCTAACGATTCCCCTGCCGTCCTTTTGGGCACCGCTCGTCGTGAGATCTCTCGGATGGGACGCTTCGTTGAAGAGATGATGAGCAGAGTAGCAGACAGCCTCTTTGAGAAGGATCCGTCGTGGATACCATTCATTAGAGAAAGAGATAGGAAAGTCGACATCCTCAATGCTGAGCTAACAGCCCATCTTATCGATCTAACGAGAAGAAAGCTGGATGAGAAGGAGCTTGCTGAGGCAAATGCGCTGCTCTTCATTATAAGCGACATTGAGTCTATCGGCGATATTATCGATAAAAATTTGGTCCCCCTTGCGGAAAAAATGATTGCTGACCCACACAAAGAGTTTTCGCCCGAAGGCAAGGAGGAATTGAAAGCTCTTCACAGAGCGGTTTCCGAAAGACTTTCCCAGATGATTATAGCACTGAGCACCAACGAGCGATCTTTGGCTGAGTGGGTTGTGAAGGGGTTTGCTGCTCTTCAGCGGGAGGGAAGGCTTCTTCATGAAAGCCACCTGCGTCGATTGCGCAAAGGAGTAATAGAATCGCTAGAGACTAGTAGCGTTCATTTAGATTTCATAAATTATCTTCTCCGAATCGATTATCTCATATTTGACATCTGCCAGCAGCTTCTGGGGAGAGACATTTACGCTGAGGCTGGCACCTCTCAGGAGGATGCATCTTCGGAAAAGGAATTACAGAGTTCGTAGCGAAGTCGATACAAGGTGAAGGAAAAAGGCAAGCTCAGAAAAGTAGCTCTTGTTACGGGGGTAAGTCACGGGCTGGGACTAGCTTTGGTCCACGCACTTTTGCGTGCAGGGTACTCTGTTGTCGGGGTATCACGTTCTGACCCCCCGCCTCGCGTTTTAGCGAAAAGTAAGCAAGATGGGTCTTTCCAGTGGTTGCCGTGCGATGTAAGCTGTCCTTCGCAGGTTCATAAAACCTTTGTCCACGTAGCAGAAAAATTTGGTTTTCTTACCGTCCTTGTGAACAATGCGGGGATTGGGAAATTTGCCCCACTTTCCGAAACAACCATCGAACTGTGGAAGGACTCTCTGGAGACAAATCTTTCAGGTGCCTTTTATTGCATCCGGGAAGCCGTCCCGCTACTGCAAAAGGGTGGAGGAGGGCTGATCGTCAATATGACTTCTGTGGCAGCAAAATATGGTCTGCCGAATCTCTCCGCGTACAGCGCAAGCAAAAGCGGCCTTCTGGGGTTGACTCGTTCGTTGGCAGCCGAGTTGCGTCAGCAGAACATTCACCTATGCTCGGTCGTGTTGGGAGCCACGGACACGCCATTCTGGGATACTGCGGCTCATCCTCAAAACTGGGATCGCAGATCAATGCTTGATCCAAAAGCTGTGGCAAGAATTCTGACGGAGCTCATCCGTTCGTACCCTGAGATTGTGACGGAAGAAATCACTCTCCTGCCGCCCGCTGGAATTTTGTAGATTAAGGCGTCATGTGGCTGCGCAACAACTCAAGATTCTCAGTGAACTTTCTAGGAGCATAGCCTAGTTCTTGGCATGCTTTTGAAATATTAAGCGAAACATCAGCGGGTCGTGGTGCGGCGAGCACGGCGTTTTTCAGGGAACCTCGCTGGACGTTTTCTACGGGGAGAGAGAAAGCGCGGGCGACAGCAAGTCCTATTTCGTATCGAGAGAGTCTTTCGCGGCCTCCAGCATGCCAGATCCCGGTCTTACCAAGACTCAGTATTTTGCCAATAAGCCAACACAGTTCTCCCATGTAAACAGGAGAGCGAAATTCATCCTCGAAAAGTGTGCATGAGCTTCGAGCGATGTCTTTGAGCAGCCACAGAAGGAAGCCGCCTTTTCCCGTTCCTGCGGGGACGCCGTAGATAAGAGCACTCCGCACGATGCACCAGTCTCCTTCGTAACTCATTTCGACTAGTTCTTCCGCAGCACGTTTGGTTTTCCCATACACCATAATTGGTGCGGGCAAGTCTGTCTCACTATAATAGCCTTTATTGCCGTCGAAGACAAGGTCGGTCGAGATGAAAATGAAATGCGGTAGCTGGCGCATGCAAAGCTTCGCGGTTTCTACGAGGATTTGCGTTGCAGAGAAATTCGCTTGAAAAGCTTTCTGGGGGTTCGCTTCGCACTCCGCTGTCGACGAGAGAGCAGCACAGTGAATAATGTGTGTAGGGGACCAGTCGAGAAGGGTCCTTTGGACTTGATCGGTATCGGTAAGGTCAACCTGCCTGGTGTGAGCTTTTTCAAAAACGGGCTCTGTTGTCCTCCAGAGCCCTAAAACAGATATCTCTTTCTCCTCGAAATAGCGCACGAGATGATATCCCAGAAAACCGGAAGCGCCAGTGACGAGGGCTCTCATCTCAGTCATTCTCCCTCAACCCAATTTCCCCGAGTCGTTCTACCGCCGTTCGGAGCTTCTGAGTGTTTGTATGAGTATATATCTGCGTGGAAGTGATCGAAGCGTGACCCAAGAGCTTTTGTATTTCGAGGATATCCACTTCGCTCAAATGCAGCAATGTGGCGAAGGTGTGCCGCAGTTTATGGGGGCTGATTTTTCGCTTCGCGATTCCGGCTCGGCGAACATACTTTCGGACAATATCATAAACAGAACGACCAGTCAGTCGCCCACCCATCCGATTCACAAAAAGGGCTTCACTCCTCGCTGTTGCAGGGCGCACCTCCAGCCAGCTGTTGATCGCCTGCATGACAATGTGATTGAGCGGGATCAGGCGTTCCTTTGAACCCTTCCCGATCACCTTAGCGGTCTGCCGGATGAGGTCCACAGAGGCTAAGTCTAGTCCTACGAGTTCTTGACGTCTCATCCCCGTAAATGCAAGGGTGACGAGTATTGCGTAATCTCTAACGCCCCACGTGTCGCTTGGATCCGGCGCAGAAAGGAGTTGGCGCAATTCGCTTTCGATAAGATAAATGGGCAATTTCCGGGGCATTTTCGGATTGTGGATGTAAGCGGCTGGACTTTGCTCGAGGTATCCTCGCTGAACACAATATTCAAAAAACACGCGGAGCGAAGCAATCGTGCGGCTCAACGTGGTACTTTTGTAATGACGCTGTTGCTGTAGATAGCCGAGATAGTCCTTGATGTGCTGAATGGTAACTCTGCGAACAGAAGGTTCGGTTCCCTCCGCACGTATGAGGAACTCCTTGAATTTCTGGAGATCGTACCGGTACGCAGATCGGGTGGAAGGCGAGAGGTTGCGCTCGACCTCAAGAAAACGGTCGAATTCGTACATAATGTCAGAAAATACGGCCTGCGCCATCACCACTCACCGTCGTCAGCACATAACAACTTTCACATTCAAAGCCAGTTGGACAAAGATGCTCATGCCTTTTCAACGAAAAAACGGCGTGAAAAAAGCAAGTTTCACCTGGGCTTGCTACCGTTCCCTGGTAGGGGAGTAGATAGCTTGGGCATGGGCACTTACAGTCAGTTTTGGAAAGACAAGATCGTTCGCTGGATCGAATGGGGGATAGGCCGGCCGCTTGCTTCGGGGTCTGCTCGTTCGTTTGCGAAAAGTGTCGGATGGATCGGCATTTCGTTTTTTATCGCACGTGTGATTAGCAGCTTTGTACCGCTCTTCGCCGCACGGGCACTTGGCAAAGAGTGCTTTGGTCAAGCGAGTCTCGCCATTACGGTCGGTCAATTTCTGCAGACCGTCATGCTGTTTGGCATGAATAGCGCGGTCGTCAGATTTGCAGCTCCCAAAAACTGCCCCAGAGAAGAGGTTGGATCTGCACTTATCATTACCTTGGCTGCTACTGCTCTGACAACTGCGTGGCTTTTCGTCTGGGGCAAGCCTCTGCTCATCAGTTCTTTTCGTCTCAGCGCTGATATTGTCAATTCTGGTTTTCTCTTCGGCGTCCTCTGTGTGGCTTATGTCTTTGCCACAAGCATCCTGCAGGGATTACATAGGTTTTTCGAGAGGGGAGTAGCGGAAATCCTTGCTGCTGCTTTTGCGATTGTTGGTCTTGTGGGCGCTTATTGGCTTCTCGGCAAGGATTTCAATACCTACGTTATTGCTGTGTGTGTCGGCTTCGTCGTAGCTGTTGTCTACTCGACGCATCGAAGCTTTTCGTGGATGGGCGGTCCAATACTCCCCTCCCGCAAATTGTTAAGCCACATGACAGCATACGGGGCATTTTCGTGTCTAGGGAACATAGGCTTTATTCTTACATTTTACTTTCAACCACTTTTACTAAATAGGCTTTTATCAGAATCCGAGGTTGGTATTTTTCGTGTTTATCAAACCGCGAGTATCACGGTGGCCCAATCTTTAGCTATTATTTTCAACACAGTTTTCTTCCCCAAAGCGTCGGCTTCACGAAACAGAGGAGAGCTATGGAAGATAATCTGGCGCCTTTGGGGATTTGCGGCCTTCCCGATGGCACTCGCCTTTATCGCGTCCCAACTTGTTCTTATCCCGATAGCAGGTCGTGATTACCCAATGGAAACCTCCCTCATTGTCCTTTTCGCCATAACAGCTCTTGTCATTACGCTGCAGTCGACCATAGGACAGTTTCTTGCCGCAGAAGGGGTGGCTGGGGTCGGAATCGGGTTAGTTGTCTCGGCAGTGACTGGAATGAGCTGCCTTCTTGCGACGAATCTTCTTGTCCCCGTTATGCACATCGCTGGCGCCTGCCTTGCCCTTCTTTTCAGTTACTGCATTGGGCTGGTGCTCGCATGGATTGCGGAGGTCTATCTCCTTCGACGGTCTGTGTTACAGTCCAATGTTATGCGAGAAAAGGCTCCATCCGACGATTCCGAAACGGACTGGGAAGCTCCACCGCCAAATCTCTAGGTCTCAATTGCCCCCCAAAAGAGTCCTGCGTGGTGGACTACTAGAACAAGCCCCAGTAAAGTAGTGAAGCAACTCAGATATTCCATATCAGGTGCTTCAGTTGACGCATAAAAATTCTCACGATAACCGCCATAACTACAACTATCTGCGGCAATACATCATAAAGAAAGCCGCAATTCGATTTCTTTTGTTACTACAATCCACTTTCGTACACAGTACCGTTCCGCCTCATTACTTGACCGTATCATCTATGCTTGTAAACCTATTATTGTTTAGCTGTATAACTACTGTAGTAATTCTTTACATCGAATCAATGCGGTTCGATACTGACATCGTCTTTCACGGCACGTTATTGACGAGATGCCTTTAGTTCCGCGACGTACCCATCGGGTGGAGTAGAGAAGCCGCGCTCCTTACTACGACCGGATTCTCACGGATGAAATCTAAATTCTCACCACTGACATCTAAGAGGTTAGATCCCAAACTGAGCTGCAAAAAGCTGGCCCACTTGTTTTCAGAGTAGGCGCTCAGCAGATCAGCTTTTGTGGTGTAATTCTGCTGGCATACCAGCGAGATGGACGGAGCCCAGGAGGCAGACGAAACGTAGGCAATGTTGGGGCACGAGAACGTCTCCTGCATGAAAGCCGTGTCTTTGGATCTCTCCGAAAAACGGTGGGAGGGGCGCAGTTCTTCGTCCACCGTGTTCAATAAGAAGCCCAAATCACGAGGCTTGTTTTAAGAGTGTCTAGCTCCACAGAGTCAAGGTGAGGAAAAGTACAGCTCATAGCACCCAAGTACGAGAATCCAACGTTACGCATACTACGGCCTGGCATGTGTGGTTTGTGAAAATCACTGTCCGAAGTATCCAGTGACGAGTTACGATGCAGATGTGCTCAATGAATGCAATCCTCAGGGCTACGCTGGGCCAGCTTCAGCTCTGGAAGCCTTGATGGGGAAATTTTTCGGTTCGATGACTAGAAACCGACTCAAAACCCCTCGAAATTGACTTATCCACAACTTCCTTAAATGTAAATTTAAGGAAGTTCCGGTAATATGGAACACGAGTGCTAAGAATACGAGAGTTATGCTTCTGATATTTGAGTGTTTTAGTTAGAGTTAGCTTCCTTAAACGTATGTCTTCCAGTGTGCACAAGTCACGAGTTAGAGGAATGGACGGTGGATGGTGTTGAAAAAAGGCCGATAACGGATAAGGGATCCCTGCGGGCCGTGTCTTTGGGGCCTGTGGACAGGCACATTGAAAAGTTGTGGTGCCACGCTTTTGGTTCTGGGCGGATTAGGTTGTGCATAAAGAGGTCTATGGGCGCGATGTTGCTGTGAGTTTTGGAACGACATCGCAGTCGGTTAAAGGAATGCGCTTCTGAGCTGACACGTTCGTGGGTATGTCCTTCGTTTGTGAAGTATCGTGTGGGAATGTTGAAGTTGATCGCGGTGAAAACGGACCCTAGCTAGGTTCTCTGTCCGGAATGATGCGGTTCGGGAATGACAGGAAGAACGACGATTTCCATCTGTCGAGGTCAGCTTAGCTTCTTCAGGCTCCCCCTCTGCTCTATGTTGACGGTGCTACATTGTGCCGCTCGCCTAAGTTAAGGTGATGGGGTTCCGGATGGAGTAAAAACGTGCTTTGGGCATTACGCGGTAGCCGCGAAAGCAACGTATCTTTTCTCGGAAGGTAAGCTGGCGTAGAAAGGGAAGATGTTTCATTTGCTTTATGCGTCGTGACACCACTTCTACTGAAAAGAGAGATTGGAGAAGTATGCTTATGGGTAAGCTGTATAAGTATTGTAATTCTAAAGAAGAGTTAAAGTAAGCAGAGAAATATGACTGTCGCTATTGTCATTTCCGCCTGAGTGTGGTCATACGACATTCGATCAAAGAGATAATTGGGCGTAGGCACCTGAGAAAGGAGGAAATTGAGGAATGGGTTTCTTGGACGGTTTGGCATAATACGGGAGCGTTTCGTGAGATACACGAGCTGGGTTTCTGTTGGGTGGTTTTGAATTGAATTATTGGGCGATAAGGCCAACTTACGACAATCTGGGCGGAAAGAACATGTCTTAGTGATTGGTGGAAGTGTTATTTGTTGTCCTTGGTTGTTCGTGGCAGTTTGGCATAGTAGACGTGGCCGTTGCCACCATGTTCAGCATCGGAAAGGTAAACGATGTGGATGTCCGTCGGACTTGCGCATACTGCGGGTGATGTGTAAAAGGTGGGAGGACCATCCCCTGAAATAACTCGAGGTTGGATGCCGTCGCGCGTGTCCTTTTCCTGAAGAGAGGCGCACCAGATGTGGGCTCCGCCAGTCGGCGAGAGAGCTGACCACGTGAGGATCATTTGTCCCACCGTGTCTGGAGGGATGACAGCCGACACGTTTCGAGTTTGGCTCTGGGAGCCATCCGGGTTGTCGCTTCGGATAACCGAAAGGGTGCTGTCGGAATCGAACGTGGTAGGCAGCACAGCGAAAACCTGATTGCCTGACGGTGTCTGGTCACACCAATAGGCTCCCACAAGCGGGGTCAGCTCTGCCTCAGCGGGCGTCGAGTCGCGCCACACAATTTGTGGCAGTCTATTGCCAGGCAAAGCAGCGAGGAGTGAATTATCCGAAACAAGTGTCCAGTTGTTTTGATTTGAATCATATTTGGCACAGAGGGGGACGAATTCAGACCCTTCGGTTGCTACATACCAGACGATATAGGGAGTGAAGCGCTGAAGCAGAAGTTGGGGAAATACCTGATAGCTCATCGAGGGCAAGAGAGATGAGACTTCCCATGTTTGGCATTCGCCTCCATTTAGTAAAAAAGTGGCAGCGAAAATGCTATAATGGCCGGATCGAACAGCTTGCCAAGTCAGCCATGCCTGCGGGGGGTAGGTATGAGCGACAGCCAAAGAAACACTTTCACACGTGAGGAGTTCATCATGAGAAACAAAAATTTCTCGGGGGGTAGCCCACACCTCTCCTATTCGAAATGTGAGGTAAATTGAGTCTCCATGTGGAGTTTTTGTAATCCAGGCGACATAGGGATTGTCTTCTCCGTCGAGCGCTATCGTTGGAGCGAAGTTTTCGCGTACGGTATCTTCGTCGAGCGGAATATCGGGGAGCCACTCGCCCGCCACCGATTCTCGGAAGATAATACGTTTTTCTCCGTTGACCCAACCATCCCAGACAGCAAATACGCGTACACCATCTTGCGACGCAACGATCGCAGGATTATGATTATTTTCCGAGATTGAATCCAGGGGCGTTCCCTGTCCGAAGAGAGGAGACGAAAACAGCGCGTGAGCAAAGAAGAAGAAAACAAGTGCTAACAGGCTTCTCCCCTTTTCCTTTGATCGGGCTTCCTGGGGAGGCTTTAAACGCCAAAATGTCATTTTCGATCCTGTTTTGTGCACCCTTGACTCTACTACCAACGTTGGGCAGATCGTTATCTACTCTGCAATCGAAAAAAACGGGGTCGATAAATTCATTCACAGGAGAGAATCCTGCAGACTCTTTGGGAACCTTGTCAGGTTAAGATAGCCGTTTTCCGTCACAACAACAAGGTCTTCGATGCGGACTCCTCCCACATTGGGAAGATATATTCCCGGCTCAATAGTGATGACCATTCCAGCTTCGAGGATATCCTTCGAGGCTGGGTTGAGTGTTGGCGCTTCGTGTATCTCGATTCCTACACCATGGCCCAACCCGTGTCCAAAAAAATCTCCGTAGCCGTGAGCAGCGATCACCGCACGCGCAGCTTTGTCAACCTCGCAGGCCGATACGCCGGGAGCGACCTTTTGGAGAGCGGCCTCCTGAGCTTCCAAAACGATATTGTAGAGAGTCCGCATCGCTTTCGACAGACACATGCTATCCCCTTGGCAATAAAAAAAGGTGCGGGTCATGTCGCTGCAGTAATGCTCGTATATAACGCCCATATCGATCAAGAGAGCCTCGCCACATGCCACTCGGTCCTTTCCCGGAACAGCATGAGGAAGGGATGAGTTCTTCCCACATGCGACAATTGTTGGAAAAGCCTCCTCTACTCCCCCATCGATGATAAGGCGCCGAATTTCGATTTGAATCTGCTTTTCCTCCGTTATTCGCTCTGACTGCACAATCGTGAGGAGCGTTGAGAGGATCTCTTCGTTTATCTTTTGCGAAAGACGGATTGTCTCGATTTCGTTGGGATCTTTGACCGCACGAATTGGTGCTATAATACTCCCAGCTTCTGCAACTTCTGTTTCTTGGGATATGTTTTGCCTAAGCTTGCGAAAGAAGGAATAAGGCGCGGATTCCTCAAACCCAATTCGCCTGATGTTGCTCCCGGAGAGCACCTTCCAAAGATCGTCCATCCCACCCGTCGGCGAGAGTTTTACCAGCTCATAATGATCGGTGCTCAAATTCTTCTCGGCTGCTTCGATATAGCGAAAGTCAGTGAAAAACCACGCTTTGTTAGCAGTAATAACGACAATAGAATTTGAGCAGTCGAACAACGTGAAGTAAAAAGAGTTCGGTCGCGTGGCGATAACAAGTGCGTCAAGGTGAGCTTCGTCCAATCGCGAACGCACTTTTTCGAGACGAGAGGTTATTGCTCGTTTCGCTAGGTCAACTTTGTCCGTCATGAACTCTTTCATCGATCCCGGGATATGCGCAGGTCAATGGGAGACATTATATTTTCAGCCGCGCCTGAAGAAAAGTACAGTTCCCTTCTCTCCCGCGCTATGGTATTCACCGAAATGTTCGCATTATCGGCAGCCCCTAAACACCGTTTCATCGGATACGAGCCAGGGGGGGGTTGCTTCAGACTGTCTTCTTCGGGTTTACCATACGTTGAGCTCGGAGATTGGGCCACTCACCAGCTCGTGGAGAACCTTCGACTGCTGCTCGACAGAGCCGCTGAAGAGACCTTTCTTGAGCCTTGAATTGTAGTAGATGTCCGGGCTTCCTGTGCCTCCATAACCGCCCTTCGTTACGAGTGTCCCGTAGATGGTAGCATTTCCTGTTCTCGACATATTCCCGGTTACATAGAGCAGTCCATCAAGGTAGCAATTGCTAATGAGTTGGCCTGTCGTCGTACCCGTAGGATCAGCTGCATACTGGTCAGGGTTTTTCATGAGGATAGTGGGAAAGGCTCCACCTCCGGAAGTAGACCAGTTGCCGTTACAATAAATCATGCCTTTCCAGAAGAAAGCATCGCTCGAGCCGAGAGAGACGTTGGTGGGTGTGCCATTCTTTGTTCCTTCGCGGGTATCGATAAACAAGATACGATCGGGGATTTGGGCGGTGTTGCCGTTCGATGGAACTAACTTTTTCATCGAAATCTGGCTCAGTGATGTGAATAACGTATTCCCCGTTGCAACGGTAGTGAGCATCCCCGTTGAGGTCACGTAGAGCGTTTGTCCTTTTTCATTGACAAACCCGGACCCACTCGAATTTGGGCGGACGTAACCGTTATTCGCAATGGCGAAGTTTTTCCAGAAGTCGTAGTCGAGCGCGACGTCAAGTGTATTTGAAACTTCGAGTGCTACCTGAGGCCAGTTCTGCACCAGTGCTCCGCTCCCCATTGGGTGGAGTGTCTCCCCATCGGGAATTGGGTCATAAAGAATTCCTTGTCCTGTCGTTGGCAGAGCCCATTGTCCAGGAGACGTCCAATTGTAATCTCCCGCTAGGGTGAGAGTGTTACGCACCAGTGGGTACGGTCCGGAATTGAATGCTCCATTAAGAACCTGAACAAAGAAGTCTGTGACAGGGACGCCGTTGATGGCATCTGGGAACACGGGGGTGATATTGCTGCCCTGTTTGAAATAGAGACGGTCACTCGTCTGCCATTTTACCCATTTTTCAGAGCCCACTCCTGCCCCGATGAATTTGTTTGCGGCTGCACTGAGTGAGTAAAAATCACCTGGTTTCGATGGGACGGAGAGGGGGCTTAGACCGAGGAGGTGGATGGGACCACTCGAAAGAATCGGACCCCAGTGTATGTTGAGACTGCTGGTTCCCCCCGCGGTAACAATTGCGCCCGACATCAAGCCAGCGCTCGAGGAAAGCAATGGTTGCTGAATGGCGTCAACCCCTGGAATGAGCAAAAGTTTCTGCTGAACAATTCTCGTTTTGTTGCGTGGGTTCCCTGTTACTTGCCCTTCGGAGTCGACGATCAGCGTGACCTTCCGCAAGTCGTCCTTCGCATAGGGAACGCCATTTATGACTCCCGAGCTTCGGTAGGGGGTAGTAATGCGGATGCGGGTCACGTAAGCTCTCGCGCCTTCCCCTGTGTTAGAAAACAGACTCTCTGTGGGGTACGACAGTGCGTCGTTGCGATAACGAATGAGTTTTTGGTCGGGACCAGTGAACTCGAAAATAACCTGGCGGCCGTCTGGAAGAACCTGTCCACTGCCAAAAGAACTGTCAAATGCAGCAAAGTAGGACACAATTTGGCTTGCAGTAAGACTGTCGAGGAGACTGACATTATCGCGGTTTGCGCGCACATAGTTACTCAGCGCAAGTGCTCCCGAGGTGATTTTTTCGAGTTTTTCTCCCAGAGTCGAACCAAGCTGCTGTTTGCCGAGGGAAGGATTCATTAACCACGACTTCGTGGCAGCCAACCCAGACATCGCGACATGATAGCTCTCCTCGTAAAGGACCTTATTCTGAGTCGAACGAGAAAGATCCCTTACGTGAAGGACCATGACGCCTACCACAAAGAACATCACTCCTACCAAGATAAGAGTGACCACAAGAGCAGACCCCTGTTCAAAGCGTTGCCGGACCAGATGTGGTAATATCTTTCGCATAATTAGTCTCCCCCTTGTCAGGGAAATGGTTCTTGGCAATTACATCCGTAATGAATTGGCCATATTGCGGGTTCCCAGGGTTCTCAAGGATCTGGCTGAATCCACGATAGGTAAATCCTGCTACAAGTGTTAGTCTGAACATGCTCTGATACAAAATCGAGAAATTTTCTAAGTGTTCAAACTTCATATCGGGAGTGCCTACGGGATCGCCATTGCTATCCCACGTCAAAGAGTCAGCATTTGCTACCCACCACAGTTCTTTCTTTTTTTCATGAAAAGCCAGGACACCCGTCGTAACTGCAGTGCCTGAAACCGGGATAGCAACGAGTATTCGTTTATAAGATGCTGCTTCTTCTGGATCAGCGGGATGAATAGAAAAGTACGCTGCTCGGCGCAGGAGGTTGGCAGTGACTTCCGTAGCATTAGAAGCATTGATCTGGCTGAGAACCTGCTCGTGTACTCCAACAAAGTTTCGGCTCGAATAAAACGTAAGGTATGCGAGAAAACTGAAAATAAAACTTACGATGGCGAGCGAAGTAACCATCTCAACCACCGTAAAACCGGCAGATGTTGAGGTAAGTTTTCTCATGTTGTCCCAGCCCTCACGAGTGTGCTCATGCTTATCACCTGCGTGCGTGATGCACTACCCGCCGGCAACCACGTTACGGTCACGCGGCAGAGTGTAAGTTTCCCCTGGATTGGGCCTGGTTGGGGATTACTCCAGTCTACGGTCCCATCGTCGCGAACCGGATAGAAGTTTACTTCTACCGTCGCTTGGATCTCCATTCCGGGCGCGTTAAATGGAACAAGAGTTTTCACTCCAGAATCAATTGACGCGTTTGTGTGTGCAGCCTCCAGAACCTGTCGGGCATAATTGAGGGCCGCCAAACGCTGTTTATCCAGCTCCATTGCTTGACGGCTGTAAATAATTCCCCCCACTACTGCCAGCCCAACAATGAGGACAATGAGCATCGACAAAACCGCCTCAACTAATGAGAAGCCTCTTTGCCTATTTTGTCTCATCTCTCTTCGCCCTCACCGTAGTGCTCACGTTCACTATTTAAGCAAAGTATATGCCTAATTCTGCAAAAACTCGCAAGAAAAAAATGCTCATGTCGATACTTGAAAATACAAAAGTTAAAGCGGACACCTCACACACGGTCCGCTACACAGATTGCGCAATCGCACCTTCTCGGCTCCTCTTCGACATGAGGTGCACAAAAAATGTGCGCTGGTGTGCGAAAAAATACTCAATCAGTGATCTTGCTCTTCAGATCTGGCAGAGTCGATGAGTCTCCTGCCATCATGTAACGCGACTCTTTGTCTGTTCTGGTGACGTTCTCGTAAACCCCTTTGTCGCGTCTGACAAGCTTAGTAAAGCCAAGTTCTTTAAGCTTTGAGTCGGTAACAGGGGTACAGATACCTGGGGCAAAGAGAAGCTTTTCCACTTCAGCGTCTGGTGGAGTTTCTCCGGGGTCGATGCCTGCCAGATTACACAATTCTCCCCACGTCTTTACCTTCTGGTTCATCGGATGGAGAACAGTGAGTGTTCGTCCGTTTGCCTTGCAATAGTACTCGTATACGGGCATGTCCGCTCATCCCTTTCTCTCAGTATGCTATTGCTTCGGCTCTACCAATGGATACTCTGCATCCTCGCCTGTTATTTTGACACGTTGGTGCCGCGATGCGTGCCGTTGAGCCTCGATTATACGTCGGATTGTGGCGATGGTTTTCTCCAGATCGTCGTTGATGACGACGTAATCGTATTTTTCCGCGAAATTGATCTCCTGCCGGGCATTTCTAAGTCGCTTCTGAATAACATGTTCGGGGTCAGTGCCGCGGGCCCGAAGCCGTTGCTCAAGAGTCTTAAGCGAAGGCGGGAGGACATAAATAAGCACAGCTCGTTGGGACATTTTCTTGATTGTCAGTCCGCCCACCACATCGAGATCCATAACAACATCGCGTCCTTCGTTGAGCATCGATTCGACGAGGTCGCGGCGCGTTCCATAATAGTTATCGTGTACTTTTGCCCACTCATAGAACGCATCGGCTTCGATGAGTTTACAGAATTCTTCCTCGGAAACGAACCAGTAATCGCGTCCATGTACTTCACCGGGGCGTGGCGGCCTACTAGTGACAGACACGGAGTACGCCAAATTGGGGTCGGCTGCGAGAAGAGCGCGGCATACAGAACTCTTTCCGCCGCCGCTCGGTGAGGACAAGACAATAAGCATTGGGAGCTGTTCTAATTCGATCGGCATGATTTCAATCTCAGGGTTTGCCGGTTGTCTAGGTCAAGGGACAATTCTGCGTTCAGAGCAGGAAACCTAAGCTCGAGAACTTAGTCTCCGGAGGACAAGAATCCATAGAAGAATTCCACCAGCAACTGCGAGGCAGTCGGTTGCCCAATCCATGAGAGAAAAAGTCCGCAAAGGTACGAAAAGCTGGTGAAATTCATCAAGGATGCCATAAAGCGCCCCAGTAGCAAAAGCCGCGGCAATGACTCGGGGCTGCACTGAGTTCCCTTTGGGATGAAACAGTCGCGCTAGCCAAAAGCCTAGAGGCAGGTATAGACATGTGTGGACAATCTTGTCAGCAAATGGGAATGTCACCTGGGGATACTGGTTCCCGGGGACACTTGAGAGAGCGAATATGAAAGCAGCCCACAGCAGAGGGGGAATGACGCGTTCATACACCCCAGACGGGAAGGTGAAGAAAAAGGCTGCAACCGTTTCGGTAATTCGCAGGGCGGACGATGGGCGACTTGGCTGATGTGACGCCAATCAAAATTCTCCTTCTACAAGGCAGCTGCTTCTTTTGCTTTTTCGTAAATGAGCGTGTGGTTGACCTCGATGCTGTCCACGATGCAAATAATAGCTGCATCTACTGGCTTATTGCGAGTCTGCTCAGTGAGGCGTGCGCTACTCCCCTGCACGACGATAACGACGTCCCCAATCCCCGCGCCGACAGAATCACATGCAATAACATACGAGGACGCTAGCTTCATGTCGAGATTCAAGTTTTGAACAACAAGCAGTTTGAAGCCCGTCATTCCTTCGTCTTTGTGTGTTGAAACAACAGTACCAACGACTTTGCCGAGTATCATGGTCGTGCCTCCGCAACGAGATTCATAGGGCCTGTGGAAAACATGTGGATAGCTGTGGGAAGATTGGGCGCCTCAGCGCACTCTGGACATGTACCTCTCGACCAATAGCTAGCAAATGTTTGAATCTTTGAGAAATCGTGACTTACAGAAAAAAACGCATGCAGTGCGTTTTTGTATTGCATAACGAGAATCGCCTTGATTTTTGCAGCCTTCGTAGACTTTTCGGCCTGTGGAAAAATGTTACAACAAAATGCGCGGAAATGCGGATATTGGGGTGGTTCAAAAAGCCCCACTTCTCCCCTCCTTATATTTCTGATAAAAGTGCCCATTATTTCTTGGGTTCGGCGAGTTTCCATAACTGGTCAGCTACCTTTTCTAGCTCTAGTCGAATTCGCAAGGTTTTGAGCCAACGCTCTGGAATAGCTTGTTCTCCAAAACGTGCTCCAAGGAGTGCTCCCGCGACAGCTCCCAGAGTCGCGGCATCTTCCCCGAGATTCACTGCGCGAACGAGTCCCTCTTCGAAATCGATGGCGTTCAAAACAATCCAGTACGCAGCTTGTGTGAGCGGAATGGCGGCGCCATGGGATTTGAGTTCGTCGTACTGCAATTTATTAACGGCTTTGAGACTTTTCACCATATCTTCCCGCGGCACCGTTGTTCCCACGAGCTGCTTATATTCCTTCGATTCGCGAGATTCTGTGACGAACCGCCATGTCTTAAAGAGTAACTTCGAGGGATCCTTGCCAGAGGTAAGATAAGAAATGCCGAAATTGAATGCGAGGCTAGCGTCGACACATTCCTGGGCGTAGTGGGTAAGCCGACACACGTTGATGGTGTCTATGACTAACTCCTTGGGCATGAGTCTGCGTAGCATTCCCACTGGGATGAGACGCGCAAGCGGACCGCTGCCCTTCGCGTTCTCCGGATCTTGCTCTGCTACCTTCTGAGCTGTAGCAAAAAGGTCTTTAGCTTTCGGCTTTAGTGAGCTGAGGACGGCACGAGTAATTGGACCTGCTCCCCTTTTGTCTTCGGGCTGTGCCGCAAAAAAATCCACCATCCGCTTGGCAATATCACGTAGATCGACCTCCGGCTTTTCTATGAGAGATTGGGCTACGGCGAGGGCAAGCCCTGTGTCGATTCCAACCTCGCCGGGCTCTAGATTGAGTCGCCCTCCGCCAACTACCTCCCGGTGGACGCCAAAACGCGACTTCACTTCTGCGCGAGAGAGATCATCGACTGTAGCGCCAAGAGCCTCACCAACAGCTGCTCCTACGAGAGCTCCTCGATAGTAGTCTTGAATCGGATCCATTTTTCAGCCCTTCATTATCGATATGATTCGTTATCGAATTAATATTGATGTTTTTCGTCAGGAAAACTTGCTGACCGTACCTCTTCCACGTACTTCTCTACACAGTCTTTCATGATTTGGAAAACATTCCCGTATTGTTTCGCAAATTTGGGAACCGGGCCGATAGTTAGTCCTACAACGTCGCTGAAAACTAGCACTTGCCCATCACAGTTGGGACCAGCACCAATACCGATTGTAGGTATTTTCAACTCGGCGGTAATCTTCGCTGCAACGGATGGGATAACTGCCTCGAGGACGATTGCAAATACGCCAACCGATTCCAAGAGTTGAGCTTCAGCAAGGAGGCGTTCGGCGTCCTCAGCGTCCTTCCCTCTTACCCTGTATCCCCCACGTCGATGAATGGATTGAGGAAGAAGGCCAATATGGCCAAGCACAGGTATTCCCGCACCAAGGATGCGCTCTATAGCAGGCAACACATCGTGTGCGCCCTCAATTTTTACTGCTTCAGCACCTGCCTCCTGTACAAAGCGCCCTGCGTTTCTTACTGCTTCTTCGGGAGAAATTTGGTAAGAAAGAAATGGCATGTCAGCAATGAGAAACGCTGATTTCACTGCCCGGCGCACGGCAGCAGTGTGGTGAAGCATCATTTCCATCGTGACGGGAAGTGTGTTTTGATATCCAAGCGCAACCGGACCGAGAGAATCGCCAACAAGGATGGCATCCACTCCGGCGCTGTCAGCGGCATAGGCTGTTGGATAATCATAGGCTGTGATGACAGCTATGCGCTTGCCCTCTTCCTTCAGTTTGCGAAAATGATGAACTTTGCGTTTTGGGTGTGCCCTGTCGGGATATTCTGTGTCCATCTTCATATTCTTACTATCTTCCGGAGATGAAAATCAAGTTTTGATTTCCTCCAATGAGCTCTTTTTTGTGACGTGCGAATGGCGACGGCTAACCGTAAGATTTCTAATATCCTCTGCTAAGAAGATGCAGATTCTAGCTGGGAATAGATTCTTCGCGCTTCCTTCAATGCATCCTCTTTCGTTGTAATAGCTCCTTCAATCTGGAGCTCGAGAACCTCTCCCAGTATTCTTTTGTAGATTGGACCCGGTGGGATCCCGAGCGCGATAAGGTCGTCTCCACGCAACAATGGAGCAGGGAGAGGATTGCCATCGTGAGCCTGTTTTAGCTCAGCAAGCTTACATTGCGCAAAATGGTAGTTTTCTAAATTCCCGTGGCTTGCTTCACAGTCGAGCCGGTGCAACTGTAGTTCTTCTTCTATTGTAGGTGAGGCGAGAAACCGTGCCAGCTTTGATGGGCGCATGTGTTGGAGAGAGATGAACATCATGTGTCTCTGAACCATACTAACGATCTGCTCACGTTCATCGTTCGAAAACTTGAGTCGTTTGCAGATAGCATCAGCAATCTCCGCTCCTTTCTTGTCATGATTCGGGAACGATATTCTGCCGTTGAATGTGAGAGTTCGAGGCTTTCCTACGTCATGGAGCAATACTGCAAAAGCAAGTGTTGCGGGAGGATTTTCCGGCATTTTCGAAAGCATCAGACGGGTATGGGTAAAAACGTCTCCTTCCGGGTGGAACTCTGGTGGTTGTGGCACCCCCTTCATGTCGGCAACTTCCGGCAGGAGCTCTCGGAGAACTCCCGACGAATCGAGAAGATCGAGAAAATGAGCTGGATTCCTTCGAGTAAAACCGCGCACAAGTTCTTCGCGGATGCGCTCTGCACTAATAGCTCGAAGCAATGGAACAGACGACTTGAGTGCTTCCCATGTTATAGGTTCAATGGAAAAGCCAAGCGAGGACGCAAAGCGAAGAGCCCGCAAAATTCTCAATGCATCCTCTTTGAAGCGTTCCTTTGGTGCCCCAATTGCCCGCAAGATTCTCTTGTCGAGATCAGCAAGCCCCCCCACGAGGTCGATGATTTCCGACCGATCCGGGAAGTCTGCCCGCGGACGCCAATAAAGGGCGTTCACCGTGAAATCGCGTCGCTGAGCATCTTGCTCAAGGCTTGAGAAAGCAACATGGGAAGGGTGCCTATGGTCAACGTACCCGGATTCGCTCCGGAATGTTGCAACGTCCACGCTTGCAGTGTCTTCGTAAACACAGACCACCCCAAAACGTAAACCGAGAGGTACAGAGCGCGGAAAAAGTTCCTGCACGCGTGATGGAGGCGCGTTTGTTGCGATGTCACATGTTTCACATTGTTGCGGAGGGATGCCAAGGAAGGCATCTCGAACGCATCCCCCTACAATGTAAGCCTCATAGCCCGCTTTTTCAAGTGTCTGAATGATTTTCTTTGCGAGCTGAAAGCTCGTTAATGTCTTACCTCTATCGTTCATCTACAAATGTATTAAGGTTCACTAGTTGGCAAAATTCACGAGGAGTAACGCACTTTGGCAGGAACAGCGGAGAAGAAAAGACGCATTGCATACTTGATAACCAGCCTCGATGTTGGTGGAAGCGAGCGGCAGCTTGTCGGCTGGGTACGGGGTTTGCCAAAGGACAAATACGAATGTCATGTGATATGCCTGTCAGGTTTCGGCCCTTTAGAAAGCGATGCTCGAGCTGCCGGAGCAATCCTTCACGATCTCCGGTACCCTCGACGTCGTGCGCCTGGCACAATACGAGGTTCGACTCTTCCTTCCGCGCTGATGGCATGGTTGCGACTCGTTAGGCTTCTTCGAAAGTTGCGACCGGACGTTTTGCACACCCTGATTCCTGCGTGCAATATCCTGGGCGGTGCAGCAGGAAGAATTGCCCGCGTCCGCTCCATGATGTGCACGAAACTCGCGCTGGGGCACTATCGGGATAATAGCCCTATTCTCGCGCGCCTGGAAAACATTATCGATCCCTGGTTTGATCTCATCCACTGTAAAAGTCAGGCAATTATCGAGGATGTTTTGCGCAGGGAACCAGTGCCTCGTGAGAAGCTTCGGTTGGTCTACAACGGCATCGATTTGAGCCGCTTCGAATCTCTCCCGGATGCCTTGACAGTACGAAATGAGTTGGGACTGCGTGTCGATGATCTCGTCGTGGGGACTGTGGCAAATTTGATTCCCTATAAGGGGCACAAGGACATTATTGAGGCAGCAAGGCTGCTACTGCCAAAGAATCCACGGTTAAAGTTTCTCTGGGTGGGTAGAGACGATGGGATTGGCGAATCGCTTTTTCGGTATGCTAGCGAGCTGGGTGTTCGCGAGTGCATTGTGTATGTGGGGCCGCGCAGCGATGTCCCCCGATTGATGGCAGGGATGGACGTTCTCCTGAGTGCTTCGCATGAGGAAGGTTTTTCCAACGTTGTTTTGGAAGCGATGGCTGCGAGACTTCCTGTTGTGGCAACGCGTGTGGGGGGGAATCCGGAAGCCGTCGTGGATGGAATCACAGGCATTATCGTCGAACCCCGTAATCCAGTCAGTCTCGCCAGTGGTCTAGAAAAGGTTCTTGAGGATGACGAAACTCGCCGACGAATGGGTTTGGCGGGGCGCGCCCGTGTCGAACAAGAGTTCTCCTACGAAGCAATGATTCGTGGACTTGACAGACTTTACGATGAACTCTTGACGCGTTAGTGTGCAGCTTCTCATATCATGACTCTGCAAGCTCACATGAGTTTTCGCATGAGTATGTCATTTTTTATCGGAGGCATTTGATGAAAGGGGTCGTTTTGGCAGGCGGGTTGGGGTCAAGGCTCTATCCATTGACAAAAATCACAAACAAGCATTTACTCCCGATTTATGACCAGCCGATGATCTACTACCCACTCCAGCGTTTGGTAGAGGCAGGCATTCGCGAGATAATGCTTGTGACGGGTGGGTCGTTTGCTGGCCATTTCCTGAATCTGCTGGAAAATGGAGGCGACTTTGGACTCAAGCGCCTTCATTATGCCTTTCAGCGGGGTGAAGGCGGAATTGCCGATGCCTTGAAGCTTGCGGAAGACTTTGTCGACGGCGACCGCTGCGTGGTTATCCTCGGTGACAACATTTTCGAAAATCCGATTGTGGACTCAGTCGAAAAATTCCGGAAGCAGCAAGATGGGGCTCGAATACTTTTGAAAGAAGTCCCCGATCCGGAGCGTTTTGGTGTTGCGGAACTTCGCGATGGGAAAGTTGTGTCCATCGAGGAAAAACCCGCCCATCCCAAGAGCAACTACGCTGTAACCGGCGTTTACATGTATGATGCGTACGTCTGGGAAGTGGTTAAAACGTTGAAACCAAGCCGCCGGAATGAGCTCGAAATCACAGACGTTAACAATGCCTATATTGCGCGGAGTAGCCTGTATTACGATATTGTTGAGGGTTGGTGGACCGACGCTGGCACCTTCGATAGTCTCCTCCGCGCAAATCTTCTAATCGCTAAGCAGCGATCAGGCAATAAGGAATTCTCACTCATCTGACGGCGATTTTGTCTCGTTGACTTATCGATGATCTCAAGCGGCGGGTTGCCCTTCTTCCGACTGACTCATGAGAGCCATCATTTTTTCACGCATCTCTGCTGGATAATGGCAGCGCTGGAGGGCAACTTCCCCGGTGATGATTCCTTTCTTATACAGATTGAGGAGATAGTCATCGAGGGTGATCATTCCCAGCTTAGCGCTGGTCTGAATTGTTGAAACAATACGGTTCACCTTCTTCTCACGAATCAGGTTTGCGACTGCCGGGGTATTGTGAAGAATTTCGTAGGCAGCGACTCTTCCTTTTCCACTGGCACGCGGAAGAAGCGTTTGAGCGATAATTGTTCTCAATGCGACTGAAAGAACTGCGCGAATCTGTTCTTGCTGGTTCACAGGGAACGCGTCGATGATTCGGTTCACTGTTTCAGCTGCCGACACAGTGTGCAGAGTCGCAAACACTAAGTGTCCAGTTTCAGCTGCTGTGATAGCGGCTTCCATGGTTTCAAGATCTCGCATTTCGCCTACGAGGATGACGTCGGGGTCCTGACGCAGTGCTCCACGCAGTGCGTATGCAAAGCTGGGTGTGTCGACGTGCAATTCTCGGTGGGTAACGATCGCCTTCTTGTGAGGATGGATGTACTCGAGCGGATCTTCGATAGTGATAATATGGACATAGCGCTCGGAATTGATATAATCTATCATTGTGGCAAGTGTTGTCGTCTTACCTGATCCAGTCGGCCCGGTCACGAGAACGAGTCCGCGGTGAGCGTGAAGGACTTCAATGATGGAGTCCCGCGGGAGACCGAGCTGATCGAAGGTCAAAATTTTCGAGGGGATAAGGCGCATAACGATTGAGATGTTGCCGCGTGCTCTAAAAACTGCACAGCGGAAGCGGGCAAGATCGCTGTACGCGTAGGCAAAGTCAGCGCTACCGGTTTCCTGGATCATTTGCTGATAACGAGGTGGCGTAATTTCTCGCATCAGACGATCCGAATCTTCCGGGGTGATAATGTGCGGATCTACCACGTCGAGTGTGCCATGGAGGCGCATGACAGCGGGTTTCCCAACAGAGATGTGAAGGTCTGATGCTTCACGCTCAACGACCAGCTTGAGCATTTCGTTCATTTCCAACATAGCGGCTTATCCTTTCTTGTGCAATCGCTCAGCTGTTTCTTATTTCAGTATAGGACAACTTAGCGTTCTATCAATCCAAGAATAGCTGGCATTGTCGGATAGCCTTCAAGCAGAAAGCTCACTTCCATTCTTCTGGCGGGAGCAACCGATAAAATGCTGTCTTATCAAGATTAATCATGGCTGGGCTAGATCCGATTGCTTCGACTGCAAAACCAATGCCGTCTGTTGCCTCCTGCGTGCTCCAATAATGCATTCCGACGCGTCTTCCTGATTGATCGTATGCCCAAGAAACAAAAATGACACTGTGTCCCGATCTGTTGTTTCGCCAGATCTGAACAAAATCGCCGGCCATAGCCTCGTCGGGATTAACAGCTTTTCCTACGCCGGTAGCACGCATGGCGTCCCCGGGACCAGGTGCAAAGATACTTGTGCAAAACCACAGGGTTTTGAGTTTTTCTGGAGGTATAACTTCTGTCACAGCTCGAGACGACGGAATGTTACCGAGAACACGATAAAACACCTCCAAGGTAAGACCGCAGCAGTACGTTCTCGCCTTTGGTTCTCCAACCATAACTTTTGTACCGCGGTAAAAAACGTCGGTGGTGCACCCGTCGTAGACAAGTTCCCCTTTTCTCGGCCAGTAATAATTGTGCACCCCAGATCGTGGATATTTGAGAATTTCTTCGACCACGAGTTGGTTCATTCGAGGGAGCGAGGACGACGTTGCCAGAAGGTATTCTTCCGCACAGAATGGCATGATTTCCTGGACGATCGTGGCAGTAGAGTTTTTCACCTTTGTCACGATGGCTGTAGTGGGATTTGCACAGCCAAGTGTTTTTGTTGTGTCATCGTTTCCTCTTACGCTACCAAAAGAATAATGGCAGCAGAGCTCAGCGCAAAGAGTAAGTAGAACAAATCGGATCCTTGTTTTCATATTCCCGCCTTTTGCATACGGTTTATGGCTTCAGCAATACGTCCCTCGGCTGCTGTCAGTGCAAATCTGATGTAGCCTTCTCCCGTTTCCCCAAAGGCAGTCCCAGGAGTAACGAGAATGGAACATTCTTTCAAGAGAAGCTTGGTCATTTCCATGGAGCTGAGGTTGCCCTGAGTCGGACACCATACGTAAAACGTTCCTTTGGGTTTTGTGAAGCCCGTCCAACCAAGTTTTGTGAGACCAGTGATGAGGACCTCGCAGCGTTTCGCGTAGGTTGCGTTCAGGGATGGGACGATTTCATCATAATGCTGGAGTGCCACGATACCAGCATCCTGGATGGCTCCAAAAACACCGGAATCCAAATTGGATTTCAAAGCTGCGAGTGCACTGATGACGGTTTTGTTTCCCACGGCAAAACCAAGCCTCCATCCCGTCATGTGAAATGTTTTGGAAAAAGAGTGCAATTCGATCCCGACATCCTTGGCTCCTGGGACTGCGAGGAAGCTTGTTGCACGCTCTCCTGGGAAAACCATGTCCATGTAGGCGGCATCGTGGGCGACAATAAACTCGTGTTTCCGTGCGAAGAAGACTGCTTTTTCAAAGAATTCAGCGGAGGCAAAGGCAGCTGTTGGATTGTTGGGATAGTTCAGAAAAAGCAGCTTTGTCCGGTCGAGAACGTCGCGCGGCACCGATTCCAAATCTGGAAGAAATGAGTTTTCGGCTCGAAGGGGAAGCGACCAGGGAGTCCCCCCCGCAAAAAGTGTAGCGATGCGGTAAACCGGGTATCCGGGCTCAGGGTATAAGACGACATCGCCTTCATCAATAATGGCAAATGGGAGATGACCAATTCCTTCTTTCGAGCCGATAAGAGCTAGGACCTCGGAGTGCGGATTGAGTGCGACACCGTGTTTTGATGCATAATAATGGGCGATCGCTTCGCGAAACGCAGGCTTCCCTGTTCCCAGTGGATAACAGTGGTTTTCGGGATTTTGTGCAGCCTCTTTGAGTGCATCGACAATAATTTGGGGAGTGGGAAGGTCGGGGTCTCCAATGCTGAGCGCGATGACATCCTCTCCCCTCTCGATAGCCTCTTTCTTCATCTTATCGAGTTCGACAAATATGTAGGGTGGTACTTTTTTCAGCCGCTGCGAGATATCCACGGGTGTTACTCCTTTCAATCTATTTCAAAAGATTTTCATAAGAGGGTGCTCACGAAAAGTCATGCTTCGGGAGGCAGCAAACCATTGAGCAAGTCAGAGGCGTTTTCTTCCTCTGTTCCTGTTTTCTTTTTTGTACAGTATCCCCCGAGCGAGTACCCTAGTTCATGAAGTAATTCGACAGCTTCGAGATCGTCAAGGGAACCCGCAAACATATACCGCTCAAACATTGGGCGGTACTCCCACTTGGCTGATGAGGTCATGTTCCGGCTTTGCTCAAGACAGTTGGAGAGTTGCGCATCGAGTTGGTCCGCGTGGTGGACTATGAGAGCCTCGACGGTGTGCGGTTGCTTTGGAGACCCGAACTCTAGGTACCCATGATGACTCAACACGATATGCTGGACGAGCGCTTTCTTATTGGGAGAAAGATTCTGCAGGCGAGCCGCTTGAAATTCAATCATGGCGAACCCGATTGGGATGTGACCTATCAACCGTCCCATGTCGGTGTAGGCAATTTTCTTATCAAAGGAGAATTCCACCGTCTTTCCAATATCATGGAGTAGCGCCCCTGCGAGGATGATGTCTACGTTTGCGCTTGGGTAATTCTTTGCGATTTTTAAGGCGTTTCTTGTTACACCGACAGTATGTTCGATGAGCCCTCCCAAGTATGCTTGGTGCATGGACACGGCGCTAGGCGCCTGCCGAAATTTTTTCCAGAAACGAGGAATCTCAAAGATCGATCGAACCAATTTGTTGAGTTCCTCGTCCTTGATGGTGTCGACGAGCTGCCAAAAATCCTTTTCTAGCTGTTCAATCGGAATGGGACTGACGGGAAGAAAGTCGGATGGGGAAACATCTGAGTCAGCGACTTTTTCGAGTTTTGCGACACGGATCTGCATTTGGTTCTGGTGAACGAGAACGTCTCCAAGAACCTGCACATAATCATTAGGTTTTACAGTTCCATTGGTTAGTGGAAGGAAATTGTCCCACATGACGCCAGTGACTTTACCTGTCGCATCACGAAGGACCAAAGTCATGAAATTTCCTCCGTCCTTGCGAGGACGTAGTTGAAAATCGTCCAGAAGGTATATACTCTGGACCCGCTCTCCGGGGCGGAGCTCGTTAACGGGAACTCTGCTCGTGCTCAATTGAAAATCTCCATTCCAATCCCGCTTTATTAATAAGAGAACGATCGCCACGAGGTGAATCGGTTTTCAAGTCAACAGTGATCTCGCGTGGCGGCCAGCTGTGAATTTCATATTCAAACAGGCTATAGTTGCGAAGTGTTAGAGATATTGGGAGCAAAACAATGCCGTTTCCTCAAAGTTATCACATCGTGACATACGGCTGCCAGATGAACGACAACGATTCAGAGATCATGGCAGGAATTCTTGAGTCTGCCGGATTTCAATATTGTCCAGAAGCAGAGAAGGCGGATATTGTCATCATCAATACATGCGTAGTGAGAGAAGGAGCTGAAGAACGTGCGTTGGGGCGCCTAACAAATCTCGCGGCTACCAAACGTCAGTCGCAAAAGATTTTAGTTGTTGGCGGTTGCATGGCTCAGAAGGAGGGGCAGGAGCTTCTCGAGAAGCTTCCCTTTGTGGACTTGGTTGTGGGCACTCGCGATCACTTCCGAATTCACGATCTCGTCCAAAAGGTCTTGGAGCGGAAAGAACCGTTGGTCGCCGTAGATGAGATCGACAGAACAGAGTTCCCTTCGGAGCTTCCTGTTAAGCGCGCTTCGAGTGTGCGTGGTCTTGTCACCGTCATGTACGGCTGCAATAACTTTTGCACGTTCTGCATTGTTCCTCACACACGAGGGCGTGAGGTAAGCCGTCCAGTAGCTGACGTTGTGAGAGAGGTTCAGAAGCTTGTGGAAGAAGGATATCCCGAGGTTATCCTTCTAGGGCAAAACGTAAATAGTTACTACGATAAGGCTAGCCGATGCGACTTTGCCGACCTTCTCGCAAGAGTGAATGAAGTTCAGGGGCTCAAAAGGATTCGCTTTGTGACCTCGCATCCCAAAGATTGTTCGCCACGATTAATCGATGCGTTGGCAAGCTTGGAAAAAGTCTGTGAGTCAATCCATTTGCCTGTGCAGGCTGGATCTAACAGGGTGTTGCGTCGGATGAAACGCTTTTACACTTGCGAGCATTACCTCGATTTACTTGCACAGATTCGCGAAAAGATTCCGCACGTAGCAATCACGACAGATGTGATTGTTGGTTTTCCAGATGAGACTGAGAGTGATTTCGAAGAAACATATGATTTATTGGAGAAGGCGCGGTGGGATAGTGCCTTCATGTTTATGTATTCTCCTCGCCCGGGTACAAAAGCGGCTGAATGGCCTGATTCCATTCCTTTAGAAGAGAAGAGACGCCGTCTCCAGCTTTGCATTGCTCGCCAGGAGCAAATAAGCTTGGAAATCAATCAGCGTTTGGTTGGAACTGTACAAGAAGTCCTTGTCGAATCGGTTTCAAAAAAGTCAGACCGCCAATTGATGGGGCGTACACGCACTGACAAGGCTGTTGTGTTCGATGGGGATCGAAGCTTGATTGGTAAAGAGGTCTCCATTCGTATCACCGAGGCATTTAGCCATACGTTGCGAGGGGTGTTGACTGAGAAACTCGATGATAATAGGCTTGTGTATAGTTCTCAACGTGAACACTAAGGACTAGCGAGAGAAGTTCGCGGGAGTTGTTATGAACAACGTGAATCCGGTGAAAGAATATTTTGGCACAGTTTGGAATGCGGTGAAAACCACCGTTGTTGGAATGGGCATAACGGGACGTTATTTTCTCAGCAAACCAGTGACTCTGCAATACCCCGACGAGAAACCTGCAATTCCAGCTGGTTTTCGTGGGATACATGTGTATGAGGTCGAACGATGCATTGCGTGTGATCAATGCGCCCTAGCGTGTCCCGTGGATTGCATTACCATCGAGAGTATCGGCAAGGGGAAAAACGCTGTTCTCACACGCTACGAGATTGACTACAATCGTTGCATGTTTTGTGGATTGTGCATCGATCCATGTCCAACTGATTGCCTCCATATGGGGCTGAGCTACGATCTCACGCGCTTCCACAGTGCGGACTGCATTATCGACTTTGTTGAGTTGTCCAAGAACGGGCTCCAGTCGCCAACTGGCGAGCGTGTTGTCTGGCTGAGCGAACCAGGGCGCGAAAAATCGCAAGGAGCTTCGTAGCAAAATCCTCGTTGCATTTTCGTTCCCACCAATTTCAGCCTTCCTAATGTTATGTCAAATGTCTTGGTCCTCGGAGTTGGCCCTCTGCCGGTCGATCAAACTGACCGATTGCATGCACCGGGAATTCGCGTCTGGCATCTGGCGCAGAAAATTCGGGACGCCGGGCACGCGGTTGTCCTAGGAATTATTGAATTCGGAGATTTCCGTGATAATCCAGAAGCGGCGTTACGTCCGCGTCAAGAGTCACTGGGCGATCGCCTGAGCGTTTTCCGGTTACGCTACCACTCTCAACGCACACCCGAAGCACTCGGGACACTTCACGAGCACTGCCATTTTGACTGTATTGTCTCTACGACCGACATCATGAATTATGTTGCCACACGTATTCCTGTGCGCATTCCTCTGTGGTTCGACTATCTCGGGGACCCGTTATCCGAGCGACAACTCCAAGCTGCGACGTTTGACAACGACAGTTCGCTTTTGGACCTTTGGCGGGTGATGTTTTCTGCTTTGGCAGTTGGGGACCGTTTCAGTGTGGCAAGCACCCCGCAAAAATACGCACTAATCGGTCAACTGGCAAACATCGGTCGTTTGAACCAATTTACAAGCACCACGGACATTGTCTCAGTTATCCCCAACAGTTCCCGAGTGATGCGGGAAAAACCCCTGCGTCCAGCCCGGCAGCTAAAGGGGGTTTTGCTTCCGATTGATGCGTTCGTGCTTTTGTGGAGTGGTGGCTACAATACGTGGACAGATCCGGAAACTCTCTTTCGGGGTTTGGAAATCGCTATTCGCCAGGATAGTATGGTTTATTTCGTTTCTGTTGGTGGCGAAATTCCTGGTCACGATAACGTTACTTACGAGCGATTTCGGAAGCTGTGCGAGGCAAGCGACCTCAGCTCGCATTTTGTGTTTGTCGGGTGGGTCACACCAGACGAAATGCCTCATTTCTACGCCCAGGCTGACGCAGCGATTAACATCGATCTTCCATGCTATGAGGCAGAGATCGGGACGAGAACCAGAATTATCGACTGGATCCATTACGAAATCCCTGTTATTACGACCGCTTTGTGTGAGCCGGCAAAGATACTTGCTGAAAAGCAATTGATCGAGTCCTTTGATCCCCAATCACCTCAGGCTTTAGCAGATGCCATACTACGGCTCAAACACAATCTGGCAGATGCGAAAGAACGAGCGCGAACAACACGTTTATTCCTTGAAGAATGGTTTAGAGAAGAAAGATGGTTTTCTCCCCTCCTAGAATGGGTTCGGCAACCAGCATTTGCAGCGGACAAAAAAGTTTCACATCCTGCGTTTGTTTCTTCTCCCAACGGTCCGTTGTGGCCCGACTCCTTAGTAAGTTCGCTTCATAATACTTTTTTGGACAAATGGGGAAAAGGACATCCACGTTTTATCCGTCAAGAAGAAAAGAAATCTTGGTGGAAACGAATCACGTCACAGCTTTTTAAGCAGTCCTAACTGCCTTAGAAGATAAGCTTTTTCTCATTCTCACTGCCTGCAGTGAAAATAGATGCACTCCCCGTGTAGTGTACACACAGCACGAAGTCACTGTGGCCGTGTGCGCGGAACTACTGTATAGAGGATGAATTCCAAATGAGCCGTCCCGAAAAGACCCAGGTACTAAATGCATTGAGAACGGTTATTGATCCAGAATTGGGGAAAGATCTCGTTTCATTGAATATGGTAAAAGATGTTGACGTGGCCGAGAATGGAGCTGTGTCCGTGACTGTTGAGCTGACTACGCCGGCATGTCCCCTCAAGGGAGAAATAGAATGCTCTGTTCAGCGGGCTCTTATGCAGATTCCTGGTGTTACCAGTGTTACAGTCAACTTTAGTGCGAATGTCCCCATGTCCCTTCAGGCACAAGATTTGACACCTGGGGTGCGCAATATTATCGGTATTGCGTCTGCAAAAGGAGGCGTCGGCAAGTCGACAGTGGCTGCGAATCTTGCTACTGCTCTTGCAAGACTCGGAGCAAGTGTGGGGCTTCTCGATGCTGATATTTACGGGCCCAATATCCCCGGTATGTTTGGCTTAAAGAATGCCCAGCCAGAAATCCGTATAGTTCCTGATGGCCAAGGGGGTGAGATTGAAAAGCTGGTCCCCGTTGAGAATTTTGGTGTTCGTGTTATGTCGATGGGCTTTCTCGTCGATGAAGACCAGCCTATTATCTGGCGAGGTCCGATGCTTCACAGCGCCCTCCGCCAATTCCTTGGTCAAGTTGAGTGGGGGGACTGTGATTACCTCATAATCGATTTGCCGCCTGGGACAGGAGATATCCAGATCTCGCTGATCCAGCTCGCAAAAATAAGTGGTGTAGTCCATGTAACCACGCCGCAAGAGGTCGCCTTACAGGATGTGAGAAAAGGCATTGTTATGTTTCGTTCTCAGCAGATACCGCTTCTTGGGATTATCGAGAATATGAGTTATTTTGTATGTCCCCACTGTGGTCAGACGACTGAGATATTCTCGCGGGGCGGCGCTCGTGAGGTTGCGGAGAAATATGGAGTGCCTTTTTTGGGCGAAATTCCTCTGACACCCAAGATTCGACAGAGTGGAGATGAAGGAGTCCCCTGCGTCGTTGCAGATCCCGATAGCGAAGTTGCACGCCGATATCTTGAAATTGCTGGAAAGCTCGCAGCCCAAGTAAGCGTAACTGCTTTTGGGCAAAAACGCGATGTGACCACAGGGGATGCGCGGTGAGAAACAAGAAAGAACAACCTGTGAAAGAAGACCTCACAAAGAGCGGAGATGCGGTGTTACCTCCGCTGGTGAACGGAAAATTCGTTTTGCTGGGTGCATCCCTCCGGCAAGTGACAAATCTTGTGCAGCAGAATGCGGGGATGCCTGGTTTTCGGGCTAAACAGTTGCTCCATTGGATGTATCACCGGGCAGCTTTGTCTTTTGAGGAAATGCACAACATTTCCCGAGCCTTTCAGGAGTGGCTGAATGCACATTGCATAATTGGCCATATCGAGCCCGTGGATGTCCGTGAATCCCAGGACGGATCAAAAAAAATAGTTTTCAAGCTTTATGATGGCAAGTTTATTGAAAGTGTCCTCATTAAAGAAGACGACTGGTACACATTGTGCATTTCTACCCAGGTTGGTTGTGCGGTAGGATGCACGTTTTGTCTGACCGGGCTTGGTGGTTTTCAGCGAAACCTCTCACGCGCCGAGATTCTTTCCCAAATTCTGTTGGTGAAAAGGACCGTCCTGGGAGAGTTACCGAGGAACCTCGTTCTCATGGGGATGGGAGAACCGCTGCTGAACTTGGAGGAAGTTGTTCCAGCTCTCTCCATTATTTCGGATCCAAACTGGCTTGCTCTTGCGGCAAGAAGAGTGACCGTCAGCACGAGTGGAATTATTCCAGGTATAGAAAAGCTCGGCGAATCAGGACTTAGCCTGAGTCTTGCGGTTTCTCTGAACGCGACGACTAATACTGTTCGTGATGTCCTCATGCCGATAAACAAGAAATACCCGCTAGAGGATTTATTGGAAGCTTGCAGAGAGTATCCTCTCCCGCCTCGCCGGCGAATAACGTTCGAGTATGTGTTGATCAAAGACATCAACGACTCTCTCGAAGATGCTAAGCGACTGGCTAAGCTACTGAGAGGAATTCCTTGTAAGATCAATTTGATACCTTTCAATCCTGACCCAGCTTTGCCTTTTGAACGCCCGTCTGAGGAACGAGTGCGCGAATTTCAGGAGCATCTCTATCGTTCCCATTATACGGCATGCATTCGCTACTCGAAGGGGCTTGACGTTGGTGCTGCCTGTGGCCAATTAGCGGCTCACTGGCGTGGTCGATAGAGAAAAGACTGGGAAGTGGTTGGATGGCCGAGCCGACTCTCGCAAAAATACCAACAGATCCAGAAGCAGCTCCTCTGATAATACAACCGTCGTTTGCTAGAGATCTCAAGTGGTGTCGAATTGCAAGCTCCACCAAGCATCTGGTGGGCAAGGGGATGGATCTTAACACTGGTGTGAAGGTTCTTCAGGAACACTTGGAAATTTCCAATCTGCCTTTCGTGCGAGGTGGGCAAAGGCATACCGCGAATATCCGCTTCGTGACGCAGAAAGATCTTATCGCCGTTGGAAAGACCGGCGCTGCTACTTTTGATTTTACGGATGGATTCATTACCAATCTGTGTGATGTAAGTCTTATAGTTTTTACTGCTGACTGCGTCCCAATTGTCCTGGTGGAACCTAATGCCAGAATTGTGGGAGTGGTTCATGCGGGATGGAGAGGGACATTTGCTGAGATTGCACGATGTGCGCTCTCTTCAATTCAGAGAGCTGGCGGCGTTCCAGAGAAAGTTTTAGCATGGATTGGTCCTGCAATACAAATGTGCTGCTATGAAGTGGGGAAAGATCTTGCGGGGGCTTTTGAAGAGAAATTCAAGGACTTGCCGTCAGATGGAAAAACTTTTGTGAATGGTTCTTTCCTCGATCTCATCCATCTTAACAAACTCCAGCTTATGGCAGAAGGCGTATCAGAGGCACATATCGAAATTGCTGGTTATTGTACGCGCCATACGCCAGACCTTTTCTTTTCATATCGTCGTGAGGGACCCGACACGGGGAGAAATATCACGTCTATCACTCGGCTTGTATGATTGCTCGGGAATGCAGAGGGAAAGGACAACTAGAACTTATAATTATCACAGGTCCTACTGCCGTTGGCAAGACTGCTGTAGCGGTCGAACTCGCGAAACGACTTGGGACAGAAATTATATCTGCTGACTCGATGCAAGTTTATAAGCATCTGTCTATTGGCACAGGAAAGCCGACCATTGAAGAGCTTCAGGGTGTCCCCTATCATCTCATCGATCACGTCAATCCCGACTACCAATATAACTTAGGCGATTTTATCGCCGAGGCCACCAGCCTTATCCATCATCTGCATGAGCAGGAGAAACTTCCCATAGTTTGCGGGGGTACGTGTCTCTACGTCAAAGGGCTTCTCTATGGTATTTTCGACGCTGCCTCGCGTGACAACAATCTACGCAAAGAACTCTCGACGCGATGTGCCAGCGAAGGTCTCGCAAGTCTCTATAGTGAGTTACAAAGAGTAGACCCAGCAGCATCGCAGCGGATTAGCCCCAATGATCGACAACGCATTATACGTGCTCTCGAAGTATTTTACGTTACAGGGAGACCTATCTCCGAGTGGCAACAGCAGTTTTCCGGACATCCTCGTTACCGCGCCGCATTGTTCATACTGAATTTGCCGCGAGAAGTTCTCTACGATCGGATCAACAAACGCGTAGACGTAATGATCAAGCGTGGACTTCTCGACGAGATCAAACAGTACGTGAGTGCTGGTTTTAGTCTCGAAAATCCTGTTTTTCGGGCGCTCGGATATCAGGAAATGTTGGAACACATTCGAGGAAACCTGTCACTCGAGGAGGCTGTGGAGGCGATGAAGAAAAAAACTCGACATTTTGCCAAGCGCCAACTCACGTGGTTTCGTTCCATGACGGATGCCGAATGGATTGACGCCCTAGACAAGTCGCCGCATGCGATTGTCGAAGAAATTCTCACTTGCTTAAAAAAGTTCTCCACGTGATTTGTTTTTTCCGTTGCGGTAACAATTCGGACCTGACTACAAAACGTCAGCATTTACGACAGTGCTTTTTCAGTCATAGATCAAAGCAGGAGTTATTTTTGATGGCTAAGGCAACAGGCAACCTTCAGGACAGTTTTTTGAATCAGTTGCGTAAAGACGTGACAGAGATAGAAATTGTGTTTCTCTCGGGTGGATCTTTGCGTGGTACCGTTCGGGGGTTCGACAATTTTACGATTATCGTTAAAGATGCCGAAGGCCATCACCACCTTGTGTACAAGCATGCTGTGGCGCATATCGTCAGCCCTAAAGGTGTCTTGATTCGGCAGTCGGGTACAAGCTCTCAGAAGGCGACAAAACCTTCGCAGGAAGCAGACCAAAAGAGCGCTGACACAAAAGACGAAAAATCGTCAGTTCCAAAGAATAACAAAGAACCGTTCAATCGAATTGACCTGTCGCAGATAAAGCAAAGCAAGAGCTGAGACTTCCGGACATTGTCTTTTGCAGAGGTTTTTAGTTCTTTTTTCGAAAGAGCAACTCGCGTAGTTTTTTCCACAGCGACGGGCGAGTAATGCTAACAGCACTGAGACGAAACCGCAGGTCTTCGACGGTTTTTTGCAATTCAATGATTTCCATCTGAAGTTGCCCGATTCTTGCTGTTTTGCGTGCGCACTCTTCTTCGAGTTCCTTTTGTCTGTGCTGTGCCTTGGTTAGAGAGTCTTCCAGTTCCTGGGCTCTGGCTCGCAGAAGTTCTATTTCTTGTTGCGACTTGTCGGTCGTTCGTTGCATACCCTGTGGAAGAAGGAAAGAGTCTTCTTGAAGGACTACAGCATCCATTAGTCGCAGCAGTAGTTCTTCGTGCTCTGGGTGGCCCGCAAGCAACGAAAGAGTGAGTTGGTCAATATTCAAGTCTTTGGAGAGCGGCACGAGGACCTCTTGCCACCGTGAACCGTGGCGAGCGAGGGTGGCGCGAATTTCTGTTTCATAAAGCGAGACACTCGTATCCTTTGATGATCCTGTAATCCTAAGGGTCATTACTTTCTGCGCTTGGCTAAGGTAGGACAAGACTCTGGGCGGAACGCTCCAGAAAAACCGGAGTACAGAATTGTTTTCGATCTTGAAGGGGACTGAAATCGAAACATTCGGATACAGTTCGAGTACAGCATGCGTTTGTTCAGCTTGAATCTCGTCGAGTACTTTCAGCCCGCCTCCCTCACCAAATGTAATTTGTCCTCGAGCAATCTGCGCAAAAATACTTTCGGCAATTTTGCCGAAAACATTGCGGTCGCTCCGTTTTTTTATGTCGAGCATAGAAAGGAGAAACATCTGCTTAGTAATCTCATCGATATGAAGTCCCCCATATTCAGCGCGCGGGACTCGAACTGGAGGCTTCACGTGGCAGGCTGATGAGTTTGCGGCCTCTTCTTTGCCTGCGGCATATGTTCCTAAAGGAGTCTTTTCGATCGGGTGAAAGAGTCGGTATTCAATGCCGTCAAAATTGGTGTTTTTTAGAAAGAAAAGAGTTTCTTCCGCTAGCTCCGCGTTTTCCAGTGGAAGCCCAATCATCACATGAGCAATCACACTTATTTCATGCTCTCGGGCTAGGTCGAGAAATGCTAAAATTTTTTCCGAGTTTACATTACGATTAGCAAGTCGTTTGCGAAACGTTTCATTACCTGTTTCTACTCCTATATGGAGTCGCTTGCATCCCACCTCGGCCAGAAGACCAAGAACTTCTGAATCGCACTGTTCTACAGCGACATTGGCTTCCCAGGGAGGCAGGGCCCCCTTACGAAGATGTTGAGCAAATCCTCTCAGCCATGTTTTCGAGAGTGGGAATATTTCGTCCACAAAGCAGACGCGGTTGTACTCTTTTTGCCTCAATTCCTCTAAAAGCTCCCCAGCGACATGGCTGGGTGAGCGCGTACGACAATATTCTCCCTTTCCTTCATATGAGTTCTTCAGAAGGGGGACATAGCAGAAAGTGCATGAGTACTTACACCCCCTCGAGACTAGCATATACAAGGTAGAAACATCTGGCAGTGCGTTCCAATCATTCTCGGCAAGAGTTCGATCAGGCAATGGCAATGAGTCGAGATTGTCGACAAGTGGACGTAGCGGATTGCGGACCACTTTATCCTGCGCAGCGCGAAACCAAACGTTTCTGATTTGTGAAACATCGCCTTTCCGTTCAAGCTGTGTGACGAGTTCTAAAAGGGCGACATCGGGTTCCCCCACAAGGAGAAAATCGAAAATCCCAGATTTAAGAACTGTATCCGGCGCAATCGTTGCATATGGCCCGACGGCGATAAGCGTCTGGCGATGGGGAAGAGAGCGTATCTTTTGTGCGACCTCTTTTGTTGCTTGCCAGTTGAACTCGTCGAGGAAAAGCACCGTCACGTTTGGAAGAAACGAAACGCGAGCCAGACAGCTATCCCCTGTGTCAAACCAACCGGCTAGAACAGATGCCACCTCATGGTGTGCCTCTTCAAGCATCCGTTGCAAGACACCAATCTCAAGCATCCGAAGATAACGCGAAGGAGAGTCGACGTCGCAATAAACGAACGCGATACGCATGCTTTCATGGTTTCTATCGTAAGTTTCGCTCGCAAGATTTTTCGTTTCAGCGAAAACAACAAAGAGAGATAAACTAGCTCAGCATCTCATCAATTGTGCGCGCGTACCTGGAAAGGATCACGTTGCGTTTTGGTTTCATCGTCTGGGTGAGCATCCCATTTTCCACAGAAAATGGTTCCGCCAACAAATGGACGTTGCTAATAAACTCAAAACTCCGGAATCCACCATCTTCACGCAAGACAGTGTTAATTGAGTCTTTCACTACTTTCGCTGCATTGGGGTTGTTGAGAAGAACTTCTATCGGGGTGTTTGGCGGCAGATTGAGAACAACCGCTAACGTTTCCCATTCAGGAACGACGAGTGCCCCAAGGGCCTTCTTGTCCTGGCCGACAACGACAATCTGATGCACTAGCGGGGATTTTCGAGCCACAGTTTCTATCCGTTCTGGCTCAACGTTTTCTCCAGATAACAGTACAATAGTATCCTTCGCTCTCCCACTAATTACTAAATGCCCTTGCCACGTAAACCACCCTAGGTCCCCTGTATTGAACCAGCCGTCGGGGCTGAGGACTCTGCGTGTCTCTTCCTCATTCTTGTAATAGCCGCTCATCACTTGAGGACCACGCGCCCAAATAACTCCGACTTCCCCCTGAGGCAACACGTTTCCATCTTCATCACGAATTTCTATCTCCGTGCCTCGAAGTGGTAGCCCTACAGAACCTCTAATATTGTTTTTTACGGATCTGACAGCGAGGACTGGCGAAGTCTCTGTGAGTCCATAGCCATTGAGAATTGGAACTCCGACAGCCTCAAAAAAGTCATCTAGATAGGGAGCGAGAGTGCCCCCACCGCTGACAGCAGCCTTAAGCCGTTTACCTGTGAGGGAACGGATTTTTCTGTACACCAAAAAATCCGCAAAGAAGTGGAGGGGCAAGAGCGGGATTATCCGAAGGAAAGCCTTGAGAGATTCCTTGAGTGAAGGAGGATATTTTGCAGCTTCTTTGCCCAGCACACGCCGCCGATGAACTATAAACTCCCGACTTGACTTCAGGAGGAATTCGACAAGCTGGCGTTTTCGGGGCGCTGCCTTGCTGAGCTTTGCCATAACCGCATCGTAAACGGATTCCCAGATCCGGGGAACGCATGGTATAAACGACGGATCTACTTTGGCCATGTCGTCTTTGAGCCATCGTTTGTCTGTGTAATATATCGTAGTGCCGTGGTACATCCCAAAATACTCGGCAATCCGTTCGTAAACATGCCATGCGGGCAGAATGGAAAGCAAGACGTCGCCTGGGTTTATCGTAAAGCCAAGGTCAATCGTTTCGCACTGGTACAGTAGATTCCGGTGACGCAAAGGGACGCCTTTCGGAATGCCGGTTGTTCCAGAAGTATAGACGAGAGCTGCAATATCTTCCCGATCAACTTGCTTCACAGCTTCTTCTACTAATTCCTCACCTGCCTCACCACTGTTGCAAACATCGGAATAGTTAACTAGCTGAATTCCGGGACTGACAAATGACTGTTCTTGTACTATTGTCTCTACTGAATCGTCTAGCAAGACAATCCATTGGAGCGTCGGTATTGTAGAAAGCTCTTTCGCAAGTTGGACATATTGGCGTTTGTTCTGGAGGATGGCTCCTTTTGCTTCACTGTGATTTATAATATACCAGACTTCCGCCACGCTTGTATCTGCTCCCCGTGGCACACTGATGCCGCCGACACAGAGAATTGCCAAGTCCGATATGATCCATTGAGGACAGTTATCTGAAATGAGTGCGACCTTGTCCCCTTTCTCCAAACCCAGCTTCAAGAGCCCCCCAGCGAAGTGCTTAACCTTTTTTCCAAAGTCACCATAGGTCAATTTGATTGGCGGGTTATGGTGGGGTGCATGCAAGGCCACGACATCCTGGCTGGCGGCGACTCGTGCAAAAAACATCTGGCCCACAGACTGTGCCATATTTTGAGAACGCTCCTTATTAGCTAGTACAGCCTCAGCTTGTGCCGAACTGCTGCGTCTACTTGCTGAAAAAAGTTATGCTTCGTTAGCTCAACGAACTTACATTGCTCCGTAGCCAGTGGCTACGACATAGACGGTTTTGAGAAGAATTTTGAAATCTAACCAAAGCGACCAATTGTCGATGTACTCGAGGTCTAATTTCATCCAGACGTCAAAAGGAAGCTTATTTCTTCCGCTAACTTGCCAGAGACATGTGATGCCGGGTTTCATTGACAAGCGTCGTCGCTGCCACCGATCGTATTTTTCAACTTCTGACGGAATCGGCGGCCGGGGGCCGACAAGACTCATCTCTCCTCGCAAAACATTCCATAGTTGCGGCAACTCATCAATACTGGTTTTACGGATGAACTTACCGATGGGCGTGATACGGGGGTCGTCTTTCATTTTGAAAACAGGTCCGCCCATGAGGTTTTTGTCTCGGAGCTTGTCGACTTCTTTATCAGCACCGACCTTCATCGATCTAAACTTCCAGCACGTGAATGGTTTGCCGTTCAGTCCGCATCGGGTTTGACCATAAAAGATAGGATCCCGCCACGATTCGGATGTAAGCTTGATCAAAATGGCAGTGATCAAGAAGATGGGCGAAAGCAATACAAGAAGCACAGCAGCCGCTACGCGATCGAATGCGTATTTGAACATAAGGGCAGCGTTCATTTCTCGAGTGGGGAAATAAGAAACCACCGGATAGTTCTCAAATAGATCGAGAACCGGCTTAGCAATCGATGGTCGAAAAAAGTTCAGAGACAGCCGGGTACGAATGCCCATTTCTTCGCATTGTTCGAAGAGAGGGGTAAGCTCAGAAAGCGGGATTCGATCCGGTAAGAAAACAACCTCATCTATGGGATTTTTCTCCACGTAAGGTATGAGGGTTTTGAGATTTCCTACAACGGGTATTTCTCCCACAAATCGGGCTTCTCGATTTGAATCGTCGATTATACCGACTATGTCGTAGCCCCAGAGTGGATGGTCCGAGATAAGCTTGATGAAATGTCGGAGAGTGTCACCACTGCCGACTACCAGGAGAGACCGTCGATTTTGGCGGGACCGCTGTTGCCGCTTCAAAAAGAAGTGTATCAGAAGCGTTTTTGCGCTCAGCACAATCGTGAGAATAACTGGGAGAGAGAGAATAACGGCCCGGCTGACTTTTTCGGCGTCGGAAGTTTCACCTGTTTGTGGCAGGTGATAATGGCCTTTGCTACGGAAAAAAAAGGCGACTACGATAAGTCCAATAGTCGCCTGAATCGAGCTTGTGAGTATGGCGCCAAGAAACTTTTTCCCATAACGCCATTGGGTAACATCGTAGTAGCGCTTCCTTGCCAAAAAGAAAACCACGAAAGCAGGAGTTGCCACAAACAACCACTGATAATCGCTGAGGTGCGATAGAGAGCGGAGTGTGTTCGGGAAAAAATAGGGCCCTAGTATTTCATTTCGAAAAAAGTGAGCTAAAGCCACACATGCGGCACAGAGCACCACATCTGCTAGCATGTTGACCCGGGAGAAAACAAACTGCCTTTCCTTAATCATTGGTTTCCCGAAAAGTCCTCACTTTTTCATCGTACAAAGATTCTTAGAACCGGACATTGTCAATCAGTCGTGTTTTTCCTAAATAGACGGCGGCTGCAATCATAGTGTTTCCGAATTCGGGTTTGTCCAGCTGAGAAAGGTCACTTTGTCGGACTATTTCAATATAGTCAATTCGTGCTCCCATTTTTGTTATAATGGCGTGTTCTATCTCTCTGATAAGGGACTCTCGATCAACAGAGGGATTCGCGAGGGCGGTTTCCTGCGCTTTTCGTAAAGCCTCGTAAAGAATAGGAGCCCTCTTGCGTTCTTCGGCTGAAAGATACGTATTTCGGGAACTCATCGCAAGACCATCCGGTTCGCGAACGGTTTCGACACCCACTATTTCGACGGGAAAGTTTAAATCTTGGACCATCTTTTTGATTATGATTAGCTGTTGGGCATCTTTCCACCCGAACACAGCATAGTCGGGCTGGACTATGTGAAAAAGCTTGGCGACAATCGTGCAGACCCCTCTAAAGTGTCCAGGTCTGGAGCGGCCACATAATACTTCTGCAAGAGGACCCGGATTGACGGTAATTGTAAGATCAGGAGGCGTGAGAAGGTCGGCGGATGGATAAAATAGCGTTGTCCCTCCTGACTCGATAATAACTTTCTTATCGTGCTCGATATCTCGAGGATACTCGTTATAGTCTTCGTGGGGGCCAAATTGGAGCGGATTTACGAATACCGACACGACAACGATCGGTGCGAGTTCCCGAGCTCGTCGAATAAGAGTGGCATGACCCTCGTGTAAGTAGCCCATTGTCGGCACAAATGCGATTGCTTCATTTCTGCGCGGCCGGAGAGCTCTCTGCAGTTCTAGTGGTTCGCGATAAATTTGCAGTTCCATAGTTGCACCTTGGTCAGTGTATGAGAATCAATTCAAGTAGAACGTGTGGTCGGCTGCAGGACACGATTGACAATTGTTGTGCGATGCCCACCGTGTAGAGCCTATGAAGGTAACTGATTCGATATTAGGCAAGCGCCCGTCAGGGGGGCTTCTTCTCTTTTTCCTCTTGCTTGTCATAAGTAATTACTCGCTGGCAGACGAACTCGTTTTAAAATCGGGGAAAGTACTAAAAGGTGTTATCCTCGAGGAGGGAGCTGAATACGTTGTTTTTCGTGAGCAAGGTGGCGGCAACACGCTCACCTATAACAAGGCTTTACTAGAAGCAATTAAACGAGAGGACACCCAGTTAGGCGTTTCTGTATCAGATATCCTTCAGCGCATTTCAGCTCTACAACAAAACCGGCAATGGGATGCCGCAATTAATCTTCTGCTCGATACAGTCTCTCGGGCTCCTCAAAATGCCACCGCACTTTCAGAAGTGTTCCAGGCTCTCCTCTTCCAACTCGATGCGGAAGCCCGTAACGCGAGGACAAAAGATCTTGGAAGAGCTCGAGAGCTGTATCGAACAGCTTACAGGACATTTCAGAGTAGTTCGACGCAGCTTCTGTTGTCGTCACAAAAAAGTTTCGACGAGGCGCGCCGTTCGTACGCTCAAGCGCTAGCAGCAGTGGATTACGATCTCGCTATTCAGTTGGCTAGAACGCCAGGTATGGCTCCCCAGCTACAGGCGCTGCTCGAAGAAGCAATCGCCCTCGATCCTACGTTGGTGAATGCGTACCTTTTTCTTGGAAATCTCGCGTTTGCTCAAAGAGACTATCAAAAAGCAATTCGGGCGTATCGGACAGTATTGTCGTCTAAAGGGCTCACTGATGAACAAACGAGCCAAGCTCGCGAGGGGTTGAGACTAGCAGAATTCCGCCAGCAACAGGAAGCAGCTCGAACACCTGTGCCCATCTTGTCCCCCACTCCCAGTGTTGCCAGCCAACAGATAGCTGCAACTACCCCTGAGCCTGCCAATAAGCTTACTCGTTTAGTAAAACAAGCGGAAGAGCGCCTTGAAGCAATAGGAGTAATGGGTTATATAAGACCGTTGTGGCGAGAAATCAGCAGCGGACAGTACAATACTTATTTCGTTGCGGTTCCGTCGATTATACTATTCTTGTGGCTTATTCCCTTCTGGTTTCTCAAATGGCGATCGCGCCGTGGCGACATTGTTGCCGCTGAGCTGAGGGAGTTTACCAAACGCGCGGGCATTTTGGGAGTAATCAGGTATTTTGTTCGCATCGGTAAGTCAGCAAAGCCTAAGAACCGGTGTCCCTTTTGCAACAAAACTCTCGACAAGTTGGAGTCATACACAGACCTCAATTTCTATGCTTGCCCCCATTGTCATGAACCCATTACGCCGATCTACGACCTAAAGGACTACATTGACCACTTGGTAAAGCAGCTCGAGCTACAGCTTAAGCATTCAAAAGAGAACGTCACGATGGGGATCGAACGGGATCTCATGCTTAAGCTGGTTCGAGCTGTAATCACCCTTGCGAAGCGCAAGCGTGCAAGCGATTTGCACGTGGAGAGTGATCTGGAAGGGGCTAACTTGCGCGTGCGGGTAGACGGTATGATGTACGATTTTCTATCCTTACCCAAATCCGTCTCTCTCGCATTTATCTCGGCGCTGAAAATCATGGCGAACCTCGACATCACCGAGCGAAGGGTTCCTCAGGACGGGAAATTCAGCATGTGGATCGATAAAGCAGATGTGGACCTGCGTATTAACACGAGTCCTGCTGCCCTTGGAGAGAAAGTTTCAATTCGTATTCTGGATCAAAAAGCAATTTCCGTAGATCCACAGAAGCTTGGTCTCGATGGTGAGAATCTAGAGCGGTTTGAACGCGCAATCTTTCGGCCGCATGGCATGATCATTGTCACAGGACCTGCAGGATCCGGAAAATCTACAACTCTTTACGTTGCCCTCAATCAGCTTAATACAGGTGAGAAGAATATTGTCACGCTGGAAGATCCAATCGAATATCAGATTAAAGGCATATCTCAGATGCAAGTGAACCCTGCAACGGGCTTCACTTTTGCAAGTGGATTGCGTTCCATTTTGCGCCAAGACGCCGATGTGATCATGGTGGGTGAAATCCGGGATTCTGAAACAGCCGACATTGCCGTTGAAGCGGCACTGACAGGACATCTCCTCCTGACAACCCTTCATACGATAGACGCCCCTACGGCGTTCGCTCGCATGGCCGATTTAGGAGTCGATGTTTCTCGCATGGCGAGTGCATTGATCTGCATCATTGCGCAGCGCCTCGTTCGGACCATCTGCTCGCACTGCGTTAAGCCTTACAAACCCAAGAAGAGTCAGCTCGATGCTTTGAATATTACAGAGGTCCCCAAAGATTTCGTTTTTGTCCATGGTACGGGCTGTGACGAATGTATGAACACGGGATATTGTGGTAGAATTGGTCTTTTCGAATTTCTCATGCCTGACGAGCAAATGCGGGAGGTTCTTGAGTCAGGTCCACCCGTTTCAGTCATACGTGAGCTGGCGCGGAAGAAGGGTTTTGCTTCTCTTCGAGACGAAGGGTTACGGAAAGTCTACGCAGGGATTACAACCGTGGACGAAGTCGTGCGCGTAATTTCCTGATCCCGAGGCTCAGTCTAGCGCTAGTTTGTCAGCACTTGTTTCCGGAAGAATATCGTCTCCGGTGTATCCGTAGAGTAACTCGTAATAAAGACGCGTATATTGGCGCACAATTTCGCGTTCGTTGAACAGCCTCTGTGCCCTTGATCTGCCTGCTAAGCCCATCTTCCGAGCGAGTTCCTTATCCGTAAAAATTGTAATAATGGAACGAGCGAGACATTCGATGTCTCCAACAGGACAAAGAAAACCGGTTTTCTCATGGACGACGACCTCACTCAACCCACTCCCTTGTGTCCCTACCACCGGCACTCCACAAGCCATTGCCTCGAGAGCTGCCATTCCAAACGACTCGTATTCACTTGCGAGAATGAGTGCATCAGCAATACTATAAAAGTCTTCAATATTGGGATATTTCCCGAGAAAGGTAATGCAGTCCGATATCCCGAGACGAGCTGCAAGCCTTTCGGCGCGGGGACGCTCTGGACCGTCACCTACAAGAATGAGCCGTGCATGCACTTCTTTTCTTACTTTGTTGAATGCTGCCACAACATCACGGATCCTCTTCACTGGGCGGAAATTCGATACATGGAGAAGTATCTTTTCTCCTTGTGGCGCAAAGCATTCTCGAGGAATGCGCCGAATACCTGGGCGAAAGCGCGAACAATCGACAAAATTGTAAATCACTCTCGGTCTTTCATTGAGAGAAAAGTTTTTTTCTCCTTGGTCAGCGAGCCACTGAGAGACGGCAGTCGTACAATCGCTTTGGTCGAGAGCCCATTGGGCAAGCTCATAAAACACTTTCGTTTTTCCAACAAGTGTGACGTCTGTTCCGTGCATCGTCGTAACAAGCTTCGTTCGAGAGCTCGGCAGAACACTCTTCGCAAAAGCCGCGCTAATTGCGTGGGGAACAATGTAATGGGCATGAATAATGTCCATCCCCTCTTCTTTCATCATGCGTGTGATATGGGCAACTAGTTCGAGGCCTAGCATTGGAGCTGATAAGGCGTCGTAGTGGAACTGCTCCAGCTCGTGATAGAAAAGATTTTCTAGAAACTCCGATTGTTGGAGACGAAATGGCAGTTGATAGCTTAAGAAATGGACTCTATGACCATTGCGCGCAAGCGCTTTGCCCAGTTCTGTAGCTATGACTCCAGAGCCCCCATAAGAGCCAAAACAGACGATGCCGATGCTCAAAGCATGTTGTTTTGTGTCCTTAGCCAACTAAGAGTTCTCCATTGTCTCGTCTTCTAGCGCACCAACGTGAAGCTTTTGCGCATTAAGGTGGATGAGAAGAACCTGAATATCCGCCGGGTTGACTCCAGCAATGCGTGATGCTTGGCCAATTGTCGAAGGACGCTTCTGCGCAAGTTTCTGAGCCGCTTCTTTGCGCAAGCCTCCAATTTTATTGTAGTCGATATCGGGCGGAAGTTGAAGCTCTTCGAGCCTGCGCATTCTTTCCACTTGTTTCTTCTGACGCTCAATATAACCCGCGTATTTAACGTTAAGCTCCACTTGCTCCAGAGCTCTTTCTTTGTCCCAAGGAGGGAGAGTCGTATCCGAATTGAGCAGAGGTGTGGTAATTCCCAACGGAATGAATTCGCGATAGGTTATTTCCGGACGCGAAAGTAGTTCCCACAATCGAATTCCTCGTTTTAGATTATGAAGATCGTACTTTTCAGCTTCTTCTGCATGAAAATCGCTTGGTCCAACGATCGTCTCACGAAGATATTTCAGTTCTTTTCCTATCGCTTCTCGGTAGCGTTGGAATTCTCTGTAGTGCTGCTCACTCACCAATCCTAGTTTCCATGCGTAATCGCCTAGGCGAAGATCCGCATTATCCTGGCGCAGGAGAAGTCGGTATTCAGCACGTGACGTGAACATTCGGTAAGGCTCAACATGATCTTTTGTAATGAGATCGTCAATTAAAACGCCAATGTAAGCCTCATCTCGTCTCAGGACGAATGGTTCTTCTCCCCTCAGACTCAAAACCGCATTGATGCCCGCCATCAGACCTTGAGCTGCAGCTTCTTCGTAGCCTGTCGTCCCATTTATCTGTCCTGCAAGGAAGAGTCGGGCAACGGTCTTCGTTTCAAGCGATGCTGAAAGCTGCGAAGGATAAACATATGTATATTCAATAGCATAGCCCACACGTGTGATTTTTACGTTCTCGAGGCCGCGAATAGTACGCAGAAATGCCTTCTGCACCTCTTCGGGGAGAGAAGTGCTCACCCCATTGACATAGATTTCGTTGGTATCTAGACCCTCTGGCTCGAGAAAAACTTGATGGCGATCCCGGTCGGCAAAACGGACGCATTTGTCTTCGATACTCGGGCAATAACGAGGACCTACGCTCTTGATGTATCCCCCATAGAGTGCACTGCGGTGAAGGTTTTCCAAGATAATTTCGTGCGTTCGTTTGTTGGTATGCGTTAGGTAACATGCAACCTGTGGCAAGACTGGCTGCTGACTCTGATAGGAAAACATAGGTGGAGGGGTATCACCCTCTTGAATCTCGAGTATGTCCCAGTTGATAGACCTTTTGTCGACGCGAGCAGGGGTTCCGGTTTTTAACCTTCCGGTCTGTAACCCCGCTTCGCGAAGTGAGGCTGAAAGAGTCTGAGCAGCACATTCCCCAGCTCGGCCAGCGGGAAATGAGCGATCTCCAATATGAATGACACCGTCGAGAAACGTTCCCGTCGTTACGATGAGAGCACGGCAAGAAATGGTTTCCCCGGATTCCAGCACTACACCTCGTACGGCTAGCTTCGAGTTCTCCGCGGCGAAAAGAATCCTCTCCACTGTCCCCTGTCTCAAATCTAGGTTTGGAACATTCTCGAGAAAACGCTTCATCCACCGAGAGTAGTGTATCTTGTCAACCTGCGCCCGAGGTGCTCGTACAGCAGGTCCCTTCGACGTATTGAGCATGCGAAACTGGATCCCATTTTGGTCGGTAGCAATAGCCATGATTCCCCCTAAGGCATCGACCTCGCGGACGAGATGACCTTTGGCAAGCCCCCCTATGCTGGGGTTGCAACTCATGAGTGCAATATGGTCGAGATGCATGCTCAAGAGTAGTGTCCGCGCACCCATACGTGCAGCGGCATAGGCAGCTTCGCAACCGGCGTGTCCTGCTCCCACAACAATGATGTCATACTGCTCAGTCACGATTTGTCACCGGCCTCCATTGCCCAAGAATAACTATCGCAGAGGAAATATCATCGGACTCGTTAGGTACAGTTTTTCGTCTATAGCTAGATGTACTTATGAGACATTGCATAATTTGTTCTGGATGCGAGAGGCTATGAGGAAGCTGTTAGAGAACAAAGTTGCAGTCGTTTTTGGCGTTGCTAATAAGCGGAGCATTGCGTGGGCTATAGCCGAAAGGTGGGCACAAGAGGGAGCCAAGATCATCTTTAGTTATCAAGGTCCCCGTCTTGAAGCAAATGTCCGAGAACTCGCGGAGAGCCTTGACCCCGATCCTTGGGTTGCGCCGTGTGATGTCAGTTCTGACGATGAAGTTCGCAATTTTTTCGAATACGTAAAGTCAAAGACAGAACACGTCGATGTTCTACTTCACAGCATTGCGTATGCTCCTCGGGAAGCGCTTGATGGGAGGTTTTTAGATACAACGAGAGCGGATTTCCATACCGCGATGGATATCAGTGTTTATTCTCTCGTTGCTCTGACAAACGCAGCGGCTCCCTTCTTCAAGAATGGCGGAAGCGTCATCACCATGTCGTTTTATGGAGCGCAGAAGGTTTTCCCCCACTACAACGTTATGGGTGTCGCAAAAGCCGCACTAGAATCAGCTGTACGTTATCTCGCTTATGACCTTGGGTCACAGCATGTGCGAGTGAATGCGATCAGTGCGGGACCGGTCAACACTCTTGCTGCCCGAGGAATCAGTGGTTTCAGCCTCATGTTAGAACGATATGCTGAGCTAGCCCCCTTAGGTCGGAGCTGCAATCCGAGCGAGATTGCGGAAACTGCAGTTTTTCTCGCGAGCGACGGGGCGTCGGCGATCACGGGACAAACAATCTACGTTGATGGTGGTTATGAAATCATGGGGATGCGTTGAGTCAGTTAACACCACCAGGAAGTCACAGGAAGATATCGACTGCCGTGAGAATTCAAAAGGCCTGCCATCACGAGACCCTTTTTGCGAGAACGATTTAATTTTCATCGGGATTGGCTTGCTTTGCGGTGTTCTTATCCCCGTGGCGGCTGGGAGACTTTGGGAATTGACGTCGATCCCAGGGGAACCCCGCTCTGATTTTCAGTATTATTTCTATCCGCTTCGCTCTTTTATCTATCGATCGTGGCTGCATGGCGTGATTCCTTTTTGGAATCCGCACCTCTTTTGCGGCTATCCGGTTATCGAGTCTGTGCAGAGTGCCTTATGGTATCCCCTGAATGCAGCCGTCTCAGGAGTGAAGCCAGAAAAAGCCTTTGCACTACTGATGATTCTTCACCTTTTTCTGAGTTACGGGGCCCATCTCATTGCCCTTTGGCGGGGCTTTAAATGCCCATTTGGCCCCAGCTCAATAGCTGCTGCTCTCCCTAACACTGGCGCTGTTTTTGCGTATCGCTTCATGGCAGGCCACCCTACAATTATTTTTGCCTTCCCTTGGAGTGCTCTTCTTTTTGCAGCCAGCTTTCGCCTTGCAGTGTCTTCGTTGTCCTACCGCTGGTGGAGTTTAGCAGTTCTCAGTACTGCATTGCTTATTTCTTCAGGTGCTCCTCAGTTTGCTTTCTACACTGTGTGGGCATCAATTCTTGCAGGATCCGTTACCTGCCTCGTGTTAAATGGTGCTAAGTGGAAGTACGTGAGGTGCGTCGCACTTCTTACGGCGGTTGTCGGCGGTGTAGCGCTAGCTTTTCCGCAGCTCACTGCTACCGCAGAGTATCTCTCGTACTCTGCGCGAGCTGGAAGTTGGAATGGGCTTTCGTGGCTGGCCGAGGGAGTGAGATGTACATGGCTCGAGACGATTTTTCCTGCTCCCTTAGGCGATGGAATACGTGAATATCATGTTAATAGACGTGGGGTATGGGATACTGCGGGATACGTAGGCACAGGAACACTTTTGTCCGCATGCGCCTACTTGTCTTGGATGCTTTGTTTCAACCGTCGGCGCTTGTTTCTTCCTGTAACAGTTTTCCCTCTCGCTCTTATTTTTGTAGGTTTTTATCTCATGTCTGGTGGGTGGTTACCGGGTTTAAGCTCAATACGAGAACCTCAGCGAGCTATCTTTGTCATTCATTTTGCCATTTTCATTTTCGCAGCCCAGTTCCTGTCTGAATTAACCTACAACGTCCGGGAACAAACGAGAGGTGCTATCACGACTGTTTTTCTTTTCCTGTGTGCCGTTTGGATCGTGGGGCTTTTTGCCATCTCGAAATGGTCGCTAAGTCATGACCAAGTAGTTACGAAGTTTTTATCAGAAAACTTTGTTGGCCTGGTCGGCTTCTCTGTCAACGAGGCGTATGGAGCCAGCAAAGACGCGTTCGAGTTGGTGTTGCGAAGTACGGAGCGAAGCATAGCCTGGACAGCAGTTTTCATGGGCCTTATACTGGCCAGAAGGGTATTCCCCCGTATGGCGGTGCCTGCTTTTGGTTTCGTTCTGCTCGTCGATCCTCTCTCCATGCACCTGAGCGCATTTGGATGTCGTACGGAAATTTCACTGATGCAAATACCGGATTATATCCGTTTCCTCGTAGGAAACGTCAACACGGCGCGCGAGTTCAACCATGAGCCTCCGCTTCGTTGGAGTGTGCCAACAAGTCTAACAAATGCGGTTCAACATACCCAGGGATGGTATGAATGGGGTGGGTATGATCCTCTTATGCCAAATCTGGCTCTTGCCCGCCGTCCCGGTGGACTTGCCGCAGAGCCCCCAGACGTTCGCCAGAAGCTTATTTTACGTTCTGCGGGTGTCGGGGCAATACTCAAAGAGAAGCTTGCTCTTCCCGAGGCTGTCCCACCACGGCAACGTGAATACTCTGTTGAGTTTCTTGAAGAACTAGGGTCTGTATCGATAGCATCGTTTGAAAATGACTTTGGCTTGGTAGCTAATGATTCTAATACGTTTGGGCCATACCATGGAGTGACTCAAACCGTTAAGACAGCGGAGGAGCTTCAGTTCATAAAGCAGTGGCTGGCTCGCTCTTCAGGCAACCAAGAGAGTGGAAAATCTGTTCGCTGGTATCCTTTTCTAAATTCCAATCTAGTTCAGGTCGGGTGCGTGACTCCTACAAATGCTGTCCTTGTTATCCGTTCGACATGGCTTCCAGGGTGGAAGGCTGTCGACGCTCAAGGACAGAAACTCCGTGTTCTCGAATGTAATGGGTGGATGTTGGCTATACCAGTAACCCCACGCACCATTGTTGTGAAACTATTTTACTGCCCACCATCGTGGCGCATATCGGTCTTTGTCGCTCTCTGTGCGTGTTCCTTCTTGCTGTGTCTTGCATTCAGCCAGAAGTTCAAAGTTCTGCCATCAACAGCATTTAAAATTCCCATGGCTTGAAAATATCCTTCCACGTTCTTGGCGGCTTTTTGAGTTCTTCTTCGATTGCAAGTTCAACAGCTCGCCTTCGATACACGCCAGGCGGTTTTCCTTCACCTAGATCCGCTTTTGCTTTGCGTATATTCTCGAGAAAATTACTCCCCAGGTCATGGCTGAGAGACGATATACTAGCCCAGAGCGGGATGAGAAAAACCACGCCGACAATCGACAGGACAAACACCACCGCCATGAGAAGAAAGAACAAAACTCCACTGCACCACAGTGAAGGAACAAGAACTAACAATAGGAAGCTGCTCTTCAGATGAACTAAGCGTATGTGCCGTTCTTTAGACTTTGCTATTTCTCCCCATAGAGCCATTGCGTACATGCAGAAACAGATAGCTATATAAACAAATAAAATTGAAATACAGATTAGCAAAACGGGCAGCATTCCCTCGTTCCTCAAGCTAGCAAGGTGGGCGTAAAAAAACACGTTCAGAAAAATGAGGGCAAGAGCAGCGACGCTTATTACAGCATACTCAGCAAACGCCCAACTCCGTGCTCGAGCTTCACCAAACGCATGGCGGAGCGATACAGGCCGCTCGGCGACAGCGTGATCAGCTATGAGTGCCGAGAGTGCCAACCCGTAAACGAGCCACGCGATTGCTCCTACGATGGCGAGTGCAAAAATCCAGAAACTAACCGCAGCGAACGAGAACGCAAAAGCGCACAGTCCCAGCAATGGCAACGTGACAATGAGACCGCACAAGGTGAGAGTGCCAAGGTAATCATACAGCGTCCAGAAGAGCTTATGAAAGAGCAGACGAATCATGTTTCTGTGGCTGGGGGGTCTTCTGGCTCGTCGTCGGAAATTCTGAGTACCCGAGCTCCAAGGGCAGAAAGCTTTTTCTCAATCGCCTCATATCCTCGATCAATGTGGTAAACTCGATTCACAATTGTCGTTCCTTCCGCAGCCAAGCCAGCAAGAACAAGCGCAGCTGAGGCACGAAGGTCGCTTGCCATCACCGGAGCTCCGCTCAGTTTTGGAACTCCCTGAATTGTAGCCATTCCGTTGAGGACTTGGATATTTGCCCCCATTCTGTTGAGTTCTGCCGCATGAAGGAATCTGTCCACGTAAATTGTCTCGCGAATGATGCTCGTGCCGGGAACGAGCGAAAGAAGAGCCATAAACTGTGCTTGCATGTCTGTGGGGAAACCCGGATAGGTCCATGTCTGTATATTCGTTGGACTGTAACGTTCCAAGACCCCATAAACACGGGTTCCGTTGTCTCCTGGTTCTACGCGCGCTCCAATCTCATGAATCTTACTGATAACGGCATCCAAATGATCAAGGGGAGCGTTTTCGATAATAATATCGCCACTCGTAATGGCTGCCGCGACCATAAACGTCCCCGCTTCAATTCTGTCGGCAACAATAGTATGCTCGGTGCCAGAAAGCCCCGAGACGCCTCGGATCTTCAGGACTCGCTCTCCTGCTCCTTCGATCTGGGCTCCCATCTTCTTAAGGAAACTAATTAGCTCTAAGACCTCAGGTTCGCGGGCTGCTCCATGAATGACCGTTTCTCCTTTTGCAAGCACAGCAGCCATGAGAACATTACACGTTGCGCCGACGCTAGATCCTGCAGCTCCGGAAAGACTAAATTCCGCTCCCTTCAAGTCAGGGACTTCCGCCACCACGTATCCATGTTCGATGTCGAGCACGGCTCCAAGCGCGCTGAATCCCTTAAGGTGAAGATCTATGGGACGTGGTCCTATCGCACAGCCCCCCGGCAATGATACCTTTGCTCTGCGCAAGCGAGCAATCATTGGCCCCATAACATAGACTGAAGCTCTCATCTTGCGGACCATGTCGTAGGGGGCTTCATGATTTGTAAACCCCCTTGGGTCAATGACCATAGTATGATCTTGAAAAGTTACCTCCACGCCGAGATGCCGGAGAACCTCAGCCATTGTTTGCGTGTCTCTGAGGTCGGGAACATTATGCAGCGTAGTTGGCGTGTCTGCAAGCAAGGCAGCAGCCATAAGGGGTAGAGTCGCATTTTTTGACCCGCTTATAGAGACTCGTCCCCGTAACGGAGTACCACCCTCAATGACAAAACGGTCCACCTTCGAAACGACCTCTCAAATTTTCTTTATGGATGTGTCTTCGTGGATAAACGCTGCCGCAAACGCCTAAAATGGTTTCGCCTGAGGCGATTCTACAATTTTCGGCATGTGAGCGATACACTCAATTTCTACCAAAACATTCTTGGGCAACCGTGACACTTCCACCGTCGCTCGGGCTGGTGGCAAAACCGGGAAGTACTTTGCGTAAACTTCGTTCATCTTTGGAAAATCATCCATATTTTTGAGATAAACAGTGGTCTTAACTATTTGAAATAGTCCACTTCCAGCGGCCTCAAGCACACCTTGGAGATTCTTGAGCACTTGTTCGGTCTGGGTCTCAATATCGGTTCCGACTACTTCCCCCGTCTTGGGATCTACAGGCAGTTGGCCACTGCAAAAAATGAAGTCTGCACATTTGATAGCCTGCGAGTATGGACCAATTGCTGCAGGCGCTAATGGGCTCACAATTGGAACTTTGTCTTGCGAAATCATGTATATTTCTCCTTTTTCATTCGGCTAAGAAAGTTGTTACGATGATTACCCACGTGCTACCGCAACTCGTCCAGTACGCACAAGTTCTTTGATACCATAAGGTTTTAGGAGATCAATGAGAGCACAAATTTTTGCGCCACTCCCTACTGCTTCGAGAGTAATGGATTCGTGTTGTACATCCACGACTTTACTTCGAAAGATGTCAGCAATTTCGATGACCTCACGCCTGTTTTTAGCTGTTGTTGCGATTTTTAGAAGAACAAGCTCTCGCTCGATATGGGATTCGGTTGAAAGATCAACAGCTTCGATGACAGTCACTTGGCGCTTGAGCTGTTTTAGAATTTGCTCAACGATACGGTCATCGCCATGAACAACAATCGTCATCCGCGACACGGACGGATCTTCTGTTTCTCCTACAGCAAGACTGTCGATGTTGAAGCCACGTCCAGAAAATAAACCAGCAATGTGCGCCAGCACACCAAACTTATTCTCGACTAAAACGGAAATTACATGCTCCATGGAGATCACCTTTCCAATAGCAGAACGCACATGTACCATCATTATTAAAGCAAGCACTCGTCAATGAAAAGTAGAGGGAAAACGCTCATAATCAAGGTGCAAGAAATCAGAAGTCTTCGCTGCGTAACGGTTTTGGTACTCATAGGCTTCTGTCTCGGGGCTATCTACTATCCACTTCTCAACTACGAGAAAACCATTGGGGGGATGGATTTTCTTAACCTCGTGTTTCCTCAGTCGGAATATGGCCGACAGGTTATCAGTGCAGGCTTTATTCCTTTATGGAATTGGCACACGTGGGGGGGCAGTCCGCTTCTCGCGGCTGCTCAAAGTGCTGTTCTTTATCCTGCAACATGGCTCTCGTGGGCAATTGGTCTGCCCTTTGGACTCCAGTTGAATATCTTCTTGCATCTAGTAATTGCCGCGAGCGGCGCATTTTGCGTCGCTCGTTATCTTTTTGCTGCAGACTTTTTACCAAGCATCGCCGCAGCCGTTGCCTATTCGGGAAGTGGCTTCTTTCTGGGACATGTAGAACAAGTCAATTCGGTAGCTGCTCTTGCGTGGACGCCGTGGTTTGTTTACGGTTTTGTCCAGCACCTTAGAACCGATCGTTATTACTCAGGGCTCATTATCGCATTGTCGACGTCAGCATCATTCTTCGCTGGGCACCCACAGCACATTTTGACGGCTATCAGTTTTGCTGAAATTTACGGGATTGTCTACATGCTCATGGCCTTCATGCAAGGCATTCGTACGAAGCAGCAGGATAGACGTGTATTCTGCCGGTTCGTAAGCGCCCAGTGTTACCTTCTTGTTGGTGGCTTGCTTTCTACTGCGCAGTTATTTCCCCTCGCAGAGCTGTCCTCGTATTCCGAACGTATTTGGCCCTATTCCGATCCGTACACACCATACTTCCACCTCAGACACCTTCCTGCATTTTTTATGCCTCGTTTTTTTAACAGATTAGCGGGCACGGACGGGCAGCCGATTGGCTATACTGAAGAGGGTGTTTATGTTGGCATTCTGATGGCCCTTCTGGCTTCACTTGGGATTTACAAAGCTATCCGCTCGGCGAACATTATCCTTGCATCAGCTCTAATCGTCCTTGTTCTCGCCTTCCTCTTTGCGTGTGGGCCGGAGGGCGGAGTGGCTCCGTTGATTTTCAACGTCATTCGTTTCTTCGAGAAACTTCGAGGAACCGCTCGCGCGCTGAACATTGTGGTCCTCTTGGTGACAGGGTTCGCGGCGTACGGTCTGACAGCGTTACTAAAAGACAAAACTCGTGTCGTAAAGACAACAATTCCGCTTGGAGCAATAGCCCTTACAACCTTAGACTATGCATTTACGCACCAACCAGAACTTTCATCTCTCATGGTGCCACGCGCTGTGCTTACGACCCACGCTCCCCACCTGGGACAGTCACAACTCGGAAAAGATGGCCCCGGCAGAATATATCGCTTTATGATGCGCGATAGCGATCTTTACCTCGATCATCGAGCGTCTGCAGTTGCAGAGCGGATTGTTCGCCACCAACCCAACTACAACATGATCCTCGGGTCGAGTCTCGTCGACGGTTATGAAGAGGGGCTTCTCCCGACCTGGCGTTTGGGCAACTTTCTTCGTAGATTCAACAGAAACCTTCGCAATTCGGTGCTTGACGCTCCCCTTCTCGCCGTCATGGGTGTAACTAAAGTTTTCTCCGAATATCCGCTCTCAAGTGAGTCGAATATATGGAGAGTCGAAAAGCGTTTCCCCTCGCGATTTCTACCCGGCACGACGTATGAACTCTGGGAGCATATATACCCAACCGCATGGTTTTACGATGCTAAGGCTCTCCTCAAAAGGGAAAGCTTTCAAGATGATATCCAGAGGCTATTTGCGAACAGTTTTTACCCTGACATCTACTTGGAAAGCAAGCCCATCAAAATTCCTCCTGGCATGAATATGTGCGAGCATTTGTTGCGGAATGCTTCGCCTGAAGCATTCCGTCAGGCGGTTAAAGATTGTCCTTTGAAAGTATTCCGTGTTCTTCCGAACAAGTTGAGCTTTCGAACTTCTCAAGAAAACCACTCTGTTATTTTTGCAGGTGTGCTGAGCAAAGAGTGGAAACTGAGGTGGGATTCGCAGCGCTCAGACAAACTTCACGTCGAGTGCCCGTGGGCGCCATTTTCTCTCCTCCAATTTAAAGCACCAGGTCAAACAGGGATTCACTGTGGGACGTTTGAATACAATCCTATGTCTTACCGTCTTGGAGTGTTTGTTACACTGTCGACTCTTGGCTGGCTTCTGAGTGTTTTCGCTCCAAGGCATTTCCTCAGGTGCAAAGTCGACTATTGACGTTTTCCCCTTAAGGTTGCTACTAATCCATTCCATGAGTGATGCGAAAAATCGGCGATATCCGCGTGTCCCGGTGGATTTACAGGCAACATTGTACATCCTTATTCCAGAAGAAACATTCCAACCCATGATCCATAATGTGCGTGTGTGTGATCTAAGCGAAAGGGGGGCAATGGCAGAATTCGAGACCCACGAGACTACTGTCAAAACTCTCCTCCGTGCTACAAGGTATTGCCGATTGAGTTTTCAGGAAGAAGATGGGCTGCCTCAGAAAGTGATCGGCAAGGCTGTGTGGGTTCAACCAATTGGGTCGGGAGATACCGTAAAATGCCGTTTGGGTCTGTTCTTTGAGGATGCTCCTGAAACAACAGTTGCCACGTTGCGTGCATATGTAGAAAAACGCCTACGGGAACTTTCGCGCTCGGAGTGAGTGTGAGTAAAAAGACCTCTCCACTGAGGAGACCAAAAAGGAGCCAAAATGGGCTGGTTCGACAAGAAAAGTTGGCGATTGCGGCGTAAAATCAAAGACCTGCAGGCGGACCTGCGAGCCGCCGAGCGAGAAGGCCGCTACGTGCTGGAGGATGGCCTTTTCTTCGCAGAGCTTCCGGATATGGGCGAGATGACGATGGTCGTCTTCGGAGCCACGGACGTCCTTTCCGCGCAAGAAGAGTCGGTTATACGCGATTTTTTTGAAAGAAACGGTTTCATAGTTCACAAACTAAAAATCGACCGTTCGGGAACACATCTTGCCGAAGCAGAGGTTATTCCTCCAGCCGAGCTTATCCGGCATATTGCTCGCAGACTCAAGAGTCTGGGCTATCGGGTACTTGACGATACTGCTAAAGAAACGCCATCTGACGTGGCGCGGCAAGTGATCACGTTGAGTAGCCTCATCAGATGCGTTGTTATTCACTTTTGTGACCGCGTTACGAAGCTTATTGCCAGGACCCATCTCAAGATGAATAAAGAGGGTAATCGTTTGCTGCATTGGTTGCCCCGAATCTCTGAAGTGTTGCGTGCAAAACTCTCACCAGAAGTTTTAGAAATATTGGCAGCACCTTTTGCTGAGGCATACGCTGAGTTTTACGGTGCACTAGGTAGCTCGAAACAAGAGGTTGTTAACGTAAATTCCTCTCAAACGGCAAGGATTCCCTCGATTCAATTCTCTGCTCAACAGAAAACCAGAGAAGAGCCGCCTGCTCTCAAGTTACAGAACGAACAGAGTGACCATATAGACGATTCGGCAGAGCCAAAAGCGGAGCCCAAAAAAGACAACATCGTGCCCTTCCATGTTAAGGCCGCTGATAGCGTGAGAGCGCCATTGCCCAAAGCCGCATCTGAATGGGATCAGCACGAGATAGAACGCTTGGGAAAGGAACTCGAAGCTGCGGAGACGCTCGCCCGTATGTATCGTCGGCTCATTCGAGCTCAACCCTCACGATGTGTGCGTAATAGTGAAGGGATTCTCGAAGAGATTAACAAATTGTTTCGAGCAACAGCAACGTGTATCCTTGTAAAAGTTCCTCATGGTCACGGTGTGACTATTCATGCGCAGGCCGGGAAAAAACTGGTGTGGGGCGAAGGCGGAAAAGATGGCTTTGCCATATCAACTTCTATTGTTGCGGACGTGATTCGAAACCGAAAAGCTGCCGTATCTAACACGTCTTCGAATGATCCATCAGAAAGCATGATTCTGCATGGAATAGAGTCAGTTGCGGCAGCCCCTGTCTTTTTTGATAACGAGATTGTGGGAATTCTTTATGTTGATCGTCGCGAAGGGATTCAGCCATTTTCCCCTGACGATGTTCGGATATTGGAAAAACTCGCCAAGGTTTTTGAGGAGTTCCCCGATCTCACCCTAGGTCTGCTATGATAGAGATCGGATACCGCAATGTTCGAGCGGGCTATATGGTTGGGTTAAGAATTCTCATGGGCGTCGGTGCAAACTTGATTTCGGCAAAGGCTATGATCCTGAATCCCAAAAAGTTAGGGCTCGTGTGGGTTGTCACGTTATTGACGGCTGTGCCGGTATGGGGTGTTTCGTTTCGTCCTGTTTCTGTCCCCGTATCAAATATCTCCCCGCAAGATACCGTGCACCCCATCGATCTGTGGGGTGATAGCAAACATGAGCTCGTGGTTGCACGGGCTAAGGGTGAGCTTGAAATTTATGGGTGGGAAGGGAACTCCCTTGCGCTTCAGCAGACGCTTAGGATACCGCTTCAAAAGGAAAATGTTACATATTTTAGTTTCGCCCATCTTTCTCGCCACGAAAAAGCGTTCCCCGTTGTTCTACTGAGCGACGGCCTTTATTTTTATCCGCGCCAGGGCGAAAGATTTGCTGACACTCCGCAACGTCTTCTTGAACGCACCCCCCTGAGCGTGCAGGGTGAGGGACCTCCGCTTCAGTATTTTGACCTCTCATACGATCTAGACAGAGACGGAGTCGACGAGATTCTTTTGCCAGAACAAGAAGGTTTTTCCATTTTTCATGCGGAGGAGGAATTTTCTTTTCGTCGAATTAGTATTCCCCGGAATCCGTTCAAGCGGACAAAGTCTTTCCAGTTTCGTCAGCAGCTCCCCGATGATCCAGTGCGAGTTTCCGTGATAAGCGGGAGCATTATGTATCGCCGCGGAGTCGACGACCTAGTTTTTCTCGATGCCAATGGGGATGGACTGGAAGACATTGTATACACAAGCATCCTGCCGGGTAGGAAAAGTCAGGATGTCGAACGTTATGAGATCTTCTTTCAGAAAAAAGGTCTGACATTTAATACAACACCGGACCAGGTAGTTGAAATCCCCTATAACGAACGCGCTTACGTGACCTTTCGTGATTTCAATAAAGACGGACGTGCAGAAGCATTTGTGGTCACGAGTAACTATGACATTGTTGCTCCAAGAACAGTTGTGAGGATACTTGGGGGATCTACGAGCCGAACAACCGACAGCAAAGAACGACTGAAGTTTACGACAAAAGATCCAATTGGGCTCGTCAAACTTGGGGATTTTAATGCCGACGGTCTCGAAGACTTTGCGTGCACTTTTTTTAGCTATCAGTTTGCTTCGGCAGAAGACATTGCAAGTCTGGTCGCAGCAAACCGCGTAAAATTCCGCCTTCAGTTTTACCTGGGCAACAAGCAAAAACTCTTTGGAAAACAACCAGATTACGAATACGAATTAAACCTTAGTTTAAAGCCTGAGTCTTACGGTGCGTACTTGCCTTTTTATCTTGTCGACGATATGAACGGGGATAGAATTGCCGACCTCATTGCCCGTGCAGATGAGACGCGTGTAGCGATCTACCTCTCCCAAGGGAAACTAAGTTACCCCCGACAGCCGAGCTTTGCATTTAATGTTCCTACGGATGCGATGTTAGCATTCGACGATCTGAACGGCGATGGAAAGACGGATATCCTCATCACTAGTATTTTGAAGCCAGGGATTACGGTGTATCTGGCTCCATGAGCAATTCTCAGGAAAATGCCATGACAGAAAATACAATGCCCACTTCAGCATCCCCCCCTCAAGAAATCCTTCAATCGATGACATTGAGGGAAAAGGTTGGTCAAGTCTTCGTCTTCACCCTTCGGAACATTGTCCAGGCAGAGCGACTTCTCGAGCTCTCGCCCGGTGGATTCATTCGTTTGTACTCGGACGCGCTGACATCGTGGCGGCAACATGGTCTCCTGCAGCGAAAATCGAAGTTTCCTCTCTTTATTGCTGCTGATTTTGAACGCGGTGTTGCCCCGGTGATCAGTGCGGCGACGGAGTTTCTTCCTCCCATGGGACTTGCTGCATGTGGTGATTCCCGCTGGGCTTACGATGTTGGCTATGCTATTGCGCGTGAGGCGCGAGCTATTGGTGTGAACTGGAACTTCATGCCGACGCTCGATGTAAATACTGAGCCAAAGAATCCTATCATAAATACTCGCTCATTTTCTGACAACCGCGAGGTCGTTTCACGCTTTGGAATTGCCTTTATGAAGGGCCTCGAAGATGGTGGATGTGTGTCGTGTGCAAAGCATTTTCCTGGGCACGGTGCCACCTCAATGGACAGTCACGTAGACCTGCCTGTCGTGTCCCTGTCTTTCGAGGAGATAAGGAGCACACACGTCTTTCCATTCGAGCAGGTAATCGATGCTGGATGTCGGGCTATTATGATCGGACATCTAAGTTGTCCCTCGATTGACGGTGACGTCCCAGCGACCTGTTCTTCCACTATCGTTCGTGAGTTGCTGAGGAGAGAACTCAAATTTGATGGTGTGGTAGTTTCCGATGCTCTTGACATGGGAGCTCTCACGCGGCGCTACCCCATGAAGGATCTCATTCCCACGGTTTTCAATGCGGGTTGCGATGTGCTTTTAATGCCCAGCGATCCTTACGCTGCTTACGAGGCTTTGCATGATGCAGTAATGTGCGGGAAGGTTTCTCTCGAACGGCTAAATGAAGCTGTTATCCGAATTCTGAGGTTAAAGGCAGCCAGCCGTCTTTTTGAGGAAGAGCAACCTCAAACCAGTCACGACGTCCTCGTTCAGACATTATACTCAAGCTCTCATCGAGAGCTTGCTCTACAGGCTGCCCGGGAAAGCTTAACGTTGATAAAAAACGACACAAATGTTCTCCCTCTTTCCGTGGACCAGAAAATCACCGTGTTCAGCTTTACCAATGCGCCTGAAGGGCTTTTTGAATATTTGGATCCGAAATTTTTCGGAGATGCATGTTTCCAGTTTTCCCCTCATCGTGTGCGTGCGCTACATTTTGGCTGTGCTTATGAAGAACGTTACGACCGCCCAAACCTATTCGACACTATAAGCCATCTTGCATATGAGGCGGGTGTCATCGTGGTGGGCTTTTTCCATCGCATTATACCAGGAAAAAGCTCGGCGAACCTCTCCCCCACTGAAAAGGATATAATGCAGCTTCTCTTCCGAACAGGGAAACCGGTTGTCTTTGTTCTGTTTGGATCTCCCTACCTTGTTGAGGATGTAAAAGAGGCGAGCGCGATTATATGCGCCTATGGAGGTGGTTGGGCAGTACAGGTAGCAGCAGCTGAAGCCGTTTTTGGGAAAATCGGCTTCAGGGGCCAACTTCCTGTTCGGTGCACTCTATGAAACTTCTACACTGGCAGCTGGAGTAATGAAATGTACCCAGAACCTGGGAACAAAAAAGACGAAATTCTGCGAGAAGTAGATGCACTAATTCGTCTGCACGACATCACCGAGATTCACGCTCTACGGGAAAAGATCGAACCCAAATGGTGGGAAAGCACTTTAAGAATCCTTCTTTTTATCTCCGGTCTCGGGTTCTGTGTAACCGTTTTCAAACTTCTTCCTCAAAAGCCTCTTGTTCTTCTTGCTTTTGTCTATGGTTGGTTCCTGCTATTCGTGCTAACCCTGCTTGGGTTAATCGAGTATCTCACAATTAAGCTCAATGCTTTAACGAAGCTTTACGAGTTTCATAATCGGATGCTGACCAAGCTAGTTGAACAAGCTAGTCTTCGAGGTTCCGCGGGAAACGAGGCCGATAAAGACAAGTGATTAATCCGGTTGAAAACTCATCGTTCAAGGGCAGATAGGGAAAACATAGTTTGGGATGGATAAGTTAAGCGAAAAGGAGCCGTAGAAAATGATCATAGGTGTACCCAAGGAAATCAAAAACAACGAGTATCGAGTTGGAATGGTGCCAGCAGGTGTTCGCCAACTTGTGCGAGCGGGGCATCGTGTTCTCATCGAAACCCACGCTGGCGAGGGCAGCGGAATCACCGATGAGGAATACATCCAAGCAGGTGCGGAGATTGTTCGCGACGCAAACATGGTTTACGAAGCGTCGGACATGATTATCAAAGTTAAAGAGCCTCTCCCTCAAGAATACGAACTAATCCGGGAAGGACAAATTATATTCACTTACTTTCACTTCGCTTCCTCACGAGAGCTGACGGAAGCAATGATTAGGCGAAAAGCTATTTGCGTCGCGTACGAAACCATTACGACTCCCGACGGCAAGCTCCCTTGTCTGACACCTATGAGCGAAGTAGCTGGCCGGATGAGCATTCAAGAAGGGGCAAAATACCTCGAAAAACCGATGAAAGGGAGAGGGATCTTACTCAGTGGGGTTCCTGGTGTTGATCCTGCCCGTGTGCTTGTCCTCGGCGGCGGAGTTGTTGGTGCTAATGCTGCCAAGATAGCTGCTGGTCTCGGTGCTCAGGTCACTATTGCAGATATTAATCTCGAGCGATTGCGCTACCTCGCCGATATTATGCCACCTAATGTTGTGACGCTCATGAGCAACGAAGACAACATCCGCTCGCGACTAGTTCTTGCTGATTTAGTCATCGGTGCCGTTCTTGTCGTCGGCGCACGTGCACCGCGCCTGATAACACGGGATATGCTTAAACTTATGAAACCTGGAGCGGTAATAGTGGACGTTGCCATAGACCAGGGAGGTTGCGTCGAAACATCGCGTCCCACAACCCATGCAGACCCGATTTTTATTGTTGATAATGTTGTTCACTATTGCGTTACCAACATGCCGGGGGCGGTTGGCAGGACTTCAACATATGCACTTACGAACGTGACAATTCCTTACGCGCTGAAAATAGCCAACTATGGCTGGCCCCAGTTTGTGAGAGAAGATCCTGCCCTCGCTGCAGGGGTCAATATGGTTAAAGGAATTATCACATGCAAGCCGGTGGCAGAGTGCTTTGGCTTCACAAATTATGCACCCGTCGAGGATTTGCTGAAATAACAGAGGGTTATCGGTAGTTATAACTATCAGGGGGCACATAGAGTTTGCATGTGCCCCCTCAAATTTTGCTCCTCTAGTGGAAAAGTTGCTACTCGAAGCGTGAAAATCAAAATTCTCGACAAGATGCTTGTGAGGGAATATTGGGTCGCATTTGCAGGGACACTTGCATTTTGCGTCCTTCTTCTCGTTGTTGCGACGATCTTTGACAAGCTCCAGGAGATTCTTGAAAATAACAGCCCGCTTGATAAAGTTGTGCTTTATTTCCTGTGCAGCTTGCCCTTCAAATTGATTCAAGTGATCCCCCTTGTGGCGGCCCTTGCTGTACTATTTTCTGTCGGAAATATGGCGCGAAATAATGAGATTTTAGCCTTCCTTACAAGTGGTGTCCATAGTCTACGAATTGCAGCTCCCATCGCGTTGTCCGGTGTTGTGCTTGTTGTCGGCGTGTTTGTCTTGAACGAGTTTTATGTGGCAGACCTCGAGCAACATGCCCGCTACCTTGAGCGACGATACATCGAGGCAAAAAGCGACGCTAAGCTGGCTACTCGACGCGATATTTTCGTGCGTGGAATTGGAAATCGTTTTTACCTCATGAAGATGTACGAAACGCGCGAGCGTCGCATGTATACCCCGCAGATTGTTGATATGACTGATGACTACTCTACCTTGCGCCAGAGAATCGACGCCCAGACAGCCACCTTGGTAGCAGAGAAACCCGAAGAAAGACGTTCTGAATGGATTCTCACCAATGCACGAATTTGGACCTTTAATGAGATGGGAAAACTCTCATCGTTCCAGGAGTTTCCGGGAGACAAAAAGGTCTACCTCGAACCAGATCTTTCTGTTATCCTGGGGCAGAGAAAAAAGCCTGAGGAAATGAACTTCTTCGAGCTACGCCGCCATATAGCGATTCTCTCTGAACGAGAACAACCTGTCCACGAATACGAAACAGACCTTTACCGAAAACTATCATTCCCGCTCTCCACTGTTGTCGCAATGATGATTGCGTTTTCCTATGCAGTTCGTACCCGAGCTGGAAACGCAACAACGGCACTAGGGTATGGTCTTGGCTGGTCTATGGCGCTTTATGCTGCGATGGCTTTTTTTGCAGCACTTGGACACACCGGTGCCATTTCTCCTCTTGCCGCGGCATGGGCTCCTCTCGTTATCTTTGGTATCGCGGCAATTCACTACGTGCGAAAAAGCTATCGCTGGTATGCGTGACGTCCGCAAAATGATTGCGTCTTTCCCATCATCCCACGCAGATCAGAGATTGACATGCCGTCATCTCCTAATGAAATTCCCAACCGAAAGCTGTTCGGAAAAATGACACGACTACATTCTGGTTGCCGAGCCTCTCACCTATTCCAAGGAAACTCGAAAGTCCTTTGCGCGGCGTAAAGTCTGTCAGCGGAGTGTTGGGAGAAACTCCAGCGAGTTGCGCAGCCCTTTTGCGAGCATCCTCAAGATTACCAATTCGGTCAATCAGTCCCAACGAATATGCTTGTTCCCCGGTGAAAATCCGGCCATCTGCCATCAGCTTAACTATTTCCACCGTCTGAGTTGAAACCCCGGTTTCACGAGCAAGTTCCACGGTATCAAAAGCCATTTGTTCGATAGCCTTTGTTGCACTTTTCGTCACCGTCGTGGCGAGAATCTCGGAGACTCGCTCTGTATCAAGGTCCGTTGCCTTTTCAATCTGGGTGTGCCGGCGCCAGATCACTTCACGGACAAACTGTCTATGGAGGTTGAATACAAGCCGTTGGAGCAACTGGCGTTCTTCAGTGGTCATTTCGCGGAGAGGAGAACCGGTGTCTTTATGTTCACCGCTTTTAATGACATTGGGCTTGATTCTCAAAAGTTCCAGCAGTTGCTGAAGCTCAAAGTCTGTTGCGATAACTCCAATACTTCCCGTGATCGTTCCCGTATTCGCATAAATTTCATTTGCTGCAAGTGCGACATAGTAGCCACCAGAGGCAGCTACGTTTCCCATTGATACGATGACAGGCTTTTTTCTATCCTCGTTTACTCGCAATACCTCTCGGTATATTTCTTCGCTCGCTCCAACGGCTCCACCTGGACTGTCAATACGAAGAAGGAGAGCCTTTACATGGTCGTTTTTCCCTGCCTTCGCAATGGCCTCAACAATATCCCTGCTTGAGTAGATTGGTTCCTCTAATCTGATTAAGGCAATAGCACCAGTAAATAACGTCTTCTGAAAGGCTAAGGTAAGCGCAAGGGCAACAGCTCCCGCAATGAGCGCGGCAAGAAAAAAGACGAGAGTCGCACGCAATAAAAAACCGAGGCATCCATGTTTCTCACGCATTTTACAGCTCCTTCTGAAACCGTCGACCGCTGGTCTATAAACCTACATTTGTTCGGGATGGTCAATCCCAAGTAAGTCGAGACCGAGTGCTATCGTTCTTGCAGTGAGATTCGCGAGCGCAAGCCGCTCTTGGCGCGTGGGCTCAGGACTTTGCAGAACCGGACATTTCTCATAAAAACTGGTAAAATGAGTCGCTACATCGTAGAGATAAGAGCACAGATGATGAGGTTTCAACTCTCTGCTCACAATCTCGATGATCTCACCTAGCCGCAAAAGCCGTTTTGCTAGTTTCAACTCTGCTTCGTGCTGCAATCCATCGAAGACAACTGCACCAACCTCGCTGATCTGCCCTTTTCGAAAGATAGAGCGAATTCGAGCATAGGCGTACTGCATATACGGAGCGGTGTTGCCATCCAAAGCTAACATTTTATCCCACGAGAAGACGTAATCGCTTATTCTGTCTTTGCTCAGATCGGCGTACTTTATCCCACCGATTCCCACAGCCCGTGCGATTTCTTTCCGCTGGTATTCAGGGAGAGACGGGTTTTTCTCCGTCACAAGTCTAAAGGCTCGCTCTTCTGCCTCATCGAGCAAGTCCTTAAGTTTCACAGTATCTCCCGAGCGTGTTTTAAAAGGTTTTCCGTCATCGCCAAGCATTGTACCGAAAGGAGCAAAATCAAGTTGCACGCCGTCCGCCCATCCTGCACGGCGTGCCACTTCAAACACCTGTTGGAAATGCTGAGCTTGGCGAGAATCATGCGTATAAACTATTCGTCTGGCCCCCAAGACTTGTATTCTATACCGAATGGCAGCTAGGTCGGTCGTTGCATACAAGAATCCTCCGTCAGATTTACGAATAATCAGAGGGTTCTCATAACCCGATGTAAAAACAACTATTGCACCATCGCTTTCCTCTGCCAGACCTTTCCGCACAAGCTCCTCAACAACTTCTGGAAGCATGTTATTATAGAAACTTTCACCCCGCTCGTCCTCTACGGTCAGTTTGACGCCGAGACGTTCATAGATCGGAACGTAATGGCGTCGGGTTTCTTCGACGATACGCTGCCAGAGTTGTCGTTCTTCCTCCCCTCCCGCCTGTAAGCGGACTACCGTTGCTCGAGCTCGCTCTTGAAACTGGGGGTCGTGATCAAAGCGATTCTTTGCAGCTCGGTAAAACTCCTCCAAATCCTCTATATGGCTATCTACCGGAAGATTGCTTTCTTTGAGATATGCTATCAACATCCCGAATTGAGTTCCCCAGTCCCCAACATGATTTTGACGAATGACATGATAGCCCTGGAATTCGATGACACGGCTTATTGCGTCACCGATTATGGTACTCCTGAGATGGCCCACGTGCATTTGTTTGGCTATATTGGGACCTGAGTAATCCACAACAACGGTGTACGGAGAAACACATTTGGGGACAAGCAGCCTCTCGTCATGCTGGAGTTCGGAGAGTCTTGTCTTTACGAAACGAGGGGAAAGAGTAACGTTTACGAAACCGGGACCAGCTATGGAAACAGATTCAGCAATATCGTCGAGCGAAAGGTGGGAAACAATTTGATTCGCAATTTCGCGTGGGTTCCTCTTCGTTCCGTCGCTTGAAAGAAGCTTCACTAGCCCCATGGCAACATTGGCTTGATAATCGCCGAAACGCTCATTTGTTGCCGGAGAAACGAGCGGATCTGTATCAATGCCAAAAGCTTTTTTGAGCGCTTCTCTAAAGCGAGACTCTAATTCAGTGATAATGAGAGGTTCCACTTTGAACCGAACTCCTTTTCTTGTTTAGAACATTGCCATTTCATCAGTTACCGAAGGAAAAATTTGCCGTATAGACTCATAGGCTTCCCGAAGTTGCCTGACCGCAAACGTCAGAACGATATCAGAAACCCGCATCACTAATTCGCCAGATGTGTTAGTCTTTCCCAGAACCTTTGCGGGCAAATCATATTGTCGGCAATAACCCTCAAATTGACTTTGCTGCTCAGGGGCGACTCCGATCAATACTCTTGGCGTAATTTCGCCAAAGAGAGCAACATAGGGGGTTATGTCTGGCAACATGGGGATCTCAACTTCGGCACCTATTTGGTCCGTGCCGGAAAAAAGGAGACTTTCTACAATGGTTACCACCAACCCTCCTATCGAGCAATCGTGCGCTGAAAAGCTACCGTCATTCGAAAGATGCTCCAGCAGGCGAATCACTCGCGATTCCATTTCTAAGTTACACGGAGGGCAGGGGCCCCACGGCTCACCCGTATACCAATGGAGGAATTCCGCTCCCCCAAGGCTCGTTGGCGTTGGCCCCACAAGGTACAAAAGAACCCCAGGCTTATCAACTGCTGACCGCATTGGACGACGTGGGGGAACGATGGTTCCAACCATACCAATAACTGGGGTAGGCCAGATTGCTCCATCAGGACTTTCATTATAAAGTGAAACATTGCCTCCCGTAACTGGAGTGTCAAACTGCCGACAAGCATCTCCAATTCCACGGATAACTTCTGCGAGCTGGAAGTAGACGTCTGGCTTCAGCGGATTCCCGAAGTTTAGACAATTTGTGATGGCAAGCGGGTGGGCACCAGCACATGCAACATTGCGAGCTGCCTCAGCAACAGCGTGTTTTCCTCCCTCATACGGATCGAGATAACAGTACAGTGAATTGCCATCAGTTGCGCAGGCAAGGTAACTGTTTGAATCGTGAATTTTGAGCACGGCAGCATCTTGTCCTGGCGGCACAACTGTTTGGGTTTGGACCATGTAATCGTATTGTTCGAATATCCAACGTTTGGACGCGATATTGGGTGAACTCAAAAATTCCAGAACTATCTTCTCGAGCTCCCCGACTGCTGGAAGTGCGCAGTCCTTTGCATCTCGCAAAGTTTCGAGGTAAGCGGCTTTTCGAACTTCTCTCTCGTAAACGGGAGAGTCTTCTGAGATTTTTGCAGCCGGGATTTGAGCAACGATTTCTCCCCTGTGGATCACAGTCATGAGCCCCGAATCGTTCAGGGTTCCAAGTACATGAGGTGTAAGGTCCCACTTAGCCAGAATTTGTTCAACGATTGGCAATTTTTCTGGCGAGCAAATGCCTAGCATCCGTTCCTGTGATTCACTCAACATGATCTCGTATGAGGTCATGTTCTTAGCTCGGAGCGGAACCTTGTCGAGATCTATTGTCACCCCCATGCCGCCACGTCCAGCCATTTCTGCCGTGCTGCAGGTCAACCCTGCCGCTCCCATATCTTGAAGTGCAACCACAGCACCTGACGCGATCAGCTCGAGTGTTGCCTCCAGAATCTTTTTCTCCATGAAAGGATCACCGACTTGAACAGCGCCCCGCTTTTCTTCACTGTCCTGGTCTAACTCAGCACTGGCGAAGGTGGCACCGTGAATACCATCGCGCCCAGTGGGATTGCCATAATAGAAAACAAGGTTCCCGCTGCCCTGAGCTACCGCTTTGGCTATCTTGGCTTTTTCGACGACGCCGATGCACATAACGTTGACCAGCGGATTACCCTCATAACATTTCGCAAAGTAGCATTCGCCCCCCACAGTTGGCACCCCGACTGAATTGCCATAATCTGATATTCCTGCGACCACGCCTGCCACTAAGTGGCGAGTACGAGGGTTCTCTGGCGACCCAAAGCGTAGTGAATCCATGAGTGCTATTGGGCGAGCACCCATTGTGAATATATCCCGAAGGATTCCCCCCACGCCCGTCGCAGCTCCCTGATACGGCTCCAACGCCGAGGGGTGGTTGTGAGATTCTATTTTGAAAGCAATAGCTAGTTTGTCATCAAAATTAACAATGCCTGCATTTTCTCCTGGCCCCTGCAAAACCTGCTGGCCTTCCGTAGGAAAAGTCTTCAAGAGTGGCTTCGAATTCTTGTACGAGCAATGCTCGCTCCACATCACGGAAAAAATACCCAACTCTGTGATCGTGGGCTCTCGCCCAAGAATTTCCTTAATTTTTTGATATTCTTCCTGACTTAAGCCATGCTCAGCGACGATTTCTGGGGTAATTTCCATCACAATGCATCCTTTCCTCGCTCGCCTGTCCGAATACGGACCACTTCCTCGAGTGGGATCCGAAAAATTTTTCCGTCCCCGATTGTTCCTGTCCGTGCAGCGTCTTCAATGGTTTGCATGATTGCGTCCGCCATCTCGTCTTCACACGCAATTTCGATGCGGACTTTTGGAAGAAAATCTACGCGATATTCGCTACCACGGTAAAGTTCCGAATGGCCATGTTGCCTTCCAAACCCTTTTACTTCGCTGACAGTCATTCGAACGGGGCCTAACTCTGCAAGTGCTTCCTTTACATCAGCAAGTTTGAAAGGCTTTATGATTGCCACAATAAGCTTCATAGGCGGCTCCTGATAGCAACACCAAGCTATTTCTCTCACAAATGGTATATGGTTACTTGCGTGAGAGAATCTATCGCCAGCGTTCTGGTCAATGAGAAAGGTTTTTTCGAGAAGGCTAAAGATGATTATCAGAGTTAATAATCTGCACGTCGAACTCTGCCTTCGACGAGTCTTTAGCGTGTTAAGTCTGATATCCGCATTTTGCTCTGTTGAGAAACTGACAGATGCGCAGGTCTTTACGCCTGAGGTTCTCTCTGCTGTGGCAATTCAAAGGATAGAAATGTACGACAACGCCTCTTTCCGGCCGTCTCAAATTGTCTGGCGAAAAGGACATATTTATTATTTAGATTGCAACAATCACATTGTAGGAGTGGCACACGAAACATCTCCTCACATTCTTACAACGACAGCGAGTTTAGGGCTCTTCCCCCGCCGCATACTTGCAGTGAGCTACGCGCAGCAAATAGACCGCATCGCACTTCTGGCGCAAGAAGAGAACCCTGTTTCCAGATTTGTCTTCATTCTTCTTCGTCCCCGACTCACTCCTTCATCTGGGAGGATCTTATACGACGATCCCGACATAGTTTCACCACTTCTCTGGCCTGATGGAAGTTTCTGGCACGAAGGAATTCCACAGTGTATGGCTGTGTCTCCTGACGGGAAAACCTTCTGGATTGCTGTGTCGGCGAACGCACGCGAAAATCCAGCGCGATTGTGGCGAATGGTTGTTAAGCAGATGGACGGATCCCAGGCAATAGCAGTTGAAACGGTGCCGTTTCCCCCTTTCACACCGGCTTTGGTCGCTTCCGCCCTCCAATGGTGGAATGCCGGATTGCTTTTGGGCGGTTCGTTGGTCCCTACTCGAGAGAAATCACTGGGTGTTTGTTTACTGCTGCTTCCGTGGGGTGGCGGCGAGCCTCGCGAACTTGCGTCGGGGATGGCAAAGAGATACTACCTGAGGGGCCTTGCAGATTCTCCTTCCGGGATAGCTCTTCTCCTAACCGATCCTGCCTTTACGCAAACTTTTGTTGCTGTAATTCCCAAGGTTTATCCTAAGGTCTGGTAGTCCCGTGGTGTATGCTTGACACACTTGAGCTGCGCTGAGAATTTCCACGCGATTGGTACTCAGCAAAAAGAAACGGAAATTGTGAGAATTATGGTAAACTTTGGTACGAAGGAAGCAGTCGTGAAATTTCGGCCGCTCGTAGTAATTCTGGTGTGTCTCATTTTGTCACTTCTTTCGGGCTGTTCCTCTCCACCGGAAGAAAAGCCTCGCTTCAAACCAGCAGCCACAGTTACACCCAAATCAGAGGCACAAGAAGAGCGCACAACAACACCCGTCGTGCGGCTTGAAAAGGAGGAACCCATGGTTCCTCTGCACGGAAACGTTAAGTCGTATGTCATACGAGATGCAAGGCAGCTTGTTCCGGGACTCCTCGCAGATGCCGCTCTCGGCGATTTGGTTCTAGAGAATGACGCTGTAAAAGTGGTTATTCGTCGTCCAGATCCTTCGCTTCCCGCGATGCCGCCTTCGGGGGCAATAATCGATATCTCCAACCAAAAATCACAGGCTGATTACCTCAATTATTTTGAAACGATCCCAGACGTAGAAACCACTGATACAAAGATTCGCTTCGAACGTGTCGACGCTTTTCTTGTGGAGAATCAGACAACCGCTCGCCTTTCCCTGTCTGGATGGCTGAGTTCTGCAAGTTCCGAGGAAGAGAATCATACGACTGATTCTGCAAACAGCGCGTCAGCCCAAAAACCGAAAGTACGGGTCACGACCACTTACGAGTTACCCAAAGATGCCCCTTACCTGCTTATAACGACAACCTTTGTTAACGAAAGCACTTCGATCGTGTCCCTAGCTCCTGCTGATTACATTGATTGGGGAGAAGGCGTTTCTTTCACGGAAGGATTCGGCATAGGAGGAACAGGGACGCCTGTCTCCTCAACATGGGTAGGAACCTTTGTTGACGATTTCTCTGCAGGGGTTTGCTTACCAGGGAATAAGCCACTCACGAGCGTCTCCTCTGGACGTTATACAGTAGCGCTCGCACTTGAAGGACTGCCATCCGAACAAGTCGTATTGCGGGCACCTACTCCCACCCCCCTTGCGGCAGAGCCGACCTACCAGTCATCATCGCCAATAAAGTTCACACCATCGTTACCAATAACCTCCCCCCGCCCAGAAACGATGTATAGTCCCACGGCGCGCACTTTACCAACTATGATCCCTCCGCAAAGGGGTGAAACGGAATACAATAAAGCTCTTCCCCAGCCACTTCATCCCACAAACACACTGCAGACTGCGCGCGAAAAAAGCACATCAGTCACTGCTGAAACGAGCCATCGACAGTTCCTGAGCGCTTCCAGCTTGGTCGCTAAGAAAAGTGAATTGTTTGACGCGGAACTTCATACGGAGTCGCTTGGGGGTGGTGTAAACTCGAAAGATAAATCTGAGACCGCAGTCTCTGACTCGTCCACTAGCTCACCAAAGAAAACCCGAATACAACTGAAACCTGGAGAGAAATTTGTCTTTACTCGTTATCTCATTATCGGAGACCGAAAACTCTCACGCGTGTCCGAGCAAGTCTTTAAGCTCAAGGGTATTCAAACTGGAACTATTGCCGGTGTTGTTGTCGAGGAGCACACAAACAAGCCGATAGCAGGAGCTGAGATAAGAATTTCCGGCGGCCCATCGTGGAACGAAAAATTTGCTCCCCGAGCATTCACGAAAACTTTGACGGGAGCCGATGGTACTTTTTTGGTCCGGCTTCCCTACGGAAATTACTACCTCACTGCTCATAAGGTTGGTAGGGAAATGATTGCAGCGGGGCAGAAAATAGCGCTTTTCCGCAAATCACCTGAGCAGTATGTCGGACTTGTTCTGTCGAAAGAATCAGTGCTTCAAGTTGCCGTAAGTGACCCAGAGGCTGCTACGTCTGCTCCCCTACCGGCTCGCGTGAGCGTTATTGCAAAACCGGGAACTGAACCGATTGACTGGGGATATGGTCCAGGATCTTCTCCTGCCGTACGCAATGTAGCCTATATGCCGTATGGAGCCGCCTCTCTGCCGCTAACACCTGGTAATTATCGCGTCTACATCAGCCGTGGCCCTGAATACGAAGCAATCGAACAGGATGTGGTCATAACCCGTGGGACCACTCAAAAGATTGTGACAACACTTCCTCGAGCATATCGGCCGGCGGGAATGATCAGCGTAGATCTTGGCGTGATGACCACGGCAAGCGCAGTCTCTCTTCTCACTCCAACCGATCTGGTTGTAATGGCGGCCTGCGAAGGAGTTTCGGTACTTGTCACGGGTGACTTCGATAAAGCCACTGATCTTAGCAAAACAATTTCTCAGCTTCAACTTGAGAAGTACGTCAAATGTCTACCAGGAATGAGGTTTGTTGTCTCCGGGCGAGGGGCTACAGCCAACGTTCTCGTCTATCCAGTGATTGGTGAGACTGAGACAAAACTGCGCGAATTTCGTTCCCGAACTCGAGACTACTCTCCGGATGTCTTCCTAGCTGAGTTGCGAAAAGAATTTCCTAACTTAGTGATAGAGATTGACCAGGGGCTGCATCCCATGTTTGGTTACCTTGCTCCGATTCCCTTCGACGAGCAATTCAAAAAGTATAAGGAAGAGGACGTTCCTCCGCCGGATTTCCATGCGATCCAAGTTCTCAATGGGAAGTGTGTTGGGGAATTCCACGACATCCTCGATCGCTACTTCGATTTGGCAATTAAGCGAACCAGGTGGCATGAACCTGCTCCTGCTTTGACTCCTTTGGGATCGTCTATGGCGCGGTTGCCGTATGGGACAGAGGTAGGCTATCCCCGCGTTTATGTGCTCACCATTCACGACACACTCGACCGCTTTACGGATCAGGATCTAGCACAGGCGATCGTCAACCAACGAGTCATTGTCACAAACAGCTTGTTTCCAAAGCTTCTTGCCTACGCACCAGCGACGCGAAACTATAGCGCTCAGCCGGGAGACGTTGTTGATACGGGCACAACTGGTGCTCTCCCCATGAAAATTAACATCCTGGCTGCATCATGGGTTTCGCTGAGCAATTTTGACCTTACATGGAACGGAAAGACTGTGCGCAGAATTCAGGTTATGCCGGTTAACCGGGTTCTTCGCTATCCGGTGCGCAAGCAACCTGATGCAGATGTCCAATACGTCTACGTTGATGGTGATGGTTTCGCAAATTTGATTGCTTTCAGTAATAGAAAATCTCTGTCGCCCATTGTGCCCGCATCGCTTCCTGATTTCGGAGGAGATGTTTGGCCCATTGCATGGACTGGTCCCATCTTTGTGGACCAAGACAGGAACGGGAAAATTTACATACCCGCAGAAAGTCCAGAATCAGGGAAGAAAAACACATTGCCGTCGCAGACGGGACCACATTAATAATATGCAGGCAAATGCTTTTCCGGAATTGGCTATCAATACGAAGACTTTCTGTAGTTATAAATGCCATATTGAACGGAGGCGTTAGCCCACGCAGTCTCCTCACGGGAACCGTTTTGGGATTTATGTATCCGAACTTCTAGAGGTCTGAAAGAGTGCCGGAATGGTGATATCGTAAGGGGGCCTTACAATACCCTTCTCTGTGATAAAGGCAGTTACGTACTTGTGCGGCGTAACATCGAAAGCGGGATTAAATACTTTAACGTTTTCCGGAGCTATGCGGTGGCAGGCGATATGCGTTATTTCTTCGGGAGGTCGTTCTTCAATGGGTATTTCCTCCCCAGTAGCTAAGGAGATATCTATCGAGGAAAGGGGAGCCGCAACGTAAAACGGAATGTTGTGTTCTTTCGCGAGGATAGCCAGTCCATAAGTGCCAATTTTGTTCGCCACATCTCCGTTGCGCACTGTTCGGTCGGTCCCCACAATCACACAATCAACCCAGCCTTGTTTCATAACGACAGCAGCCATGTTGTCGCAGATGAGTGTGACCGGGATACCAGCTTCGCGCAATTCCCATGCTGTCAATCGGGCACCCTGAAGCAGAGGACGAGTTTCATCGGCAAACACTTCAATTTTTTTCCCTTCGTGTTCAACCGCATAGTAAACTGCAGCGAGAGCGGTCCCATATTGTGCGGTGGCTAAGCTACCTGCGTTACAATGTGTGAGGACCCGAGCGCCGTCTTTGAGAAGGGAAGCGCCGTGGCGCCCAAGTGCCAGACACACGCTGTTATCTTCTTCAATCATTCTCTCGGCAAGTTCCAAAATACGTTTGCGAAACTCATCTGGAGTTAGTGAGAAAGCATTTTGTTTACTCCATGCCTGAACTCTTTCCAAAGCCCAGAACAGGTTCACTGCTGTCGGTCTTGCTGTGGCAAGGTACTTGCACGTAGTCTCAACGATTTTTATGAGCTCGCTCGTGCTAGCACTTCCAGCATCACGAACAGCGAGCCAAACACCAAGTGCTGCAGCAATTCCGATAGCGGGTGCTCCTCGCACTCGCAATGCACGAATCGCATCCCACATCTGTTCGGGGGTTATTATTTCCTGGACAACTCGTCTTAGCGGAAGAGCCGACTGGTCAATGATGAAGACTTTTCCCTGGTCGACCCAAATCGTTCGCGTAGGCATCGATCGTGAATCCTTTCCGGATGGTTGTTCCCACAGGAAAAAAGGCGCCAAAAGCTATCGTCAACAGTGGTTTCTTATTTTTCCCTTGCAACTTACCCAATTCGCTTGTGTTGCCGCTTGCAACTTTTCGGATTCTGAGAAGAGTTGCGTTGTAGCAGTTTCCCATTCAGTTAAAGAAGGTTTGTGCCTTCGGGCTCTGTAAAAACCCCTGAGAGATTCGCACCACAAAATAGAGGCAGTAATTAATCACCCTTTTTCATAGTTCCTGTCCATGAATGCACGGGGCAAGATTTGTGTATAGTCGTGACGAATTGCCGCCCACGTAGCTCAGTCGGTAGAGCACGCCCTTGGTAAGGGCGAGGTCACCAGTTCAATCCTGGTCGTGGGCTCCACTTTTATTGAGCGAGGCTTCCATGCAAGCAAATGACATCCGTCGAGGGCACATAATTCTCTATAACGGCGAGCCCCACCTTGTGCTGGATTTTCAACATCGCACTCCGGGAAACCTGCGCGCGTTTGTGCAGTGCCGTCTTCGCAATCTTAAGAGTGGCAATTCGTATGAAGTTCGATTCAGCTCTACAGAGGATGTCGAAAGAGCTGTTCTCGAACATCACGACATGGAGTTTCTTTACAAAGATGACTCCTTGTATCATTTCATGAACACAGAGACCTATGAGCAGATCGCACTCAATGAGGAGGCACTGGGCGATGCTGCGAAATACATGACGGAGGGAATCCGTGTTCAGATCAGTTTCTTTGAGGGTACTCCGATAGGCGTAGAATTGCCACCAACAATTGAGCTCGAAGTGGTAGAAACCGAACCAGAGGTCAAAGGCGCAACCGCCAGTAACTCTCCCAAACCAGCCAAGCTTTCCAATGGTGTTACCGTAATGGTTCCGCCGTTTATCAAAGTTGGCGATCGCATACGCATCAACCCGAACGAAGACAAGTACTTAGAGCGTGTAAAGTAGAGCAACTGCGTCCCTGGCTTTTTAACCATGCTGTCGGCGAGCTAAGTTTCTTGTCAGCTCGCCGCTGTTTTTGATAGCCATCTGCCAATAGATTCAAAGATAAAGCGCCCATCCGTCCCACCTAGCTCAGGATCAACTGCTCGTTCGGGATGGGGCATCATGCCTAGAACGTTTCCCGCTTTATTTACGATTCCAGCGATTTCCCCTACTGAACCATTAGGATTTACAGCGGGACAGACGTTGCCCCTTTCATCGCAATAACGAAACAGAATTTGCTGATTCCTCTCAAGTTCCCGCAAAAGCTCGGGTGCCGCGTAATAGTTCCCCTGCGCGTGGGCAATTGGCAATCTGATTACATCTGGCGCAGCATTCGAAAAAGGGAGATCGCGACGTTCGCAACGCAGGTAAACCCATTTGCACACGAAATGGAGATTTTTGTTTCGAAGCATACCTCCAGGTAAAAGTCCCGACTCCAGAAGTATCTGAAAACCATTACAGATCCCCAGGACAAGTCCGCCTGCCCCTGCAAAGTCTATTACGCTCTGCATTACGGGCGAGAACCGTGCAATGGCGCCAGCCCTAAGATAATCCCCGTACGAGAAGCCACCGGGGAGAACCACAAGATCGGTATCGAGGGGGACTCGATCCTTGTGCCAGACCAGGACGGGTTTGTTCCCCGTCACGATTTCGATCGCCCGAACAGTATCCCATTCACAGTTTGAACCTGGAAATTGAACGACTGCCGCTTTCATTCGTGGTTCACTCCTCAGTGTGATACTGTTCTAGTTGTATGCGATAGGTCTCTATCACGGGGTTAGCTAGGAGTGAACGGCAGAGCGCATCGAGCTTTTCCCGTGCTACCTGCTCATTTTCTGCATCGATAACAACAGAAAAGTACCGGCCTGCCCGCAACTCTTTCACTTCAGGAAGGTTGAGATGGTGCGCTGCTTCGAGAATCGCCTTTCCTTGAGGGTCCATAACGTCTTTTTTCAGAGTAACGATAACATGACCTTGGAACATAGGAGTTACCTCTTCAATACCTCATCGAGCGAAGTGTCGGTAATACGCGTGAAGATCTTTAGATAGCGGCGAGATGTCTCATCAATGATGTTTTCTGGAAGATGTGGAGCTGGTGGCTGCTTATTCCATCCAATCGATTCAACATAGTCACGAACAAATTGTTTGTCGAGACTAATTCCTTTTGCGCCTGACAGGTAGGATTCTGCTTCCCAGAAGCGGGAGGAGTCGGGAGTAAGAACTTCGTCGATGAGAATAATCTCTCCGTCCAGAATGCCGAATTCGAACTTTGTGTCGCTGATGACAATGCCTTTCGAGAGTAAGAACGAGTGCGCAAATTCGTAAAGAGTAATGCTTTTTACTCGGACAAACTCTGCGACATCCACGCCCACCAGCTCTACAACTTCTGCGAATGTGATTGGCAAGTCATGTCCTGCAGATGCTTTTGTTGTGGGCGTGAATATGGGCACTGGTAGCTGCTGACGGCGTTGCAACCCTGCAGGAAGCTGAATTCCACAAACCGATTGTGTTTTCTGATACTCCGTCCAAGCACTTCCTTCGAGATAGCCACGAACAACGCATTCCACCGGCAGAGGCTGAGCCCGTTTGCATAAGGCAGTTCTTCCCCATAAATCATCTGTTGTAAGATCCACATTGCCACATTCTTTTGGGAGTGCGTCAATCAGATGATTTGAGACGATTGTCTGAGTTTGGGCGCACCAAAATGCTGTCAGTTGCGTCAGGACCTGGCCCTTGAATGGAATCGGGTCGGGAAAGACTACATCAAAAGCGCTCAGGCGATCGGTGGCAACTAGAAGAAGTTTGTCACAGCATTCATAAATATCCCGCACTTTGCCGCGGCTTCGCAGTGTAAGCGGCAATTGAGTAGAATAAAGGACCATTTGGCTTCTCCCTAGGAATTTCAGAGTGGACGTTATCGGGCGACAAAACAAAAGATGACAACCCGTGAACCTCCAGCACAACGGCAAATTGACAGAAGAATGTGACAATTTTGTGAAAAAGCGCGTCGGGGGAACATCATTTCGCTCTTTCGAGAACGTTTCGAACAAACGCTTCAAGTGCCATCAGTTTAGCTCGAGCCTCACTTTTCTCAGCATATCCATCAGCTCGCGATATGATGTCATATTCTGTTCGAGCAGCATTGGCAAATCCCTCAAACTGTCGACTGTCAAATGAGGGACCATCGGGATCATTTTTTAAAACATACTGTTTTGCTAAATCGTAATAGAAGTCCGCGAGCATCATCTGGTGACGATAACGGAGTTTAGAACTCCGGTTTTGGTCAATGTTGCGCTTTAGCTGAGCAAGGGCGTCTTCCGTCGAGTAAGGCTGTATAAAGCGCATGCTCACGTAGAATTCTGCAAGGAGCATTTGTGCACGTTCTCTTTCTAGAAGAGCAAGACACTCGTAACGCGTTCCTTTGACGTAAGCAGCTAGGTCATCGAGGTCTCTAATCAGCTTTTGTAAATCTCGCTCATAGGTCCGCAGTCCCGATTGATCAAGACTCTGCCGTACCACCCCTAAAAATTGGCGCATCTTCTGCGCCCCATCTTTTGCTGCATTCGAAATGGCAGTATCCGGCGATTTCGCAGCTTTTTCATAGTTTGCGAGTGCTTCCTCGTAAGCAGTAAGTCGCTCGAATGCCTGAGCTTTAGCAAGTGCAACAACGTCACTTATCTTTTTGGGATAAAGTGTTTCGTAGTTTGCGAGACGGACCAGTGCTGCACGAAACACGTTCTGTCCTGTAAAATCTGTCGGATAGGGATAACGGTAGACGTCGTCCTGCAGATGCCGTTGAATGTCAGCTACGATAATAAGAATGTTCTCAACGGGCTGAGCATATGAAGAGCCAGCACTCCTTTGCTTTTTCCATGGAGCGGCATTTCCTGCTTTCTCATTGAGAGGACAAAGTAGCAGGAGACATCCACCTAGAGATATCCAAAACCGCAGGGTACGTCGGTTGCTCGTCATGCGCTGTCCACTTATATGTTCCACCACATCTTCAAAAGACTGCTTCTTCGTGTGCTCTACGGAGCCACTGGAGAAACTCAGCGTGAACCTTCCCGTTTGAACACACGAGCTCGGCTTTGTACGGCGAAAACTGCCTGCCTGAAAAATCGCTCACCTTTCCGCCAGCTTCTTCCGCGATGAGCCAGCCAGCAGCAGTGTCCCAAGGGTGCAGATTCCTTTGCCAGAACACCTCCAAGCGACCACATGCTACATAACACAAGTCTAGAGCTGCAGCTCCCAATCTCAAGACACCATGAACCTTTCCGAGGAAAAACGCAATCTCCCTCAGGCAGCTGTGGAGAATTTGGCGATCGGCATAGGGAAAGCCTGTCACTAAAAGACTGCGGGAGAGAGACTCCACTGCGGAGACGTGGATAGACTTTCCGTTTAAGGTCGCTCCCCCACCTTTCTCGGCCAGAAACTTTTCTTTGGTGATCGGATTCAGCACCCCTGCGGCAATGATCTCTGTCCCAGATTGAAGTGCGATTGAAACAGCAAAAATAGGAACCCCATGCGCAAAATTCGTTGTGCCGTCGAGAGGATCTATTACCCACCGAAACTCAGAGCAAGATAGGCTATCAAGTCCGCTTTCTTCGGCAAGAATTTCGTGCGTAGGGTAACGTTCGCGGAGTATTTTCTTTATGGTTGCTTCACTTTCTTTGTCCGCACGTGTAACAAGATCCGTATTCGATGTCTTTGTCTCTACTGCCAGCGAGCTTTCGCCATAGTAGCGGCAAAGAACATCTCCAGCTGCATCAAGAACTTCATCGAGTGTTGTCAAATATGTATCCATACAAGTCGACTTTGCGTGTGCTCCGTTTATCCAATGCAAGCAAAAGTACGCAAACAAAGACGCACATGTTGCATTATGTTGAATAGCGGTTACAGTGCCTATTAGTATCAGTCAGAGAAAGTGAGGACTGGCAAATGCCTTCTATGGGATTACAAGAATGGGTGGTACTGTTTCTCATCGTGCTTATCATTTTTGGTCCAAGCAGCTTACCTAAGATTGGCAAAGCCTTGGGCAAGGGAATTAGAGAGTTCAAAGATGCGATGAGCGGTATCAGTTCTACTCTCGAGCAAGAAGAAGAAAATAAGACGAAGAAAACTCAGACGACAACACGATCAGAAGCATCCACTGTGGAAAGGACGGATGATACCAATCCCCGTTCGCCCGAGGGCTGAGTCGACACCGAGTTGAATGGCACCCATGCCCGAATATGAAGACGATAAGTTTGAAGAACAAAGTGTTACTGAACTTTCTTTCGTAGAGCATCTCGAAGAACTTCGCCGCCGTATCATCTATGTGATAATATTTTTCCTCGCTGCCTTCTGTGTCTCGTTCTTTTTCGCGCCTCACATCGTGAGTATTCTCATCGCTCCGCTCAAAGTTGCAACTTCTTCCGATCAAGCGACTCTCTCTCTCTCCGTTCGACCTGATGGCGTGGTTGTTATTGACAATGCCGAGTCTACGAGTAGCCCGCTCAACCAACCGAAAACAACTACCCACCCAATTCTTCCATCCTTTGTCCAACTCCGCAATGGAGCGAATGTATTCTTGATTCCTTCCGGGGGGAAGTCGAACCAAAATCTATTTTTCCTTTCTCCGGTCGAGCCATTTTTCCTTCTTGTAAAAGCGTCCCTTTTGCTTGCTCTCCCTCTAACTGCGATTGTGGCTATCCATCAGCTATGGCTCTTCATTGCGCCAGGACTTTTACCGCGTGAACGCCGTATCGTGAAACCAATCTTGTTAGCTTCTCTCATTTTGTTCCCCTTGGGGGCGTCATTTGCCTATGCGGTCTCGCACGTAATGTTACGCATATTGCTTAGTTTTAGTGAGGCAATCCCTGGACTCCAAGCTAACATTGTAGCTTCGAGTTATCTTAGCTTCATACTGACGTTGATGCTCGGATTCGGATTAGTTTTTGAGTTTCCCCTTTTGCTTATTTTGCTTTCTCGTCTCGGACTCATCGACTCAGCTTTTCTTATCCAACGCAGAAAATATGCCATTCTTGTCATTGCCGTGTTAGCTGCAGTTTTGACCCCCTCACCCGACGCGCTGAACATGATACTTATGATGTTGCCTCTCATTGTCTTATATGAACTTTCCATCTGGGCTATACGCATCATAGAAAAGGCATCAAGAACACCATCTTCATTGGGAAGACTATCGTGGGGCTCTGAGGAAGAATCAGATTGATTATTTAGTTGTTAAAATCCAGGTTTTTTGCCCAAAAGACAACAGACAATGGCAGATACACTGTCAGCAGCACAAAAACGACTCTTAATTGCGATACCAGAACCACATCTGCGGACCATAATTTGCAATTTTTTTGCGAGATCATACACGGTGGTCACCGCAGAAAATGTGACACAGGCCATTGCGTCTGCTGAAAACACCTTTGAAGATTTCGACGCAATTCTCGTCGACCTAAATCTTCCTCCAAACCCTTTTGAGTTTATCGCGAGATTCCGGAAAGAATTTCCCCACGTGCCAGTGGCTCTTCTTACAGCGACCGACTATGAGTCACTATTCCCTCTGCTCAACAAGTACGATATTTTCGCTGTCATTGTGAGGACGGCCCCCCTCGACTTCGACGAACTTGGGCGCACGATGGAGAACCTGATTTACCCCAGCAAGGCCTTTGGCCTTGCTCGATATTTGCGCGAGCCGATGGAACTCGTGCAAAGGAATATCACCTCTCTTGAAGACAAGCAGGCAATGATGGAAGAAGCAATTAAGTTTTTTAGGCGGTTCCGTCCACACGATACTGACATCAGTCAAATTCGGCTTGCCTTTGAAGAGCTTATAAATAACGCAATTTACCACGGTTTTCGCAGATCCACTGGCGCCGAGAAATATGCACTTGGCGCTTTTGAGCGACTCGAGCGAGGTGAACAAGTTGTTGTGGAATTTGGTCGCGACAAGAATTTCCTTGGGTGCAGCGTTACGGACAACCAAGGAACTATGGACATTAGCACCGTGATGAAAAAACTGGAAAGGCAGATTACGCGCGAAGGCATCCTCGACGAAAGCGGGCGAGGCCTCTATCTAACCAGAACACTTTCCGATAAAATGGTTATTAACATTCACCCCGCCGTGATGTCGCAGGTCGTCCTGTTGTTTGCCCATAGACATAACATCAAAGTGAAACCCTTCCATCTCAACTACGTGCGCTAGTAGGCCTCATGCCTTTTGCTCGAAGCTAATCCCTTTTCAACGGGCTCACTGTTTGCGAGTCTCAGAAGATAGATCTGCAGTAGGATAGAGAGGTGAGGCAACGGTTGGCGCTGCACCCGGAGCATACGGAGACGTAGGCCGAGGAGGTACCGACTCCAGTTTTCTCATTGCATGGACTTTTGTTCCTTCGATCACAATGGGACCAGTAAACGTCTTTACCTTTCTTTCACTGCCTGAGCTATCACGTTGAACTGTGGAGGCAGAGCGAGAATCTCCCTCTGCACGCGAGAACGTGACTGTTACAGTCCCCCTTGCCAGTGGGCGCGTTTCGGTGGGTGACAGCGAAGAGTCGCCCGATGCATTAACTCCGCCCACCTTTACACTTCGGTCCAGCTGAACGGACTGAATCTGGGAGGTTAAAAGTTTCGAGGCAAATGAGGCAGAAGCTTCTCTCTTTTCCACCCACCCCCGTACCTCGCGTAAATGTTTCGGATCGTTGAGCGTTCTCAGCAATTGCTTAGCAGATTCTGTCACAAGCCACTTCTTGGGATACTGCCGTTGGATTACCTCTTGGGCAGCCCGAATTGCCTGCTGTCTGTTTTCCTCCATCAGTGCGACGTTGGGGCTGGATTCCATTCGCATCGCATAAATCTGGGCAATAAGAAAGTGATGAACAGCGCGACGTTCCGGATTGGCTCCTTGCGTTTCAGCAACTTCTTTTGCGACCTGCAAGGCTCGATCGTATTCCTCTGCCTGGATGAGCTTTTTACACAGCTCTTCCTGGTAGCGAGTCCGTGAATCTGGATCCACAGCTGCGCGAACTTTAGCCATGCATTCTGCAATAGATCTCTGCAGATCGAGTCTGTGCGAAGGAGCAAGCGCGCGAGTCCTGTACGTATTCTCAGCTTGAACCTTCGAAAACGCCAAACCCACGCACAGTCCAACAGCAAGTCCTATGGATTTGATCCAGACTTTCATTGGCTCGATTCCACTAAACCCGAGTTTCCAATTGGAAGAAAAATAATGAAGGTCGTCAACTCATTGGGAACACTCCGCGCTAGAATCGTTCCTTTATGAGCTTGGATTACATACCGCGCGATGTACAAACCTAAACCGCTTCCTTCAATGCTTCCATGGTCCATCCCACGCCTGTATTTTTCGAAGATTCCCGGAAGTTCCTCGGCTGAAATACCTGGTCCTGTGTTAGAAATCTCAATCACCAGACTCTCACGTCCGAGAGGAGACTGCTCTGCCGGAGTTACCTTTGTCGTTACGATGATCTTGCCACCAACGGGAGTGAACTTGCACGCATTCGACACAATGTTGCTGATAGCTCGAAAAAGAAGGTTTTCATCCCCACTGATTTCAGGCAGACCGTTTGCAAGTTGGACATCAACGGAGAGCTGCTTCCGTTCAATATCCGGCTGAAGTACGCACAATAGGTCTTCCAGAAGAAAGTTAATATTTACCTTCCGCGGGAAAATGGTTAATTTTCCTCCCTCGATTTTACACGAGGTGAGGAAATTGTCCACCAACGACAAGATCTTCAGGCTGTTGCAGTGAATAGTCTGCACAAATTCCCGGGCACGAGGATTGAGTTGCCCAGTCGTTTTATCGAAAATCAAGGAGGCATAGCCGATTATTGACGAAAGAGGAATCTTGATATCATGGGTGATCATCGAAATCATATCTTCTTTGAAGCGCTGAGCCTCCACGCTAGCAAACGCGCGTTCTACTGTTTTGCGTAGTACCTCAAAGTCGAATGGTTTAGCAATGTAATCGAAAACCTTATGGTGGACAGCTTGTATGGCGGATTCTGTAGAGGCGTGACCGGTAATGATTATAAATGCGATAATTCTACTCTCCCCTACCGAGCGAATGATGTCAAACCCATCCATGTCGTTCATTCGGAGATCGGTAATCACGACGGGGAAATCTTTTTCGTCAAGCTTTTGTAGCGCTTCCTTACCGCTTGCGGCTGTTTCCACTTTATAGCCGGCATTGGTCAGTAGAGAACTCAAAGTCTCCAGCATCCGAACTTCGTCGTCGATAACTAGGATGGAACGTTGAGAATTTAGGCCACCCCCATTTGGTTGTCCGATAATCCCATTCATAAACTCGGCACCGGGAAACGTAGGCTCCCTTTACCTTTCGTTAGCAACACCAGAAGCTATCCGGGCTATTTAAAGACACCTTTACTAGTGCTGCTAGATCTCGCAGGCACGCAAGAAAAAACTAGCTGCGCCCGCTTAGGACTCTGCACACTGCACAATTCCTGTTTCAGGTCGTTCAGTGCGAAAAGAAGTCCGGCTTAAAAGTGATTAGGTTCTCCGATAAGTGAAACACCATGGTGTATGAGACTACTCTGAGCGTTCGACGCAAGAGTGAGAAATTTGTATGGAATGGCAGCTGGTGTAAGCCACAGCGGGAGAAGCAATTGGACGAGCGGTCACAGTTCTAAAATCAGCCATCATAGAAATATCTACAAAAAGCGAGGCAAGTAAATCGGTTTAACTCCTAGGATTGGATTATATTTGTCAATAAGTGCTCGTCTCTTTTCATTTTCTTTCAAAACATTTTCCAGTGTCGGTGGTACTCAGAATCAAACAACGAAGCCGAATGGCACGTGGTTCCACAAGTCACATTTAATTTTGGAGGTTCAGCGTTATGGTAGCAAAGATTGCAATCAATGGCTTTGGGCGTATTGGCCGCCTAGTATTCCGAGCAGCTTGCGACAATCCTGAAGTCGAAGTAGTAGCCATCAACGACCTTTTCGACGCAAAGACAAACGCGCATCTGCTGAAATATGACTCTGTCCATGGGCGCTTCCCTGGAAGCGTCGAAGCAACAGAAGATGGCAACCTCAAAGTAAACGGCAAAGTCATTAAGGTTTTTGCCGTTAAAGACCCGGCCGAACTGCCGTGGAAAGATCTTGGCATTGACATCGTCATCGAGTCCACCGGTGTGTTCACCTCCAAAGAGAAGGCCTCCAAACATCTTCAGGCAGGCGCAAAGAAAGTAATCATCTCTGCTCCAGCTGAAGATCCAGATATTACGGTCGTCCTCGGCGTAAACGATGACAAGCTCACGGCCGACCATAACGTCATTTCGAACGCCTCCTGCACCACCAATTGCCTTGCCCCTGTGGTGAAGGTTCTTCACGAAGCCTTTACGGTAAAACGCGGTCTCATGACCACGATACATTCCTACACGAACGATCAGCGAGTTCTCGATCTGGCTCATAAGGATCCTCGCAGAGCCCGTGCTGCAGCAATGAACATGATTCCCACCAAAACAGGTGCGGCGAAGGCGATCGGCCTTGTTCTTCCCGAGCTCAAAGGAAAGCTTGATGGTCTGGCTGTCCGTGTACCTACTCCGAATGTATCGCTTGTCGACGTCGTGCTCGAAGTAGAAAAACCCACTTCAAAAGAAGAAGTGAACGCTGTGCTCAAAGAGAAGGCTGACAAGGGTAGCCTTAAGGGAATTCTGAAGTATTGTGAGGAGGCTGTCGCTTCTTCGGATTTTAATCACGACAGCGCCAGCTCGATCGTAGATTCACTCGAAACTAAAGTGATCGATGGCACGCTCGTCAAAGTTCTCTCATGGTACGATAACGAGTGGGGTTACGCGAACCGCTGCGTTGATCTTTCTATCAAGATCGCAAAAAATTTCCTTAAGTAAGAAAGTTCCGTTTCTACTCTATGAGAGAATCACAAAAATAGAGAAAGCGCGGAGGGCATTCGGCGCTCCGCGCTTTTTCATAGGGTTTTGCTAATTCCAAAAAGAAAGGTGCGGTGTCCATGCAGCAACGTAAGCCGATTATTGCCGGCAACTGGAAGATGCACAAGAATCGCAAGGAAGCAGCTGATTTAGCCAACGCTCTTGCAAATTCGGTGGGAACACTCACTTCTGTTGAGGTAGTACTTTGCCCTCCCTATACTGCCCTAGAAGTAGTTGGAAACGCTATTCGCGGTACCAATATCCGCCTCGGTGCTCAAAACTGTCACTGGGCTGATTCTGGAGCTTTTACTGGAGAGATTGCCCCTGGGATGTTAGTCGATGTGGGGTGCCAATACGTGATTATCGGTCACTCAGAGCGGCGGCAGTATTTTGCAGAAACGGATGAGTCAATTAACAAAAAAGCTCAAGCCGCATACCGCCATGGGCTTATCCCCATTATCTGCGTCGGAGAAACACTCGAGCAACGCCAGGGCGGAAAGACAGAAGAAGTTGTTACAGCCCAGGTACGAGGTTGTCTAGCTGGTTTGCCTGCCGATAAAATTGCAGCTAGCGTGATTGCATACGAACCGGTGTGGGCTATTGGAACAGGGCAGACCGCCACAAAAGAGCAAGCACAAGAAGTTCATGCCCTTATACGACGGCTCGTGGCGGAAATGTTTTCACCTGAGGTAGCCGCTCAGATTCGTATTCAATATGGCGGCAGTGTGAAACCGCAGAATATCTGTGAACTTATGGCCCAGCCCGATATCGATGGCGCGCTCGTTGGCGGCGCCAGCCTTGAGGCAGAATCCTTCACAGCTATCGTTCGGTATGAGTAGGCGCACTAGAAGAAAGGAGTTCGCTTATGTCGCACCACATATCCAACCTTGAAAAGCTCCGCGTTCAGTACAAACCCAAGATGCCCGCTGCTCTCAGGAGTAATCGGGTGGCAATAGAGAAAGGCCCCTTTATCGAGCCTCGGGCAAATGCCTCTCAAATCAAAGATCTGTTCCCAGCCACGTATGGACTACCAATAGTCAAAATCGTTGAGGGGACCGACGAACTTTCAAAAGAAGCCCTAACAGTTGGAGTCGTTTTGAGTGGCGGTCCCGCAGCCGGAGGGCACAACGCGATAGCAGGGCTTTTTGACGCTCTCAAAGCATCGAACCCAAACAGTCGCTTACTTGGGTTTCTTGGTGGTCCGAAGGGAATCTTTACTAATAAGTGGATTGAGCTGACCTCAAGCAGCATCGACCAATATCGAAATACCGGTGGGTTCGATATGATTGGCAGCGGTCGCGATAAGATTGAGACCCAGGAACAGCTTGAGGGGTGCGAAAAGACAGCAAAAGAACTTGGCTTGAATGCATTAGTTGTGATCGGCGGTGACGATTCGAATACCAATGCTGCTGTTCTTGCTGAGTATTGCGCCTCGAAAAAGATTCCCCTTCAAGTAATTGGCCTCCCCAAAACTATTGATGGGGACATGCGGAATGAATTTATCGACATGTCCTTTGGCTTCGATACAGCTGTCAAAACCTACGCATACCTCGTCGGCAACATCTGTCGGGATGCACGTTCTGGGCGTAAATATTACCATTTTGTGAAATTGATGGGACGCTCTGCAAGCCACGTTGCCCTCGAGGTAGCTCTGCAAACGCAGCCAAATGTTGTCATCATTTCCGAGGAAGCGAAAGCGAGAAATCTTACCTTGGATGATATTGTCACGCAGATCGCTGATGTCATCGCCAGACGTGCTCAGGCTGGCAAGAACTATGGAGTTATCCTTATTCCTGAAGGACTTCTCGAGTTCTTGGCTGACTTCACAGGGTTCTTGAAAGATTTGGGGCATTTGCTCGGACAAGAAGAGTCTGAGCTCGAGAAGATGGAAAAGGAAAAACGGCGGGAGTACGTTGCATCGAAACTCTCGCCAACTTCTGCAAAGCTTTACAAAAGTTTGCCCACGTCGATGCAGGAGACTCTCCTCATGAGGGATTCTCACGGCAATCTAACAGTTTCTCAGATCGAGACAGAGAAGTTCCTCGCAGAACTCGTTGGCGCCAAGTTGTCGCAATGGAAGGCAGAAGGAAAGTATAGCGGAAAATTCTCTGCTATAACGCACTTTTTCGGATATGAGGGCCGATGCGGCTTCCCAACGAACTTTGATGCCGACTATACCTATTGCCTTGGCTATGCAGCTGCCCAGCTTATTCGCGCTGGATTAACAGGATATACTGTATCCGCAAAGGGACTAGCTTTCCCGGTCGAGAAATGGGTCTTTGGCGGCGTGCCTGTCACATCTATGCTCACTCTCGAGCATCGAAAAGGTCAGTTGAAACCTGTTATTGCCAAAGCACTTGTCGAACTTGACAAGGCACCTTTTAAATACCTGGCAGAGCATCGAGAAAAGTGGGCGATAGAAGACTGTTATCTTTCGCCTGGCCCAATCCAATATTTCGGCCCGCCAGAAGTTTGCGACGCAAGCAATAAAACGATGCTTCTTGAGGCAGGTCTTGATATTTGACAGTCAATTATCATTTCTCGCTCTGGATGCTTAGATAGTCATGAGCGAGAATAAAGACAGCGGCAAAATCTCTGTCGTAGGTAACCTACGGGTGCCTTCACCATTGCGCCTCTCCCCTAGGTTTGGTGAGGGCACCCCCTCTTTTGTTTCGGACGACATTCGTGTGCTCATCGAAATTGAGCATTCCCCCTCACATCCCCTTTCCTGCGACGAAAGCTTTGAAAAGGCAGGACCACGTGCAGAACTGGCTTTTGTTCCATCGAAGACAAAAGTCGCTATCCTCACCGCTGGTGGCCTTTGTCCTGGCCTCAACAATGTCCTTCGTTCAGCATTTCTTGAGCTTTGGCACAACTACGGGGTAAGAGAAATCTGGGGTATACGGTATGGGTACGCCGGTTTGAATCCGGCAAACGGTTTCCCTCCCCTGCAACTTACAGAAGAAATGGTCGATGCTATTCACAATGATGGAGGCACACTGCTCGGATCCTCGAGGGGCCCCATTGATCCTTCAGTGGGTGTCGACTTCCTTCTCAGTAATGGTTTCAACATTCTTCTCACGGTCGGCGGTGACGGCACGCAGCGAGGTGCGGCTGCAATTGTGGATGAGATTGAGAGACGAAGAGCCAATATCGCTGTAGTCGGAATCCCCAAGACGATCGACAATGATATACCTTTCGTGAATCCAAGTTTTGGTTTTGCCACAGCTATAGCCAGAGCCAGTGAGGTTCTGGATAGTGCACATGCAGAAGCTAAAGGTGCTCCGTATGGGATAGGTCTCGTGAAACTTATGGGACGCGATGCGGGTTTTATTGCAGCAGGTGCAACCCTGGCTAGTCAGCAAGTCAACTTCTGCCTTGTGCCTGAACAACGCTTGATTTTAGACGGTGCGACAGGATTCCTTGAAGTTCTTCGGAAACGAATGCTCGAGAGAAAGCATGCCGTCATCGCTCTTGCTGAGGGGGCGGGACAAGATTTATTCGCCAATACCCCTCAAGAGTATGATGCATCAGGAAATCCTCGGCTTCACGATATCGGAAAGTTGCTTAGAGAACGCATCACTTCGTTCTTTGCCCATCGTGGCCCGGCAGTGACCCTCAAGTACTTTGACCCGAGCTACTATATAAGAAGTGTTCCTGCGAATAGCTATGACGCGCTTCTCTGCGATCGTTACGCACGGAATGCTGTACACGCAGCTATGGCTGGCAAAACAGGGATGGTCATCGGTTACTGGAACGACAAATTTGTTCACGTGCCTATGCACTCAATCATCAAAACAAAGCGCCGACTCCGGCTTGATGGTGACCTGTGGAGATCGGTCCTTGCAACGACTGGACAGCCTCTCTATTTTGGAGATGTTTGCTGCGATTAGGGATTTTTGCTATCAGGCGAAGCAGTAGATGAGGGCGGCGATTTCAGCTGAGGAGGCTTTGTGATAATCGCTTTCGCATCTTCATCGGGTTTGGGATACCAGTCGTCGCGTGCCTGGCGAACGTTAGAAATCCCATGATATTCGACAGGCTGAACATAATCCTTTCGGAGCGGATGTCCCTCCCAATCTTCGGGGCATAAAATCCGTCGTAGGTCAGGATGGCCTTCGAAAATTACTCCCATGAGGTCATACTGTTCTCGTTCATGCCAATCAGCTGCGGGCCATAAGCTTGTTACAGATGGTATAACAGGGTTTTCCCGTGGCACTTTTACTTTGACCGCAATTTTGTGGCCTTGCTTCATGCTGTAAAGGTGATAAACAACTTCGAAATACTCAATCCAGTCTACTGCGGTAATCAATTGAAGATAGTCAAAGGCAAGTCCTGGAGCGTCGCGAAGGAAGCGCATAACAGACGTGAAATGGTCCGGAGCAACACGTATAAAAGGTGACTTTACTGTTCCGTCGAAATCGAGTAGAGCAGAGTCCGAGAATTGCTTTCGAAGAGTATCAAAGATTTCCTCAGGTTTCATAAGCACTCAGGCCTTTTTCTGAGATGGGAATCGTTCGTCGACGATAGATCTGCCAAGTGGCTCTGGATACAAGCCAAGTTTTGCAGCCACAAAGTGTTCGCTTCTCACTTTTTCCTGCAGCCTCATCAAAGCTTCCAAAAGAGTTTCTGGACGGGGTGGACAGCCTGGAACATAGACGTCAACGGGGACGATCTTATCCACTCCCTTTACCACATGGTAACCATGAAGAGAATATGGTCCACCGCCGAGCACACAAGCTCCCATTGCAATAACATATTTGGGTTCTGGCATTTGTTCGAAAAGACGTTTTACGCGTGGAGCCATTTTATACGTCACAGTACCAGCCACTATCATCACGTCAGCCTGTCGGGGCGTGGCTCGAAAAGCTCCAGCTCCAAAGCGATCAATGTCAAATCGCGAAGCACTCGCAGCCATCATTTCAATCGCACAACAGGCTAATCCGAACGTCATGGGCCATAACGAGCCGAGTCGAGCCCAGTTAAAAAGGGAATCCACGGGAGCCACATAGAGTGCGCGGTCCAACCCTTCGCGGCGGATCGCTTCGTTGAGTTCTTTGCGGATACGTTCGCGCTCTCTATCAGAAACGGCAGGATCAAACTCGTGTTTCAGCCGTGTATCAAGTAGTTTACCCACGCGCCCAAATGCTCCTTCCTTGGATCTTAATTTTCCAGCGAGCGAATCACATCGTTGCCAGCACCTTGTTTGAAACTGCGCTGCGAAGGTTGCCCGCCCGAGACCGGCGCTGCCCAATCAAGATTCCCAAACCTCCATGCATAAACAAGACCGATGACAAGGATTGCAACAAATCCTATGATCTCCAGGAGGGCGACCGAACCAAATCCATTTGCCACAAACCAACGATAGACCTTAGCGACGGGAAATAAAAAAACGGTCTCGACGTCAAATACAAGGAACACAAGGGCAACCATATAAAAAGCTATATTGTAACGTACCCACGCACTTCCAATAGTCGGTTCTCCACACTCATAAATGCGATTTTTGTCAGGTGTAGGAACACGCGGTCTTACGAGTCGGCCGATCCCAATGCTAAGAAACACGAAAACAAGGGTCCCTACAAAGAAGACAAGTGTTGCAAGGAGATGGTAGTCCAAATTAGGCATAAAAAACAACCACCTTACATAGATCTGTCCTGAATACCCACAAATCAGACCTTATAGTCAAATTTCCTCTGAAAGCCCTCTGTCCTTAGTACCCACGGGGCAATATTTTACTTACAGCAAGATCTCGTAAGACGCAGCTGTCCCCTCCTCTCAAAAAAGTGTCTGCAAGATGTTTTTTTAGTTGCAACGCATCACCAACTTTTTACAAAAGGCAACTGAGGTTAGATAAAAAACTGCCGAAGGAGGCTGTAAAATGAAGTCTATTTCCCTCGCACTGGCAATTGCCATTGCTGCGGTCGCTCTGTCGGGCTGCTGCGGTTATAAGACCAAATGCTACCCCTATCCAATGTATGACCTATCCCCGGGTAAGGTGTGTGGCTCTGGTCCTTGCGCTGTGAAGGTCAAGAAGTAAGCATTATTTACTTCGAAAAAAGAGTGCTGCAGGACGAAATCCTGTAGCACTTTTTCTTTTGACTCCTCTTCCTGAAGGAAGGAGCTGCAAATCTCGGCATGCTGAAGCCGAGATATTTTTTATTTCCGACGAGCTCCCTGTTTTTACTCCAAGTTCCTTTATCGTTCTTCGGCATTCCGTGCAAACTCTTTGTGCCCAATTTTCACCGAGGTGGTAATAAATGACGGATATATTTCCTCCTGCAGCCACATCATTTCCGCACAAGCATCTCCTCGGTCTCGAACATTTGACAGCCGAGGAGATTCTTCTCATTCTCGACAACGCGTCGGCGATGAAAGAAATCTTCACGCGTACAGTGAAAAAGGTTCCGACTCTCCGCGGTAAAACGGTTTGTAATCTTTTCTTCGAAAATTCCACACGGACCCGCACAAGTTTTGAAATCGCAGCGAAACGTTTGTCCGCAGATGTAGTGAATTTTAATGTCGCAACGAGCAGCGTTGCAAAAGGAGAATCCCTTCTTGACACTGCTAGAACAATACAGGCTATGGGTGTTGATTTTGTCGTTATGCGCCATTCGTGCCCAGGCACCCCCCATCTTCTCTCGCGACGCCTCAATATGAGCGTCATCAACGCGGGAGATGGCGCACACGAACACCCAACGCAAGGGCTGCTTGATGTCTTTACAATGAGAGAAAAGAAGGGACACATAGATCAGCTCAAGGTTGCCATTGTCGGTGATATTCTCCATTCACGAGTTGCCAGGTCGAATATTTGGGCACTCAGAAAATTGGGTGCGCGCGTGTCTCTGGTTGGTCCGGCAACTCTTGTACCCAGAGAATTTGAAAAACTCGGTTGCGAGATTCACTACGACTTGCGGGAGGGAATTCGCGATGCAGATGTTATAAATTTATTAAGAATTCAGCTCGAGCGTCAAAGGAAGAATCTCTTCCCCTCGATACGCGAGTACCGACTCCTATACGGCTTGACCAAAGAACGCCTCGAATGGGCAAAGCCCGACGTTCTCATCATGCATCCAGGACCAATAAACCGCGGCGTAGAAATTTCTCAAGACGTCGCGGACGGCGAACATTCCGTCATTACGGAACAGGTAACGAATGGAATAGCAGTGCGTATGGCGGTGCTCTATCTCCTCAGCGGTGCGAACCGAGACAACCTCCTTACGCCAGCGACCACAGAGGGCTAAATATTCAGGGGAGCTGTTCGTATTGGGCTGCCATCACTAATACTGCCACAGCAGCCTCATACCCCTTGTTACTATTGTCTTCGCGACACCTCGCAAGTGCTTGCGCCAGGGTCGCGACCGTGAGAATTGCATTGCCTACTGCTATATTAGCTTCGTTTGCAAGGCCAGCAACTCCGGCCATAGACTCAGCAGCAACAAATCGATAGTGATCGGTTTCTCCTTGAATGACTGCCCCACAGCAAACTATGCCGTCCAGTGGTGCCGACGAAGACGTGCACCAGTGTCGAGCAACTCTTCGCGCAAGAGGAGCTATTTCCAACGCTCCGGGGCACCAATAGACTTTTATATCTTCATCTGCTACACCATACTCACGGAATGCCCGTTTTGCACCGTTTACAAGTTTTTCCACGACTTCTCCATTGAACCGACTCGCAACAATTGCAAAACGCTTCCCCTTCCCCGTTAGCCCCTCCCAATGTTTTTCTGCTGTTCCTGCCATAGTGCACTCCCTTTGAGCAGACTGAATTCTTCTGCCCCGGAAATTGTTCTGATGCATATAGTCAAAGGTTCACACAAGAGAGAAAACAAGTATTTTCAACGTGACACCTAAGGTTAAAATTTGCGGACTCACAAGACCCGAAGATGTTGAACAACTCTGTGGCATGGAGATTGATTTTTTAGGCTTTGTCTTTTACCCGCCAAGTGCCCGTTTTGTCCCACCCGAAAAGGCTCGCCTTTTCGTGACAATGATGCGCGAACTTTCCCCAATGTGCACACCAGTGGCGGTTTTGGTGAACCCGTCGTTGTCAGATGTTTTGAAGCTTCATGAGACTACGCTTATCGAGATGTTCCAGTTACATGGTGACGAGTCGCCGGCACTGGTCTGCGATTTACAGCAAAGAGGTTTCAAGGTAATCAAAGCTGTCCGAATCGGAAAGACACAAGTCGTCCCACGGTGGCAAGAGTATAAACCAGATTATTTTCTTTGCGACACACTTCGTGACAATGCACCAGGAGGAACGGGACATTCATGGGACATCGCCTGGCTCCCGAAAGATTTTCCGGTGAAATGTAGTTTTCTTGCAGGCGGGATAACGCCAGAAAACGTCCTTCACTTTATTAGTGCTCTTCGTCCTTTCGGCATAGACGTTTCATCTGGAGTCGAAATTTCGCCGGGAATAAAAGACATTGCGAAAGTTGCCGACTTATTACGAACAATACGTTCGTACAATCCATCGGTCGAGGAGAGAAAGTAATTGGCTAATCACGCGACAGAGACGTTTCCTAATTCAGCAGGATACTTTGGTGAGTTTGGCGGGCGCTACGTTCCCGAAACTTTGATGCCTGCCTTGTTGGAGCTTGAGCAGCAGTATCAGACTGTTAAGGCAGACCCATCTTTCCAAAGAGAGCTTGATGAACTCTTAAAAGATTACGTCGGGCGTCCTACTCCCCTCTATTTTGCTCAACATCTATCCAAGCACATTGGGCACGGACACCGCATATACTTAAAGCGAGAAGATCTTTGCCACACCGGCGCTCACAAAATCAACAATACCCTGGGACAAGCGCTGTTAGCGAAAAAATTGGGAAAGAAACGTGTCATTGCAGAAACTGGTGCGGGGCAACACGGGGTCGCGACCGCAACTGCATGCGCTCTCCTCGGTCTTGAATGCTGTGTTTATATGGGAAGCGAGGACATAGAACGGCAACGACTGAATGTCTTCCGTATGGAACTTCTTGGCGCTAAGGTCGTCGAAGTTCGAAGTGGAACGTGTACGCTGAAGGATGCCACCAGCGAAGCACTTCGAGATTGGATGGCCAACTGTGACACAACGCATTATATTATTGGCTCAGTAGTGGGGCCGCATCCGTTCCCCATGATAGTCCGCGATTTTCAGAGTGTGATTGGACGTGAAGTCCGCGAACAGATCTTAGCAAAAGAAGGGCGTCTCCCTAATGCAATTGTAGCATGCGTGGGAGGTGGTTCCAATGCCATCGGGATCTTTCATGCCTTTATCCCTGACGCAGATGTTCAGCTCATTGGTGTGGAAGCCGCAGGGCGCGGGATTGAATCTGGGCTCCACGCAGCAAGCATTTGCGCTGGGCAAATAGGGGTTTTTCACGGAGCTAAAAGCTATGTTCTTCAAAACTCTGATGGACAGATAACGCCAGCACACTCAATTTCCGCGGGGCTGGACTATCCCGGAACAGGTCCGGAACACAGTTACCTTGCCTCCTCCGGGCGAGCTCGCTATGTCGCGGTAACGGACGAACAAGCTCTCGCTGCAGTGCAGCTCTTATGCACAACGGAGGGCATTATTCCCGCTCTAGAAAGTGCCCACGCTGTCGCATATCTTGCTGATCTAGCCGAGCACCTTCCACCAGAAAGCATCGTTGTCATTAATTTGTCTGGAAGGGGCGACAAAGATGTATACACCATTGCTAAGGCACTCGGCAAGTCTCTTTGACGCTGCTCCACGCGTTTCTTTCGCTTCCAAGTCGGAAAACAAAAGTACAAGTCACCTCCGCGCAGCTCCACCCATCTCTCTATTGCTGTAAGCTGCTCGCAAGCGGTTTCTTACTTCTTGCTCAATGAAACCACTCAGGACATATGGCGCAAAGTATTTGCCGGGGCACGCCGTCATCACATACTCACGGTGGCAGCGGATAGTGGCGGGGTCTATGTTGTACTTGTCACATAGCCACGCTATAAGAGCGCATATTGAGTCCAGCTGTGCCTTCGTTGGTACCTGAAGTTCGTAATTCCCCATGAGAGTTACGAGAAGGTGTCCTGTCGGATCGTATTGGGTATTTGTGTCTCCTATAGCAAGCACATTGCGTCCCTCATAGATATTGCCGTCGAGATCTATAAGGAAATGATACGGGAGATCAGGCCATCCTTTTTCACGTTTTCCCCATTGTTGAAGATTTCTGAGAAGCCGACGGGGATCGTCTTGCGGCGTTAGCGGCTTTGGCGAGCCTTCGTGATGGAGGGTAATCCGTTGCGGAACGTGGGATCGGAGCGTCCCACTTGACTCCTGCCCACCCCATTCAGCTTTTGAAATAATCTTTGGTCGAGGAACTCGGACATTAGGATTTTCGCGACCAACGTCTTCGCTGCTGAATTCTCGTCCACATTCTTTAGCCGTGACCATTGCCCTATTGACAACAGGCAGAGGACTCTCCGCAAGGACGGTCCCAATGGCGAGAGCGTAAACACTCGCAAAGCAAAGAGCAATCATCCAAGGATTGAGCTTCTTGTTCATACTCGTCACTTCCCTCAATCACTGACTCTTTCCCGGATTTCCACCTCTTCGTACTGGCAGAGCCGTGTTTGGAGGAAGCGGAAGACTCTCTTCACGAGCTGAGTTATATGCGGTCGAAGCTCCTGATTTTGCTTCGCTGCCACGTTTTACTAAACCCGCACACCCACAAAGACAACAGCCAATGAATAGGACAGCTAGCAACTTTCCATTTCGTTTCATGGCATTCTCCCTCTCATGCATGATTCAGACAGCTTTTAACATCATAAAACCGGTTACTCCATCGTTTTATTGAGAAGCAGACAATTAATTTCGCATGCCGACGGCATACGCAAATCTATCCGTCTCTACTGTGCTTCGCTTTTCTCGGTTAAAACGCGCGGTATTTAGGTAGGCGTAAGTTATTTACGCGCAGACACCATAATGGTGTGCCTCATTCGTAACTCTATTGGCGGTTGACTTAATCACGTAGCCAGCATAAAGGAGACCAAGCAACACGGCATTGGCATTCTCATAGCACACGCGGTCGCCAGAAATCCTTATTGCAAAAACTCAACACTGGCCATCAGATGTGAGCCGTAATGAATGAAGCGCGGATCCATGTGCGGAATGCCCACCCCATTCGAAGCGGAGATTATGTTCTCTATTGGATGCAGCAAGCTCAACGGCTTCACTGGAATCACGCTTTCGAGTACGCGTTACAACAAGCTGAACTTCTTGGCATCCCAGTTCGTATCGTCTTCGGCATCACGCCACATTTTCCAGAAGCCAACCTTCGTCATTACGCGTTTATGATCGATGGACTCAAGGAAGTAGCAGCTGAGGCTTCCAAGCGAGGCATTTTAATAAGTTTCGACGTCGGTTCTCCGGCCGATGTATGTCTCGCCCACGCCCGTAAGGCCGCTCTTGTGGTTATGGATATGGGCTACTTGAAGGTACAACGTACGTGGCGTCAAAAGGTGGCGCAAGGGGTCTCCTGCAGGGTTGTAGAAGTGGAGAGCGACGTAGTTGTTCCCGTGGAGGTAGCTGCTCCTCACGAGATGTACGCAGCACGGTTCTTGCGTTTACGCATTAACAAGATACTTCATCAATTTCTTGAATCTTCCTCTTACGAACAAGAGGCGATGTCGTATGCACATTCTCACGATCTTTCCTCTCCCCCATTGGGACAGAAACTTGATGCGATACTAGAAGAGCTGCCAATTGATCGAAGCGTTGGACCGATTCCATGGAAACGAGGCGGAACAACCGCTGCCCGAAACTTGCTTGAGTCATTTATAGAGACAAAGTTGAATGGTTATGCCAGTCTTCGCAACGACCCAGCTCTCTCGCACTCCTCGGAGTTGAGTCCCTATTTACACTTTGGTCAGATTTCCCCTCTCTACGTTGTTTGGAGAATCATGCAGGAAAAAGAGTCTCCAGATCGGGAAGCTTTTCTCGAGCAATTAATCGTGCGACGTGAACTGAGCATGAACTTTGCGTACTATTGCAGTGATTACGACAATTACCAGTGCCTTCCTTCTTGGGCACGCGATACACTTGAAAAACATGTTTGCGATAGCCGTCCCTACGTCTACTCCTTATCAGAACTAGAGCAAGCACGCACACACGATCCAATTTGGAATGCGGCGCAGTTGGAGTTAGTACATGCAGGGACGATACATAACTACATGAGGATGTACTGGGGCAAACAACTAATTCAATGGACTCGACATCCGCAAGAGGCTTTTAGAATTTTATGTTATCTTAATAATAAGTATGCACTCGATGGTCGGGATCCCAACAGCTTTGCGGGCATTGCGTGGTGCTTTGGGAAACACGACCGTCCGTGGCCAGAGCGCCCTGTGTGGGGAACCGTCCGCTCTATGACGCAATCGGGATTGCGCAGCAAATTCAACGTTGATGCTTACGTTGAGCGTATTCATAAGCTGGTTGGGCAGTGCAGTAATGAATCATAGGAGCGCAAAGTGATGCACTTAGCTATCGATCCACGAGACCGTGATCTTGCTCGTCTTCTCGTCACATTTTCGACACGCGTGAAAGAGGGTGACATCGCGATCATAGAGTGCGTCGGGAGCGACGCACTTGGTCTTGCGCGAGCTTGTTTAGAAGAGATTCTTGCCGCAGGAGCGACCCCTTACCTCTATTTCTCTGACCCAATTGTTACCCGAACGATGTTAAAGTACGGCAGCGAAGCAGTGTTCAAGAAGTTCGGAGTCCTCCAACTCGACATAATGAAACATGCTCAGGTATACATCGGAATTCGGGGCAGTGACAATCCCTTTGAGCTGAAAGGGATTGCGCAGGAGAAACTCGAAAGTTTCAGCAAATTTGTGACAAAACCTGTTCATCTTGAGCAACGAGTGAAACACACGCGCTGGGTGGTGCTCCGGTATCCAAATGCCTCCATGGCTCAACTCGCTCAAATGAGCACAGAAGAATTTGCCGACTTCTATTATAGGGCCTGCTTAGCCGACTATCCAACAATGAAGAAGGTTGGTAAAAAACTAAAAGCGCTCATGGACCAAACCGAGAAAGTTCGCATCATTGGTCCTGGAACAGACCTCTCATTTTCTATCGCAGCCATTCCTAGTATTCTGTGTTGCGGAGAGATGAATGTTCCAGACGGTGAATGCTTCACGGCCCCAGTTCGCGAAAGCGTCGAAGGGGTTGTGCAATTCAATACCCCCTCTGTTTGGGAAGGGCAACCATTTGAAAACATTCGGCTAGTGTTTAAGAAGGGAAAGGTAGTAAGTGCTGAGGCTGCCACTCCTGAGCAAACGAGAAAGCTCCAGAGTGTATTGGATCGCGATCGTGGGGCTCGTTACATCGGTGAGTTTGCACTCGGGTTCCATCCTGTCATCAGAGAGCCAATGAGGGATATTCTTTTCGACGAGAAAATAGCCGGAAGTTTCCACATGGCGCTGGGGCAATGTTACGATGAAGCACCCAATGGGAACCGTTCACAGATTCATTGGGACCTTGTCTGTATCCAAAGGCCAGAGTACGGTGGAGGAGAAATCTGGTTTGATGGCAAGTTGGTTCGTAAAGACGGGAATTTCGTAGCAAAGTCTCTTCAGCCACTGAATCCGGCTCCAGAAAGCACTAGGCCGGAACATCCCAAATCGAAACACTCGTCGCGGAAACAATGAAGAATCTCCTCACGCGCTGGCTGCCCTATCTTGCTGTTCTTGTGGCTATTGCTGTCTACACCTCAGAAAAATGGCTGAGTAACAGTGGTCACGCGGAGCAGGCACGAACGGTTGTGACCTTTTGGGCATTTTCATATCCAGCGCAAACTATGCTCGAGCTCAAAACACAATTTGAGCAGACTCATCCCGATATACGAGTTGATGTTCAGACAGTACCTTGGGAACACCTCCAGCAGAAGACTCTTTGGGCAATCGCAGCAAATTCGAACGTACCTGACGTCATTGTGGGAAGCTCAGAGTGGCTCGGAGGTCTTGTCAGTGCTGGAGCGTTAGAACCGCTCGATACATCAGAATTAGGGGAAACGTTTTTTCAGAAGTATTTCCCTCCTGCCTTGCGAATATACCAGTATCCTGAAATTCAGTCATCCTCTCCGAGCAAAGGTGGTTTGAGACAGTACGGAATTCCTCTAGATATCGACCTGATGGTAGTCTATTATCGTTCAGATATACTCGACCCTCTCCTCGAAAAGAAAGGCTGGAAGTCTTTTCCTTCCACGTGGGATCAGTTTCTTGAGCTTGGAAAGACTGTGTGCACAGAGTTTCAAACCAGTCAACCGCCCGTGAGATATCTTTTTCTCGACCCAGAGGATCCTGTTCCACTCAGTATGGCGTTCTTCCCTAGCTCTGGCACGAAGGTACTCGATGATAGGATGGAGCATGCCGCATTCAACTGCCCAGCGGGAATTAGTGCGTTCGCGTTTTTTGCACGCCTCCTGACTGAAGGATGCGCAATGAGATGGGAACGAGGAATAATGGAAGATCCTCTCGTGCTCCTAAAAACAACAAGGTCCCTCGTGACTGTGAGCGGGCCGTGGTACAGAAAAGTTTTGGAGAGGCGCATCCCGGAACAAGCTGGGCGTTGGCGAATTGCTCTCTTCCCGAGGCGTGAACCTCAATTCCCGTCGAGTGCTCTCGGCGGAGCCTGTTTGGCAATACCCTACAATGCGCCTCACAAGAGAGAGGCTCTAGCATTGATCCGTTTTATGGCCCAAGATGAATTTGCACTGAATTACTTCCGCCGCGTAGGCAGTCCGCCGCCACAGATATCTGCGTGGAACGATCCCGTGTTTTCAGAACCTGTAGCGTACTTTGGCGGACAAAGAATCTACGGGGTCATACGAGAAGCCATTGAGACAGCGCAGCCAACACAACTCATTCCAAATACCCAGATTACGCGCGATTGTCTGCGGAGAGCGCTGAAAAACATTGCAGATGGAGCATCGATCCAACCTACGGTGGAAAAGGCTGCAAAAGAAATTGAAAGGCTCTTGCAGTGACCCAAAATCCAATTTTCTCATTGAGCACAAGGAATAATGCTTCGAATGCTCGCTTTTGATGAGACAAATGAGTCAGACACACCAGCTTCTGCATATACTAAATATGAATGATAGTTTGGAGGAATGAACTTTTATGGCTGAGATTCTGCCATTCCGCGGAACACGCTACAACAGCCAACTTGTCGGCGATCTAAGTAAAATCATTGCGCCGCCCTACGATGTCATTTCTAAGGAGCTCCAGGAGGAACTGTATGCACGGCATCCGTATAATGTGATCCGCCTGACTCTGACAAAAGACGAGAAGGACGACAACTTTTCGGACAAATATCTTCGAGCAGCAAACTATCTCAAAACGTGGCGGGGCGAAGGCGTACTAATCGATGACCATGTGCCTTCTCTCTACCTTTACGACCAAAGTTTCACACTTCCCTCAGGAGAGACGAAAACCAGAAAAGGATTTTTTGCACTCATCAAATTGTCTGACTATAGTGAAGGTGGAGTCAAAGCTCATGAACACACCTTTGCGGGGCCGAAAGCTGATCGCTTAAAGCTAATGCTTGCGACCAATGCAAATCTTTCCCCAATTTTCCTGATTTTTAACGATCCCAGCCGTGAGGTTACCGATCTGGTTGAGCACGAAATGGAAAATGCAAAGACATGGCAGACTGTCGAGGACGAAGACGGTGTGACGCATCGTCTCTGGGTCGTCGGGAAAAGAGATTTCATCAGCAAAGTTCGTGAAGCAATGTCTTCGAAAGTTCTCTTTATCGCTGATGGTCATCACCGTTATGAAACAGCCCTCGCTTACAGAGATCGGATGAGAGAGGAAACGGGATTGCGCGATGGCAACCAGCCTTTCGATTACGTCATGGCGTATTTGACGCCTGCGGAGCAAGATGGTCTTGTCATTCTTCCGACGCATCGCGCCCTCTCAAAATCTCTCATGGCCGATGTCGATATGAAGGAAGCTCTCCAAGAACTCAAAGAAGCATTTCACATCACCACAGAAAAAATTGATTTAGCCCAACCAGAGAAAGAAGCCGCCAGAATAGGTGAGAAAGTGACAGAGCTGGGAAAGAAGAATACCTCTTACGCAATGGTTGAGGCGAACGGAAAAGTTCATTACCTCCAATTAAAAAAGGATGCCGACCCAAACGATCTCATAGATTCAGACGACATCCCAGCACTAGTGAAACGCCTCGATGTCTCAATACTCCATCAATATATCATTAACCGGGTGTTCATTGGCAATCCAGAGTTTGAGCTGGCCGAGGACGAGTGCTTTTATGTCCGAGATATCAGTCGTTTGCTGGAAATGCTCCGAACGAAAAAAGCCCTTGTTGGCTTTGTGCTGAATCCCACTCCCATGGAACAAGTCCTGGAAATAGTTGCTGCAGGTATCAAAATGCCGCATAAGAGTACATACTTTCATCCCAAGCTAGCAGATGGTCTGGTATTTCGGGACATGAACATCGAGACAAGAAGCCGACGACGCTGACTCCGGTTATGCTGTTATAAGTCAGTATGTACTAAGTAGACACGTGTCAAAAAACTTGACCACCATCATATTGCCATTGCGAACGTACCTTCTACGGTACGTGGAGTCCGTTGTTGGCGCTACGTGCGGAACTGCATTTTACTCCTACGTGACAGTGGAACGAAGCACAAATCCAGATTTTGGTGATTATTTTTCTCCTACTCCCCTGCGAATTGCAAAACGCCTTGCCGTTGACCCGGGTGAATTATCAAAAAAACTTTTGGATCTTTTACCTTGTCATGATTCCCTCATCTCGAAGATCGAGGCAACTGGTTCAGGATTTATAAACTTCTTTCTCAAACCAATGACGGTGCTGGAACTAATTCCTGATCTTGTTACCTATCTCCGATTTTCCCTCCACGAAGATGGATGTTCCATCAACAATATCGAAGTGCTAAGCCGCAAGTGTGGCTCCGCTAAGCTTCGTTTAGCCATCGAAACATGGCGAGTCCTCCACTGTTTTTTCGAGCAAAATGGGAGGCCGCAGCACCTTCCAGAGAGCTCGGAGTTCGCCTTGTTAAGTGACCCCGAAGAGTTCTCTACAGCCCTATTCATCCATGACTATGCCCACAAGCGGGAAATGGGGATCACCGACGTTTACTTGTACGAGCTAGCAGTGTGCTGCAGAGATAGCTTTTTTTGGCACAATCAGATTGCTCCATACTGGATACACGATCCAGAATCACCTGACAAGATACGCCCACGTGGATTTTTGCTCTGGCTGGTTTGGCGAGTTTTAGGCGAAGGTCTTTGCAGAACTTTGCTTAGCAGTAACTTAAAGGAACTTAAGCATAACGAAACGAGGGGTTGAGGTGGAACCTTCACGCTTGGATCAAGGTTTCTCTATGCCTGCCGAATGGGAACGCCACGAGGCAACTTGGGTCGCGTGGCCGCACAATGTAGGGGATTGGCCTGGAAAGTTTCACCCAATACCATGGGTAACAGCAGAAGTCGTGAAGCATTTAAGCGAAGGAGAAGAAGTCCGCCTTATTGTCCTCGACGAAAACATGGAAAGAAAAGCTCGTCGGATTCTGGAAAAAGCAGACGCTATGAGGGGTAAGATTTCATTTTACCACCTTCCCACCAACCGATGCTGGACTCGCGATTACCTTCCCCTTTTCGTCGTGTCTAACGATAAAACCGAACTTGTTGCAGTGAAGTGGCACTTCAACGGATGGGCGAAATATTCTGACTGGGAATTGGACGACAAGGCAGGAGAAGCCGTAGCCCACCAGATATGCAGCTCTGTATGGTATCCACGGCACCCCAGCACAGGCAGAAAAGTTGTCTTGGAAGGTGGGAGCATTGACGTCAACGGAGAAGGGCTCCTTCTCACCACTGAGGAATGCCTCATGAGTAAAATCCAAGCGCGTAATCCAGGCTTCTCAAAAGCTGATTATGAAGAGCTCTTTCGTTCCTACCTTGGTATAACGCGTACTATCTGGCTCGCCGGCGGAATTGTGGGAGACGATACTCATGGCCATGTTGACGATGTTGCTCGATTTGTTTCTCCCGACACGGTGGTCCTAGCCACCGATAGTGACTCAAACTCACCCCACTATGAGATACTCGCGGAAAACAAGCGACGCCTTTTGTCCGCAACAGACACCACTGGCCGTCGACTTAACGTCGTCGAGCTTCCTTTGCCTTCTCCCGTAGTATTTGCGGGACAAAGGCTCCCAGCGAGCTACGCCAATTTCTACATCGGAAACACGAAGGTGCTAGTTCCCACCTTTAACGATCCTAATGATCGGATAGCACTCAGCATTCTACAGGATCTTTTCCCTTCTAGGACTGTCGTTGGAATCCATTGCCTCGATTTCGTACTAGGGCTTGGTACCATCCATTGTATGACACAGCAACAGCCTCTTGTTGGTGTCTCTTGACGCCGATGGCAAAAAGAGATACTCATCCCGCAGAGAAACAATGGGGCGTCGTATGACCGCTCGCGGCCAGAAAGCTCGGTGGTACCATTTGCTAATTATTGTCCTGCTAGGCGCTGGTATGGGAGCTTTTCTCGGCTGGCTACTTGCAGGATTCGTCGTCGAGCCGTCAATGGTGGCACTCATGGATTCTAGGCAGAGAATGAGAACCGAGTTTATTCGCACTTTGCTTCGTGCGTGTGGTGTTCATTCTGCCCGTGGCGGTGCAGTACTCGGTATAATTTTAGGAGCTATTTCAACGGTAGGAGTTCTCATACGGTACAGAATCAACGGGGACACGGATAACTAGGAGCCAAGGCTCGTCTTCTGCTCTTCGGAGGTAGAGCTATTTTTGTCACTGCAGAGGAAATACGTGCGAGTTTTTTTCGGCACGGTCTTCGTTTCGCGCTATTTTTACCGCTTTTGCAGCTGAGTACAGTGCAAGAATAATCAGTATAGCGCCAACAGTTCGTTCGACGACAAGAATATACTTCGTGTTCAAGTGCCGGTGGAACTGCCCAATGATAAGAGAGATGACAAACACCCAGCTGGTGCACGCTGTAAAGACGCCTATCGCTAGCATGGAAGAAAAAAACCAGCCATTGCCAAAATGCTGGGCAGCAGTAACGCTTGTGAGTAACCAATAGAAAATTGTTGGAGGGCTTGTAAGTGTAAGAACTAGTCCCAATAAGTATCCCCGAAAAAGAGACGAGGATCGTTGGGCAAATTCAGGAGACACGTCTTCGCCCGGTTCTTCCTCGTCGGCCGGAACCATTGTGTTTGGTTTTGCTCTGAGGGCACGAACACCAATTATGAAAAGAAGAAGGGAACCAAAAGCATAGAGCGATGACTGTGCCCAGTCTGGGAGTGCCGAAATGACCGCGGCAGCACCGGCAGAAATTGCCATTACGTAGAAAACGTCGGCGCTTACAGCGCCCATTCCAAAAGCAATCGCTGCCTTCGGCCCTCGTGATATTGCTCTTCTTATGACCTCGAGATTAATTGGCCCAGGAAATACCGCCGCTCCAAAACCGAAGGCAAAACCGTAGAGGAAAATATGCCATATTACGGAACCGATTGACCCAACCTCCAAGTCATTCTGTACTGGTAGAAACGATAACGATTCTTGATTTCATTACATTCAATGATTGGTTAATACTGACGAGTTTTAAAAACGAAGGGTCTGGGAGTACTAAACTGCAAGCTCAAATACAAGGCATCTACGACAGCAACGGTATTGCTCCGGTTTATCCTGGATTGGTTACTCTCTTTGCATTTTTAATGGGCACCATCTGGGGAAGCTTTCTCAATGTGTGTATCTACCGTATTCCCCAAGGCAAATCGATTGTATTTCCTCCATCGCACTGCGGAGCATGCGGAACGCGCATAAAGTGGTATGATAACATTCCTGTTGTAAGCTATTTTTTGCTTGGTGGAACGTGCCGCGCCTGCGGGGCGCATTTTAGCGTACGATATGCGTGTATCGAAGCGTTGACTGGACTGCTGTTCGCTGGCGTGGTCGCCCGGTATGGACTCTCTGCGGCTGCTATTGCCCACTGCGTAGTGATCTGTCTACTGATTATCGGAACTTTCACCGATATAGACCATTTTATCATTCCAGATAGTGTAACACTAGGAGGACTGTTTTTTGCAGTTCTCAGTGCCGCCGTGCTTGGTCGGAGTTCAATTATTGGGAGAGAATTTGAGGATGCGTGCTTACTTTTTCAGCTCAGACCGCTGGATCTAGGAAACTCAATGATAGCTCGATATGGGGAGAGAGGTGTGATATTGCTGTTTTCGATCTTTTCGGCGCTATTCGCCTGGTCAATGCTTCAAGCGATTGCTATTTTTGGTCGCATTGTTTTCCGAAAAGAGGCAATGGGAGGCGGAGACATCAAACTCTTTGCTTTTCTCGGCGCATATTTTGGTGCAATGAATTCGGTAGTCATTCTTTTACTATCTTCTGCTATTGGAGCCTTGTTAGGACTGTTGTTTCTTGGATGGCACATGATATTTAGTGGTGACCACTACGATGAATTTCTAATTGATTTAGATCGAATCCGGAAGCCGCCCTCCACAAAAGCTGTTTCCTTGAGGGAAGGAAATAACGACCAGATTTACACGTCTCCTCATGAAGAGCCCCGAGACAGTAATTATCCCAACCACATCTCACTATTGCTTGCCAAAAAAACAGCCCGACAACTCCATCATTTCCCGTTTGGCCCATACATTGCTCTTGCCGCTCTTATAGTGCTCTTTGCACATCCGGAGATCGAAAAATGGCTTTACGAACGCTTCTTCTTTATACCAATGCTACTAGAACCATGAAGCACTTCTGTTTGCGCGCAGTTCGGAAGGCACGCCCCGGTGCCTGTTTTTCCCAGACCAGTGTCGTCCGGGCTCGAGAGTCTTTTTACTTTTTCCTTGTTTTGGTGGTCTCCATTGCAATCTCCGCAGGGAGATTGGCGGCTGGACCACAGGGACAAGGTGCTACTGGAGTGAAGGAGACAAAGATACCCCCAGAGAGCATGACGCCAGAAGAGGTCGAACTTCAGAATTGTGGAATTCCACCACGCCCCGAGGAAGCCCTAAAACTTTTACAGAGAGGACTCCCCGAAACCGTTTCCCCTGAGCAGCTGCCGGAACGCCCGGTAGAGAGAACTCAGTTGGCAGTGGACGCTATGGCTATCATTGCCAAAGCTCGTTACACCCCTGCGGTAGACACTCTCATCCGAATTGCTCAGGGAGACATGCCACCTGGGGTGGAGCAGCTTCTTGCTCTCGACGTGAGAGCTACATCGCCACAGTTGCGCGATGAATTTCGCCTGAAAGCCATTCAACTTCTCCAATACAATGCTGCTAACGCACTGGGGCTCATTGGAGATAAACGGGCGTTACCTGTCGTCGAGAGCCTTTTCCAGACTGAGCAACGCATCGCACCGAAAATCCAGTATGCCCTAACTTTGGCATGCTTAGGCAATACCTCTGGCATGGATTTTCTTGTCGAGGTCATACAGTTACAAAACCGACGCGAAAGTGCGGCCGCTGCCCGAGTTTTTACGACCATCACTGGGGAGGATTTTGGATATACAGACCAGTCGCCAGCGAAGAAGCGCAAACAGCTCAGCCGGATTTACGCTGAATGGTGGAAAAACCACAGAGCGGAGTTTCGGGTCGACCCCAAAGCTGTCTTAGCTCGACGACTTGCCGGAGGGCCAGAGCTTCCACTGAAACCGCGTTCTACGCGTGATCTCTTGAAACTTTCAGCCCAGTATTTCGATGTTGAAAACAAGCAAGCCACAATTCAGGCACGCGAGCAGCTTGCTGCTGCGGGACCAGCTATCAATGCTGACCTTCTTGCCATTATTAATGACGAGATGGAAGACCTTGATGTGAGGATGGAAGCGATGAATTGGTACTACGAGATCAATCGAAAGAACGCACGCGATGTTTTGAAACGTCTCAGACGCGACGCCAACCCAGAAATAGTAGACAAAGCGCAAATGCTTCTTGAAAAAATTGACCGCCCTTCCGACGATGGATTTGTTTTCCCATCACAACAAACTAGATAGACTGGAAAGCAGCGTCCCCAAGTTGTGAACACTCTAGACAACAACTCGACAGGACCGATGGTCCAAAAACTACCAGTGAGGGATCTGTTTTTCCTTGGAGGGATTTCAGTTGCCTCCATTCTTGGCATAATTGCCGGATTTCTTTGTTCAGCCTTCCTGCCACCCCGCTATAGTTCCTTTTCAGCATATTCCCCTCTGGTCGGGCTTGCTGCGGGGTTATTTTGCTACCTCGTCGCTCTGCGCCCCAAAATCGTATACTTAGGTTTTGTCTTCTTCTGCCTTATTTCATACGAAACCTTAGAAGAGATAAAACTTCCTCTCGGGTTCATGAAACTCTATGTGCAAGATGTTGCTTTGGCCTTCAACTTCTGCTTTCTCCTTCTCCGTTTTTTCTTCGGCTGGGCTCCACAGCGAAAACATATTATGAATTATTTTGTGGTGGGCTATTTTGTGTTGGGTTTCTTCTCTGCATGGAATGGTCTGCTATTGTCTCACAGTCCTTATGATGCAGTTTTTGGAGACATGCGCCGAGCCTTTGCATATTTTTTGAACTACTTTTTTGCCCTCTACCTTCTCGACGATCTCAAAGAAGTGCTACTTCTCCGCAGAGTAATGTTCGCAGGGACGCTAGCCCTTATTCTAAAAGGAGTTTTTCAGCTAGCCACTGGGCAATTTTATTATCGTCGCTTGGGCGACGCTGCTCATATTTTGAGTCATATTGAACTGACGTTTTTGTCGTTTGGGGTCTTTTATGCCTTAGCTAGGGTTCTCTTTGATTCACGGGCCAAAACGTGGCCATGGGCAACTATAGCCTTTGCGGGCATTCTTGTTACCGTGATTGGAAATTACCGAGCGTCGTGGCTGGGTCTCGCTGCTGGCCTCTTTTGCTTATTCCTCTTCTTGCCCCTGCGTCGGCGCTTTCAAGTCGCTGGTATTGTCGGAGCACTCGCCATACTCGGAGCCCTGACACTTTATGCTCTCTGGGATGTCGAAATCCTCGGTAACACAACGATAGGGCAAGAGATCAGCGCAAAAGCCGATGTCAAAAATGCGCCACTCGACGTGAATGTGATCTGGCGCTTCGATTCATATCGTGGAGCAATGGAATACTGGAAACAACGTCCCTGGCTAGGATGCGGCCTTGGAACCAAAGTCGAATTTATAACGATCACAACACGAGGAACACCGTATCTCGCTCTCGATCACCGCATTCATAATAGCTTCATCTGGCTGTTCATGACGCAGGGAATTATCGGATTTCCCTTCGCACTCCTCCCCCATGTCGCATTTCTCATCATATGTATTCGTTACCTTCGCATTACGTCATGGACGGAGGGAAAAGTGACTGTCATGGCATGCTTGGGCTATGCTGTCTCTATGTTGGTCTCTACTGCATTTGAGCATTTTCTCGAAACCGGCACAACTATCACGGTTTACGGGAGCGTTATGGGTCTCGCAGTCGCAACAATGCTCTTGTCACCAAAGCAAGAGGTTCTGCCTTCACGAAACGAGTCGGATGAGCCCGCTGTTCTGAAAACTATCGAGAAGTTTTAGTGAACTCCATCGATTTCATCGATTGCCTTCAGAAGCTGATCCACTTCCTCTTTGGTCCCAATGGTTATCCGCACTGCATCTTGCAAGAGCCGTGCATCAAAGTAACGCACGAGAACCTTTCGCGCTTTAAGGTTCTGGTAAAGCATTCGGGCATCTTCTCTCCTAGCGAGTAGGAAATTTCCAGCTGACTCTGGAACAGTAAAGCCTCGCTTTATCAGCTCATTCCGCAGGTACTTTCGCGTTTCACAGATTTTTCTAACGATGTCTGAGTAGTATTCCTGCGCCTTCCACGCAGCAAGAGCGGCAGTTTGGCTCATGCGGTTGACATTATAACTATCTTTGAGTTTCCAGATCTGATTGATAATCTTAGGGCGAGCGATGAGGAATCCTACGCGTGCACCAGCCAGGGCATAACTCTTAGAAAAAGTTCGGCTTACCGCAACATTTTCGTACCTCTTCACAAGGTCGATAGCTGTCAAGCCCGCGAAATCGGCATATGCTTCATCGACCACAACAAGTCGCTGTGGATTTAATGCTGCGAGTTTCTCTATCTCCTCTATGGAATAAAGTGTTCCGAGCGGCGGGTTGGGATTGGCTATAAAGAAAATCTGACATCGCGCTCGAAATGCTTCTTCAGGGATTGTATAAGTCGGCGCTGAGACATCAAACTCCTGACAGCCCGCTCCAAACATTGCTGCCAGTGTCCTATAGAGGACATACGTTGGATATAGCATCGCAATGCAGTCCCCAGGCGTAAGGAATGCATGACAGACGAGACGCAGAATTTCATCAGATCCGTTCCCGACCAGTACCCATTCGATCTGAAGTCCATACCTCTCAGCGATGGCTTCGCGCAAAGCTCTGCTAGTGGGATCGGGATACTTTTGCAACGTACATGAATTGCATTCACGAATTAAGGCCTCAATTACGCTAGGAGCGGGAGAGTACGGGCACTCATTTGTGTTTAATTTTACGAATCCTTCCCCCTGTGGCTGCTCCCCTGGCACATAAGCCTCTAATGTTTCGAGAACTGGATTGAATCGCATCTTTATTTTCGCTCCGCTATCATTGTCCGCATCGAAATCTCTTGCGCAAGACACTTGCAATGCAATCTTAGCATTTCGACTGTGGCGTAAAGTATCTGCACGCAATGAGAAAAGGGATTCTCTTTAGAGAAATAGACAATGTTCACTCGAAGTCTCCGACATCCTATTAACCAAAACTTTTTATTCCTTGTCGTCGGCATTTTGTTTTTTGCGACGGGAGCATGTAGTCTCATTTATCAGGTGGTATGGCAGCGATACCTCCTTAACCTGTTTGGTGCCACCATTTACTCTATCAGTACCGTGCTCGCTGCTTTTATGGGAGGTCTTGCTCTCGGAAGCTTTTTGCTCGGTCGTATTGCAGACAGGGCACGCTCTCCTCTGCGACTCTATGGTGTCCTGGAACTAGGCGTTGGGCTTGCTGCTTGCATTGTCCCCGTTCTCTTGCGCGCTCTCGACCCGATTTTTGTATGGGCCTACAAGAATTGGGGATCAAATTTCTTCGCCTACTCTTTTGCTCGATTCGTGTTTGTCTTCCTTATTCTTCTCGTTCCCACTACTCTCATGGGAGGAACGCTCCCCCTTCTTTCGAGATTCGTGTCGCCTTTGGGGAAAATGAATGGAACACGCATCGGACTTCTCTACGCGTTGAACACGTGCGGGGCTGTTGCCGGCACAATTGCAGCAGGTTTCTATTTTCTCCGATGGTGGGGAATTTCAACTACTATTGCTCTGGCTGTAGGTGTGAACATTTTCGCCGGCATTGTGGCAATAGGCCTATCACTCGGAACCACTGGCACTGCAGGCAATGAAGAGAACGATCCCCACGGGGAGGAGGCAGCGCAACGGGACGCGCACACTCTTACTCCGCATCAGCGTCGCGCCGTTTTCTTCGCTTACTTTATCTCCGGTTTGGCAGCTCTCGGACTAGAAGTTGTTTGGAGCCGTGCCTTGGTGTTCACCTTCGAGCTTTTGAAAAACACAACGTACAGTTTCACAGCAATGCTCAGTGTATTTCTCGTCGGTATCGCCGTGGGGAGTGCTGCGGCAAGTCCGTTCGTGGAGAAGGATAAGCATCCGTATCGCACTTTTGCCATTCTCCAAATAGTGATTGGTCTTGTCTCGGTTTGCTCGTTCTTTGTGCTCTATCACTTCTGTTACACGTTAGGTGCTAGCTGGCTTGACCTGGTCAATACCGAGACGGGAAGCATTCGCTGGACACAGACCTTATTTTTGGTCTTTTTGCGTTCGGCAGTCGTTGTGTTTCCCCCTACGTTCCTCATGGGCTTTGCATTCCCCTACGCGGTACGTTGCATTGCACTCTCGGCGTCCGCTATCGGTGTTGGAACTGAAGTTGGGCGTCTCTATTCTCTCAATACTGTAGGAGCGATTTTAGGCTCGTTTGCCACTGGGTTCCTCCTCCTCCCTTTCTTCGGTATCGCAAACACTATCTGGGGACTCGGCACACTCCAGGCGATTTCAGGATGCACTTTGACATTGATAGACAAACGAGAGCCGGCAGCAAGGCGCTATACCTGGCTTGCTCTTGCAGTAGCTTCGCTTGCGGTCACTTACGTACGGATTCCTCGGCCAACTATCTTTCAGCCTTTGGAGCCCTTGGAAAAAATGATCTTCTACAAGGAAGGTCCTTTAGCAACTGTGTCGGTGACTGAAAACAGTCTGGGTTATCGAACAATCTTTGTCGACAATGTCGGAGTCGCAGGAACTGAGCCAATGCTTCTCACCGATCAGAAAAGCTTGGCACATGTTCCCATGCTCTTGTTGAAAAATCCAAAGAGTGCACTCACTGTTGGCTTTGGTAGCGGTGGGGCAAGCTATTCTTATACTCTCCATCCAGAACTCGAAACCATTGATTGCGTCGAAATCACAAAAACTGTCATTGAAGCTGCTCCCACGTTGGTAGATTCAAATCACGATGTCGTGATGCAGCGCGACGAGTACCTAAAGCGCACAGGAAAACTCCCCGAAGGCATTCCTCTCTGGAACGACGGTGGCAGGAGTGGGTGGTACAAGAGCGATCGTCGCTACAATATAATTCTCGACGATGTAAGAAGTTATCTTCACTTCACAGATAAACGCTATGACATTATTGCAACTGATTGTACTGATCTGCGCTACAAATCTAATGCCAACCTATACGACCTCGAGTATTTTACCCTCTGTCGCAACCGTATCACAGAAGACGGTATGGTTGTCGTGTGGATGCCTCTAGCAGGACTTTCTGATGAAGCGTTTCGCGTCGCTCTGAGAACCTTCTACCGCGTCTTCCCCAATATGGAAGTCTTCTACATGAACAATGAGCCAACCCACTACATCCTTCTCATTGGGACAAAATCACCGCTAACTGTGGATCTCGATACGATGCGGAGAAAGCTACAAAACCCACGAGTAAATGCGGACTTAGAAGAACTCCATCTCAATTCAGCGGAAAAGATCCTCTCTTGCTTTGTCTGTGGTCGCGAAGCACTAAAAGGCTATCTCGCCGGCGACCTTCTCAATACCGAGGATTTTCCGTACCTTGAATTCGAGTCGCCTCGATTCGGTTATGGAGACAGTCCTATTCTGATGAACCTCGATTCGTTGTTCCAGGTTCGTGAGCATCCGGCGAAACTTTTGGAGCGCCCCACATCTTCGCCGGAAGAAGTTTCACGACTAGAGCGATACGCCGCAGCTGTCCCGGACATCATCGAGGGACATAAACACTATCGGAGGGTGGAACTAGAGCTCGCAGCGCAATGCTGGATGCGTGCTCTCGCGATTAATCCGGAAGACAAGTCGGTCCGACATTTATTAGACTTCGAGGAATTGCGCCGCAAGGTTAAAGGACAACCGCTCAACTTGTGGGCAAAGTATGCTCTGGCCCAAGTTTTAATCCTCCAAGGGAGAGACACCGAGGCGGTAAGCTATCTCAACGATCTAATTAAAACTGCGACTTCGCAACCAGGTCTTCCTAAAGCTGATGTCCTTTTCCGAGAAGCCTGCACAAAGCTTGCTGACATCTACGAGAAGAGAGGGAAGAAATCCGAATCGGAAAAATTACGCAGAGATGCTATGAAGGGGCTGGCTACGAACAGCCTGACCATGTACCGACAATGAAATCCCTCGTCTCCCATTTTGCGCTGTTGCTTTGCGTACTGATAAGTCCGATTCCCTGCGTCGCTGCGGAGAATGCTGCTTCTCTCTCCCATAGTTCCACGCCTAAACTTGTCTTTGATGCACACGTGGATTGCATCGGCAGGGTACTTGATCGCGGAGATGACCTGAGCGATCCATCATGTGGGGGCCAAGTGGACATTCCAAAATGGCGAGCAGGACATGTAAACATAGTTTGGGTAGCTGTCTGGGTGGATCCACGACGCTATCCAGGCGACCTAGCTTTTCACCGAGCGACTGCGCTTATAGAAGCCATTCGAAATGAAGTCAAAAAACACTCGCGAGACCTAGCACTTTGTCGCTCAGCACAAGAATGCGCGAGAGTAGCGAGAGAAGGGAAAATTGCGATCATTTTGGGCCTTGAGGGGGGCGCACCATTGCTGGATTCGCCCGACCTGGTTTCTTATTTTGCAAAAGCTGGTATCCGTCGGATCACGCTCACGTGGCGCGGAAATCTTTCCTGGGCAGGGTCTTCTCAAGAGCTCAATCAGAGTGCGGTGAGAACTCCACGAGGCTTAACAGAGACAGGGCTTGAAATTCTCCGTAAAATGAACGAGCTGGGAGTGGTTGTCGATCTTTCGCATGCCAGTGACCTCACTGCAGTACAAGCGATGCAGTTTTCGAAAAAGCCTGTGATTTTCTCTCACTCTAATGCTCGGTCGCTCTGCAATCATCCGCGGAATGTCAGCGACGCTCTACTCCGACAGTTGAAAGAGAATGGCGGAGTCATTGGCGTAAACTTTCATTCGAAGTTTCTCCGACGTCTCTCCATAGGAGATGAAATTACGGGAAAATCGGCTGCAACCATTGACGACGTTGTGCGACACATCGAGCATATCCGTGATGTGGCAGGAATTGACCACATAGGGATCGGCAGTGACTGGGATGGGGATATTGTTCCCGCGCGTGGGCTCGAAGATGCATCAAAACTTCCAGCTCTTTTCGAGGCTTTACGAGCAAAAGGGTTCACAGATGATGAAATTGATAAAATAGCAGGAAGAAATTTTCTCAGAGTTCTCGCCGAAAATGAACTTCCGTAGATCAAGCCACACGAGATTGTGTTGTGTTGGGGCGAATAAACTCAATGCTCAACTCGTAGATTGTGAAAGATTGCACGAACCAATTTGGTTCTATTTTTCGTCGCGTTCTGAATAGGCTTTTTTTGAGTTGATTCAGTGGGACGCTATGGCAGTTTAAGTTCCCTGAAATAGTTGATCTATTGTGGATTGATAAGTTAGTGCGAAAGGCATAACGCGCGAATGTTAGAGCTCTCAGTTTATGCTGTTATGGTTATAATGGTGGCGGTCGGAGCCATCGTCATCAGCTTGATTCTTGGTAAACCCCGTCACTCTCGGTATAAAGACACCCCGTACGAGTCAGGAATTGCGCCCACAGGTCCATCTCAAACAAACATGTCCATTCCTTACTATCTCGTTGCTATTTCTTTTCTCCTCTTCGACGTCGAAGTTGTTTTTCTGTACGCATGGGCTATTCGCTTTTATGAGCTCTCGTGGGAAGGTCTCTTGAAGGCTGGCGTCTTTATTGCGTTTCTTTTTGCCGGTTTAGTTTACATTTGGTTGCGCAAGGGGTTGGTATGGCGACGTCTTTCGAAAACAGCCTAAAAGGCAACTTCGTTTTTGCCCGACTCTCAGATCTTGTGAACTGGGGGCGGAAGTATTCAGTTTGGCCGTTTAATTTCGGTTTGAGCTGTTGCTATGTTGAAATGATGACCGCTTTTACGTCAAAATACGACGTGTCACGGTTTGGAGCGGAAGTGCTGCGCGGAACCCCTCGAGAAGCGGATCTCATGGTAATAGCCGGCACCGTTTTCAAAAAGATGGTCCCCAGCATCGTGCGTCTTTACGAACAGCTCATGGAACCCAAATGGGTAATCTCGATGGGGGCGTGCGCGAACTCGGGCGGCATGTACGACATCTATAGCGTTGTTCAAGGAATTGACACCATCCTTCCTGTGGACGTTTACATTCCGGGATGTCCCCCGCGGCCAGAAGCCTTCCTCGAAGGATTGCTTATCCTTCAAGAATGCATTCAGCATTCGCACAAGCGCCCGCTCGGCTTAGTTCTCGAGGAACAGGAATTTTACCCGCGTGCAAGAGCCTTGCAGGAGGCGCAGCGATAATGAAATTCGGTCGAACAGTAGAGAAGCCAATCTGGGAAAAAAACGTAGACAACAATCTCACCGGGGACCGGGGAATACTAGGTGTCGACGAAGTTAGAGTTGTTCCCGCTGACCGGATTGTTGACGAACTGAAATCTCTAAAAACACAGAAGCCCCATCCGTTCGCTATGCTATTTGATCTGACCGCTGTGGACGAATCAGATCGGCAGGCGGGAAAGCCTGAGGGAAATGCGAGATTTACCCTACACTATCTACTCTATAATCCGCAAGATAAGAAGCGACTCCTTATCAAAGTTCCGGTGCAAGATGAGTCAACTGTCGTTCCCTCAGTAACGAGTGTATTCAAAAACGCCAACTGGTACGAGCGTGAAGTTTTTGACATGTTTGGCATTCGCTTTAGCGGGCATCCCAATTTGAAAAGGATTCTTATGCCCGATTGGTGGGAAGGACATCCCTTGCGTAAAGACCATCCTAGCCGTGCTACCGAAATGCCACCGCTGTCTATTTCACCAGATGACCTCGAGGAATACGACAAATTTGATTACATGGCAAACGGGGATTCGTACTTCCGTACCAAGGGACCTAACGGTGAGGATCTTATGATTCTTAACCTTGGCCCCAACCACCCTGGCACACACGGCGTCTTACGAGTCGTACTAGCCCTGGACGGGGAATATCTCGAGGATGTTTATCCCATAATAGGTTACCATCATCGCGGGGCCGAAAAAATGGCCGAGCGGCAAACTTTTCACACTTATATCCCCTATTGCGACCGAATCGATTATCTGGCAGGCACGTACAACGAGCTTCCGTACGTCCTCGCTTGTGAGCAGTTAGGTAACGTTCACGTTCCTGAACGTGCACAGATGATCCGCGTTCTGCTTGGTGAAATCTATCGCTTGTGTAACCACCTTGTGTGGTTTGGAACTTTTGGGCATGACGTTGGGGCAATGACCCCCGTTTTCTACACCTTCCGCGAACGCGAATCGCTCTTCAAGATCGTCGAGTTTATAACAGGCGGGAGGATGCACCCGAATTATCTGCGCATTGGCGGGGTCTCGATGGATTTGCCTCCCGATTGGCAGCAGCCAATCCGCCTGTTTCTAAAGGATTTCGACAAGCACCTGATCGAGTACGAAAAGCTTCTCCTAGGAAATCCAATCTTTAAGTCCCGTACGCAGGGTGTTGGCAAGATGTCCGCCGAGGAATGCTGGGAATGGGGAGTTACGGGGCCTAATCTTCGAGCCAGTGGGGTGAATTTCGATTTGAGGAAAGCAGCCCCCTATTGCGGGTACGAAAGGTTTGAATTCGAAATTCCTACACATACCGACGGCGACTGCTATGCACGAGGCATAGTGCGACATGCAGAGATGTATCAGAGCGCGCGGATTATAGCCCAGGTCATCGAACAGATGCCTGACGGTGACTATATCTCGCGAGACAACCGCTTCGCCTTCCCACCAAAAAAAGAAGAGACGATGCTCCATATAGAGACCCTTATTAATCACTTCTTAGCGGTCGGGTGGGGGCTCGATATGCCTGTAGGTGAAAGTTTCGCTATGGTCGAGCAGCCTAAGGGCATTGCGGGGTACTACGTGGTTAGCGATGGGAGGGCGTCTCCCTATCGTCTGCGTATTCGGACGCCAAGTTTTGCTCATATGCAAACGCTGCCCGTCCTCGCACGGGGACATCTTTTGAGCGATCTTCTTGCCATTATTGGAGCGATGGATTTTGTCCTAGCTGATATTGACAGGTGACTATGATACCAGAGACTCTTTACAAAGAACTCAGTGAGCATTGTTCCCACTACCCATCGAGGCAAGTGGGGCTGATTTATGTTCTCCAAAAGCTCCAGGAATATTACGGGGGGTGGTTGCCGGACGAAGCTGTTACAGAGGCAGCCAACATCGTGGGAATTCCGGAGCCCGAAGTAGAGGGAGTAACAACCTTCTATAACTGGTTCTTTCGCGAACCGGTTGGAAAAACTATCATAGCGTGCTGTGACTCTATTTCGTGCTACCTGTGCGGCGCAGAGAACCTCATATCGCATCTTGAAAAACGCCTGGGGATCCGACCGGGAGAAACCACGCCTGATGGACGTTATACGTTGCTCCCGGTGGTATGTTTAGGAAACTGTGACAGAGCTCCCTCTGTTATGATTGGCGAAACACTTTACGAACGGGTCACCGTTGAATCGCTTGATAAAATCCTCGACCAACTCGACGCGGAGTCAAATAAGGAGGCCACCCGATGACAGAACGAGTGCTTCTGAAGAATTTTGATCCGCGTAACCCAGTCCCCGTGAGCTATGAGGCATATGTGAAAGCAGGTGGCTACGAAGGAGCGAAAAACGCGCTGAGCAAGTCACCACTCGAAGTTCAGCAAATCGTCAAAGATAGCGGATTGCGAGGTCGAGGTGGAGCGGGCTTCCCAACAGGTTTAAAGTGGTCCTTTGTTCCCATGGACCACCCCGGTCCCAAATATCTCGTCTGTAATTGTGACGAAATGGAACCCGGGACATTCAAAGATCGCGCGCTCATCTATGGCGATCCTCATCAGCTCATAGAGGGAATGCTGATTGCAGCTTATGCAATGCAGATGACTCGGGGCTTCATTTTCATTCGCTACGAGTACAAAAAGGGAGCGGAGATTCTCGACCGAGCAATCCAAGAGGCAGAGAAACACGGCTGGTTAGGGAAAAACATCCAGGGTACCGGTTTCGATTTCTACCTAGAAACTCACTTGAGTGCAGGGCGATACATTTGCGGAGAGGAAACCGCCCTGCTGAACAGTCTTGAAGGTAAACGTGCAAATCCGCGCAGTAAGCCTCCATTCCCTCAAGTAAGAGGTTTTTTGGGGCAGCCTACTATTGTTAATAACGTCGAAACTTTCTGCAACATCCCTCATATTCTTGCGCGCGGGCCAGAGTGGTATAAAAAACTTGGTTTGAATGGTAATGCTGGTACTAAACTGATGGGCGCAAGCGGTAGAGTCAAGACTCCCGGCTTATGGGAACTCCCGATGGGCACCCCCTTGTCGGTTCTTCTTAAGGACTATGCTGGTGGTCCGGCACGTGAATTCCCAATCAAGGCTGTGATGCCTGGTGGTCTTTCTACGCCGATGCTGACCCCCGACCAATTCGACACCCCAATGGACTTCGATTCGGTGGCAAAAGCTGGCTCACGCCTGGGCACCGCATGTGTTATCGTCTTCGACGAGGGTGATTGTATGGTCTCAGCAATGGCAAATATTATCAAGTTTTATGCGCGTGAGTCTTGTGGGTTCTGCACGCCGTGTCGCGAGGGAATGCAATGGATTTATGACACACTCTGCGCTATCCGGGATGGACGAGGAGAGCCGGCAGACCTTCAGGTTCTTGATGATGTCGGACGCCACCTTGCACACACCTTCTGTGCCTTTGCTCCTGGAGCACAGGGGCCACTTGTTAGCGGTCTTGCGAAATTTAGGCACGAGTTTGAAGAGCATATTTCACGAGGTCAATGCACAGCAGCTGTTAAGTGAGCAGAAATGACTGAGAAAGTTAAAATCACTATCGACGGGAAAGAATACGAGGTAGAGGCAGGAGCCAACCTTCTTCAAACATGCCTGGACCTCGGCTTAATGGTTCCACATTTTTGTTATCATGAGGCACTGGGTCCGGCGGGATCATGTAGATTGTGTGCTGCCATGGTTGCTCCGGGGAAAGATAAACCGGCTCGCCTCGAGATGACCTGCATGGTCCGCGTTGCAGACGGCATGGTAGTTTCAATTCAAGATCCTTACGCACAAAACTTCCGCAAAGGCGTGATTGAGTACCTAATGCTCAATCATCCCCACGATTGTCCAGTGTGTGACGAGGGCGGGGAATGTATGCTGCAGGACATGACCGTTCTCACTGAACACAATCACAGACGCAATCGTTTCCCCAAAAGAACGTGGCGGAATCAATATCTCGGTCCTCTCATTCACCACGAGATGAATCGATGCATAACGTGTTACCGATGCGTTCGCTTCTATAGAGACTATGCACTCGGCAAGGACTTCGGCGTTTTTGGATCTCGAGATCGCGTCTACTTCGGCCGCGTACGAGACGGTGTATTGGAAAGTGAATTTGCGGGAAACCTTGTCGATGTCTGCCCAACGGGTGTTTTTACAAACAAACGATTTCGTGATGTTTACGCTCGCCCGTGGGATCTCCTTACCGCGCACAGTGTGTGCATCCATTGTGGCGTAGGCTGCAACCTCCTCGTTGGGGGAAGACATAAGACGCTCCGCAGAGTCAAACCTTCACCAAATGCTGAAGTAAACAAGTTCTTTATATGCGATCGAGGACGATACGGGGGAGAATTTGTCAATTCGCCCAAAAGACTAAGGAAGGCGTTCGTTGATGGGAAAGAGTGTTCGGTCGAGGAAGCCACTAACCGAGCTGTTTCTGCCCTACGTGAAGTCCAACAAAAGTACGGTCCATCGGCGATCGCCGGTGTAGGGTCCGCTCGCGCGTCCTTAGAAGCTAATGCCGCTCTGGCACTCCTCCTTAAATGCCTAGGAAGCTCTAATTTAGTCTATCATTCAAGCGATGAAGAGCATTCAGCTGTGCGATTAGCGGCACATCTTGTTCTGTCCCGAGAATTACCTACCCCCACTTTAAGTGACATTGAAAACGCTGATTTTGTGCTCTGTATCGGGGGCGATGTCACGGGGGAAGCCCCTATGGTTGATTTAGCAATTCGTCAAGCACTGAGAAAAGGAGGCAGGCTTTTCGTCCTTTCTCCTCGCGCTGGCAAACTAGACGAATTTGCTCATACCAAGATGCGGGCAAGGCCTGATTCTATTTCCGAGATTGTTGGCCATCTGAGGTCTGCTCTTACGCAAAAAGATCACACGCTCACACCCGAACTGAGCGAAATTTTGCATACACTTGGTGTCTCGAAACGCCCTGTTGTTGTATGCTCTACACTTCACGGGGATCCTTGGCTCGTACAGGCAGCTTTTGAATTTGCGCGCATTGCGAATCAGCCTGCGAGACAGTGCTCTCTCGCATACTGTTTCGAAAAGGCTAATTCTTTCGGAGTTGCCATAGCTCGGGAGACAGTGCAACCGTCATCCCTTCTCGTCGAGCTCGAAAAAGGAAACGTAAAAGCCCTTGTTGTTCTCGAACGTGATCTACAAGATCTCGCACGGAGCGGGTTAGGGCTCGAGAAGGTTCTCAAGGCTTGTGAAATTGTCGTCGTATTGGACTCCCATCAGACTCCTACGACCGATCTTGGTAACATTGTGCTCCCTGTACTTCCCCATTACCTCAGTTCTGGGATTTTTGTTAACTACGAGGGACGCGCTCAACGATCAAATGGTTTGCCTCTGCCGAGCAACCAAGAGACTACGAGCGCCGATTTACTTGTGAAAATGGTCAGTAAGCTTGCTGGCGAGGCTGCCTATAAAGATACCAAATATTCGGATATTTTTGAAATCGATCCATCCTTGGACGAATGCCTTGATAACCTCGAAGCTGGTCAGGTAGGCATCCGGCTTCATGTTGGCTCTACGACTTCCTTTCAGCAATTGCAGCCGCATCCTTCTCCCGATCGATTTGCACTTTGGGAAGTCTATTCCTGTTTTGGATCCGAGGAACTAAGCATGTTCTCTCCCCCGATTGCAGAACTTTCTCCACCTCCGTATGTGGAACTTAACCCAGCCGACGCGGCCGAGTTAGGTTTCACTGAGGGACAAAAACTGACACAAGTTGCAGGTTTTAGCGTGGTGGGGCAGTTGCGATTAAATGAAGACCTGGCGCAAGGAACTGTGGCAATCCCGAAATTATACACTCACAGTAAGATTCGTGCGGACGTTGAGGTGAGCCAGTGATAGATTTGAGTGCTATAAACAAATTTTTGGAAAACTTGTCTCCTTGGCAGTTAGCGGTACTCGCTACCCTTCTCAAGGGAGCCATAGTCTTATTTGTTCTTCTTACTTTCGCTGGGTATGCTGTCTACATCGAGCGAAAAATCATTGCGTTGCTTCAACATCGCGTTGGTCCCAATCGCGCAGGTCCGTGGGGACTTCTCCAGCCCCTTGCGGATGTTCTCAAACTTCTAACAAAAGAAGAAAGTCTTCCTCCTTTTACGAATAAGGTGCTTTTCACCCTCGCGCCTGCCATTATCACAATAACAGGACTTTTAGGCTTTGCCGTCGTCCCCATTTGGGATGGCCCGTGGTTCGTCATCGCCGATCTTAATCTTGGAATTCTTTTCTTCCTCGCGCTGAGCTCTCTGGGCGTCTATAGCATCGTGCTCGGCGGATGGGCATGTAATAGTAAATACGCAGTACTGGGTGGATTACGTGCAGCAGCCCAAATGATCAGTTACGAACTCTCGATGGCACTGTCATTACTGGCTGTTGTTCTTGCTGCTGGAAGCTTTCAGTTGTCACAGATTGCTCGCGTCCAGTCGCCAGTCTGGTTCATTTTCCTGCAGCCAATAGGCTTTTTCGTCTTTCTGACTGCGATGGTAGCTGAATCGAGGCGTACGCCGTTCGATCTCCCGGAAGCTGAAAATGAAATCGTAGCAGGCTTTCACACGGAGTATAGCAGCATGAAGTTCGCCTTGTTTTTCCTCGGCGAATACATGGGTATAGTGCTCTTGAGCTTTATCATCTCGATTGCCTATCTCGGAGGGTGGTCTGGGCCATTCTTTAGCGGGCCTTGGTGGTTGTTTCTCAAAGTCGCCTTCTTTATCTTCTTCTTTATTTGGATCAGGGCTACCTACCCACGCATCAGATACGACCATCTGATGCTGCTCGGTTGGCGCTATCTGCTACCGCTAGCAATTTTGAATCTAGTTCTTACCGCGGTTATCGTTCTGACTTTTCCTGGTTTGGTTCCCCATGCTGTACGATAGAAGGAGACAACAGGTATGTTACGCGACTTATTGACGGGGCTCCAGGTTACTGCAAAATACATCTTTCGACGGCCAATCACAATCCAGTATCCTGAAGAAAAACCTATTGTTCCACCTCGTTGGCGGGGACGGATTGTTCTCACAAGCGACCCCGATGGAAAAGAGCGATGCGTTGCGTGCTACCTCTGTCAGGCAGTATGTCCCGTACAATGTATCGACCTCCAGGCAACACATCTTCCCGATGGTCGACGCGTCGCAGCAAAATTCGATATCAATTTTGCCCGTTGTATCTTCTGCGGCTTCTGTGAAGAAGCTTGTCCCACCTATGCGATTCAGCTGACGCCAGATTTCGAAATGAGCACAACGTGCAGGTCGAATCTTCTTTATCGCAAAGAGGATCTGCAAATTACAGGTACCGGCAAGCACCCAGAATACAGTTTCTGGAAGGTGTCGGGCGTTTCTATCGAAAACAAAGACAAAGGACAAGGACTAAACGAAGACCCCCCAACAAACTACAGGAGCAACTTGCCGTGATTATATCTATCCTGTTTTATGTTGCTGCTGCCATTGCGATTATAGCCACAGCAGCTGTAATTATGGCTAAACATGCCATCAATGCTGTATTGTATCTGCTTGTATCTCTCTTTTCAGTTGCGTTGATGCTCTATACCCTTGGCGGCCCCTTTGTGGCGTTGCTTGAAATCATCGTTTATGCGGGCGCAATCATTGTGCTTTTTCTCTTCGTAATTATGATGCTCAACATTCGACGTATCGACCAAGATGAAAGCTTACGTCGCCCAAGCAGTTCTCAGCTAGTTCTTCCTCTAGGTCTTGCGTCGCTTCTTCTGCTTGATACTGCGCTTTGTATCTATGCGGGTGCCATCGGCAGCATCCCTGGTACTCCTATTAGCGTCGCTGACGTAGGACGTGTTCTTTACCGCAAACACTACCTGGGAGTTGAGCTGGCTTCTCTGATTCTTCTGATTGGTCTAATTGGGGGAATGGTGTTAGGTGCTGCCGGCTACCGCATCTCTGCGCAGAAGGAGAAAAAAGTCAATGATTCCAATTGAGCACGCTCTCATTGTAGCAAGTGTGTTATTTTGTCTTGGCGCTCTGGGCGTTATTGTGCGGCGTAACCTGATTTTTGTTCTCATGTCGATCGAGATTATGTTGAATGCCGCTGGGTTGGCGTTCGTCGCCGGCTCAGGACTCCACCAGCAACCGGATGGCCAGATTTTCTTCCTCTTCATTCTTCCTGTGGCTGCTGCTGAAGTTGCGATCGGCTTATCTCTGGCTGTACTGCTTTGGCTTAATTACGGCACACTTGACCTGTCGAAAATTGCCGCAATGCGGGAGGATAGTTTTCGCCAATGATGATGCACACTGACGGAACACCAGTTTTGTTCTTAATCCCTGGCGTAGCGTTAGGTGGGGCTCTTCTAATTTTTATCTTTTCACGATGGATGAGTCCTAAGGCTGCAGGGAAAATCGCTTGCGTGGCAAGTGGCTTGAGCTTTTTAGCAACACTCGTTGCTGGTGCCCCACTCTTGTTTTCGTCCGGACACGGCACGCTCGCTTATCACGAATCGTTATGGACATGGCTTAAAGGAGGAAATATTGAAGCCCAGATCGGCTTCTATCTCGACCGATTATCGCTGGCTTTCGCTTTGATTGTTTCGGGTGTCGGCTGGCTCATTCATCTCTACTCCTATGCCTATATGGAAGGCGACGAGGGAGAGAGACGCTTTTTTGGGTATTTAAATCTGTTTGTTTTCTCGATGCTAGTCCTCGTAATGGCCGATAACGGCTTTTTCATGTTCCTCGGCTGGGAGGGCGTTGGAGCGTGCAGTTTCCTCCTCATTGGCCACTGGTATCAGAAATCCGAAAATTGTGCGGCCGCACAGAAAGCTTTTCTTG